>Ga0208016_100003_pt1 | contig 509224 bp, 476 predicted proteins | sample 28_taG_FD_184102 | JGI IMG/M metagenome (GOLD analysis project Ga0208016, IMG submission 184102) | Marine viral communities from Cariaco Basin, Caribbean Sea - 28_WHOI_OMZ (SPAdes) (version 2) | ecosystem: Environmental > Aquatic > Marine > Oceanic | place: Caribbean Sea: Cariaco Basin...
TTTGTCAGTAATCAACTTTCATAATATGAGAGCACCAGCCATTTCATTTTTTATTCAATTATGGAGTTAGTTTTCACAGCAACTGTACCAAATAAGTATTAGTAACACTTAAAAGTCACCTTAACATGTCGTGCCAGCAGAAAACTTTGGTCGAACGTTTTCTGAGTGGCGAAACGGTCATCCGAACTGTGTCGACTCAAAAGGTGAAGCATTCAAGGGCCGAAACTGCGCCAGTAAGGTCAACAAAGAATACCGCTATATGCAAAGTGACCTATATAACCTTTATCCAGCTATAGGGGCTGTGAATGCGATGCGAAGTAACTATAACTTCACCATGATTCCAGATGCTGCAACAGTCTTTGGAACATGTCAGGTGAAAATTGATGGAAAGAAGGTAGAACCACCAATGGAGTCCCGTGGGCAGATAGCCAGAACTTATCTTTACATGGAACAACGTTACCCACGTTATAGGATGAGCAAGAGTCAAAAGCAACTTATGACTGTCTGGAATTCTCAATATCCGGTCACCTCAGTGGAGTGCAAAAGAGCAGACAGAATTGCAGCTATTCAAGGTAATGAAAATCGCTTTGTCAGTGAACAATGTCAGAACTAGCTAGTATCGCTGTAGGTACCCCGCAGTCACTTCTCAATGTAGAGTCTTTGCGGTAGTTTCACATTTAGGGCTAATATGAAGATTAACTGCTCTAGAGGTCAGCAACTATGAGTGATGAAAAAGAGAAGTCAGAAAGTCCCGTCCTTTCAGAGAAAGAGCAGGATGAGCTTTATCACAGACTGACCTCAAAAGCTTCACGCTTGGCCGCTGATGAGTTGTTCAATGCTTCGGAAGATGAGCTCAACGTCAGCTTTACTTTTGATAAAGCTCACGACTGAGTCTAGTCCATATTCGAAAGAAACTCCTTCAGTCTGTGCAAGACAACATCTAGTTCGTTATCCTGCATGTCAGGCATCGCATGCGTATATGGCTCCATATACTGTTTAATTTCAATCAGCCTGTGTTTCTGAGTCTGTTTTATATACGGAGGATAGTCATCCACGATAATGACCTTATCGATGTCTTCCCTGACGAAACGCAAGTCTTTATGCTCTCCCACCCAGTCAATATATCGGATTGTTGCAAACCAAACAGGTGCATAACCGTCCGCAACTAAACGCTCTGCAATCGTTCTGAAGCGCATTTCATTTACGGCCGTGAAGATACACATATTGCTCCTGTCGAAGAGTGCCTCGCATTGCTCCAAGAATGACTTTAAGCCCGGCCGGGGGAATTGGCTTATGGCGTTTGTAATCAAGACGCCTTCGAGATCTAGAGCGAGAGTGATGTGTGTCATGTCGATGTAAATTGCTAAGTGGGGTGCGGATAATCATCGTTGAAGTTTTGGTTCTCTCTTTGTGTATTATGTACATAATACACTTTAACTCATTGATAATTATACGGTTTACTATAACAATTTGATTGTATAAAGCAAGTGCCTTTGTGTTTGAATGCTCCTAAACGTTACGAAAAGGAGCATGAGAAATGACATTATCACAAACAGCAAAGAACTACCTACGCTGCCTTCTCAACTTCGCAGCAGAGACATTAGCAATTGAGAAAAGGGGCGAACATGGTTAAGCCAATTCCACCAGGTTCAGTCACGATGAGTGACTGGAATATCGTGGTAATTGAATACGAAGGGCATGTGGTCGAAAGGTTCATTGGCTATTGCTATGAAATAAAGCACTTCAGGTTTAGCTCAGATGTCGTGGAGTATGACCCTGTGTCAAATACTGGTAAGACACGATCCGGTTCGTCCTACGTCTTTTTAGACAGACCAGGAAAGCTACACCCGGTTGCCAAGCGCTTTCTCGATGACTTCAAGAAGCACCCTGGTATACGTCTTCGACTGAAGTACGAGAGCTAGGCTATGCGTCAAGAACTAGCAGAAAACATTTATCAGCAGTGCCCGATTATTTACCGGGGCAGATACCTAGGACCCAATAAGAACTTAATGTGTTTCGGGTTTGAGTGCGGTTCAGGCTGGTATGACCTGATACTGACTTTATCCGTTCAGATAGAAAAGTTAACAGAAAAATTACGAGATGAAAGAGTAGAGCCTGACTACCTGCCCATGGTTACGCAAGTGAAAGAAAAGTACGGTGGTTTGCGTTTTTACCTCACCGTGAGCACAAACGAAATGGATGAACTGATTAGTAAAGCCGAAGAGGACTCATTGCATATATGTGAAGAATGTGGCGCTGAAGGAAAGCTGATGGCTGCATATGGGCGGTTTCTAACGACCTGTTGTGAATTGCATCGAATTCCGGGCGTGCCCTACAGCGAAGCCGATGACGAAGACGAATAACCTCTCATGAATACAACAAAGAGCAGAACGGCACATTTATCTGTTTATCAACAGTGTGAATATTTCAAATGGAGGCAAGCATGATTATTCCCGCAGCACCAGCTCATGTAACCATGTCCGAATGGAACATTATCGTGATTATCCATAAAGGCAAAACGATAGAAAAATTTCTGGGGTATTGCCTTACTGACTATACCTACAGAATCAGTAGCCAGATAGTTGAGTATGATGCCGAAAACAAACGAGGCCTGACCGAATCAGGCTCAGTTTATGAGTTCATCGATGCCCCCGGAAAGCTACACCCTTCAGCTCAAAAGGTCTTCGACAAACTGAATGCGTGGGATGAAGTTGAGGTCTCACTCAAATTCGAAGTAGATCAGTCATGAGAAGTGATTTATCTGACCGGATCTTAAAGCGCTGTCCAACGATCTTTCGTGGAGCAAAGGATGAGCGTCATAAGAACATCATGAGTTATGGATTCGAGTGCGGATCGGGCTGGTTTGAAATGCTGTTATTACTATCAGAATCAATAGAAAAAATAGCTTCAACAATGAAAGCAGAAGGTGTTGATGACGATAAGCTGCCTTTAGTTTGCCAAGTAAAAGAGAAACTAGGTGGTCTGCGTTATTACATTGAGCATGGTAATTATGAAATCAACGCCATGATTGAAGAGGCACAACAAAAGTCCTTTGGCATCTGCGATGTGTGTGGTGCAGCCGGTCAGTTACGAGTCATCGAAGGTATTTACATGACGCGCTGTCATGAGCATACAAGGTCGAGGGCATGGTGATGTTTCAAACGCCAGGTTTTGACAAGGAAAGCAAGTGAAGTTTCAACTTTACTCTGACATTCACATTGAAACTCGCGGCTATTTTTCTATACCGAAATTAGATTCGGATTTGATCATCTTAGCAGGTGATATTGATGTAGGTCTGGAGGGCCTTATCTGGGCTGAAGAGTTGACGCGGTTACATAAAAAGCCGGTGATTTATATTGCAGGCAACCATGAGTACTACCATCACGACTATATCGCGTTGACACAGCAAATGCGTGACTTTGCAGCCAATTATGATTACTTGATCTTCATGGAAAAAGACGAGGTCATCATTGATGGCGTTCGATTTTTAGGGACGACGCTATGGACGAATTATTTTCATGAATTGGGCGAGGATCAGCGGGATAAGAATATCTTCATACTGGATGATGCGCTCTATGACCACAGGGTTATTAAGTATGGAAATGAAATCTTTTCTGCACGAAAGGCCTATGAAGAGCACATCATATCAATTCAATGGCTGAAAGAACGTTTGATGACACCGTTTGACGGTAAAACTGTTGTCATCTCCCATCATGGCCCGTCTATTAAATGTAATCACATCGAGTTTGGCATGAACCTATATAGTCCAGGCTTTGTGTCGAATCTTGATGAATTTGTGATTTTGGCAGATGTTTGGTGTTATGGTCATACACATTCAAATCTAGATATTCATGTAGGGAAATGCCGGCTTGTTTCAAATCAAGCTGGTTATAAGAATGAAAAAGTGCCGGGGATATTTCAATCTGGAAAAGTCATTGTTCTATAACTAGTCCATATCGAGTAATTTGAATAGCCACCAATAATAAGGTATACGTTAAAGAAAAGTACGGATTCGATGTTTACAAACCTAGAAGACATCTAGTTATCGGACGTCGATGGGAGCTTACTAATGCCGAATGGCGAGCCATAGCAGCGGATAATCAAGATTTATCTATTCATACATTCGACGACTTGATTGATGGCGTTGAGATGCAGTTTTATGATTGATAAAACTTTTAGAGTGCATAAGGAGTGAGATTCAATAGCTTGTGCATTCACCATAGTGTGTTTTTTCGCATAAACATACCATGTAGCACTAGCTTATGGCTCCAATGTTTGTATGAGTGGATACGGAATATACAATATCACTATCATTTAAGGCTGCCATATTCTTAATATATAGCTGGATATTGGGTACTACCATACGAAGTCTCGCGAGAAATTCTAATTTTCAGGTTCAGGTAACCAAGTTGAAATAGTGAAACTCACGTCGGCTCACTGGCACCTGAAAAAACTGACTGATGCCATTTTCATTCAAGTCAGCGGCATTCCTTGCAGCATCAGGTAATAAAATCATTGCAGTGTCATAGTCATCCAGCTCAATATCCGCTGCCTTGCCCGCCGGCTCAACTCTCAGCACTTGTTCTGGACCCAAGAGCAATATTGCTTGTGCTAGTGCATTGTCAGTAGATAAGAACATTGAAGCCTTAATCACTTCACGCCAACTGAACAGGCCACCAAAAACAGCTTTCTTAGATAATCTATATGGAGGGTTTCCTGTGCCAATACTTAATATGTGTATTTGTTCGACACTAATATCATAGGATGTAAGTGCATCTATTACTGCGGCCATGATAGGGTTATTAGCCCAAATTCCACCATCAACAAAAACTTTTCCAGACTCATCCTCTTCAATACCAGAAAGATATGTAGGCGCGGCACTGGTCGCACGAGCGATTTTCCACGCCTCCGTTTTCCAGTCATTCTTATAGTCTGCGTGATGGTCAGTTTTAAAGACGACTATTTCTGTTGTCGGCATTAGGCAGGAAGGAATAACTAATCGAGTTTGTGACTGTCCTAATAACTTAAGACCAAAAATTTCTTTTAGGGATGCCTCAAGTTTATCAGCAGATAGCTTTGGTTTAAGAAAATGGTTAAAAGTTTGCCTGATCTTACCGAGGAGAGAGCGTGGATACGGAGGGAAGATTACTCTACCATCATCTTCGTAAAATTTTTTAATTTGATCAATTGGGATGTTGTTCCCTAGACCAAGAGCGATAAGACCTCCTGTAGATGTGCCTGCAATGAGATCAAAATAATCGGCAATATTTTCATTAGGCTTTAGGAAGCGTTTTTCGCAATGGCGAAGAAATTCAACAGTGTAATAGCCTCGAATACCACCACCATCTAACGATAAAATCTTGAATGCTTTACCTTTCGGCCATGGCTGTTTTACTCTTCGAGATTGACTCGAATTCTCTCTTCTAGCTGTAAACATTTTTCGGATTCCTTATCCGATGACTCACCTAATAACCGTCTTATCTCGCCGACACTCTCATAACCAACTGATTTCCCTCGCCAGATGCCATCCAGATGCCAAAATTCATAATACATTAACCATTCACAAGCCCATGGTATTGTTGTATCAGCTATGAGATCTTCATTAGTCCATTCTCTTGTCTCTGGGTCGAACAAACACAATCCAGAGAATTCTGGGTTTTCATCATCAAAAAGTAGATGTGGAATATCCTCGTATTTGCCACCGGGCCTCGGCTTTAAACTAGGACTCAAAACTACTACTTGTGGAATTTTCATATTTAAATTCCACAGTACACCAATTCGATAAGGTTGAAGTATAGGTTGAATTACACCAACCCATCGTATCGTACCATTTGGCAATTTTTCACTCTCAAATTGCGGATACCTTAACTGCATTGCTCGCAGTTGAGCAGATGGAGATCGGCGGCCCAATTATCTATTTCCGTGATTAGATGAACAATGAAAGTTGTGAGTTCTCGGTGCAACGGAAGGTTCAGATTGAGAGGTAATTACACTGCCCACTGGAGAAGCGTGGGATAAGCTGACATTCTTATCAGAAGTGTCTACTGCATCAATTAGCTGTTGTAGCATTCTTTCCGTAATGCGTTCACCAAACAATTCAGACATAACAGTTTTGGCTTCAGGTAGAGGCATGGTTGAAACAGCAATCAACTGAGCCTTTAATACCTCCATTTTATCAATGGTGGTTTGTATGTCTGTATCTCCGTCAGTTCCGCACCTTGGCCAACGATCTGTAATTATATCTGGGTGGTAGCTGGGATTACGCTCATCAGGACGAGTGCCTTTGTTAATGTGTACCTCGAGTTCACCAGAAATGTGATTTGCAAGTCGGTACAGCTGAGCTGAGAGCCCAGAACTTGCATACCCACAGTCAATAGCTTTTTTGGTTAGATAAATTGATGGCGGTCTTTTTGCCTCAGTATCTTCATATTGAATGTTTATAAATCTTTTTAGTAATTTCAGTGCGACAGATTCTTGAGTGTCAACTCGCGCCGGTATCATGGGTGGTAAATCTTCCTGCTCGGCTGCCTTTAGCAAGGTCATCTCATCATCACTCACACGAAGCAATGGTGATGTGTTCAACTGACGCTTGTTTTCTAATGTATCTTTAAATTGAAGCTGGTCTTGGACAAGGGAGTTTCGGAACCAGTCAGTAAAACCCCAAGGGTTTGATGGAACTGAATATGAATTGCCATTATCAGGTGAATGAAAAATTTTGCCTGGACGCTCGCCGGTAATGTTTTCACTATTGTCGATAATGGTCACGTCCAAATGCATATTGGCAAACTGTAGTTGCACACAGCGTGTACATCTTTCAATGGAAGTCTTGTGAGGAAAATTTTCAAGAGCGTCATATAACTTGTCTAACGCTTGCTTAGGAGTCCAATCTGAGGGGACTGCTATTTCCACAACGGCATCTACATCGAATCTGTCATCATCAGTACCACTTACAATCGTAGTACTTGTGGCCATAGATCCTTGAGCGTAGATAAGTGAATTTTCTTGCTCCAGGAGTTCAGAAAACTCGCAACTCTCTCGTGATAAGTGACTTTTTAATCTTTCGTATCTAGACTCGGCAATCTTGCGATCTTGATCAGTTAACTCCAGAAGAGTAGCCAGAGACAAAAGAATATCGTCTAGCTTTTGAAGTGATGGTTCAAATCTTTGCGTCATTGTAGCTGCCTCCGATCGTTACTTATTTTCAAAATCGCGACAGCACCTTTCGGGGTTGACTGAGCCGACGATGATGAGCCTTTGCTCTTCCTTGAGCATTCTTACTTCATAACACCAGTCACCACCTTAAATTGGTAATGATGTAGTTATCTGTACCATAGACAACTAAGAATAGTTCTCAGGGTCACCTATGGTTACATTACGGTCACTAAATCAGTTAAGCGACAATTAGTCCCATTTAAGGCCACCACCGGTTTGATACTCGGTGACTTTGGTTTCGAAGAAGTTTTTCTCCTTCCGCATATTGGCTTGTTCATCAAGCCAAGGCAGGGTGGCTTCAGCACCTGGGAACGGTTCTTCAAAGCCTAGCTGTTTCGCACGACGGTTAGCTGTGTAACGGAACTGGCCGTGATGCACTTCTTTTGAGTAACCTAAAATTGGGTCACGCAGAATGTAGCCCGCATAAGTCTCTTCAGCAGCATCGGCTTCTTCAAACATCTGTTGGACTTTTTTCGGGTCCAGCGTGACGTTTTCTTCTTTCATGATTTGCTTACAGACGCGAATACCGAAAGAGGCGTGCATAACTTCATCACGCATGATGTATTGCAGCTGTTCGGCGGTGCCTTTCATCAGACCACGACGTTGTAGAGCAAAGATTGGGCTGAAGCCGTTGTAGAACCATGAACCTTCGAAGATGCCAGCGAAAAACGCATATGACATGACAAAGTTTTCGAGTTCATCACGGTCATGCAGATCAATATCACTACGCATGACGGTGTTTAAACGGTCATTGGCCAGTTTAATTTTTTGGTAAATCTCTGGCACAACACGGTAGCGGTTGTAGATTTCTGACTGATCTAGACCAATAGTTTCGATACAGTGTTGGTATGTCCATGTGTGCAATGCTTCTTCATACACTTGGCGAGCCTGATAGATTTGCAGTTCAGGCGCGGTCATTTTTTCCATTACGGCCAGACCGATATTACGCATCGCCAAGATGTCTGAGGTGGTCAGGTATGACAGCACGTTTTCATAGACATGGCGTTCTTCCAGCGTCAGTTTATGACGATAGTCATGAACGTCTTGCGCCATGTTGATATCCAGCGGTGTCCAGTGATTCTTGTTGGCATTGAGGAAGTAGTTCCATGCCCATGGGTATTTGAACGGTGCTAACTGGTTAATATCGGCTTCACCATTGATAACGCGTTTGTCGTCAGCATTGACGGGTTTGGCGTTCATTAATGGCATTTTTTTGATCTCAGCAGAAGCCGGGGCTTCGCTGAGATCGTTAGCGGCTGGAGCAGCAGGTTGTGCTGCTGCTTTTTCTTCGCTTTGTTTTTTTGCTTCCGCAGTACCGGCTATCGGTGCTGAGAATGGATCATCCCAATTCAACATTACTGACATGCCTCACAATCTGGTTCTAAAATTGAACACGCTTTTGGCGCTTCCATACCTTCACCTAGAACTAAATCGTCTATGCTTGATGACGAGCTGGCAACCGGCGCTGGCGTGCTCGCGGCAGCAACAGGTTTAGGCTTGCTTGGTGCAGGCGCTTCTGTTGCTGTAGTCGGTGCTGTGCTGGTTTTCTCTGCACCTGTTGCCCCCATAGAGCGGAGGTAATAGGTGGTTTTCAAGCCACGAACCCAAGCCAGTTTATAGAGGTTGTCCATCTTCTTACCTGATGGTTCAGCCATATATAAGTTAAGGCTTTGAGCTTGATCCAGCCATTTCTGGCGGCGTGATGCGGCTTCAATTAACCAGCGTGCATCCATTTCAAATGCCGTGGTGTAGAGTGATTTCAACTCGGCTGGAATACGGTCGATACCTTGCAGGCTACCGTCGAAGTATTTCAGATCGTTAATCATCACATCATCCCACAGGTTACGTGCTTTCAGATCTTCAACCATGTATGGGTTGATAACCGTGAACTCACCTGACAGGTTCGATTTCACGAACAGGTTCTGATAGGTCGGCTCAATCGATTGGCTGACACCACAGATGTTTGAAATCGTCGCTGTTGGGGCAATCGCCATGGTGTTTGAGTTACGCATGCCTTGACGTTTGATCTTGTCACGCAGCATGTCCCAGTCCATGGTTTTGCTTTCGTCTTGTTGCAGATATTCGCCACGTGCTTCTTTCAATAATTTGATTGAATCGATGGGCAGAATACCTTTGCTCCATAAGCTACCTTCGTAGGTTTGGTATTTACCACGCTCTGCAGCCAAATCAGAAGAAGCTTCAATCGCGTAATAGCTGATCGCTTCCATTGATTCATCAGCAAATTGAACGGCTTCATCAGAGCTATAAGGAATACGCAGTTTGTACAGTGCATCCTGGAAGCCCATCAGACCTAAACCAACAGGGCGGTGTTGTAAGTTTGAGTGACGTGCTTGCGGTACGCTGTAGTAGTTGTACTCAATCACGTTATCTAACATACGCATCGCGGTACGAACGGTTTTTTGCAGTTTTTCTTTGTCCAGCTTACCGTTTTCATCAATATGTTTCACCATATTGACACTACCTAAGTTACATACAGCGATTTCTTTATCTGATGTGTTGAGGGTGATTTCTGTACACAGGTTTGAACTGTGGACTACACCAACATGCTGTTGTGGGCTACGCAGGTTACATGGATCTTTAAAAGTAATCCAAGGGTGACCTGTTTCGAACAGCATACCTAACATTTTGCGCCATAAGTCTGTAGCAGGCAGTTGTTTGAAGTTACGAATATCGCCACGGGCGGCTTTTTCTTCGTAGGCTTCATAGGCTCTTTCAAAATCAAGACCGGTTAAGTCGTGTAAGTCTTCGACTTCTTCTGGTGAGAACAGGGTCCATTGACCTTCTTCAGCCACACGTTTCATGAATAAGTCTGGAATCCAGTTAGCTGTATTCATATCGTGTGTACGACGACGGTCGTCACCGGTGTTTTTACGTAAGTCTAAGAATTCTTCAACGTCGATGTGCCATGTTTCTAAGTAAGCACAAACAGCGCCTTTACGTTTACCACCTTGGTTAACGGCAACGGCAGTATCGTTAGCGACTTTCAGGAAAGGCACAACACCTTGTGATTTACCGTTGGTGCCTTTGATATGAGCGCCCAAACCACGAACACGGGTCCAGTCATTACCCAGACCACCGGCATATTTTGATAAAAGGGCATTATCACGCATTGCGTTATAAATACCGCTCAGATCATCAGGTACGGTTGTCAGGTAGCAAGAAGATAATTGTGGGCGCAGTGTGCCTGAGTTGAACAGGGTAGGCGTCGAGCTCATGAAATCGAAGCTTGATAACAGGTTATAGAACTCGATAGCACGTTCTTCACGGTTTAATTCGTTGATAGCCAAGCCCATTGCCACGCGCATATAGAAGGCTTGTGGTAATTCGAAGCGTGTACCATCAAAGTGAATGAAGTAACGGTCATACAACGTTTGCAGACCCAGATAAGTGAACTCGAAGTCCAGTTCTGGTTTTAATGCATTACCCAGACGGTCTAAATCAAATAAGCCCAGTTCTGAGTCAATCAGTTCTTTTTCAATGGCTGTTGAGATATAAGTTTTGAAGTAGTCAGCGTACAAATCGCCCATTTCATTCTGAGAGGCTTGTTTAGGTGTTTTGTAGACAAAACTTAATGCTTCACGACGAATACCATCCATCAGCAGGCGAGCGGCCAGAGTGCTGTAGGCAGGATCTTTTTCGATAAAGGTACGCGCTGACATCACCAGTGCTTTTTCGACGTCGGCCTCTTTAACGCCGTCAAACAGGTTACGTTGGGTGTCACGTAAAATGGCATCACGGTTAACTTCTGCCAGACCTTCACATGCTTCGGTAATGAGGTTGTGTAAGCGATCGATGTCTAGCGGGTGACGACTGCCATCAGCTGCTATGACATGCAGCGGAGATTCATTGGCAGGCTGTGGATGTTTCTTTTCTTCTTCAGCACGTTTTTCTGCTTGTTTTTCACGATAAACAACATAAGAGCGAGCAACTTTATATTCACCTTCACGCATTAAAGCTAATTCAACTTGATCTTGAATATCTTCAATGTGAACGGTGCCACCATCATCAATACGACGTAAAAGATTGTCAGTGACTTGTCTGGTCAGTTTTGCCACTGTGTCATGAATACGACGACTGTCTTTTGCTGAGTCACCTTCAACCGCTAAAAAAGCTTTGGTGATAGCGACAGCAATTTTGCTGCTATCAAATTCGGTGACTTTACCGTTTCGACGGATAACGCTGTATCCGCTTTCGGATTGTGATGAGGTATAAATGGGTTGTGCTGTTTCGCTCGCCATAATGAAAATCCCTGCAATAATGTTGAAATAATCAAAAAACACAAAACCACTAGAGGTTGTGGTTTCGAAATGATTGAACCACAAGATAGTGTGTTTTTGAAGGCTTGGCAAGTGGAGATTTTGCACATAATTTGTGCACTTTTTGTGGATAACTTACTGTGTGCTTAGAGCTAAGTCAGCGCCTATGCGGGATCACAGCTTTTGTAACTTTTTGGTGCCTGAAAAAACTTTTTTTATTACTGAAAAAAAGGCAGATTTTGTTGTGTCTGGTCCCAGGGGGACGGGCATCATACTGGTGCTGATTGTTTTGTTCAACCAGCACCAGAAGACTTTTCGCTAAGCACTTAAGAACTAGAATGTTTCTGTGACAGAGACGGCCGTCGGGTTCATGAGTTGATGTGCTTTCTTCAGATTTTTGCGACCATCGGTCTGCACAATGAGTGTCCATAAATTATGACGGCTTGCGGTCACGGTATCGTTGATTAGCGGATCATGATCCGGACGTAGCGACAGTAATCCGGCAAACAACAGTCCAACAAATGTACCCACTACGGCCAGTGCTATATAGGTATGGAGTGGACTCGACTGAGTCATCATCGGTCCGGATACTACCATCGCACTGGCAATGACTAGCCCGACTAGCAAGCCAACACCACCAAAAATAAAATGAGAACGTGTAATAAAGCGTGCGATAGCTTTGGGTTCGGATTCAATTTTTTTACTGGTATTACGGTCTTTTGGTTGTATTACTTCGATATCTTGCTGTTTGAAGTGACCGACATTGACGAGGGTTTGCTTGGCATCGATGGCTTTCTGTTCATCATCAAATACAGCAGCGAGTTTACTTGGTTTAGTTTCTTGATTGATGTGCATGTCCATAGAGCAGTCTCCTTTTCTGGCTAAACACAGAGTAGGTGACAATAGGAATAAAGCAGATATCCCTATCTGCTTATATTTTCTGAAAATTTACTGAGTGCTGACACTGAAAACGCCAACCAGTTGGCTGAGCTTTTGGGCAGTGTTTTTTACCATAACAGAGCGATGCTGCAAGGCATCAATGGCTTGTGTCATCAAGCTTGCCGAGTGTCCAACGTCCCGTGCAGTGGCGCCGTGCAACTGACTATTCTGATCAAGTTGTTTAATGGTGGAGAACATTTGTTCAACTAACTGATGTAATTGTGTATTTTCAGAAGAGGCTTCTTCCGTTTTCTTCAGGCTGCGGTCCACATTTTCCACACCTGACTCCATAAATTTATACGCTTCCAGCGTTTCAGACTGAATAGTTTCAATCATTTGTTGAATCTCATCAGCCGATGTTGCTGTTCTTTGTGCTAGGTTACGGACTTCATCTGCCACCACTGAGAAACCTCTACCATGATCACCGGCTCTGGCAGCTTCAATAGCCGCATTTAGTGCGAGCAAATTGGTTTGATTGGTAATTTCAGTGATGACGCCAATAATATTGCCGATTTCTGCGGTACGATTATGTAGGGATTGAACCGCTTTAGCTGATGTTTCCACCACATCACGAATTTCCTGTGTACCACTTCGTACCGACTCATATTGCAGTCTGGCCTCTTGAACAACTTCGTCCATCGCTTGCTTCATTGCTTCTGCTGTGTTTGATGCATTGCCAATGTCACGGATTTGATCTTCCAGCAGCTGCAACATTCTTTCTATTGCACTAGCGACTTCATTAGAAACATGAAACGCTTCCCGGTTTGTTTCGAGCATAGCTTCATTCGTGCGTCGGACATTCGTACTGGTTTTGATGACTTGACCAACAATGCCATCCAGATTATCAATAAAGCTGTTTATCCAACGACCCATATCACCCGTTTCGTCGTTAACAAATTTCGTGTTATCAAGTCGCTGTGCCAAGTTACCTTCACCCTCGGCAATCGTCTGAATAACGTGGGTCATTTGGTCAAGGCGGTTGGCCAGTGGATTGGTCGTCAATTTCTTATACATCATGGCTATCACAGCAATCATGACAATCGATAAAGCATTGACAGCTACTACAGGCAATTGGGTGAAAGCATGTAATGCCATATTGGTACCCAGCAGTAGTGACATTGACCAGACAAAGCCTTTCATTAAACTGACATTGACTGAACGTCGTCGGTAAACTTCCTCAAGATCACCTTCACACATCATGCCCCAACGATCTGGCGAACCTTTTAATTGGAAGGTGACACCTTTACCAATAACAGGGATGTGCCGGTAATCTGAGTAACCAGGATAGGTGACAAATAGGTTTTCGCCGTTGCGAATGGTCTCACGTACACCTGGATGAAGCTCGTTGGTTGCCGGATCGGTAAAGCGTATTTCAAACTCGGTATGGTGTTGAATTTTTACGACACCAAAAGCTGTATGAATACCGCTTTTCAGGTTTTCGCCATGTGAAAACGTATTATCTTCAAAACGAGAGCGGGAGAGGGCTATGCCCTGTTGCAAAGTAGGATCGAACCGCGATTCGACCATAAAAATATAGTTGTCACCTGATTCGGTATAGATATGACCTGCTTCACGCTGGATAAGATCACCTAACACATCATTTGGCACACGGCCACATATGGCTCCGAGGCTCTCACCTTCCACAATCAATGGTTGGTAGAACATCAGTGTAACTTCATCATGGAACTTAGAGCTTGAAGGACCAATTTCTAGGGTTAATTTGTCGACATAAGGGCCGTGAAGGAACGGTGCGGATAGTCCATGCTGCACCGCTTTACTCGATAGGTCTGCTTTATTGACGTGCGAGCTGTACGTTGAGTGAGTGACCTTGCCAGAGGTATCAATGATAAATAATTCAGAGAAATCTGGCGCAGCCTTGAGCCGATCGTCCAACAGCGATGCTTGTAGCTCTGGATAAGAACCCGCTAGCTGTTCAGCTAAGAACGACATTTGATTCCATTGATTTTCTACCCATTGCTGAAGAATTTTTACTCGGGTAGCGGCGATTCCCTCAAATGTTTTTTCGACAGCGGCATAGTTGTGTCGATTAAGACGACACGACCAGGACATAGCCAGTTTCCCTGTTGGTCCAAACCACGGTAGCCACGTTTTTTCTTTGTGGCTAAGATTCATGGAAGTACTTCGTAATTGACTCATTGTTACCCCTAACAGTGTTGTTTAACACTGCGAGAGGCAAAAAGCAGACCAATCGCCAAGACTATCTATTTTGGTATACCTACAAAGTGGTATTGACAAAAAGTGCACAAATTTAGTGCGGATGATAAAGATAGATGTTCCATTATGGGCACGGTCGTGGTTGTAACATGGCCAAGCCTGTATCCGGTATCTATAGGTCAAGTATTGCTTGTTTTACTTCATCTAAATGATCTTTGACCTTCACATTTCGCCACTCGTGTTGATGTACACCATTTTCATCGATTAAAAACGTACTGCGGACAATGCCCAGATGTTCTTTCCCGTAGAGTTTTTTAAGTTTGATCACATCAAATAACTGGCAGGCTTCTTCATCAGCGTCAGACAGTAAGTCAAAAGGAAATGCCTGCTTAGTTTTGAAATTTTCATGCATACGAAGGCTGTCACGTGAAATACCAAAAATGACGGTATTATGCTCATTGAAAAAGTCGATATTATCGCGGAAGTTTTGACCTTCAAGTGTACAACCGGGCGTATTATCCTTTGGATAAAAATAGAGCAAAACACGTTTACCTTTGAGCGCTGAAAGTTGGAATGTTTTATCGCCTGTGCTTGGCAGCGTAAAGTCTGGGACAGCTTCACCTAATCGTACTTGTGTCATCTTAGTCGTCCTGTTTGAAAAGATTTAGAAAGCAAAGTACCTTACACAATTCAGTCTGATCTTGTCATCAACAGGCAGGCAAAGTACCATGCCTGTTATTTTTTCGGAGTCATTTAAATATGTTTAGCGGCAGTATGGTAGCTCTTGTCACACCCATGCAGGCAGATGGTGCCTTGGATGTTGACAGCCTGCGAAAGCTGGTCGAGTTTCATATCAGCCAGGGCACAGATGCCATTGTCGCTGTCGGTACGACCGGTGAATCTGCAACCTTGAGCGTAGAAGAACACTGCGACGTGATTCGTCTGGTGGTAGAACAAGTTAATGGTCGTATTCCTGTTATTGCGGGTACAGGTGCTAACTCCACCTCAGAAGCTATCGAACTGACTCAATCTGCAAAAGATCTGGGTGTTGACGCTGTATTGCTGGTCGCGCCTTATTACAATAAACCGACTCAGCAGGGGATGTATCTCCATTTCAAAGCTATTGCTGAAGCCGTCAACATTCCACAAATTCTCTATAACGTTCCAGGTCGCACAGCGTCTGATCTCTTACCAGAAACGGTCGGAAGGCTTTCTGAACTGTCCAATATCATCGGTATCAAAGAAGCCACTGGTGATGTATCTCGTGTTCAACAAATTAAACAATTATCACGAGAAGGATTTGAACTTTATACCGGTGAAGATGCCAATACTGTCGATTTTATTCTCGCAGGAGGTCAGGGTGTCATTTCTGTTACCGCAAATGTCGCACCGAAACTGATGCATGAAATGTGTCAGGCTGCTCTTGCTGGTGATGAGACGCTGGCACGCGAAATCAATTTAAAGTTAGTCGCACTACACCAGTTCTTATTTGTAGAATCAAACCCCATACCTGTTAAGTGGGCTTTGAACGAAATGAGACTTATTTCTAGTGGCATTCGTCTGCCAATGACGGTATTGTCTGAGAATTATCATCAATCTGTGCGTGATGCATTGAACACTGCCGGTGTTCTAAACTAAATTCAAGTGAGTGAACTGTATTAAATGAACGTAAAATTATTTAAACAAACATCGCTGGTTGTCATGATGACGACTGCTCTAACTGCTTGTGGCGCTTTTTCATCATTGGATGAGGTGGTTCCTGACAATACTCAGAAATACCGTAAAGCTGAAACCATGCCACCGCTTGATGTGCCGCCGGATTTAAGCACAAGCCGTATTAAAGATGATATTTCCGGTAATCAAACAAATACTGCAACTTACTCTGAATTTGAAGAAGCAGCGACAAATCCGCTGGCAGCTAAATACAACATTACACCGGATACAAAACCGGCACTGTCAGGTGAAGGTAAAGACCGACATCTCGTTGTGCCAGGTGAACGTGAAGTGACTTGGCAGCGCATCATTGATTTCTGGGCTACCAAAGACTTGGGCATTGCTCGCGCAGATGACCGCATTGGTTTGATGGATACAACGCCTGATGCAGATGGTTATGTGTATCGAATCCGAGTGGAACGAGGCGATACCTCTAAGATGGCGAAAGTCTATTTAGGTAACCCTGATGATGAGCAAGCGAATACTCAGAAAGATGAAGCCATGCTTCGTCAACTCGCTGATTATTTAGGTACGCTTTATCAACAGGATATGGAACAGTTTAAATTAGCTACGCCAGCACCACCACCTGAAGAAACAGCGCGTGTCTTACTGATGGATGATAGCAATGGTCAGCAAAGCTTACTGATTGAGCAGGATTTCCAAACTGTTTGGGGCCGTGTCGGACGTGTACTTGATAGCAAAGGTTTCTCTGTAGAAGATCGTGATCGTAGTAAAGGGCAATACTTTGTTCGTTATATTGATCCATTCAAGAAAGCGGAAGAAGATGATGAAGGCATGCTGAGTAAGCTGGCTTTCTGGCGTGATGATGTTGAGAAAAAACCAAACGAATACTACTACATCAAATTGTTGTCCGATGCTGATCAAACACGTGTGATGGTATTAGATTCAAATGAAGTGCGTACTTCTGATGAATCTGCAAAACGTTTGTTAGATCTGATTCAGGAACAACTTGCACCGTAATGCGTTTTGCTTCCCTTGGAAGTGGTAGTCGAGGAAACGCTACACTGGTAACATCAGGAGAAACCACAGTCATGATTGACTGTGGTTTTTCTGCTCGTGAGGCTGAAAAACGCTTGCAGATACTGGGCGTGGATCCTCATCACCTGTCAGCTTTATTAGTGACGCATGAACATGCGGATCATATGGCAGGCATCCGGGTCATGGCACGTAAATATCGTCTGCCGGTGTATACAACACCCGGGACTGCAGGCTGTTTACCAGAGGATGTTGCACCTCATATTAAAACGTTTAACTGCCATGAAACCTTCAGCATCAATGATCTTGAAGTTGAACCTTTTCCTGTTCCGCATGATGCAAGAGAGCCGAGTCAGTTTGTATTTGGTGATGGACAACACCGTTTAGGGGTATTGACAGATGTGGGCTCAATTACGCCTTTGATTGAGCAAATATTGTCTGGTTGTGATGGATTATTGTTAGAAGCCAATCACGATATGATGATGCTCGAGCAGGGGGAATACCCCGAACATCTTAAACGTCGAGTTGGTGGCAGGCTGGGTCATTTAAATAACGTGCAATCCGCCTCATTACTTGAGAAAATTGACACCACGAACTTGCAGCATATTATGGCAATGCATATTTCTGAAAAAAATAATTGTCCGTCACTTGTTGTGCCATTGCTCGCTGATGCACTGGCATGTGAACATGACTGGATTGGCATTGCAGACCAAGAGGCCGGTTTTGACTGGCGTGAAATAACTAACCGCTAAGAGATAGCTGATGCAAAAGAAACAAGAATTGTATTCTGGTAAAGCCAAAAGTGTTTTTGCTACGGATAATGAAGATTATGTCGTTCTGAGCTTTCGTGATGACACCTCGGCATTTGATGGTGAAAAAGTTGAACAGTTAAACCGCAAAGGCATGGTTAATAACAAATTCAATGCTTTCATCATGCAATATCTGGCAGATAAAGGTATTCCGACGCATTTTGAAGCGTTGCTGAACGACACCGAATCATTGGTTAAAAACATGAAAATGGTGCCTGTGGAATGTGTCGTACGTAATGTGGCTTCAGGTAGTCTGGTTCGTCGCCTTGGCGTTGAAGATGGACTTGAACTCAATCCACCGGTATTTGAATTTTTCCTGAAAAATGATGCATTACATGATCCAATGATTAACGAATATCACATCGAAACATTCGGATGGGCAAAAGCTGAAGATATAAGCAAAATGAAAGAGTTAACGTTTAAAGTTAATGAATATTTGCAGAAATTATTTGCTGATGCTGGGATGATCTTGGTCGACTATAAGCTGGAGTTTGGTTTGTTCAAAGGCGAGATCTATTTAGGTGATGAGTTTAGTCCTGATGGTTGCCGTCTGTGGGATGCAGAAACACGTAAAAAACTGGATAAAGATCGTTTCAGACAAGGTTTGGGTGGTGTAATCGAAGCCTATGAAGAAGTAGCACAGCGTATAGGCGTTAAATTATAGGTTCAAGTTATTAAGGCTCATTTCGTTAATTGCGAAATGAGCCTTTTTTTCACATACATACCTTGCTCTGACGGGTGAATAAAAGATTGCTCATATACACAATAAGTATTGTGATTTATGATGTTTTTGCATTTCTAAAACTGGAGTTTTAAATGAAAACACCAGATTTACCTGAGAACGAACAGGAAAGATTAGCGACGCTGAATTCGCTGACGATTCTTGATTCTGCACCAGATGAACGTTTTGATCGACTAACAAGAATCGCTGTTAAATTGTTTGATGTTCCTGTCGCACTTGTCAGCATTGTTGATAAAAATCGTCAATGGTTTAAGTCCTGTCAGGGCTTGGATATCACCGAAACTCCCCGAGATCTGTCTTTCTGCGGTCATGCCATTTTAGGAGAGGGGGCCTTTGTTGTTGAAGATACGCATCAAGATGAACGTTTTGTCGACAACCCTTTATTGATAGGTCAAAAGCACATACGTTTTTATGCTGGTTACCCCATTCGTTACTTGGATGGCAGTAAGTTAGGTACCTTGTGTATAAAAGATATTAAGCCAAGAGCTTTCACAGAGGAAGACCGACAGTTATTGAGAGACTTGGCCACCATTGTTGAGCACGAAATTCAAGCGGTTGAATTGGCTACGATGGATGAACTTACAGGCATATTAAACCGACGAGGATTTAATATGTCGGCAGAAAAATCCTTAAATATCTGCAAACGGGGTGCGCTGCCCGTAGCTTTAGTTTTTCTTGACCTTAATGAATTTAAACCCATCAATGATAAATTCGGTCATGCCGAGGGTGATAGAGCGCTTCAGCAGTTCGCAAGCGTTTTAGATGACGTCGGCAGAGATTCAGACATAGTGGCCAGAATGGGCGGAGATGAGTTTGTCATTCTATTAGTTGATGCCGACAAAAAAGCTGTCGATCAAGTGATGAAACGATTTTCTCAGCAAATTGAACGCTGTAATGAGCAGCAAGCGCTGGGGTATGACATTACTTTTTCATACGGGATTGTACTCTTTGACCCTGCAAAACACGTGACAATAAATGATCTACTTTCTGAAGGCGATGCGCTGATGTATAAGCGCAAGAAAAGTCGTTAGTTTAACTAACGACCTTCCAGTGTATTTGCTTGCCTGCTCGCATTGGTACCAATGAGCTGTCAGCAAAACTTAACGTTTCTGGTACATCCCAACTTTCTTTGACTAAGCTTATCTTATCTTCGTTTCTTGGCAGACGATAAAAATCGGCTCCATTAAAACTGGCAAAAGCTTCTAATTTATCCAGTGCCTGTGCAGCTTCAAACGCTTCTGCGTACAATTCGATAGCGGCATGTGCGCTATAAATACCTGCGCAGCCACAGCTCGTTTCTTTGCCTGACCGTGGATGCGGTGCACTATCAGTGCCTAAAAAGAATTTTTTACTGCCACAGGTGGCAGCTTGTATCAATGCCTGTTGATGGGTATTTCTCTTCAATACCGGTAAACAATAATGATGAGGATGAATGCCGCCGACTAAAAGGTCATTTCTATTTAACAAAAGATGATGTGGCGTTATGGTGGCAGCTATATTCTCACTAGCCGTCGCTACAAATTCCGCAGCATTTGATGTTGTGATGTGTTCAAACACAATTCTTAATTCAGGAAAGTCATTAATCAGCGGAATTAATACTTGATCGATAAATACTTTTTCACGGTCAAATACATCAATATCAGCTGAGGTCACTTCACCATGAACAAGTAATGGCATGCCTATTTTCTGCATCGCATCTAAAGCGTTGTAGCAATGTTTTAGATCGGTGACACCAGCGTCTGAATTGGTTGTTGCACCAGCCGGATAGAGTTTCACGGCATGAACAAAGCCACTTTCTTTAGCGCGATAAATTTCATCGGCAGAGGTGTTATCGGTGAGATACAATGTCATTAACGGTTGAAACTGACTATCAGCAGGTATGTTTTTAACTATCCTGCTTTTATAGTCGAGTGCCAGGGCGGTACTGATGACTGGTGGTCGCAGATTTGGCATGACGATGGCTCGTCCGAATATCCTGGCGGTATCAACAACTGTGCGCTGAAGAGCCAGATCGTCGCGCAAGTGTAAGTGCCAGTCGTCTGGTCGGGTTAACGTTATTTGGTTTTGATTTAATTGTGTCATAGCGGCGAATTATGCCACAGCAAATGCATTAAGGATAAATAGATCTTTTCTTCGCTGAGAGGCGACAGACCTTATTCTTGACCTTATCAAGCATTACAAGTAACTTTACACGTTTACAATTTTTTAGCTCACTAAAAAGAACGGCATACATATAAGGGGAACACGTGGAATTAAGTGGTGCCGAGATATTAGTTCAATGTCTCAAAGACGAAGGTGTTGAATACCTTTTCGGGTATCCTGGTGGTGCAGTGCTGCATATCTATGACGCGCTATATAATCAGGAAGATGTCAAACACATTCTGGTTCGACATGAGCAAGCTGCAACACATGCTGCAGATGGCTACGCTCGGGCTACAGGTAAACCTGGTGTGGTCTTAGTCACATCTGGTCCTGGTGCTACAAATGCTGTCACTGGTATTGCAACGGCATATATGGATTCCATTCCAATGGTGGTCATCACCGGTCAAGTTAGCACTGCTGTTATTGGTAGTGATGCTTTTCAGGAAGTTGATGCAGTTGGGATTACACGCCCGTGCGTTAAGCACAACTTTTTAGTTAAAGATATCAATGATCTCGCTGAGACAGTTAAAAAAGCATTTTATGTTGCTTCGACTGGTCGGCCCGGTCCTGTTGTTGTCGATGTTCCTAAAGACATTACGGATCCGTCTATAAAAGTGCCTTATCACTACCCAGAAAAAGTAGTGATGCGTTCTTATCAGCCAACAGTGAAAGGCCATACCGGTCAAATCAAACGCGCTGTTGATCTGATGTTATCTGCCAAAAAACCCATGATATACACGGGTGGTGGTGTTGTATTAGGTAACGGCTCAGAGGAGTTGCGAAAATTCGTTCGTCATCTTGGATTCCCTATTACCAGTACCTTAATGGGGCTAGGTGCTTATCCTTCAACGGATAAACAGTTCCTTGGTATGCTTGGGATGCATGGCACTTATGAAGCGAATATGGCGATGCATGATTGTGATGTGCTAATTGCTATTGGTGCTCGCTTTGATGACAGGGTAACCGGAAAAATTGCAGAGTTTTGCCCCCACGCGCAGATCGTGCATATTGATATCGACCCTTCGTCTATTTCTAAGACGATCACGGTAGATATTCCTATTGTGGGTAGTGTTCCTGACGTGCTTCAGGAAATGAACCACTTGTTGACAAATAGCAGTAAAAAGCCACAGAAAAAAGCCATTGAAGAGTGGTGGAAAATCATTAATGGCTGGCGTGCTAAACAATGTATGAGCTATGACCGTAATAGCGATAAAATCAAGCCGCAATCGGTAATAGAGATGGTTCATGACATTACCAGCGGTGATGCTTATGTAACTTCAGATGTTGGTCAGCATCAGATGTGGGCGGCGCAATATTATGGTTTTGATAAACCCAATCGCTGGATTAATTCCGGTGGTCTGGGAACCATGGGATTTGGTTTACCTGCTGCCATGGGTGTTCAGCTAGCTTATCCTGATGACACGGTTGTTTGTGTTACCGGTGAAGGCAGTATCCAAATGTGTATTCAGGAATTATCGACCTGTCTGCAGTATGGGCTGCCAATCAAAATTGTTGCTCTGAATAATCGTTACTTAGGTATGGTTCGTCAGTGGCAGGAATTTTTCTATGAAAATCGTTATTCGCACTCTTATATGGAATCATTACCAGACTTTGTGAAGTTAACGGAAAGTTATGGTCATGTCGGTATTCGCATTGAAAAACCCGAAGATCTCAGGGCAGAACTCGAACGCGGTTTTGCTATGAAAGATCGTTTGGTTTTCTTTGATATCGTTACCGATCAAACAGAAAACGTATATCCGATGATTGCTCAAGGTAAGGCACACAATGACATGCATATGTCACCATACAGTGCGCCTGCTCAAGAGTCTGAAAGGGAGCTGTCATAACCATGCGCCATATTATTTCTATCCTGATCGAAAACGAAGCAGGGGCTTTGTCGCGTGTGGCGGGTCTTTTTTCTGCACGGGCATACAATATTGAGTCACTCACTGTTGCACCAACAGAAGATCCATCTTTGTCACGTATGACGATTGTGACTAACGGCACAGACCGTATCATCGAGCAGATTGTGAAACAACTAAACAAACTGATCGATGTTGTAAAACTAATGGACTTAACTGAAGGGCCTCACATTGAGCGTGAAATGATGCTGATTAAAGTCAAAGCAGCAACCATGGCTCAAAGAGAAGACGTTAAACGTCTTTGTGATATTTTTCGGGGACATATTATTGATGTGACCTCATCAACGTATACCATTGAATTGACAGGGGCTGTCAGCAAGCTGGATTCATTTATCGAAGCACTTGCTGAACATAAAATTATTGAAACTGTCCGTTCTGGTGTCACAGGTATTGCTCGCGGCGAGAAAAGCTTGCACCTGTAAACTGAATTTATATTCGTTCAAGAAAATCTAAGGAATTCAATCATGAGTTTGAACATTTATTACGATAAAGATTGTGACTTATCAATCATCCAGGGGATGAAAGTCACCATCGTTGGTTATGGTTCACAAGGCCATGCCCACGCATGTAACCTGAAAGATTCAGGTGTTGATGTCACAGTTGCTTTACGTGCCGGTTCTTCATCTATTGCTAAAGCACAAGCTGCTGGTCTGACAGTTTCTGATAACGTCGGTGAAGCAGTGAAAGGTGCTGATCTGGTGATGATTCTGACACCTGATGAGTTCCAATCTCAGCTATACAAACAAGAAATCGAACCTAACCTGAAAAAAGGTGCTGTTTTAGCCTTTGCTCATGGTTTTGCGATTTTATATAACCAAATTCTACCGCGTGAAGATCTTGACGTTATCATGATTGCACCAAAAGCGCCTGGTCATACAGTGCGTAGTGAATTTGTGAAAGGCGGTGGTATTCCTGACTTAATCGCTATCGAACAAGACGCTTCAGGCCGTGCAAAAGATATCGCACTGTCATATGCATCTGGTGTTGGTGGTGGCCGCACAGGTATTATCGAAACCACTTTCCGTGATGAAACAGAAACCGATTTATTTGGTGAACAAGCTGTTTTATGCGGTGGTGCCGTTGAATTAGTTAAAGCCGGTTTCGAAACATTAACCGAAGCAGGTTATGCACCTGAAATGGCCTACTTCGAATGTCTGCATGAGTTAAAACTGATTGTCGATCTGATGTATGAAGGTGGTATAGCCAATATGAATTATTCAATCTCGAATAATGCTGAATATGGTGAATACGTAACCGGTCCTCGTGTTATCAACGAAGAAAGTCGTTGGGCAATGCGTGAAGCACTGAAGAATATTCAGGAAGGCAAATACGCTAAACAATTCATTCAGGAAGGTCAGACGGGTTATCCTGAAATGACAGCAATGCGTCGTATTAATGCTGAGCATCCAATTGAACAAACCGGTGCAAAACTGCGTTCTATGATGCCTTGGATTCAAAAAATTGTTGATAAGTCTAAAAACTAATCAATTAATAGATTGAAAATCAACGGGGGCGGTTGTGAAAACAATCGCCCCCGTTTTGTTTGTGCGTCTGAACTGTCATAATGTAACGACTAATCAACAGGAGCCTGTATTTATGATTAATAGCGAAAAGCCTCAAAATCGCGGTATCTATTTACTACCGAATTTATTTACAACAGCTGGGCTGTTTGCAGGGTTTTACGCCATTGTCGCAGGCATTCGTGGTGACTTTGAAACAGCGGCTATCGCTATATTTATCGCGATGATCATGGATGGGCTGGATGGCCGTATTGCACGTATGACCAATACCCAAAGTGCTTTTGGCGCGGAGTATGATAGTTTAGCGGATATGGTGTCTTTCGGTATGGCACCGGCATTAGTCATCTTTCAATGGTCGTTGAATGGGATGGGCAAGTTTGGCTGGATGGTAGCGTTTATCTATGCTGCCTGTGGTGCATTAAGACTGGCCAGATTTAATACTCAGATAGGAACACAAGATAAACGTTATTTTCAGGGCCTGCCAAGCCCCGCAGCTGCGGCAATTATCGCAGGTTGGGTATGGGCCGGTACAAGTAATGACTTCAGTGAGAATATGATTGCTATTTTCACCATTCCTATCACCTTTGGTGCAGCTATTCTGATGGTCAGTTCGATGCGTTACCATAGCTTCAAAGAGCTTGATTTAAGAAATAGGGTACCTTTTGTAGTGATGCTGGTACTCGTACTAATTTTTGCACTGGTTGCTATAGACCCACCGACAATCTTATTTAGCGTATTCTTAATTTATGGCTTATCTGGCCCTGTTTTTACTTTGTTGAAGCTGCGCCAGCATCGTTCAGAACGCGCTCAAGCAAAAGAAGAATAAAATAAACAATACTATTGATAATCTGGTTCACACATTTATGACTGATAAGCTAATAATTTTTGATACAACTTTACGCGACGGTGAGCAGAGCCCGGGCGCATCGATGACAAAGGATGAAAAAGTCCGTATTGCTAAAGCGCTTGAGCGCATGCGGGTTGATGTTATCGAGGCTGGGTTTCCCATTGCCAGCACCGGTGACTTTGAAGCGGTTCAAGCCGTTGCCAAGGCCGTTAAGGATAGTCGTATTTGTGGACTATCCAGAGCATTAGATGCCGATATCGACAGAGCAGGTGAAGCACTTAAACTAGCTAATGCGTCGCGCATCCATACCTTCATTGCAACATCACCCATCCATATGAAAATGAAACTGCGGATGGAGCCTGATCAGGTAATTGAAAACGCAGTTCGTGCAGTAAAACGTGCCAGACAATATACAGACGATGTCGAGTTTTCTCCAGAAGATGCTGGTCGTAGTGAAACTGATTTTCTGTGTCGAATTCTTGAGGCAGTCATCGATGCGGGTGCATCGACTTTGAACATTCCTGACACGGTTGGTTATAACTTGCCCCACCAGTTTGGTTCATTAATTTCAACCTTACGTGAACGTATTCCCAACGCGGATAAATCCATATTTTCTGTTCATTGCCATAATGATCTGGGTCTGGCTGTTGCCAACTCCCTATCGGCGGTCATGAATGGAGCAAGACAGGTTGAATGTACTATCAATGGTTTAGGTGAACGCGCTGGTAATGCCGCTTTAGAAGAAATTGTGATGGCGGTAAGAACACGTCAGGATATGTTCCCGTGCGATACCGATATTGATACCCAGCATATCTTGTCTGCCTCACGGTTAGTGTCTGGTATTACCGGTTTTGTTGTTCAGCCAAATAAAGCGATTGTGGGTGCCAATGCCTTTGCTCATGAGTCAGGTATACATCAGGACGGTGTACTGAAAAACCGTGAAACCTACGAAATTATGCGTGCTGAAGATGTTGGCTGGAATACTAACAGAATGGTGCTGGGTAAACATTCAGGCCGAAATGCCTTCCGTAGTCGCCTTCAGGAGTTAGGCATTGAATTATCATCTGAAACTGACTTGAATGCCGCATTTACACGCTTTAAAGAGCTGGCAGATAAAAAACATGAAGTTTTTGATGAAGATATCCAAGCCTTAGTGAGTGACACAGTGGCCACTGCGGATGAACGTGTGAGTTTAATCTCAATGAAGGTGTGTAGTGAAACTGGCGAAACGCCTTTTGCTACGGTGACATTGTCAGTGGATGGTAGAGAAGTACAGACTCAAATGAGTGGCGGGGGACCTGTTGATGCGGCATATAAAGCCATAGAGTCTATTGTACAGAGTCAAACAGAGCTTCAACTGTATTCGGTTAATAGCATTACAACGGGAACCGATGCACAAGGTGAGGTCAGTGTTCGTCTTGAGAAAGGCGGACGAATTGTAAGTGGTCAGGGTGCAGATACCGATATTGTGATTGCTTCAGCAAAAGCTTATCTCAATGCATTAAATAAAATATTAAGCCCTGTTGACCGAGCTCATCCTCAAGTCTAATGGCATTAACGCAATATCAATACTCAGTATTGTCTGAAATGGGCATACCTGTCTGGACACCACGTCAGAGCAATAATACTGAAATAATAAAGGCTAATGAGTCACTATCATCAGATAATTTGCAGAGTCAGTCTCTGCAAATTCCTGATGATGTCGAACTGCTTATTGTTGTTGAAACTACACAATTAGACGCAGTTGAACGGCGATTATTATCCAGTATTCTTAAAGCCGTCAGCTTAGATACTAGGCAACAACTAATGATTGAGTCGTCAGACTTGGGACTCATGCACCAAGATAATTTTCATAGTAAAACAATTATTACTATGACTCAGACTGAACACAGCTTATCTGATGATATTGAATGCGTTCAGTTACCATCTTTAGCAGCCATGCAAAGTCAACCCTCTTTAAAAGCCGTTGCCTGGCAACGATTAAAACATTATCGCACCGCTTTTAATTAACGGATAAAAAATATGGTCTCCCCAAGAGTAATGACGGATCAGGACTTGCAGGTTGTTTATAATATCGAATGCTCAGCAAATCAGTTTCCGTGGACGCTCAAGAACTTTTCCGATAGTCTTGATGCCGGACATTATGCATGGGTCTATTCTGATGCTTATGATGTGATTTTGGGTTATGCCATTGTGCAGTTAGTCCTGGACGAAGCTCATCTGCTTAACCTTTGTGTCAGACCAGATATGCAACGACAAGGATATGGTCGATTTATACTTGAGCATATCATTGATTTTTCCAAAGCCCGATCCGCTTCGATTGTGGTTTTAGAAGTTAGAGAGTCAAACAAGAAAGCACAAAATCTCTATGAACAGCTAGGTTTTAATGAAATGTCAGTCCGCAGAGCTTATTACCCGGCTGAAAATGGTAGAGAGAATGCAATATTGATGGGTTTGGATTTATCTATGTTATCGATTTTCGGTGATATATAAGTAAACTCAATACCACGGCACTTGATATCATCTGAGTGCTCTTTTAGAATAATTGACTCAATTACTCGGTTATTTTTCACATATTTAGGAGATAAAAACATGGCTTATGAATTGCCACCACTTCCCTATGCTAAGGATGCATTAGAACCAACAATTTCAGCAGAAACGCTTGAATATCATTATGGTAAACATCACCAAACTTATGTGACTAACTTGAATAACTTGGTACCGGGTACTGAATTTGAAGGTAAGTCATTAGAAGAAATCATCACTAAAGCTTCTGGTGGTATCTTTAATAATGCCGCGCAAGTTTGGAACCATACTTTCTACTGGAACTGCATGACACCAAATGCAAAAGGTGCTCCAGAAGGCGATTTAGCTGCTGCTATCGACAGCACATTTGGTTCTTTTGATGAATTTAAAGAAGCATTCAGCAAATCAGCGGCGACAAACTTTGGTTCAGGCTGGACTTGGTTAGTCAAAAATGCTGATGGCAGTATTGCTATCGTTAACACAAGTAATGCTGGCTGCCCGCTGACAGATGGTCAAAAACCTTTATTGACTGTTGACGTTTGGGAACATGCTTATTACATTGACTTCCGTAATGCACGCCCTAAATATCTGGAAGCTTTCTGGGGCTTGGTTAACTGGGACTTCGTATCAGCAAACTTTGCTGGCTAGTTAATCGTGTTGTAGAGTAAATTTGTTTATTACTTTATAACATTATAAAATACACGATTTTTGATAAATGGCAGTTTCATTTGAAACTGCCATTTTTCGTTTATTGGCTTTAAAAAGCCGTTTTTTTAATGCCGTCAGGGCAAGGAGTACAAGCCATGACAGAATCGGTCATGCCCACATACGGACGTCTAGACGTCACTTTTAGTGAAGGTAAAGGCGCTTGGTTAACTGATACAGATGGAAAACGCTATCTTGATGCGTTAAGCGGTATTGCTGTATGTAATTTGGGGCATTGCCATCCTGCCGTGACGCGAGCTATTCAGCACCAGGCGGAAACATTAGTACATACTTCCAATATGTACCATATTGCTTTGCAAGAAAAACTGGCTGATAAGCTAACGGCCTTGTCTGGAATGGATCAGGTGTTTTTTTGTAATTCAGGTGCAGAAGCCAATGAAGCTGCAATTAAGATTGCTCGCAAATATGGCCACAGTAAAGGCATAGATAAGCCTGTAGTGATTGTAATGGATGGCAGTTTCCATGGTCGTACAATGGCGACGTTGACTGCCACAGGTAATGCTAAGGTGCAGGTAGGATTTGATCCTTTAGTGCCTGGCTTTGTCCGTGTTCCATACAATGATCTTGATGCTTTACGCATGGCGATTGGTCACTGGCCTGAAGCCGTGGCAGTGTTACTTGAACCTGTACAAGGTGAAGGCGGAATTAAAATACCTGACAGTGAATATTTAGCGGGTGTTCGTGCCATCTGTACACAACGCAAATTACTGATGATGCTGGATGAAGTGCAGACAGGTATTGCCAGAACGGGTAAATGGTTCGCTTATCAACATAATGCAGAGCTCGTACCTGATGTGATGACCTTGGCGAAAGGGCTGGGTAATGGTATGCCAATTGGCGCTTGTCTTGTTGCTGGTAATGCTGTTGGTATTTTACAAGCAGGTAATCATGGTTCGACATTTGGTGGCAATCCGTTAGCCTGTAGTGCAGCATTAAGCGTATTAAACACGATCGAAGAAGATGGCATATTGGGACACGTCAACGTGCTTGGAAAACAAATGCTGGAAGGTTTTCAGCAAAGACTGCTTGGCAAAGCTGGCGTGAAAGATGTGCGTGCACATGGGATGATGTTTGGTATCGAGTTATCAATGCCTTGCGCTGAGTTGGTTAAAAAAGCACTAGCAGAAGGTCTGTTGATTAATGTCACAGCAGAATCTGTTATTCGCTTATTACCACCGTTAATCCTCAATGTTGAGGAGTCCCAAATGATCGTAGATAAGGTGAGTAAACTCGTACTCGAGTTTTTGTCTTCGCAACAGGTTGAGAGTGTAGCCTAAACATGAGACATTTTTTAACTTTAAAAGACTTGAGTGCTGATGAGTTAGAAGCATTAATTAATCGTGCATCTGAGCTCAAAAAAATGCAGCATAAAGGTGAAATTTACCAGCCTTTGAAGAATAAAGTCCTGGCGATGATTTTTGAAAAGTCATCTACACGTACCCGGGTTTCCTTTGAATCAGCCATGATACAGTTTGGTGGTGGCTCAATATTTTTATCACCTGATGATACTCAACTTGGTCGTGGTGAACCTGTAGAGGATTCTGCACGTGTAATTTCATCTATGGTGGATGCGGTAATGATCCGTACCTTTGAACATGCCAAGATTGAAACATTTGCAAAATACTCTTCTGTGCCGGTAATTAATGCTCTGACCGACGATTTTCATCCATGTCAGTTATTAGCCGATATGCAGACTTATCAAGAGCATCGTGGTTCAATTAAAGGTAAGAAAGTGGTCTGGATTGGGGATGGCAATAATATGTGCCATTCATATATCAATGCTGCGCAACAATTTGGCTTTGAACTGCATATAGCCACGCCGGTAGGTTATGAACCGAAAGCGGATATTGTGTCGTCGGTAGATGCCACAATTGCGTTATTCAATAATCCAGCAGAGGCGGCAAAAGATGCGGATCTTGTTGTAACTGATGTCTGGGCCAGCATGGGACAGGAAGAAGAACAACGTAAACGTGAAGAAGCTTTTGCTGAGTTTCAGGTCAATAGTGACATCATGAAACTGGCAGCAAAAGATGCTTTGTTTATGCACTGTTTACCCGCACATCGTGGTGAAGAAGTCACTGCCGATGTCATTGATGGTGAACAAAGTGTTGTATGGGATGAAGCTGAAAATCGATTACATGCACAAAAGGCTTTATTAGAATTTTTATGTGCATAAGCAATTAGAGCAAGAGCTTAGTTAATTTAGCTCTTGCTCTAATGCTTCCAGACGCTCTAGCGTACCTATATCAGACCAGCGGCCATCATATAACTCTGCAGTCATCCGCTTATTTTTTATCGCTGCTTCAAACAATGGCCTAAGCGCTTTGCGTTCGACTTTCAGGTGTTGGAAAAGTCGAGGATGGTAGAGGCCAATACCACTAAAAGTAAATTTACTCTTGCCTTCAAGGCTGACTAAATTATCCGCTTGGATTGCAAAGTCGCCATCAGCATTATGATCAGGATTGTTTACCATAATCAGATGGCAGTCGGTATCAGCTGCTAGTGTACGTCTTCTCAGAGCAGAAAAGTCAAAGTCCGTCCAGATATCACCATTAACCACAATGAATGGTTCGTCACCCAGCAAATTTAATGCTTGAGTTATACCGCCAGCTGTTTCCAAGCTGCCAGCGGTTTCGGGTGAATAAACGATACGACAACCGTAATTCTCACCATTGCCAAGAACAGCAGGAAACTGCTCACCCAAGTGAGCATAATTAATCACGATTTCCTGAATACCAGCAGATACTAAATTATCAATGAGGTATTCAATCAGCCGTTTCTTTCCTGCATAAACAAGTGGTTTTGGTGTGTGATCAGTTAAAGGTCGCAAGCGTTCACCGCGGCCTGCAGCTAAAATCATTGCTTTCATTTTATTGCCATAATTTGGGGGGTACGGGTAAGAAACTCATATAATGCTTCAAGCTCTTTGTATCGCTCGCAGACTTCCAGTACATAGTGAAGCGTAAGAGGTAAGTCATTAAGGTAATTAGCTTTACCATCACGATAGTTGAGGCGGCAAAAGATGCCAAGCACTTTAAGGTGTCTCTGCAATCCGGTCAAATCAAACCAACGCTGTAGATCCTTACCTTGGGATTGTGTAATCAGTTTGTTATTTATTGCTTGTTCTTTGTAGTAGTTTAGCCAGTTCTGCTGCTGTTCAGCTGGCCACTGAATGTAACAATCTTTCAATAATGACACCAAATCATAGGTAATTGGGCCGACCACCGCATCCTGAAAATCGATAATACCGAGGGTATTGTCGGCACAGACCATTAGGTTTCGGCTGTGGTAATCACGATGAACAAAGCAGCTAGGTTGCTGTTGTATTTCATCAATAAGAAAATCATAGACAGCGGTGAGTATTTTCGGGACTTTTAAGTCTAAATGTCGACTCAGAAACCAATCAGGGAATAGTGACATTTCATCCCGTAGTTTTGTCTCATCATAATCAGCTAATGATGTGTTTGCCGGATGAGTTTTTTGCATAGAAATTAACTCATCAATGGCTTTCCGATAGAGATTATCGGCATTGGCAGATGTTAATGACTTTAAAAAGGAAGTATCGCCAAAATCACTGAGCAGTAAATAGCCATTATCTTCATCTTTGGCATAGATATGTGGCACTGCGACATCATATTGTGCAAGAAACTCATCAATTTTGATAAAGCTGCTTATATCTTCATGCTCAGGCGGTGCATCCATCACGATGTAGGAGCTCTCATTTTGTTTCAAGCGGAAATATCTTCTGAAACTGGCATCACTGGATGCTACCGTGATATTTAAATGATCATCAGGAAATAGTTTTTCTACCCAGGTAGTCAGTTGATTGAGTCTGGCATCATTGATCGCGTTTTTCATGTAATTTTTACTCAAAATCTAAGTCTTTGTTCTTTATTTATAAATTTAGTTTGTGATGAAATCACTGTGACTCTATGAAAAGAGTGGTGTGAATATTATTTATATCTGGCGTATTATCGGGAATTATTTCCTAACTCATCAGTCAATCTGATGGGTGTTAAATAATGCTTTAGCTACAATGGAGTCGCAATGAAAAAATTTTTAATATCGGCACTTTTATTAAGTGCATCTTCAGCTGTTATCGCTCAAGAGTATGTCACACCTGCTGATATGCCAGAAGCAGCACAAACGAAAATGTATTCTATCCTCACAGACTACAATAAATGCATGATGCAAGGACACTTGCATTCGAATCATACAGCTGAAAACCCACAAAAAGCAGCTGAAGCAGTTATGCAAAGTTGTGAAAACCACCTTGATGAACTGAAAACGCATTTAACGTCCAACGGCGTTGAAAGCAGTTTAGTTGAAGGTATGGCTAAGTCAATGCGTTCAAAAGCCGCTCGTCAGCTTATGACAAAAACAATGAACAATTACGCAGCACAAGCTGCTGCTATGGCTAATGCCGAAAAACTGAAAGAGCAATCAGCAAACGAATAAATGTTTTACTCATTGAGTTGAAGAACATCAACGCCTTCCTTGTTCAACAACTCAATGAGTTTTATCAGAGGCAAACCAATCAGACTATTTGGGTCATCACCCTCTAATTTAGTAAATAAAGCAATGCCTAAGCCTTCGGATTTAAAACTGCCAGCACACTGATAGGGCTTTTCTTGTTCCAGATAAAAGTGAATCTGCTTTTCAGACAGTGATCTGAAATGAACAGTAAAAGGTTCTACTAAGTGATGCATCGTTAGGCTTTGAGCGTTATACAAGGCCAAGCCTGTATAGAAGGTGACAGCCTTACCTGAAGCAGATAAAAGTTGTTTTACAGCCGTTTCATGATTGCCGGGTTTACCTAAGATTTTTCCATCTATCACTGCAACCTGATCAGAACCAATAATGAGTGCTTCAGGGTAGTCTTTAGCAATGGCTAAGGCTTTTTGCTTTGCTAAGCGTTCAACCAGTGATGGGGCAGTTTCCTCTTCAAGTACAGATTCATCTATATCGGGTGCGTGTTGTATAAAGTCTATCCCCAGCTTTTTTAAAACTTCAGCTCTGAACGGTGAGCTGGACCCCAGTATTAATGTCTGCATGATATTTTTCAATGTTATTGAGTTTAGGTAATAACTGTGGGCACTGTTCTACCTGTTAGCTCAGCTATATTGGCTAACTGGTTTGCCAGCTCGATAAGCTCAGATAAGGCTGTCTGTGTATCTTGATTTAAGCTATCAGGCCTGTCTTCATAAGATTCAATATATACGCGTAATGTGGCGCCTTCTGTGCCGGTACCAGACAATCTGTAAATAATCCTGTCACCACCTTCAAAGCCAATACGAATGCCTTGTTTTTCAGCGATACTGTTGTCGATAGGGTCATGATAACTAAAGTTATCCGCATAGCTGACAACTCGCTCTCCGAATTGTTTCTTTGGCAAGCTTGGGAGCTGAGTTTGCAGATGTTGAATTAAAGCTTCTGCTTGTTCAGTAGGAACACCTTCGTAATCATGTCGAGTGTAATAATTCCGCCCAAATTGTTGCCAATGTTGATTAACCAGCTCAGCGACGGACTGATGTTTAACCGCTAAAATATTTAGCCAGAAAAGGACTGCCCACAAGCCATCTTTTTCACGAATATGATTCGAGCCTGTGCCAAAGCTTTCCTCGCCGCAGAGCGTGACGCGATTTGCGTCTAATAAGTTACCAAAGAACTTCCAGCCGGTCGGCGTTTCATGTGATTCGATACCTAGTTTTTCAGCAACGCGATCGGCGGCCTGGCTGGTTGGCATTGAGCGAGCTATACCCGAAATACCAGATTTATAAGCAGGGATGTACTGTGCATTCGCAGCGAGAATCGCCAAGCTATCAGACGGGGTGACAAAAAATTGTTTACCCAAGATCATATTACGATCACCATCGCCATCCGAAGCAGCGCCAAAGTCAGGCGCATCATCAGAAAATAATTCTGTAACGAGTTGTTCGGCATAAGTCAGATTCGGATCAGGGTGACCACCACCAAAATCAGGTAATGGAATACCATTTATCACTGTGCCCGCAGGGGCGCCTAAACGTTTTTCTAAAATCTCAATTGCATAAGGACCGGTGACCGCGTGCATGGCATCGAAGCGCATAGAAAAGTTGCCGGAAGTTAGTAGTGCTTGTATGGCAGGGAAATCAAAAATAGTCGCCATCAATTCTGTGTAATCGACTACTGAATCAATCACTTCAACACTCATCTCTCCTAAACTCTGCGTGCCTAATTTATGAAGAGCGATATCTGCTGCATTGGATATTTTGTATTGGCTGATTTCAGCTGTTTGTTGATAGATTTGATTGGTAATTGATTCTGGCGCTGGACCGCCATTACTCGTGTTAAATTTTATGCCGAAATCACCATCAATACCCGCGGGGTTATGACTGGCAGATAAAATCAAGCCACCAAAAGCCTGATATTTTCTGATAACGCATGATGCAGCAGGTGTCGACAGAATACCATTTTGACCAACCCAGACATGAGCAAAACCATTGGCTGCTGCCATTTTCAGAATTATCTGTATGGCTGTTTGGTTATAATAACGGCCATCGCCACCGACAACGAGGGTTTTACCTTCACAATCACCCAGCGCGTTAAAAGTCGATTGAATAAAGTTTTCCAGATAGTGGGGTTGTTTAAATACACTTACTTTCTTGCGTAAACCAGAAGTGCCTGGTTTTTGGCCTTCAAAAGGTGTGGTATTTATCGTCGAAATTGGCATAAAAACTTTCCTGAATGAAACAATTGAGCAGCATTATTGCTAGACTCACGCTATTTGAATGTAATCCACTATACTAAGTCCATGAACAAGCCTCAACACATTGATAAAGCGCATTTGATGCGGATGGCAACATACGCTTCTGTGGCGACAGCCATCACTTTGATAATAGCCAAGTTATTTGCCTGGTTCCTCACTGATTCGGTCAGTGTATTAGCCACATTAGTCGATTCTAGTTTGGATGTTTTGGCATCTATTTTAAATATGATTGCCGTACATCACGCATTACAACCAGCAGATAGAGAACATCGTTTTGGTCACGGCAAGGCAGAATCACTCGCTGGTCTGGGTCAATCAATGTTTATCGCAGGGTCTGCTGGCATCCTGCTACTTCAGGCTATAAATCGTCTGTTCAAACCCGAGGCAATGGAGCAGGGGATGACGGTGAGCCTAGCTGTAATGCTGTTTTCTATTGTAGCTACATTAGTATTAATGACATTCCAGAATTATGTCATCAGAAAGACGGACTCAACCGCAATTAAAGCGGATGCCCTTCATTACAAAACAGATTTGTTGGTCAATGGCGGTGTCATCCTGGCATTAGTGCTTAGCATGAATGGCTGGTACTTATCTGACCCTATCATTGCTATCGCCATAGCATTGTTTATTTTGCACAGTGCCTGGGGCATTGTGAAAGAATCGATTGATTTACTCATGGATCATGAATTGCCGGATGAAGAGCGGGAAAAAATTAGTGCATTGATATTGAATCATCCTCAAGCAAGGGGATTACACGATTTACGGACCCGGCGTTCAGGCACCACCGTCTTTGTACAACTTCATTTGGAGCTGGATGAAAGACTGACGTTAAGAGAAGCACATGAGATTGCCGATAAACTTGAGCATCAGATAGCTGACTTATTCGATGATGCAGAAGTGATTATCCATGAAGATCCGATTACTCATTTACCGCTAAAGTCATAACATAAAGTGAATACAATACGGTGACGATTTCGTATAATTAGCACACAACAATATTGAGGCCAGTACAATTATTACCTTCGATTTATCCACTCAAATAACCATCGCTATCGCGGTGTGTGTTCTACTAGCTTTAGTGTTTGTGATTAAACGTAAAAGAAAACGCTCACGTTATTCAAGAAAGCTGGAACGTTCATTACAATCAATAAAAAAGCAAGAAGCAAAATCTATTATTATTCCTGATGGTCTAGGTGGGGCGATAGAAATAGAACGCTTACTGCTGATTGAGCAAGGGTTATTGATTATTGAAACATATCCGATGTCAGGACATTTATTTGGTGCCGATCACATAGATCAATGGACACAAATTATCGACGGTAGAAGCTTCAAGTTCACCAATCCACTACATCGGATCTACAACACTAAACACGCGTTACAGTTATTAGCACCGAAAGTCCCAATCTTTTGCCGTATAGTCTTTTCTGAAAATAGTAACTTTCCTAAAGGTAAACCCAGCGAAGTCTCTGTTATCAGAACCTTAGATGAAGATTTGCAGGGGCTTGCTAAGGAACCAAGTGTAAATCAACTTGGAGAGATTGCATGGGAGCGAATCATCAGAATTGCTCGTACTGACGGCCAATCATTGTTGAGGGATGTCAAAATATAATGGAAACCAAACCACTTGTTCTTGCTATTTCATCTCGGGCTTTATTCGATTTGGATGAAAGTCATAGAATCTATGAAGAACAAGGCACAGAGGCTTATTGTAACTATCAAATCGAAAATGAAGATGTGCCTCTGTCACCTGGCGGTGCCTTTAGTTTAGTGCGTAAATTATTGGCATTGAATGATAACAATCCCAATACGCCTAAAGTTGAAATTATTCTGTTATCACGTAATTCTGCCGATACTGGACTACGCGTTTTTAATTCCATACAGCATCATAAATTAGCTATTACTCGTGCGGTATTTACATCAGGTAGCAGTCCGTACAGATATGTAGCGCCTTTTAACGCACATCTATTTTTATCAACCAGTCCTGAAGACGTGGGTATGGCGTTGGAAGCCGGTATTGCTGCCGCCACTATTCTGCCATCACATATCAGAAGTAATAATGACAGTGATCAGCTTAGAATCGCATTTGATGGTGACGCTGTTCTTTTTTCTGATGATTCTGAACGTATTTTCAAAGAAAAAGGCTTGAAAGCTTTCACTGAAAATGAGCAGCAGACTGCGCGTGAACCCTTACCCGGTGGACCATTTAAAGATTTCTTGATGGCACTGAATCAGATTCAGACTGAATACGGTGAGAATGCATCACCTATCAGAACAGCATTAGTCACAGCGCGTTCTGCGCCTGCACATGAACGTGTTATTCGTACTCTAAGAGCATGGGATATACGAATTGACGAAGCTATATTCCTGGGAGGAATGGATAAAGGCCCGTTTTTGAAATCATTCGGTGCGGATATCTTTTTTGATGACCAGGAAAAGCATTGTCAATCCGCTGTGGAACATGTTGCTACCGGACATGTTCCGCATGGTGTTGCAAATCAAAAAAAAGCGCAGGATTAATCGCCAGTGGTCAATGCATCGATATCTGATTGGATAAAACAACTCAGTGAAGAGGATATGCCAATCTTTGCTGGCACTGTAGCGAACGTCACCAAGGCATTACATAGTGGTAAAAGTTCAGCATCAGATGTGGCTAATATTATTCTTCAGGATGCCTCTTTAACCAGTCGGGTTTTGAAGGCAGCCAATACCGTTCATTTCAATCCAACCAGACACAGCATCAGCACTGTTTCTCGTGCAGTAATGGTCATGGGGTTTGATCAAATAAAAGTCATTACACTGTCAATGGCGCTCATTGATAATCTGAGAGTAGGTGAACAACGCGCCCAGTTGATTCAAGAAATGGCTTTTGCATTTCATGCAGCTACTCAAGCACAAGAGTTTGCAAAACAATTGAAGTTAGACGACGCCGAAGATATTTTTGTTGCGACCTTACTTTCACGTCTTGGCTACATGGCATTTTGGGCATTTGCTGGTGAAGAAAGCCTGACACTGTTGAATGAAATGCATGAAGGAATAGAGTCAACCAAGGCAGAGCTGAAAGTGTTGGGCTTCAGACTGACTGACTTAACAAAAACCCTCTGTCATGATTGGTCATTAGGCGAGTTACTTAATGACTATTTGAATAATCGCTTGTCGGCAAAAAATATCAAGGTTATTTCTCTGGCTGTTGATATTGCAACAACAGCACAGCAGGGATGGAAGCAGGTAGAGCTAGAAACAGTATCTAAGCGTGTGGCTCAAATTTGTGATGTGTCAGTTGAAAAAGCAAAAAAATTAGTTCTATCTAATGTGAACAAATCGAAAGAGCTGACAGTGCTATACGGAAGCGAACAAATCAGCAGGGCAATTCTGTTACCCGACCATATCGATGAAGCTGAAGCCTTACCAAAGCTTGATATTCCTGATGTTCTGAATGATTTTTCTGCTCCCGATTTTGACTATCTAATGAGAGTGTCACAAGAGATGACACAGGTACTACAAGAGCTGCCGCTACCATCAATCAGTATTGTTCTGGAAATGACGCTTGAAGGACTCACGCGCGGTTTGGGTATGGATCGGGCTGTGTTCATGTTGCTGAATGAAACACGAACAAAGTTAACCTGCAAAACAGGGCTAGGAAAACAGGTCGATGAGCTTAAACAGCAGTTAATTATTGATCTGGCTTCCAATCAGGTATTTAAAAGAGTAGTAGAGCAGCGTCAGTCTTTATTTCTAGAGAAAAGTAACGAAGACAATATTTCCAAACAAATCAGAGCCATGCTAGAAGGGTCATCGTATTTGCTCATGCCTGTAGTGGTAAAAAATAAAGTTATTGGCTTGTTTATGGCCGATCGAAGTTCGAGCAAGCGAGATATTTCTCAGCAAGAATTCATTGCATTTCAGCAGTTTTGCCAGCAAACGAACATGGGAATTAGTTTTTTAGCGATTCAAGGCTAGTTTTATCGAAATGTTATCGCTATAATATCCGACTTCTTTCAGGCATCAGGCATGCCTGATAAATGATTATGCGAGAGTGGCGGAATTGGTAGACGCGCTGGATTTAGGTTCCAGTAGGGTAACCTGTGAGAGTTCGAGTCTCTCCTCTCGTACCATTACTACAATAGGCGGATGGCGAAACCGCCATGCCTAAATCCCCATGTTTGAGGTTAGAGAATGCAAGTTACTGTAGAAAACGTGAGCGAACTTGGTCGCCGTATGACCGTCACAGTCGAAGATGCCAATATCGAGCAAGCAGTACAGGAACGCCTTAAGTCAATTAGACCTAATGTGAAAATGGCGGGTTTCCGTCCCGGCAAAGTACCGATGAACATGGTCGCTAAAACACACGGACCATCTGCACGTCGTGAAGTTATTGACTCTCTTGTTCAGGAAAGCATGCGTGAAGCCTTCACCCAAGAAGGTGTTAATCCAGCTAGTCCTCCACATATCGATAGTATGGATGAAAAAGGCAGTAACTTTATCTATACCCTTAACTACGAAGTTTTCCCAGAAGTAGAAAGTGTCAAACTTGATGACATTACACTGGAAAAAACAGTTGCTGAAGTGACTGATGAAGATGTAGACCGTATGTTGGAAACGCTACGTGAACAGCGTATGTCGTGGGAACCACTAAAACGTGGTGCGAAAGAAGGCGATGGCATTACTATTGATTTCGTTGGTACCATCGACGGTGAAGAATTCCAGGGCGGCAAAGGTCAGGATGTGTTACTCGAATTAGGCGAAGGACGTATGTTGCCTGAGTTCGAAGAACAATTAATTGGTAAAAAAGCCGATCAGGAAGTTGAAGTTACATTAACTTTCCCTGAAGATTACCGTGCAGAGCACTTACAAGGTAAAGAAGCTAAATTTGCTGTTACCGTCAAACAAGTTGCTAAGAAAAAATTACCTAAACTGGATAAAGAATTTGCTGAACTGTGTGGTGTCGAAGATGGCATCGCTGCACTGAAAAAAGAAGTCCGTGCTAATATGGAACGTGAACTGAAATCAGCATTAAAAACACTGAACAAACGTAAAGCTATGGATTCATTGGCCAAAAACAATGAAATTGCTTTACCGTCAGCCCCTGTTGAACGTGAAGCACAATATCTTGTTGAGCAAGCAAAAAACAATCTCCGCAATCAGGGCGTAAATGTTGAAGGTTTGCCTTTCAATCCTGACAATTTTAAAGAAAATGCAGAAAAGCGCGTTAAGTTAAGCCTTTTGATTGGTAAGATTATTTCTGATAACGAAATTCGTCCTGAGGAAGATCGCGTAAAAGAAGCTATTGACGCGATTGCGGCTAGCTACGAAGATCCAGAAGAAGTTGTTACCTTCTACATGAACAATCAAGAAAGACTGTCAGAAATTCAAATGACAGTTGTAGAGGACATGGTAGTTGAATGGATTTATGACCATGTTAAAGTAGAAGAGAGTACATCGACATTCTCAGACGTCGTTAATGCAGTATCTAACTAATTAACAACGCTGATATTGAATGCAGCCCGTACTCATGTGAAATGGGTATGGGCTGTTTTTTTATTGGGACCTTGAAATTAGGATGGTTATGACAAATAAATTTTCTGGTGAAGAAACCAGTATGATTCAAAACGCACTGGTGCCTATCGTCGTTGAGCAAACATCTCGTGGTGAACGCTCGTATGATATTTTTTCTCGTTTATTAAAAGAACGTGTCATATTTTTAGTCGGCCCTGTTGAAGATCAAATGGCTAACCTGGTAGTTGCCCAGTTGTTATTCCTTGAATCAGAAAATCCTGATAAAGACATTCATCTATATATCAATTCACCTGGTGGTGCAGTAACGGCTGGTTTAGCTATTTACGATACCATGCAGTTTATTAAACCTAATGTCAGCACATTGTGTATTGGTCAGGCCGCCAGTATGGGCGCGGTTCTTTTAGCCGGTGGTGCAGAAGGAAAGCGTTATTGTCTGCCTAATTCACGTATCATGGTGCACCAGCCATTAGGTGGTTTCCAGGGACAAGCTTCTGATTTTGATATTCACGCAAAAGAAATTTTGAGTATTCGTGATCGTTTAAACGGAATTCTCGCCAAGCATACTGGTCAAGATATAGAAGCAATTCGTAAAGATACTGACCGTGATAACTTCATGAACGGTGAACAAGCTGTCGAATATGGTTTAATCGACTCAGTATTAACAAGCCGACCTACAGAATAAGCAATCTCGGCCGATAAAATTTATAGATGACGCGTAAGGTAGTAAAAATATGAGCGACGACAAAAATAACGATGATAAATTACTTTATTGCTCTTTTTGTGGAAAAAGTCAGCATGAAGTAAAAAAATTAATCGCTGGTCCATCTGTATTTGTTTGTGACGAATGCGTCGATCTATGCAACGACATTATTCGTGAAGAAATGCAGGAAATGGCGACTGAAGAAGCCGAAAGTAAATTACCTACACCTCGCGAAATTAATGATGCACTAGATAATTACGTGATCGGACAGGAACGCGCTAAGCGTTACCTTTCTGTTGCGGTTTATAACCATTACAAACGTCTTCGTACGGCTAATAAAGATAATGACGTAGAACTGTCTAAAAGCAATATTCTTTTAATCGGGCCTACCGGTAGCGGTAAAACGTTGTTAGCTGAGACATTAGCCAGACAGTTAAATGTGCCTTTTACTATGGCTGATGCAACCACGCTTACAGAGGCCGGTTATGTAGGGGAAGATGTTGAAAATATCATCCAGAAGCTACTGCAAAAATGTGATTATGACGTTGATAAAGCAGAGACAGGCATCGTCTATATTGATGAGATAGATAAAATTTCTCGCAAATCAGACAACCCATCAATTACTCGCGATGTGAGTGGTGAAGGTGTTCAACAGGCATTGCTGAAATTGATTGAGGGAACGATTGCCTCTGTACCACCACAAGGCGGACGCAAACATCCTCAACAAGAGTTCTTACAGGTAGATACAAGTAAAATTTTATTTATCTGTGGTGGTGCTTTTGCTGGTTTGGATAAAGTTATCAGAAATCGTACCCAAAAAGGTGGTATTGGCTTCTCTGCTGAAGTAAAAAGTGTGGATGACAATAAGCCATTGAGTGAGTCATTACGGACGGTCGAGCCTGAAGATCTTATTCAATATGGTCTTATTCCAGAGTTTGTTGGTCGCCTACCGGTAGTTGCTACATTGGATGAGCTGGACGAAAAAGCATTGGTTCAGATTCTAACTGAACCTAAAAATGCACTAACTAAGCAGTATCAACAATTATTCAATATGGAAAATGCTGAACTTGAGTTCAGAGATGATGCATTAAGAGCTATCGCCAGAAAAGCTATGGAGAGAAAAACAGGCGCTCGTGGTTTACGATCTATCATTGAAAATGTGTTGCTTGATACTATGTTTGAGTTACCGTCAGCAGATAACGTTTCCAAAGTAGTGATTGATGAAAGTGTGATTGCTGGTGAGAATTCACCTATTTTGATTTACGAAGATCAAAGCACTGATATGGCCTCTGGCGATAAATAATCAGTTAACTATACCGTTGTATCTGCACATTAAATCAAGCATACGATTTCTGTATGCTTGATTTTTTATTGTCTGACCCCATATTGAATTCATGTCCTAAATTGGGTGTCTACAGACACATGTAAGAGGTTTGCCTTAATGGAAAATGAACTAACTACCACTTCAAACGATAACAACATAAAGGTTGTTCCTGTTTTACCTTTACGTGACGTTGTCGTGTATCCCTATATGGTGATACCACTTTTTGTTGGTAGAGATAAATCTATCAAAGCCCTTGAGTCGGCAACGGATGAAAGTAAACAAATCCTGTTGGTTGCACAAAAAGATTCATCAGAAGATACGCCTGACTCTGATGGTTTATATGAAACAGGAACACTGGCAAATATCTTACAACTACTGAAACTGCCTGACGGTACGGTTAAAGTATTGGTCGAAGGTGTACAGCGTGCAAATGTGGTTTATTTCCATAATCATGATACGCATACAGAAGCCGAAGTGGCACCATTTATTGATGATATCGAAGATGACCGTGAAGCCGATGTTCTAATGCGAACGTTGCTGGGTCAATTTGAACAATACGTCAAATTAAATAAAAAGATTCCACCTGAGGTGATTTCATCGCTTTCGAGTATCGAAGACGTGTCGCGCATGTCTGATACTGTTGCTGCTCATATGACACTGAAGCTTGAAGATAAGCAAATGTTACTTGAGATGAGTGATGTAAAAGCGCGCGTTGAGAAGTTAATGGCTTTCCTTGAAGGCGAGATTGATATTCAGCAGATTGAAAAACGTATTCGTAACCGTGTTAAAAAGCAAATGGAAAAAAGCCAGCGCGAATACTATTTAAATGAACAGCTCAAAGCCGTTCAGAAAGAGTTAGGCGAAATAGACGAATCAGCAAACGAGACGGATGAGCTTGCTGCGAATATCGAAAAAGCCGGCATGCCGGCCGAAGCACGTGCAAAAGCGGAATCAGAATTGAAAAAGCTTCGTATGATGTCGCCAATGTCTGCAGAAGCGACTGTAGTTAGAAACTATATTGAATCGTTATTGGAAGTGCCTTGGAAAAAACGCTCAAGAGTGACGTTGGATTTGCACAAGGCTGAAGAGGTCTTGGATGAAGACCATTACGGTCTTGAAAAAGTCAAAGAGCGTATCGTTGAATATCTTGCAGTCCAGAAACGTGTAAAAAAATCAAAAGGTCCCATTCTTTGCTTGGTCGGTCCTCCTGGGGTGGGTAAAACATCGATTGCACAATCTATCGCGCGGGCGACTAATCGTAAGTTCACCCGAATGGCTTTAGGCGGTGTTAGAGATGAAGCTGAAATCCGTGGTCATCGTCGCACATACATAGGTTCTATGCCTGGTAAAGTCATACAGAATATTTGTAAAACAGAAGTAAAAAATCCTTTATTTCTGCTTGATGAAATAGACAAAATGGCTCAAGACTTTCGCGGTGACCCTGCATCAGCATTACTTGAAGTGCTTGATCCTGAGCAAAATTCAACGTTCGCCGATCATTATTTAGAAGTTGAATATGATTTATCCGACGTTATGTTTGTCTGTACTGCAAATACACTGAATATCCCCGATGCATTACGTGATCGTATGGAGATTATTCGTCTTGCGGGCTACACAGAAGATGAAAAACTCAATATCGCCATGAAATATCTTTTACCTAAAGCGATTAAAGACAATGGTCTTAAAGCTGAGGAAATTGATATTCAGGAAGATGCCGTCATGGAAATTATTCGCCGTTATACCCGGGAGGCTGGCGTACGTAATTTACAACGTGAAATTTCAAAAATCTGCCGTAAATTAGTGAAACAAATTATTACTGAGCAGCCAAAAGAAAAAGTTATCGTGACGGCCGATAATATCGAAACATACTTAGGTGTATATCACTATCAGTATGGTGTGGCTGAAGAAAGTGATCGTGTCGGTCAGGTAACCGGATTAGCCTGGACTGAAGTCGGTGGTGAGCTATTAACGATTGAATCAGCTATTATGCCAGGCAAAGGTAAGTCTGCTTATACCGGTAAATTAGGTGATGTTATGCAGGAATCTATCCAGGCGGCTACAACGGTTGTTCGGTCTCGTTCAACAGAGTGGGGCATTAGTGAAGATTTTCTTCAAACACATGATCTTCATATCCACGTACCTGAAGGTGCTACACCGAAAGATGGTCCAAGTGCTGGTATTGGTATGTGTACCGCATTAGTCTCGGCTATCACTGGCATTCCTGTCAAAGCGAATGTAGCTATGACGGGTGAAATTACGCTGCGTGGTGAAGTATTAGCCATTGGTGGACTAAAAGAAAAACTGTTAGCTGCTCATCGAGGTGGAATAGATACAGTATTAATTCCTCACGATAACGTTAAGGATTTAAAGGAAATTCCTGAAAATGTTAAACAAGGTTTAACTATCATTCCTGTTAAATGGATCTATGAAGTGCTCGATGTTGCCTTACAGCATATGCCTTCAGCCAATAACGAAACGGGAGTTATTGCCTCTGATAAAAATAAGTATCATGAGGTAAACTCACCCAATCATCATTAATCACTGGAGCAAGCAATGACACTGGTACAAAAGCAACGCTTGATAGGGGCTGCCTTATTACTCTTTGTTATCGGTGTTATTGCTTGGTTGTTATTAGCTTCTGTTGCAAAGAATGATATCGACGATATCGTGGATAAGCCAATTCCTTTTGATTCCATCATTGAGCCTTTAGATGATGAACCGGAACGTGTTGAACCGCCCGTGACAGCTCAGCAGGTTACACCGACTACACAGTCAGATGACACATCAGTTAATAAAGACAATGAAAAGCTGACTGAAAAGGAACATACTGCTCCAGCTCCAGCTCCAGCTCCAGCTCCAGCTCCAGCTCCAGCTCCAGCTCCAGCTCCAGCTCCAGCTCCAGCTCCAGCTCCAGCTCCAGCTCCAGCTCCAGCTCCAGAAAAGGCTGTGGAACAAAAAAATCAGATTTTATGGGTTTTACAATTAGCCAGCTTTGGCGTACGTGATAATGCAGATGCATTATCAAAAGAACTGGAGTCCATGGGATACAATCCATTAATTGAAATTGTGAAAACGGATAAAAACCCGATTTACCGTGTTCGTCTACAGCCTGTGGCAGATCGCGATAAATTAGAAAAAACAGCAAAAATGCTCAGCGAGAAACTCAAGTTATCTACGCAAATTTTGCAATATCAACCTTAATCTTTGTGTCTAAAACAGACAATGAAATATAACTGTAAAAATACTGGGTTGTTGTTGGTTAATCTGTTAAAATTCACGGTTTAGATCGCAGCTCGTTGCGGGGTAACTATGGTTTGGGTTGACTATCTGATAATAGGTCTGATTTTTTTGTCGGCCGCTATCAGTATCGTCCGGGGCTTTATGAAAGAAGTGCTTTCATTAGCTAGTTGGATTTTAGCTTTCTGGGTAGCCATACTTTTTTACTCGAATCTGTCTACCTTATTAGCTGACTATATATCGACACCATCCATACGATTATTTCTGGCTTTTTTTGTCTTATTTGCAGTGACATTGATTCTTGGCGCTATGGTCAATCACCTAATATCTCAAGTTGTTGAAAAAACCGGGCTTACCGGTACTGACCGTGCTTTGGGTATTATCTTTGGTTTGATACGAGGTGTTGCCATTGTCACTATCTTGGTTCTAGCTGCTGGTGCGACACCAATGCCAGCAGACAGTTGGTGGCAAAACTCTATCTTGCTAGAGCATTTCATCAAACTAGCGGTTTGGGTGCGTGATCTGTTACCAGCAGATATCGCTCAACATATCAACTACAATTAACTTCCTGACAGGGCAAACTATGTGCGGAATTATTGGTATTGTGGGTCATTCTGAGGTTAACCAGGCCTTATATGATGGATTGACCGTACTGCAGCATCGAGGACAGGATGCTGCTGGAATTATGACTTGCGACGATGATGGCAAGTTTTTCCTACGTAAGGATAATGGACTCGTTAAAGATGTTTTCCACACCCGTCATATGATTCGTCTTAAAGGCAAGATGGGGATTGGTCATATTCGCTATCCAACTGCAGGTTGTTCAACCTCAGCTGAGTCACAACCATTTTATGTGAACTCACCCTTTGGTATTGCTCTGGCACATAACGGCAATCTAACCAATACAAAAGTATTGAAAGACGAATTGTTCCAGACGGACCGTCGTCATCTCAACACTGATTCTGATTCTGAAGTGCTACTCAATGTGCTGGCTCATGAATTACAAAATAGTTCTAAGCTGACACCACTGCCTGAAGACATTTTCAAAGCCGTTGCTCAAGTGCATCGTCGTTGTAAAGGCGCTTATGCCGCTGTTGCGATGATTTCTGGTGTTGGTGTCATGGCATTTCGTGATCCATACGGTATTCGCCCAGCTGTCATTGGTAAACGTGAAACAGCGCAGGGGACTGAATATGTTGTGGCTTCTGAGAGTGTCGCTGTTGACATCCTGGACTATGAATTAGTTCGTGATATTGAGCCAGGTGAATGTGTTTTTATTGATACAAAAGGCAACTTTTATTCTCAACAGTGTGCTGATAATCCCATCAAGTCGCCATGTATTTTTGAATATGTTTATTTTGCCAGACCTGATTCTATGATGGACGGCATCTCTGTTCACAAAAGTCGGATGCGTATGGGGACAAAACTGGCCCATAAAATTAAACGTGAGTTTCCGGATCATGATATTGATGTGGTTATCCCGATTCCAGATACAAGCCGTAGCGCTGCATTGCAGTTATCATACGATCTAGGCGTGGTGTATAGAGAAGGTTTTATCAAAAATCGCTATATAGGCAGAACGTTTATTATGCCTGGACAAACCATGCGTAAAAAATCTGTCCGTCAAAAATTAAATGCGATTGATTTGGAGTTTAGAGGGAAAAATGTACTGTTAGTCGATGACTCTATTGTTCGTGGCACAACATCACAGCAAATTGTTCAGATGGCAAGAGATGCGGGCGCTAATAAAGTCTATCTGGCTTCAGCAGCCCCACCGGTTCGTTTCCCGAATGTCTATGGTATCGATATGCCATCTGCAAATGAGTTTGTGGCACATGACAGAAGTGTCGAAGAAATTTCCAAGGAACTTGGCGTAGATTGGCTTGTTTATCAGGATCTGCCAGATCTGGTCTCAGCTATTAATAAAAAGAGCGATGTTGAACGCTTTGATACCTCTTGTTTTGATGGGGAGTACATCACGGGAGATATTGATGCCAATTATCTATATTACATCGATGCGATGCGAAATGACCTCAGTAAACAGACATCTGATAAAAGTAATGCTGTAATTGAGCTACATAACAACTAAGATTATGAAGCCATATACGTATCCACTTTGCTGTTTTTCGATATTTCTTATATAATCCCGTCGATTATGCACCAGCAATTGCCAAAAGAAATAGATCCGTTTCGTTTTGCTCATAATGGGCGAGAGCTTGAAGGGGAAATTGAACTGACATCTTTGTCACGTTTGAAACCCTCTCTCTTCAATGATGCGGGTACGGTTAAGGTCAAGATGCGATTTGATATTGATCAAATCGGGACTCCCTATATGCAGGGTCAGTTTGTCACCGAGTTGTCGATGACATGTGAGCGTTGTATGGGAGAGCTGCTTTACCCAATAACAATAGAAACATTGTTGGGTTTGGTAAAACATGAACGCTTAGTCAGTAAATTATCTGAGCAATATGAGCCATGGATAATTGATGACTCGGAGTTTGTGAATCCTGCTGATGTTGTGGAAGATGAGTTAATTTTGGCACTTCCCCTAGTGCCTAAACATGATTTTGATTGTTTGCCGAAAGAGGTATGGCAATCTGGGGACGAAGAGGTAGGGGAGAAACCTGAAAAACAGGCATCTCCGTTCGCAGTATTATCTGCATTGAAATCAAAAAAATAATTTTGAATTTTTAAAAGGCTTAGGAGTTTTTAGTCATGGCTGTTCAACAAAACAAAAAAAGTGCATCACGTCGTGGAATGCGTCGTTCACATGATGCCTTAACCGAAACAACATTATCTGTTGATTCAACTTCAGGTGAATTACACCGTCGTCATCATGTGTCAGCTGATGGCTATTACCGTGGTCGTAAAGTTGTTGCGGATAAAAGCGAATAAGGCATAAAAACAATTGAGCCTGACGATATCAATTGATGCAATGGGCGGGGATCACGGACCTCAAGTCGTGATCCCCGCTGCCATATCAGCATTAAAAAAACATCCGGATGTCACATTAATTCTTGTCGGTGATGAACAAACAATTCATTCTCACCTGCAAAAAAATAATGTAGATAACGAACCCCGCTTAATTGTTCATCATGCTTCACAGCAAGTAGAGATGGATGAGTCACCATCGCAAGCATTACGCGGGAAGAAAGATTCTTCTATGCGTGTAGCGATTAACTTAGTTAAAGAGGGGCGCGCAGCCGCTTGCGTAAGTGCAGGTAATACTGGTGCATTGATGGCAACAGCCAGATTTGTACTAAAAACATTACCAGGTATCGAAAGACCGGCTATCGTTTCAGCTTTACCAACAATGAAAGGACATACCTATGTGCTGGACTTGGGGGCAAATGTTGATTCGAGTGCTGCACATTTAGTCCAGTTTGCCTTAATGGGCTCTGTTCTCGCTGAACTTGTGGATGGTAAAGACAAACCTAAAGTTGGTTTACTCAATATCGGTTCTGAAGAGATAAAAGGTAATGAACGGGTAAAAGAAGCATCACGCTTGTTAGAGCAGACTGATCTTAATTACATTGGTTATGTCGAAGGTGATGGTTTATACCATGGTGAAGCCGATGTGCTTGTTTGTGACGGTTTTGTCGGTAACGTTGCTCTAAAAACCAGCGAAGGCGTCGTTCATATGATTCGTCATTATTTACGGCAATCATTTTCGCGTAATTGGCTCACTAAATTAGCAGGTTTAATTGCTTCACCTGTCTTAAAACATTTCCGTAATGAGTTAGATCCCCGTGCCTATAACGGTGCAAACCTGATTGGTTTGCAAGGTATCGTGATTAAAAGTCACGGTGGTGCCGATGAGTTTGCTTTCGCTAACGCTATCAATATTGCGATTATCGAAGCCGCTAAGGATGTACCAAAAAATATAACTAAACACCTGGAAGTGTTGCTGGAAGGACAAGTATTGTGATGTATTCTCGTATCGCGGGTACTGGCAGTTATTTGCCAGAAAAAGTACTCAGCAATCATGATCTTGAGTCTATGGTCGAAACCAGTGACCAATGGATTACTGATCGAACGGGAATAAAAGAACGTCATATTGCTGCCGAGAACGAAACCACTACAGATCTTGCATATCAAGCCTCTGTTAAAGCCATTGAAGCTGCCGGAATCACGAATAATGAGATTGATCTCATTATCGTTGCGACCACCACACCTACCCAAATATTTCCAAGTACAGCCTCATTATTACAAGCGAAACTTGATATCGCTGGTTGTCCGGCATTTGATGTACAAGCTGTTTGTACTGGATTTGTATATGCACTGACCATTGCTGATAAATTCATTAAAGCAGGTGGTGTGAAAAATGTTCTAGTGGTCGGTGCAGAAACCATCTCGCGTATTATTGACTGGTCAGATAGAAATACCTGTGTATTATTCGGGGATGGTGCCGGAGCAGTGGTTCTTCAGGCATCACAACAACCTGGCATTATTTCTACGCATATTCACTCCGATGGCAGTTTCAGCAGTTTATTACAGGTGCCAGCAGGCCCCGGTTCGGATGCTACTGATGATTCTGCTTATATCGATATGCAAGGTAATGAAGTCTTTAAGGTTGCAGTAAAAACCCTTAGCAGCATTGTTGATGAAACATTGGAAGCCAATCAGCTGGATAAAACTGCTGTTGACTGGCTTATTCCTCATCAGGCTAACATTCGTATTATTGCTGCTACAGCAAGAAAGTTACAGATGTCGATGGATAGAGTGGTTGTCACGGTTGATAAACATGGCAATACCTCAGCGGCATCTATTCCCTTAGCCCTCGACGTTGCTGTTCGTGACGGTCGTATAAAACGTGGTGAAACTTTATTGTTTGAAGCCTTTGGTGGCGGATTTACATGGGGTTCAGCGCTTATTCAATACTGATATATTCAGGGGTAATGAATGAAATCAGCTTTTGTCTTTCCCGGTCAGGGATCTCAATCTGTAGGTATGCTTGCTGAGATCGCAGCAGAATACAGCATCGTAAAACAAACATTCCAAGAAGCTTCAGATGCCTTAGCTTATGACGTCTGGAACTTGGTATCTAATGGTCCTGAAGAACGCTTAAATCAAACTGATCGTACTCAGCCAATAATGTTGACCGCTGGTATTGCTATGTGGCGTGTCTGGCAATCAGTTTCAGATATAAAACCGGTGTATTTTGCTGGTCATAGTCTCGGTGAATATACAGCGCTTGTCGCCGCCGATGCAATCGATTTTACTGATGCAGTCAAGCTGGTTGAATTACGTGGCCAATATATGCAACAAGCTGTGCCTGCTGGCGAAGGGGCGATGGCCGCTATACTGGGGTTGGATGATGATGTGGTACGCGAGGTGTGTAATGAAGCATCAGCCGCAGGCGTTGTCGAGGCAGTAAATTTTAATTCGCCTGGACAGGTCGTTATCGCAGGTTCTGCCGAAGCGGTTAAAAAAGCAACTGAAATAGCATCTGATAAAGGCGCTAAACGTGCTCTGATATTGCCAGTAAGCGTGCCATCACATTGTGCACTTATGCAGCCAGCCGCCGAGCAGTTAGCTAATAAACTCAATGAAATAGATATCCGCATGCCCACGACACCCGTTATTCATAATGCGAGTGTGACATCTGCTGTCGATGTCGATGCTATTAAATCATTGCTGGCGCAACAATTATATAGCCCGGTTCGCTGGGTCGAAACTATCCAGTGGCTTGCCGCGCAAAATGTAGATCACATTGTGGAATGTGGACCAGGTAAAGTTTTAGCTGGTTTGACTAAACGTATTGATAAGTCTCTTACCGCATTACCTTTATTTGATATAGCGACGCTTGAAAAAACTCAGCAAGCATTAGGAGAATAGAATGAGCTTAGATGGAAAAATTGCTCTGGTGACTGGAGCGACACGTGGTATTGGTAAAGCTATTGCACTTAGTTTAGGTGAGCAAGGCGCTACAGTGATTGGTACAGCAACCTCTGAAAGCGGTGCTGCAACAATCACTGATTTTCTTAAAGAGGCGAACATTAATGGGCGTGGTATCGTTCTTAATGTTACTGATGCCGATGCCATTGATAATGTGGTCTCTACCATAGAAAATGAATTTGGCGCACCAGAAATTCTGGTGAATAATGCGGGTATTACGCGTGATAATTTATTAATGCGTATGAAAGATGAAGAGTGGGATGACATTATCAACACCAATCTGACACCAATATTTAAGCTGAGTAAACGTTGCCTTAGAGCGATGACTAAAGCTCGTTGGGGACGAATCATTACCATTACCTCGGTCGTTGGTGCAATGGGTAATGCTGGACAAACTAACTACGCTGCAGCAAAAGCTGGGGTCATTGGTTTTAGTAAGTCTTTGGCTCGTGAAGTGGGTGCTCGAGGTATCACTGTCAATACAGTCGCACCAGGCTTTATTGATACGGATATGACCAGTTCTTTACCAGAAGCGCATAAAACGGCTCTGCTTGAACAAGTGCCTGTAAAACGTTTGGGTGCACCAGAAGAGATTGCTGCTGCTGTGAGCTATCTGGCGAGTATGAATGCCGGTTATGTTACGGGTGAAACATTACATGTCAACGGTGGCATGTATATGAGTTAATGATCACTAAGTGATTATTAATTAAGAATTTTATTTTTGAGTCAAGCAAGGTGATCGCCATTTAGCTTGTCTCAATGGTGCAGGCACTATAAAATGCCTGCACATTGTTTGATGTATTAACCACCAAAGGAAATATTAGTTATGAGTGATATCGAAGCTCGCGTAAAAGAAATTGTTGTTGAACAATTAGGTGTCAACGCTGATGAAGTAACTGCGGATGCTTCATTTATCGACGACCTGGGCGCAGACTCTCTGGATACAGTAGAGTTGGTTATGGCTTTGGAAGAAGCTTTCGAATGTGAAATCCCAGACGAAGAAGCTGAGAAAATCACTACAGTTAAAGAAGCTGTTTCTTATATTAACGCACATCAGTCTTAATATAATCAAAAGCGCTTATGATAGCCGTCTAGTGTGTGAAAGCATGCTAGGCGGCTATGTCATGTATACCTGTAGGTTTGAGGGGAAAACCTGATGTCTAAAAGACGCGTTGTCGTTACTGGCCTTGGTGCTGTTACTCCAGTTGGACTAACGGTAAAAGAAAGCTGGGAAAATATTGTTGCAGGTAAAAGTGGTGTTGCACCGCTGACCTTGTTTGATGTCTCAGAATTTAGTGTTCGCTTCGGTGCAAGTGTCAAAAACTTTGATGTCACAACCGTAATTCCAAAAAAAGATGCTAAAAAAATGGATACCTTTATCCATTATGGTATTGCCGCAGCTAAAGAAGCGATTGAAGATTCTGGTTTAGTGGTGACTGATGAGAATGCTGAACGAATTGGTGTAGCCATTGGTTCAGGTATCGGCGGTTTACCCGGCATTGAGTCTGGTTATGACAGTTATTTAAGTGGTGGACCTCGCAAGATTTCCCCATTTTTCGTACCGAGTAACATTATCAATATGATTTCAGGTAATTTATCGATCATGTACGGTATGAAAGGTCCTAATACAGCCATCGTGACAGCGTGTTCAACAGGAACACACTGCATTTCAGCGGCTGGTCGTATGATTCAATACGGTGACGCGGATGTCATGATTGCCGGTGGTGCTGAAATGGCTACATCTAAAACAGGGCTAGGTGGATTTGCTGCTGCACGCGCTTTATCTACACGCAATGATGACCCTGCTGCTGCTAGTCGTCCTTGGGATAAAGACCGTGACGGTTTTGTTCTTGGTGATGGTGCTGGCGTGATTGTGCTGGAAGAATATGAACATGCTGTAAAACGTGGTGCCACAATTTATGCAGAGTTAGTTGGCTCAGGCATGAGTAGTGATGCTTATCACATGACATCGCCTTCTGAAGGTGGTGAAGGTGCGGCTCGTTGTATGGTAAACGCGATGAAAGATGCCGGTATTAATGCGGATGAAGTCGACTATATTAATGCGCACGGTACATCAACACCAGCAGGCGATGCTGCTGAAACCCAAGCCATCAAAAAAGCGATGGGTGATGCTGCTAATAATGTTGCGATCAGCTCGACCAAATCAATGATTGGTCATTTGCTGGGTGCGGCAGGTGGTGTAGAAGCTGTGTTCAGTCTCTTATCTATCCGTGATCAGGTTGCACCGCCCACCATCAATCTCGATAATCAGGATGAAACATGTGATCTTGATTATGTACCCAATACGGCAAGAGAAATGAAAATTGACGTGGCAATGTCAAATTCATTTGGATTTGGCGGCACCAACGGTACTGTCATATTTAAAAAGTTAAGTTAAGCTGAGTAAGCCGGTGATTCTGATAAATGGTCAACCGGAAACAATGCTATCAGTAGCAGACCGTGGCCTTCAGTATGGCGACGGTCTGTTCGAAACGATACCATTTCGACATGGTAAGCTTGAATACCTCAAAGAGCATACAGAGCGTTTGTTACGAGGTTGTAAACGCCTGCAGATAGACTTTAATGATATAGCAGCATTAGAGCGAGAGTTGCTTATTGTTTGCAATCAAATATCCGGTGATGGTGTGATTAAAATTATCATCACTCGAGGCTCTGGCGGACGAGGGTATAAACCACCTATAGACTCAACACCTCAACGCATCATCACTTTTCACCCTTTGCCAGATTATCCGCTCAATCATCAATCAGGTATCACTGTCCAATTGTGTTCGACGCGTTTGGCAAAAAATCCATTATTATCGGGAATCAAACATTTAAACCGTTTGGAGCAGGTGATTGCTAGAAATGAATGGGATTCAGTAGATATTGCTGAAGGATTAATGCTGAACTATGACGATGAACTTATTGAAGGAACAATGAGCAATGTATTCCTGGTCAGTGATGGCTGTTTATTCACTCCAAATCTGAATAGCTGTGGTATCGAAGGAGTCATGCGTGAGCGCATATTGGCACTAGCCTGTACTTTAGATATACCTCATGAGATAGTCACATTAACATTGGATGATCTCTATCAAGCAGATGAAGTGTTTGTCACGAATAGTCTTATCAGGGTATGGCCAGTGACTGCTCTGCATGGCACGAATAAACAATGGCCCCATGGGGATATAACAAAAAGAATTCAAAAGGCATTGGATACTGCTGAAAGCTGACATGAAAAATAATTTGTTACTCAAAACACTACTTCCAGCGCTGATTGCCGCTGGCATATGTACCTATATTGTTATTCAATATAATCGTTTCATGACGACACCGTTGAATATCTCGGAACCCGTTCAGTTTATTGTTACACCAGGCAGTAATCTGAAACGAATTAGTGAGGAGTTGTATGAGCGTAATATCACCTCAATCTCTCCCATCTATCTGCAGTTATATGGACGGGCTAACGAGTCAGCAAGCAGAATCAAGGCAGGCGAATATCAACTTTTACCTGACGATACCTTACCGGATGTACTTAACAGGTTAGTGTCAGGTAAGGTCATTATGAACTCAATGACCATTGTAGAAGGTATGACAGCACAATCCCTTGTGGATATGGTCTCAGCTAACGTTAAAATAAAACATACCTTAGAAAATCCGGATGTGGCCGCTGTGATGGCAGCATTAGGACAAGCTGATCAAAACGGTGAAGGTTGGTTTCTACCTGAAACGTATCACTTTCCAACAGATACAACAGATATTGAATTTTTAGCACGCGCTAACAAACAAATGCATGAGGTATTGGATAATGCATGGGAATATCGTGCAAAAGACTTACCCTATACATCACCATACGAAGCCTTAATCATGGCATCTATTATTGAAAAAGAAACGGCTGTAGCAGATGAGCGACCTGAAATTGCCGGAGTGTTTGTCCGTCGTTTACAAAAAGGGATGCGTTTGCAAACTGACCCAACGGTGATTTACGGTATCAGAAAAAATTTCGACGGTAATCTACGTAAAAAAGATCTGACAACGGATACACCTTATAACACATATACACGCAGTGGTTTACCGCCCACGCCTATTTGTTTACCGAGTAGGGAATCTATTAATGCCGCCCTCCATCCCGCAAGTGGAGATAGTTTGTATTTCGTGGCGACAGGGACAGATGGCAGACATATTTTTTCATCTAATCTGGCCGATCACAATAAAGCCGTAAGAAAGTATCAATTAAAAAAATGACAGGTAAATTTATTAGCGTTGAAGGTATCGAAGGTGCAGGGAAATCTACACAAATCCAGTTCATCAAAAGCTACCTTGAGAATTTCAATAAATCAGTTATCGTTACACGTGAGCCTGGTGGGACACCCTTAGGCGAAGAAATTCGTGAATTATTGTTGCGACCAAGAAAAGACGGCATGAGTGACGATACAGAATTATTACTCATGTTTGCTGCACGTGCTGAACATATCAAGCAGGTAATTTTACCTGCTCTGGCGGCTGGAAAGTGGGTTGTTTGTGACCGTTTTGTTGATGCGACTTTTGCTTATCAGGGAGGCGGGCGAGGTATTCATGAACAACGTATATCGTCTTTGTCTGATTGGACCTTGGATGGGCTAAAAACAGATTTAACCTTATTATTTGATTTACCTGTTCAGATTGGTCAGCAGCGGGTTAACCAACGTCTTTTAGAAAAAGACCGTTTTGAACAAGAAAAGACAGACTTTTTTGAGAAAATTCGTCAATGCTACCTGGATAGAGCGGTGAATGAACCAGAGCGAATTCAAATTATTGATGCCAGCCAGTCTATTGATAATATTCAGCAGCAAGTGTCTATATCATTAAACAAGCTACTTCAATCAGTATGACCATGTCACTCTATCCCTGGCATCAAACACCCTGGCAGCATATTGTTTCACTTTATCAGGCGAAACGTATTCCACATGCCATTCTTATTCATGGCATACACGGACTAGATAACGATTTACTTGCTAGTGAACTGACAAAAAGTCTTTTGTGTTTAAGCGTTACTGAAGACTTTGATAGCTGTAGTATCTGTCATAGCTGCCAGCTATATGCAGCAGAAAGTCATCCGGATCATAGCGTTGTTGCACCTGAAGAAGCTGGTAAACAAATTAAAGTAGATCAAATCCGTCAGTTGAAAGATGTTCAATCGTTGATGCCTAAAATTTCGTCGGCGAAAACTGTCATTATCAAAAATGCTGACCAGATGAATACAAATGCTTTTAACAGTCTGTTAAAGCTGCTTGAAGAGCCCCAAGAAAACACCACACTCATTCTGGTTGCTGCATCGATGCGAAAGTTACCCATCACGATTAAAAGTCGATGCCAGACAATTTCTGTATCAACGCCTGATCGTAGTATCGCTATAGACTGGCTCAAACAACACAGTGACTTATCTGAACAAGATTTAACTACATTGCTTAACCTGGCACACGGAGCACCTTTGGCCGCGCTTACAATTGGTGAAGAAGGCATTGAACAGAGCAAGAGTGTATTTAGTGGCATGGCAGCATTAATGCGATGCAAGGCTAATCCAGTGCAACTCTCTGCTCAGTGGCAGTCTTTTGATCTGATGTCTGTATTACATCAGCTACAGGCAATGATACAAACCAAGCTAGTATCACTATTGGATAAACAAGAAATGCCTGAGCCTGCATTAATCAAGCATTACTGGGGGATTTCAGATTGCATCATCCATACAATGAAGTTACTATCTTCACAGAATAATCTAAATAAAACCTTACTGATGGAAGATTTGATGGTGTCGATTATGCAGCATGCTAGTCAGATTCAACAACATCAGCAATAAACAGGTAATACGATGGCTTCTAATCCAAGAAAAGGCATTTTGTCACTGAAAATTACCGATCAAAATATGCTTTACCATTCTTACATGCCCTATGTGAAAAATGGTGGGCTATTTATCCCGACAACAAAGAGTTATCAGTTGGGAGAAGAGGTGTTTATCCTGTTATCACTGATGGATGAAGGAGAAAAATTACCTGTTGCCGGCACGATTGTCTGGATTACTCCGCGGGGAGCCCAAGGAAACCAGGCTGCAGGTATTGGTGTGCATTTCAGTGATATTGATGGAAGTGCTTCTGTTGTCAGAGGCAAAATTGAGAATTATTTAGTAGATAAACTTAAGTCTGATAAAGCCACTTACACTATGTAATTGGCTGTTATCCGATTCCTTTCCTTATTTAAGTTGTTATTGTTTTATGTATATTGATTCACATTGTCACCTTAACTTATTGGCAGATGAAGAGGGTGGCATTGATGCCATAGTCAGTGAAGCAGAGAGTCAAGGTATTGATCATATTCTGTGCATTGCCATAGACAAAAAAAGCTCCCTTGATGTTAAACATATTGCTGAAAATTTCCCTAATGTCAGTGCTAGTGTAGGCATTCACCCAAATGTTGAGGCTGATGAGCAATATAGCGTCGATGCTTTAATTGCTGAAGCGAATCACCCCAAAGTGATTGCCATTGGCGAGACGGGTTTAGATTACTTCAGAAGTGAAGGTGATCTGGAATGGCAACGCGATCGATTCAGAGTTCATATCGAAGCGGCGAAACAAACCCAAAAACCGTTAATCATTCATACACGTGAAGCGCGTGAAGATACGATGACGATTCTCGAAAATGAAAATGCCCGTGATGCCGGTGGCATCATCCATTGTTTCACTGAAAATTGGGAAACGGCTCAACGCGCTTTAGATATTGGTTTCTATATCTCTTTGTCGGGCATTGTAACGTTTAAAAGTGCAAAGGACCTGCAAGAAGTCGCCAAAAAATTACCTTTAGACAGAATTTTAATTGAAACAGATGCACCATATCTGGCACCTGTTCCTCATCGTGGCAAAACTAATAAACCTGTTTTTGTAAAACATGTCGCTGAGTTTCTCGCCGAACTGAGAGGTGATAGTGTTGAGAACATTGCGCAAGTAACAAGTCGTAACTTTAAGCAGCTTTTCCCTTCAGCAATAGCCTCTGTTTAGGTGGGGGATGATGGAGTCGTCTTTAGGTAACTGTCGATAACCGCCAGTATTCCATTTATATCGTGCTGCAACTGTGTGAAAGTCTGTCTGATAGTCTCGTTATTCTCATGCTCAGCTGCACTTTCAATGATCACGCAATCTTCGACAACTCTGGGAGCGCCAATAGCGGATGCACTTCCTTTCAATTTATGAGCAAGGCCTTTAACAGCTTGATAGTCATCTTTTTCTATAGCGAGCGAAATATCGCTTAGAGTTTGCGTGTTACTTTGCTGGAACATGACTAACATTTTTTGCAGAAGTGCTTCATCCCCTAGTAGTCGTTTCAGACTTCCATCACGATCCCATACTGTATTAAACCGCTCTCTCTCCATTGTCATCCCTTTTATTTTGAGCTTGTTTAGATGATTTATTATGGTTAAAACAGATATCCTTTGATGATATTAATATACCATCTTAGGTTATTCAGCGTAGCCCGCATTACGATGCATTATTAACGGCGTTGCAAGAGTACTATATTGGATGAACTTGGCTGACATCTTAATTTATCACGGTATCTGATGCTGTCTGCAAGATTAAGTCGAGCATGACAGGTGAAGCACCTAGATGCCGAGTCAGTGTAATGTTGATGTCCGGATAAAGTGACTTCTGAGCAGAGATTATTTCAGGAATGTCTTTAGTCACATGAGTACCAGAATTCAGAAAATAGGGCACTACGATAATTTCTTTTGCACCGGATTTTATACAGCGCTCTATACCAGTTGGAATTAAGGTCTCCGCTAACTCAAGAAAGGCAGATTCTACGATATCAAAATCATGCTCTTCACATGTTCTGATTTGCTTAGCAATATTTGTCACTTCATCATTTGATTGATGCCTGCGGCTGCCGTGAGCAATGATTAGTAATGCTTTCATTTTATTTCCTGATATTTAATTCGAACATATTATCAATAAGCGGGTTAAAAATTTCTGTGAAGAAATTAATTCGTTACTTAGAAGTCCTAGTACTCATGTTGTTCGTACAGAGAGGGTGTGATGAAACACTATATCAAGACATTATTATTGCTAGTTTTATATTCTGCAGCTGTTGTAGCTGAAGACGAGCCTGATAAACAATGCTTGCAGATTTCGAGTTTAACTGGAGATTATTTTGCACAACGTTTAGAGGGCAAAACCATGGGGGAGATGCAACAAGCGACACCTCCAGAGTTTATGCATACAGAGTTTTTCAGAATGATTGATTTGGCGATAAACCTCGCATTTACGTTTCCTGAGTCACAAACAGAAGAGCAGGTAGAACAAGCGGTTTATGATAATTGCTTACAGCATAAAGATCATTAATAGTGCATTTCACTTGAACGATGCTTATGGCAGCGGGTGACAAGATTTCTGCCTAAGCGGAACTGACTACCTTCGTCACCACAGGTCATGCAGGATTTTGCAGAGCGCATTTGTGCCTGTTTAATAATCTCACTAATATCTTTGGTGCCATTAATCACGTCACAAATGATTCTTCCCTGATGTTCTTCAATAAAAACGATTCTCGGTAAGAACATACGTTGACGATGTTTTTTGTTGATAGCTTGTGCTTCATTTTCAATAGCTGCACACATGGTGAAGACAAGATCAAACCAGCCTGACGGTATATTGATTTCATGCTGGCGACCCAGCGTGATTGGACAGCGCAATTTTAAGCGGGCTATTTGGGCTTTTTTCATAGCGTGGGTATCACAGTTATGTTACTTATCATCTCATCACTTAGACATACGCATCATGAAAAAAGATTCTGTCATTTTATAATTCAATAGCCAGAATACTGCCCGTGTATTACACCGACACGGGCAGTTTATTTTTTAACCTATCCGACGGTACTTGATACGCTCTGGTTGATGATCTTTACCAAAACGTTTTGCGTAATCTTCCGCGTATTCACTGTAGTTACCTTCAAAGAAGACGACAGATGAATCACCTTCATAGGCAATGATATGTGTGCAGATGCGATCCAGGAACCAGCGATCATGCGATATCACCACCGCAGAGCCTGGGAAGGCCAGAATGGCTTCTTCAAGTGCCCGTAAGGTTTCCACATCAAGATCGTTGGTCGGTTCGTCGAGTAATAACACATTGCCACCAGACTTGAGCAGTTTTGCCATATGCAATCGGTTACGTTCACCGCCCGATAAGTCTTTGACGAACTTCTGCTGATCCGAGCCTTTAAAGTTGAAACGACCACAATAAGCACGTGATGGAGTTTGATAATTACCGACAGTGATAATGTCAGCACCATCAGAAATTTCTTCAAATACTGTTTTTTTACCATCCAGCTCACGTGACTGATTCACATAAGCCAACTCAACAGTGCTGCCGATTTCTATCTCTCCAGAATCAGGCTGTTCTTCACCTGAAATCATACGGAATAAGGTCGACTTACCCGCACCATTAGGGCCGATAATACCGACGATAGCACCTGCAGGAATGGATAAGCTCAGGTCTTCAAATAACAATTTCTCGCCATACGACTTCGTGACATTTTTCAGTTCGATAACTTTATCGCCGAGACGTGGACCAGGTGGAATATAGATTTCCTGTGTTTCATTACGTTTTTGGAATTCACGCGAATTCATTTCTTCAAATGATTTCAAACGGGCTTTAGATTTAGTCTGACGACCTTTAGCACCTTGTTTGACCCACTCCAGCTCCGCTTTAATCGCTTTTTGATGGGAAGCTTCTTCTTTTGCTTCTTGCTGCAAACGCTGATCTTTCTGTTCAAGCCAGGAAGAATAGTTACCCTCGTAAGGAATGCCACGACCACGATCCAGTTCCAGAATCCAGCCAGCCGCATTATCAAGGAAGTAGCGATCATGGGTGATAGCAACCACAGTACCTGGATATTCTTGTAAGAAGCGTTCAATCCAGGCAATAGATTCTGCATCTAAATGGTTGGTAGGCTCATCAAGCAGGAGCATATCAGGATGATCGAGTAATAAACGGCACAATGCCACTCGGCGACGTTCACCACCAGATAAGACTGACACAGGCGTCTCCCATGCTGGAAGACGTAAGGCATCAGCGGCACGCTCTAGAGCATTTTCAAGATTATGACCGTCTTTTGCCTGAATCAGATTTTCAAGTTCTGCTTGTTTTTTGGCTAGCGCATCAAAGTCAGCATCTGGATCGGCATAAGCAGCATAAATAGCATCAAGTTCATCCAGTGCGCCTTTGACGTCAGAGACCGCTTCTTCAACGACCTCACGAACTGTTTTACTATCATCAAGCTCTGGTTCTTGAGGTAAGTAGCCGATATTCAGTTCCGGCATTGGGCGTGCTTCACCAATATAGTCTTGATCTATGCCAGCCATAATCCGGAGTAAACTTGATTTACCCGAGCCATTAAGACCAAGCACCCCAATTTTTGCACCAGGGAAAAAGGATAAAGAAATATCTTTCAGTATTTCTCGTTTTGGCGGAACAATTTTGCCCACCCGATTCATACTATATACGTACTGAGCCATGGTTAACTTTCCAAGAATTTGACGTGATAAGAAGCCGAAAATTCTACCTATTTCGGCCTTAAATTGCGAGAGGTGACGCCATTAGAAACGTTGATAAATCGACTCATATAGCGACTTTTCAAATTTCATTACTGGCCAACGAGACTGTTTTTCATCGGCAGGATGAAAATTGGTGACAATCTGTACAAACAATAAATCATGATTACTCTTTGTACGAATCTTTCCTGCCAGATTGTACGTGCCATACAGTGTGCCGGTTTTTGCTTGTATCTGACCTTTTAATGGTGGTTTATTAACACTGCTGCGAAACGCTAGCGTACCACTTTCACCCGATACCGGAAGGTCGTTTATTAAGCCTAACTCGGGATGTTTGAAAATATACGACACGACTTGTATCAATTGTTCTACGGACAGTCTGTTGTTTCTCGATAAACCTGAACCATCGACTAGCATCGCGTGACTTAAATCGATATTCGCTTGTTGTTTGAGGATGTGTTGTAACGCGGCGATGCCATTTTCATAGCTGCCTGCCTGTTTATAAAACACATGACCTATGGTTTTTAAGATATTGTCAGCAATAAGATTATCGGAATGTTTAAGCATATCTCTGACCAGAGTGTCTAAAGACGCTGATTGATGTTCAGTAATCACGGTTCCGGTTTTATTGTCATCCCTGACTATCTTCCCCTTAAGCTGTATACCTGCTTTTTTTAATGCATCTTCAATATTGGCTTTTGCATAAGCAGTGGTATTTTGCAGGGCGAATTTTAATTTAATCGGCAGGTAGGATTCATGGATACAGCCACCAATCTGATAGTGATTTTTATTGTCAGCTAATAACTTCATCTGACAATAGTCATCGCTGGTCGGTTTGGTTTTGATGATTTGTAATGTGGAGGTATCGATATGAATCGGTTTTTTTGCTGACAATAAAACCGAGGGTATGCTGGCACCTGGTTTGATGTATAAATTGCCAGTAGCACAGTTTTTATCCATAGAAATACTGCTTGAGGGGGCGCTGTAACAAACACCCAGATTGTCCCAGGGCAATCCGATAGCACGCTCATAATCATCAAATATCGATCCATTGATATAAATATTGCCTTTGATAACGGATTGGCTGGAGCGAAGTGATTGAAATAAGGCATCTAAATCATCAGAGCTGAAGTCAGGATCGCCACTAAACCGAACAATCACATCATCCTTATGACGTTCAAGACGTGTAACAAAACGAAAGTCATCTTTAAGGTACAGTTTTGCTGCTAATGCGGTCACTAATTTCTGCAAACTGGCGGGAGGCTGTAATTGATCAGCGCGTTGAGCTACCAGTGTTTTCCCTGTCTTCATATCAATTAGCTGAAAGGCAACATCGGTCGCTTTAGGTGTGTTTTTATTGGCTAAGCCATCAACCGTTAGCGTCGCTGCAGACAGGCTAAAGCTGCTGAACAACACAAGCAAGGCAGGTAATGTGACTAGACGTTTGAGCATGCAGATATCCTGATAGAGTGAATGACGCATTGTGAGCGCTGTCGGTGCAGATATTCAAGTGGGGAAGGGAATAAATAGTTTAGTATTTGAATCGATAACCAATCCCTTGCACGGTAATAATAAAACGGGGCTGCATAGGATCATCATTCAGTTTTTGTCGAAGATGACCTACCAGAATTCGTAGATAATGCGTTTCACTGACAAAATGCTCTCCCCAAATAATTTTAAGTAATTGCTGATGCGTAAGAATCCGTCCCGGCGTTACTGTGAGCTGATACAACAGTTCAAACTCCTTACGAGACAAATGGATAGCTTCATTGTCTAACCAGACTTCATGGCTTTGAGTATCAATTGTTAAATTATCAAACTGTATTCTGGCTTGAGTGCTGGGTTGATTATCATTAATCCGAATCAGTGCGCGAACCCTTGCCATTAATTCACTGATACCAAAAGGTTTGGTAACGTAATCATTGGCACCCGCATCAAGTGCCCTGACTTTTTCATCTTCGCTGGCTCTGACTGATAAAACGATGATAGGGATTTGAGAACGCTTTCTCAGTTCTTTGATGACTTGTTGACCATCTCTGTCTGGCAAACCTAAGTCGAGAATGATGAGGTCAACAGGCTGCTTGCTTGCTAACTCAAGTCCTTCTGAAGCATTTGTTGCTATAACAACTGTGTGTGATTGTGCTTCCAGACTGATTCTGAGGAACTGTCTGATCTGGGCTTCATCTTCAATGATAAGAATAGTTTTGGCTGCGATGTTCATTATTCCGGGCCATAGACGACAGGATGTTTGGGCAGGGTGACATGCATGATTGTGCCACCAGATGGATTATCTAACACGTTAATATTACCGCCATGTGCGGCAATCATCCCTTTCGATATAGCCAAACCCAATCCTGTGCCTGTTTTGGTTTGGGAATCACCATGGGCTACGCTGTAAAACATATCAAAGATTTTTTCTTTTTCTTGATCGGCAATACCCGGACCGTTATCAGAAATATCGATTTCAATGCAGCTTGTTGTTAGTCTGGCTGCTAAATGGATTTGTCCCCCGATCGGCGTTACTCTCGCCGCATTATCGAGAATATTCACTAGTGCTTGTTCAATGAGCAGACCATGTACCCAGATGATTGGCATATTGTCCTGGATATCGATTTCAATATGTCGCTTATCCAATTCATCACGAAGCCGATATAAAGCACCTGCGGTGATGTCTTTAATATCGACCCAGTCACGTTTTAATGTGACTTTGCCCTGGCCAAATCGTGTCATATCTAATAAGTTCTGAATATGTCGATCCAGTCGTTGTGACTCATCAAGAATGGTGGTCAGCAGTTGCCGTTGATCCTGTTGAGACAGTTTTTCTTGATATTCAAGTAAGCTTGAAGCTGAGCCAATGATGGAGGAAAGCGGAGTCCTAAGGTCATGTGAAACGGAAGACAATAGTGCAGAGCGTAATTGTTCTGTTTCAGATATCAGCCGGGTTTTTTCTAAATCTTCAGCCAGTAAAGTTCGCTCTAAGGCCAATGCCGCCAGATTGGAAAAGGTATGGAGGGCAGCAGATTGCGATTCAGATAATTGTTTGGTCACATAGATAAGTGCCAGTGTTTTATCGGCCGATCTTAAACTGAAAAACTGACCTTTTATCTGCTGCAAATACGTATTCTCATGCCGCCAGATGCTCTCGAGTATTGCATCATCGGGTACTGATAATGTCGATGGGGTGCAGATGAACTGTTGTTGATGTCTGTTAATAAAACAAAAAGGTGTGGATGTTGTTTGAACAATGGCATGTTTCAACCTGCTCATCACCTCCTGACTTGTGGCGGCAGATGTCATTTTCTGACTAAAAGAAAAAAAACGATGCTGACGATCTAGTGCCTGTTTTGAGTCTGCAATTGCCAGACGCATTTTCGAGGCCAAATTTCCGGTAATCAAACTGACAGAGATAAATAAAAGTAAGGTCGCAAAATCATGGCGGTGAGTGATATCAAGCGTAAAAAATGGTTCGGTAAAAAAGAAGTTGAACACGGTAAAACTCAGTGCACTGGCAAAGATGGCCGGCCCCAATGCTGTTTTGGCAGAAATAAATACAATGCCAGCCATAAACAGCAGTAATAAGCTGGTATGAGGTAACCAGGGCGTCAACAACTCTGTGATAAGACTAATACCGATAACAGTTAATGTAGCAAGCCAATATCCTGTCAGCAGAGAAGTCGTTTTAGTTATATTGAACACGTTATCTATCGATTGTTTAGGTGATTTTTATATTATTTTTACAATGTGATTAATACTGCAAGGCATAATGCAGTTCAGAAGCGCTTAAGTAATGTTTATTTTTCATTGCTGTCGTTTCTTTTCACAGTTAGTCATACAAATTGAGGATAGTTAATCTATGCATTGGCGAGCCATTCTAAGACTATTTGGTATCTTATTGATGTTCTATAGTCTGAACTTCGTGCCATCCATCATAGTATCGCTCTATTACCAGGATGGCGAACTGAATGTCTTCTTGCTATCCATGTTATCTGTCATCGCTATTGGACTGGTATTGTGGCTGCTGAACCAAAATCAGCGACAAGAGCTTTCGGTTCGGGATGGTTTTCTCGTGGTGACACTGTTTTGGATTCTATTAGGATTGGTCGGTGCCTTACCGTTTCTTTTTGGTTTACATCTGGATTTGACCGATGCCGTATTTGAATCAATATCCGGTTTTACTACAACCGGGGCAACGGTTATTACTGGCCTGGATCAATTACCCCAGTCAATTTTGTATCACAGACAGCAAATACAATGGCTTGGTGGCATGGGGATTATTGTACTTGCGGTAGCGATTATGCCGTTACTCGGTGTCGGTGGCATGCAGCTTTATCGCGCGGAAACATCCGGGGTTGCAAAGGATGAAAAGCTCACCCCCAGAATTGCTGAAACAGCACGTTCTTTATGGATTATTTACCTGATTCTGACAAGCCTGTGTGGTGTTGCTTATTACTTAGCTGGGATGACTGTTTTTGATGCGGTTGGCCATGCTTTTACTACTGTAGCAACCGGTGGTTTCTCAACTCATGATGACAGCCTTGGTTTTTATAACAGCCCGCTTATTGAACTGATCGCGATTGTATTTATGCTGGCAGGTGGCGTTAACTTTGCTGTGCATTTCATTGTTTTCAGGAAAAAACTACTTTCCCCTTATGCCAAAGATCCTGAAGTCAGAACCTATGGTCTAGTGTTTTTATTTGCCAGCTTATTTGTTGCAGCCAGTCTTTACCTGTCAAATGCTTATGGCTCTGTTGCAGAGTCTCTGCGTTATGCGGCTTTTCAGGTTGCCTCGGTACTGACCAGTACTGGATTTGGCACCGCTACCTTTGCCAGCTGGCCATTGCATATTCCATTGATTATGGTGATTTTGTCATTTACCGGTGGCTGTGCTGGTTCGACAGCGGGTGGCGTAAAAGTGATGCGGGTGATGTTATTAGCCAAGCTGGGCTTAAGACAGTTATTTCATCTGGCCCACCCCCGAGCTGTTGTCGTTGTCAAACAAGGTGAAAGAGCCGTCTCAGAAGAGGTGTTGTATTCAGTCTGGGGTTTTTATGTGTTGTATATCGTCACTTCGCTGTTCCTGACCGTTGCGATGATGGCGGCAGGATTAGACCTGGAAAGTGCATTTGGGGCCGTGGTCGCTACCATTAATCTATTGGGACCGGGTCTGGGTGAGGTCGCCGTTAACTTTGTCAGTGTGAATGACGTGGTGAAGTGGCTCGGGGTCTTCGGAATGTTAGCAGGTCGATTGGAAATCTTTACCTTGCTGATTTTATTTATTCCCGCTTATTGGCGTCATTAAAAGCAGAGGAAAAACGATGAAAATTATTATTTTGGGTGCGGGCCAGGTTGGTAGCTCAACGGCTGAGAGTCTGGTGAATGAAGGTAATGATGTCACTGTCGTTGATACTGACAGTTACTTACTCGAACGTATTCAGGATCGCCTGGACATCCGTGCGGTTAATGGACATGCCTCATCTCCGGAAACATTAGTAACAGCAGGCATTGAAGATGCCGACATGTTAATCGCCGTCACGCAGAATGACGAAATTAATATGGTCGCTTGTCAGGTAGCCAGTGCTTTATTTAAAACCCCCAAAAAACTGGCACGAATTCGTGCGTCTGATTATGTTGAATATCCCGCCTTATTTTCACCTGAAGCCTTCGCTATTGACGTCATTATCAGTCCGGAACAATTAGTTACTGCTTATCTTCAACGCTTAATTGAACAACCGGAAGTATTACAGGTAGTGGAATTTTTTGATGGCAAGGCACAACTTGTTGCGGTAGAAGTCAGTGATGAAAGCCCGATGGCGGGCCAGCCCATCAGCAAGTTACTTGATATTTTGCCGGATATAAAAATGCGAGTTGCTGCTATTTTCAGAAATAACGACGTTATTCAGGCCACAGGCAAAGTGGCATTACAGCCCGGTGATGAGATTTTCTTTTTAGCACTGACTCATCATATTTCTAAACTGGTTAAAGTATTTCGTCATGCATACAAAACCTATGAACGTATCCTGATTGCCGGCGGCGGTAATATCGGTCGTCAACTTGCCAAACGAATTGAATCTAATCACAAAATAAAAATTGTTGAGTCTGACGCCAAGCGTGCACGCTTTATCGCTGAGGATTTAAAAAAGACAGTTGTTTTGCATGGTGATGCGGGCGATGCCAACTTATTAAAAGAAGAGAATATCAGCAAGATAGATGTATTCTGTGCCGTCACCAATGATGATGAAGTCAATATACTTTCTGCCATGCTCGCCAAACGCATGGGAGCACGGAAAGTCATTTCGATCATCGGCAAGGCGAGTCATGTCGAGCTGGTCAGAGGCACCAGTATCGATTTGGCTATTTCGCCGGCACAAATCACTATTGGCAGTCTGCTGACACATATTCGTAAAGGTGATGTGGTGACAGTACACTCACTTAGACAAGGGGCCGCTGAAGCTATAGAAGTTATCGCTCATGGTGATTTTAATACATCAAAAGTAGTTGGCCGGCATATCGAGCAAATCAAACTGCCATCCAGTGCTTCTGTGGCAGCAATTTTGCGTGAAGGTGAAGTATTGTTCTCAGATAAGTCATTAGTGATTGCACCAGATGATCACTTGATCATCTTTATATCTAACCAGCGCGATATCATGGCTGTTGAGAAGTTATTCCAGGTCGACTTTAATTATTTAATGTAGCCAGCCTGAATTTGTGCCAACTGTTTCACGTATTCTACGATCAAAGGAAAAATTCCTAGGTCTGTTATTCATTTTTTAACGGTAGAATTTTAATGTCTTTTAAAAAACAGTTGAGAGATGGCGCGGCGGTGAGCAGTTGCAATGTAAGGTTTATATTATGATGATTTACCGTCTTCTTAAACGCAGTCTTGTTATGACAGCACAATAAAATCACCGACTATAGAATTACTTTCAATAGCTTAAATCAAAATTTAAAAATTTCGATTTGAAATGCGTATGCATTATGCATATTTTTGCTTTTACGATTATTTGCAATTAATAAATAAATCTGTTTTTAATAGGTTTGAGTTGTAAGTCTCGATAAATAAGTCTCATCAATTATTAACCTTTATTAAGAAGAGGAAAAGGATGTCATTAAGCTCAGAGTCAGGTTCCTATATTTCAGCTAGAATCAGTGAATATAAAATGCCTCCCCTGAAAGATATGCTTGTTATGGGCAAAGATGCACCAATAGGTTGTATTGCAATGAAACGGGCTTTGGATCTGCTGGTAAAGACTCCTTACGAACATATCGAAGTAGATGATGATGTCATTGGTGATATCTTGATTCGCCAGTCCTTATTAAGGAGAATCAGCAAAGAGCAATTAATGGATTTTGTTCTGACTCATACAAAATCACTCCTAGGTTCAGACGAAGTACTTCATATCGAACTTAGTATTGATGTGCATTTATCAAGAATAAAATGAATACGCTATTTGCAAAGGATTGTTTAGAAACGGATTCGATTCAGTACGTACTGGATGAAGAACGACCAAGAAAGATTGATAAAAATACGATCTTCGCCGTTTTTAGTGAATCTCCTCATAGTGGCAAGTTTTGTGGTCTGGTGACACTTCAGGAAGTATCAAAACATCCTGACTGGATATTCGCTGATTTGTGTAACAGAACATCTAACATTTTTGTCACGCCTGAAACACCAATAGAACAAAGTCTGGCCATGTTAGATATCAATGGTCAGGATTTATTACCGGTTATTGAAGATGATCGTTTTACTGGCGTTATCACACGTTCAGGAATATTTGAACGAATCGTCAATAGAAAACAGCATCTCCTCAAAGAATCTCATACTTCACTTGAACAGATTGAAGAAGAGCATCAACAGTTGCTTTCATGGTCAAACCGTCTAGAAGAACTTCATGATCGTTCTCGTGACTTATTAGCTTGTCTAGCGACCATTTCTGCTGAGCCAGAAGTGAAATTCCAAGGTATCAAAGCGCTAGCCAAAATTGTTCAATGCCATTCTGCATCGGTTCAGCTTATTGATAACAATTATTCAATTACTGACACAACAGGTATTGGCTTTACTGCGGAACAGTTATCCGTTTTTCATCAATGTTTGTCATTACACAAAAATATCCTGCCAAATAAACCACAACTACTGAATGAATTATGTGCCGAATGCCAAGAAGGGCAGCATAATCTCTCTTCAGTTTTACTTGTTCCTATTAGACGTGACACTCATACCTTTGGTTATATTCTGCTAAGCGAAAAGCTATCAGGTCAGCAATTTGATAAAAATGATGAATTATTTGCCTTAAGTTTTGCTCATACTTTGTCTCTAGCACTGGATAACGCACAAAAACTAGAGCAAGTTGAAAAGGCAAGACATGATTTAGATTATTTAGCTTATTTTGATGCGTTAACTGGCTTGCCGAATCGTTCATTATTAACAGATAGGCTCCAGCAAGCAGTCAAGCTCGCTGCACAGAAAAAACACTCTCAAGCACTGTTATTCATTGATTTAGATGACTTTAAAAGGGTCAACGACTCATTAGGACACTTGGTAGGTGATGAGCTTTTATCAGCAGTGGCTAAACGATTACCTGAAAGTTTGAGTAAAAACGACACTTTAACGCGCTTTGCCGGTGATGAGTTTGTCGTGCTGATGACCTACATTAACGAGCCCGTTGATGCTGCGAATATTGCAGAAAATATTATCAGTAGTTTTCACGCGCCTTTCATTATTGATGAGCACGAAGTATATGTATCTATCAGTATCGGTATCGCCTTTTTTAACGATGGTATAGAGAGTGTCGATCAGGCGTTATCTGATGCGGATAACGCACTTCGTCATGCTAAAGCACTCGGTAAAAACCAATATCATTTCTTTAGCGATGATATGAATAGCTCTGTACAAAATCATTTTGAGTTAGAAAACCGTCTTCGTCGTGCCATTGTTGATAATGAACTAGAACTCTATTACCAACCCAAAATAGACATTGTCACCGGTGATACGGTGGGATTCGAAGCATTGCTTCGTTGGCATAGTGTTGAACATGGAGATATTTCTCCGTCAATATTTATTCCTATTGCTGAGAAAAGCGGTCTGATTGTCTCTATAGGAGAGTGGGTGATTGATAAAGCCTGCGAACAAGCCAAACAGTGGTTGGATTCAGGCTTTCCTGCACACATCTCAGTGAACTTATCTGCTAGACAGTTTTTACATACAGGGAAACCAAATAAGCTTTTTGAACTTATCGAGGCCTCTCTAGACCGTTATCAGTTACCGGCCGAATACCTTGAAGTCGAAATTACAGAAAACCTGATGATGCATCATCTAAATGAGAGTTTCGCCATATTAGAAAAACTCAAAAATATTGGTGTAAAAATATTCATTGATGATTTCGGTACCGGTTACTCATCACTCAGTTACATCAAAAAATTTCCTATCCATGCGTTAAAAATTGATAAATCGTTTATTGATGATCTCGTGAACGATGAGAATGATGCTGCCATTGTCACCGCAATTATTGCGATGGCAAAACAACTCAAATTAGAAGTCGTTGTAGAAGGTGTCGAAACTGAAGAACAGCTTGCCTTCTTTAAAGATAATGACTATGAAGTGGTGCTGCAAGGCTATTATTTCTGTGCACCTTTGCCTGCAAATGAAATTCGCTATATTTATGAATAAAGTGCCTGGCTGATAGACACACCCGCCTCACAATCTTTTATACATCACCTCTTAATTCAACGTAACATGTTGCTTATTGTGCAACAGACGACGGGAGATCTCATGATTGTCACATTTAAAACTAAACCGTATGCCGATATCACCATGTTTGGCGATGTTGCCATTCATTTACTGAAACTTATGGGGCATAGCGGTACGGTTCCAGGGGCTATTGTCGCTGAGGATGTATCAGCTTATCTACAGCGTTTACAACAAGCCGTCAGCGAAGCTAAAGCGAGGGATGGGCAAGACGATGATAGTGATGATGAAGAGAACTCTCATATCCCCATTACAAAACGTGCTTTGCCGTTGATTGAGCTTCTACAGGCAGCAGTTAATGCCAACGCTGATGTGATGTGGGAATAAGTGTAAGCGTTAAACACGCTTTTTTGCGCAAGCACAACATTCAAATTCCATCAAAAAGGCCTGATTGTATGTAATTAAAAAAATAACAACCCATACAATAACTTATTTTGTATGTTTTTATTGCATACAAAGATAGTGAAGCATAGCATCTACTCCAAATTGTACGGCAAATGGCAGTGGGGTAGAGAATGTCTATGTGGTCACCAAGAATTGATACAAATGCCCGGGTTAAATACATTGGTATCGTGGATGCCATTGAAGCGGATATAAAAAATCGCTTATTGAAACCCGGTGATCGTTTGCCAGCACAGAGACAAATGGCTGATGCACTCTCTGTCGATTTGACGACGGTCACAAGAGCGATTAATGAAGCCGCCAGAAGAGGTCTGGTTGAAACCCAGAGGGGAAATGGCTGCTTCATCGCTCAAACCACTTTCTCTCATTACAACTCATCTCAGCTTATTGAAGGCAAACCGCTGGATTTAAGCATGAACAACCCGCCCATTCCGAGCGGACTGAATCTTGAGAAAAAAATTTCCGAAGCTATCAGCGAGCTTAGTCTATCCGGTATTTCTGCATCACATCACCTCTGCTATCAGGAAACAGCCGGTCATCCGGATGATCGTGAAGCAGGTCAGCAATGGCTATCATCGAAACTTACAGGTTTAAATAGCGATCAACTCTTGATTTCAAGTGGTGCTCACAGCGCTTTGTTTTGTTTGTTGAGTTATCTCAAACGTAAAGGCGCCAAAACCATAGCTGCTCCAGAGTTTTCCTATCCTGGATTGAGAGCAATGGCCGAGCAGTTACAACTGGACGTTGTCGGTATCAGTATGGATGAGCAGGGAATCATTCCAGAACAGTTACAACTACAATGTGCGAAACAAACAATCGATGTTTTGTATGTCATCCCCAATATTGATAATCCCACCACAGCGACCTTGTCTGTACAGCGTAGAGAGTCGTTAATTTCCTTAGCAAATCAATATGATATGACTGTTATTGAAGATGATCCTTATTACCAGTTCATCGATGAAAAACTGCCGTCACTCTACAACATGGCAAGAGATCGCACCTGGCATATTGCCACAATTTCAAAATGTCTCAGCCCATCTTTACGTGTTGCTTATATCGCCTCACCCAACATTAATGATGCCTTGGGTCTGACAGAAGAAATGCGAATCAGTCATTTAATGGCACCACCATTGATGACGGCCGTTGTCTCACACTGGATCAGGCACCACAAAATTGATGAGATCACTCAGGCGATTAAGACTGAAAATATCAGAAGACAGTCATTAGCTCAGTCAATTTTTCAGCAAAGTGATATTGCCTCTCATCCTGCCTCACCGCATCTTTGGTTGAGAATGCCACATGGATACAAAGCATTAGATTTTGCCGAACAAGCAAGCAGGATAGGGGTTTCTATTGTGCCTTCAACGGCATTTGTCATGTTCCGAAGTCGTAGTCAGGCCGTTCGAATTTCACTCGGGGCCAGCAGTGACTATGAGTCATTAAAACAAGGGTTAACGCTGTTGTCGGATTTATACCGGCCAGGATTAATTCGTTCAAAAACCATCGTATAACAACAAAAACATACTCGTTTTCAGCATTTAGCCACAGAGGAGTTCCTGTGATGAGCAAACTATCAGAAATACCCATTAAGGTTGAAGTTTATGATGCCTTATCCGACTGGGAAGTACATACCGGTGAGGGTGAGAATGTCATTGCCAAGCGAATGAAAGGCCGGTTCAGGACTTTAAAAAACTTCGGCATGTCTGTCTGGCTAATCTACTTTCTCGGCCCTTACTTGCGTTGGGATGGTCATCAGGCTGTTTTACTTGATATTCCTAAACAACAATTTCATTTATTTGGTTTAACTTTATACCCACAGGATATCTGGGTCCTGTCTTTAACGCTATTGTTCTTCGCCATATTATTGGCTGCTGCAACCAGTATTGCTGGTCGTGTCTTTTGTGGTTATTTCTGTTTCCAGACCGTATGGACCGACGTATTTACCTTTATCGAAAGCCAGTTTGAAGGCAATACGCCACAGAAACAGCGTAAATTTAACGCAGCTCCCTTGACGGCAAATAAAGCGATTCGAAAGCTCGGCAAACATGTCGTGTGGTTAGCGATTGCCATCCTCACTGGCATCTCATTTTCAGCCTGGTTTACCGATGCCTATCAGTTATGGGGTGATATTTTCTCTCTTCATGCCGCCACACCAGTTTGGGTAGCCATGGGCATATTTACCTTTTTCACATACTGGTTTGCTGGCTTTATGCGTGAACAAGTCTGTTTCTGGTTATGTCCTTATGCACGTCTGCAGGGGGTGATGTATGACCAGGAAACGGTTTTACCTGCTTATGATGCTGTTCGCGGTGAACCAAGAGGTAAGTTATCACGCTCTGGTGTACAAGAGGCTAATAAAGGCTCATGTATCGATTGTAAATTGTGTGTTGCTGTATGTCCCACTGGTATTGATATAAGAAAAGGTCAGCAAGAAGGCTGTATCACATGTGGTTTATGTATTGATGCCTGTGACAGCATCATGGATAAAATCAATGAGCCAAGAGGCCTGATTCGTTACGCATCTCATAAAGAGCTTCACCAAGGTCAAACTAAAGTCAGCCTTTGGAAACGTCCTCGAGTCATTGTTTACAGTTTGATCATGGCTTTTTCTATTATTGGTGTCGGCTATGGCTTTACTCATTTTGAACCTACGGAATTTAATGTGGTTCACGAAAGAAGACCTTTGTATATACAAATGAGTAACGGTGACATTCAAAATAAATACACCTTAAAACTGCTGAATAAAACAGATCAGCCACTCGTTGTGAACTATCACATTGAGGGGCTGCCGTCAGCTAGCGTAGATGGTTTAGAGCAGGGCATTACGATACAGCCAGGTAAAATCGTCCCTGTCACAGCCTTAGTCAGATTACCTTCGGATACGACCTCATCTGGCTTGCATGAATTTCACTTTGTCGCCACGAGTGAGGGGAATTCAGCCATCAGTAACCGTTATAAAGCGGTGTTTATTGCCCCTTAATTTAGGTTAGATATTACAAAAGGTTAGTTATGTATCAGTATGATTCTTATGATAAAGCGCTCGTTTTAGAGCGTGTCAGACAATTCCGTGATCAAGTGAATAGATATATCAATGGCGCGTTGTCTGATGAAGAGTTTATGCCACTGAGATTACAAAATGGTCTCTACTTACAAAAGCATGCTTACATGCTACGTGTGGCGATTCCTTACGGCACTTTGTCTGCAAATCAACTACGCACTCTAGCGGATATTGCCGATCAGTTTGATAAGGGGTATGGCCATTTCACTACACGTCAAAACATTCAGTTCAACTGGATAACGCTAGAGCAAGTGCCTGATATCCTGCAGAAACTGGCTGATGTCGAAATGCATGCTATTCAGACTTCAGGCAACTGTGTCAGAAATGTCACCACGGAAGCGTTTGCGGGTGTTTCAGCTGACGAAGTGGTTGATCCAAGGCCATACGCAGAAATTATTCGTCAGTGGTCGACGATTAATCCTGAATTCCTGTTTTTACCACGCAAATTTAAAATTGCTGTGTCTTCCTCAACCGAAGACCGTGCTGCAGTAAGAACGCATGATATAGGTCTATATCTTTATCGTGATGCTGATGATGAACAAATCAAAGTTAAAGTGATGGCCGGTGGTGGGCTAGGTCGTACACCGATCATCAGTGAGTTATTAAAAACCGATCTGCCATGGCAGGAAATGCTGACCTATCTGGAAGCCGTACTGCGTGTGTATAACCGTCATGGCCGACGTGATAATAAATATAAAGCCCGCATCAAGATTTTGGTGAAGAGTCTCGGTATAGAAGCTTTTGCCGCTGAAGTGGAAAAGGAATGGCAGAACCTGAAAGGGGGACCAGCTCAGTTAACGCAAGATGAGTTTCAGCGTGTTGCCAAGCAATTCGGTATTGAATCTTATGAGGCAACAGATAGCAAAGAATATGTATATCTACTGAGTGAAAATAATGCCTTTGCCAATTGGATTAAACGGAATACACATGAACATAAACACTCAGATTATGCTTCAGTTGTGATTTCGACCAAACCTGGCCCTGCAACACCGCCAGGCGACGTGACATCACATCAAATGCGTGCTGTTGCTGATATGGCAGAACAATATGGCTTTGCAGAAATTCGGGTCACCCATGAGCAGAATCTGGTACTACCTTCAATAAAAAAAGCCGATCTCTTTGTTTTATGGACTGCTCTTCAGTCAGAAAATCTCGCTGCACCTAATATTGGCCTGCTAACAGACATGATTACCTGCCCGGGTGCTGATTACTGCTCGCTGGCAAACGCAAAATCTATCCCAATTGCTGCGGCAATACAGCAACGCTTTTCAGATTTAGATTATCTACATGATATTGGCTCACTGAGTTTGAATATTTCTGGTTGCATGAACGCCTGTGCCCATCACCATATTGGCAATATTGGCATTTTGGGTGTCGATAAGAATGGTGTGGAGTGGTATCAAATTACCATCGGCGGTGATCAAGGCAAAAATGCACGTTTGGGCAAAGTGATTGGGCCATCATTTCTGGCGGATGATGTGCCAGATGTTATCGACACGCTTATCAATGTCTTTCTTGAATACAGAGAGCAGGATGAGAGCTTCAGTGACACAGTTGATCGTATTGGAATCCCGCCTTTCAAAGAACGTGTTTACCAAACAGCGGAGATGAATTAATGAAAAATATTATTTGCCTTCGTGATACCGAGCAGCCTCTGATTATCGAGCATGATAATTGGATTTTGATCAAAGAATTGGAAGATATTGATCAACATTCCGAGCATGAAAAATTGATCTTACCGTTTAGCCTGTGGGTCGAGTCTGTTGAACATCAGCCAGCTAACAGAGCAAAAGCCGTGTGGCTGCAGAATGATGCCGATATTTATACCTTATCACCCTGGCTGGAACAGCTGGAGCTTATCGCACTCGATTTTCCTAAATTTACTGATGGTCGGGCCTATAGCCAGGCAGTAGAGTTACGAACACGACTGAAGTGGAAGGGAGAGTTGCGAGCGACAGGTGATGTATTACGGGATCAACTCAGCCATATGCATCGTTGTGGTTTCGATAGTTTTGCTGTCAGAGAGGATAAAGATGTGTTTGATGCGATTAAGGGCATTTCTGGTATTAGCACGATGTACGCTGGTTCAGTATTAAATCCTGAACCTCTGTTTAGACGACGCCAGGATATTCGCTGAATAGGGCAAAACACAGAGAGGTATAAAATGGAAACAAAACCCTATAATTACGATATTGTGAAGTTTTTTACGGTCATGGCGTGCATTTATTTGGTGATCGGCACTGGTGTAGGTGTATGGATCGCCTCTGAGCTTGCCTGGCCGGTATTAAATTTTGATAATCCTTACCTGAGTTTTGGACGGCTGCGGCCTGTTCATACCAATACGGTGATTTTTGCTTTTGCCGGCAGCACATTAATGGCGACAGCCTATTATGTTGTTCAACGCACATGCAGTGTCGCTTTATGGAGTAATAAACTGGCCTGGTTCACTTTCTGGGGCTGGAATGTTGTCATTATCGGCATGTTTATCACGCTGCCATTGGGTTATACCCAGTCAAAAGAATATGCTGAGATGGAGTGGCCTCTGGACGTATTAATCACAGTTGTCTGGTTGGCTTTTACTTTTAACTTTATTATGACTATCGCCATTCGTCGTATCTCACATATCTATGTGGCTAACTGGTTTTATCTGGCGATGATGATTGCGATTATTTATTTACATGTCGTCAATAGCCTGTCTATTCCAGTGGAACTATGGAAATCCTATTCTATTTTTGCCGGTGTTCAGGATGCGATGATTCAATGGTGGTGGGGCCACAATGCCGTTGGCTTTTTCCTGACAGCAGGCTTTCTTGCCATCATGTATTACTTTGTACCTAAACAGGCTAATCGTCCGATTTATTCTTATCGTTTGTCGGTTATTCACTTCTGGGCGTTGGTGTTTGGTTACGTCTGGTTAGGAGCTCACCATCTTCAATACACCGCGTTACCTGACTGGACTGGATCACTGGGTGCGGCTATTTCCCTGGCCATGATTATTCCTTCATGGGGTGGAGCGATTAACGGCATGTTTACCTTAAGTGGTGCCTGGGACAAACTGCGTACAGACTATATTTTACGGTTCCTGATTGTGTCATTGGCTTTTTATGCCATGTCGACATTTGAAGGCCCAGTTATGTCGTCTAAAACGGTTAATGCCTTATCTCACTATACAGACTGGACGATTGGGCACGTTCATGCGGGAGCACTGGGTTGGGTTGCCATGGTATCTATCGGTGCTATCTATCATATGGTCGAAAAACTATGGCGAGTGCCTTTGTATTCAACCAAACTGGTAAACACCCATTTCTGGATGGCGACCATCGGTACCGTTATCTACATCACAGCTATGTGGGTGTCAGGCATTATGCAAGGTTTGATGTGGCGTGCTTATGATGATTACGGCAATTTAGCGTATACCTTTGTGGAATCAGTCGCACAGATGCATCCTTATTACGCCATGCGTGCTGTGGGTGGTTTGGTCTTTTTCCTTGGTGCTGTTGTTATGCTGTTCAACGTGACGGTCACTATTCGTCAAGCGGTTAGACAAAATAAACCTGTTATTCAGTCAGCCACTTCATAAGCGATAAGGAGTCAATAATGAAATGGTTTATTGGTGAATTTTTTGCAATGGATATTGCTGCAATGACGGCTTCAGACTGGTTGGCAACCTGTATGAGCGTTTTATTAGCGATTGCGATAGGCATAACGTATTACCGGGTTTTTCATCCCAGGTATAAAGCAGAACTTGAGTCTCACCGACATCATTTAATGCATGACGACAGCTGAAATAAGAGCCCCACTGGATGTGGGGCTTTTTTTATGTATCTAAATATTGTTTAGCTTTCAATACCGCTTCAGTTCGGTTTGAGACTTGAAGTGTATTCAAAATAGCGCGGACATGAATTTTAACGGTACTTTCACTTAAGCCCATATCCAAGGCAATACGTTTATTTGAAGCACCTTTTGACATCATGGCAAATACTTCTTGCTGACGAGGTGTAAAGTCAAAGGTGTTGTTTGAAACGGCTTCACTGGGGATGGCCGGGTGAATCGAAATGCCATGGTTTAATATCAAGGTTAAAGCTTGGATAATTTCCTCATTTTTCATTGATTTAAGGATGTAACCTAAAGCACCTGCAGCCATCGCGCTCTGAGTGTCTTCAGGATTATCTGAAGAGGTAATGACAATTAGGGGAACGTCTGGAAAATGTGTCTTAATCTGTTTAATACCTGCAACGAAATTCAGGCCGGGCATGTGTAAATCAACAATGAACGCTGACCAGTCTTGTTCAGTTTGTATTCGTTGAATCAACTCATCAAAACTCGTCGCCTCAGTACAGCTATATTCGGAAAAATGTTGCGTTATCAGCATGACTAAGGCGTCACGATAAAGCTCATGGTCATCAGCAATCAGCAATTTCATGATGTTTATTTATCATTCCTTTTTGTTCTATGGCAAAGTATCGCATGACCTTATTTTGTTGTCTCCTTGATATGACCTAATCACATTGCCATGAATACGCATCAAAAGTGGTTCTTACCAAAACGCGCCCGAACTATTGCAATTTGGGCAGTGGTGGTCATGTTATGTGGTCTGTCATTTTCATTGCTCGGTTTTCTAGAGCTGCAAAAAATCACCCAACAACGACTGTTTCTGGAAACAGAAAAAAATGTAAGGTCTCATATCGAACAAATCCAAACCAATATTGATATTTCACTCGACTCACTGGGAAATGTCGCTGATTTATACCAAGCCAAGGGGGACATCAGTACTGCTCAGCTAGAACGTATATTTGATACGGAAACACATTACCATGCCGGCACACGTGGTTTAGCCTGGGTGCCTAAAGTGACTGAGCAAGCACTAGCTGTTTTTGAGGAACACGTTCGTGCCGAGGGGATAAGCGATTATCACGTTTATGAGGTTACTGGACATGGCATGCCGAAACCCGTTAATGAACATACCGTCTACTTTCCTGTGCGGGCAGTCTATCCTCCCTTAGGCACTGATCTGCGATATGGCCTTAATTTAGCTGCAGTGGCTACCCGTCAACATGTAATGAGTAAAGCAAGCAATACACACAAAACAGCCATTACCGATCGTGTTTCCATTTTTTATCAACAACAACACTTATATGGCTTTCAGGCATTTCACCCCTTATTTGACCAGGAGCAAAACCTATTAGGTTATGTGGTCGGCTTGTATGACTTTAAAGGGCTGTTTGGCGATGTGTTTGATAATGATGATGTCGGCTTGGCTTTATACGATGGTAGTACAAACAGCCAACAATTGCTTTATAACAAAAATACGACATTATCCAGTGTTACTCAGTTAAGAAAAAGTAAAGATTTGCACTGGACGTTTCCATTGCAAGTAGCTGATAAACAATGGCTTATCAGTGTTTTTCCTGATGTCAGTTCACACCGGGCTTCAGAGTCACTTATTCCTTATGTTGGTCTGATTGCCGGCACATTAATCACTAGTTTACTGTCTGTTTATCTCTTTCTGGCTTTATTAAGAACCCAGCAATTAACAGAGATGAGCAGCCATCTTGCTGGCACCCATCAGCAGTTGGATATACAGAAACAGTTAAAACAATTGGCTGACGAAGCTAATGAAGCCAAGTCCAACTTATTACGTGCTGCCAGCCATGATCTCAGACAACCGCTTCATACCATCGGATTGCTAACGGCGTTATTAGCTCAAAGTCAGAGTAGCGAACAACAAAAAGTACTGTCAGGAAAAATCCATTCTGCTGTTGATAATATGAATAGTATGTTTGGTGCTTTGCTGGACTTGAGTCAGTTGGATGCAGGTAAACTCACTATCCAGACTGAGGTTTTTCCTGTCAGCAAGCTGTTAGATAAGTTATTTGTTGAATTTGAGGTGTTGGCAGAAGATAAAGGGCTTGAATTTCACTATATCTATAGCTCAGCAGTCATTAAAACAGACGCTAACTTACTTGAACGCATGCTGCGAAACCTGCTGAGTAATGCGATTCGTTATACAGCCAAAGGTCGCGTCATTATTGGATGCCGACGCCATATTCAATTTATCCGTATTTGTGTGCTCGACTCAGGTATTGGCATCAAACAGCAGGCACAACAGCATATTTATCAGGCTTTTTATAGGGAGGAAGAAGCCCGTAAAATGGTGGATAAAGGCTTAGGACTGGGTTTGTCGATTGTGAGTAAAACAGCGAAAAGCCTCAATTTGAATTTTGCTTTTGATTCAATAGCAGGTAAAGGCAGCCTGTTTTACATTGATGTGCCATATGCTGACAATGCCGTTGCTATGAACAGCAGCGTAATGCAACCTGCGTCATTTGAACCGTTGCACCTCACTATCTGGTTAATTGAGGATGATGCTGACACTCGATATGGTATGCAACAGCTGCTGGAAAGCTGGGATTGTGAGTATCAGAGCTTTGCAGATAAAGCCACTCTGCAGAAATATCTACAGGCATCACCTCTAAAGCCAGATGTCATTTTGGCTGATTATTATTTAGCTGGAGACAATGGGATTGAGTTGAGCCGGTTGATAAGCAATTTCTACAAACAAACCATCCCCACATTGATGGTGACAGCTTCTATGGAACGGGAACAAACCATTAGGCAAGCCACTATGTTTGATGTTCTTATCAAACCTGTTAAGCCTGAATCTTTATATCTGTGGTTACGAAATAACGTTACTTAGTTCGATCGGACTAGTCCATCAGGAGAATAGTGTTAAATCGTATTGGCTGAAATAATCATACTTCCTCAAAAATATAAGAAGGAAGAGAGAATGACTACACGCACAGTTTTAAAAACCGCATTGACTGCGGCAATCATGTTGACCAGTTTATCCAGCCTTGCAGCAGGTGCTTTATCGGTTGATAAGCAGATTACCGTGAATGCTAATCCTGCCACAGTATGGAAAATGGTAGGTAACTTTAATGGTCTGGATGTCTGGCATCCAGTTGTGGTGATGAGTGAAATCAAGACCGGCCAAAATAACCAGCCGGGTGCAGAACGTCTATTAAGTCTGGGAAATGGCGCAACTATCACTGAGAAACTAACTGCCTATTCAGATGTTGATACCAGCTATTCTTATGCCATTATGGCTTCACCACTTCCTGTCAAAAACTATGAGTCGACGATTACTGTTAGCAGTGCAGGTGAGGGTAAAGCGAATGTTCGCTGGAGTTCATCGTTTGATGCGAATGGTGCTGATGATCAAGCCGCGATTGACGCAATAACAGGCGTTTATGAAGGTGGCTTAAACCAATTACAAAAAGATTTTGCTCAATAATTCCATAAGTTCGTTTTGATCTGTTTAAGACGCTGGGAAGCTATTGCATCCCAGCGTCTTTATTTTTTCTAGCTAGTCATGATGACCTCAGCAAGTGATACCATGCACGCTGTTTATTCATTTTAATGAAATGTACATGACGCAGATACCATCAGTGATACAAGTTCAGCGAATAAAAGTCATCACGGCTGGTATTTGCGCAGTGATTTTGACAGTGGGCATCGCTCGTTTTACCTACACACCATTTCTACCATTGATGCTTAAGCAGACAGATTTATCACTGGTCAATAGCGGTTGGTTGGCCACCTTCAATTATATTGGTTATCTGATGGGGGTGTTATTGGTGTCATTCACCAATAACCTGTCATTTAAGTTTCGTTTTTACCAGTGTTGTTTGTTAGTTGCCGTGCTGTCCACCATCGCAATGGGCATGATCGCCGAGTTGTATGGCTGGGTTGTATTACGATTCATTGCTGGAGTGAGTGGAACTGCTGGCGTCATATTATCCTCAGGCTTTGTATTGAGCTGGCTAAAGCATCACCAGTTAAAACCAGAACTTGGATTACATTTTATGGGGCTTGGCCTCGGTATAGCGATACCGGGTACAGCCGTAGTGTTGATGAACCACTTTTTTGCCTGGGATAGTCAATGGATCCTGATGGGACTGTTTGGCATCGTATTTTTTATACCTGCCTGGTTATGGATACCACCACCACTTTCAACACAACACAAAGCCTCGCAAACGCTAGCTGAGCCACCCCGCAGCTGGATGATAAAACTTATCTTGGCTTATGCCTGTGCTGGAGTCGGTTATGTAGTCAGTGCCACCTTTATCGTCGCTATACTTGAAAATATGCCGCAGTTAGCCGGTAAGGGTGACTGGATTTGGGTGGTGCTAGGACTTGCGGCGGCACCTGCCTGTTTTTTGTGGGATAAAGTGGCCAATAAAGCAGGGGAGATCAATACCTTATTGCTCACTTATGTTCTACAGACGGTGGCGATTCTGATCCCGGTATTTTCAGATTCATTACTAGCCAACCTGATTGCTGCCGCAATCTTTGGTTGTACCTTCACAGGCATTGTAAGTTTGATGCTGACCTTTATCGGTCACAAGTTTCCAAAAAACCCGGCAAAAGCCATGGCGCGTTTAACAATTTGTTACGGTATCGCCCAAATCATAGCTCCAGCCGCAGCGGGCTATCTGGCCAGCCATAATGGTAATTACAATCTTGCTTTGATGTTGACCGCGATGATTATGGTGGCTGGAATGGTTTTTCTTATTGCCGTCAAGCGTGAAAAATTTGTCACCGTGAACCTGGATTAATCAAAAACCGTCGTGAAATGTTTTAGTAACAGGCCCGATAGTCTGCTAACGACGTCTTTGGTCGCTAAGAAATAGGGTGATAAATAATGTGGATAGATTGGGCCATGATAAATTTATTTTGTGCATTAATTCAAAATAGCAGCGGATCACTTGTTGTGAGTTAAGTTAATTTTATCTAAACTCAATCGCTCGCAATGGAGAGCACTCACAAAAGTACATTCAATTTTTTATTCTAAATTTATGTCGTCCACTTGTGAGTGCTTTCCGCCTTTTTACTCTACAGCTAAAGCTTGTGTTATTTCAGATAGCCATCGAGTGAAGTTGAATATCTTTACTGGGAGGCTGACCAAAAAAGCGGCTGTATTCCCGACTAAATTGTGACACGCTGGAATAACCTACGTGCATACAAGCGGTGCTGACATCCATCATTTTTGACAGCATCAGATGTTTTGCCTCATACAGACGTAACTCTTTCTGAAACTGTAATGGGCTCATCGACGTTATTGCCTTAAAGTGATGATGGAATGACGATATGCTCATATTCACGCGCTCAGCCAGTTCATCGACTTTCATCGGTTCAGTAAAGTTTTCCTGCAACCAGGAAATGGCAGCCGAGACTTTTTGCAGATGGGAACCTGTAGTCGCAATCTGCACGACCAGTTTGCCGATATGACTTTGTAACAGGCGGATATAAATTTCTTCCATCACTAACGGAACCAGCAAGGTTGATACTTCTGTTTGAGCTGATAAACCAATTAAACGGGTAGCTGCTTCGATAATATGCGGATTAGCCTGACCAATAAAAATCGGTTTGGTGTGTGCGGTTTTAGGCAAACCGTAGGGAAACACCTTTAGTGCCGTTTCGGCCAGCTTTTGCTGATCCATATCGATAATCAAACACAAGTAGGGTTCATCTTCACTGGCCTGAATAATCTTGGCTGAGACCGGCACTTCGGTCGAATAAACGGCCATGCTGGAATCGTCATACTCGTAAACATCACTTCCGATAATGGCGCGTTTAGCGCCTTGAGCAATAATGCAGATACCGGGCTGGCTATTACCACGAACAGCGACTTCGTCAATTTTAGATACACGAAAAACGCGGACACCTGCGATAGGTAAATCAAACAAGCCATCGTGTGGAGCATAACGGCTAAGTAATTCAGCCAAAGGTTTTGTATTCATCAGGTCTATCTAAACAAGGAAAAGGGCAGCCAGAAACTGACTGCCCGTATAGGATTAGGCCGTTAATGATGCCATATCGATGACAAAACGGTAACGCACATCAGAACGTTCCATTCGCTCAAAGGCGGTATTAATTTCATCCATTTTGATCATTTCACATTCAGGCAGAATGTTCATTCGACCACAGAAATCCAGCATTTCCTGAGTTTCTTTGATACCACCAATTAATGAGCCCGCAATGCGGCGGCGACCGAAAACCATCGGCGCTGTGTTTGGCCCTTCAATAGGACCAATCTGACCGACCATAACCAGAGTGGCATCATTATCTAATAGTGGGATGTAAGGATTAAGATCATGATTTACTGGCACGGTATCGATAATCAGATCAAAACTGGAAGCGGCAGCCGCCATTGCGTCTTCATCTTTTGATACCAGGAAATTATGAGCACCCAGTTCCCGAGCATCGGCTTCTTTTTTGGGTGATGTACTGATGACTGTCACATCAGCACCTAAACCAACAGCGAGTTTGATGGCCATATGACCTAAACCGCCCATACCAACGACACCTACACGGCTACCAGGGCCTACATTCCACTCTCTTAGAGGTGAATAGGTAGTGATACCGGCACATAATAATGGCGCTGCTTTAGCCAGATCCAGATTTTCAGGCAAGCGTAATACAAACTCTTCACGAACAACGATGTGTTTGGCGTAACCACCTTGAGTCATCTCGCTGGTGATACGATCCGGTGAGCCGTAAGTCAGTGTGAAGGCATTACGGCAGTATTGTTCATGATCGTTATGGCATTCATCACATTCCTGACAGCTATCGACCATACAGCCAACAGCGACATGATCACCGACGTTATATTTGCTGACACTGCTGCCAACGGCTGTCACACGACCAACTATTTCATGACCCGGCACAACCGGGTATGAAGAACCGCCCCAATCATTTCTGGCAACGTGTAAATCGGAGTGACACACACCACAATAGAGAATTTCCATTGCTACATCATTATCGCGTAATTCTCTACGTTCAAAGTGAAATGGGGCGAGTGGGGTATCGGAAGAATGGGCTGCATAACCAACAGTTTTCATAGATGTAACTCCCTTGGATAAAAGAATTAGAGGTGAGAATACTATAGACGGAACGATAAGAAACCACTTGCCTAATACTACAGCCTTTATGTGTGTTTCTACGTAATTAAATATTATCGTTCCAGTCATCCCCGTAATAAACGGGGATAACTTAGCTGTGTATCTATAGTGACTCAGTTACATCCACAACGTTCCAGAAATGGACGTTTAGCTGCCGATAACACCACCATCATTTTTAGTAATCAGCACCGTTGTTGAGCGTGGGCGTGTTTTACCATCAGAAGCCGGGTAGCTTAATCCTGGATGCTGGATATTAACCCACATCGCTTTGTAATCAGGACTCCAGGTAATCCCGGTCAGTTCACAGCCTCTCGGTCCAACTAAAAAGCGTTTGATTTCCTGCGTTTGCGGGTTGGCACATAACACCTGATTACAGCCCATGTTTGCCATGAACGGATCGTCGTCATCATAGTCAGTCATAATCCACAAACGGCCATCCTGATCAAAGCCTAAACCATCAGGTGAGGAGAAAATATCTCCTTGAATATTACCGACTAAATGATCGGCTACTTTGTGACCTTCAGCATCAGTGGCGTCTGGCTTCTCACCTGCAATAACGAATAATGACCAGTTGAATGAGGTAGCTGCCGGATTGGCTTGCTCCTCCATGATTTTGATTATCTGACCATGACGATTATCAGGACGTGGGTTGGCGGCATTAACGGCAAATTCTTTGCCGCGTTTATTGTTGTTGGTCAGTGACACATAGACATCCAGATTGTGTGGATTCACTGTGGCCCATTCCGGACGGTCCATGGGTGTTGCACCTAATAGATCAGCCGCAGCCCGAGCATTAACTAAAACTTCAGCCTGGCTGGGGAAACCATTTTCTGCTGTTAGTCCTTCATTACCATGTACCAATGGTAACCAACGACCCGTGCCATCATCGTTAAAACGCCCCACATACAATGTGCCTTGATCCAATATGTCTTTATTATTGTCCATCTGGGTTTTATCAAAGCGTTGAGACGGTACAAATTTATAGACATATTCACCACGAGTATCGTCACCAGAGTAAAACGCCAACTGACCATTATCCGCCAGTGAGGGTGCTACACACTCGCGGCAGAAACGACCAAAGGCTGTGCGTTTAATGGGTTTGCTTTGCGGATCAAAAGGATCAATTTCGACGACCCAACCAAAACGATTAGGCTCGTTGACGTAACCCTGATGGGGCAGTGAAGCATCCGGTGTTGCATCAAAACGCGCATCAATCGTGCTCCAGCCATAATAATTGTCGTTTTTGTCATTAGAAATGCCATAACGGTGATGAGAGACACGAGACTGGTAATCTGTTTTGTCGTGATTGACGAAATAGTTATGCCAATTTTCTTCACAGGCCAGATAGGTACCCCACGGAGTGAAACCATTCGAGCAATTATTCAAGGTGCCGATAATTTCATTGCCATCAGGATCAGCGACTGTTTTGAATAGGTCATGACCGGCTAAGGGACCGCTGGCCTGCATCGGTGTTAATGTTGAGATACGGCGGTTATAGAGTGAGGGGTAAACGCGTTGCCATTCACCGTGACTGTCTTTATTCACTTCAATGACACTGACACCGTGTGCCGCTTGTTCTTTTTTGACATCGTCGGGCAAACGTTTGCCATTGCCATCATAAATCAATCCATCGGTATGGATGGTGGGATTAATGTATTCATGATTGATCACCATCAAGCCACGATTATTGTTGTCGGGAAAGGCAAAAAAGTGCATGCCATCATGGTTATCACCAGCCTGTTTCAGCTGTTCCTGCCAGGTATTACTGGCATCGGCTTTCCATTTTGTTGCTCCTGTTTCCACCGGATCACCCCAGGAGAAGAAGGCTTTTGCCTGATAGCCATCTGCGACCACCACTTCATCAAATAAGGGATCGGTACGTGGCTGAATAGGCTGAAAACCAATATAAGGGGCAGGGGGGATGGCATTTTCACCGGCAAAGGCAAAACGACTACCCATGTTCAGTCCTAGAAAGCCTATAACGGCGGCATTTAAACTGCCTTTTAAAACATCACGGCGTGATAACACCATTTTATCCAGGCTTTTTTGCTCGGTGCTGTTAATAATCTCATCATCATAAGATGCCAGGCGTTGATGAAAATCTGAGTGTGTCGGCTGTGTCATGGCGAGTTATCTTCTTTTAATGAATACGGTATTCAAAGGTGTTACGAACATTCGGTACAGGTACCGCTTTTCCGTTAACCATACGAGGCGCGTAACGAAAGGTTTTGGCAGCAGCTAATGATGGCCGTTCAAACATCGGATGACAGTCAGCCAATACCTCGGGAGACTCTACACGGCCTTGTTTGTTTACGGTATATCGAACAGTGCAATCACCTTCCAGACCTTTACGCAAAGCAGTTCTGGGATAGTCCGGTACCTGTTTTTCAATCGGTTTATAGTGTTCCACAGAAAATGTTTCAGTTGCTAGCTCGGATGGATTACTTTGTGTTTTTTGTGGCACATTTTGCTTATTACTACTTGTCAGTACTGGGCTGTCAGGCAACTTTTCTGCAGGTTTTTCTTGCTTTGTCGGTTGGCTGACAGGCGGAACCGGCTTGTCTTTAAGTGGTTTTATTTGCTTTTCTATTTTCTTTTTTACAGGTGTTTTTGGTGCGGGTTTTTCTATCGGTTTGGCTATGGGGTTTTCAACGCGTTTAAAGGCCAGTTCATTTTCAACAATACTTTGTTTAGGTTTAACTTTTGGCTCGATAACAGGTTCAGGTATAACCACCGGCTTTACCTCTTCGAACACGGCTTTTTTTACCGGCTGAGGAAGTTCGACCATGCGGATATTCACTGTTTTAACGACCGGTTCATGCTGAGTCACCGGTGTCCATGAGTGAAATAATAATGCGGCAATGGCAATATGAAACAAACCTACTTCAATTAATGCAGATTTGTTTATCTCAGAGGCAGTAAACGGTTTACTTAGATAAAGTGGATCACGCATAGCTAACTCAGGCATCGGGCGACTCCGTAATCAGGCCCACATCATCGATACCCACTTGCTGTAATGCGGCAATCGCTTTTACAACTGAAGCGTAATCCGTGGCTTTATCACCACGGATAAAAAATAGCAGCTTGTCATTCTGCTGTTTAATCTGCTCTATTTTTTCGACCATGTCATCCAAGCTGACTGCTTGATCTGAGCGGGATTGAATATCGACTTCTGAACCCACATTCCAGTAATAACTGCCATCAGCAACCACCGATAAAGTCAGAATCGTTTTCTGACTATCAGTGGGTAACGCTTCCGCTGCAACCTTAGGTAATTCAAGTTTAACGCCTTGTACCAGTAGCGGAGCTGTGACCATAAAAATCACTAACAACACCAGCATCACATCGATATAAGGCACCACATTCATTTCTGCCTTCAAGGCATGTTTAGCAACCGGTTTTCTTAGCATGACGACCTCACGCAGCCTTTGCCAATGGTGCTCTGTGCATCACTCGCTGTAATCGGGTGATGAACTCATTACCAAAATGATAATAAAGCGTACTGATAGCCCCGGCGCGTTTACTCAGCTGGTTATAAGCAACCACTGCCGGGATCGCTGCAAATAAGCCGATAGCGGTGGCAATCAGGGCTTCAGCAATACCCGGGGCCACGGTGTTTAATGTCGCTTGTTCAACCTGGGACAGGCCAATAAACGAGTTCATAATGCCCCAGACCGTACCGAACAAGCCGATGTAGGGGCTGACTGAACCAATGGTAGCCAGGTAAGAAAGACCTTTTTCAAGTTCGGCTTCCTGCTCGCCAATATTCACCAGCATGGCACGTTCTACATTTTCTACCTTTTCATCCTGCGGCATAGTGGCGATATGCTGATATTTCTCATACTCCTGCCAGCCAGCCTGAAATATGGCTGGAATCGCTTTGTGTAAAGTCGCTTTTGTTGTTGCTTCAGGTAATGACGTCATATCCGCCGTTTGTCTGAATTGCTGCTGAAACAGCTTATTTTGTTTCTCCAGACGACTTAATACATTTGAACGCCACAGGATCAGATACCAGCTTACCATCGATGCCAGTACTAAAATCAGCATCACAATTTTCACTAAAACGCTGGCATCACTGACCAGACCCCAAATAGTCATTTCATGCATTGCAGTTTCCATGATTGACTCCTTATTTGCTCAGTTTAGACAGGCCGAGTTGATCAGCAATCTCTGACCAGGGCACATATTTGAAGTTTTGATTTTCCAATGGCATGCGATTGCGTCCATCCTGAACAACTAACATGCCTTGCTGCCATGGTTGGCCAAAATTGACGCTACTGACATCCAGACCATCTGTTTCTGAAACACCATCAATGCCAGCTGCTGTATTAAAGCCAATACGAAATACACCGCGATAAGTGAAGGGTGGCCGAGCATCAAGCACAACATAGCTATCATTGCCCTGACTGGATATCACTAGATAATCCTGTTTGTCGTTCTGATACAAACTGATACCTTCGATATCGTCTTTGAGATGATCGCCCACAGGCATGACCTGAGTCATCACCGTAGATTGATCGGCACGGGCATCAAGTGTCCAGACTGCTCTGTTTTCTTCACCAATAAATAAACGATCATGTTTATCATCGGCCACACAGCCTTCAGGTTGCGTGGCAACTTTAAATTCACGGACCAGTTCACCGACAATCTTGCCTTGTTTGTCCTGCATCTGATATTGGAAAAAGCGGCCGTCTTTATCATTCACAATGGTGTAGATATCACCTTGTTTATTTTTATACATACACAGGCCATAAATATCCTGTGCCGTGGTGCTAACTTCACCCATTTCAGTGACAAGACGACTTGCTGGATCGATGGCAAACACATGCAGTGAATTATGATCACGATTGCTGGCAACCGCTAAATCAATCTGTTTACCCTTGAAATGAAAACCATGACGGACATCGACATTATTCAGTCGTCCAACAGGCAAAAATTGCTGGGTTTTGCCTTTTAAATCATAAACAACTAAACCGCCTTGTTTATCCGTACCTAATACCAGACTTTGTTTAGGATTGGCTTTGTTGACCCAGATAGCTGGATCATCAGCCGCATCGCCTAAGCTTGGTACAGCATCGGTTTGTATTGCTGGTTTAACCAGTGGGATAGGCGGGGGCGATGTTAGCGATGTATGCGTCCATGGTAAGGTATAAAAAGCAATTCCAGCATCGTGTTTGATAGCAATCTCTAACTGCTCACCGTCCACTCTTGCACTGATACCCTCAGGCTCTAGCACATTGTGCAGAGCAAATTCGGACTGATGTTGCCAGCTTCCTTTGTTATCGATATAAGTGTGTAACACGTTGGCTTTTGCATCGAGAACTAACAAGCCACCGGGTACAATTGCCATGCCAACAGCACTTTTTGTAAGCTGACCAAAAGGGTAGGTCATTGCAACTGGTAAACGGCTCAATTCTGCTTCTGGATGGGCATCATAAGCCCAGATGCCTACTTTTTCTTCATTGATATACAGTCGTGACTGAGCGTCATCTACCTGGCAGTATTCACTATCAGGTGGCGTGCTCAACTGGCGAATTAATTGAGGGAGAGCAATGGGGGAGGTAGCATCAGCTACCAACCATTGCTCTCCTTGTCCCTGTTCACCAACCAGAAACAAGAACCCATTTTGTGCTTCATCCTGATACAAACAAACCCCTTCGATTTTAAAGGCGGGTTTAGGCAGATAGGTGGTTGCTGTCCACTTTTCAGAGTCGTCATTGAGAACAGTCAGCATGGCTTGTTGGCGATCCAGATCGACGGTTGCCAACAGCAACCCCTGTTTCAACTGTCGGTGATCTATGCTGCCAAAGTGACCTTTTAATAAACTGAGTGTTTTGCCTTGATTGTTTTCAAATGCAATACCTTTGTGTTTATAAGACACAAGGCGATCTGCCTGAGCAATACCTGCTTTATTAACCAGCTGAGCAGACTCTATATGTGGATTAACTTCTGAATTCAGAGCGTTGAGCGTGTCATCTGCAAGCACAGAAAGAGGTAAAGACATCATCATTAATGATGCTAATAATTTCGGTTTTAATGTTAAATTTTTCATTTTATATTATATATTTATCAATACGTTTTAGAAGTTAGTTAAAGTAAATCCAATTTTTATACTTGGACCGTATTCTTCATATTGATAGTTGTATGCTTTACTACCGGTATAGACGTAGTAGTGTTCATCGGTCAGGTTTTTCGCTTCCAGGCTGATTTGAGCATTTTTGCTGATAAAGTAGCTGCTGCTAAAATCAAGGAACACCTGATCATCTACATACGCGTCATGGCTTTTATCACTGACAGCGGCGACTTCTTTCAGATAAGACGATTTATAGTTAGCAGATAAACGCATGCTGACTTTTTCGTTTTCCCAACCGAGCATGAAATTACCGACTCGTTTTGATTGACCGGGTAAATCAATGCTGCGTTTGGTATTCTGACCTTCGATATCCGCTTCAGAATGACTGAGTGTGAAATTAGCGCCCACTAATAAGCCATCCCATGGTGAGGGTAACCAGCTTAACTTTTGGCTATAAGCCAGTTCTAAACCATAGACTTTCGCGGTATCACCATTTTTGAATGTTTTAGCTTCTTTGAAATTCTCGAATGCACCTGAGCCTGCTATATCCGTTTCATAAACAAAATCAGAAATATCTTTATAGAAACCATAGGCAGAGATTGCACCAGCACGACCCATGTAATGTTCGATGCCTAAATCAAAGTTTTTAGCTGTCATTGGATCTAGGGTTGGATCACCAAAACTGGCTTTGTCACCACTTTCAATAGAAAAACCGGGGGCGAGCGCTTCAAATGTGGGTCTGACAACACTATTGGTCCACGCAGCTCTTACTTGGGTTTTATCATCGATGTAATAACGCGCGTGGAGGCCAGGCAACCAGTGGTGATAATTATTTTTGCTGGAGATTTCCTGAAATACATCATCGCGAATACCGGTTCCTTTGGCCTCAAAGTCAGTCTGCTCATAGCGCATACCGGCGATGAGGGTCCAGTTATCCAGATCCAGGGTATTCATCACATAGGCCGCATTAATATCTTCGTTCATAACGTAGTCATTAATACGTGTTTCTTCTGTATTAATATTGCTGTCAAAATTCAGCTTTGACAGCAAATTCTTGATAGCAGAGCTACTGATGCCCGGCCCGTAATTATTTAATGAATAATCAACATTACTGCCGGCAAACGCACCCAAACCTGTATCGTTAGAGCCAAAGTTTTTAAACTCCCAGGCATTGGTGTCATTATCTTTCTCTCGACGTGATAGCTTGCCTCCGAATTTCACATGTGAGGCATAGTTGTGAATAGTGAAATCACGGGCAAGATCAAACTTTAGATTTTTTTCTGTATCGGTGGTTTTTTGTTCTTCCCATTCGACTTTATCCAGTGAAAAACTGCTGGGATCGTAGTAATCAGAACCTGCAAATAAGCGCGGTTTTGATGTGTCGGTAAATCCGACGTTATCAAAACCACCCTCAAACTTAGCACCAGCAATATGACCCGGCGTATCCTCACTGGCGCGGCTATAACCTATCTGACCATCAATCGTCCACAAGCCAATGATCTTTTCCCCTCCCAATACATAGGATTGGATCTCTTGTGTTTCTTTACGGTCTTTTAATTCACGATAGCCTGTCGCGCCGGTACCTGATTCACTCGGTAGCTGTGCACTGTCAAACTCCATACCCGCTGCGTTACGAGTTTCGGTATCAGTGAAACGGCTAAATAAGGTACGTAAGTAATAATTTGTGTAAATGTCAGCTTTGTAATCGAAGTTAACACCTAAACCTAAGCGCTCGCGTTCAATTTCATAATCACGTTGTTCAAGTTCTTCTAAGCGAGCTTGGTCAGTGAAGTCCCATTTGCCACCGGTTTCCACATTATCAGAACCAAACTTTCGTTTTTGCCAGCTCAATGCAGCGGCGACACCAAAGTTATCAACACCATCACCGATACTGAAAATATTACTCACCGCCCCGGATCCTTTAGGGCTGGTTTTATCAATATTGTCATCGTAACTGCCTTCAGCAGACATGGTGTAGAACAAACCATCATGATCAAAAGCCGATAAACTCTCTACATTGATGGTGCCACCCAATGAGTTGGCGTCCATATCGGGGGTCAGTGTTTTGACGACCGATAATGATTGCACTAACTCACTGGGTAATACATCCAATGCCACCGCACGTGTGCCACTTTCTGGCGAAGGGACATTGGTGCCATTAATATTGACAGCATTAAGTTCAGGCGCCAGTCCGCGTACCGTGACAAACCGACCCTCACCCTGATCATTCTCTACCGATACGCCAGGCAGACGCTCTAATGCTTCTGCTGCATTGTCATCGGGTAACTGGCCGATACCGTCAGCATGTACAACACTTTCAATGCTGTTTGAGTTGCGTTGCTCTTTGAGCGCTTCGTCAATCTGTACTGCTTGCCCTACGACACGGACTGTTTCCAGATTAATATCCTCTTCTGCATGAGCACTGCTGATAAAGCTGGCAATTCCGAGTGCAATCAGGCTGAGTTTAAAGCTCGGTCGTTCAATGGTTTTGTCTATTGTTTTCATAACTACCCTTGTCGTCATAGTGGTTTGATGGCGGCAAGTGTATGAAGGCTAAATGACAGTTAGATGACAGTGAAAATTTAAAATATTTAAAATCAATAACTTATCATTTGCGTTTGCTTGATGTTGAGCTGATATGACTTATGATTTACAAAATAAACTGATGCTCAATACTGCAAGCTTGTAAACAAATAAGTTAAATAAAAACAATGATGTAAATAGTATTTTGTGCAACGGGTAATGTAAAAAAATGAAAAAATAAGACAATTTTTGTGAGCTGATTTGACTGCTAACTTTGTCATAAGTCTGTCATTTTTTTCGCGTAGTGTCGCCGACATTCAGTTAATTACTGCAGTCAGAGTTCGGTTAAACCAATGAAAAAAAGACCTTTTTTACACACATCCTATTTTTACGGACTGGCGCTGGCCTTCATTACTGGTTTCGTTATCATGCGAACGTGGGGGGAAGTGAAGGTCATATCAGCGATAAATTGGCTTGATGTTATGTCTGAAGGTGGGATGGTGATTCTGGCCTTATTCTGGCTGGCGTTATTGCTTCGTAGCCGACCGGCGGGAAGGGTGACACAACTATTAGCTCTGGGTTTATGTGCTATCGCCTTTTCGTGGAGCATGGATTTCATGGATGAGTTTATCCATATGCCTTCGACATTAATCTGGCATAACTGGTTGGAGAGTATGCCGATTCCACTTGCTTTAGTGCTGTTAAGCTTTGGCATTTATCACTGGCATCAGGAAGAAATTGCCATCAGTGCCCAAATGGTAAAACGTGAACGTTATTTCCGTGAGCATCGTTTATTTGACAAGCTTATCCCTATTGGTGGTGCGGCATATCTCAAAAAGCAGCTCAAACTCTCTCTCAATGAAAGTAAAAAACAGCAGCAACCTTTAGCACTGATAGCGATTGATTTGGATGACTTTAATGTGATTAATCGTTTGTACGGGGTGGAAGAGGGTGACCATATATTGCAGCTGGTCTGCCAATTGTTATTACTGAACCTTCGTGATGAAGATTTAATCTGCCGCCTGGCGGGAGATCGTTTTATTGTCTTGCTTCACAATACCAATGAAGCAGATGCAAAGCAGCTCAGTCTGGATCTTCAAAATGCAGTAGCCAGTTTTGCTTATCGAACTAAAGCGCATCATCAACGTGTTTACCTAAGCGCCACTTGTGCTATCACCATGGCAAAAACAGATGACTCTGACTCGCTGATTAAACGCTTAAATTTACAACTAAGCCAAGATAAGCAACGTGTGGTCGCGGCTAGTTAACTCATGACAAAACTGGTTAAAACAACAGGGTATGAAATTGATACGCCCTGCATCGCTAGCCATTATCAACCTGCATTATTAGCAGAGTTGGCATTATCGCGTGATATTTCGGCATATCAATTATTAAAGGGCGCGCGATTGCAGTTAGACGACTTTGCACTGGCAGAAAAGCGTATCAGTCCAGATCAATACCTGACATTAATAAAAAATTGTCAAAAATTAATTGATGCTGACGATATCAGTTTTTTATTGGGTCAGCGCTTATTGCCTGGTTTTTATGGCGCGGTAAGCCAGGCTTTGCAACAAGTGACTAACTTGCGTCAAGCCATTGAAATTCTTTGTGATTACCATTCAATTTTGTCGCCCTTATATACCCCTCGTCATTATGAAAATGATGAAGAGGTATTTTTGTTCTGGCTGGACAGCACAGGAAGTCATGAACAAGAGACCTTTATTATTGAATCTCATATCACTGCGTTCGTCTCAATGGTGGCTTGGTTAGCCGGAGAAAAAATGCCCTGGCAGTATGAGTTCACTTATGCTGAGCCAAATTATATTGAGCAATACTGGGTGAATTTTGGACAAAACCTCAGCTTTAATCAGCAGATGAATCGCTTACGGTTACCGAAACAGTGCTTGGATAAACCGTGGCCTAACGCCTTTAAACTCGGCATACACGGTGCGCTAAAAGAGAGTAACAGGCAGTTAGCAGAGGAATATAGTCAGTACAGTTTTCTTGACCAGCTCTATGACTATATTCAATTACATATCAATGAACCGCTCAATCTGGATAAGGTGTCATTTGCCTTTGGAATCAGTCCGGCTTCAATGAAGCGTAAATTAAAAAAACACCACACCAGCTTTCAGCAACAAATTGATCTAGTCAGAAAACATACAGCGATTTATTTGTATGAAGTCAAAAAAATGAATAGTCAGCAAATTGCAGAATATCTCTGCTTTAATGATATGAATAATTTTCGCCGGGCTTTCAAACGTTGGACCGGTATTTCACCGTATCTGTTATTTGCACAATAATTTGAAGTGGTTAACACAATTTTGTTTTATGGCTTAATTACTTAAGCTTGCCTTAATCTCGTTCAGCAAGAATTCAGTTTCGTAGGTTTATAACAGAACTGTAGCTAAGCGTTAGCTAAGTCAATTTAAGGAGTCATCCTATGAACAGATTAAATACCTTTCTCTCTATCAGTGCTCTAAGTATAGCTAGCTCAGCCTCTGTTGCCGTTGCCGATAACAAAGGCTTTGAGTCAAAAAAACTAGATAGTGTCACCAGTACGAGTCTTATTGATAGCCAAGAGCAAACAAGGAATCACACAGATATCAATAAGCACCAAGAAATAACAAAAAAATAAATTGCTAATGATGAATCTTCTAACTGTTACCGATTTCACTCCTCATCGGTAACAGTTTTTTTTTGTGCGATAACAAACGATTCATTTTCTACTGTAATATCTATCTAAACCAAGCAGACAACGACGTCTTTAATTACTGAATCAGGTAATCGGAGAAATACATAATGCGTCGTTCTGAACAAACTACCATCAAGACCTCCTGCCCACGAGACTGTTATGACAGCTGCGGTATTTCAGCCATTGTTATTGACGGCAAAATTAATCGTGTTTTAGGCGATAGCGATCATGAAATGACGCATGGGGCACTTTGTGCTAAATGTGCCTTTGTCTATAACGGTGTCTGGATTGACCCTAAAAAACGTTTAAGCCATCCATTACGACGCACGGGAGCTAAAGGCACTCACTCATACCAAGAGGTGAGTTGGGAAGAGGCCTTAACTGACATTTCGCAGCGGCTTCACTCTATTATCGAAGAGTACGGTGGCCAATCAATTTTACATACTCATTACACTGGAATTTGCTCTCTTATTGCCGGAAATTTTCCTTTACGATTTTTTAACCGTATCGGCGCAACAGAAGTTGATCCGGACACGGTCTGTAATAAGGCCGGACATGAGACGTTAAGCTTAATGTTTGGTCAGTCAATGAATGGCTTTGACCCGCGCACAGCAAAGGATACGGATTGTCTTATCATCTGGGGAGCCAATCCTTCTGCCAGTGCGCCGCATGTGCATAAACGCTGGCTACCTGATGTTAAGCAGCATGCCAAAGTCATCGTCATAGATCCTATTCGCCATGAGACGGCTGATTTCGCCGATTTACATCTGCAACTCAGGCCAGGAACAGATGCCGTGCTCGCTTTTGCCTTACTGCATGTTCTTGCACGCAACGACGATTTGGACCAGACATTTATTACCAATTCGGTGCTAGGTTGGGATCAAATCATCGATGAAATTGACAAAACCACGCCTGAAGTCGCTGCAGCTATTACCGGTGTGGCAGTAACTGATATCGAAACAGCTGCAGAGTGGTTTGGCTTGGGACGATCAATGTTGTGGTTGGGACAAGCATTACAGCGGCAGACACACGCAGGTAATATCATGCGTTCTGCCAGTTTATTAATTGCCGGTACCGGTAATATTGGCAAACCCGGTAGCGGATTTTTGTATATTAATGGGGCTGAGGCTCGTCAAATTAACCTTGATTGGCTCAGTGGTGCGGCATTGAACTCTTCGGCTACACAAGCGATTAGCCATATGGATCTCGCAGAGAGATTAGCTAATTCAGACAAGAGCAAGGCTTTGTTTTCCTGGAATAACAATATTGCTGCCTCTAATCCCCAGCAAAAGGCGTTACATCAGGCACTAAGTCGTGATGATTTATTTCATGTTGCCATTGATCTGTTCCATACCGACACGACTGCCTTTGCTGACTATATCTTGCCAGCATCCTCATTTCTTGAGTTTGATGATGTCTTATTACCTTACTTTCACTATGACGTATCGGCCATAAACAAAGTTATCGAACCTATTGCTGAGAGTCTGCCTAATCAGGAAATATTTCGTCGATTAGCTGCGGCGATGGGATTTACCGATGAGGAGCTATTCGAGTCAGACCAAAGTTTGATTGAGCAAATCTTTCAACAACTTAACATGCCTGTCAGTTTCGATGAGCTAAGAAAGAAAGGCAGTATGCATTGGTCCGAACAGCCACTTATTTATTATTCTGATGGTGTTTTTCCAACAGCCAGTGGCAAAATTGACGTCGCATCAGATAACTGGCTGGCAGCTGGTTTAAACAAAAGCCCTGTAGCCCTCGCTGATCAACCACCAAAAACGCATTATTTACGCCTTTTATCACCGGCTGATCCTTTTCTGATGAATTTCAGTTATGGTAATGACGACAAAATTGCAATGAAAATAGGTAAAGCCAGTGTCAGCATTCACCCGCAAGAACTCGCAGATAGACAACTGGTTTCAGGGCAAAAAATCACACTGAAGAATCACTATGGTGAGCTTGAGGTTATCGTTGTTGCGAGTGACCGGATACCGCGAGGAGTGGCGTTATTACCAAAAGGACGCTGGCCGTCGTTAGAAAAAACAGGTGCCAATATTAATATCCTCAACGACGGGGCAAAGACCGACATTGGCCAAAGCAGTGCTGTACATAGTATTGAAGTGGAGCTAGTTTCCTAAAAAATATAAAACAACAATAGTTGACTAATCAGTCAACTATTGTTTTAATGCAAACGTAATTTAACAACGGTGTTGTATGGGACGTCCAGCTACAGATACAAAGCAAAAATTAATCAGCACAGCATCAGAACTCATATGGAAAAATAGTTATGGTTCGGTCAGTGTGGATGATATCTGCAAAGCAGCAGAGGTAAAAAAAGGCAGCTTTTATCACTATTTTAAGTCGAAAGCTGACTTAGCTTTGGCGTCAATGGAAGATCATTTCGAGAACTCGAAACAAGACTACGAAAGAATTTTCTCGCAGGCAGTACCACCGATAAAACGCTTTGAAGGACTCGTTGAACATATTATTGAAAAACAGTCCGACATCTCAATAACCTATCAACAGGTTTGCGGTTGCCCTTACGCCACCTTGGGTAGTGAAATGGCAGGGCAGGATCAAGATATACGCGAAAAAGTAGACAGTATCTTGAAGCGCTATGAAGATTACTACGCATCAGCTATTCGCGATATGGTAGCGCAAGGTCAGTTGCCAAAATCTACTGATATAGAATGCTTAGCTGCTGAGCTTTATTGTTATATAACGGGACAAGTTATTCTGGCGAGAATACATAACTCGCTTGAACCATTAAAACGTGATCTAAAAAACGGTGTGTTTCGTATTTTGAATGTTAAAGACATGCACTAATTCACTGGCGAACTGTTACAAATAGCCATATCCATTGACCGCTTAATTGCGGTTTTATTTAGTTATTTAAACAAACCAACCGGTCAACTCAAATTAATTTACAAACCAACCAGTCAATTACTTTGTAGAACAGATGACCATTACATATACAGATTCAATTATTAAAGAGTAGGGATGAGGATGAAACGAAATACTATTTCTATCGGCATAGCGGTAGCTTTGATTGGCCTTGGTTCATTCAGTGCCTATCACTTTGCCTATGCCGATAAACAACAAGAAGTCACACAAAATCAGCAGTTTCCAGCCGTAATCGTCAGCCACCCTGCCATTGAAAATATTACCGAATGGCAACAGTATGCGGGGCGATTTGTCGCTGTAAACAATGTGGATATTCGTTCACGTGTTTCCGGCTATTTAGAAAAAATCCACTTCAAAGATGGTGATATCGTCAACAAGGGGGATTTGTTATTTTCTATTGATCCTCGTCCATTTAAAGCCGAAGTATCCATTGCAAAAGCCACCGTTGAAGAACGAGAAGCTACACTAGCCTTGGCTAAAACGGATTCCACGCGCTCTATTGAACTGTACAAAACACATGCCGTTTCTAAACAACGTGTGGACGAAGATAAAGCCAGGGTAAAACAGGCAGAAGCATAATTATCGGCTGCCAAATCACGCCTAGCCAGAGCTGAGCTGGATTTAGATTTCACACAGATTACCGCCCCAATCACCGGCAAAATTGACCAACATAATGTCGATGTAGGTAACTTGATTCGAGGTGACGATGAAAATGCCAGCCCTCTGACCAATATCGTGTCACTTGATCCGATCTATGTGATCTTTGATGTTGACCAGAATACCTTTCTAAACCTGACAAATAACGAAACAAAGAGCTTCAATGACGTCCATTCATCGTCAGTCAGGTTATCGATTCAAGGCGATACGGACACAAAATATGATGCCAAAATCAATTTTGTGTCCAATAGCATTGACCAACAAACGGGATCAATTCGATTACGTGCTGTCGTTGATAATAATCAAGGCAAGTTCACACCTGGCTTGTTTGCACGAGTTGAACTGGCTAAGCAGGAAAACCCACAGACAATCCTTATTCCTGAAAAAGCCCTGGTGTTAGAGCAAACCGATTATGTCGTCTATGTCGTCAATGATGAGGATATTGTCGAAAGTCGACACGTAGAAGTTGGCCCTATAGCGAATGGATTGCGTGTTATCCGGAAAGGGCTAAACGGCGATGAGCGAGTCATTAGTGGTGGTCTTCATCACGTCACGGTCGGCAGCAAAGTAGCTATTCAATCTGAGCTTGCTCTGAACCCTTAATTAACGACTTTTCAAGAGAAATCCCTCTATGTCAGAACAACATAACGACAATAAAAGCTTTGGCGCCTTTTTTGTTGATAGACCCATCTTTGCGGTGTCTTTGTCCGTCGCCATTTTAATTATGGGTATCGTAGCGATGCTGCGTTTACCGATCTCGCTATTTCCGGAAGTGGTGCCACCCACAGTTACTGTTACCGCTACTTATCCTGGCGCTAGTGCTGAAACAATTGCTAAAACCGTCTCCACACCTATTGAACAAGAGGTCAATGGCGTAGACGGTATGCTCTACATGTATTCACAAGCAACAAATGATGGACGGATGAATCTGACCGTCACCTTTGAAATTGGTACCGACATTGATATGGCACAAGTCTTGGTGCAAAACCGGGTTGCCTTAGCAGAGCCACGTTTACCTGAAGAAGTGCGCAGAACAGGGATATCTGTACGTAAGAATTCGCCTGATTTTCTTATGGCCGTCCATATGCGCTCACCCGATCAGAGCCGTGACCAATTATTTTTGTCTAATTACACACTTCAAAATATTCGTGACCGACTGATCCGCTTGCCTGGCGTAGGCTCAATTAATATGTTGGGTCAACGCGACTACACCATGCGTATCTGGCTCGATCCAGATCGCATGTCAAATCTGAACCTGGCAGCAGGTGAGGTTGTTGATGCAATTCGTGAGCAAAATATCCAAGTAGCAGGTGGTCAGCTTGCTCAACCGCCCGTTGATACTGATCGTGCTTTTCAACCGATTATTACATTACAAGGGCGGTTAGAAGAAATTTCTCAGTTTGAAAATATCATCATCAAACGAGGCGATGATGCACGAATCGTCAAGCTGAACGATGTTGCCAGAATTGAAATTGGCGCTCAGGAATACACCACAAATGCCTTCCTAAATGGCGATCCGATTGTGGTGATGTTGCTGACACAACAACCCGGTACCAACGCTATTGAAACCTCAGAGAAAGTCAAAGCCATGATGGCTGATCTTTCAAAAGATTTCCCCAGTGGCATGGAATATATCATCACCTATAACCCAACGGATTTCTTTGTGGTTAAAGCAATTGATAACTTAGTCCATACCATTTACGAAGCCTTAATCTTGGTTGTCTTGGTGGTGTTAGTCTTTTTACAAAAACCACGGGCAACTATTATTCCGGTTGTTGCCATTCCAGTCTCTTTAGTGGGCACCTTTTTGGCGCTGACGGTATTAGGTTACTCAATTAATCTATTAACGTTGTTTGGTATCGTTCTGGCTGTGGGGATCGTGGTCGACGATGCCATCATTGTGGTGGAAAACGTCGAAAGACGTATCCATGAGGGTATGTCGGCTAAACAGGCTTCAAGAGTCACCATGAAAGAGGTGTCTCTAGCCTTGATTGCCACTTCACTGGTACTGGTATCCGTCTTTATACCGACCATGCTTATTGAAGGTTTCTCCGGTCAATTTTATCGACAGTTCGGTGTTGCTGTAGCGGTGGCAACGCTTATTTCATTATTTAATTCACTGACGTTAACACCCGCTTTATCGGGCATCTTATTAGCGACTAACCCAGATAAAAAACCAACAAAATCAGGTTTATTATCTAGATCGATACATGGCTTTAATTCTGGCTTTGATCGGATGTCGGAAAGCTATGCCACATTGGCCAATAAGCTGATTTCTCTTCGTCCGTGGGTGATGCTGGTTTATGCCGGATTAATTGTGGCGGCTTTTTATGTGGCGGCCATCATTCCCAAAGGTTTTGTACCTGCTTCCGATCAAGGGTATTTAATCGTACCAGTGCAGTTGCCACCGGGTTCATCCCTGTCGCGTACTACTGAAGTCACACTGCGGGTAGCTGAAGAAGCTGTTAAGGTGCCGGGCATACAATATGCCCATACCTTCGCCGGTTTTGACGGGCCTACGGGCACCAATAAAAGCTCATCATCAACCGTGTTTGCACAGTTTTATCCTTATGAGGAACGGCTTAAATCAGGTCGAGATCTGAATAGTATTATGACGGATCTTCAGGCTCGTCTTAACAAAATTGTTGATGCTCAAATTACGGTGATTCCACCTCCGACCGTAAGAGGTATTGGTTCAAGTGGTGGTTTCTCATTACGTCTACAAGATTATGAAGACCAAGGCAGCGAAGCGCTGAATAATGCGAATAAAGCCCTGCTAAAAGCGATTAATTCCAGCCCTGATATGTTATTCGGCTTTTCGCCATACAGTGCTGGTGCGCCTGAATTTTTCTTTGACCTAGATAGAGATCAGGCGGAGATGCTGAATGTGCCTATATCTAATGTCTTTGAAACATTGGAAGTTTATCTTGGCAGTGTTTATGTCAATGATTTCAACCTGATGGGAAGAACATTTCAGGTTAGGGCACAAGCGGACAGTCGCTATCGATTAGATCCTGAACAAATTGCTAATCTTAAAACACGTTCAGCGGATGGACAGATGGTATCGCTTGGCACATTGGGTACTATTCGCCCACAAACAGCCCCCGACCGTGTACCGCGTTATAACTTGTTTAACACCGCGGAAATTATAGGTGCGGCAAAACCGGGTATCAGTTCAGCTGACAGCTTAAAACTGGTGCAGAAAATCGCGGATGATACCTTGCCTTCAGGCTTTGGCATTGAATGGACAGATCTGTCATATCAACAGCAAATTGCTAAGGGCGGCGTCATGTTGTTTGTGTTGGGTGCCATCTTTGCCTTTTTGGTCCTGGCTTCACAGTATGAAAGCTGGTCTTTACCTATTGCCGTCATGTTGATTGTGCCAATGACACTTCTATCGGCTCTAGGCGGGCTGATGCTGGTTGGCATGGATGCCAATATCTTCTCGCAGATTGGCTTAGTGGTGTTGATAGGTTTGGCAGCCAAAAATGCCATCCTGATTGTTGAGTTTTCACGACAACACGAACTAGAGGGCAATACGGCGATAGAAGCGGCGGTGATGGCGGCGAAACAACGATTACGTCCTATTTTGATGACCTCATTTGCATTTATTTTAGGCGTTGTTCCACTAATGACGGCTACCGGTGCCGGTGCTGAACTGAGAAATGCACTAGGAACATCGGTCTTTTTTGGCATGCTCGGTGTCACTATTTTCAGTCTGATCTTTACCCCAGTGTTTTATGTGGTAATGCGTCAATTAGCCGATAAATTGAGCAAAAAGACACAGGCCGAAACTGCGTCTGTGGCTCAGGAATAGGGGGGAAATAAAATGCTAAAAAATATAAGCACCATGCTGTTAATTATCAGCATGACAGCATGCTCAGCAAGTTTCCGGGAAAATGATAAACCGCAAGTATCAGCAGATTTAGCCGCCAATGATCTGCTATCCATTACTGACGGAAATGATCGTCTGTCGAATGCAAAACCTATCGTGAGGTGGTGGCAACATTTCGATGATCCACTTTTAAGTGAGTTGGTTGAGCAAGCGCTACAAAATAATTTAGATATCAAGATTGGCTACGCTAATTTAATGGCAGCACGAGCGATAGCCACAGAAGTGGGCTATGACAGGTTGCCTTCTGCTGATCTGAATGCCGATTACACTCGTGAAAGGCGTAGTCAAGAGACGGCTACGCCGTCTTCTGGAAAACGTAGTAACAATAGTTATAGTCTTGGCTTTGATGCCAGTTGGGAACTGGATCTGTTTGATCGTGTGAGTAACAGGATTAAAGCCAGTGATGCCGAAAGTGATGCGTTGCAAGAGGAGCTAAAAAGTCTGCAAGTGTCGATAGCGGCCGAAGTGGCAAAAACCTATATTGAATTACGTGGAGCACAATACAGAGTCAACATCGCTGAACGAAATGCTGATGTGCAACAAGATACGCTTGAGCTGACAAAAAATCTGACACGGGGTGGTATAGCAAGTCGCCTGGACATTGCACAAGCTGAAACACAGCTATCATTGACACTGGCAGAAATTCCGTCGCGTGAAGCAACAGCAACAGCAGCCATTAATCGTTTATCGGTATTAACAGGACAGAATCCTGAGCGCCTAAGCGAGCAACTTGCTACGAGCAAGCCGATCCCCAGTTTGCCGATGGCTGTGAATATAGGAAATGCCGCTGAATTGCTTCGAGAACGCCCCGATATTATAGCTGCTGAGAAGCGACTGACAGCCGCCACAGCAAACTATAATTTGGCGGTAGCGGATCAGTTTCCAGCGGTAAATATTGTCGGTTCACTGGGATTTATCGCGACGAATTTATCTACCTTCGGTAGCAGTTCCGCCATTGCCAGTGCCATTGGTCCCAGTTTAAGTTGGGGTGTTTTTGATACTGGTCGTATTCAAGCACGCATCAAACAAAATGATGCCAAGAGTCAGGCAGCATTGGCTAATTACCAGTTGACAGTGCTGAAGGCACTTGAAGAAACAAAAACCGCCATAAGTGATTTTGCCCGTGAAGAACAGCGTCGCGAACGCCTTCAAGATGCCGCACGGACCTCAACGCAGGCCGAGTCAATTGCCACACAGCGTTTTGAGCTAGGGGATACTGACTTCTTACCGGTATTGGACAGTCAACGAACACGACTCAATTCGGAAGATTCGCTTGCCGTCAGCGAAACACAGTCTGCAGTAAAGTTAATCAGTATTTATAAATCGCTTGGTAAAGGCTGGAGAATTGATAAATAGTCGTCATTAAATATGATGAATAACTATTTTGTCAGCTCTAAACCTATATAGGTGTTATGACTGAGTATATGGAATGATTCCAGAACATTTTTAACATTCAGTATTTATATTCAGGATTTAACACCTATAATTAATTACATTCTTATTCTGATAATGTACTAGGCAGCATAAATAGCATGCTTATGTTCTAGTCATAACTTACCTCAAACAGTAAGTTTGATCTTGTTTGGAGCAGTCAATGCAAATCGGTAGTTCAATTTACCTAGACTATCAGGCGACCACGCCGATAGAACCTCGCGTTGTTAGCGCGATGGCACCGTACAATCATGAGATTTTTGCCAATCCACACTCCACGGCCCATGTGCTTGGTCAGCAATCTGCGGCAGCGGTTGAGACTGCGCGTAGCACCATTGAAAAGTGCATTAATGCCTCAAGTGAAGAGGTCATTTTTACTTCGGGTGCGACTGAGTCGAACAATCAGGCGATTGCCAGTGTGATATTTGGCAATACTACTGAACGTCGTGACATTCTTATCAGTGAAATTGAACACAAATGTATTAAAAATGCCGCCTATTTTTATGCCGCAAAACTAGGTTACAAAGTCAAAGAAATTCCAGTCGATAATACCGGGCTGATTAATGTAGACGCTTATCAATCATTATTGTCTGATCAGACATTGCTGGTCTGCATTATGGCGGTCAATAATGAGATTGGCACCATTCAGGATGTCAAAACCTTTGCTGAAATGGCACACGCGGCAGGTGCGCTGTTTCATTGTGATGCGGCTCAAGCCCCGGAAGCGATGGATATTGACGTGAAAGACTGGAATGTCGATATGCTGAGTTTGTCTGCACATAAAGTGTATGGCCCAAAAGGTATTGGCGCGATATTTATCAAAAATGATCTGCAGGCAGAATTACCGCCATTTATTCAGGGAGGAGGGCAACAGTTTGGTATGCGTTCAGGCACCCTGGCCACGCCTCTCTGTGTTGGTTTTGCTGAAGCGATGCGTATCACAAAACAAGAAGCAAAAACTCACCGTGAACAATTAACGCATTTGAAACGTTTGTTTCTACAGCAACTGCAAGCGACGCATATTCCATTTAAATTAAATGGCACACAAAGTCATTGTCATCCCGGCAATATCAATGTGCAATTCATCGGTTGTGATGCGAATAAGCTATTAGAAAAACTCCAGCCGAATGTCTGTGCTTCTACAGGCTCTGCCTGTAACAGCGAAATGGTCTTGCTTTCACATGTATTAAAAGCGATTGGGTTGACGGATGAAGAAGCAGGATCATCCTTACGCATCAGTCTGGGACGTTTTTCAGATGAACAACAAATAACAAAGGCCATCGACTATATAAAAGCAGCTATCGAAAAATAATTCCGATTTTTTATTGTGATAACCATTTGTTAACTTTGATCGGCGTAGTCTAAAAATCCCAACCAATACAAGAGGGATTAATGATGAAAACAGCACTTTTTTCAGTATTAGCAGCGATGGCAATGAGCACAGTGACATTCGCTGAACCAGCATCAACTGACGATATGGCTAAACATGATAAAAAAGGATATTTCGCTCATATCGACACCAATGGTGATGGTGTTATTACAAAAGAGGAAGCCACAGCGGCAGCATTAAAACGCTTCGAAAAAATGGATACTAATGCTGATGGCAAGGTGACCAAGGAAGAAGCCGCAGCGGCCCATAAAAAACATAAGGGTGATAAACGCCCATCCTGCAAAGATAAGAAAGAAAGTTAATTTCTTTTATCACACCATATTTAGAAGGGAGTCAGTGACTCCCTTTTTTTATTGCTTATTTTATTTTTCTCACAAAATCATACTTTTGGCTGATAGTCGCTATAACCCCATTTCATTATGATCGGCGTGTTATTTAATCGGCCAAACTTGGTGTGAATCAGGGACGGAAAGCCACAGGCCTTGTTGTTTAACAAGGTGGCTGGGTTGCACAAACGCAAGGAATCCGAGTGATGATAAATAAACAACGACAGTTTCTGTCGCTCTCTACTACGTTGCTGTGCAGCTCATTTTTACTGGCGTCGTCAGTTGTGCATGCTTCTACACAACTAGATGGCACAAACACATCCCCAATCAGAGTTAGTGATGGTTATATCGCAAAGAATTTTGAGAATGCCAGTAAGTTAACTGTTGATGATGCTGGGTCGCTTAGCCTGTCTGGAAAGAGTCATTTCGATAACCTTAAGTCTGGAACAGTCTTTAACAAAGGCAAAATAGATAATCGTGGTGAGATAAGTAACTATGGCGTAATAGAAAACAACGGTGAATTTGATAGTGGAAAGGGGATGCTTAAGAACTATTATGGAGATATCCTAAACGCCACTAATTCTCGATTTCTTACTGATAAGCTTATCAATAAGAAAGGTTACATTTCTAGTAATGGTCAATGGGGAGTAGGAAATAGGATAGACAACGAGGGTACAATTCGAATTTTATCTAAGGGGACAATGAGCGGCCTCAAAGCCAGTATTTATAATAATGGTAATAGCAAATTTATTAATCTTGGCACGGTAGAAAGTGGCAATTTTTACAATAAGTCAGGGTCAGGAAACAATGGCTTTCATAATGAACTCACGGGTATTTTTACAAGCCACAATATTTTCTATAATTTGAGTTCTGGCTTGGTCGTTAATGATGGACTATTCAGAAACGACGGTAGTGTTGCCAACGAAGGTAATTTCAATAACAACGGACAAATACTTAATAACAAATCATTTGAAACATATGGAACATTTACCAACACAGGTGTAATTGATAATACTTTCGCCACATTTAGCAATACATCTGGAAAGACATACTCAGGCGGAAACAGTGTTGGCAGACTCACTAACAATGGCACGATAAACAATAATGCCATAATGAATAATAGTAAGTCGGCTACATTCATTAATAATGGCATACTCAATAATAATAGCGGTTCGACATTTAACAATGCTCACGGCTTTAGTAATCAATCAAATGGTGTTGTAAATAATCACTCTATTTTCAATAATCAAGAACACAGCACATTTAACAACAAGGATAACGCTAGTTTTGTCAATGATGAAACAGCGAGTTTGAATAATGATGGCACTCTCAGCAATCGGGCAGGTGCTACATTAACCAATAAGGGCATTATCACTAATAACGCAACAGGCACACTCAACAATGCGGGTGCATTGATTAACTCAAACACCAGTGAATTTGCTAACGATGGTACGCTCAGCAATCAGGCAGGTGGTACGTTAACCAATCACGGCATTATCAGAAATAACGAAACCGGCACACTCAATAATGCGGGTAGCTTGATTAACTCAGATAGTGGTCAATTTGCTAATGCTGGCACTTTAAATAACAACGAAAACGGGCAATTCCTCAACAGCGGTGTGTTTGCCAATGGCGGTGTGCTGAACAATAAGGGCACATTTACCTCCACCTTATATTCCACAATGGCAAATTATGGCGATATCAATAATCACGGCCAATTTATTGCTCAGGGTAAATTTGTTAATAGCGCCACAATAAATAATTACAGCCAGTTTTTGATTGATGACTATGCAGACTTTACTAACGTCAATACCCTCATCAATAAATCTGATGGCACCCTTAACCTGAAGGGCAAATTACTCAATCAGAAAAATTCACCCTCGAACATCACCAATGAAGGTGAGTTTAATATGAGCTATTACAGTCAGCTTGATAATGAAACCTTATTCACCAACAGTGCTTCGGGCACTTTAACGAACGATGGCACGCTGAATAACTCAGGTACCTTAGCGAATAATGGCGCCTTGATTAATAACCGACAAATAAATAATACGGGTGTGTTTTCAACCAGTGGCCAGTTAACTAACTACAATTACATCAGTAATACCGGTTCGGCTGAGATGACACTGTCCAGCACTGGCACGATGACAAATCGGGGAATGCTGTCAAATGACGCTCGGCTGATAAATTATGGTGTTATCAATAATGCTGTTAACGGCACAATCAATAACACGGAAGAGTTTTTTAACAATGGCACCTTGAATAGTGAAGGGGCAATTAACTCTGTCGGCCTTCAAAATACGGGGACTATTGCCAATGCCGGCACGCTGACAAGTTATTGGCTGCTGGATAATGAAAACACCATTACCAATACTGGTGTAATAAATAATAATGACACCAGCACGTTCAATAACTTCGCTAATGTGACAAACCTGGCTGGAGGCAATATTGTCAATACTGGCGTGTTTGTAAATAGCGGCACCGTTGAGAATGCTGGCACACTGACTAATGCCTCTGTCTTAAAAAATAAAGTCGGTGCAACACTCAATAATACCGGCGTGCTCAATAATAACGATGAGTTTATCGTTGAGGGGGTACTGAGCAATAGCGGTCAGCTGACTAACTCAACCTCAGGTGATCTCAATGTGGCTTCATCCGGCCAAATCAATAATAGCGGTCGATTCATTAGCGATAATAGACTCACCAATGCAGGTCGCATAACGAATAACACGGGTGCGCTTTTTAATAATACCGGGGAGTTCTATAACAACAACACATTTGCTAATGCCGGTGAGTTCAATACTCTGGCCATGGAGAATAACGGTGTTATCACTAACACCGGTGAGTTTAATAATCACTGGCTTTTGTATAATAAAAATAGCCTCTCCAATGAAGGAAAACTGACCAATGCCTCCACTGGTTCGCTATCGAATACCTCAAAGATAAGCAATAAAAGTAGCGGTAACTTCACTAACTTTGGTGAGATCAACAACCAAGCAACGATTGAGAATGCCGGTGTCTTATCCAACCAAGGGACATTGAAAAATAACGGCATCATCACCAACTCTGGTCAATTTATTACGACGGATGGCCACATTGTGTCTGGCAGTGGTGAGTTTATTCAAACCGCTGGCAGCACCACAGTAAATGGCAGCATGACCCAAAAGAACGTCAACATTAATGGCGGTAACTTGAACGGTCACGGCGTGATTAATAGCAATGTGTTAGTGAACGGCACCAGCTATAGCGACTATGCCAGCCTGACTCCAGGTAATTCTATCGGTAAACTGACGGTGAATGGCAATTACACCCAAGGTACATTTGGTGTAATGAATATCGAGTTTGATGGTAATAGCACCGATGTATTTGCTGTAAATGGTGTGGCGACATTGGCCGGTGTGTTGAGTTTTGACTTTATCGGTTCAGAACTTAAAGCCGGCATCTTTAATTTCATGACCTTCAGCAGCTTAGTCGGCAGTTTTGATAACATCATTCTGCCGCTGATGAGTGGCTTTGATTTTGATGTGATCTTCGGTGATACCTTTGCCAATCTGGTGATTACTGAAAGTGTCAGTGCGGTACCCGTACCGGCAGCCATTTTCTTGTTTGCACCAGCACTGATGGGATTCATTGGTATACGTCGTCGTGTGAGCCAACGTTAAAGTCAATGTGAAACGCGAGGAAAAAGCCGTCGTTAATGACGGCTTTTTTTCATTTAAACTAGGCTGATTTTTCAATTTTATGAATAATGACCTATAAAAATAATAAAAGGCAGGCTCAGACGTGAAACTATTACTAGTTGATGACCATCAGTTATTTTTAGATGGCTTATCAGCCTTACTCAGCAAGGCAGATAACATCGATATCATTGATACTGTCAATAACGGCAAAGCGGCTTTTGATAAATTAAGTTCGGGACAATATGACGTGGCCTTAATTGATCTACGTTTGCCGATCATGGATGGCTTTCAGTTGTTACAGTCTTTATCGGATTCATCATCTCTGGTGCCAATTATTATTGTTTCAGCTTCATCTGATCCGATAGATATTGATACTGCCTTTAACCTCGGTGCCATGAGTTTTATTCCTAAGTCGTCATCAGGAGAGACCATTCTTCAGACCATCGAGCAAGTGATGTTGGGTCAGAAAGTGTTTCCAGACAGTGACATGGACAAACTAAAACCAAAAGCAGAACAGTGGGCGAGTCAGCACAATCTTACCCAGCGTCAGCTTGAAGTGTTAAGGCTGATGAGGCAGGGATTCTCAAATCAGGCGATTGCTGAACAGCTCTCGATAAGCATGCCAACCGTGAAATCACACGTTAGTGCCATTTTTCAAGCACTGGGTACACAAAGCCGTAGCGAAGCCGGTAAAAAAGCTCACCAACTTGGTTTGGATTAATGTTTCGATTTACTAACCAACAATCGTCTACTGATCTGGGACGATATCAACAAAAGATAGATCTTGAAAAAATTCTGATTGCTCATCGTAATTGTCCCGCCACGCTTATCGGTAATGCGCTTGGTGCGATACCCATGACATTGGTGATGCAGAATACAGCCTATTCGCTCAGCGCTATTGGCTGGTTTAGTGTGCTGTATTTATTGATTATGGTGAGGTGGTGGCATTATAAAAGTCTAGATACGACCCACGCAGATACGGAAACGATATTTCATTACGGTAAGATCCAAGTGCTATTGGCATGTCTGTCTGGTTGCGTATGGGGGAGTGCGGGCATCTTATTCTTTGATGCAGCACAAATTTCTAATATCGCCTTTGTCATTTTGACATTAGTTTGCATGCTGGCAGGCAGCTTGGCTTCGCTCTCGGCCAGACCCATAGCCTATGCCGCGTTTGCATTACCCGTCATGTTACCCCTCAGTTTGATTATGCTGTTTCAGGATGAGCGTTTTTATAACTGGATGGGATTTGGTGCTATTGTTTATTTGGCCGCCACATTTGCTTTTTGTCTGAACCTTTACAAAGTCATTATCCAGTCATTGAAATTACAATATGAGAATCTGGATCTTATTAAAGATTTACAAGAACAAAAAGAAGTCGCTGATAAAGCCAATCGTGATAAATCCCGTTTTTTAGCTTCCGCCAGTCATGATCTTCGTCAGCCTTTACACGCGGTTAATTTATTTACAGAGCTTCTCAGCCAGAAACTGACATCACCATCTCAACAACAAGATATAGGGAATATTCAACAGGGCCTTCAATCGCTAAATGAGTTATTGGACGTATTATTGGACATGTCTCGTTTAGATGCCGATATCGTTCATGCCAATAGAGTCAGCTTCGATATCAGTAGCTTGTTAGAAAAAATAGAACCGCCGTTTCAGCATGATGCAAGCAGATACCAGCTCAGTCTTCATATCGATAAAACGCCTTACACGGTATTTAGTGACCCACTGCTGCTGGAACGGGTCATCACCAATCTTCTGGTGAATGCCATACGTTATACAAAGCAGGGAGGAGTGGAAGTATTCATTTCTGAAAAAGATAAAACGCATATCCAGTTACATATTGCTGACACGGGCATTGGCATTCCTAAATCATCGCTTAATGATATTTTTGATGAGTTTGTTCAATTGCATAATCCAGAAAGAAATCGGCAAAAGGGCTTAGGTCTGGGCCTGGCGATAGTACGGAGAATTATGAACCTGCTTGAACACCCAATCCAGATACATTCGCAGGTTAACAAAGGTACGGAAGTTATTTTATGTCTGCCTTTGAGTAATGAACAAAATAATGCTGAAGGTTCAACAACACCTAAATTATCATCACGTCAAAACAAACTAGAAAATCTTAACGTCATGATTGTGGATAATGAGGTCAGTATTGTTGAGGCGATGACCGCGTTACTCAATAGCTGGGGATGTGATTGTCGTGCTTTTACATCGACGGCAACGGCGATTGAAGCCATTAAAGATGGTGAAAAACCCGATTTTCTGCTGGTCGATTACCGAATGCCTGGTGATTACAACGGTTGCGCTTTTGTTTCTTATATTGAATCTATTATAGGAAAAACATCCGCCATTATTATCACCGGCGATACCAGTGAGACGGTGATTAATGAGATTAAACACCATGGTTTTTTACGATTACAGAAACCTATCAAACCGGTTCAGTTACGCTTATTAATGGAAAAGATACTCCAGCGTTAAAGCCATTTTTTGAGTATATCTAACAGGGTATCGGGCATGATCGGTTTCGTTATATAGTCAGACATGCCGGCGGCAAGACACTTTCCTCTCACACCTTCCATCACATCAGCGGTTAGAGCGATCACCGGAATAGATAGATTTAAATTACCGGCATGACCATCACGTAAGTGTTGTGTAGCAGTAAAGCCATCCATAATCGGCATCATGCAATCCATAAATATCATGTCATATTGTTTGTCTCTGAGTCTCATCAGAGCTGCTTCGCCATTTTCTGCAATATCGACATTAATGCCATATTTTGCCAGCATACCACTTGCTACCATCTGATTAATGTCATCATCTTCAACCAATAGCACCTCAGCAGAAAATTGCGATTGGCTGTCACCAATTTGCTGAACAGTCGCATCTTGTTCAGTTTGCTGATTAAGTTGTTCGGTTAATAATCGGGTTGCATTAAACAGTTCAGAAGCCGATACCGGTTTGATGACTGTCTCATCTGACAATTCGGCTAATATTGAGCGACTAAAATCATCTGCTAATGATGACAGCAAGACAATTCGGATATTTTTTGCTTTTAGCTGTTTGAGTTTTCTCTCATTGATTTGATTAAGCATCACGCTATCAACTAATAAAACCAAATCAGCGTCTTCTTCTCGCACTTTTGTTTCAATCACCAGTAAGTTTGATGTGACTTGTAATTCACTTCCCCATTTAGAAAATAAGCTTTGTAGATACAACCCCATCTTGTCATTATTGGTATAAGCAAAAAACAGTGTGTCTGGGGTGGAAAGTTTTCGAGCTGTAGGCCGCTGTTCCATTTTTACGTCAATGGTGAAATAGAAGGTTGTACCTTTACCAACGGTAGAGTCAACCTCAAGTTGCCCCCCCATCATTTTGACGAGTTCAGAACTAATGGCGAGACCAAGTCCAGTGCCGCCCGCTTTTCTGGTTAATGCTGAATCGACCTGACTAAAGCGTTCAAATAAGCTTGTTAATTCAGATTCAGAAATACCTATGCCCGTATCTGTCACCGCGAAATAAATACTGAGTTCATCCTCATTTATCGCTTTTATGGTGACAGTGAGCTCTACCGAGCCACTTTCAGTAAACTTGATTGCGTTAGACAGCAGGTTGAGTAATACCTGACGCAGACGAATTGAATCAGCAATGATCTGGACGTTTTCAATGGCATTAGCAGGGCATAATAATTGAAGCCCTTTGGTATGAGCATTCGGTTCAACCACTCTACCAACATCGGAAATCAGTTTTTCTAATCGAAAAGGGGTTTGTTCAATCGATAACTTGCCAGATTCGATTTTAGAATAATCAAGAATGTCATTGATAATTCTCATTAAAGACTCTGCGCTCGATTTTATATTTTGAGCAAATTGTTGTTGATTTTCGCTTAACTTTGTATCGTTGAGCAGATTAATCATGCCCAAAATACCATTCATTGGGGTTCTGATTTCATGACTCATATTGGCCAGAAAGGCACTTTTTGCATCAGCTGCTAAATTAGCCTGTTTAGCTGATAACTCTAGTTCAACCTCTCGCAAGCTCAATGTTTCTGCTAATTCCTTTGTTTCTTTCAGTAAGCGTTTAGTCTCGTCAGCACTTTGTTTAAACAAGTTAGCTGAGCGAGCGAGTGTCCCTATCTCATCCTGGCGATCTATTCCGGGAATAGCGGGTGTTTGGCGGCCATGGCTTATATCATCAAATGTAGAACTGATAGCAGAGATAGGAGCGGTAATAGCACGGCTGACTCTGCCCGAAATCAGCAGAGCGATAACCATTAATAAAAAAGATCCAATAAAAGCGATGAGTTCATAAAGTCTAAGGTTTTGGTTAGTATTCTCATACAATGCCATTTGTTTATTAATGGAATAGTCTTTTAACTGGACTGATAAGTTTTTTAATTCTGAGGCTTCTCCGGCAATGACAACATTGACCAGGAAAATAAAATTACGATCCGCCTGAATGGTTCGAAAGAAAGTGTTTTTAATTGTGTCGAGTTGTATAAGAAGGTTGCTAATTAACTTTTTCTCTTTTTCCACCGTCGTTTTAAGGTCAGCGTAAAGCGCCATATCAGTTCGTACGAGATTGAATTTCTCAATAAAATTCAAACGGCGGCTGTTAGCGCGATTCTGAAAATACTGCATCATCTGATTTTGAGACATAGCGATAGATGAGTGTATTTCATGCAGCGGAACAACTTCCGGTGTGTTTTTATGTCGTTTTATCATGGTGTCTAACATTTCATACACTTTATTAAAGCTCTGATCTAACTGTGTATGTAATTGTTTCAACACCATTCGTTCATCATTCAATTTAGCAGTTTGTTCAGATAGTTTTTGCAGGGATGCTAGAAATTTAGGGTAAATTTTTGCAGCTTCCTGACTGGATTCGGGTGACTTTGACAGTGCAAGAATGCTTGTTTTTAAACTTGTAAGAAGTAGTTGAATATCTTTTATCGAAGATTGACTATCAGTGATGCGAAACACCAGGATTTTTCGATTAAGTTCAATGATATCTGCTTCCACTTCAGACATCAGACGAGTTTGAGCTATTGACTTTGTGTAATCACTAAATAATTTTTCGACGTTGGTGAGTGAAAATAAATTCACAATAACAATAAACAACGAAATCAGTGTAAGACTGGCAAACCCGATAAAGACACGCTTACGTATCGATAGCTGACTCATCAGAGTGACTTTATGCCATTTATTCATGCCAGCAAAAACTCGTACCATTTTTGTAAAGAATAATCATAGTTTGGCATAACCGTATTCCAAATGGCGATATGACTAAGTCGTTTGGTGTAAGAACCACCGGTGCGCATATCACCTGCTTGCACTGAAATACGACCATCAGTACCTTTAAGTGGTGCGGTAGTTTCTTTACCATCGTACCAGTAGCCCCATTCATTTTCACTTAACAACGGTCTGGAGCGTTCTGGGGTCGATATGTAATATCCCTGGCGGGCAATAAAAGCGCCAGCCCAACCACTCAGCCACCAATTCATATAGTCATAAGCGGCATCTTTTACATGCCCCTGACATTCGCTGGATAAACACATTACCCCATGCCAGGCACGATAACCTTCTCTGGGGGCAGCGTAGGTGACGGGAATACCTTGACCATTTAAAGCTGAAACCGCTGGGGAAAACATACTTTCCAGAGATACTCTTCCCTGACTCATATAATCAATAGACTGGGGAACAGAGTTCCAGAAACCCGCAAAATGATGGCGCTTTTTATAATCGATCAGAATAGAAAATAAGGTATTGAGCTCATCTTGACTCATGTCACTCATATCGTTGAATTGAATCAATCCTTTGCTCTGAGCGGCAAGCGCTAAATCAAAGATACCAATGGTCGGCGAGTTAACAATAGCAACCTTTCCCTGATATTGTTCATCCAGTAACCAGGACCAGCTTTCCGTTTCATAAGGAATACCTTTTTTTACTTTATTGGTGTTATAGCCAAATGAATCCACGTTATGTACATAGGGTAAAAAACTAATTTTGCCTGTGAATTCTGTTCCTAAACTGTCGTCGTCTTGCACATTCAAAATTTTATGTGGCGCATCACCAAGACCAATTTGTGCCTCTGGTGAAACCTTTCCTGTTTTAGCAAGTGCATTGATTTCATTCCAGTAATTCAATCTTTCAGTGTCGATGGGTTGAATAGCTGAGGCCTGCCAGAGTTGGCGTATGCTGTCTGTCCATTGTTCGTAGATGTCAAAGGAGCCGGGCTGCGTGGTTGCTTTTTGGATGAGCTCAGCTTCACCGCCCGGTTGAAACACAATATTGATACCTAAATCGGCCATTGCTTTCTGGCGAATTTCTTCCTGAAGTGTGACGTGTGTTCCCATTACTCGAAGGGTAGGAGTCGTTTTGGCAAAAACAAAAGGGGCCTTAGTGGATAGGGCTGACAATCCAGTGAGTAATGCAGATTTTTTTATAAAGGAGCGTCTGTCATCTGAGATGGTTTCATTTATCTGAGAAGACGGTGCAGTTCTGTTACTCATTTTGATATCCCTTATATATCGCTTATTAATAGCTGCCATATTTTTTATGGTATCGACATCAGTCTTGCTTAATTGAGCAATTAAACATTTTTTATCAACAATCGTATACCAAATAACAAAAAATTAAGCCAAAGACTTGATCAGGATGTAATAGCAGTAGAAACTGAGCGCTACAGCCATATTTATGGATAAAAAAATGCAAGTATTAGTCGTGGATGATAATGAAATTGACTGTCTTACCACGGGCAGTTTTGTAGAAAAAGCGAATATGAATCTACTTGTAGCGAATGATCCATATAGTGCACTAGAGATAATTGCTAACCAAGAAATAACGCCAGAAATTATTGTCGTTGACTGGATTATGCCCAAAATGAATGGGCTCGAACTCTGTCAAAAAATCAGAGAGCTTAAATTCACTATTACACCTTATATCATCATGGTCACCTCAAATTCACTGGGAGAGAACGAGCAAAATGCACTTGATGTAGGTGCGGATGACTTTATCGAAAAACCCATTCATGGTGCCATTTTTATCTCTCGTCTACGCGTCGGCGCTCGCATTATTAATCTGCAAAAAAAGTTGTTATCACTGGCGCATACTGATGAACTGACCGGATTGTTGAATAGACGTGCTGCTATTGATGCCTGTAAAACCCATCTATCCCGACTGGCACGCACTGAAGTACCGCTTAGCCATTGTCTTATTATTTCTGATATTGATTTTTTTAAAAAAATTAATGATACATACGGTCATGAGATGGGAGATCGGGTCTTAGTCGATGTGTCTAAACGTTTGCGAAACAGTCTCCGACCTTTTGAAACGGTCGCTCGATTTGGAGGGGAAGAATTTTTACTCTACTGTGAAGCAAATGAAAAAGAAATAAAACTGATTCTGGAAAGAATGCGAAAGGCCATCTGTACAGATCCCTATACTCTTAACGATGTATCACTGAATCTAACTATGAGTTTCGGTTGCGTTGTAATTAAGCAGAATGATACTCATCACGATATCAATGAATTTATTAAGACAGCTGATAGTTTGTTATACGAAGTAAAAAATGCGGGTAGAGATAATTTTAAAGTTGCTACTTTTGCATCAATGAAAAATGACTAAGTATGAGTGAGTAAAGCCTGACTAAATCTGTTGATAAGAGCTCGTTATATAACGAGAAAAAGGTACAACATGGACACCGATAGAAAAATTTTAATCGTTGATGATGATCCGATCATAATTGTGGAATTATCCTCGACTCTTAAGGATTTAGGAGATATTTATGTTGCCACCTCAGGCGAGAGTGCAATAGCCACAGCAAAAGATATTGTCCCGGATATTATTCTCCTAGATATTGGCTTGCCTGATATAGACGGTTTTAATGTTTTAACGGAGATTAGTAACAATGAACGCTTGAGACATATCAATGTCATTATCGTCACGGCTCATGGTGAATTTGATAATCACCTCAAATCATTGTCCATTGGTGCAGTGGACTTCATCAGTAAACCCGTCAACAGACAGCTGCTCGAGAAGAAGATTTGCTCTATCCTCATCAACCGGACCCATATCACCAATACCGTTAAAATCAACTCACAAACACAATTAGAACAACTGAATAATCAGTTTATGAACCTGTTGAGTATGCTGACTGAGGCAGTCATCATTACTGATACAGAGGGACAGATAAAACTGGCAAACGACTACAGCAAATCATTATTCGGTTATAGAGAATTAAGTGATAAGAACATCAATCTTATTATTCCAGCACAGCAGCTTGCTCATCAGGATAAGGTGCTTGAATTAACGGATCAAAAAGATTTCACGCCCATTTTCAGACATATGGATTTGATAAAACAAAATGGTCAATTGATCGATGTGGAAGTGGGTATTTCATTACATAAAAATGAGATGGGCTATCTTTTTCTTTATGTGATACGCGATAGATTTGAAAAGAAATTAACACAAGCACGTTTATTGAAAGCAGCGCTTTATGATCCGTTAACCGGAGCCTACTCCAGAGAGGCTCTCGAAGTAGACTTAGACAAAACCTATGGCAAAAAAAGCAATAAAGCGTGTTATGTAGGTTGTTTGCTTGATGTGGACAGGTTCAACGAACTCAATGCCGTCTATGGTCACAGTCACTGTAATAAGTTGTTAAGGGATATTACCAATGAGCTTAGGAAATTATTAGAAAAATTGCCATTGAGACTATACCGGGTCGGTGGTGACTTGTTTATTATAAAATCCATCCAGCCTATAGAAAAAGTGAATTATGCTGCGATGAAAGAGGCTATCCAGCATGCCTTTTCAATGTTGTTAAAGAATGTCAGTCAACAACTTGAGCATAAACTTTCAATCAGCGGCGTGATGTCTTTCTTCAGCACTGATATTTTAAAAAGTGGTGCAATGCTGCCTATGCTTGAAGATGCAATTAAAAGCTGTAAATTGAAAGGCAATTCAGGTGAGTTAATATTTGTAGAAAACACCAATTATAGTCGTACGATAAAAGTGGCAGAACTGGCTCAGTCCATGTTGTCCGGACTAAATTACGATACATTGAGTGTTGTATTTCAGCCTAAAGTTAACGCCGCAAACGAAGTAGATTCAGCCGAAGCATTACTACGCTGGCATAGCACCAATCCATCGCCGTTGAATCTCTTAGACTTTATCGGTGTCGCTGAAAGTACCGGTGTTATTATAAATATCGGTTACTTTGTGCTTGATCAGGTCTGTGACATGCTCAATGCCATTCGACAAAGCCAACCCAACTTTGATAAAAAAATATCCGTCAATTTAAGTATTCGCCAACTTGCGGATCCAACTCTGGTCGATACGTTTAACGCAATATGTCAGCGCCATGCTGTTCCATCCAAACAAATTATTTTTGAAATTACCGAATCCGTAATGGCTGAAAACATCAAAGTCTTAACTACCGTGATTCATGACTTAAAAACAGCAGGCTTTGGCATTGCTATTGATGACTTTGGTACCGGACAATCCAATCTTAGCTATATCAGTCAATTACATCTTGATGAGTTAAAAATTGATAAATCCTTTATTGATCAAATCACTAGTGAAGACGGTCAATACCCCATTGTTGATACCGTGATTAATATGGCGAAGGCAATGAAATTAACGGTAGTCGCTGAGGGAGTTGAAAGTCTGTCTCAAGCCAACTATTTACGAGCCAAGTCCTGTGATTTGATACAGGGATTTTATTTCTACAAACCCATGCCACGTGATGAGTGTTTGAAATTAATGACAGATGACAGCTGAAGCCTCTGATTCTCTTTTATGCCCGTTATGTGGCGGCCCTAATGCATGTGGCAATATATCAGCGGCTGACAATCCGGCTGATTGTTGGTGTCATCAGCCGGACAGGGTATTTAGCCAGAATCTATTAGACAGTGTGCCCACCAAGTACAGAGGTAAAGCCTGCATTTGTCAGCAGTGTGTTGCAAAGCAAGCACTAGAACCACACACCCCCTGAATCCATCCATTCAGATTACTTAAATAAAATAAAAGGAAGAGGGCGGCGTTTTCCGACGTTCTACACATACTAGGGCTGCTGAGCTTTTACCTGCCAGCCACCACCTAACGCTTTGTAAATAGCCACTAAATTAAGACCTGATGTAATTTCGCTGTTTGCCAGCGTATCTTCAGCTTCGAGCAGTGTTCGCTCAGCATCCAACACATCAAGAAAATTATCATAGCCACTATCAAAACGATTTCTAGCCATGATGGCAGATTGCTTCGCCGAAGCAGCCGCTTGTTGCAGTTCGGCACGTCGTTGTTCTTCATTTGAGAAGTCACTCATGGCGGATTGAATTTCTTCAAGCGCAGATAACACTGTTTTTTCATATCGTGCCAAGGCTGCGTCCGTTTGGGCATCAGCCTGGTCGACATATGCTTTAAGACGATCGCGATCAAAGACTTGCCAACTGATTGATGGACCAATTGAACCCGCGAGGGCTGATGTACCAAAGCTACTTAGGTTTGTCGAAATAAAACCGAGTGAGCCGAGAATACTTACCTTGGGAAATAAGTCCGCCACCCTTAGATTGTAATCAGCCACGCTGGCAGCCAATGAACGCTCTGCTGAACGAATATCCGGACGTCTGTTTAGCAGTGTTTGAGCATCACCGACTGCCACGCTGAGTGGTAAAGATGGCAAGGCTTTGCTCTGAGACAAGTTGCTACGCAGAGCATCTGGCACTTGCCCGGTGAGAACCGACAGGCTGTTGATAGTTGAGTCTATCTGCGCTCTCAGTGGTGGAATAGTTGAACGAGTCAGACTTAACTGTGTTCTGGCCCGACTGACGTCCAGGGCGCTGGCTCCACCAGCATTGAGTATTTTTTCTGTTAATTCAAAGGTTTCTTTTTGGTTTTCAGCATTGCGCTGAGCAATATCCAGCCGATATTGAGCACCACGCAAAACAAAGTACTGTCTGGCGACTTCTGCAGCGACACTGACATACATTTGTTGTAAATCAGCAGCGATAGCTTGTTCCTGAGCAAGCTGAGACTGAATACCGTAACTGACACGACCGAAAATATCTAATTCCCAACTGGCATCAAATCCGGTCTCATAAATATCCGCTGCTCGCGTTGTTGAGTTTTGTGCTTCTTCAGAATACAAATTCCGGCTGTAGCCAGCGTTTGCGTTAACAGTCGGGTATCTATCTGAGCCAACCGCTCTGGATAAAGCCCGAGCCGCTTGCAAGTTTGCCAGTGCGATACGTACATCAAGGTTATGTGATAAAGCCTCTTCAACCAATTGACTGAGTTGGGGATCCTGAAAGGAAGTCCACCAGTCAGCAATCGGTTGCTGTGCCGTAGCAAATTGGTAGCTGTCATCGCTCAGTTGGGTGCTTTCAACTGAACTATCCGCCGTGGGGAACTGATAATCACGAAATTGAGCACAGCCGCTAATGGACAGGCTAATTAATGTACAAAGCATCAATTTTTTCATGATGTTTCTCCTGTCGTTTTCTCAGGCTTAAAGTGAAGTGCGACCCGACGACAAATCACATAAAACACCGGCGTAAATATCAGGCCGAAGAAGGTTACCCCTAACATGCCCGAAAACACAGCGACACCTAATGCTTGTCGCATTTCAGCACCTGCACCTTGAGCAATGGCCATGGGCACAACCCCAAGAATGAAAGCAAATGAAGTCATCAGGATTGGACGCAGACGTAATCTGGCGGCTTCAACAGCTGCATCCCAGACAGACCGGCCTTGACGTTCCAATTCTCTGGCAAACTCGACAATCAAAATAGCATTCTTTGAGGCTAAACCAACCAGAACAACCAAGCCTATTTGCGTCAGAATATTGTTATCCATTTTTGCCAGATAAACACCGGTAATAGCGGATAACAAACACATCGGCACAATCAGGATGATAGAAAACGGCAATGCCCAACTTTCATACTGTGCTGCCAGTAATAAGAAGACAAATACCACGGCCAGCAGGAAAGCCAGGGCGGCTGTGTCACCGGTCGCTTTCTCCTGATAAGCTATTTCAGTCCACTCATAACCAATGCCATCAGGCAGAATTTTGGCGGCTAAATCTTCCATCGCATCAAGTGTTTGACCACTACTAAAGCCATCAGCACTACTGCCCATGACACCCGCTGCTGGATATAAGTTATAGCGTGGCACACGCGAAGGGCCAGACGTATCCCGTACTGTGGCAAAAGAGCCTAACGGCACCATATCACCATTGGTGCTTCTGACCCGGATTCTCAGCGCATCATCTACCGTTAAACGATCTTCTGCTTCAGCCTGAGCTGTTACTCTAAATGTTCTTCCTAAATAATTGAAATCATTAACATAGACAGAGCCAATAAACACTTCTAAAGCCTCAAATACGTCAGCGACGGGCACGTTAAGACGTTCGGCTTTATTACGATCAATATCCAGGTAGATTTGAGGATTATTGGTATTAAAGAACGAATACACCGCTGTGGTGGCAGGACTATCAGGACTATTCGCAGCAGCTGCCATATCGGTAGCGGCCTGCTCTAATACTTTTAAACCACGACCACCACGGTCCTGCAGCATCATTTTGAAACCACCTGCACTACCAATGCCGGGTACAGGAGGACGCTCAAATACGGCTACCTTGGCTTCTTTAAAGCCAGCAGCAACAGCCCGCATATCACCGAGGATAGTTTGATATTTAATCCCTTTAGCAATGCGATCTTCAAACGGCTCTAAAGGTGTAAATATGACGGCTGCATTCGATTGTATGGTTCTGGTCGCACCAGAAAAACCCGTAAAGCCAACCGCGTTTTTGACACCTGGCACTGATAACATTTGATCAGTAACAGCCTGAACCACTTTATCTGTGGCATTAAAGGAAGCGCCATCAGGCAGTGTAATGGCCACAATCAAAGAGCCTTGATCCTGCGTTGGAATAAAGCCAGTAGGGACGCGGTTAAACTGAAATGCGGTTAAGGTCATCAATCCCGCATAAATCACTAACATAATGAGTCCCATACGGATGGTTTTACCAACAAACCAACCATAGCGAGCAGATAAACCTTCCATCCCCCGGTTGAAGCCATTAAAGAACGCTTTAACCGGTGAGCGATACCATTTAACCGGTTTTTCTGGCTTATCCTTATCATGAGACTTCATCAAAATCGCGGCTAAAGCCGGTGATAAGGTTAACGATACCGCCACAGAGATCATTGTCGCCACAGCGATGGTAATACCAAAGGCTTGATAAAATTCGCCTGAAATCCCTTCGAGGAACAGGGTAGGCAGGAACACCGCAACTAATACCAGTCCCATGGCAATTAATGCCGAGCCTACCTCATCCATGGTTTTACGTGCTGACTCACGGGGAGAAAGACCATTTCGCAGGTTTCGTTCCATATTCTCGACGATAACAATGGCATCATCCACCACGATACCGATGGCTAAGACCAGGCCGAATAACGTCAGGTTGTTTAACGAGAAACCAATGGCTGACATCACTGCAAAGGTACCAATAAGCGATACCGGGATAGCCACAATAGGGATAATCGCTGCACGCCAGGTTTGCAAGAAAACCAGAATGACAATCACCACCAGAAATACGGCTTCATAAACCGTCATTTTCACCGCATCTACCGATTGTTCGATAAAGTCAGTCGGGTTGTAAGCGAACTCATAGGTCATACCTGGCGGGAAATCGGCCGCGATATCTTCCATTTCAGCTTTGATCTGATTGGCTGTTTCAATCGCATTGGTGCCCGGACGTTGGAATATAGGCAAGGCTACGGCTTGTTTACCACCTAAATAACCCTTTGTGATGTATTCCTGTGCCGCTAATTCGATGCGAGCTACATCACGCAGCCGAACGATACGGCCATCATCACTGGCTTTGACAATAACTTCACCAAACTCTTCTGGGGTGGTTAATCGTCCTTGTGTCTGAATAATATATTCATAATAGTTTTGATCGGGTTGTGGAGCACGGTTTAAGGTACCGCTGGCAACCTGAACGTTTTGGCTGCGGATAGCCGATATCACATCACCCGCTGCAATATCATACGACTGAAGTAAGTCAGGTTTTAACCAGATACGCATCGCGTAATCTGAGGCGCCATAAACCGGTACTTCACCGACGCCATCAATACGACGAATACGGTCACGAATATTCAATACACCATAATTAGCGAGGTAATTTTGATCGTAGGTACCGTCAGGAGAAGAGAGGTTGATAACGATCATCAGATCTGGCGAGTTCTTCTTGGTGGTCACCCCTAAAGCACGGACACTCTGTGGTAATTTTGCTTCAGCAATCGCCACCCGGTTTTGTACTAAGACTTGCGCGGTATCCAGATCGGTTCCCAGCTCAAAGGTAACTGTCAGGGTCATCGAGCCATCGGCAGATGATTGAGAGTACATATAAAGCATGCCCTCAACCCCATTCACTTCTTGCTCAATTGGCGTGGCTACCGTTTCCGCCACGGTTTCGGCTGTTGCGCCAGGGTAAGTAGCGGAGACTTGTATGGTCGGTGGTGCTACTTGTGGGTATTGCTCAATCGGCAAACTCAGGTAAGCCATGTAGCCAATAATGACAACGATGATGGAGAGTACCGAAGCAAAAATAGGCCTATCAATAAAGAATTTTGGGAAATTCACAGTCACTTATTCCTTATCAGTGTTTGTCGTGTTCGTTATTTCATCAGAAGCTTGCTTGCCTAAAACATTGATAGGTTTCCACTCAAGCTCGACCACATTCGGTGTCACTTCCTGCCCACTGGCTTGTATACGTTGAATGCCATTCACCACCACTTTTTCATTACCGGTTAAGCCTGTGCTGACCACGATCAGGTCATTTTCAAGTAAATTACCGACAGTGACATACTGACGTTTGATGGCATTATTCTCATCAATGAGATAAACAAACTTTTTATCCTGATCCGTGTTGATAGCATTTTCAGGTACCAATACGGCGTCGTAGTTGGCACGGCCCAGCAAGCGAGCACGCCCAAACAGTCCGGGATAAATAATCCCTTCATCATTATTTACCGTCGCAGTAGCCTGGATAGTGCCTGTGGCACTATCGACCACATTGTCGACGAAGTGCATGGTGCCTTCGTGGTAGAACTTATCTTCGTCCATCAATTTGATATAGATAGGATTAGGGCTGGAATCACTACTTGGGCGTTGGCCTGCACGATCAAGACGGATGTATTTCAATAAATCGCCTTGTGAACCTTCGAAACGGAAGTGGATAGGATTGGTGCTAACGATACGGGTCAAAATGGTCTGGTTTTCTTCGACCATATTGCCAACATCAACATAGCTATCACTAATTTTACCGTCGATAGGAGAGGTCACTTCAGTAAAGCCTAACTGGAGCTTGGCATTGTTTAATGAGGCTTCGGTAATCTGAAGCTCCTGGAAACGTCTATCGACTTCTTCTTGCGAAATTGCATTGGACTCACGTAATAGATGGGCACGATCCAATTCCTTTTTAGCGAGCTCATATTGAGCCTGAATTTGCCTTAACTCATAACGAAAAGGACGCGGGTCAATCACGTACAACACATCACCTTTTTTAACTTGCTGACCATCTTTAAACTTTTTCTCGATAAGGTAGCCAGTGACACGGGCCCGTAAATTGACGTTGCTAATGGCTTCAAAGCGACCTGTAAACTCATCCCAATCGGTCAGTTTGTGTTGAAGCGGAATGGCAACATCGACTTCAGCAGGCTTGGCTTGCTGTTGTGGTGCCTGAATCTCTGGCTCAGAGCAGGCAACCAGCATCAGGGAAAAAGCAGAAAGCAGTGTTAAAGGAATGGCTCGCATGATAAACATCTCTATATAAATAAATTCAATCAGGTTGTTTGCTTAAGCAACAAAAGGCGAATATATATACACCTTGATGTGTAATTTTCATCAAGTCTAAGTGGCTATTGTTAGCCCTACATTAGGCTGATCTTAATGTTCACTTAATGTTATTAACCATAATAAGTGTGTAATTCTTGGGAATCATCTATGTATATTTTACTGGTTGAAGACAATGACATTGTCGGTGATGGCATTAAACAAGGTCTGGAAACGCTCGGTCACAGCACTGACTGGGTGACAGACGCTAATACCGCCAATCAGGCCATTCAACATGTCGATTACGATGTGGTGATTCTTGATCTATCACTGCCAGATTACGATGGTATGATATTACTCACCAACTGGCGTCAGAATAAGATATTGATTCCTGTGCTTATCCTCACGGCACGTGACGCCATACCAGACAGAGTGACTGGATTATCAGCCGGGGCGGATGACTACCTCACTAAACCTTTTGACTTTGATGAGTTGGTGGCTCGGCTGCAATCCATCACCCGTCGCATCGCTGGTCGGGCAGACAACGTTATCACCTTTGCCCATATCAGCTATAACCCCACTAAGGGGGAAGTTAAAGCTAACGGTCTGCCGGTGAAATTATCCAAAAGTGAATTGATTGTACTGGAAGCCTTAATGCACCAACCAGGTAAAGTTGTTAATACAGACCAACTTCAGGACAGACTTTATGGCTGGGCTGAAGGTGTGGCAAGTAATGCCGTCGCCGTGCATATACACAATCTGCGTAAGAAACTCGGTACCGATCTGATATGTACTGAACGTCGCTTAGGCTACTTTTTGGCCGTTGATAAATAATGAAAGGCAGCTTAAGAAATAAGTTATTAATCTCAGTACTGCTGGTCACGGGTATTTTATGTCTGGCTATCGGTCCGTTTATGTATCACACCATCAAAAGTGATGTGAAAGAGATTTTGGATGACCGCCTGGCTGCATCAGCAAAAATGCTGTCTCACATAGTGCACCAATACGATGTGAAAAATGAAAAACCATCATCGTCACTGACTAATGAACTCATACAACAGATTGAACAAAATAAAGATAATACTGAGGTTATTGTATGTAATGTCACACGCATCGATGGTGAATTAATTATTAGCACAGAAGACGGTAATCAGGACGTGCTGACTTCTGTGAAAGATGGTTACAGCTTTATTCGTGACAATGGCACCATCTGGCGTGTATTCAAACTGACCGAACATGGTATTTCAGTCACCACTGCTGAGAAGCTGGATAAACGCCGTCAGCTCTTCAATATTGTGTTAATTGGGGTGCTTATTCCCTGGATTCTGGCTGTTCTGACCTTAATTATCTCCCTGTATTTCATTATCCAGCGTGTCTTTAAACCGATGACACAGCTACAGGATCACTTTGATAAACACACGGGTAACAGTTTAACGCCAATAGAAATTGAGGACGTGCCGAGTGAAGTTAAAGGTGTGATTGCCGGCTTTAACGCTTTACTCGCCAGAGTCAAAGCGGTGCTGGAGAGTGAGCGTCGTTTTACCGCAGATGCAGCTCATGAGCTGAGAACACCACTGGCGGGTATTACTACACAGCTGCAAGTGGCCATGCTCAAACAAGGTGAAACCGTTGATAACAATCTCAAGCAAGCGAACCTGGCCGTCAAACAGCTAACGGAATTGCTAGATCAGTTATTAATGCTGGCAAGACTGGATGCCGAGCAAATGGCGTCCATTACTGTCAGCAGTTCGGCGAGTGACATTACCGCAAAAGCGCTAATGCCATTGCAGGGTATGATTCAAGAAAATCAGATCCAGATTCATAAAATTATCCATAGTGAACAGGACTTGTTGCTACCACAGGAGTTGGTAGCGGTGGCGATTAGAAACGTGATCAAAAATGCCATTCAATTTTCTTCAGCGGAACAATCGGTGTCTATTCTGGTGACAGAGCAACCAGACTTTGTCACCTGGCAGATCACCGATGAAGCAGGGGGCATCAATCCCGACTTATTACCCAATGTGACCAACCGCTTTGTACATGACAAGAAAAAAGGTAATTTCGGTTTGGGATTAAGTATTACCAAAGCCGTCATTGATATCCTGAATGGTAAATTGACTATCAATAATACAAAAGCAGGATTACGTGTCGATATTTCATTGCCATATTCCAGCCATGAGCTCAACTCAGAGCAAACACTCAACTAGCTATTTATGATGAATAACAGCTTAAAAGCAATGTGTATTTTGTTGGTTTCGGTGTTTTCACTAAGCGCCTGTACAACAAAAGATTGGCGAACAGCCAGCCGTGAATCAGCCGGTATTGCAGCCGATCCGGCGACACAGAAACAAGCGATTATTGAAGTCTATGCCGCGGATGCCTTTAGCTGGCGTGGCTGGTTTGCCGTGCATACCTGGATTGCCATAAAACCAGAAAATGCAGCAAGTTATACGGTCTATGAAGTGGTTGGCTGGCGTGTAAAGCGAGGTTTACCAGCATTACGGGAATATCAAACCACCACACCTGACACCTATTGGTATGGCGCCAGACCGGAAAAAATCTTATCTCTGCATGGGCAGAAAGCCGTCGAGCTGATCCCCAAAATCAAAAGGGCGGTATCGCATTATCCTTGGGCTAATGACTACACTTTATTTCCCGGCCCTAACAGCAATACCTTCCCAGCTTGGGTGGGGTTACAAGTCAAAGAGCTGGGCTTAAAAATGCCGTTTCGGGCTATCGGTAGTGGTTACGCAGATTAATCAGCCGTCTCTTTAGGTAATAAGGCTAAAAAGTTATCATGAGCAATGGCTTTAGCCACATCGGCGGGTAAGGCATCCAATACCGGATCAAAGCCATGCATAATTTTACCCAGGTTATCAAAGCTACCGACCACATCACTACCAATCACAAAGCGGCTTGGGTATTGTTCTAACAACGCCAGCCATTTAGCACGAGGCTGACCTTTTTCATTTAATAAATAGGGTTCAATCATCGTCCATGACAAATCAATGGTCAGATTATCGTATTTGTCTAATAGCTCTTGCAGAAGCGGTCGGATAAAGTCCAGCTCCTCCTGATGACGATGTAACTCTTTACTGGTGCCAGCATGGGCCCAGATAAACTTCACTTCAGGATTCTTTTTTAAAGCATCCTCTAACTCTTCTAAATACAAAGGGTTACGCTCACGTTTTGAGGTGATATTACTGTGCAATAACACCGGTAAATCATACTCAGCAGCCAACTTATAGACTTTCATCATCGCTTCACTATTGGCACGGGGTGCACTGCCGTGAATCAATGCCGTTAAATCATCATGGCGGGTAAAGACTTCACCAATGCCTTGCCAAAAGCCGGGATTTAATTCTAAAGCACGACGTATATGATTCACCGAGTTTTTATCATCGGGATTAAAACCAGACAAAAAAGGAATAAAGCGTTTTTGTTGTTCGGGGTTGAGTGATTCTATGGCAGCGTGTAATTCAAAGTCGGTAGCGCTGTACCAATAAATAGCCGCATCATCACCGGCATAATAACGGGGTTTTTTGGGTTCATTTTCATGCCATGTTTTCGCAACCGGAATCCCCATAATCACCGCTTGTGTAATATCGCTTTCATCCATGGCCTTCAGTAAGGCCGGCATACCATCTGTTTCCTGAAAAAAATCGACGTAGTGTAAATGTGCGTCGATGTAATCACGAGCTGTCACAAGCTGACTGGTCAGCAGTAAAGAAAAAGCAAGTCCTGTTTTCAAATGCATGATTGTTCGTATTGTTATTGCAAAGGTATATCAGACTGGGATCAGTCGTATGAGTTCGTTTCAAGGTTATTTATCAGCTACCGACTGGAAAGTGAAGCATGATCATTCACCGTACTGTTATATTTGATAATGAACGTAAATTATATTCACATGATGCCGATACAAGAATAGCTTATGACTAGAAATCCAGCTTAAGGTTATCATCACGAAGGTTTGAGGGGGGGGGATGCGTGCTATCGATGAGGGGTCAGTAGATCCCAGTGGGCAAAAGTCTTTAACGACAAGCTTGAGCAGAAGGATCATTTTGCTCAGCGTTGCTCTCGTTTTGTCATTGATAGTCACGATGAGTATTAGCTATGTACTAAATACTAATGCCACAGCATTGGAAAAAGACTGGCGTGAGTATAATTTAAACTACAACGATGCAAGAGAAGCGCTTTTTAATGTATTGGAACACAGTGGTTATGGCGCTTTTATTCATAATTTTAAAAACTACGTATTGAGAGGTGATAAACAGTATCTCGATAATGCGGAGCGAAATGTTGTTCGAGTTAAGCAAGATATCGAGAGGTTAAAAGGCAATTTAAGTGATCCTAACGATAAACTGCTAATTGACCAGATTATTCACACCTTTGATAAATACTTCGAAAAACTCACCCTAGCAAAGTCACTCAGAACTGAAAACCTGAGCATTGCAGAGCTAGATAAACAACTTCGAGTAGACGATTCTGCTGCACTTGATGCCATTGCTTTGCTAAAAAACAAACTCGATCATGAATACACGCTTCAGCTAGAAAATACGACTCAAGCCATTGATTTCTATAAATCTATCTCGTACTACCTGTATACCTTGATGCTCCCGATTCTGCTTGTGTATTTGGTAGGACTCTATGTCAGTTATGCTAACTACAAAATAGCGCTAAAAAGCCTTGCTCTGGCTGATGAAGCGAATATTGCAAGAAAAACGCAGGCTGAGTTTTTAGCCAACATGAGTCATGAAATCCGTACACCTATGAATGGCATATTAGGCATGTTCAGGCTATTGTCAGATACCTCTCTTAACGTAAGACAATCGCATTTAGTTGAGCAAGGCATTCACTCTGGCAGGGCATTATTAACAGTCATTAATGATATTTTAGATATTTCTAAAATTGAATCGGGGAAAATTCATCTCAAACCAACAGAATTCAGTCTTGAATCAACACTAGTCGATGTAGGTCGGCTTTTGCAATCTAATATCGGTGAAAAACCGATTGAATTATTGTGTCCCACTGCCCCCATCATTAGCCCACCGCTTATTGGTGACGCTACAAGATTAAGGCAAATTCTAATTAATTTAATTGGAAACGCGATTAAATTTACTCATAAAGGCACAATCAAAGTATCAGCCACTATTGAGAAAAGTAAAACAACATCTAATGTAACCTTCACTGTCGAAGATACTGGGATTGGTATAGCGCAAGATGACCTGATGGATATATTTGCACGGTTCGAGCAAGTTGATAATTCGTTAACACGCACTATCAAAGGCACAGGACTTGGTTTGACTATCACAAAAGAACTTGTGTCGCTGATGGGAGGGGAAATATCGGTTGAATCCGTAATCAATGAGGGCACGCGCTTCAGCTTTACCTTGCCATTTGACATAGACCAGACTAAGCCGCCGGAAATGACGTTTTCACCGTTTGAACATTGCCAAGCCCTGATCTATTTTGCAGAAGAAGATTACCAGGGCTTTATCAAAACGATGATTGACACTTGGCAGGTACAAGCCTCCGTCATTAATAATCTCGATGATATTGACCGATTGACACCGTCGAAAGACAAAAACATCACTACGATCCTTATTGCAAAACCCAGCCTGATATCAGATAAAGAATATCAAGCCATCTCTCATATTCTGAAAGATAAAGCCATACACATTATCTGGATTACTGACTTACTCAAATCCACCATTTATATTGAAGCCAAAGATAGAGAAAAGGAATGTGTCTTAGTTAAACCCATTGCGCCATCAGAGCTCTACAATGCCATAGTGCGATGTAATGGTGAATATTGGCTGTCCGAAAAAAACAATGTGTCGGATACTGGTGAAATGAACACATTCTCAGGCAATATTTTGCTTGTAGAAGATGACTTGATTAATCAGGAAGTCGCCAAGGCCTTATTAAGCAAATTTGGCTTAAATATCACGGTAGCAGAAAACGGTGAAGTGGCTTTAATGCTTCTGCAGATAAATAAATACGATCTCATTTTGATGGACTGTATGATGCCCGTCATGGATGGATTTACAGCAACAGAAAAATTGAGAGCAGGGGATGCCGGTGAAAAAAATCGCGATACTACCATCATCGCTCTTACGGCTGATGCGATGGAGGGAACAGCAGAAAAATGTTTGAATGCCGGTATGAATGATTATTTAACTAAACCTCTTGAGCCTGCTGATTTAGCCATAAAGCTGAGTAAATGGTTGGATAACTCTTCAGACTAATTCACAGACAATAGCGAAAGGAGCATTTTCTGGTGGAAACCAGTATCAAAAACTATTTAAGCGTGACCCCAACTATTGCTAGTTCGGGACAACCGGCTACAGATCAATTTCAACAAATTGCAGAGCAAGGCTATCAAGTCATTATCAATCTGGCGATGCCCGATTCCAGTTCAGCTATTACAGATGAAGGCCATATTGTCACCAGCTTTGGCATGACCTATGTTCATATCCCCGTACCCTTTGATGCCCCTAAACAGAGCCATTTAATCCAATTCTTTAATGTCATGGCCGGACTTTCGGATAGAAAAATCTGGGTTCACTGTGCATTGAACTACCGGGCATCCGCTTTTTTGTATCTTTATCTGCGTGTCATTGAACAACTGCCTGAGCATGAAGCCAAGCAAGCAATGCTGCCATCATGGCAACCCAATGAAACCTGGTCTGCGTTTATCACGCAATCTGAAGCGAAGCTGTTAGAAGCAGTAAAATAGCCCCGGGCTGATACACCGACCCGGAGCCGTCATGGTTTACAGATTTAAATCACTCAAACTCGGGTGGTCATCCGGTCTTCTGCCTAATGCCCAGTGAAATAAACGATCGGTTTCTTTAATAGGCAAATCATTAATGCAGGCAAAGCGACGCTGCATTAAGCCTTGCTCATTAAATTCCCAGTTTTCATTACCATATGAGCGAAACCAGTTACCGCTGTCATCATGCCATTCATAAGCAAAGCGCACAGCAATACGGTTTTGTTCAAAGGCCCAAAGTTCTTTTATTAAACGATAGTCGAGCTCTCTTGCCCATTTTTTCTGCAAAAAGTCTCTGACTTGGTCACGACCACGTGGAAATTCAGCACGGTTACGCCAAATCGTATCTTCGGTGTAAACCTGTGCAACACGATCTGGGTCGCGGCTATTCCAGGCGTCTTCAGCCATGCGGACTTTTTGTGTCGCCGAGGCTGCATCAAATGGCGGAAGAGGGGGCTTAATGTCAGTTGTCATAGTGTTTGTTCTCCAATATTAGATTTGTAGGTTGATGCCTGGCATGGATATATAGTTTGGTAATGATTCAAACCGTGCCAGCCAAGCACTGATATTCTGATAGTGACTGAGATTGACCTGGCCTTCATGAGCCAAGGCCAGATAAGGATAAATAGCAATATCAGCAATGCTTAACTTGTCAGCAACTAGCCACTGTCTATTGGCTAAATGACGGTCAATGATGTTCAACAACTTCGTTGTAGTATCAGTGGCGTGTTTAACGTCGATAGGTCGGCCCATTTTATGGTGCAGGCGTAATCTTGCCGGACCATTTTGTAGTTCATTCGCGGCTGTAGATAATCAGCTTATGATCTCGGCTAATAGAATAGGATCCTCACTCCACCATTGTTCACCGCCATATTTTTTAGCCAGATAAACTAAAATCGCCTGACTATCACGAACCACCACACCTTGATCATTAATCGCAGGTGCCTGCCCAAATGGATTTAATTTCAAAAAATCTTCACTTAACTGTTCAGTCGTCCCCAAATCTAAATCGTATATTTGATAATCCAATCCTAAAAAGCGAAGCATTAGCCTGACTTTATGGCAGTTACCAGATAATGGAATGTTATATAAAATCATAATCAAGACACTCTTTTAAAGGCTAAATAAAATAGCCTTATCAATTAATTACAAGCTAATCATCAACTAAAAACTGCGCTATTTCATCCTGCGTATAACGTGGCGTAATATACTTTGGGCAGTTCCAGTCCATCGCTTCCAGCGTGATAACAATACCTCGCTCAACTGGAGCACGAAACTCAGCCACCTCAAGTTGCTGAACCAGACTGAAATTATCTTGTTCATGGACCAGTTCAGCACGGCCCCATAGTTTCAGTCGCCGTTTTTCGGCATAGTTCATCAAAAATAAACACACCTTATTATTACCAACAATATTACCCACCGTGAGATATTGCCGGTTGCCAGCAAAGTCAGCAAAGCCAATTTGTGTCTCATTCAACACTTTCAGAAAACCTTTTGGCCCGCCGCGGTGCTGAATATACGGCCAACCATCCTCATTGGTGGTTGCTATATAGAAGCTATCCTGTTGTTCGATAAATAGTTTTACTCGGGCATCAATAAATATTTCATCTGTTACACCATGTTCCAGTGTCTGATAAAGCGCGCGACTGCCCATATCAGACTGCACCTGTTTCACATGATCGGTGAACGCGATTTTGGTAAACGCTCTGGCCATATTACGCTCCTCAGAATAACTGCCCGGCCAGAAGGCCGGGCACGCTCTGCGCTACGCCGCCTGATTCAAATCAACTTTAGGAAAGTCAATATCGACACGACTGGCTTTACTCAGCATATTCGTTAATAGGTTAATGCCTGTATGGGTAATCACTTCAACAATATCGGCATCAGTAAACCCTGCATCACGCATTTCCTGTAGTTCAGCGGTCGTCACATCACCTGTGTGCTCAGCTAGTTTGCGTGCAAACTTCACAGCCACTGCGGCTTTCGCATCATGGCTGTCACCCTGACGGTTGGCGGTTATCTCATCGCTGTTGAGTCCAGTTTTACGTCCGATAGCCGTATGCGCTGATAAGCAATAGCTACATTCATTTTTCTGGGCCAGCGTTAATGCAATTCGCTCACGTGTGGCAGCATCCAAAGAGCCATTGCCAGCAATATGGTGAAACCCCAGAAAGGCTTTCAGTGCATCCGGTGAATTGGCAAACACCCGAAGGAAATTCGGCACGATGCCTAATTTTGTTTTAATGGCTGCAAATAATTCTGCTTGTTCGTTATTAGCAATATCGTCTGTGACGGTAGTGATTCTGCTCATGTTTGTTCTCCTGTTATCAGTAATTAATGCTGTTGTGTTTCCAGCGAGAACATTATTGGCTATTATCAGAAATATAATAATCAGCCAAATGATTAATTAACTATTGCATAAAGTGGAATAATAAATGGACCGATTACACTTAATGACGGTGTTCGTGGCCGTGGTGGAAAACGAAGGTTTTGCCAGTGCCGCCCGTAAACTCAGACTAAGTCCTCCCGCCGTCAGCCGGGCCGTATCAGAACTGGAAACCCGACTGGGCGTAAAGCTTTTACACCGAACTACCCGACACCTGCAAATCACTGATGCCGGGCAACGTTACTATAAAGATGCCAAACAAATAGTCGCCTTATCCGAAGAGGCCGATGATGCTGTCAGAGGCAGAAATGCCATCCCCAAAGGGCTGGTCAGAATTACTGCCTCCGTATTATTCGGGCGACTTTATGTGATGGATGGGCTTATCAGTTATTTAAAAAACTACCCGGACATGCAGGTGGATGCCTTATTCGTTGATCGTGTGGTCAATATGCTGGAAGAGGCTGTCGATGTCGCGATACGAATTGGTGAACTACAGGACTCATCGTATAAAGCCATTAAAGTGGGCGTCATACGTCGGGTTTTATGTGCATCGACACCGTATCTGAAGGAACATGGCTACCCGAAAAAACCAGAAGACTTAGCCGACCACAGAATTATTCTAGCCAGAGGTCTGAGCCCAAGTAATGAACTGAAATTCACCGATAATGGCAAAGCCACTAGTGTCAGAGTCAATCCATTTTTAACCGTCAGTGATAATTTCTCGGCAGAAAAAGCCGTGTTAGCCGATATGGGCATTTCACGATTTCTTTCTTATCAAGTCGCCGATAGCCTGGAGAGCGGTGCATTAAAAATCATTCTAAGCGAATACGAACATCCACCCGTCCCCGTGCATGTGGTGCACAGAGAAGGCCGTTATTCTTCTGCCAGAACACGGAGCCTGATTGACTGGATGGTCGAGCATCTCAGATCACAAACCACATTAAATTAAAGTCGGTTCTTCATGGGCAATCCCTGAAGTGGATAATCATTACGCCCACTTAACACATATAATCATTACGCCCACTTAACACATCATTAAATAGTGTTTTTTCTTTACACGATCAATCTCAATACATAGATTATTCACTTGCATTAAAACGAAACAATAGAAAATTCATAGCTGACACATATCAACGGGACTTACTGATAAAACATGCCATTCAGAAAAAAACAGCAACACAGAGCCTTATTCGGTACGAAACAGCAGAGAAGGAATAAGGGAAAATGGCGTTGGATATTCTTTTTACTTTTGCTAACAACGGTTTGTGTCGCCATCTATCACGTTAACAAGCCTTTGCCTGCAGGTGTTAATTTCACCGCCCCCCAACGCACAGCCACGAATGTGCAGTTTCTGGCTGACAGGACCTTCACCGTTGATGGTGAGCGCCAAACGCAGCAACAGATTTTCAATACCGTATTTGAGATGATTGCCAACACACGCCATATCGTGCTGGTTGATATGTTTTTATTTAATGACTATCTGGGCAAGGGTTCGGAACAGCATCGACCACTTTCAGATGAACTTAGCAACGCGTTGATTGCTCAGAAAAAGCGTTATCCTGACCTAAAAATACACGTTATTTCCGATCCCATTAATAGCCTGTATGGCGGGCTTCCTTCCAAGCATTTTGCTGAGCTTAAAGCGGCTGGCATACCTGTCACACAAACTGACTTAACTCAATTACGTGATAGCAACCCGGCGTATTCCGGTTTTTGGCGTTTATTGATTCAGCCATTTGGCAATAGTGAAGGCGGATGGTTACCCAATCCGTTTGGTGAAGGACAAGTCTCTGTAAGAAGCTATCTCAACTTACTGAATTTCAAAGCGAATCACCGCAAGCTACTTATCGCTGATAATGGCACAGAATTAACCGCATTAGTGACCTCGGCCAATCCTCACGATGGCAGCAGCGCCCACGGCAATGTGGCTTTACGTTTTAATGGGCAGGCGGCATGGGATTTACTGGAGAGCGAAAAGGCCGTGCTGGCATTATCAGGTAAAGCCTTAGCCAAAGTGGCACTTCAACAAACGGCTGAAAACACGGACAGTAATCTCAGTGTGCAAGTCGTCACCGAGAATGCCGTAGAACAGGCCGCATTAGCCATGATTAACCAAGCTAAATCGGGTGATAAGCTGGATATGGCGATGTTCTACTTATCTGATCGGGATATTGTGGAAGCGCTGAAATCTGCACAAACGCGAGGAGTCGTGTTAAGAGTGTTGCTGGATCCCAATAAAGATGCCTTCGGGCGACAAAAAAATGGTATTCCGAATCGACCAGTGGCCCATGAATTAACGCAAGCCGGTATCACCGTTCGTTGGTGTGATACCCATGGTGAACAATGTCATGCTAAATGGCTGATGCATCGTGGTACTGGTGAAGCAACCATGTTACTTGGCTCAACCAATTTCACCAGACGTAATCTGCACAATCTTAATCTTGAAACCAGTGTGATTGTAAAAGGACCAGCCAACGCAGCACCTTTTCGGCGAGGTCGTAGCTGGTTTGATGAACGCTGGCATAATCTGTATGGCCGTCATTACAGCGTGGACTATGAAAACTATGCGGATGAAAGACGTTGGCCCCAACTGTTATATCGCACCATGGAAGCCACAGGACTCAGTACGTTTTAGTTACACTAAAAATGGGATAACCCAAAAAGAGTGTCACGCCCAGATGGGCGTGACGATTCTGACAGGCAAAGCTTTACTGAGCTTGTGGCTCTTCCAGATAACGGAAGAAGTCTGAGTCAGCATTGAGCATGAGCGTACTATTTGCTCCTAAGGCCCGATAGCTTTCCAGCGTACGGAAGAAGGAATAGAACTCAGCGTCGGCGCCGAAAGCTTCACCATAAATACGCGTCGCTTCAGCATCTGCCTCACCGCGTATTTTCTCAGCATCACGTGCTGCTTCAGAACGAATACGACGTAGATCGCGTTCCATATTACCCAGGATTTCCTGGCTACGGCCCCGACCTTCAGAACGGAAACGCTCAGCAATAGACTGACGTTCAGCAATCATCCGGCTTTCTACCTGACGGCGAACTGATTGAATGTAATTGACGCGTTTAATACGCACATCATCAAGCTCAATCCCCAGTGCTGGCATAGAATCCCGAGCCCGTTTGAGAATACCGGCTTCCAGTAATTCACGACCCAGTTTCGGTTGTTTCTCCAGATTAACGTCACTGCGTTCAGCCAGGGCGGGATCATCTAACTCCGCGACATTCACTTGCCAGTCTTTCGAGCGAACGATCTCTTCCAGTTCGGTGGACGACACCATATCTCTCACCACCGAATCAATAATGTCATCGAGTCGAGTACGTGCACCAGCTTCATCGCGAACACTGGTTAAAAAGAGTAGGGGATCAGTGATTCTCCAGCGTGCCGTGGTATCCACAAGAATAAACTCACGACCCAGTGTCGGAATCTGTGTCACATCACCATCCCAGACCAACAGACGTTTATCGAAATAACGGACATTCTGCCAGGGGAGTTTGAACTTCAGCCCCGATTCATTAATGACATCGCCTATCGGTTCACCGAACTGGACCACAATGGCTTGTTCAGCTTCATCTACGGTATAGAGAGTAAGGTTACCGAGGATAACGGCTAACACAACGATGAAGGCAAGTAGTGAGGTTTTCATTTGTCACCTCCAATGGTTTTACGATTCACATCGAGTAATGGCAACGGCCCGACTTGACCATCCTGCACCACTAAAATTTGTCCGATATTTGGCAAGATCTCATTCAACGTTTCCAGATAAAGACGTGAACGCGTCACCGTGGGGGCTTGTTGGTATTCACGCAGAACGGCACTAAAACGTGTACTTTCACCATCAGCCCGGTTCACCCGTTCCGTGGCATAACCTTCAGCCTCAGCGACGGTACGAAGCGCAGCACCCTCAGCGTTTGGAATCTCCTGATTCACTCGTTTTTGTGCCTCATTAATCATACGTTCGCGCTCCTGACGGGCTTCATTCACTTCATTAAAAGCGGGTTGAACAGCAGGGGGCGGCACTACATCCTGCATTTCAACGGTACTGATGCGAATGCCAGCATCGTATTGGTTGAGTATCTCCTGAATCTCATCACCGGCTTTCTGTTGAATCTCCACCCGGCCGATAGTCAGTACCTCTGAGCCCAGCATATTACCGACGATGCGACGCATCACAGACTCGGAAATATCACGCAGAGTACGAGTAGGTTCACGCATCTGATAGAGAAACTTGATGGGGTCTTCAATACGGTATTGCACCACCCATTCAACATCGATCATATTCAAATCGCCAGTGAGCATTAATGACTCATCTTCAAATTCGGCCGCACTGTAGGTGGAGCTTTCTCCCTGACGAGTTCCCCGAGTGCGAAAGCCAAACTCCTGTTTCAACACGCGTTCAGTCGCGACCAATTGTATTTGATCAATACCAAACGGAATTTTGAAATGCAGACCCGGATCAGTAATCCCTTTGACGGAACCGAAGCGTTTCACCACAGCGCGCTGTTCTGGTTGAACCGTATAAAAAGAAGTCATTGCACCCCACACCAGCAGAAAAAGTAGTAGGACGCCGATAAAACCACCACCTAACTTGCCACGCGAAGGGCCGCGGCCACCACCAGTCAACTTTTTCATTAACTCAAACAGGTCGGGTGGGCCAGAAGGCCCTCGACCATCGTCTTTTACAGATTGAATCATCTTCTCTCTCCTTTATTTGAAAGGCCAGTCTACTCTTTAGGGGCGGCTGTGTACGGTATTGGGGCAAAAACGGTTAATACGTCTAAGGTCATTACCCGAAATCATCACCAGTTTTTAAATTTTTAGCCTCACTAAAATCGCCACAAAAACATTCTGAATAACACGATGTGATGCTTGCTAATCACGTCTATTAATAATTAAACAGACTTGAATAAAAACGTGATACGATTTCGCCATCCAGTTAACGGTATATCCCTGTACCTCTAATCCAGTCATGTATAAATCCGAATCAGCTCTCTCTCAACACTATGTCTTATCCCTTTTGGGGATCTGCTTTTTGTCGTTGCTGTTGCTGACTCTGCCAATAGCTTCCTATGCTAAGAGTGACTCAAGCAATGAGGTTAATCACGGGCTTATCAGTCATCTTGATTCATTTAATACGCAGGGATACTTTCTTCGAATAGCTGAAATTAAACATCAGTCTGATGAAGCATTTTTTCCTGATATTGACTTACCTTTGTGGGCTATTTGTCACTCACAAAATCAACATCCGAAAAACTGGGGTTCAGTCTGTTTTGTATTTAAAGACATTACAGAAGCAACGCCTTTTTCTCGTTATTACCTCTATCCGCCTTTGAGAGCACCCCCTCTAGCTTAGTTTCGTCCATACAAATCGGCCCTTTGGCTAGGGCTTTTTATTTCGAAAACGTTAGAGGTTTTTCATGAAATCATTGTCTTCACGGACCATTGTTTATGGTTTGTTGATTGTGTTCGCGCTGCTGTGCAGTTTACCTAACATTCTTCCTTATTCTTTGTCTCAAAAACTTCCCACCTGGTATACCGACACGACCATTTCTATGGGGTTGGATTTACAGGGTGGTTCACACCTGCTTTTGGAAGCGGACACAAAAGAGTTATTAAACAAACAATATGACTTGCTGCAGTCTGAGCTGACCAGCGAGTTGCAAAAGCAAGGGATTTACTACACGAGTCCTGTCATTTCTGAGTCAGGTTTATATATACCCATTCGTAAAAGCGCGGACATCGATAAATCCATTGAACTTGCTAGTCAATTAGCGCGTAATTCAACAGATGGCAAAAAACGTTTTGACATCAAAAAAGAAATTGACGGGATTCAAATAAGCTTAGATCAACGATGGGTTGAATCACTCGTCACGGATGTTGTTAACCAAAGTCTTGAGGTAGTCAGAAAACGCCTTGATGAGACGGGACTGGTTGATCCGAGTATTACCCGTCAAGGCAAGCAAGATATTCTGGTTCAAATGCCGGGTGTGGCAGATCCTACTAAGATTCGTGAACTGCTTGGCACCACGGCAAAAATGACGTTTCATTGGGCAGCCACTGATACAACAAAAAATACGGTGACTTACCCCGATATCGATACGGATAGCCGCTACCGTCTCGAAACTCAGGTGGCCATGGAAGGTAAACATATACGCGATGCTCAGGTAGGGTTTAATCAGAAAACCGGTGAACCCGTAGTTAATTTCAAGCTTGATAGTGAAGGCGCCAAATTATTTGGCAATATGACCCATAACAATATAGGTCGGGCACTCGCTATCGTGCTTGATGGGAAAGTCATTACAGCCCCTGTTATTCGCAGTGAAATACCGGGTGGAAGCGGTGAGATTAGTGGCAATTTCACTACCTCTGAAGCGAATAATTTAGCGTTATTATTGAGAGCAGGGGCTTTGCCTGTTCCATTACATGTGATTGAAGAGCGAACCGTTGGTCCTGATCTTGGCAGTGATGCCATACAAATGGGGCTAACAACCGGCCTGTTAGGCGCAGCAATGGTCGTGATTTTCATGCTGGGAATCTATGGCAGATGGGGACTTATCGCGTGTACAGGTCTTGCTATTAACGTAGGGCTGATTTTTGGTGCACTCGGTTTACTTGGCGCAACACTCACGCTGCCTGGCATTGCCGGTATTATCCTGACCATTGGCATGGCGGTGGATGCCAATATTCTTATTAATGAACGCATCCGGGAAGAATCAAAGCGAGGTAAAGCGGCTTGGAAAGCGCTTCGAGAGGGCTTTGACAAAGCGTATACCACCATTCTGGACTCAAATTTAACGACGCTTATCGCTGTAAGTTTGTTATTTATGTTTGGTACAGGACCTGTTCAGGGCTTTGCTGTGACGATAGGAATCGGCTTGGTGACTTCAATGTTTACTGCTGTTGCCGTGACACGATTACTGATGGAATGGTCTATTCGAGGTAAAGAAAAACAACCTTTAAAGATCAACGATTTCAATTTCTTAGATAGATTAAGTGGCAAGGGCATTAATTTTCTGCGTGGGCGTTATGCAGGACTGACAACGTCAGCCATTTTGTCTATTGCTGCTGTGGTGTTGTTCTTTCAGCCCGGTCTGAAATATGGCGTTGATTTTACTGGGGGGACATTAGTTGAGGTTCACGCCACGGATTTATCTGTTGAACAAATCAGAAATACGCTGGGAAATCATTATTTATCAGATGCCCTTATTCAGGAAACAGGAAAGGCGGGTGACTTTCTGGTCAGGCTGCCTGTGACATCAACTGAGCCTGGTGCCACATCACAGCAAGTTAATGATTTAAAAGAAGCCGTACTGACTATTCAGCCTGATGCTGACTTTCCTAAAGTCGATATGGTAGGCCCTAAAGTCAGTGGTAATTTCTCCGATAACACGATCCTGGCTATCTTGTTAGCTGGGGTAGGGATGTTAATCTACCTGACAGTGAGGTTTGAATCTCATTTTGCTATCGCTGCAACATTAACGATTGCGTTGGATTTAACTAAAACCATTGGTTTCTTTGCGTTAACAGGTGTTGAATTTAATCTGACGGCAGTGACGGCATTGTTAGCCCTTATCGGTTATTCCATCAATGATAAAGTGGTGGTGTTTGATCGTATTCGAGAAAGTATTCGAGCCACACCGGATAAACCGATTATTCAGATGATGAATGAGAGTATTTCGTCGACATTAACCAGGACGGTATTTACGTCTGTTACCACATTTTTGGCACTTTTACCGATGGGAATAGCAGGAGGGTCAGCCGTTTCAAGTTTTGCCTTACCTATGCTTTTTGGCATAGTGATTGGTACAAGTTCATCAGTATTTATTGCGGCACCTATTTTGTATTTCTTGAGTCAACGCAGAAGCCAAAAAGGTCTGGCACTGCTGAGACCAACGACAGAAGAAATGCGTGAGAAGTTGGCTCAAATTCCTTAGAGAGGATAAGTATGGTTTGGCTATTGCTGTTAAGTGGTTTAGTACTGCTCATTTTTGGAGCGGATATGCTGGTAAAAGGAGCTGCCAAGCTTGCCGGTAGTTTTGGTGTGCCACCATTAGTCATTGGCTTAACCGTCGTCGCCTTTGGAACGAGTGCTCCTGAACTCGCTGTCAGCGTTAAATCTGCCTGGTCCGGCCAGGCAGAGCTGGCTATTGCGAATGTGATTGGAAGTAATATTTTTAATATTCTATTCATTCTTGGTCTGGCTGCACTCATATCCCCATTACTCGTTTCCAAGCAGCTTATCAGACAGGATGTGCCTATTATGATTGCTGTGTCTGCCATAGCGACGGTCATGGTATGGAATGGATTACTTGAGAGATGGGAATCAGCCATTTTGTTTTTAGCTTTACTTGCTTACACCGGTTTTCTGTTTATCCAAGGTAAAAAGCAAAACGATGAAGAGGGAATAGCTGAAATAGATGAATTGCTCTCCGTGAATACACCGACATGGAAAAGCGTATTGTATTTCGTTATCGGCCTCATATTACTGGTGTTAGGTGCTCGCTGGTTAGTACAAAGTGCGATTAGCATTGCTACAGGATTAGGTGTTAGTGAAGCCGTTATCGGACTAACCATTGTTGCTGTGGGCACATCATTACCCGAAGTTATGACCTCAGTTATGGCAACAATACGAGGGGAGCGAGACATTGCAATTGGTAATGTTGTCGGTAGTAATATTTTCAATATCCTCTGTGTGCTTGGTCTGGCAGGACTCATCTCACCAGAACCATTAATTGCTGGCCCACAATTGGCAACATTAGATATACCTGTCATGTTGGCTGTTTCAGTTTTATGTCTACCTTTATTTTTTGTGGGTGGCACATTAACCCGATTTGAGGGATTTTTATTCCTTCTTTTATATACATCTTATGTTTCGTACATGATTTTAGTGGTTACTCAGGCTAACTTCGCAACCACATTAGAACAGGCTTTAATCTATGGCATAATTCCAGCTGTATTTATTTATGTCAGTTTTACTTTAGTAAGAGATTTGATGCAGCGGCAGAAAAAATAACCAACGCTAGTAAGTCCGGTTTGAGGTAACTATTACAGAATACAAAATTGTCCATCTGGACTTACTAACATTTATTTATTAATGATTGGTTTGGATCTCTGATTAACCAGAATTTGAGATCTAATAAATAAAACACGCATCCAAAAAAATGCTGAATAAGCACTTTTGAATTTAAAAATCTGCAGGGTGATTACCCAAAATAAAAGTCAGATTTTAAATTTTGAATACCTGCAAAACGCCACAAGAAACATCCTCAATGACAGCGATCGATTTGTCATAAACCATATTATAAGAATAGACCAGAAGCGGATTTGGACATCTTAAAAATCGAGTCATTCGGCTCTCGTTTTTACACCCACTTAAGTTCTCATAATGTATCCACTTTATGTTACTAAGCCTGTTTTGACGGACAATAAAAAACCCGTCAAAACGGGCTTTTTACACATAAAGGGTATTATGCGAATTTTTATCTCATTTTCTTTGCTTTCTCTATATCTTCTAACTCAATTTCATTAATTTTTAGCGCCAAAACTGCATCTACAACATCAGTTGGTTTTATAAATTTGTCTGCTTCTTTTGCTAATTCCCATGCTTTGTCTTCTATAGCTTTCCACCTGTTAGGCCTCACTCTCACTGCATGTGCTTTTTCTGCCATATGTAATTCCTCTATAAAAAATTAATAATCATTCTACTTGTTTGAAAATTACTTATTGACAATTAATTTGTTATTTATTAATAATTCATCAAAACATAATTTGTAATTAATTAATAACGGCTTACCTGAAAGATAAAGCCCTGTTCTGGTCTGGGTTTCTTTGCCGTTGCCCTTAACAGACTGGAACAGGCACTAGGTTTTTGGGAGCGGGGCGATAGCCCCGTGACCCTAGACTTGAATTGGGAACACTTAATCACGGAACGGCAAAAATGAACGAAGTTAATCAGCAAGAATCAGGGACAGTTCGAACACTCAACGACATTTATCCAATCATTTCGGATGTACGAAACACGGGTAAAGGTTGGTACACAAAAGTAACCATGTTCAATTCTGGTGACGTTGAATGCCTCGCTATGAAATTAGACTCTGACCAAGCGATTCGCCGTGGCGGTGGTGCCAAACGTGAAAATTCATCGAAAGAAGAAATGACCGATGAGGTTCTGAAAAAGTCACAAGCAAGAGCAAAAAAAACAGTTCGTCACAAATCATTAATGATGAACGCTGACAGGATGTTAACTCTGACATACAGGGAAAACATGAAAGACCTTAGTCAAGCATGGTCAGACCTGAAAAAATTCAGCCGATTAATGAAAGATGAATTCGAAGATAAATGGCAATACATCTGCGTACCAGAATTTCAAAAGCGCGGAGCCGTACACTTTCATATGGCCTTATCTGGCTTTTTCGATGTAGCAACAGTTCGTAAACATTGGCGTGCTGTAGTAGGTGACGGCAATATTGACATTACCTCACCAAGAAAAGCCATTGACAAAAACTCTTGGAACCCAAAACGCATAGCCATGTATCTGGCTAAGTACATCACCAAGAAAGACAGCGTCTTATTCAATAAACGCCGTTATTCATCAACGAATATTCAAAAGCCGCCATTTGTAACAGGCTGGCTACCAATCACCATTGGGTTAACTGTAGACATGATCTTAACTCGCATCATTCGCCAGCTTACCTATCGTGAACCCTCTGACTATTACGAAACATCAGAGAGCTATTTTCCATTAATTATCATTTCAACATAGGGGCAACAACTATGGCACAACAAATTATCGAATTTGAGAAACAAACAAAATCTAAAGTTATGGAATCTGAATACAACGGTCGCAAACGCTATCGAGTTACTCAGCCAGCTTTACTTTTTACGCCTGGCGAAAAATATCCAGATAAGTTTGATTTTTATCTCTACAACGGCGAAGACATTAATGTAGCAAACGCTGTTCAACCATATGCAATCGGACGATATCACTTTAAGGATAACGCCATTGGTGTAAACACCGTTTTTGGTATTCGCGAGCTAAATCTTGATGCTAGCGAAATCGAGCCTGTATCAGCTCAAGTTAAACAGGCTAGCTAATCATGTCACGCACTACCATCAACTTATTAGCGTTCACAGTCGGAATCATTCTGGCTGTCTACGCTGGCTTGGCTAGTGCTGACACACTCGTATGTGCTGCTTTAGATACTGATGGCATTAGCTGTCTTGAATGGGTATCTCAACAGCCACTCGGTTTGCCTCCTCTCACTGTAGATCAGGCAAAAGACCTGTCCATTAAAGCATGGCTTTTATGGGCAATTTGTTATCTCTGGGCAAAGCTCAGGGACATTGTTTAATAAATGAGGAAATCAAAATGGATGTAACATCTATCACTGACTTAATCGTCTTAGCTGTAGCCGCTGCTGGTACTCTTGGCCTTGCTGTATTAGGCTTTGTTGCTGGTATCAAAAACTGGAAGCGCCTGCGTAGTGCTTCTTAAGATGCTAAACAAATACGGGGCAGGGAGACTTGCCCCATATTTCAAAGGGGAATCATATGGAAGGCTGGATAATACTATTCATTCTTGCAATTGCTGGCATTATTTTATTCTGGCCTTCGCGTTAACAATTTCATTTAGTGCGAATTCAGCACAATTAATCAGATATTCAGGTGTTACATCATGGTATCCAACTTATGAATCAGCCTGTTCTGCTTTTGATAACTGGCTTTCAGATGGCACTTATGCCGCTTTAAACTCAACAAATTGCGTTCGCTATCATTCAGGTGGTGACATTTACAGTACATACACGCCTTCCTTTCAGTCAGGTAGTTGTCCTTCTGGCTATATCGAGAATTCATCCGGTTTTTGTGAGTTAGAACCTTCATGTCCAGTTGGTGAAATTGATTTAGGCGGCGGTGACTGCCAAGCAATCTGTAACGCAGGTACACCTCGTACTTTATTCATTCCAGTTTACTCTGCAACTAATCAGATAATCACTGAAACAGGCTGTACTGCTCAATTTAATAAGGCAGACACTAATTCATGTAAGACATATCAGGACACAATCTATTGTGTTGCTGAATATATTGAAACTGATCAATTCAATGAAACAAATCCCTGCGATAGCTACACGCCAACTGGAATACAAGACGGTTGTTATACAACTATCGGTGGTACTGATGACGAAAATCCTACAGGTACTATCAACGATACTGAGGGTACTGAAGACCTACCAAAACCAACATCAACAGAACAAACTTCATCCACTGAACCAGTAACGGAGACAAATCCTGATGGCTCGACAACAACAACATCAACGGAAACTACTACAAAGACGCTCGATTCTGGTACCACTATTGAGCAGATTGGTTCTACGGTCGTTAAGAAAGATTCTTCGGGTAATATTATTGAGATAGTAGAGCAAAAAACATTCAATACATACACTGATGGTACCGCTACGGAAACCATTGAAGAAACAACAACGGCCACACCTTCAACAGTCACTAAAACAACTCGTGATTTCACTAATAACACGACTACTACCACAACAATTAAAACTGGTCAGTCTGGATCTCAAACTGTCACAGTAACTAAAAATTACAATTCATCAGGTCAAGTTACATCCTCAGAAACTACGACAACAGGTACTGTCTCTGATACGGGTACCGGTGATTCTGGTACCGGTGATGTTGAAGGAGAGGGTACACCTCCATTTTGTGAATATGCTGATGTAGTTTGTGATTTTATCGACTGGTTCAAAGGTGATGGTACCGAAGAGCCAGTAAATCCTGAATTACCGGTTGATGAAATCGATGTAACAGAATTCGAATCTGACTGGAATAGTGGTCTGTCAACTGGCACATGCCCTCCACCGACCACAACTAATTTCAACGGTCAAACAATTGTTAGAGACTACACAGAAACCTGTGATGCAGTCTCTAATATCTTCAAGCCAATATTGCTGTTTCTGACCATGATTGCATGCGGCTATTTACTAGCGGGGTATCGTAAATAATGCCAGCTTTACTATACGGAATTTTGTCTTGGGCAATGTCTGGATTCCTTGCCAATATCCTAGTTGGTGCAGGGATCAGCGTATTAGTCTTTACAGGCTTTTCGCCTATGATCGAATCATTTCTCAATGATGCAATTAGCCAATTAAACGGATTGCCACAAATAGCAATACAGTTCTTTTTGCTGTCAGGGGCAGGGGATGCACTCTCAATGATGGGCTCAGCATTGTTGACTCGCGTTGCAATGGATGCTGCCGCTATTTCTTTTGGCCTTAAATCTACGAGTTAATTATGCTGATATTAGTTACAGGCGTGCCAGGTTCTGGAAAATCACTTTATAGCGTTGACCTTATCGAGAAATATATTGAAGCAAACCAAAAGCTAATCAAAGATGGTCACGAGCCTAGAGAAATCTACTCTGATATCGATGGCTTAACAATCGAAGGTGTTAAACAATCACCGGATGATTGGCGCTATGCTCCCGATGGTTCAATTGTCGTTTATGATGAATGTCAGCAGAAATTTGGGCCTGACGGACAAGGCCGTTCTGGAAGGGCTGATATACAAGAATTTGAAACCCACAGACACCGTGGTTTCGACATTATCTTAATCACTCAGCATCCAAAGCTTTTACACGCTCATATTAGGCGCCTTGTCGGTAAGCATTATCATGTTGAACGTATGTATGGCACTCAAAATGCCAAAATCTATCAGCGTGATGGTCAAATAGATATTGATAAACAAGCTCAGTTAAGCAAGCTAGACAATTTTGTCTGGTCGTATCCAAAAAAGCACTTTGGTAAGTACAAAAGCGCCACGCTTCATACACACAAGGCGCACCTTCCAAAGTTCTTGAAGCGTGCAATTATTGGCATCACAATCATTGGAATAATTATTTACCTTATCTCGCCTTATGCCATGAAGTTCTTCACTTCATCATTTGCAAAGGTTGAAGAAACACAAACTGAATCAAGTACCAAAACTGTTTCTAATGAGATAATCATTACACCGGCTGAGGAAACAACACCTGTTGCTTGTATAACAATGGGTGATAAATGCAGTTGCTATAACTCTTATGGATATCTGCTCGAAATTCCATATCAATACTGCAAAAAATTTACTGAGGATACGCCTCGATATCTTGATTTGCAGAATAAGCAGCCTAAGAGAGCGGCAGCGACTTAGGCTGCTTATCTGCCATCCTTTAATGGAACGTACTTATAATAATTTGTTGCAATTATGAATAAACAAGCAGCTAACGTCAGAAATTTATTCTTTCTCATTTCATGCTTCTTTTCTGCATGCATCTGGTTTTCAATCTATCTATTTATTGAACATCAATTCCTAGACATTATTGCAACATCATTAATAGTTCTCTTTCTCTCTCTACCTGCATTCATGTTCATGAAAGAATCCATCAGAATACATATTGACCATAGTAGATAAACTTCATCATTGCCTACAATTCAAACTCAATACATACATCAAGCTTCACTGGCACGTAAGCCATCCCTGATCTGAATTCATTCTTGCTATGAACAATCTCTAACTTGTAAGACGTTGGTGACTACTGCTTTTATTTAAGTTCGCATAATGTATCCACTTTATGTTACTAAGCCTGTTTTGACGGACAATAAAAAACCCGTCAAAACGGGCTTTTTACACATAAAGGGTATTATGCGAATTTTTATCTCATTTTCTTTGCTTTCTCTATATCTTCTAACTCAATTTCATTAATTTTTAGCGCCAAAACTGCATCTACAACATCAGTTGGTTTTATAAATTTGTCTGCTTCTTTTGCTAATTCCCATGCTTTGTCTTCTATAGCTTTCCACCTGTTAGGCCTCACTCTCACTGCATGTGCTTTTTCTGCCATATGTAATTCCTCTATAAAAAATTAATAATCATTCTACTTGTTTGAAAATTACTTATTGACAATTAATTTGTTATTTATTAATAATTCATCAAAACATAATTTGTAATTAATTAATAACGGCTTACCTGAAAGATAAAGCCCTGTTCTGGTCTGGGTTTCTTTGCCGTTGCCCTTAACAGACTGGAACAGGCACTAGGTTTTTGGGAGCGGGGCGATAGCCCCGTGACCCTAGACTTGAATTGGGAACACTTAATCACGGAACGGCAAAAATGAACGAAGTTAATCAGCAAGAATCAGGGACAGTTCGAACACTCAACGACATTTATCCAATCATTTCGGATGTACGAAACACGGGTAAAGGTTGGTACACAAAAGTAACCATGTTCAATTCTGGTGACGTTGAATGCCTCGCTATGAAATTAGACTCTGACCAAGCGATTCGCCGTGGCGGTGGTGCCAAACGTGAAAATTCATCGAAAGAAGAAATGACCGATGAGGTTCTGAAAAAGTCACAAGCAAGAGCAAAAAAAACAGTTCGTCACAAATCATTAATGATGAACGCTGACAGGATGTTAACTCTGACATACAGGGAAAACATGAAAGACCTTAGTCAAGCATGGTCAGACCTGAAAAAATTCAGCCGATTAATGAAAGATGAATTCGAAGATAAATGGCAATACATCTGCGTACCAGAATTTCAAAAGCGCGGAGCCGTACACTTTCATATGGCCTTATCTGGCTTTTTCGATGTAGCAACAGTTCGTAAACATTGGCGTGCTGTAGTAGGTGACGGCAATATTGACATTACCTCACCAAGAAAAGCCATTGACAAAAACTCTTGGAACCCAAAACGCATAGCCATGTATCTGGCTAAGTACATCACCAAGAAAGACAGCGTCTTATTCAATAAACGCCGTTATTCATCAACGAATATTCAAAAGCCGCCATTTGTAACAGGCTGGCTACCAATCACCATTGGGTTAACTGTAGACATGATCTTAACTCGCATCATTCGCCAGCTTACCTATCGTGAACCCTCTGACTATTACGAAACATCAGAGAGCTATTTTCCATTAATTATCATTTCAACATAGGGGCAACAACTATGGCACAACAAATTATCGAATTTGAGAAACAAACAAAATCTAAAGTTATGGAATCTGAATACAACGGTCGCAAACGCTATCGAGTTACTCAGCCAGCTTTACTTTTTACGCCTGGCGAAAAATATCCAGATAAGTTTGATTTTTATCTCTACAACGGCGAAGACATTAATGTAGCAAACGCTGTTCAACCATATGCAATCGGACGATATCACTTTAAGGATAACGCCATTGGTGTAAACACCGTTTTTGGTATTCGCGAGCTAAATCTTGATGCTAGCGAAATCGAGCCTGTATCAGCTCAAGTTAAACAGGCTAGCTAATCATGTCACGCACTACCATCAACTTATTAGCGTTCACAGTCGGAATCATTCTGGCTGTCTACGCTGGCTTGGCTAGTGCTGACACACTCGTATGTGCTGCTTTAGATACTGATGGCATTAGCTGTCTTGAATGGGTATCTCAACAGCCACTCGGTTTGCCTCCTCTCACTGTAGATCAGGCAAAAGACCTGTCCATTAAAGCATGGCTTTTATGGGCAATTTGTTATCTCTGGGCAAAGCTCAGGGACATTGTTTAATAAATGAGGAAATCAAAATGGATGTAACATCTATCACTGACTTAATCGTCTTAGCTGTAGCCGCTGCTGGTACTCTTGGCCTTGCTGTATTAGGCTTTGTTGCTGGTATCAAAAACTGGAAGCGCCTGCGTAGTGCTTCTTAAGATGCTAAACAAATACGGGGCAGGGAGACTTGCCCCATATTTCAAAGGGGAATCATATGGAAGGCTGGATAATACTATTCATTCTTGCAATTGCTGGCATTATTTTATTCTGGCCTTCGCGTTAACAATTTCATTTAGTGCGAATTCAGCACAATTAATCAGATATTCAGGTGTTACATCATGGTATCCAACTTATGAATCAGCCTGTTCTGCTTTTGATAACTGGCTTTCAGATGGCACTTATGCCGCTTTAAACTCAACAAATTGCGTTCGCTATCATTCAGGTGGTGACATTTACAGTACATACACGCCTTCCTTTCAGTCAGGTAGTTGTCCTTCTGGCTATATCGAGAATTCATCCGGTTTTTGTGAGTTAGAACCTTCATGTCCAGTTGGTGAAATTGATTTAGGCGGCGGTGACTGCCAAGCAATCTGTAACGCAGGTACACCTCGTACTTTATTCATTCCAGTTTACTCTGCAACTAATCAGATAATCACTGAAACAGGCTGTACTGCTCAATTTAATAAGGCAGACACTAATTCATGTAAGACATATCAGGACACAATCTATTGTGTTGCTGAATATATTGAAACTGATCAATTCAATGAAACAAATCCCTGCGATAGCTACACGCCAACTGGAATACAAGACGGTTGTTATACAACTATCGGTGGTACTGATGACGAAAATCCTACAGGTACTATCAACGATACTGAGGGTACTGAAGACCTACCAAAACCAACATCAACAGAACAAACTTCATCCACTGAACCAGTAACGGAGACAAATCCTGATGGCTCGACAACAACAACATCAACGGAAACTACTACAAAGACGCTCGATTCTGGTACCACTATTGAGCAGATTGGTTCTACGGTCGTTAAGAAAGATTCTTCGGGTAATATTATTGAGATAGTAGAGCAAAAAACATTCAATACATACACTGATGGTACCGCTACGGAAACCATTGAAGAAACAACAACGGCCACACCTTCAACAGTCACTAAAACAACTCGTGATTTCACTAATAACACGACTACTACCACAACAATTAAAACTGGTCAGTCTGGATCTCAAACTGTCACAGTAACTAAAAATTACAATTCATCAGGTCAAGTTACATCCTCAGAAACTACGACAACAGGTACTGTCTCTGATACGGGTACCGGTGATTCTGGTACCGGTGATGTTGAAGGAGAGGGTACACCTCCATTTTGTGAATATGCTGATGTAGTTTGTGATTTTATCGACTGGTTCAAAGGTGATGGTACCGAAGAGCCAGTAAATCCTGAATTACCGGTTGATGAAATCGATGTAACAGAATTCGAATCTGACTGGAATAGTGGTCTGTCAACTGGCACATGCCCTCCACCGACCACAACTAATTTCAACGGTCAAACAATTGTTAGAGACTACACAGAAACCTGTGATGCAGTCTCTAATATCTTCAAGCCAATATTGCTGTTTCTGACCATGATTGCATGCGGCTATTTACTAGCGGGGTATCGTAAATAATGCCAGCTTTACTATACGGAATTTTGTCTTGGGCAATGTCTGGATTCCTTGCCAATATCCTAGTTGGTGCAGGGATCAGCGTATTAGTCTTTACAGGCTTTTCGCCTATGATCGAATCATTTCTCAATGATGCAATTAGCCAATTAAACGGATTGCCACAAATAGCAATACAGTTCTTTTTGCTGTCAGGGGCAGGGGATGCACTCTCAATGATGGGCTCAGCATTGTTGACTCGCGTTGCAATGGATGCTGCCGCTATTTCTTTTGGCCTTAAATCTACGAGTTAATTATGCTGATATTAGTTACAGGCGTGCCAGGTTCTGGAAAATCACTTTATAGCGTTGACCTTATCGAGAAATATATTGAAGCAAACCAAAAGCTAATCAAAGATGGTCACGAGCCTAGAGAAATCTACTCTGATATCGATGGCTTAACAATCGAAGGTGTTAAACAATCACCGGATGATTGGCGCTATGCTCCCGATGGTTCAATTGTCGTTTATGATGAATGTCAGCAGAAATTTGGGCCTGACGGACAAGGCCGTTCTGGAAGGGCTGATATACAAGAATTTGAAACCCACAGACACCGTGGTTTCGACATTATCTTAATCACTCAGCATCCAAAGCTTTTACACGCTCATATTAGGCGCCTTGTCGGTAAGCATTATCATGTTGAACGTATGTATGGCACTCAAAATGCCAAAATCTATCAGCGTGATGGTCAAATAGATATTGATAAACAAGCTCAGTTAAGCAAGCTAGACAATTTTGTCTGGTCGTATCCAAAAAAGCACTTTGGTAAGTACAAAAGCGCCACGCTTCATACACACAAGGCGCACCTTCCAAAGTTCTTGAAGCGTGCAATTATTGGCATCACAATCATTGGAATAATTATTTACCTTATCTCGCCTTATGCCATGAAGTTCTTCACTTCATCATTTGCAAAGGTTGAAGAAACACAAACTGAATCAAGTACCAAAACTGTTTCTAATGAGATAATCATTACACCGGCTGAGGAAACAACACCTGTTGCTTGTATAACAATGGGTGATAAATGCAGTTGCTATAACTCTTATGGATATCTGCTCGAAATTCCATATCAATACTGCAAAAAATTTACTGAGGATACGCCTCGATATCTTGATTTGCAGAATAAGCAGCCTAAGAGAGCGGCAGCGACTTAGGCTGCTTATCTGCCATCCTTTAATGGAACGTACTTATAATAATTTGTTGCAATTATGAATAAACAAGCAGCTAACGTCAGAAATTTATTCTTTCTCATTTCATGCTTCTTTTCTGCATGCATCTGGTTTTCAATCTATCTATTTATTGAACATCAATTCCTAGACATTATTGCAACATCATTAATAGTTCTCTTTCTCTCTCTACCTGCATTCATGTTCATGAAAGAATCCATCAGAATACATATTGACCATAGTAGATAAACTTCATCATTGCCTACAATTCAAACTCAATACATACATCAAGCTTCACTGGCACGTAAGCCATCCCTGATCTGAATTCATTCTTGCTATGAACAATCTCTAACTTGTAAGACGTTGGTGACTACTGCTTTTATTTAAGTTCGCATAATATATATTATGTTAAATAGAATAGATGATAATGCTTTCTAAAGTAGATGTGAGTATTTACATGGATTTCTTAAGACCAACCTCTTTTGGTGGTTAAAAGCACAGATATTTGTGATGAAGATAACGTTCAGACAGGCTCGATATGCAGCCAGAATGACAAAGAAACAAGTGGCTGAGTACCTGGAAATATCACCAGGCACTGTCGCTAATTATGAGAAAACAAACCATGCCCCCAAAGTAATTATAGAGTGTCTTTTATTGCTTGGTGGCAAGATGCCAAGTATCGGCCGTCGGAATTGTTTTGAGGGTTGGTCTTTTGGTAATGGTTATCTGTGGTCACCCTCTGGAGAGAAATTTACCAGCGGAGAAATTCTCGCATTGCGTATCACTAGAAAATTGGCGGATGAACTTTATGAAGAGAATGTGAGGCTAAGAAAACAAAATCATAGTCGCCAAAAAAAGAGCGATTAATTTGCATAATCGCCCCCTCTTCTTTGTATGTTCAAAATTTAAAATCTGACGTTGATTTCGGGTAATTACCCTGCAGATTTTAAAATCTGACTATGTCGATTTTAGCGGTGTGCTACTTTGACGGTCGTGTTTTGCCAGACTTTGTGAACTTGTCTTTTGATTTGTTCAAAGTGTGCTGATTGTTCTGGTTGTTTATGAAGTTCAAGCATTATGCTAATGCCGTCTATCAGATAATCACCTGCGTTCATTAATAAACTGGCTAAACGATTGGTGTCTTCGGCTCGGGTGGCAATACCGACAATAATCTGATGATCATCCATTTCAAGATCTTGTTCGACAGAGTGAATTCGAGAATGAACGGTTTCGCTTAAAAAGGCATATTCTGTACGATATTCACTCATCAAACCGGCCATTTCAGCTTTGATAGCAGTACTGACATCGCCACGGTTAATTTCATCCGCACTGTTTATCATGCGTTCCAAATCATTCATCTCAAGTTCGGTTAAAGCATGAATCTCGAGCTGTTTTAGATAAAAGCGTGTCAGGACTTCCCTTCTTTGATCGGTGTCACCATCCGTCATGGCTTCGAGAAAATCGGCATGACGATAAAATGCCGCTAGATTGAATAAAGCCTCTAGCAAACAACGCGACATGATTTCTGTTTCATGAATCATGCCTCGCTCGGCCATCAGCAAAATAGATTGAAAGTGAGAGAGCATGCGTTGGAAATAAAGGCTTAGATAGACTTCATTTTTATCATCAGGGTGAATGTGACAGTGATTTAAAATCGATTGCCCCAACTGGCTTAAATCTTCACAAACAAGGTATTGTGGAGTCTGGTGCATTTCAACACTGAGCGTTCCTGTTCGTGATTGCTCTGATAGAAAGCCTGTATCCTTAAAACTTGTTTGCTCTGACATAAAAACCTCTTATATTGCTTAGTGATTATCTATCTTACGCTTACCTGCTTGGCTTACAAAGCCTGATCTGTTTTTGACTCATGATTTCATTTCTGTATAACTGGTGTGAACAGATACATAGATAAGGAGAACAATATGGGATGGCGTGAAGATGGTACAGAAAAAACCTATACAGATGAAGAGGTTGAAGCGCGTTTAAAACAGGAGCTTCCACATTGGTATTTAGAGAACGGTTGGATACGTCGCAAATACAAAACCAGTGGCTGGAAAAGTACCTTGATGGTGGTCAATACAATAGGTCATTTAGCCGAGGCGGGCTTTCATCATCCGGATTTAACGGTGTCTTACGCGTTTGTTATCGTCAAGCTCACCAATCATGCAGCCAAAGGCATTACCGATAAAGATTTTGAGCTCGCCAAGAAATTTGAAGAAGTGGTGATGTGGCAGCCTGGCCTGGATGATGGTGCATTAGTTGGCACCCCGGATGATGCTCGCTTTAAATATATTAAATACGATTAATGGATAGCTAGATGGATATTGATGAGTCACTAAATGTCTTTGGTGAGAAGTTAGAAAGTTGTAGTGAAGAACCTCTCACGGGCTTTTACCGTGATGGTTGTTGTAATACCAGTGATGCTGACTACGGTCAGCACACGGTTTGTGTGCAAGTTAGTCAGGCTTTTCTGGAATATTCACGTTTCCGTGGTAATGATTTAACTACACCAGTGAAAGAATTTGGTTTTCCTGGTTTGAAACCAGGCGATCGCTGGTGTTTATGTGCTCAACGCTGGTTGGAAGCCTATGAGCATGACATGGCACCAAAAATCTATCTATCAGCCACGCACCAACGCGCGACTGAAGTGATTCCGCTCGAAGTTTTAAAAGAATATGCGGCAGATCTGAATTAGACCTTGTTACGTGTGACTGGTAAAAAACCTTTCTACATCTTCAATATTCTGGCTTATTGGCATGGGCGGTAAACTACGCATAAACACTTTACCGTAAGGTTTACTTAAAAAGCGGGGATCGCAGAGTACCAATACTCCTGAATCATGGGTATCACGAATGAGGCGGCCAATCCCTTGTTTCAATTGAATAACGGCAGCCGGGATTTGGATCGTTCGAAAAGGGTTACCGCCCCGCTCTTTTAAATCATTAATACGGGCTTCCAACACGGGATCACCGGGTGAAGCAAAGGGAATTTTATCAATCAATACGCAGGATAAGGCTTCACCCCGCACATCCACGCCTTCCCAGAAGCTATTAGTGCCAAGCAAAATAGCATTGCCATGAGTGCGAAATTCTTCTAGTAACTGGGTTTTGGCGCCTGAGCCTTGTACCAGCACCGGATAATCAGATTCTTTCAAGGCCTCAGCAACTTCATGCATGGCTTTATAGCTGGTGAATAATAAAAAAATGCGTCCCTGGCTGTGTTCAATCACCGATTTCGCTACTTCAGCCACATGACTATTGTAGTTCGGGTGTGAGGGTTCAACCGGAATGGTGGGCATATAAAGTAAGCTTTGTTTGCCATAATCAAACGGACTTTGCCAGCTGGCAGTTATCGGATCTTCCAAACCTAACTGATGTGTGAAGTTATTAAACTTGCCTGCCACAGTGAGTGTGGCTGAAGTGAATATCCAAGCCTGCAGTTTATCTTTTATCCAGGTTTGAAAATACTGACTAACTTCTTGTGGTGTGGCATGCAAAATAAAACTCGAGCTACGGTTATCAAGCCACAACACCAGTTCTGTTTGTTCGTTTTGCTGAAATAAAGACAAACGTTCGATCAAATCCTGACTACGTTGGTGACACTGTTCCAGGCCTCTGCCCCGCTCGGCTGCAGCATCAAGTTGAATTTCCAGTTTTTCCAATGATTCCAATAAGATATTAAGCTTTTCTATAATATCTTGAGACTTCTCTAACACAGTCTGCCAGGGAACACGTTGCTCATGCTCGCCCAGGGACAGATTAAATTGGTGTAAGCGATTATCCAGTTGTTCTGCCGCACTGCGAATATCGTTCATATCGGTAGCTTCAGCTTCCATTTCACGAATGCTGTCGCGACTTAATTCCTGAATTTGATGACTGCTGACTCGATGTCCGAGGAATTGACTGGCAATTGCCGGAAGTTGATGGGCTTCATCAATAATATATGCATCGGCATCAGGTAAGACCTCACCCTGCCCCGACGATTTCAGTGCCATATCCGACATCAGTAAGTGGTGGTTAACGACTACTATATCGGCTTCCTGAGCTTTGCGTCTGGCTTCAACAATAAAACATTCGTCGTATTGTGGGCATTGCTGACCAAGACAGTTATCAACGGTTGAGGTGACTTTTGGCCATAGCGGGGAGTTTTCGTCTAATAAATCGGTTTCACTTAAATCCCCAGTAGTCGTTTTACCGCTCCATTCTCGTAAGGTTTGCAGGGTATGTTGATGGTATTGCTGACCGGGTTCAGACTCAGCCAGACCAAGACGGTGATGGCATAAATAATTACTGCGACCTTTTAATAAAGCGGTTTTTAATGGCACAGAAAGTACTTCACGAAGTTTCGGTAAATCTTTGTTAAATAATTGGTCTTGTAAGTTTTTTGTACCCGTTGAGATAAAGACTTTTTGGCCAGAAAGCATTGCTGGTGCAAGGTAGGCAAAGGTCTTACCTGTGCCCGTGCCGGCTTCAGCGATGAGAATATCGCCATGCGTTAGCGCTTCACCGACTTGCCGTGCCATCTCCAACTGTTGGATTCTGCTGGTGTAACCTGAAATGTGTTTTGATAACAAACCATTATCTGCAAATAGTTCATCAATGCGTTCGATCATGCTATCCCTATTCGTTGATTTATCATCCACACCAGACAGATACCCACGACAAAAAAACTAAGTCCACAGGCATAAGCGACTCTTTTATGCTGGTTTATCAAGTTTGCTTCAGGCTCAGTGGATAAAATATATGGCTGGTCTTTATGTGTGGAAGCTTTAAGTATGCTCAGTGGTTTTTCATGTGCCATTGCACCAACTTTTGCTTTGGCCTGCTGATAGGCATCTTTTCTGGCTTGCTCCCATTCTTGCTGGCTAAGTTGGCCATCTCGATTTGTATCATATCGATGCAAAAGATCATTGGGATCTTTTTTCCAGTCTTTTAAGGTGGAAGTCATCATATTTTTTAAACTCGAATCTTCAATGCTGGCTACGGTTTGAAACTCGCCCAGCGCATAAAGATATTCCCCTTCCAGAATGCTCCACTCGGTATAACGACGAGCAGGAAAGCTATCTCGTTTATACCAGCGTTTTTTTCGCTTGGTGATGACGTTGGCATCATCCGGATCAATCACGCACTGATCCGAGCTGTCATCTAACAGGAAAATATCATCACTCGTGTGTGTTTTGATAACTTTCCAGCGTGACTTGATACGCCCTTTTCCTTCATATTCAGTGACTTGTTCTTCGATGGTATAGCGAAACCAGACACATCTTGTCCCAGATATCGGCGAAATAATCGGTGGCCCTTCCATCAAACCAGTCGTACCAATTAATTCAACATAACCTTGCGGTGCTGAGCGGATTTTAGCCGTTGGCACGTTTTCGATCAGTCTGGCATATTGATAGTGTTTTACCATCTGATAAAACAATACGATCACTATCGCTGATAAGACCGCCGCCGCAATATAAAACTCAGTAACAGTGAGCTTGTTTATCTCAATAGAAAGTGAGGCCAGCCAGTCCTGCATCTAACGTTCAAACAAGCTCTTGATGTCCAGGTCGACAAGTTCTTCAGATGTAAATTCGAGCAAAGTAAACGATTTAAAACCAAAAAAGCGCGCCAGGATAACATCAGGAAACTGCTCGATACGGACATTATTGATATTGACGCTTTCATTATAAAATTCACGGCGATCAGCAATGCTGTTTTCCAAGCCGGTAATCCGTGCCTGTAAATGCTGGAATGATTGATCTGCCTTCAGTTCGGGATAGGCTTCTGCCACAGCAAATAAACTACCCAGTCCCATTCTTAATGCGCCTTCGGCAGAACCTAACGCTGAAATATCGCCATTTTGTTGGGCAGAGGCGACCGAAGCACGTGCCTGCATGACTTTTTCCAAAGTGTCCTGCTCATACTGCATATATTGACGGCAGGTTTCAACCAGTTTGGGGAGTTCATCGTGACGTTGTTTTAGTAATACATCAATGTTTGACCAGGCTTTACTGACATTGTGTTTCAACGTGACCAGATTGTTGTAAATGATAATGAGATAGACGATTAGAACAACAACAACTGCCCAAAATATAAATCCGGTAATAGTCATCCATTTTCCCTCAAATAATTAGTCGTCCTGGTTGTCCCATACTTCGGTTTCCGACCCATTTTCACGTGTCCATACCCGTTCACCGATAATTTTGAACTGTGCAATCGACATGGCACCGCGTTTTTTTCGGTTACTGTCTTTTTTATTATCTAAGGCTTCTGCGATAGCTTCGCGGCTTGCTTCATAGATTTCATCGACTTCATAGTGCTCATCAAACAGCACTAATACAGCGAGGTCCCAATCCTGCTCTGGATTTAATTGTCCAATTCTTGGGCTGGCTTTACTGCTATCAAAAATCGCACGCCCTTTGATAATAATGCGTTTATCCTGACGACTACCCTCTTTACCCGTCGCATCAATCGGACTGTTAGGATCATTAATCAGAGAAAGGTTGAGTGCTCGAGCAGCATCAAAACGGGCAATCTCGCCCGTAATAGGTAAGGTACTTCCGGTCGCCTCACGGTATTTGGCCGCGAGCTGTCGGGTTTCATGCATTAATTTATCAATGGAATAGAGGTCCATATCTACCTTGAATGTTTTTTCATTTGCCACCGATTATACATGGCAAAAAAAACGGTCTGTCCAGTTAAATAGACAGACCGTTTAAAACTTGAGGCTGTGAATATTTCCTCTTATGAAGAGACCACAGCTAACTCATTGAGTTTCCGGTTTTTATTTTTTTGCATCAAGTTCTTTTTGGTAATATTTGTGAACCAATTTATCTTGATTTTCCAATAAATAATCGATGCTTGGTTCGTTATTCATGGCTTTTTCGATAGCACGGCGAGTCGCTTCGCGGTGAATATTGAATAAAGCTTCGTGATCTAAATCTTCAACAGTCACGATGCTTGGGTTCAACCAAACAGAAACGATGATACCTAAATCATTCGCTTTTTCTTTTGGAATAGTGCCGTTACGAACCGCATCTAATACACCATTAGCGATGGCGCCTTGAACTGTACCCATCAAAATGTTGGTATACGCCGTTTTCTTAACAGTCACTTTACTGACCATTAATGTCGCAGGTTTAACTTGCATGTCAGTGTTCATCAGCGCTAATACGCGTGAGTGACCTTGAACCTGGTCGCCCATCAGGTTAGCAAATGCGGTACCAAATGGACCGTCTAATTCACCGATGACCACTTCTGGCTCAGCTGCTGTAAAAGCAGGACCACCGGCAACTAGTGCTTCACCTGTACGCATGACAATTCTATCGCTCATAGGATAATTCTCCTGTTGGATTGCTAAAAGATGAAGTAATTATCCCGGTCTAGGCACGAGCTCGCAACCTTGATTGGCTTTATCGTCTTGTTCAACAAGGTTAAACTACTCTTTTTTTGTTGAATTCGATCATGGCTGAAATAGCAACTCCCTACGAACGTATCGGTGGCGAAGCCGGTGTTAGACAATTATGCAAAACCTTTTATGAGGTTATGTGTGAGACACCCCAAACACAACATATTCGCGACTATCACCCAAAAGACATCAGCATCAGTGAAGAAAAATTATATTTATTTCTGACTGGCTGGTTGGGTGGCCCTTCCTTATATACGGATAAATACGGTCATCCCAGACTCAGAGCTCGGCATCTCCCCTTCTCTATTGGTATAGAAGAGCGTGATCAATGGTTGTATTGCATGGCGCAGGCATTGAAATCGATGGATTTAGATCCGTTATTTTCAGAGCAACTCATGGCGTCGTTTGTGCAAACCGCTGATTTTATGCGTAATCGTCCCGAGACCACTGAACAATGAATATCGGCGCGCTAATTATTGGTGATGAAATTCTGAGTGGCAAGCGTCAGGATAAGCATTTCGCTCATTTGCAATCGGTTCTGGCCAAACGTGAATTAGAGCTTAGCTGGACCTTAATTGTCGGTGACGATCCACAACAACTGGAACGGGCCTTGCGCTTTTCAATGAGCAGTCCTGATCTGGTGTTCAGTTTTGGTGGTATTGGCGCCACTCCGGATGATAGAACCCGCCAGACGGCTGCTTTGGTGAAAGGCGTTGAGATTAAACCTCATCCTGATGCAGTCAAAGCAATTGAAGGTCAATTTGGTGAAGATGCCTATCCTAATCGTATTTTGATGGGCCACTTACCCGAAGGCAGCCGAATTATTCCCAATACTATCAATCGCGTGCCTGGCTTTAGCTTGGATAACCATCACTTTATGCCGGGGTTTCCGGAAATGTCATGGCCTATGTTGGAATGGATTTTAGATACACATTACCCACACTTACAGGGTTTACGTCCGAAATCTGAAAGAATCATTACCATTACTAAAGGTCGTGAGTCAGATTTACTGCCAACAATGAATGAAATTGTCGCCCAGTATCCACAGTTAAAATTGTCGAGCTTACCTAAACTCGGCGCTGAACCTCAGATTGAGTTCAGCTTGCGTGGTGACGCTGAACAGATTGAAAAAGCCATGCAACATGTGATTTCAGCGGTTGAAGCAGCCGGTTTTATCTGGTCTGACTATACGCCGGGTAAATAATGAAACCATAAAGGCAGCGTGACGACACTTAATAAAGTCGTCAATGTGACTGCCGCAGCATACAGTGGACTATCCAGTTGGTAACGTTCACAGATCACTACGCCAAACACCATGGTCGGCATTGCGGCCAAAAGCACCACGGCCAGCGCGATATCAGCAGGTAGGTCAAACCAACCGCCCGTAAAAAAGACAGCAATCGGTACTAGTAACAAGGTAATCACAGCAACAGGAAGTAACAAAGGCAGATAGCGTAATCGCAAGCTGTCCCAGCGAATGCTCATGCCCAAGGCAATCAACATCAGTGGCACCACACCGCCTGATAATGTGCTTAATGTGTGATGAATCAATTCAGGACGCGGCACATGCAGCACGTTTAATAAGAGTGCGATGACAACCGCCCACAAAGGTGGCACTCTGGTCAGTTCTTTTAATGGATGGACTTTATGCTGGCCGGCACCCCCATAGTAATGAGCCATTAAAATGCCAAAGGTCATCAAGGCTGGCGTGCAGGCAAACAAGTCATATTGCAGCACAATGGCATTACTCCATGACCCCAGTACCCGATTAGTGACAGGTAAACCTAGATAAGTCACGTTCGGAAAGATGGCAGCCAGCATTAGCGCACCTTTCTGTTCGGGTGTGGTTTTGATGAACCGCAATAAACACCACATGATGATGCCTGCTGTCAGCAATCCAGAAAATGCTGTGAGAGAAATTTTTAGTGAGGTCTCGTCAATCGGCGCGCCCCAAATGACATCAAGCACCAGAGCTGGCAGCAAAATAAAGAAAACCAGATCGGTTAAGGCACGGCGATGCGCCAGGGCTGGGATGTGTCTTGGTGCCCACTGTTTCCAGGCAAAACCACAGGCAATAAGCAGGCCCATCTGCACTAACACTAATAACATCTGTATCGCCTATAAATGAAACGTAGATCGTAGCAATCTACCTGCTGAAACAAAAGTATTATCGCCCGTGATGACGGCGCTTGCTGTGATGCCTTGGTCAGGGTATTGTTAGCGTTTTGGTGATAATTCATCAGATTCCATCAAGTTAGCCGATATATATCAGGCACTACTTAAATGGCCTGAACATCGTAATAAGGAAATCAATATGTCACTTTCTAAGCAGTTGTTAATTCTAATCAGCTTACTTTTTCTGATTGTTTTTTCAGCAAGCTTTGTGATCAGCATGGGCAGCATCCGTGACTATCTCGAAGTAGAATCTGAAATACATATGCAGGATACCGCGACATCGCTGGGTCTTTCACTTAGTCCACATATGGAAGATGAAAATGATCCGATATTACAAACGATGATGAACGCGATTTTTGATATGGGTTACTACCGAGAAATGCATCTGGAAGACATTGATGGAAAAACACTGGTCAGCTTAAAAAATCCGGTCAAAATGGAAGGTGTACCGCAATGGCTGATCAATTGGTTGCCGATGAAATCCGCCACGGCCTCATCTGAAATCAGCTCTGGCTGGTCAATCTCCGGCACATTGTATGTCAGCAGCAACCCGGCTTATGCTTATTTGAAGCTCTATAAACAAGCGAAAGAAACCCTACTTTACTCAGCCATTATTTTTGTCGGTGCCTTTGCTTTATTAATGCTGGTGTTACGGTTTACGCTACAACCACTTAAAGCGATACAAAAACAGGCTAACGAAATTTCTTCCGGTCAATTTACTACCATTGATCGTTTACCCTGGACGCGAGAAGTCCGCCAGGTCGCTCAATCCATGAACAGCATGTCAGTGAAGATTGGCGATACCATTACTCGCCTCAATCAACGGCTGGACTCACTCAATGACAACCTTAAACGTGACACTCTGACACGATTGCTAAACCAGGCCACGTTTACCGCCGATGTTAAACGACGCCTATCCAGTGGACATACAGGTTATGTCAGCTATATCAAATTTCTTGATCTGGCTGCCATCAGCAAACAGAAAGGTAATCAGCTGGCAGATACGCTACTAAAAGATATGGCTCGTATTCTGAATAATGCGGTGGCAGGTAATGGTCATGCCTACCGGCTCTATGGTGCTGAATTTGCGATTATTTACGATGAATCTGATATCAATCTCATTCAGTCATTTGCTAAAAACCTGCAACAAGCACTGACAGAGTTGGCTGAGCATTATGAAGTGGAAGATCTGGTTCACTTTGGTTTAGTGAAATTTGACCGCACCAGCGAGTTTGAACGCTTAATGCCGGCATTGATCGAAGCTTATGAACAAGCCCGTATTATTGGACATAATGCCTTTTTCATTAAAGATGACTCGATCAGTTCCTTATCTGAACAAGAATGGAAAGCGGTTATCACCCATGCTATTAACCGTGATACACCCGAAATCTATTTCACCGCCGAAGCCTATAATTACGATGGTCCCAAGCCTGTCAAAGTGATGCAGGAAGCCTTTAGTTTTGTTAAAGATAAAGCCGGTAAGACCTTGTCTGTTGGTACTTTTTTCTCTATGGCACAAGAGTTTGGGCTGGCAGAATCTGTTGACCGCTGCATTGTGAACAAAGTCTTGCTCAAAATGGAACAAGATCATATTACCTGCCCTGTCAGCATCAATCTGACCATGGATTCTATCGATTCAGCCAGTTTCCATAAGTGGTTGGAATCTCGCATCGAGCAGTCAGTTATTTCTGCTGAGCTACTGACTTTTTCTGTTTCGGCCTATGCCGCTACCAAAAATCTAAAAGCCTTCACTAATTTCAGTCGTTTTGTGAAGTCATTGGGCGCTAAGAGTCTGATAAAGCGTTACTCTGCAGATATTATTGCGGTCGATGAGTTGCGTCATTTGCATCTTGACTACATCAGACTGGCACGTGATCTGACCCAAAATATTCGTGGCAACGCCAGTAAACCCGACTTTCTGGAAATTATGCATGAAGTCTCACGTTTGCTGGATATCAAAGTACTGGCTGAGGCAGTGACAGCGGATGAAGATTTTAATACGGTTAAACAAGCTGGCATTTACGGTATCAGTCGTTAAAGTCTGAGCTATCCATGCTGTTAAAACGCCCCTTGTCATTATTGGTGATACTGACATTTTTGTTATTGTCGTTGCCGCTTGTCGCCGACCTCAATATCAGTTCACGCGTATTGGACAAGATTGAGGCGCAATATAATAAATTTGCCCGCAAGCGTGTTGAAGACTGGCAAAAACTGGTGGCAGAAAATAAGGACTTACCTGAAGCGGAAAAACTGGAGCTGGTGAATCAGTTTTTTAATACCAATGTGTTGTTTATCGACGATATCGACCTCTGGAACAAAAAAGACTATTGGGCAACGCCACTGGAAATGCTGTCAATTGGAGGGGGTGACTGTGAAGACTATTCGATCGCGAAATATTTCACGCTTAAAGAATTAGGCGTGGATGAAGATAAATTACGTATCACTTATGTTAAAGCGAAAGAACTCAATCAAGCCCATATGGTGCTGACCTATTTCAAGACAAAACGCTCTGTACCGTTAGTACTGGATAATTTAATCACCGACATCAAACCAGCCACTCAGCGTAATGACTTAACCCCGGTTTATAGCTTCAATGGTACCGGTTTATGGCTGGCAAAATCACGTGGGGAAGGCCAGCGTGTAGGAGGATCTTCCCGTTTGTCTTTGTGGCAGGACTTAGAAAAACGTATGCAAAAACAAGCAGAAGAAGCTACTAGCGAATAATGCCACTGGCGCTGAGAGGTAACTGCCAATAATGTATCTCGGCGCCAGCAAAACTCGACGATAAACCATCAAGAACCGTTTTTACTCGTTCATCATCAAGTTCTACCCAGTAAATCATTTGTTTGCGTTGCCCCTCTACCTGTTCGCTAATACTCATCGCATGACCAGCACCATGACCGGAGGCCAGTTGCGAGGTAAAGCCATCAATCTGCGGATGAAGTAATAACCAGTCGCTTAATGCTGCTTCTAACGAGGGTTTTACGATAAGAGCTAATAGACATTTCATTTTGCGACTCCAAATCGTCTGAACAATAGTGGCAGTAACACCAGGGTTAATAATGTGGCGCTAACTAAACCGCCTATCACCACAATAGCTAGCGGCCGCTGAATTTCTGAGCCCGGCCCGCTTGCGAACAGTAGAGGCACAAGACCAAAGGCCGCAATCGTCGCTGTCATCATCACTGGTCTTAAGCGGCGCATCGCCCCCTCTCTGACCACGTCATCTACTGCCATACCTGTTTCTAACAGCTCATTAAAGTAACTCACCATTACCACGCCATTTAATACAGCAATGCCGAGTAAAGCGATAAAACCCACAGAAGCTGGCACAGATAAATATTCACCCGTCAGCCAAAGTGCAGTGATTCCGCCCACCATGGCAAATGGCACATTACTCATCACCAATGTAGCTTGGCGTAAAGATCGGAAAGTGGAAAACAATAATAAGAAAATTAAAGATAAAGCCACAGGAATGACCACCATTAAGCGTTTTGCGGCTCGCTGTTGGTTTTCAAACTGACCACCCCAGGAAAACTGATAGCCGCTCGGTAAATCGATATCTTTTGCCACAGCGGCCTGAGCTTCTTCTACAAAACTGACTAAATCACGATCGGCCACATTCGCCACCACCACCGACATTCGCTGTCCTTGTTCTCTGCGAATAGATACCGGTCCTTCGACCCGTTTTAAAGTGGCCAGGTCAGAAATCTGTACCTGTCTGTTGCCCGCTACGTTCAATCTCGCATGGGCAAATAAGCTCACCACTTTCTGTAAACTGCGTTCGCCTTGAATCACCAGTGGATAGCGTCTGGCACCCTGATAAATCGTGCCTACCTGACTTCCCTGAATTAACATTCGTAGTTGCGGCAGAACGTCTTCAACACTTAAGCCGAGACGGCCGAGCGTTAACGCATTCAGATCAATTTGATAATACTGAGCACCATCATTCTGACTGGTGATGACATCTTCCGCACCGCGAATACTGGACACAACTTGCACAACACGTTTAGCTAACTCATTGAGTGTGTCACCATCTTCACCAAATATTTTGATGGCCAGATCGCCTCTGACGCCGGTAAGCATTTCAGACACACGCATTTCAATTGGCTGCGTAAAGCCATAATTCAACCCCGGAAACTGCTCCAGAACCTGCCTTATTTTTAGCTTTAGATCTTCTTTTGTTGTTACCTGCCATTGCTCACGAGGCTTGAGGATTAAAAACATATCCGTTTCATTTAGGCCCATCGGATCCAGGCCGAGTTCATCTGCACCGGTTCTGGCGACTACGCCGGTGATTTCAGGCACATTTTTTAATAATGCCTGTTGCACGCGCGTGTCTAAAGCAACGGATTGTTCCAGGGTAATTGAAGGCAGTTTTTCTAATTGCACAATCAAATCGCCCTCATCCATAACTGGCATAAAGGCCTTACCCACTTGGGTGTATAAAACAGCGGCAAAGGCGAGTAATAACAACGCAATCATCACCACACTTTTTGTATGATCCAGTGACCAAGCTAATACCGGCGCATAGAGCCTTTTTAATACTCTGGGTAAGAACGGTTCATCATGAGACACGTGTTTCAATAAAAAAGAGGCCAGCACTGGAATCACCGTCAGTGATAAAACTAAGGAACCAGCCAGTGCAAACACAATGGTCAACGCCACAGGAATAAACAGTTTGCCTTCCAGGCCCTGTAAGGTCAGTAATGGCAGAAAAACAATGACGATAATAATGATGCCTGAGGTCACCGGCACCGAGACATTTTTTACTGCACGATAAATCAAATGCAGTCTTGGCAGCACCGCTGCACGTGATTTATCCGCTAACTGTGACACGATGTTTTCAACCACGACTACCGCAGCATCAACCAGCATACCAATGGCAATCGTTAGTCCACCTAAACTCATCAAGTTGGCTGATAAACCAAACTGTCGCATCATGATAAAAGTGATCATGGCTGAAAGCGGTAATACCAGTGCAACCACAATCGCCGCCCTGAGATCACCTAGAAATAGCAGCAGAAAGACCAGAACCAGCACCACCGCTTCAATCAATGCTTTGTTCACACCATGAATTGCATCTGCGACTAGCTCACCACGGTTATAAAAAACATTGATGCTTACATCATCTGGCAAGGAGGCTTGTAATTCGGCGAGCCGTTTTTCAATACCGGCTACGACTTTTTTGGCATTCGCACCTCGTAAACCCAACACCAAGCCTTGTACCGCTTCGCCCTGTCCATTGGCACTGACTGCACCATAACGCGTCAGTGAACCAATTCTGCATTCCGCGACCTGTGAGAGTAAAACAGGTTCATCGGCATCGGACTTCACCACCAGGCGTTTTATATCGTCCAGATTTTGCAGACTACCCTGAGCACGAACCAGTAACACTTCTTCGCCTTCATCAATGCGTCCCGCACCATCGTTACGGTTATTGTTTTCCAATGCCTGTTGAATATCTGCAAGACTGATATTCAACGCAGCCAGCTTGGTTAAGTCAGGCACAATCTCAAAGGTTTTGACATAACCACCTAAAGAATTGACATCAGCCACCCCTTCAACACTGCGTAAGGCTGGCCTGATGACCCAATCCAATAATTCACGCCGTTGCATCAAATCCAGCGTGGGACTGTTCACGGTAAACATGAACATTTCACCCAACGGAGTCGTTAACGGTGCCAAACCTCCCTGAATATCGGTGGGCAAGGTATCTTTGATAGCTGATAAACGTTCAGCCACTTGCTGACGTGCCCAATAGATATCCGTGCCCTCTTCAAAATCCACAGTAATATCGGTCAGACCATATTTCACTACAGACCGTAACATGCGTTGTTTGGGTATCCCCAGCATCTCAACTTCGACCAGGGCGGTAATGCGGCTTTCCACTTCTTCCGGTGTCATACCCGGTGCTTTGAGGATAATTTTTACTTGTGTTGTCGAGACATCAGGAAAAGCATCGATCGGCGTATCGTTAAAGGCCTTCCAGCCAAAACCAATCAGAACAACCACCAGAATCAGCATCATCAGACGCTGCGTCAATGAAAAACGAATCAGACCATCCATGTCTATTTCCCCTCAGCTTGCCAGGCAGACTTCAGCGATGACACGCCTTCATCAATCACATATCCGTTACTTAAAAAAGCATCTGATACCGTGACACTATTCTCTGATTGAGAAACAATATGTACTGGTCGCAGGCTGATAGATTGACCATCAAAATAAAAGATATGGGTTATGCCTTCGACACGTAATATGGCTTTGTAAGGAATCTCATAAAGCATCGACTGCGTATTTTGCACAAAACAAACCTGTACAAATTCGCCGGGCGTCAATAACCCCGTATTCTCAGAAGTTTCAGCACGTACCAGCACACCCTGATCAATATTATGAACTTGCCTGCCAACCGTCATTACTGACGCTGAGACATCCCTGTCGCACACCATCACTTTTGAGCCAATATTGATGTTACTTGCGACCAGCAGTGGCACATGGATTTCAAGCCATAATGTTGATAAATCAGCCACCTCATACAACACATCAGATGCCATCACGCGTTGGCCAATCACGGCATTTTGTGCCATGACCACACCCTCACTGACCGCACGAACATGTAAATGGCTGTCCATGGTTTGTTGTTGCTTTAATGTTTTAATGGCATCTAAGGGCATTCCTGCTAACTGCAAGGTTTTTATTTGGCTATCAACCAAGGTTTTTTGCTGTTGATAACGCGTTTTAGCATCAAGATAACGGCGCTCGGCAATAATGCCCTCATTAAATAATTGCTTATCCCGTTGCATTTCAGTGAGTAATTGATTGAGCAGCCCCTCAGCCTGTAAATACTGGGTCTGCAACGATAACAAGGCCGGACTATTAACGGTGGCCAACACTTGACCTGCCTTAACAATATCGCCTTCAGCCACTAACATTTGCGTGACTACGCCTTCCTGACTGGTATGAACAATATGCCGATTCGCATTAGGAACAGACACTTTGGCGGGATAATGATGACTTTTTGTTTCGGAAACAGACACCGCCGCTTGATAGCTCACTCCAAGGTTGTCCATTTGGGTTTTATCCAATTGCAAACTTTGCGAATAAGCGGGGATGGATAAGCCGAGTGTAATAGTGATCAATAAGGGGCGTAACAGATTAGTCAACATCATGTTTTCCTAAACAAAAGAGTGGAGAAAAAAGCATAAAGACCAAGAAAATACATCGAGAGCCAGTGCTTGTAAGACGAGTATCAGATGGCAAATCAGCTTGCCAGTTTTAGGAAAAAACGCAGGTGATGTCGACAGATACGAAGTTTGCTCTGTCTTTTTCAGATGTCGCTGTTGAGGCAAATAAATTGGCTTTGCCAGCTCATTGTCTATCGTGACTGGCTTTTTTATTATCGTCCCTGTTTGCATCACTTGGTTCTACCGTCATAAAGATAGCACCATATTAGTGATGGCTTATTAACAGAGTCTTAAAGTGTTAACAAAACTTTACACAGACTAAAACTCAAACTCGGTCAGAAAACGTAAGGTGGCGTCAGGAGATTGTTTACCAACACCAAATAATATTCCGGTTTCCCAATGGAGTTTTTTACCAGCAGAAAAGCGTACATCCCCCAATGCAACCGGGCCAATGGCGCGGGTTTCATCACCGGCATAATATTCAATGGCAGGCTCAAACATAGGTGACAGTCGATAACGCGCCTGCATGCTTAGGGCTGTTTCGAGCTCTTCCTCAATATCATTACCCCATTCGTATTCAAGCCAAAGATTGGCTGCTCCGACCCAATCGCCCCACTCCTTTTCCATAAGTAATGCTGTAGCTGCTTCCCACTGATCACGGATATTGGATTTTTCCAGTTCGGTGACCAGTCCCCAGTCAATGGCATACTCTCCCTGCTCAGTCAATTGCCACTTGGCTTCGAGTTCATAACTATACAAACGGAAATTATCATTTTCTTCACTGGCGGTAAGGTAACCTTCAACATAAAGGCGATCAGATAAAGACTGGCCATAACTCAGTTTTTGCAGACTATCGCCTTCAGCAGTAATCATCCGCCACTCTACTTCCTTTTCCAGCGGCTGCACATACGGATGGTAGACTTTATCCACTGCTGTTCCATCCGCTTGGGCCAGGATAGGCGCAATTAATAAAGCCCCAGTAACGGTCATTACACGGTATTTCATTAATTTCGATCTCGTTTTATAAAGCTGAACATCGCCACACAAAGCAAAGCGGCCATGCTACAAATATAGGCGATGACCTGACTTGTTTGGGGCGTAGCTTCATAACCTAATAAAGCAAACAGAAGTTGCCCGGCAACAGAGTGTTCATCAATGATATTAGAGCTATTCCAGATAGGTTCTGATGAGGTTAACAGATCCGCCTGAATCAGAAACTCAACCGCCTGCGACATTAAACTTCCTGCCACCAGTAACAATAATAAATAGCCAACCCATACACCGTGCCGGGGAATAAGGTTTACGATGAAATAATAAATAAACACACCGACACTTACACCGAGTCCAGCCCCCACAGCTCCTCCCATTAATACGGGCCCCAATAAATCCGGCACGCCAATAAAGCCAGTGATAAATAACAGGACTTCTGAACCTTCGCGCATAATCGCTAAAATAACGGTGCTCATAATAGCTATCACGGTTAGGCGACGACAACGCTGCACATTCTGATGCGGTACAGCAGTGACAAAAATAACTAAAGCCATGAAGATAAGGATATTAATCGTTGCATTGACGATTTCCTGTCCAATCCCACCAAAGGCCATTGAGACAGTACTGATGGTGCCAGCGTAGATAAAACCACTGATTAGCCCTAAAACTAACGCCAGCAACATCCACTTTAAGCTTCGGTTCAAAATCTGGCTAAGTGCCAAAAACACGCTGATAATCAACGAGGCTTCCAGCACCTCACGTAAAACAATCACTACCGCATTAAGTAACACTATTTCTACTCCGCTATGACTTTGCCTTGTGCCGTTTTAGGGAAAAACTCACCAAAAAACGGATACACCCCGGCTGGCAGTGGACCAATAAAGATAAACGCCTGACTGTTTCCGGCTATTACCTTTTCACGGTTTAGTTCATAACTTTCAAATTCTTCCGCTGTCGGATCCATATTTTTCACCAACAGTTTGACTTTGGTATTGGCAGGGATTTTAACTTCATCGGGAAAGAAAAGATGATCACGAATTTCGATTTCAATCACCGGAGGGCCAGCGAACACCGGCATCACTAAAAACGATAAGAATAAAAATAACCCAACTCTACGCATAATTGACTGCTCTCAGAGGAAATATGACATCGACCTTTAATCCATGGCCCCAAGCGGATGTCCCCAATTGAATGTGGGCACGATGCAAATCAGCGATATGCTTAACAATAGTCAGTCCTAATCCACAGCCAATGACACCACTATTATGCTGATCACCATGCAGGCGATAAAAACGTTCAAACACACGCTGATATTGTTCTTCAGGTATGCCTGGGCCAGAATCTTCGACTCTCAGTAACACCCCTTCTTCATGACGCCTTACCACAACATGAATACGACCTTTCTCCGGTGTGTATTTATTCGCATTATTTAATAAATTGCTTATCAGAGTTTCCAGTGCAAACACATTACCTTCGATGATGTGTGACTCACCATCCATTTCTATTTCTTGCTGTTTAGACTCAAAAGCATGATAACTTCGTGCGATAAGTGATTGAACTAATTTAAATAAATCTACACTTTCAAACTTGACTGCCGCCTGATCAGGCGAGGTACGGTACAGCGCCAGAATCTGTTCGATAAGGTGCCCCATACGTTCGACACCATCGCGTAATAAGATAATGTCTTCATCGTCATTACCCAGTCTTGCACGTAAATTATGTAAATGTACTTTGAGCACGCTGACAGGGGTACGTAACTCATGCGCCGCATCAGCTGAGAAACGTTGCTCACGATCAAAGGCTTCAGCCAAACGTAATAACAGACTATTCGTATTATTGACTACTGTTGTGAGTTCTTTCGGCACACGGTCAAGCTCAATCGGACGGAGATCATCCGCTTTTCTCTCGCTCAACTGGCTGGCAAACGCGTTAAGTGGTTTGAGACCAATCCCGACGGCAAACCAGATAATTAACGCGGCTACAGGTATCGCCATTACAATCGGCAGTAACGATTCCATCACCACATCTTCGGCAAGCATATAGCGAATATCGATACGCTCAGCCACTACCACCCATCGCTGCAAAACCGTATCGCGATAAACATAATTTCGCCAGCGATAGCTGCCGAAGTTAATGATATGAAAGCCCTCATCCAGTTCTCCCAGCACGTTATCTGGTGCATTCTCAGAACGCGTTAATAACTGACCGTTATCATCAATAATCTGAAAAAAGGTATAGGGTGTTTGCTGATTGGTTACCGTTTCCTGGCCCACCTGACGAGAGTTAGCTGAGGCGATCAATATCGCGGTGCTTTCTAAACGAGAATCAAATAAATTTTGTGCCTTTTGCATACTCGACTGATAACCATGCAATAACGACACAAAGTTCACCAGCGTTATTGTGGCTAATAACGCCAGTAATAAATAAAGGCGAATAGACTTCATTGCGCTTTAATTGTGTAACCCACACCACGCACCGTTGTGATGAAGTTCTCCGGTAGTTTCTTTCTTAAATGATGAATGTGGACTTCAATCGCATTACTGGCAATTTCTTCTCCCCAGCTGTAAAGCTTACTTTCCAGACTATCGCGGGTCTGCACGCGGCCAACATTCTCCATCAACATTTTTAACAGCATGTATTCACGACGGAAAAAATCGACATTCTCACCGTTAACTTTTACCTGCTGGGCACGCGTATCGATGGACACGTTGCCTACGGTCAAATCAGCATGTTTCAGGCTACTGAGCCGGCGTTCCAGCACGCGCAGGCGCGCGAGTAACTCATCCATTTCAAACGGTTTGGCCAGATAATCATCCGCGCCGCTATCAAGGCCGGCGACTTTATCCTGAATAGAGTTACGAGCTGTAAGAATCAGCACAGGCAACTCGGCATTACGCCGTCGAATTTGTTTCAGGACTTCATTACCGTCCATATCTGGCAGCCCCAGATCCAACACCACAATATCCGGCTCAGAAGAAGCAATGCTGTTAATGGCCTGCTTGCCTTCACTCAAATGATTAACGATAAAACCTTCCCTTTTCAGGCTGGTTTGTAAGCCTTTTGCGAGTGAAACATCATCTTCAATGAGTAATACCTGCATGTTGTTCATTCCCTAGTTTGTATCTGACCTGCTGTAAGGCTTTTTCGATTTCTTGCTGTCTTCCTTTATCTGCAAGGGGTCTACTTGGTCTGGCAGGTGCTTCTTGTGCTTTTAACAGATAAGTTTCTGCTTCTTTATACTGGTTATTATCTATTAAATACTGTGCATAGAAGTAATTACTATCTATGCCAGTTGGATTGATGGTCAAGGCTTTTTTCAACATCATTTCGGCTTTGTCATCATCACCAAACCCAATAGGCCAGCCGGGTACTTTGGCATATAAGGTACCTAAGCTGGTATAAGCCGAACCGTCCAGCGCGGTATCATTTATTTTCATCGCTTCTTCCAAATCGGCTTTTGCGGCTTTCGCCAGAGATAAAGCGCCAAGTCCGCCCTTGGCACCGGCATAACTTGATTCAATAATGCCACGCCAGATATGTGATTCCGCCGCCTCTGGATATTGCTTCACCACACTATTCGCTTTTTCAATCAGGCTTTCAAAGGCTTTTTCCTGTGCATCACCTGTTAGAGTGTAATTCACTTTAGCCCAGTCATGCTGCAAATCAGTAACGCTTTGCATCACATCGGCACTGACAGGTAGACTCACCAGCCCCAGAATCATCGAGAATATATACGCTTTCATCATTTTCTCCATTAAAAATAACGTTTTATGATAGGTAGTTGTTTAATAATTGATTTATCAACTATGCCTGGCAGAATACTGTTGATTCTGACAAACAGTTTTTCAGGCCAGCCAAAATAATGTCTTCGTTTATCCGTCAGCAAAAAGTCGACAATGGCATTCGCTACTTGCTCAGGGCTGTCCATCGCACTGCCTAATGCTTTATTCATATCATTGACATTGTCATTGTTGAGAGGCGTTTTGGTGGCGCGAGGTGCAAAGTAACGCACATCCACCCCACTGCCAGCCAGTTCACGATGCAGGGCTTCACTAAAACCCCGTAAGCCAAACTTGGTAGCACAATAAACGCTATAACCGGGCATGCCGATACTTCCCAGAATAGAGCCAACATTGACGATGGTTGATGGCGCATTTTTTTCCAGTAAAGGAATAAAATCGCGAGTCAATGCAATCTGTGAACTCAGATTAATCGTTAACATCCGTTCAATATCATTATCTGAATGATCGGTGATGGCAGCAAAACGGTTGATACCCGCCAAATTAATGATCATTTGCAGCGGATAAGGCAGGTTTTCACAATAATCCAGCAGTGACTGGCGCTGCGTTGTCTTGCTAACGTCAGCTACAAAGTCGTAATGCTTTTCGCCTAAGCTGACGTTCAGTTCAGTTAACTTGTCTGCATTGACATCCGTCAATATCAACTTAGCGCCCTGATCGTGTAATGCCTTAGCTAACTTTTGCCCGATACCACCGGCGGCACCGGTAATCAGAATGGTGACATCTCTCAGACTTTGCATGGCATCTTCTCTTCAGTCAGGCTACGGAAGATGTTGCCGTAGAGATAATAAAAGCGTTTGGCACTATGAATAATGAGATCTTGTTCGGCGGGATCGGTGATTTGATTCATCAGACCTTCGAAGAATTTGACATGATCCTGATCCAGCGCTCCATGTGATCGCAGATAACTAAAGGCTTTAGTCGGTAAACCTAGTGCATTTTGAATACTTTCTGCGGCTTTGTCTGCAGTGGTGATACTGGTACCTTCCAGCACATGTACCATGCCAAAAAAACCTAAGGGATTGATGCGATGTACCATGTCATAAGCATAGGCGATCATCATTTCTGTCTGCAGATTTGGCTGACTGTGTCTTACCGCTTCTTTATCAGCACCACAGGCTGCGATATCGTTCAGTATCCACTCCTGATGGCCTAATTCTTCTTCGATATATTCTGCCACGGCATTACGTAGCCATTCCTTCTGTTCCGGCAAAGCGCCACCGACACTCATCAGCAATGGTACGGTATGTTTAACGTGATGATAGGCCTGCGTCAGAAAGTTAATATAAAGCTCGGTAGTGATATCGCCTGTCATCGCTTTAGCAATGATCGGTGCACTGAATAATTGTTCACGTGCTGCTGCTGTTTCTGTTTGTAATCTGTCGAAAAAAAGCATTTATGCCTGCTCCTTGTATAAAGCATTTATTTGATGATGGTAGCTCTCTAATATTTGTTGTCTGACAGGACGACCATTTGCCGTCAACGTGCCGTTTTCCACACTGAGTGGCCATTCAAAGCGCTGCCAGTCTGCCAGTTGTGCGTAATCTGGCAGGCGTTTGTTGACCAGGGTGATCCATTGGTCAATCATGGCGTCAGTGATATTGTCAAAACGAGGCTGAACCAAGACACTGCAATGTGATTTTGCATCTCCAATCACCGTGCAATAGGCCAGAATAGGATTAGCCAATAACTCGCTTTCCACCCACTCCGGATTGATATTTCTGCCAAAGCTGCTGATTAACAGGTTTTTACGGCGACCATTAATGTGCAAATAGCAGTTTTCATCAATAAACCCTAAATCACCAGTAGCTATCTGCTCTGGATACCAGCTATCAGGATGATTGATATAACCTAAAAAGCAGTTACCGCGAACGATGATTTCGCCGGACTCAATGCTGACTTTTACATGATCAAGCGTCTGACCGACACTGCCTATTTGACGTTGTTTTGGACTATTCAGGCTGACAACCGAGCTGCATTCTGACAAGCCATAACCTTCGTAAACCGGTAAGCCTAAATCATCAGCTTTACGTAATAAGTCTGCTGATACGCGACTGCCTCCCACCGCAATAAACTTCAAACTGCCAGGTACTGGCCAGCCTGTTTCAGCGGCTGACACCAGGGTTAATAATAATTCGGGTAATAACACCACGCTTTCTGGCTGTTGTTTGCTCAGCGTTTGTAGAAATTGCTGAACATCAAAACCTCGTCCACCATTAAAGCCGAGCTCGGCTGCTGGTAATAAGGTGACCGATCCTCTGCTAAGTAATGGTGCGTAAATGCCGGCTAGATTTTCCAGTAAGGTGGTCAGCGGTAATACACAAAGGTGTTTGATAGCTTGTAATTCTGTACGTTGAATAATGGCATCAGCCACAGATAATTGATTATCTGTGCTCAAACACACCCCTTTAGGCTGACCAGTAGATCCCGATGTAAAGGTAATTTTTTGGGTTTTCTCTGGAATTTGAGTCTGACCATTCTTGTCTAATGGAAACAAAATAAGATTGTCCGTTAATGACCGATGCAGCTGGTCAAACAGCTTGAGCGATTGAAATAATGTGGTGCCTTTCGATTCGATTAAAGCTAATGCGCCACTTTCACTGATGGCATGATGTTGTTGTTCTGCCGAAAAAAAGGCAGGAATAGGCAAACTGATGACTCCGGCTTGATAACAGGCCAGATCAATACACGCCCAGTCGACACTGTTGTCGGCATATAAGGCAACGACATTCTGTGCATAAGGTAAAAGCAGTTCAGTTAGTCTATCCACTTCGTCTATCATCTGACGCCAGGTCAGCTGACGATATGGGTCCTGCAAGGCCAGTGCGTTTGGCTGTTGTGCCGCAATCCGACGTAAACGTTCGACTAACTCAGCCATGACGGAAACTCGCGACAAATTCATCTAATTGATGCTGATAGCTTTGACGCAAATACAGCATAAGCGGATTGTCAGTCAGTTTTGCCATGGTTTGTCGGATATTTCCGGCCACTACCACTGGCTTATCATCGTAATAACTACCCCAGCTTGCCCCTTTATCTGGCAACCTGATCGGGTCTGCAACACGAATGGCAATAGTCTCAATATCTAATTTCGCCAACCACTGTGAAACGGCTGAATTAGCCGTAAACACAACCCATTCATAACCGGCTTGATAGAACAACTCAGCAAGAAGTAAAAATAGTGTTTGAGTCGCACGTTGTCGGCCGGAGGCCAGATTGCCTATTTCCACAATCGCATCACGTTGAACGACTGTTTGGGTAAGAATACTGAGCGTCGTTTGAATATCATTCTCAAGATAATACTCAAGAAAAAGGTGTGATGAATAACTGGCTGGCTGAAAACCAAGTGCTGCTGAAACTAAACCGCCCGTCCTGGCAGACAAGATAAACGGCAGAAAATGGCTGATCTCTGCACCGTGTTGTTTTTCAAAGCGCTGATAAATAAATTGTTCAGCGTCCATTCGTCCTGGCTCATTCGCTTTTGCCAGCGTGAGTGGAAAAACAGGCTGAATAATTTGTCGCTCAACGACGCGTTGAGAGCGACTTTTAGTGACAGACTGTGCAAACGATCTAGCTTCCATACAATTCCCCTTGGGAGGTGGTATGGAAGCTAGATTAAAAAAGAAAGCTTAACGAAAAATTAAGCTTAGAGGGCTTTATTAATTATTAGACAAAATCATCCCATATGATTGATTTAATTCAGAAATCTGTTGCTTTATTTGAACTTCCAACAGACGCTTTCTGCTCTCATTATCATTCGCCAGCGCCTGACTGCGCAATAAATCAATCAAATTAATTTCACCTAAATCAAAGGCACGTTTTTGTAATTGGTAATACTGCTGGGTGGTTTTATTTTGTTCTGTGATCAAGTCCAGCTGCTGTCGACTACTGTTTAATTCTTCCTGAAGGGCGACTTGTCGAGTTTTTAGCTGACGCCATAATGATTGACGTGCAACCTGAGCATCAGCTAATTCGGCTGAGGCCTGAGCGATGGCAGGTTGTCTGTATGCCTTATCATCCAGCGCCATGCTGAATCCGATGCCCATACTGTTGGTATAGTCTTCCGCCCTATCTCCCCGTTCTCGTCTTACGCCTACAGACAGGCTGGGATTTACTGCGCCGTCATATTGTGCCAGCCCCATTTGTGCCTGTAGTCTGGCTATCAACTGATCCTGTAACTGCAACTGCGGATGTTGCTGTAAGTCCTCAGTGGTGTTGCTAACGGCTTCTTCCACCTGCTGCGGCAAGGCGTTCTCACCGGTAATCAGTTGATAAATTTTCAGCCGCTGTTGAAGCTGCGACTCTGCATTCACCATTTTGCTGTGCGCTTCAAGCGTGTTACTGCTCGCCAGTAAACGTTCAGTTGAGGCTAAATCCCCGGCTTTTACTCGCGATTCAACATCATTTTGTAATTTTTTCGCGTTTTCCCAGGTCAGTTTGGCTTGTTCAAGTTGGGCTTCGGCCAGTTTCACCTGCCAGATTTGTTGTCTCACTTCACCAGAAGCTTCCAGTTTCAATGCTTGCTGATAAGCAGGCAGTTCGGCTGCTATTTTGTCTGACAAGGCCTGTTGCTGTTGTTTTTGACCTGGCAACCATAACGGTAAATCAACACCGCCTTCCCATTCTTGAAAACCGTGTCCGGTCCCCACTTCATCACTGAACAGGCTCAGATTCCCGGTCACCGGCTCGGCAAACAAGGCCTGACTGTATGTATCATTCGCCTGCAGCAATTGGCGGTATTTATCTTCAGCTAATAATCCCGGTAATCGCTGATATACCTTATCCGTTAGTGAAGCTAAATCCAGGTTAGCTGCATAAGGCACGCTGCTACTGACCGTCTCACTATCTTCTGCAAAACTCACCACAGGACTCAATGTGCCTATCAAGGCAGCTATAACATATGAGGTATAACGTCGCATGAAAAATCCTTAAATAAATGCTGATCTATCCAAATTACAACAGCATGCACAGTGATTGTTAAATCAGACTTAACACAGTATCAAATTGTCACTGAGTCTGTTCGTTTCGGCAGAAATTTATTAGCAACTCGTTCGTAAACGGCCAGCATGGCGGGTATCACCAATAAGACTAAAACTGTTGAAAACATCAGTCCAAATGACATGGAAACCGCCATGGGGATTAAAAACTGTGCCTGTAATGATGTTTCAAATAATAAAGGCGTGAGTCCGGCGATCGTCGTGAGTGAGGTCAACAACACCGCGCGAAGACGTTGTGTTGAGGCTTCAATAATGGCTTGCTGTGCCGGCATTCCGGACTCGGTGAGTTGTTTGAAAAACGTCACCAGAATGATGGAATCATTCACAACAATGCCTGATAAACCAAAAATACCAAACAAAGACAAAATGGTCAGATCAATACCGAGTAACCAATGTCCAATTAAGGCACCAATCAAGCCAAATGGAATCGCTGCCATTACCACCAGTGGCCAGCCATAGGATGAAAATACCCAGGCCAGCACCAAATAAATCATAATAAAGGCCAGCAATGTGCCTTGTGCCATATCTGACATGGTATCAGCCTGCTCTTCTGCTCGGCCTTCATAACCAACTTTCACGCCGTATTTAGATGATATTTCAGGTAAAAAAGCCTTTTTCATATCATCTAAAATGACATTATTGTTATTCACTACAGAGTCTACTGTCGCGGTGATATGTATCGCTAACTGACTGTCGGTATGTCTGAGCACATCAAACCCTCGACGCGACTCAAACTCGACCACGCTCGATAAGGGCGCACTGCCTCCATTGGGCAGACGCAACATAAAGTTCTCTAATGTTGCCAAGGTGTTGCGCTCGGCGTCAGGTAACATGACACGTACTTCAACCTCATCATCGCCATCCTGAAAAATCTGAACTAATTGCCCATCAAACGCGGCCCGTAACTGACGCCCTACGTTTTCAACGGTTAACCCCAGTACTTCACCCTGGCCTTTGATCCGATAAATCAGCTGTTCCTGACCATAAGGCATATCATCTTCAATGGCACTAACACCGGTGTAATTTTTTAATTGTTCAGCCACCTCATGTGCGGCTTTTTTTAATTGCTGCGCTGAAGCGCCGCTGAGACGAATATCAATATCACTGCCAGGCGGCCCACCCCGTGCTTCACTGATGGTAAATGTTTCAATCCCCGGCGGTAAGCTGATATGTTCACGCCAGTTGTTAATAAAATCTTTGTTTCTGATATCGCGTTGGTCTGGCGATATCATTTCCAGCTGAACAGAACCGAAACGCTCATCCGCTTGACCGCTACTAATATTTGAATTTGCTGATGAAGCACTGCCAAGCCGTGTAACCGCCATTTTGACAATGTTTTGCTCATAATCCGCTTCAGCTTCATCCAGTGCCAGATTGATATGTTGCAAAAACTGCTCAACATCCTGCTTCGGTGTGCCAGCGACAAATCGGGCATTCGCGGTAATTGTGGTGCCTTCCGGTGATGGGAAGAAGTTAAACAGGATTCGGCCACTGGCCAGCAAGCTGATTGAAATGATCAATAAAGCCAGTGTGAGACTGATGGTTACCGCACTGTTTTTCACAGCCATGGTCACTAACGGTCTGAAAAACTGCTCACGAAAATGCTCAAACTTTTCATCCAACCAGCGTCTTAACCGACCTGGATCAAGATGATGCATTGTATGAAAAGTATGACGTAAGTGACCGGGAAGTATAAGAAAACTTTCTACAAGTGAAGCAATAATTACACAAATCACCACAAAGGGGATATCGAATAAGATATTGCCAATCACACCACTGATAAGCATCAGCGGTAAAAAGGCTGCAATGGTGGTTAAAGATGAAGAAATCACTGGCGCCAGCATTCGCCTTGCCCCGCCTTCAGCAGCTAATAATGAGCGTTCTCCACTCTGATAATGTGATAACGCATCTTCGCCCACTACAATCGCATCATCAACAATAATCCCCAGCGCCATGATCAAGGCAAACAGGCTGATCATATTAATGCTACCGCCCAATATATACAGCACCGTTAATGCGGCCATAAAAGAAACGGGAATACCCACGGCTACCCAAAAAGCCACTCTGCCGTGTAAGAATAAGAAAAGGATAGCCAACACCAGTAATAAGCCACTGAGACCATTACTGAGCAGCAAATTGATGCGTTCCTGTATCAGTGACCAACTGGCATCATAAACGCGGATATCTACACCTTTGGGTAAGCTGGGTTTAGCCTGTTCCAGCCAGTTTTCCATAATCCTCGCTGATTCAAGGGCATCAGCATTTTCTGTTCGTTGCAATGCAATTTCAACGGCGGGTTGTCCGTGATAAAAGACTTTCACCTGATCACGCATGGCGCGGCGTTCCACATCAGCCACATCGTCAAGCAGTAGACGACGTCCCTGATAATCACTTTTTAAAGAGATACTGCCGAAGGCATCAGCATTCCGGCGTTGATCAAGACTACGAATTTGCCGGGTCGTTTCACCATTGCCAATCTCGCCTGCCGGTAAATCCTGACTCTGGTCAGCGACGCGTTGACTGACATCACCAAAACTTAAACCCAAAGACTCCAGTGTCGAGGTGCTGACTTTAATCGCCATCTCTTCATCTGGTAATCCGGTGATAGTGACTCGTGAAATACCGGCATCCAGCAGTTCGTGTTCAATTTGATGAACTAAGCCACGGAGTTCGTCTAAATGACCGTCGGTAGTGACCAATAATCGGGCAACATTGTCATAGTGTGTGGCAATGCTGATTTCGGGTGTTTCAGCATCTTTAGGTAGGTTGCGGAGCCGGGCAACATGATCTTTCACCTGATCAAGTGCCGGGCCCATCTCAGTGCCTTCATCAAACTCTAATGTCACTAAAGACGAACCATAAGATGAGGTCGAGGTCATTTTGTCGACATAATCGATGGTGCGAAGCTCTTGCTCAATACGGCTGGTTAACGAGTCTTCCACATCTTCTGCACTGGCACCGCGCCAGACCACATTGACAGTAATCACATCCAAGGCGAAGTTTGGAAAAAACTGGGTATTGAGTTTGCTCAATGACACAAAACCACCAATCAACATCATCAGCATCAACAGGTTTGCTGCAACCTTGTGTTGAGCAAAAATACCAATGATATCTGCACGATGGGTGGTGGAACTCACAACTTGGTCTCAACCGCTAAACCGGTGATGGCATTGGGAAGCTGAGTAGTGACAATAAAATCACCGCTATGAATCTCATCACTTCGGATTAATAAACGATGTTGATTATCTTTGCCAACAACTTCCCCTACGCGTTCAATGGTGACGGCTTTTAAGTGGCCGTCTTCAATCAGATAGACACGGTCCAAACCATATAAAGCACTGAATGGCAGCTCGATCACGTTGTGCTGTTCTGATAGCTGTAACTGCAGCTCAACAAAGGTACCAAGCGGTAGGTTATTTGGGTGATTCACTAAGCGAAACAAGCCGTCGATACCACCACTATCAAGCCTGACTTCACCTGAAAGCCGTTTTAATTCAAGCTTAACACGTTCATCATCAATCATCGCCGTCGCCTGAATAAGCTGATGGCGTTGCATCATTTGTCGGATTTGTTGGCTATAACGTCCTGGAATCTGCGCCCGCACTTCCAGATTATTGAGATCGTAGACATTAATCAGACTATCACCGGGTCTGACCCGATCACCCACGGCAACATTTAACTTAGCCACCCGGCTCGGGAACGGTGCTCTGATATCTGTTCGTTCTAGATTGACTTCACTTTGCTTCAGCAAGGCTTCTGCCCGTTTTTTTGATGCTTCTAGCTGGGCGATTCGTGAAGGGTGCTCAGCAATATCATTTTGTAACTGCTTTAGCGCCAGCTCTTGTTGCTGATAAGCGGCCGAAGATTCATCCAAAGCCGCTTGTGAGGTTAATTTATTTTGTTCGAGTTTTTTTGCGCGTTGCACCGCTTTATCGGCGAGGTTAACAAGTTGTTTTTGATTTTCTAATAATGCGAGATCACGTTGATAGCGGACATTTTCATTGGCAATTGAAGCGATAATTTCATCGACATCGGCCTGACGCTGCTGTTTTACTAGTTCAACATCTGTTTTATCCAATTGCAGCAGCAACTCTCCCTGAGTCACGGTTTCACCTTCTAACACCAGAACTTGCTCGACATCGGCTTCAACAGCCGCTTTTAGGGTGGCATCGCGAGGCGTTTCAATACGTCCATATACGGTGACTTGTGGACTCACCGTGGTCATCTGCGCTGCAACTGCATTCACCAGCCAGGCTTTTTGCTGTGCATCCTTTGGCGTGGCTTTGGGTTTCGTCGCAACAAGCACCACAACAATCAGAATGGTCAGGCCAAGAATTAATACCGGTAATAAAAATTTTTTCAGCTTGACCATCCTGGCTTCAGTCTCTTTAGTTATTCGGTTCTGTCACTATAGCAACCCTAATGGCATCCAGTGATAATGAAGCCGATTGGATACCGCTATTCAACTTATCTTGACGTTGTTTCAGGTAATCCAGTTCTTGTGGTCGGATATTTGGATTGACCTTCGCTAGTGCGCTAAGCCGTTGATACTCTTGCTCCAATTCATTGTTCATATTAACCAGCGCTTCTTGTTTAAGCGTCTGTTCTATATCAACAACCGCTTTTTTGGCTTGCTCCAGCAAGTTTTCCACGGGACTTCGAGCATGACGAATCAGTTCTTGTGCGGTGGCACGTGGAATACGCCCTGCCATCTTATTAAAATCCTGCTCTTCAAACAGGGTTTGATATTGTCTACCACGCTCATCAACCACCAGTCTGATATGGCTTTCAGAAATAAAACGCTGAATCTGTAAGTCACGTTCAGACACGGTTCGCATAACAAATATCGCTTCAAGTAACAGGCTGCCAGCTTTCACCTCATCTGTTGCCAGTGTGCAGAAAGCGCTATTACCAAGCTCACTATTTAACACCATATCGATAGCACCCAGCACCATAGGATGTTCCCAAGTCAGGAATGTCATATCTTCACGCCCTATGGCTTTATGACGCTGATAAGTAGCCGTTAAGCCTTCATCTGGCAGCTCTGGAAACTGGGTCTGCATATGAGTGCCAGGCTCGATAATAATACTGTCGCTACTATGCGGCTGCTGATCCACACCAAAGGCATCAAACACATCATCCATAAATCCCGCCAGTTCAAGTGAACGTGACAGCGACTCGACTTCGCCGACCACATAGTCAGCATGGGATTCATTATAAGAATGGCGTTCCAGTAAACGGTGACGACCCGACTGTAATTCAGCCAGGGTTTGCTCGGTCACTTTTTGTGTTTGTTTTATTAAACTGTCTAATGCTTTCTTGTTTCCAGGTTCGGCCATTGCGACTTGCAGCAGTTGTTTGGTTTCTCCAGCAATACGTTGTCCTGCTGCCAAAACCTGTTCAAACGCATTCATACCGTCGTGATACCAATGCAATAACACAGACTGAGCTGTACCCGCATAATAAGGCACATGAATATGCACATCATGATGCTGACCGATACGGTCTAAACGGCCGATCCGCTGCTCCAGCAAGTCCGGATTTACCGGTAAATCAAATAACACCAGATGATGCGAGAACTGAAAGTTACGTCCTTCACTGCCAATTTCAGAACAAACAAGGCATTGTGCCCCTTCTTCGTCATCAGCAAAATAGGCCGCCGCCCGGTCACGGTTCACTAGGCTTAAACCTTCGTGGAATACCGCTGAACGGATGCCTTGATTAATATTCAGGTAGTTCTCAAGCTGCTGAGCTGTGTCGGCTTGAGCACAGATAATCAAAATCTTGTCATCACGGTGTGCTTTTAAGAAATCGACCAGCCAGCTCACACGGCTATCATTTTTTAACCAGTCAGCCTCAGTAAAATGCTGCTCTGGCAGAATAATATGGCTGACACCTTCACCGACCAACGCTTGCGGAAGTGACAATTCATACTGATGAAGAATACGGTTGGGGAAACCTTTCACTACATCACGCGTATTGCGATACAACACCCTACCGGTACCGTGTCTGTCGAGCAATTGTTGAATCGCATCCACTTTAGCGACAGTAAACTGGTCTTCTGAGCTTAATTGCTCAAATAACAGCTCATCAATGTAGCCCTTAAGATGCGACTGCTGTGCTGCTGATAATTGTGCCCAGGTTTCAGCCGCATCAAGCTGTTCAATTAATTCGCTGACCGGTTGATAAGCTGCTTCTTGCTTCACGAAGTCATCAAAATCAAAGAACTTGTCTGAGTCTAATAAACGCAGACGCGCAAAATGGCTTTCGATGCCTAATTGCTCCGGCGTCGCAGTTAATAACAATAAAGCAGGAATTTGTGCGGCCAGTGTTTCTATCAGTTGATAACCTTCGCTTGACTGTTCAGGTGACCACTCCAGATGATGGGCTTCATCAACAATTAGCATATCCCACTGGGCTGCCAGCATATCCACTTGCATTTGTGGATTGGCTAATAAATCGTTCAAACCACACAGAACAAATTGTGCACTGTCAAAAGGATTACCTTCATCCAGCTCTTGCAGTGCTTCATGGCGCTCATGGTCAATCAATGTGAATGTCAGATTAAAGCGGCGTAGCATTTCAACCAGCCATTGATGCAATAAGGCATCAGGCACCACAATAAGCGCGCGTCTGACCTGACCCGATAACACTTGTTTATGCAGAATCAAACCCGCTTCGATGGTTTTACCTAAGCCCACTTCATCGGCTAATAACACCCTCGGCGCGAAACGCTGTGCCACTTGCTGGGCGATATAGAGTTGGTGAGGTAAAAGCTGAACACGTCCACCCAATAAACCATAAACAGGTGACTTCAACAGTTCATGTTGATAATTGAGTGTTTTGGCACGTAATTCAAACTGACTGTTTTTATCGACCTGGCCGGCAAAAAAGCGGTCCTGCGGTTGATTAAAGTGCACACGGCTATCCAGATCCATTTCGTGGATACTGATCGGTTCACCCGCCTCTGTATCACCTTGATAGATATAACAACCATTAAAAGGCTGCACGGCACTAATCACAAAACTCACGTCTTCACGGGTGCTGACCTTGTCACCTTCAGAATAGATAACCCGACTTAATGGCGCATTATCGGCAGCATAAAAACGACTTTCTGCTGCGGCAGGAAAAAATACTTCAATACGACGTCCGCTGCTTTCCTGAATAATACCCAGACCCAGCTCTGCTTCACTGTTACTGACCCAGCGCTGGCCTACGATAAATGCACTATCTGACAATGTGGTTTGCTCCGTAATTTCATAATTTTTTATTCAACACCTTGCCGGTAAGCTGTTATGCGGCTATAGAATGAGATCATCCTCTTCAATCAGACTGACGCTAAGCCATACACTAAGCTCAGCAAGTCGCCTTACAGCCGCGACAAAAATGTTGTTAGGCACAGTATGGTAAATTGTTGGCTTATTTTTTCCTATAGCCGAGTGTTCATGGCCACAGAATTTTACACCGTAGAAACCACGACTGAAGTGGAATATGAAATAAAAAAATCACGATTTATTGGCGTTATCATGCCCTGCCAGAGTGAAGATGACGCTCTTCGTAAATTAGGTCAGCTGGCCCGACAACATCCTCAAGCAAATCATCTCGCTTTTGCCTGGCGTATTCGCCAACCAGAAGGTTTTTTGACCGAACGTTTCCATGATGCGGGTGAACCGTCCGGCACCGCAGGCCGTCCGATACTGGCGCCGTTAGAAGGACAGGATCTGATTAATACCGTGATTGGTGTGATCCGTTATTTTGGTGGTATCAAACTCGGTACCGGCGGTCTTACCCGAGCTTATGGTGCAGCCGCAAAACAAGCGATTGCCGAAGCAAATATTGTTAAATGGGTAGAAATGGCACAAATGACATTAGAGATTGATTACGCACAGCTTCAGTTGCTGGAATATCAACTCAAACAGCTACGCGGGGAAATCATTGAGCAGAATTTTACTGATAAAGTCGTCGTCACCCTGGTGTTACCCGCTATACATCAGCAGGCTATCCACCAACAATTTATAGCGAGCTATTAGCCTGGAATTGAATTAAACGACCTTCAATGCCTGCTTGTTTAAAACCATATTTATCAGCAATATAGCTGACAGTATTACGATGATACATGAAGACATGTGTCGGATCATTTTTATAATTCCAGCGATGAAAATCGATACCTTCATGGTAGATTTCTGTCATACAAAACAGTCGACCACCAGGCTTCAACAGATTTCTTAACTGAGTAAAGCTTTGTGCAGGATGATGAAAATGTTCAATGACTTCACAACTGCAAATATAGTCATATCGCTGCTCTAAAAGTGCATCATCATTAAAAAATAAAGGGTCATACGCGGCAATAGCAAAACCCGCTTGCTGCAGAACATGAGTAATGACCGGGGCATGACCGGCACCGAAATCCAACCCCTGTTGGTGAGGTTGAAACAATTGCTGAACGAGTTGGGTAATCGGGGCAACAAATCGCTGAAAGCGGCTGTCTTCCACATCATTCAAATGTTCCAGATAACGCCGTTGTTCTGCTTCACGATCCGGCCATAAAGCCGGATCCATGAAAATGCCATAACAAAACTGACATTGATGATATAAACGTTTTTTGAACTGATAAAACTCACTGGCCTGATGCTGGCACAGCGGACAAATAACACTCATCTATACTGGTAAGAAGCTGGTAATAAAACCAATCAAACCACCAAATACCCCACCCCAGACAACTAACCAGCCTAAATGGGTACGAATCATGTCCTGAACAATGTTTTTCACCATTTTTGGTGTCAGTTCTTCCAGTCGTGATTCCACAATATGCTCAATTTGTAGATGAATATCATCAAACACTGCATGACTGTTTAACTTAGATCGGACACTTTGCTGAAAAGAATCGCTATGGGCAATATCATCCAGCGAGCGCGTCATCTTTTTAATAAAAGGCTCACGTAGCGGCTCTAAGGCAGACTTGCCACCAAACATCGATAACATACTGCCAAAAGACGACTCCATGATTGTAGCGACAAGGCTATCGTAGACGGGCTCTAAGTCAGTATTTTCAATCACATCGGAGAAATCCAGCGGATGTTGAGAATTATCTGACACTAATTCAGCCAGAAACCGATCGACATTGTCTTTACTGAAAAATTGCTGCATCACCAGCTTATGGATACCCGCTTTAAACTCTTCAAAGTGTTCAACAATCACGCCAGAACCATATAGTCCTGGGACTTTCTCAAACAGCATATGAATGGCAATCCAGTTAGTCAGACTGCCAGCCAAAGCAAACAAACCTGTGGCCAGAATGGCCTTTGAGGCTTGAGAATCAACAAATAAACCGGTGGCAACAAAGGTGGCAGCCACCAGATGGGTAATTAAACTCTTATTCATCGGTCCATTTAGTTAATGCGTTGATAATCTGCGATGCTTGATCACGGCTAGAAATATTAAATTTCGAGCGTTGGCTATACTCGCCATTACGCTTCTGGTATCGTCGAATGGTGTATTTATCTGGACCAAACTCGCCTGTTTTGCGATCTAAATCCTGATAACGGAACATTACCGTTGCCCACGCACCTTTGGTTAAGATGACTTTATCTAACTCTTTAACCGTCATGGTCTCGCCTTCATGATATTCAACGGTTAATTCGTCTACTGTTTCAGCCATAGAATAAAAACTCCTAGATTATTTTTGATTAAAGTAGGCGGTCAGCACTTTACAGAGCATCACCGCGTCCTGACTACCTGCTAGTTCGCGTATCGAATGCATGGCAAATGTGGGCAAGCCAATATCGATTGTTTTAACGCCGATATGTGAAGAAGTAATGGGGCCAATCGTGCTGCCACAGGCCATATCTGTTCTGACCACAAAATCCTGCACTGGCACATTATGCTGCTGGCATAATTGCCTGAATATGGCGCTGGTTTGACTGCTGGTGGCATAACGCTGATTAGCATTGGTCTTAATGACCGGTCCTTTGTTTAATAAGGGACCATGTTCAGCATCATGTCTGTCAGCGTAATTCGGGTGTATCGCATGGGCGTTGTCAGCCGATATCATCATTGATTGTTCCACCATGCGTTGATAGGCCTCAGTATTCATAGCAAGACGTTGCAGTACCGACTGTAAAAATGTGCCTTGCGCACCGGAAACAGATTGACTGCCCACTTCTTCATGGTCATTGCACACCAGTAAGGCAGGTCGTGTTTTATCGGCAGCCAGCAAGGCCTGCAAACCGATATAACAGCTCAACAAATTATCCAGTCTGGCACTACTGATAAAATCAGCAGATAACCCAATCACTGCGGCTTTTTGGGTGTCATAAAAACACATTTCATAATCCAGCACCCGACCAATATTGATATCTGGATACTGTTGCCGACATTGCTGTTCCAATAAAGCGCGGAAATCCAGGCTATCGCCATCATCGACTTGAGCCAGAATCGGTGGTAAATGCAATTGCGGATTAATATTACGGTTCTGATTCACTTCACGATCCAGGTGAATCGCTAAGCTTGGGATCGTCGCAATCGCCTCTTTAAAATTAATAATGACCTGTTCAATCTGCCCTTGAGCATTCTCATAACTCACTCTGCCAGCCAGTGATAAATCACGATCAAACCACGGATTTAATAAAGCACCACCGTAGACTTCAACACCAAGCTGCAATAAGGTCTGTTTCACCTTTTCCGGTTTGGGTTTGACTTTCAGGCAAGGGCTATCAGTATGTGCACCGACCATGCGTATGCCACTACTGACTAATTCCTGCCCGTTTAGGGTAAACGCAATGATAGATGCCTGACGAATAACAAAATACTGACCAGCGTCTAACTGTCCCCAGCTGTCAGCTTCATGAAGCTGAGTAAAACCATTGTCTTCCAGTAATGTCTGCATGGATGCAACCGCATGATACGGTGTTGGTGATGCATCAAGAAAATCACACAAACCGGGATTAAAATCACTTGGAGTATATTTCATAGTCAGCGTCATATTATTTGGAAGAGGTTAAAGTCGGCTTATGATACCGATTTTCAAGTTGGCTTGTTACTGATGTTAATCTTCTAAAATTTGGCCACGGTAGATTCGTAATGGCTTTTTCACTTTTTCACGTGGCTTATTCGACACAGTTGAGGTTTCAGCTTCCTCAATTTCAACACCACGGTAAATGCGTTTTTTACTTGTCGACACGAGTTTAGCAGCCTCGCTGCTGCGCTCCTCAAATGACACATTTAAAAACTGAAATATGTCGATGTCATCATCAAGAAAGCTGCGTCCGGCTAATGGCATTTTCAGATTAGGTTTAAAAGAATACCGCTCAATATCCAAATTAAACCAGTGTTTTAATACTTGTTCGCCACGCAGAGATCCGTGTGATAAAGCGACGACCCGGCCATTTTCCAGCAGAATATGACAGGCCCGGTTTTCTGTTGTTGTAATAAAGACCGTTCCTGTCTTGCCAGCTTGAGACAGCGTGTAAATTTATTTAAGAACGTCCGTATTATCTATCATCAATTATCAGGCAATGGCTCAGGCATGTTTATTAAAGGTTAGATTACAACAGCTCGTCATCATCTTTCACTTTTTTTCTCGGGCGTTTGGATAAGCCGCCATGTAAACGACAACGATCAGCTAATGCACCGATGCCCCAGCCTTCCGGTGGCCTGATAGCGACTGAACGTTTACAACGCTTACCGCCGGTCAGACGAGCGCCGCATTCAGGGCGGTAGCGTTTCACTTTTTCCCAACCTTCCAGCGTTTGAGAGGCTTTGCGTATCACTTTCACCTCGCGGGGTGACAGTTGACTCTGGTCAACCGGATGGGTTTTTTGATCCGTTTGCCGCCACCAATAACGCACAACTGGTACAGGAAGACCAAATCGCCGAGCCAAGTCATCAGGTTTACGATAAATTTCCATCTCAAGCAGCAATATAGCGGCTTGTTCTAATCGGGCAGTAAACTCTCGGCTCTCTTGTGGTGTCATTTAACTAATTGGCCTCATAGCTCAGCGAAATAATGGCTTCAGTCAGCTCTTCTATTTCATCTTCCGGTTGAGCAATACCACGCACAGAAATACCCGCTTGATGAACACTATCCGGATCACCGCTAATCAGCGGATGCCACTCAGGCAAATCTTCACCTTCGGCCAGTAAACGATAAGCACAGGTTGCAGGCAACCAGTCAAAATAGTGCGCATTTTCGATGCTTAATTGAATACAGTCCGGAATGACGGTTTGACGATTCTCATAATCCTTGCAGCGACAGCTATGGATATCTAATAAAGAGCATGCGGCTTTTGTGTAATACATGCGTCCATCATCTTCATCTTCGAGTTTGTGAAGACAGCAACGCCCGCAGCCATCACACAGGCTTTCCCATTCGTCGTGTGTCATCTGACTGAGTCGTTTGTGTTTCCAGAATTCAGTAGATGTTTTATGCTGCTTAGTCATGACAGATTCTATCGCCCTATCCAGCTTGCTTACCCCTCTCATCAGGCAGTTCAATCCTAAAACGATTTTAACGGCCGGAGAGACAGCAGCTAGTTGTCTGCAAACCGGTAATGATACTAGATTGCTGCATCTGAAGACACCGTTTAAACAGCAGCAACTGCATGATATTGAACCTGTAGACCTGGCCGTTATCAGTCACTTAACAGAGTCACTCGAAAAACCAGCAGCCCAAGCCTGGCTTGGTATGATCAAGAATCAATATGCGCCTCATGTTATTCTCATCAGCCATACTGAACTGGCGGCTAAAAACGACTGGCAATTCACCGACTATCTGGCAATGGGCTTTAAACATATTGCAGGTACAGAGGAAGGCTTGCGCATTTTTAGTTATGCGATAGAAAACTATCAGCCTAAACGTGATTGGCTGAATAGCCGGTTCTGGGCAAACCCCGAAATGTACGACAAATACCGATGGTAATTCATCGCATTGTCATAAAACTGCATTATTATAAAAAAATCTGTGTAAAACGATCTGAAAGGCAATATGACTGAAGAAAACGCTTTAGATTTAAATAACCCGGCTCTGTACATCAACCGTGAATTAAGTTTACTTGAATTCAACTGGCGCGTTTTGCAGCAAGCGCTTGATCCTAATGTGCCTTTGCTGGAACGTCTCAACTATTTATGTATCTCCAGTACCAATCTGGATGAGTTTTTTGAAGTACGTGTTGCCGGCCTGATTCAGCAGATCGAAATTGGTGATCCTTACATTGAATCCGATCAGATCACTGCACAGGAATGTTTGAAATTAATTAACCAGCGCGCGCATGAACTGGTCGAAGAACAATACCGTGTTTTGAATGACGTGTTATTACCTGAGTTAGATCAGGAATCTATCCAGGTTTTACCACGTGCACAATGGACAGATGAGCACAATGCCTGGCTGAAAGACTATTTCCAGGAAGAAATTTTACCTATCCTCAGTCCGATGGGTCTGGACTCGGCGCATCCCTTCCCACGTTTACTCAATAAAAGTTTGAACTTTATTGTGTCACTGGTCGGCAAAGATGCCTTTGGTCGTGACCGTGGTTACGCCATATTACAAGCGCCTCGTGCGCTTCCACGTGTTATTCAGCTTCCACCTGAAATGGTAGCCGAAGGCGAATACAAATTTGTGTTCCTGTCATCCATTATCCATGCCTTTGCTGAAGATCTATTCTTTGGCATGAAAATAAAAGGTTGTTTCCAGTTCCGGGTGACACGCAACAGCGATTTGGCCATTGATACTGAAGAAACCAGTGATTTACTTGCCACCATTGCAGACGAACTAACACAACGTAACTACGGTGACGAAGTGCGTTTGGAAATTGCACATAACTGTCCTGAAGATATGGTTGAGTTTCTGCGTAATGAATGTGCGATGGAACGTGACAACGTTTATCTGGTAAATGGTCCAGTTAACCTGAGCCGTATTCAAACGGTTTGTTCACTGGTGGATAGACCAGATCTGAAATTCAGACCATTCACTCAAGGTCGCCCGAGCGGTTTAAGTCTGGATGTCGATATTTTTGATGCTCTGCGTAAGCAAGATATGCTGTTGCACCACCCTTATCAGTCATTCACGCCAATTATTGACATGATTCGTCAGGCAGCGGCTGACAGTAGTGTCCTAGCTATAAAACAAACCTTATATCGTACCGGAGCTAAATCACCGATTGTTGATGCCTTAGTGACGGCTGCTCAGGCAGGTAAAGAAGTAACCGTGGTGGTGGAGCTGCGTGCACGCTTTGATGAAGAAGCTAACGTCGCATTAGCATCACGTCTGCAGGAAGCGGGTGCCCATGTGGTATATGGCATTGTCGGTTATAAAACCCATGCGAAAATGCTGCTTATCCTCCGCCGTGAAAATGGCAAGCTACGTCGTTACGTTCACCTGGGTACAGGTAACTATCACCGCAGTACATCTCGTATCTATACCGACTATGGTCTTCTGACTTCTGATAAACAAATAGGCGAAGACGTTAACAATCTGTTCATTCAGTTAACCAGCCTCGGTAAAATTCCTCAGATGCATAAATTGCTGCATGCACCATTCACCTTGCATGAAGGCTTGCTGGCAAAAATCGAAAAAGAAATTGATTCAGCGAAAGCAGGCAAACCTGCCCGAATCATCGTTAAAGTGAATGCCGTTGTTGAGCAGGAAATGATTCAGGCGTTTTATCGCGCCTCAATGGCTGGCGTTAAAGTCGATCTGATTGTCCGTGGCATTTGTTGTCTGAAACCAGGAGTTGAAGGCCTGTCTGAGAATATTCAGGTCAGAAGTATTATCGGTCGTTTTCTCGAACATACCCGTGTTTTCTACTTCGAAAACCAGGGTTCACCTGAAATCTGGGCTGGTAGTGCAGATTTAATGAAACGGAATTTATTACGTCGTGTTGAAACCTGTTTCCCGATTGAATCGAAAAAATTACGCACCCGTATTATGGAAGATTTAGAACTCTATCTGACTGATAACACTCAGGCATGGATTCTAAATGCTGATGGTCGTTATCACCGTGTCGACAAGGAAGAGTCAGCGCCCCAAATTTCGGCACAAACTGCCTTGCTGGAACAAATGGCGAAATCGTTTTAGATTTACTATGGAAACCATTGCTTTTTTTAATTTAAAAGGCGGCGTCGGTAAAACGACGTCCGCCGTTAATATTGCCTGGCATGCCGCCAATGAGGGAATTCCGACTCTGATATGGGACTTGGATCCTCAAGGCGCGTCCAGCTGGTTATTTAATACCACTGCAAAATCAGAAACAAAACCGAAAAAATTATTAACTGGCAAAACGCCTATCGGGGATTTAGTCAGAAGCACAGAATTTGAGAATCTGGATATTATTCCAGCTGATTTTTCCTTCCGTCATTTGGATCATCAACTTAGTGAACAAAGTGATCAAGGTAAACAGAATCTGATTGCTAAGCTGGTTGAGCCATTCAGTGAAAATTATGCGTTGATGATTTTGGATTGCCCACCGAGCTTTTCTTTACTCACAGAACAAATTTTCGCCACTGCCGACTCGTTATTTCTGCCATTGATTCCAACGCATCTGTCTCTGCGAACATTTGAGCAGACTCGTGACTTTTTTAAAGAACATAAATTAAAGCCAAAACGTCTGCATGCCTTTTTTAATATGGTCGACAGACGCAGAAGCATGCATCGTGTCATGCTTGCTCATCCGCCCAAGATGCTGAAAAATGGTTTAAAAACAGCAATTCCTTACGCAGCAATCGTCGAAAGAATGGGTGATTATCGCCAACCTCTCCCTGCCTTTGATAAACAATCGACCGTTAGTCAGGCTTATGCCGAATTATGGCGTGAAATTAAACAGACATTGTCTGATTTTTAATATCACGAGCTCGGCTTAATTCGCCAACAACGGTGAATTTTTTTATTTCTCTCAAAATCTCGCGGTATGGTGGCCGTACTGATATCTTCAATTACAAATTGATTTAAAGCGTCGCTATCTAATTCAAAATCACGACGATTTGTGGAGAAAATCAATTCTCCGTCTGATGTCAGTAACGCACCTGCTTGCTTGATCAGCGTGCTGTGATCTCGCTGAATATCAAAGACACCTTCCATTCGGCTTGAATTAGAAAACGTTGGTGGATCAAGGAAAATTAGGCCGTAACGTTTTTCATCTTCCTGTGCCTGTTCCAGCCACTCAATACAATTAGCCCGAATATACTGGTGCTGTTCACCGACAAAACCATTTAGCTTCATATTGTCTTCAGCCCACGCCAAATAGGTATTGGACATATCGACGCTGGTGGTTGATCTTGCCTGACCTGCCGCCGCATAAACACTGGCCGATCCGGTGTATGAGAATAAATTGAGAAAGTCCTTGCCTTTGGCTAATTCTCTGACAAGTTGTCTGGTATCACGGTGATCAAGAAATAAACCTGTATCTAAATAATCGGTCAGGTTTACCCAAAAGCGCAGCCCATTTTCACGCACATCAAAGCGTTGGTTTTTCGCAGCCTGTGCTTCGTATTGTTCTTTACCACGTTGTTTCTTCCTGACTTTTAATGCCACATGGGTGACAGGTACTTCGAATACCTCAGGAATAATCTGCATCGCTTCCTGCAGTCGTTCTACAGCTTTTTCAGGATCAATCTGCTTGGGTGGTGCATATTCCTGAACGTGGATATGGTCATCATAAAGATCAATGGCTAACGCATAATCAGGTAAATCAGCATCATAAACCCGATAACAACTCAATCCCGACTTACGCGCCCACTTCGCCAAGTGTTTTTTATTTTTCTTTAAGCGATTGGCAAACATAGCACCTTGTTCGGTCATTTCAACAGGCGCTTGTTCACGGCTTTCTTCTTCGTCATCGACAAACTGGGTTGGCGATGCTGTAAGTTCGTTTGTACGTACCGGGCGTGGTGCACGATAGAAAAGTACGTCACAGGCGATGGGGCCATTATCAAAAGGCACGGTATCAAATAGCGTCAGGCCAGTAAATTTACCTAATTGCGCATTATCTGTTATCAAGGCCGTGCGCCAACCTGCGAATGACTCATTAATAATATTACCGAGGCTTTCGTACAGATAATGTAATTCATCCGTACGGCCAATACGTTCACCATAAGGGGGGTTACAGACAAATAAACCTGTTTTCGGTAGTTCTGTTGCCAGTCTTGGCCATTCAAGCAAATCACGTTGGCTAACGTGTATGCGATCGCTAAGTCCCGCCTCAGCAATATTATTTTTAGCGGCTTCAACCGCGGACGCATCGGCGTCACCTCCCACAATCACAGGACATCTGGCTAAACCTGATTGTCTTCTGCGCTCAGCATCTGCTTTAAGTTGTTTCCAGATGTCTTTATCGTGCTGTTTCCAGAAACTAAAGCCGTAATAGTCACGTAAAATGCCAGGGGCGATATCAGCAGCAATCATCGCGGCTTCGATAAGAAATGTCCCAGATCCGCACATGGGATCGATTAATGCCCAGCCTTGTCGTGCCAGTTTAGACCACTCTGCACTCAGTAAGATGGCTGCAGCCAGATGTTCTTTCAGCGGCGCCGCGGTATTACTGACTCGGTAACCACGCTTGTGCAAACTCTCGCCCGATAAATCGATACTAACAGTGGCTTGATTGTGTTTCAGATAAACATTAATACGCACATCAGGCTGGTAGAGATCGACAGAGGGTCGCTGACCAAAAAGCGTACGGAAACGATCAACAATCGCATCTTTTACACGCTGAGCACCATACTGAGTATGTTTTATCTTTGAGCGGAAACTATTAAAGTCAACAGCAATGGTACTATCAAGCTCATAAATATGGTCTTCCCATGGAAGTGCATTAATCCCTTCGTAAAGCTGTTCCGGGGTTTCTGCTTGCAGGTGAGCAATTGGCAACAACACTCGAATAGCGACGCGAGACCACAAACATACTGTATATGCCTCGGCCAACGTGCCTGTAAAACGGATATTTCCCTGATCTTGCTTGGTATTTTTAATACCTAGCTGTTTTAGTTCTTCCGCAAGCAGTGGCAACATACCTCTCGCTGCTGTCACCGTAAACTTGTGTTGTTTAGCCATATTGCCTTCCTGATATAATCAAAACATTTTAATACAGGTGAGCACACTAATGGCAGTTACTGACAAACAAAGACGTTATCTCAAAGGGCTTGCCCATACCTTAAAACCGGTTGTTATGATTGGTAACAGTGGTTTAACTGATTCGGTGCTTGCCGAAATTGATAATGCACTGGAACATCACGAGCTAATCAAGGTCCGAGTAAGTGGTCAAGAACGCGCAGATAGAAAGGCCATGTTAGATAAAATTGCTGAAGAAAGTGGCGCAGATTTGGTTCAAGTGATCGGTCATATCGGTGGATTTTATCGGCCATCAAAAAAAGCTTTAATCCAACTACCAAGGTGATTATATGATTCAAAAGCCAGCAGACACAGCTCAACCCATAGAAAAAGTAATGGCAGAACGTTGGAGTGGTCGTGCTTATGATCCCACCGTTATGGTCACAGCTGAAGAAATTACTGCGCTTTGCGAAGCTGCCCGCTGGGCTCCCTCTTGTTTTGGTGATGAGCCATGGCGCTATCTGGTTTGCGATAAAAATACTGACGAATCTGCTTGGAAAAAAGTGCTTTCTGCACTTGTGTCTGGCAATCAGGAATGGGCAAAAAATGCACCTGTTTTAATAGTTACTGCCTCTGTCCCCAACTTTAGTCAAAATGATAAACCCAATCGTTGGTCTGGTTATGACACGGGTGCAGCCAGCATCAGTCTATGTTTACAAGCTACAGCGATGGGACTGATGAGCCACCAGATGGGGGGATTTGATGACAAAGTGCTACGTGAGTCTTTCAATATTCCTGCTGATATCCATATTTGGTCTGTTATTGCTATCGGACACCAGGCTGCATTAGATAACCTCACTGAAGAACAACTAGAGAGGGAATTGTCCCCTCGTAAACGTCGCCCAGTTGAGCAAGCATTTTTCATGAATAAATGGTCATAAAATAAAAATTACCAGGAGAGAGAAAATGATGAAAAAAATGCTTCTTTTAGTCGGCTTATCAATAATAGCGACAAATGCTTCTGCTTACGACAAAGTGTATCTCGACAGATTACTTAAAACCTTACAGTGTAACTTCTGTAACTTGAGTGAAGCTGATCTGACAGGTCATGATTTGAAAGGCGCTGATATGAGTGAAGCCAACCTCAAAGGCATTAACCTCACTGATGCTAAATTACACGGTGTTTGGTTTACGCATTCCAGAATGCAGGGAGCCATTCTAGAGGGTGCTGATGTAACTAATGCACTGATGGATTACACAGAATTAGCTGGTGCGAACCTCAGAAAAACAAATTTATCAGGCACTCAGCTTATCTTTGCTGATTTAAGTGATGCAGATTTAACAGGTGCTAGCCTCGAAGGCGCTGAACTTCGTGGAGTCACCTTCTGTAACACCATCATGCCGGACGGTGAAATAAACAACAGTGGATGTCAATAAAATAGGATCTAAGCCATTACTTTCAAGCAGCCTGATTCAGGCTGCTTTTTTATGCAGTTATGCGGAGGAATTCGCTAGTGATATATATCAGATATCTACTCTTAGCTATTTTGTTAACACCACTAGTATCTCAAGCAACCCCCAGTAAGATTGAACTTGTTAACGGTGATACGCTGACGGCTGACATCGTCTCCGAAACCGATGACACCTTAAAGCTAAACCACCCGCTACTCGGTGTCATGATTATTCCGCGATCGCGCATTAAAAGTCTGGTCTCATCGACCAATACAGAGCCAACCACTCCGCCGCCACAAGCAAAACCAGAAGTACAGCATGTCGATGCTGATGATGGCTTATTTGGTACAGGTCTTTACACAAACTGGAAACGAAGACTGGATCTGGGACTGGGTGGTACTGCCGGAAAATCCAGTACAAATCAGCTCAATATTGGTTTTAACGCTGATTATGAGTCAAAACAAATGCGTACATCACACAAGACGGCATTCTTCCGCGCTGAATCTGATCATGAATTGTCAGCACAAAGTTTTTTTACCTCAATGAATCGTGACTGGTTGCGCCCTGATTCGCCGTGGTTCCAGTTTGCCGGTGGCCGTTTTGACCTGGATAAATTCAAAGACTGGGATTACCGTACTAACGCCAATGCCGGTTTTGGTTATGAGTTTGTCAATACCGACACATGGTTTTTTGTTGGCAGAAGTGGTTTAGGTTTTAATCGAACCTTTGGTGGCGAACAACAAGATTTCACGCCTGAGGGAATGTTAGGTATTGAAACCAAATGGGATATGAATCAATACCAACACGTAGAGTTCTCTAATACCTATTACCCCAGCCTCAATGATAGAGACTATAGGAATCTCACTTCTCTGGACTGGATTCTTGACTTAAACAGTTTCGTCGGTGTTGCACTGAAACTGGGTGTTACCAATGAATATGACTCTACTGTGCATGACGATACCGATCCCAATGACTTTAAATATACTGTCTCATTAGCCTGGAAGCTGTAGAATACCTCCCTTTTTGCTATAAAATTCTTGTGACTAATTCTGAGCAAAACTTAACGCAACTCATTCAATCCGCAATGCTGACAGACAGATACCGTCTTCAACGTCAGTGGCAGCAATTACAAAAGAATAAGGCAAATGCAGAGGCTATTGGTCAGTTTACTCGGCGAGTGCTGAAATCAGTTGAGCGAGCCCAAACCCGTCTCAAGAATATCCCGAAACCAGACTTTAGTGCTGATTTACCCGTTATTGAACGTCGTCATGAAGTGGCGAAAGCCATTCAGGATAATCAGGTGATTATTCTTTGCGGTGAAACTGGTTCAGGAAAAACAACACAACTCCCTAAAATCTGTCTGGAACTAGGCCGTGGTGTCACAGGTTTGATTGGGCATACACAACCACGTCGTATTGCTGCCAGAACTGTTGCGACACGTATTGCTGAGGAACTGGGCTCCGAGATCGGTCAAACGGTGGGTTATAAAGTCCGCTTTCATGATCATGTCAATGCAGAAAGCAGCTACATCAAATTAATGACCGATGGTATTTTGCTGGCAGAAACACAAAATGACCGCTTTCTGAATCAATACGACACCCTGATTATTGACGAAGCACATGAACGAAGCCTCAATATCGATTTTTTACTAGGTTATATCAAACAGCTGTTGCCCAAGCGTCCTGACCTCAAAGTCATTATCACTTCTGCAACAATAGACACCGAGCGTTTCTCCAAACATTTTGATAATGCGCCGGTCATCGAAGTCAGTGGTCGCACCTATCCGGTAGAAGTGCGTTATCGCCCTCTTCTCACCACCGATGAAGACTCACCCGATTACGATATGGTGTCAGGTATTGTTGCCGCCGTAGATGAACTTTGTCGTGAAGGACCTGGGGATATACTCATTTTCCTCGCCGGTGAACGGGATATACGAGATGTGTCCGAAGCATTACGCAAGCACCATCCGCCTCAAACGGAAATTCTGCCTCTATTTGCCAGACAGTCAGCCGCAGAGCAAAATCGTGTGTTTAAAACGGGTGGTCAACGACGCATTATTTTGTCTACCAATGTCGCGGAAACATCATTGACCGTGCCCGGCATACGCTATGTGGTTGATCCGGGCAATGCCCGCATCAGTCGCTATAGTGTGCGTAACAAAGTGCAGCGACTGCCAATAGAAAAAATTTCTCAGTCCAGCGCTAATCAGCGTTCAGGTCGCTGTGGTCGAGTTGCGGCGGGTATTTGTATTCGTCTATATGACGAAGATGATTTTAATAATCGTCCGGCCTTTACCGATCCTGAAGTGTTGAGGACCAACCTCGCCTCCGTCATTTTACAGATGTCGGCCCTGAAATTAGGTAATCCGGCGAAATTCCCCTTCATTAATCCACCGCCACAAAAAATGATTAATGATGGTTACCGCCTGTTAGATGAACTCGGTGCTGTTGATAAACAACGCAATATTACTGAGGTGGGTAGACAGCTATCCAAACTTCCGATTGATCCTAAAATTGCCAGAATGTTACTGGCTGGTGCAGAGCAAAACAGTCTCACCGAAGTACTGATTATTGCCAGTGCTTTAAGTATTCAGGATCCACGTGAAAGACCGATGGATAAACAGCAGGCGGCTGATGAGGCACATTCTAAATATAAAGATGAACGTTCTGATTTTATTGCCTTTATTAAGCTATGGAATCATTATCACGATAAGAAAAAACACCTCAGTCAGAATAAGCTGAGAAAGTATTGCAAAGAACAGTTTCTATCATTTTTAAGGTTACGTGAATGGCATGACATTCATCAGCAGTTACATGTTCAACTCGCTGAGCTTGGTCTCAAGTTTAACCAGCAGGAAGCCAGCTATGACAGTATCCATCGTGCGCTGCTTGCTGGTTTGCTGAGTCATGTAGCAACAAAAACCGATAAGTTTGAATATACCGGTGGTCGCAATTTAAAGTTACAAATATTCCCAGGTTCAGCCTTACATAAAAAAGGACCAAAATGGATTATGGCGGCTGAGTTGGTTGAAACCGGTAAGCTCTACGCCAGGATTGTGGCCAAAATAGAACCGGAATGGATTGAACCTATTGCTGGGGACTTAGTTAGACGACAATATTCAGATCCGCACTGGGAGAAAAAGCCTGCCCAAGTTGTTGCTTTCGAATCAGTCTCTCTCAATGGCCTGCCAATTGTCAGCCGTCGCCGTATTCATTACGGCCCTATCGATCCGCCTGTAGCCAATGAGATTTTTATTCGCTCGGCGCTAGTGGAAGGTGACTGGCATTGTCAGGCGAAGTTTTTCCAGCATAACCGTCGTCTGATTGAAGAAATTGAGCTGCTTGAACAAAAATCGCGACGCCGTGACGTACTAGTCGATGACGATACGTTGTTTGATTTTTATCGAAAAAAAGTACCCGATAACATTGTTAACGGTGCCAGTTTCGAGAAATGGCGGAAACAGGCAGAAAAGAAAGATCCCAATTTATTGATGCTCAGCAAAGAAGTGCTTATGCAGCATCAGGCCGAGCAAGTTACTGCGGACCAGTTCCCTGATAAAATATTAATCAACAGAGTCCCGCTGCCGCTTGAGTATCATTTTGAGCCGGGAAAAGCAGAAGACGGCATAACACAAACCATTCCATTATCACTACTGAATCAAACCAGCAGTGAACGTTATGAATGGTTAGTGCCGGGATTATTACGCGAAAAAGTCATTTTCCTAATTAAAGCTTTACCGAAATCGTTACGTCGTCATTTTATTCCAGTGCCCCAGTATGCTGATCAATGCATAAAAGCCATGTCGAGTACATCTGGGGCTTTATTACCTGCCCTGAGTGAACAATTACGAAAACTCACTGGCGTTGAAATTGATATGTCAGACTGGCGGACAGAAGAACTACCGCTTTATCTACAAATGAATTTTAAGCTGGTGGATGATCAGGGAGAGTTGCTCGATGAAAGTCGTGATCTGGATAAGCTGAAGGAAAACTGGGCTCGTGAAGCCGCAGCCAGTTTCAGACAAATTCCAGATAGTGACTATGAAAAGAGAGGACTCACGTCATGGTCATTTGATACGTTACCAGAGCAAATCACACTGGAACAGAATGGTTTAGAAGTTACAGCCTATCCCTCACTGGTCGACAAAGGGGATTGTGTTGATTTAACCTTGATGGATACAAAAGCGCAGGCTGCAGAACTAACACGTTATGGGCTGCGTCGTCTGTTTATGCTGAACCAGGCTGATGCCGTTAAGTATTTACATAAAAACCTGCCTGACATCAAACAGATGTGCCTGCATTATGCCAATGTGCCGCCTTCACCCTACGCTGATAATAAGCAGACAGATATTAGCCCTTGCGAGCAGCTGAAAACCGATCTGATTCATGTGGCATTTGACCGCTGTTTTATTCTTGATCAGCCCACCATCACTGATAAAACAGCATTTGAAAAGCGCATCACAGAAAGAAAAAGTGATCTGATTAACCTGGCTGCCAAACTGGCTCAGAATATTGCCAAACCACTTGCCGAATATCATGCCATTGCCAAACGTTTAACAGGGAATATTCCACTGGCAGCTATCAATTCTGTAAACGATATAAAACAACAACTGGGCTTTCTGATTTATCAAGGCTTTGTTCACAATACGCCAGATGAGGCGTTAACACGTTTGCCTGTATATTGCCAAGCCGCCGGTATCAGACTGGATCGTTTATTAACCGATCCAAATAAAGACAAACAACGTATGGCTGAAGTCATGCCACATTGGCAAAAGTTTATTAATAAGGTAAATAAAATCGAAACGGCTGATTTTAAAGAGTACCGCTGGATGCTTGAGGAATTTCGTATTTCCGTCTTTGCTCAGGAACTCAAAACGGCCTACCCCATTTCAGCTAAGCGTTTGGAAAAACAATGGCAACAATGCTGATGTGTGCCTAAACCACCCAGGCTTCAGGGCGACCAATGTTATACCCCTGCACAAAATCAACGCCTATATGTTGTAAGCTGATTAGTGTCACATCATCTTCAACAAACTCAGCCACGGTTTTGAGTCCCAACACCTGACTAATGCCATTGATAGAGTTAACAATTTCAAGGTTCACTGAATTTTCCACACAGTCTTTGACAAACATTCCGTCAATCTTGAGAAAGTCAATCGGCAGTTGTTTCAAATAAGCAAATGAAGACAGACCACTACCAAAATCATCCAGTGCAAATAAGCAGCCGACTTTTCTCAGCTCATTAATAAAGTAAAGCGCGCTATGCATATTCGAGATGGCTGCTGTTTCAGTAATTTCGAAACAAATAACGGCACCTGAATCAACTAAATCAGCGGAGATAATTAGCTTGATGATTTTGTCATAAAATCGGGTATCCCCAAGCGATTGACCGGATAAATTGATCCCATATACACCACTGATATCACGCCCGGCTTTTCTCGCCTCTTCCTGACGTGACAACACATGGCTAACTGTCCACATATCAATAGAAGCAGCAAGGTTATACCGCTCTGCTGCGGGCAGAAAATGACCTGGAGGAATAATTGAGCCATCTTCGTCCAACATTCTTATCAGTAGTTCACAATGCGGTTTCGTACTGTTTTTCTTATGTGTAGCCACAATAGGCTGGCTGAACAAAACCAGTTTGTTATTACTCAGTGCTTGCTGAATTCTAGATACCCAACGCATTTCGCCACTGCGCTGTACAAGTTCTTCGTCGCTGTCACTAAACACATGCAGTCGATCCCTGCCTGATTCTTTTGCTGCGTAACAGGCATTATCCGCCTGTTTAAAAATCTCAGTCATCGTACTTTCTGGTCTGATATTGACCATGCCAACACTGATAGACGAGGTAAACAGTAAATCATTATCAATAAACTCGTAACGTCTGATCTTCTCCATCACACGGTTGAGTTTTTCTTTAGCCTGCTCCGCAGTAGTATCAATTAATACAGCAGCAAACTCGTCACCACTTAATCTGGCCAGAATATCCGATGGTTGTAGCTCACACTTGATAATGTTTGCTATCTGAGTAAGTAGTTTATCCCCTGCTTTATGACCGCAGGTATCATTGATAACCTTAAACTGGTCAACATCGATATAACAAAAAACATGATTAAGAGAATGTGTCTCCTGAAGTAATAACTGTAAGTGCTTTTCAATGGCGAATCTATTAGGAAGCCCGGTCAGCGTATCATGCAAAGTGAGATGTTGAAGATCTTCCGAAAGTGACTTTTGCTCTGTAATATCTTGTGCGTGAATGACAAAATAATCGACTTTGTTATTCGTATTTCTAACCGCAGAAACTGTCCCTGTTAACCACAGAGGTCGCTTATCGCGACTCAAGCATTTTCTTGTAATCTGATATTGCTGCAAATCACCATCAATAAGTCTATAAAAGTCGCGACTCGCTTCACCGCATTCATCTTCATGCAATAGCAATAACATATTCATGCCTTTGAATTCTGTCTTACTGTAGCCGAATAGCTTACATCCGGCTTTGTTTGCATCTAATATGACCATGTCTGCGGTCATTAAAAAGATGGGAAAACCAGCATTTTCGAAGGTTTGTGTCAGAAAAATCTCTTTCTTTTGTAATGTTTCAACTAACTTTGTTTGTGACGCATTGACACTCGTTAAATGACGCACCAAGTGCCGGTTTTCCTGACGTAATCGCAAACTTTCGGTGACTCTCTCATGCAGGTTTCTGAATAGCATCGTGCAGGCAATCATATATGTGACAAGTGTCAGTGCTTCAACCTTAAGATCGACATAGAACATCGCCAGGATAACGGAAATAAGCATCGGATAAACATAAGAAATAAAGCTTATAAAGCTGCTCAACATCGAATAAATGGCACCTGAGCATAACCCAGCAACCACGAGAGGAATAATCAGCTGATGATTGAATTGCGTCTCAGCATCAAACGCAAAACCCAGACTGCCCCAAGCCAGACCAGATAGAAATACACCAGCGGCATAGATTTTTTCACAACGTGAAACAACGCTGGGATCATCAGGATGTTGAGAAAAATACACGTTGAGATATTTGACTATCAAAAATCGAAGCACAATAGTCAGAAAGATAGTTGCGCCCCATAGATGCAATAACTTTAAGTCATTGTAAGAATACAGTGCGATAAGGGTTAATAGCAGAATAACAATATTTGTTATGCAAGCGATAACACCTTGCTGTAACAAAATGCCTATACGCATTGTGTTTATCTCAAATTGCTGAACGCCAGGTTCTACATCACTTTGACTAACCGTTTTCAACACGATTCCTGAGTTTTAAAAGTTATTTAAATATTTGAACTACATCACACGACGGCACAGTAAAACACACTTTATGAGATATGCCTGTGAGATAGTTCACGAGAATACGAAAAATTGATATCTAAGATTAGACAATTCATTCAGGAGTAGTTCAGTTTCACTTTGCTATGGTTTATCTATTAAATAGATAGGAAGAATCAGCGCTTAGTAAAACGGCTAATTCATTAATATTAATCTCAGTAAATGAATTAAATTTTGACTATTAATGACATTAATTCTGTTTCAAAGCATTGCCGTTAGGGCATTATAAAACATCAATATAATTAAAAATGACCTAAATCATGGCATGCAAGTAAAGCTTAGTGGATCATATTGGTGCTGATGCTTAGCATATAATGAATTGAGAGAGAAATATGCAAAGAAAAATGATCAACCTTCAGGTTAGACGAACCTCTCTAGCAGTGCTGACAATGAAGGTTAGCTTAAGATATATCATGGCATCGGTCGCTGTTATATGTTCATTTACTTCTGCACTTTTTATCCCGTTGCCAGTGCTTGCCGATGGAAGACCTTATACAGTCAAACAAAATAATAAAGTAGATTCAGATACGTTTATCGGTTACAAGGTATACAGAACATGGTGCGCTCGTTGTCATGGCACTTTTGGTCAAGGACTCGCAGCCAGTGACCTTACCAATACATTAAAAAACACGGATCGTGATGATTTCTTTAAGATCGTTGCCAGAGGGAAAAAAGGCCGTTTGGGCGAAATGCCTGCCTGGCAGTCAAATGATAATGTAATGAAAAACAGAGACAGAATTTATAGCTACCTGAGAGCCAGAGCAGATGGTGCTCTAGGAGCCGTTACACCCGAGTTAATCGACTAATGCAAGTATTTAAAAAAGGACATTTCAGCCCGCTGAACCCGCTATATTCAAATATCATAGAGATAGTAAGGCACAGCCATGTATAAAGTCATGTTACTGCTATTCGTTGCCAGTTTATGCCTACCTGCCTTGGCAGATGACCACCTCCCCTACGAACAAGAACCAGGTAATAATATAAATGAAATAACGTTACCTCTATCGGATCACACTGCGGCAGAACTGGCTAAAGTCGAGACCGGCGGAAAAGTACTTTCTGTAGACGAAGAACACTACGGCAATAAAATTATTTTTCGTGTTAAAGTGCTGCATAACGACGGTAAAGTGAAAATACATCGCTTTGATCGTGACTCTGGCCACTCCGTTCCATGAGGTTGCATGCGCGTACTATTAGTGGAAGATGAAAAGCATCTTCGCGAACAAATTACCCAACAATTAAAGCAGCATAATCTTACTGTCGATGCAGTAGCTGATGGTGATGAAGGTCTGTTTATGGGCTCTGAATATCCTTATGATGTCGCCATTATCGATTTAGGATTGCCTAAACTTTCAGGTATTGAACTTATTCAATCCTTGCGTAAACAAGGTTTTGATTACCCTATCCTGATATTAACCGCCCGTAGTCGTTGGCAGGACAAAGTGGAAGGGCTTGAATCTGGCGCAGATGACTATCTTGTCAAGCCATTTCATTTTGAAGAGTTGATTGCCCGTATTAATGCGCTTAGTCGTCGAGCTTCCGGCTGGTCAAACCCAACACTAAGTTGTGGCCCCATTACACTGAATCCGGCCACACAAGAAGTCACTAAACATGACGAACTTGTTGAATTAACGGCTTATGAATACCGCCTGCTTCATTATTTATTACTGCACGCCGGTGAAGTGATTTCCAAAACAGAACTGACCGACCACATCTATGAACAGGATCAGGATCGTGACAGTAATGTCATTGAAGTATTTGTAAAACGCTTACGTAGTAAACTGGATCCAGACAAACAGCTAAATCCGATAGAGACACTACGTGGTCGTGGTTACAGGCTTAACCTGCCCCGTGAAAGTCATTAATTTTTCTTTATCCAACCGGGTTCTTGTTGCTGTCAGTCTTGTTTTAACTGCGTTTCTTGGACTATCTGCGATCAGTCTTAATAATGCATTTAAAAGCAGCGCGGAGCTGGAACAGAAGAAACGTTTAAAGAACTACGTTTACACGCTGCTTACCGCAGCAGAAATTAATGATAAAGGTGAGTTAAAAATGACTCACGATCTGGCAGAACCTAAATTTTCTATTCCCAATTCCGGCTTGTATGCACAAATAACCAGTAGTGGGAAAATTGTCTGGCAATCCCCGTCCGCCATTGGCCATTTCTTGTCATTACCCTTTCAACCCGGACCATCCAATGAACATTACACCGTGGTGGATGTTGACGGAGGCATGAAATTGCAAAATTTGGCCTTTGGTATTGTCTGGGAAACCGAGACAGGTAAAGAACTGGACTACACCATTAATGTGGCTGAAGACATGTCGACGATAAAAGAGACAACAGCCAGTTTCCAACGTAGTTTATGGTACTGGTTAGGCGGTACGGGTCTCATGCTATTACTTGCACAATGGTTGATATTGAAGTGGAGCTTACGGCCATTACACGATGTTGCTAAGGATCTACATGCAATTGAAACCGGTGAACATCATCGTTTAAATGATGAATATCCACGTGAGCTAAAACAACTCACCAACAATATCAACGCGCTTTTAGATCACGAACAATCACGTCGTCAACGCTACAAAAATTCTCTTGCTGATTTGGCACACAGTCTTAAAACGCCTCTTTCCGTTTTTCGTGGTGAACTGGCCAATAATCATGATTTGCAGAGTCTTAAAAGCATGGGGTATGAACAACTGGACAGGATAAGTACCCTTGTCGATTACCAACTTCAGCGTGCCTCTACCGAAGGTAAAAGTAGTTTACTCGCCCCTGTATCACTCGGTGAGATTATCCATAAAATTATCGGAAGTTTAGATAAAGTCTATAAAAACAAGGCTATACGACATCAATGTGAGATTGAACGTGATGCTTACATTCATGCAGATGAAGGCGATATGTACGAACTTTTGGGCAATTTGCTGGAAAATGCATACAAATATTGCAAACATCAGGTGCATGTTATTGCCACAAGCTCAGGAAATATGGTCAAAATCCGTGTAGAAGATGATGGTGCTGGTATTCCGACACGTGCTGAAAGCTACATTATCAAACGCGGACACCGCATTGATACCCAAGCAGAGGGGCAAGGTATCGGCCTTGCCATTGTCAGCGATATTATTATGGCTTACGAAGGTAATATCCACCTTGAACGGGGCCGTCTAGGTGGCGCAAGTTTTATTGTGGAATTACCCCGAATTTAAGCTTGTTGCTGTGATTGTAAGTACTGGAATAATTGTCGTGCTGACTTCGGTGGTTTTTCTTGTTTCGCTTCACGTTGTGCATTTCTGACCAGCTGTCTGACATGCTGAACATCAAAGTCATCAAACTCAGCGATTAATTCAGCATAGACCTCATTTTCACCTGCCAGCAATCTATCTCGCCATTGCTCGATTTGATGAAACTGTTTTACCTGGCCCTGATGCGGCTGTTTTAACTGCTGTAACTTCTGGCTTATCGCTTCATGGTCGCTATCAGCTATCAGACCACCGATATACCCAACCTGACGTTTCAAAGCACCTTTACTCATTGATTGTGCGCTGATAATTGCATCATAAAGATCTTCAGATAAGTCTAATTTTTGCAAATCTTTAGCTGACAGCTCTATTAATGAACGACCAAGATCTTTTAACGCATTAAGCTCTTGTTTTACCTGTGTTTTACTTTTTTCAAATTCCCAATCAGCTGGCCACTCTGCATCCTGATCATATTCAAACTCTGACATAAATGTTATTCACCTATTATCGTCACAATAATGCGACGGCGTTGTTGATGGGTACGATGTTCCCACAAATAAATTCCTTGCCAAATGCCTAAATCACACTGTGCCCCACTTATCGGAACAGTTAGATCTGGATTGGTTAAAACCGTACGAATATGGGCACTCATATCATCCGGTCCCTCATCCTGATGCCTGAACATCGGATCGCCATCTGGCACCAAATGCTGCATAAAGGTTTCAAGATCGTGACGCACATCTGGATCAGCGTTTTCACAGAGCATTAATGAAGCACTGGTGTGTTGAACAAAGACATGACAAGTACCTGTAGACACACCAGACTCTGCAACAAGTTCTTGTATATCACGAGTGATATTAGTGGTACCTCGTCCCAGACTCTTAAATGTTAATGTGCGCTGAAAAACCATTAGCCGAGACCTGCTTCAAAGTGCATTTTCGCTTTACCACTATCAATAATGCTTCTGACATAATCTGCGGCTTCACGCTGAGACACCATGACGCCACAATGCCAAAGTATGATGGCAGCGCCATAGACAAGACTATCGTATGCAGGGCCTTTTACGCCTGATAAAGCTTGCTGACCTTCATCCAGTGTGCGTTGGGCAGTGACATCATCATCCGTTTTAACACCTCGGGTATCTTGTTCAATACCAAACTCTTCAGGATCCAGTGTGCAAGCCTGTAATTTACCGTTTAACAAACGATGATTATTTGACGGCTCACGTAATGTCGGTACTAAACCACCCTCAAGGCCTCTGGCGATAAAAGCGGAATTATAACCAAATGCCTCAGCTAACCAGCCCAGAATGTCCGGATATTCTTTATGCACAAAACCAATACCCAAATGTGTCTGTTTTTTTGCTTTTAAGGGCATAATCATTTTTTCTAATGTCGCCAGACTCGGACGTTTAATCATCTGCGTGCGTAGTGTTTGTAATGCAAATAAGGCAGGACTTGCCTGAGCCTGATCTAAATAGGCCCAGCCAATCTGATTATTCATCAAGGCGTCAGCCGCCTCGGCCGTCGATTTTTTAATATTGTAGCCAGCCAGTGATAAGACCTGAGCATGTGTAACACCAAATTTAGGCCCCATCTCAAACACACCCTGAGACATTGACGGTAACCCACAGGCAGCCAAAACAGCAGGCAAAAATACAGTCATTGGGCAATGACGATTAAAGCCATTAAACGGGTCAGAAAAAATAAATAATTGGTCGACATCCACCGACTGGCAAATAGTCATTGACTGGCATGCTCTGAGAATACCTAAGTTTTCTTCATTGGTCTCACGCTTCATTCGCATGGCAATGAAGAATATCGCGGCTCGAACAGGATCTGCATTGCCTGACAAAATCTCCATCATCACATCAAACGCTTCTTGCTCAGTCAGGTCTTTACTGAGATGAGGTCCGGTAGCGACTTTTTTAATAGCGTCTGCAAGTGCTGTCATCATTATTCCTGTATTAACCACTGTTGTAATGTTGCTTCATCAACCACTTTAATACCAAGTGATTCTGCTTTTGTCAGCTTTGAACCAGCGTCAGCGCCAGCAACCACATAATCTGTTTTTTTCGACACACTGCCAGCGACTTTTGCGCCAAGTGCCAACAACTTTTCTTTCGCTTCACTGCGGGATAAGGTCTGTAGCGTTCCGGTTAAAACAATTGTCTTACCACTTAGCGCAGTATTGGTTTGTTTTTTCTCTTCCGTTGGCCAGTGAATACCTACGCTCAACAGACGCTCAATCACCTCACGATTATGTGATTGCTGAAAAAATGTCTCAATATGGTGGGCAACTACTGGCCCTACATCTTCAATCTCCATCAAACTTTCTGAAGACGCCTGCATCAGTTCTTCCAGCGACGAGTAATGTAATGCTAGAGCGCGTGCTGTGGCTTCACCGACTTCCCGAATGCCTAATGCATAAAGAAAGCGCTGGAATCGTGTTGCTTTAGCCGCATTCAGCGCATTAACCAGGTTTTCAGCAGATTTTTGTCCCATGCGTTCCAGACTGGCGATAGTATCGACATCCAGTAAAAACAAATCTGCCACATCCTTGATATGGCCTGCATCCACAAGTTGCTCAACCAACTTATCACCCAGACCATCAATATCTAATGCTTTTCTTGAGGCAAAATGTTTAATCGCTTCTTTACGCTGTGCCGCACAAAACAAACCACCGCTACAACGAGATACCGCTTCACCCTCTTCCCGCTCCACATCCGAGCCACAAATAGGACAAGCCGTTGGCATAACAAACTCACGTGCATCATCAGGGCGCTTACTGATAATTACTTTCACGACTTCAGGAATCACATCGCCGGCTCGTCGCACAATAACGGTATCACCGATGCGGACATCTTTACGGCGTATTTCATCTTCATTGTGAAGTGTCGCATTGGACACCGTAACACCACCGACAAACACCGGTTTCAATCGAGCTACAGGCGTTAATGCCCCTGTGCGACCGACCTGAATTTCAATATCTTCAACCGTGGTCATCTCTTCCTGTGCAGGAAATTTATAGGCAATAGCCCACCGTGGCGCCCGCGACACAAAACCAAGTCGTTCCTGCAATGCGGTGTCATCAACTTTAAACACCACACCATCGATATCATATTCAAGGTTATCCCGACGCAAGGCCAGGTCATCAATATATCGCTGGCAGGCTTCTAAGCCTTCTAGCACTTTTAGTTCAGGAGAAATACGACATCCCCAACCAGCAATCAATGTCATCGCTTCAGAATGACTGTTGGGGCGAGGCATACCTTCAATCACGCCGATACCATAGCAGTAAATTTCCAGCGGTCTGGATGCGGTAATCTTGGAATCCAGTTGTCTTAATGATCCGGCAGCTGCATTGCGAGGGTTCACGAACGGTTTTTTATTATTTGCCAACTGAGACTGGTTCAACTTTTCAAAGCCGGCCTTGGGCATAAAAATCTCGCCACGAATCTCAACAACCGCTGGAATATGCTCGCCTTGCAGCTTTAATGGCACCGAATTGATGGTGCGAACATTGGCCGTCACATCCTCTCCAGTTGTGCCATCACCGCGGGTTGCCGCCTGAACTAAAATACCGTTCTCATAACGAATACTGATAGCCAGGCCATCGAGTTTAGGCTCTGCTGCGTAAGTTTGGGCTTTATCAGTATTTAACCAGTCACGAACACGTTTATCAAAAGCACTTAGCTCTTGCTGGTCAAAGACATTATCTAAAGACAACATCGGAATCGCATGCTGAACTTCATCAAACTTATCCAGCGCCTGCCCCCCCACGCGCTGTGTGGGCGAATCAGCAGATAATAGCTGCGGATATTCGCTCTCTATCGCTTGTAGTTCACGAAATAAACGATCATATTCAGCATCCGGTACTTCGGGATTATCTAAAACGTAATACTGATAGCTGTAATGATTAAGAAGCTCGCGTAACTCAGCAGCTCGCTGGGTAATATCAATTGAAGTAGTCATTCGACAGGTGATCACTTTCGGCTTGGACGGACATTTGGTATTCAAATATTTTGGTTCGCATCGCTTCTACGGCATCTTCACTCACCGGCTGACGGGTTTCGTCACAGAGAATGCCGCCCAGTGACTGGGTCATATTTCTTGCTGTGTCCAGGAGATCATCAAATAAAGCTAAACCATTTACTGGTGCCGGTAACCGTGCAAAGATCAATAAGCCTGGTGTCGACATAGAAACAAATTTATCAGGCAAAAGTGTGCCAGGATCGATGATATTGGCGACACTGAATAAAGACTGCTTTCGTGAACCTTGAGTGAAACGGTGATAGATCTGCATATCACCAAAATGTAAGTCCTGTGCTTCCAGAGCCGCTTTTACCGCTTTGCCAGAAAACATCGTGCTTGACTCAGCCATAATCGTGAATGCAATAACCATATCCCAGTCTTGTGCTGGCGCAGGTTCTGGTTTAGCTTTCTTAGCTGGTTTTTCTTGTTGTTCGGTCTGGCTTAGTGGCTCTGATACCACATTATCTTCTTCTGTCAGCGCTAATGGCTCATCAAATAAATCAATGTCTATTTCGCTTGATTCTGTTTCACTAAACGATGACGTGGAAGATGGTGACTGCTCATGCAACTCTTGCTCAAAAAGCGCGTCAAAGCGTTCTTTGAACTCTTCATCTTCGTCGTTATGAAGATCCAGTTCACGCTCGAATTCACTGGCACGTTGCTGACTTTTATGATGGGCATACCAACTAGCAGCGGCAAACGCGATAAGGATAACAATGATCAGGATAATTATTTCAGACACTTAATATAATCTTTCAGTTAAGAGATAATAGTCGTTTTATTTTATTACTTCAGAGAGCAACCATGTCTACACAGCCAAGCAAACAATTAGAAACTTTCGATAATGCAACACCGGACCGCGATTATACCATTCACATCGAAACATCTGAATTTACCTGTCTGTGTCCTAAGACAGGACAACCTGATTTTGCCACAATCAAACTCGACTATGTTCCAGATGAAAAATGTGTTGAATTAAAGGCTTTCAAACTTTATATGTGGTCATACCGCGATCAGGGCGCATTCCACGAGAAAGTGACCAACACTATCCTGGATGATCTGGTGGCAGTATGTCAGCCCAGATTTATGCGTATAACAGGTATATTCAACGTGCGTGGTGGTGTCTATACCACAGTGGTCGCGGAGTATCGTAAAGAAGGCTGGGTAGCGCCAGAGCCTGTCACCCTCCCTTAAATTATTATCCAGCGGCATCGGTATTGACTGGTGCCGCTTTCTTAATCATCAAGCTATTAATGGTTAAGCCACTACTGCAACACTGAATGAGGCACTTATGCTAAAAATGATCCAAGGCGCACGTTACTTAATTCAGGGGTTCAGTTTAATTAATCAGCCCGGTATCAGACGCTTTGCTTATTTACCAATGCTGATAAATACCTTGTTATTCAGTGGCGCTATCTGGTTTGGTTTATCTCATTTCGAAGGCTGGCTTGAGGCACTGATGCCAAACTGGTTACCGGCATGGTTAGAAAGTGCGCTAACCTGGATCATCTGGCCACTTTTTGTGATCTTATTGGCCTTAATTGTGTTTTTTACGTTTTCTATTATCGCCAATATACTCGCGGCACCGTTCAACGGTATTCTGGCAGAGATGGTTGAAAAGCAGGTTTCAGGGGCAAGCCCGCCAGATATGCCATGGACACAGGTCATTAAAGACACGCCTAAAATGGTGATGAATGAACTGCGTAAAACGGCTTATTTATTGCGTTGGATGTTGCCTTTATTATTACTCTCGTGGATTCCAGGCTTGAACCTTATCGCACCGGTTTTATGGTTTTTCTTATCAAGCTGGACTTTGGCGCTGGATTATCATGATTATCCGATGGGCAATCATTTATTGGGTTTTAAAGAACAGCGCGAAAAACTTCGTCAGCATCGCAGTCTGGCACTGGGATTTGGTTTTGCAACCTTAATTGCCACCATGATTCCTATTGTTAACTTTTTAGTCATTCCCGCAGCAGTTGCTGGCGCTACAATGTTGTATGTAGAAAACCTGAAAACCTGATCAGGGAAGTCGCTGTACCAGTTCATCCAGCAAGGCTTCAATATCCCACTCACATGAGCCACAGCCTGACACAGAACCTGTTTTTCGTGAGATTGTATCGATATCGATAATACCCTGCTCAAACAAACTTTCTATCTTCGCCCTCGTGGTGCCACTGCAATCACAAATGATGTCATCTGGACGAGTTTGGCTATCATCCCCCATGTTTTACCCTTAAATTTATATAAATTTCACTATCAGATTAATCATTAACCACAACGCTGTCAGCAGCAACATCAGTGACATGATTCGATGACCTTTTTGTAATGGCAAAAAATGTTGCTGCACACGGTTGGCGAGATAAACATAAGCTAATTTTACCGAAGCTACTGCTACAGCAGTAGTAATTAACAATATCAGTGATGAAGATAATGTGATTTCGTTGTTATTGATAAAAACCGGTAGAATGCCAAGATAAAAAACAATAGCCTTATAATCAACCGCAGTTAAAGTAAAACCTGCAATAAAACTCGCCCATGCGCTGTATTTATTATGTGCTGCTGAAACAGTATCAAGTTTACCTGCTCGCCAAAGCTGATCGCTGAATATCAGCAATATCAACGCTGCCATTATTTGTACTAACGGCCAATATTGTTCTAACCACATTGCCACCATGGCTAGTCCAAAAATAGCTAATAACAAATACAGCAAATCTGCCAGAACAATACCAAAACTCACCATTACACCGTGTTTCGCGCCACTCGACAATGTTCTGGATACAACCAACATAACACTGGCACTCGGCAAGGCTGCCATGGCAGCCAGCATTAAAAATACGACGATAACATCAGATAAGGTCATTAGCAGATTACACTTCTATAAAAAAGCCCCGACTATTTTGTCGAGGCTTATTCATCATTCACGTTTAATTATGCTGGTTCATGGTGTCAGATTGATATGCGTACCAAATAAACCAACTAAGCCAATAATAATCAGGTAAATGGCAACAATATAATTCAGCAGACGTGGTACCAGTAGAATTAAAATGCCGGCAATCAGTGAAATCAGTGGGGTTAAAGCTAATGTCATTTGTCTCTCCTTGTCATTGGAACAATGGAGTATGCCTGTAGAGTCTATTTACTGGCAACTTCCGACTCATCATCCGCTAATAACCAGCCCTGCTCTGTTGCAAATTCAATCTTCTCGCTAATCCATTGATGCAGTTCAGGAAATGTCTCTGCAATAAAGGCATGAGCAGTGTGTACTTGCGAGGCCTTTATTTGATGTAATTTCCAGGTTTTACCTTCGGCAGCAATATTCAATAAAAAAGGCAAAAGCCGATCCACCGCCTTCATCAATTTTGCTTCGTTACTATCACCAAACTCCTGCTCATCCCAGACCGTAAGCAGGTCTTGGATACCATTACCCTGATGCCTGGCAAAGCGTTCCACGCATTGTCGTTCAGCTTGATTCGCCGTATCTCTTTGCGCCGAATACAGAAACGTATCGCCGGCATCAACTTCACCTAAATCATGAACCAGCGCATATTGCAGTAATTTCGCCATATCTATATCTAACTGAAAATGCGCTGCCAGACTCCAGCATGCCATCGCCAGATGCCAGGAATGCTCTGCAGAGTTTTCAAGACGTTCACCACCGGTAATATAACTACGACGATTAATATGCTTTAGCGCATCCAGCTCCAGTAAAAAATCGGTCATCTGCTGCGTATCTGTCATATCTCTCTTCCATGCCAACACTGTTTCATCGTTCTAGACTCACTCAACAGCATGTGCAGCCAATTTTTTTGCTGCATTTAAATCAGTTTTGCCTGTACCCAGTTTAGGAATTTCCTCTACATAGAGCAGTTTGCTGGGCTGCATTAACGGTGATAATTGTTCACTGATCGCCTGTTTTATCTCAGACTCCGCTTGTTCCTGAGTGTATAGCAACACAACTTTTTCACCTTTTTTATCATCGGCGACCGTGGTGGCTAGTATTTCTACCTCGTCGTTGATATGTGGCTTTAGTGCTGATTCGATAGCACCAAGGCTAATCATTTCCCCACCGACCTTAGCGAAACGAGAATAACGATCCACAATCACCAGGAAACCATCTTCATCAAGATGCCCTTTATCACCAGTGTGATACCAACGTACGCCATCCTGCTCAGTAATCACTGATTCAGTCTTTTCAGGATCATTAAGATAAGCAATCATCACTTGATTACCGCCAATCAGAATCAAACCATCTTCACCAGCCGCTAAATCTTCAAATGTGTCAGGATTAACAATTCTGAAACGTGTACCAGGCAAAGGCATGCCGACGGTACCCAACTTACTTCCCACCTGTGTTGTTAGGGTATCAGGAGCCAGTTTATCCGGAATATTAACACTGACCACGGGTGTTGTTTCCGTTGCACCGTAACCTTCGTAGATGGTTTTATTAAATTTAATCTTAAAGCTGTCACGTACATCCGGATTCAGTTTTTCGGCACCGGAGACAACAATACGTAAAGATTCCAACATTAATGGTTCCACTTTACGGTTACGCACATACATACGAAGAAATGTTGACGTGCCACACAGAATCGTCCCACGGAAAGTCGCGATGCCTTTGGCAATATTTCTGACATCGGTTGGGTCCGGGTGACAAATCACTGGTAATGACTCGACCAGTGGTAATAAGGTGGTTACCGTTAAGCCAAAAGCATGAAACAGCGGTAAAACAGACATAACCACATCATCACGTTCTGTATTAAGAACATCCGCTACCTGTTTGATATTACTGATAACATTTCGGTGAGACAACAAGACACCTTTCGGCGTACCTTCACTGCCAGATGAAAATAGAATCACCGCAGGATCCTCTGCTTTTACCTCCGTCATATAACGCGCTTTGATAACTTCCAGCGGCATTAAACGGACAAAAATCATCATGCTGATGAAGTCACGCTTTTTAATATTCTGACGTAAATCTTCCATATAGAGCAGATTTTTCGCCTTATCTATAAGGCTCGCATCAAACCCTTTATTGCTGAGTTTTTCCACAAATTTTCTGGAAGTAATAATCGTGTTGATATCAGCTTTTTGGATGGCTGCAGCCACCGCCTCAGCTGAGGCGGTAAAGTTGAGATTGACCAGCGTTTTTCCCTTCAACAAACTGGCAATATTGGCAATAATCCCTGCACTGGAGCTTGGCATTAAAATGCCGATATTTTGATGGCAGTCAGTAGGAATCTGTTTAGAAAATAAAATCGATGCGCTCAACATCCTATGACCACTCATTGCAGAGCCTATGATGTCAGCGGCGGCCATTTCACTACCCTGACGTTTTAAACCTTTGATAATGGCTTCAGGTAATGGCTCCAAGGTTTCGGTATAACTCGTCCAGGCATCTACTGAGAGCTGCAAAACAGCTTGTTTCACCGCAACCCGATCTGAATTAATGGCGAGTGGTTCGCCAAAAGCCACAATTAAATCTGAAAAAGACTGTTTACTGCGCAGTGTTTTTAAACGATCACTTGAGCGGGAAAAACGACTTCCCCATAAACCACGCAGATAAAAAGGCACAATCACCGCATTGGCATCCGCTGCAGCGACTTCAAAGCCACGCTGAAACTCGCCCAAATGACCATTACGACTGATCGCGCCTTCCGGGAATAAACACACGACTTCACCGTTATTTAAACTTTCCCGTACCGCATCAAGTGCTTGTTTACTGCCCCCTGTACCAACAGGAATAATATTAAAGAACTCAAAGATAAAACGCAGATACCAACGTTCATATATTGATTTTGCCATGACAAAGCGAAGCGGACGTGGGCTTGCCATTTGTACAATCGCCCAGTCGATCCAGCTGATATGATTCCCCAGCATCAATACACCACCACTGGCAGGAATGCGTTCCATATTGAGTACTGTCAGTCGGTAACGTAATGAAAACACCAATGAGACAACAAGACGAGCCAGTGACTGAGGTAACTGCGTGATAGTGTAGACAGCACCAATTAGAGCCACCGCCAACAAAATGGCAAAAATGCCCAGACTGTTCATACCCGCATAAGCGGCCAGCATCGTCAGGATCAGAAATGACAACATGGCAATGTTTTGAACAAAGTTATTCCCTGCAAGGATACGGCCCATCTGACCCGCTTTGGCATGATATTGAATCAAAGCATTCAGTGGCACCAGATAAAGTCCACCAAATACCCCGAGTAAAAAGAAGTTAATAGCCTGTAAAAATGGCGTGATAGCAAAGCTGACAAAAGCGACTGTTAATGCAACGCCCATTGCGCCCACTGGAATAAGCCCGGTTTCAATATAATTTGATGAGACTTTGCCGGCCATAAATGCCCCAATCACAATCCCGATACCGGCAAAAGCCATCGTGCCTTGAATAATAACGGTGTTGTCGATGCCAGCAATATCTTTAGCAAAAGCCGGAAAGGTAGCCAGCATAACCTGACATAAAGACCAGAACACAGCCAGACCAATCACCGATCGAAAGATCACTTGGTTACTCGACAACTCTTTCATAATAGTAATGGCGGAGCGACCACTAAGATAAGCTTTAGTATCGAATTGATGTTCTTTTCGGATACTCGATTTTTGCTCGAGCTTTAGTGTCGCGAACCACTCTATTGTGGATAAAAGCACTAAAATCCAACCCAGCGATGCAATCAACGGCAAAATATCCTCAGGCTGATGATAATAATGATTGCTCAATAAAGACTCGAAGCCAAAACTAAATGCCAGTGTCCCCAGCAAAATTGCTGTTGTCGTCACCGCCTGAATCACACCATTGCCTGAGGCAAGCTGTTTTACACCGACCAGTTCTTTTATATAGCCATACTTGGCTGGAGAATAAATCGCACTTTGAATCGACAATGCCAGTGTCATTAAAAAGGCAGCCCAGAACCAACCTAGATAATAAAAAATCGTAATCAAAATGGTGGCAACGACGGCGGATAAGGCGCTGTATTGCATCACTTTATTTTTAGGATATTTATCAGACAGAAACGATGATGGGGTCATCATCAATATAAACGGTAACAGGATTAAAGCATTGACCAATGCTGAAAGCATGATTTGCACATCACCGTCATAGGTTTTAAAAATAGTGTTTTGTATCAGTATTTTATGCCCAAGATCGACAAAGGCATTCAAAAAAGCAATCAAACTGAATAACAAGAATCCCTTGATAGCAAATAGCGCTCGCATGCATAGTCCTTTTGGTGAATCATCAATGACAGCCAACACGATACAACAGCCATTTACTATTAGGGAAGTGCAGCAGTTAGATCCTGCCACTAGATAAACGATAGTTAGCTGAGAGAGTATCGTTTATCACTTTGTTGAAAAACTGATTGAAAAAACACAAAGCGGCGGAGAAAAAATGACCGAACTCAAGACCTTTGTTTATCGTGATAAACGCCATATCTTTTTGTTATTAATTATCTGTTTTGCTGCCTGGGGCGTGGCTGCCCGCTGGTTGAAGTGTTAAGTAAAGTGTTTGTCATGAGTCAGGAGAACCGGCTTTGGTCTTGTTTGCGTATCATGGCACCTACTTTTGTCTCGCCTTCCCCACTGGGTGTTTTTTAATTGTCGCCACCTATGGCTATTTTGATCTTAAAAGTCCGCGTAGATAAAACAAACCAACTCCGTTGCTAATACTAAATTAACCATTTTCATAGCGACCGTTAAAACTGACAAAATTAGTTTTTACAGGCCGATGGAATAGCATTAAACTTGTGGCGCTTGTCTGAACGATGGCTGAAATGTTCAAAGCAGAAGTAGTAAGGTCCCACATCTCGATTTGTCTATTAGCAAATTCCAATTTTGGCATCACTTCTGTGATAACAATGCTGTCTCACAGCGATCATATTTTGTGGCTATGTGATCGGGAACAAATTGCCTGACTTTAGCTCTACACACCATTGATTCAGTCAATATTTAAGTACTGTTCTCACAGTAGCGCTAATGCGTTTGCTCTGAAAACAGATCTTAAAATTTAAAAATTTGGAGCAACCCATGAACGCTTGGTATTTCCTCTGCTTTTTATCGGCGGTGTCGGTATTTATTGCTTTTGCTAATCAATATCTACTGAGGTTGCAAACGACTATTGCTATCACCACTGGCTCAGTAGCCATGTCACTTCTGTTGATGGCATTAATTAAATTTGGTGGTAATGATCTGGCTGCTTCCATCAGCGAAGCGTTTCAGGGATTAAACTTTAATCTTTTGTTATTAAAAGGGATGTTAGGCTTTCTTCTGTTTGCTGGCGCCCTGGAAATTGACTTACATCTGCTTCGTCAGCAACGCTGGGAAATCACCATCATGGCGTTGTTCTCCACCCTACTTTCTACCGTATTGATTGGCTATGCCAGTTTCTGGGTATTAGGTCTTTTGGGCTGGAACCTGCCATTAATTTATTGCATGTTATTCGGCGCATTAATCAGCCCGACGGATCCGATAGCCGTACTCGCGATTATCAAAAAGATGAACGCACCTGAAAAAATATCTGTGCAGGTAGAAGGTGAATCGCTGTTTAACGACGGTGTCGGTCTGGTCGTTTTTACCACTATCTTTGCTTTAGCGTTCTCAGGTGCTGAACCTACCTTTTCTGGGGTAGCAGAGCTGTTTTTGGTGGATGCGGTTGGCGGTATCGTATTTGGCGCTGTGCTGGCCTTTGTAGCTCACTGGTGTATCTGTCGTAGTAATGATTCCAGTATTGAACTGTTAATTACTTTATGTATTCCAAGTGCAGGTTATGCATTAGCCAATGTTATTGATGTCTCAGGTCCTTTAGCCATGGTGGTGAGTGGTATTGTTATCGGCAATATCACCCGTACCGTCGGTTTCTCGGAACATAGTCAGTTTACCTTGTCACACTTCTGGCACACGGTAGATGCATTCCTAAATGCGCTTCTTTTTCTGTTAATCGGCCTGATGTTAGTGATTCTGCCAGTTAGCTGGACAGAAATCGGCCTGGGACTGGTGATGATTCCTTTGGTTCTTCTGGCCCGTTTTGCTAGCGTCGCTATACCTTATATTGGTTTTAAACGCTTCAGAACCTACGACGCACACGCTATTAAAATCCTGACTTGGGGAGGCTTGCGTGGCGGTCTGGCACTGGCCATGGCAGCCTCTATTCCAAAAGAAGTTTTATTTGTGAATGGTGTCGATTACCACACCCTCTTATTGATGATGACCTATGTTGTGGTGATTTTCTCAATCGTTGTTCAGGGTTCAACCATTGCACCACTGATTAAACGTAGTATTGAAGCTCAGAAATCAGCATAGAGAAATAAACGGCATGGCTAACATGTCATGTCGTTTTTTCTGACTGCAGCCATCTCATTTTTTCTGACACCATGCTTTCATATAATCAATAAATGCCCGGGCTTTGCTCGATAAATACATAGTGGGCAAATACATCGCATAGATATTTGCCCCCGGCGTTTCATACTCTTCTAGCACCGCTTCTAACTGTCCTGATGCGATAGCTTTATCGACGGTATAGGACGTCAACATAATGACCCCCATGCCACCAATAGCGGCTTCCAACATCGCATCGGTGTTATTGACATTAAACCGCCCTTTGACCTCAACCGTTTCTATTTCCGTGTTTTTTTCAAAAATCCAATGGTTATAAGTTGGATTGGGGGTATAAACAATGGCTTGATGCGCTGCCAAATCTGCCGGTACCTTTGGTTTGCCAAACTTCTGCCAATACGCGGGTGATGCACAAACAACGCGATGTGTTGTGCTAAGGAGTTTAGCCACATACAGTGGCGGCGGCTCTCGAGTTAAACGAATAGCAATATCGTAACCTTCATCGGCCAAATCAACCGTTCTGTCACTAACATCCATTTCAACAGACACTTCAGGATATTCATCTAGAAAACCTGGAATCGCTTCAGCCACCTGATGTGATCCAAAGGTAACCGGTGCTGTAATGCGTAATAAACCACGGGGCGTATCGTTTAAATACGTCACTGCCGCCTCAGCTTCATGGGCTACCGATATTACTTTACGGCAATGATGATAAAAAATACGGCCTTCTTCAGTCAGACTTAAGCGGCGTGTTGATCGGAATAACAGTCTTGCCCCAAGTTCTTTTTCCAATGCTGTAATTCTTTTGCTTACTACAGGTGTTGAAATACCTAGTTGTTTAGCTGCAGCAGTGAATCCACCTGCATCAATTACAGCGGCAAAGATCACCATATCATCCAGCGATTGCATAACCATTCCTAAATATTCAGAAACAATAATTTTCTAAAAACAGCAATTATATATTTATAGGAAAAAGTTACAATAACACCACGGTAAAAAAAGGATCGTGTGATGGATACAAAAAATATGAGCTGGGGGATTGTGATGCTGCTTGCTGCCACACTTTCATGGGGTGGAATGTTTCCTATCGCTAAGCCTGCACTAGAGATTATTGATCCCTACTACATCACGCTGATTCGTTATGGAATTGCTGCTGTGCTTTTTGTCGTCATCTTATGGTGTGTTGAAGGCAAACAAGCATTTCGGCTTCATAACAGATTATTACCATTACTTTTTCTCGGTACATTAGGGTTTGCAGGATTCAATCTGCTGGCATTTACCGGGCTCACACACTCTAAACCAGAACATGGCGCCGTCATTATTGCCATGATGCCGATGATAACGGTTTTACTGAGTTGGTTTCTAAAAGGCCATAAACCGCACACCTTTAGCTTAATGACGATTATGGCTGCATTTCTTGGTGTGTTTTTAGTGATAACCAGTGGGCATCCACAACAAGCCTTTGCTGGGGGTAAGTTGGAATGGGATTTGTTATTCCTCAGCGGAGCTATCTGCTGGGTCGCTTACACGATGGGAGCAGAACGCTTCCCAGACTGGTCTCCACTTCGTTACACCACTATTACTTGTGTATTGGGTGCCATTGCCATCGGTATCATCACGTTTGTACTAACCATGAATCATGATATTCATACCCCCTCCCTGGCAACACTTGGTGAGCTTCATTGGACTATCGCTTATTTGGTCATTATGGGGGCATTAATTGCTGTCTTAAGCTGGAATGCGGGCATTAAATTACTCGGTCCAGTAAATGGTGTTTTATTTATTAATTTTGTCCCTATTACCGCATTTACCATTGGGGTAATCAATGGCCGCTCATTTAGTCATGCAGAAATACTTGGAGCAGCCATCGTGATAACGGCATTAATTTCGAACAATCTGTTTTTACGCTACAGGCAACAAATGACTCTCGTTAAGAGTTAGCCATATCGAGTTAGCATCTCCTGTTGAGAAGACTGTTTGAGCAGATCCATGAAGTGTTTGAAAAATGGTTGAAAATCAGAAAATATGGCTTTGTTTTTGTTTTCAGCCATCGCATCACTGAGTAACTTCAAGCCAAGTGCAAATGACGCCGCAGACTCTGTAGTAAAGTCTCCCCGCTTTTGCAGGCATTCTGCCATCATCAATAACTCATCCTGACTATCGATATGAAATGACAGCGGTGAGGCAACAAAGATATTTGTTTCTTGATTCGTCACAGATTGTAATGTGACCCTCATCGGCTTTTTCATTAGCAATGACTCCTCTCGGCCAAAATGGATAACGACGAGCCAATTACAGTCAGCATTGAAGGCGTCTCATCGTTGCCAAAGAGTATTACTGATATAAAGTTAAAGCTGAGTTAATGAGCGTGTAAAACTATGCAAAGATATGACAATGAAATTCAACCCAGTCGCATACGCAGCTACCGGGTTGAATTATTAAACTTATTTTGCTTCTTTTTTAAGGCGTTCCGCTTCAGCTTTAATCATCGCCTCTAACTCACCGATATGAGCTTGTACTCGTTTAGCGCCGATTTCACCGCCTTGGCGCATTAACTGAGGCATCAATTTAATCGCTTTTTGCCCTGTTTTACTGCCATAAAAGTCGCGGATATCTTTTAACTCTTGTGCGGTAAATGCGTCGGCATAAATTCGAATAATGTCAGGCTTTAAGCTTTCATAACTCATATACTTTTTGAAAAACGTCAACATCACTGAACGAAATGGCGCCAATGATGGGTTATTGTTAATTTGCACATCCAGCATCTGTTCCATTGACTGCTCTAATGCTGACTTCATGCCGACCGCTTCCATCAGTTCAGCCGCTTCTTTTTCTGATGCCGTATCAGCGAGGGTTATCTGACTGGCAGCTAACAGTAATGCCAGAGCAAAAAATTGAATAAATTTCATTTCATCTCCATAGGGTATTAAAAATAAATGTTGGTCTAATCAAATAAGGTAGGTCGAGCAGGATTACACACAAACTCCCAAGCATGATGAATATCAGTGGCAATCACTCTCCCTTTGGATAAGGGTGGCAAATCATCAATCGAAAAATAGCCCACATCATCCGTTTCCATCCCAGCTTTTATTTCTTGCTCCGGCAGCGCTTCACATAAGAAAAAAAGCTTGTAAAAATCACGGATATCCGGTGTATATTCACCTTTAGCTTTATGTCTGACTGCATATAAATGTGACGCTTTGACAATAATTCCGGCCTCTTCAAACACTTCTTTTTCGGTATTCTCAGCTGCCGATAGACCTAAATCAGCATAACCACCGGGTAAACTCCACAAACCGTCAATCTTTTCTTTCACTAGTAATACACGTTTATCTTTGAATACGACGCCTCTAACATCAATTTTTGGTGTAATGTAACCGCCATCATCGACATCAGGGCGAAATAAATTTTCAATCGCGGTTAAGGGTGTATTAGCTAATGAAGCCAACAGTTGCTGAGCTAGTGTTGAAATATCCTGATAGCGTTCAAGATCATATTCGTTATGACTAAATTCACGTCCTGTCTCTGCAATAGCATGTATGCGCTTTACCGCTTGCAGCCAAATGTTTTCCATTTTTTCTTCCTCGCATCATAAGAGTTTAACGTCGATACGACTCATTTCTTTTTAGCCACCAGAAGGTATACCAAAAACAAATACGCTAAAACACATTATCGAAATCAACGCAAAAAAACGACTTTGCCAGGTCTGTTTTTGCTGATGCGCAACAATAGAAGCCACCAGACTTTGCAGAAAATAAAATAATGCAAACGCACGAGAAGCATAAGCAATGATTTCATTCACATTGGTTGCCCAGGTAAGCATGATCGTGACAACCATAATAATCAGATAAACATATCGAATAGATAGCTTGTGCTGCACAATATCCTGCAGCAAACCACCGGCACCTGAGGTATCGGCAACCGCGGCGCTGAACTGACTACCCACAGCAGCAATAGAAATTAATATTGGCAAAACCACAGCAACAGGTAGCATGATGTTAGTGATAGCTGTCACATCGGCATCCAGTCCGGAGTGGAATAGCACGGTCGACAGACTGATAAACAACACATAAATCACGGCAGAGATAATTTGAGCCCTACGCATGGTTTGAATTCTTTCATCTGCTGAATGCTCATCTTGCAAATAACGTGAAGTTTCGAAGCCCTGAACCACGATCAATAAGCCCAGTAATACCCGAAAGTCATGCAGATTTATCTCTGAGGACATATCAGGTAACCGCCACTCGCCGCCCAGAAGTAAATGTATATTGTATGCACATAATGCAAACAGAAGCCCGACAATCATTCCCAGGTTTAGACTCACAGCATAGGTTTCGATTTTCTCCAACTCGTCTAACCCACGCCACATGCCAATACCGCCAATCGCTACTAACAGAGCCGTGGTAATGATATTGGCATAAACATCACCACTTACACCAACAGCATTTAATACAAAAGCAGCAAGCAACTGTAAATAATAAGTCACGGAAATAAAGTAGGCGACAGCCAGTACAATTCTCGACAAAAAAGCAACGTTTTGTGCGGTTCCCTGCTGATGTTCTATCGGTTCAAAGTGACGAATATTAAAACGAATAGCATGTCCAACGGCACAAGCTATAAGCAATAATGCCACAATACATAAGACAGCATAGTTGCCTACCGTATTTGCCAGTAGTGGTGCGCTAATAAGGAAACCACTCCCCATGATGGATGCCAGCGGCGTGACTGTTGCTTTCCATGATGAGGACTGCTTTAAGCGTTTAGAAAAAGCCAGATAAGCTGCTACAGCTAAGGCAATAACAATAATGACAGTATTCAAAACTACTGAAGACTGCATTTATGGGCGTTCAGCAAACTGAGGGACGTCATCACAAATTTGATGCCAAGATGCTTTTGAACTCACAAAGATATGGGCTTGTGGTTTGATATCGACTGCCGTATCGAGTGTGCCTAAACGTAACCGTATAATTTCAGGCATGGTGCTACGTTTACTATAAAGCTGTGAACCACAGAGCTGACAAAACACCCGGAAAACACCCGGTGAAGATTCATATTCGGCTATCGCCTTTTCGCCAGTGTTAAGGTGAAACTTGTTACTCTCTACAGCCGCATTAATCGCATAAGCAGAGCCACTGGCTTTTCGACAATTTTGGCAATGACAGATCATCGTGGGTCCGAGTTCACTATCAATCTCATACTGAACAGACTGACACAAACAACTGCCTTTCAACATACCTACCTCATAACAAATGTGAATAATGGCAACTATAATTTCACGTTAACCATGAATGACTGTGGTCATTCTGGAGAAAGCTTACACGATCATCCCCTTTTTCTGAATGCGCGATTTTCAATAATTCTTAATTGGTATGGATATATTTCGTATTTCATTACTCCAACACACAATCCTTCTTACTTTATGGTTTCAAAAGGAGATATGTATGATGAGATTGATTGTCACCTTATGTGTGACTGTTTTGTTTATGCCTCTGGTGCAAGCCGATGTCGCAGAAACACAGTTAGAGAACGAGGCATTACAGATAGATCATCAAACCTTCAGGCAAGAAGTGGTTCGTTATGTGCGTAGCATAGCCATCAAAAATGAAGATAATTCAACCAAAACAGCACTCACTCAATTAGAAAAAGAATGGAATAACCATTATCAGCAAACGCATTGGCGTGTTCACATTGTCAGTTATCACGAAGGTAACGTGTTTGGTGAAGGCAGTGCATCGGGAGTCTCACTGACAGAAGCACTGCAGCAAGCCACACAAGCATCGTTATCCAATACGGTTATCACGTCTAAAACCGATCTGAATGACTATTATTTCAAAGTGAGTTTCGACTATCACCCAGATCACGTTTATGCCATGGTAAATAATGAAGACAACGCTTATGAGATCCAGGGTGATCGTGTCATCGTTCGTCATGTAGATAGAGAACGCATTGAGAATCAAATAAAGCAAAGTAAAGCGTATTTATTACGTGCAATCAATAATGACTATTCCGGTATCTTCAAGTTTTATGACGCCGAGCATGATACATCTGAGAAACTGCTGCGAACCACCTACTCAGCGACAACGTTAAATACCTTAATACGTCTAAATCAACACCAGAAAGATATCGAATTGCAATCCTACTTTGAAGGCATGGCACAGTTTCTACTCGACAGACAGTTAACATCCGGCCCCAATGCAGGGGGATTTGATTATGGTGTCGATCCTGAAACTAATGAAGAAACCTGTCGTATTGTTGTTGGTACCACATCTAAAACGATCTTCACCCTGTTGTTGCTCCACAATATGACACCTGATGAAGAGAAATACCTGCAATCCGCGCAATCGGCTGGCAATTGGCTACTAAAGATGATCAATGATGACGGCACTGTGACACCGGTTGCTCAATGCGAAGATGATAAGTGGAGCTACAACAACAAACAGTCCATTCTTTATTCCGGTCAGGTGGTATCTGCCCTCTCTCGTCTCTACGCCATAACTAAGGACCAACGCTATTTAGAGGGTGCCAAACAAGTGGCCAGCCAGTTAATTCGTGAGGTCGGCCTGCATGGCGCACTGGTCGGCGATGAATATCGTCCGGCTAATTCCATATCATCCAGTTGGATAATGATGGCTTTAATCGATCTGGCTAAAGTTGATCCCACGCCCGTTTACATAAAAACTATTTTACAAATTGGCGACGTACTATTACAGCGACAGATCAACCAGCCTGACGATGCCTATAATCATGGTCGCTACCTCGATGCCATGACAACCAGCGGTAATGGCTGGATCAATGAAGTCATGGGAGAAATGGTACCTTTCTGTGAACAACAGAAATTAGGTGACTGTGATCAGTATCGTGATGCTATGCGTAAATCCAGTCGCTGGTTATTACAAAACACCTATAACGAAAACAATACCTACAATATTACTAATCCCAAACAGGCTATAGGTGGTTTTATCAATAACTTCAGTAGCCAGAAAGTAAGAACGGACGCCGTTTGCCATGGCTTAAACGGCTTATTAAGTATGTTGGACAACGAGCCTGATGATAAAGATGTTTTTATCGGTTTACCTGAACGTCCACTAACAGAACTGTTACCGTTATTACGCGCTGGTGAATATAATTAATGGGCCAATAGCCTGCGCAGGTCAATCAAATACTGGCCGCCTTTATATAACTATCCCACTATGTCACACATAAAAAAAGCAGATGTTAAACATCTGCTTTTTTATTGTTAAGGATTATGTAAATCCCGCTCATTTTGCGGTGGCGGAGTCCATTGATAAATCCAGGTTTCCGTTAGAGGCTGACCTCCGGCTTCAAGGTAAACTCGCAGATTGATGGGATCTGTACTGTTATCGGGTGGCACCACATCAAACATGGCCCGGTATCCATCAATTGCATGCTGAGGCCGAGCTGAGGTAATTTCCACTTTACCCGCAGAAGTCGTAATGACAGGTTTCACTTGGGCATCATCAGCTAACATTGGCAAACTGCCACCGGCAAAATCGATGACAAATCGTTTACTGTAATACTCACGATGTTGACCTATTACGCCACCAATGCCGGTAAACGTATCTACCACTTTGGCACGTTCAGGTTCAACTGGCGGCACACCACCCCAATACATTTTATAGCTATAAAGTAATTCTTCACCTGGTTTCACCGGTTTGTCTGGGTTCCAGAAAGCCACAATATTATCGAAGGTTTCATCCAGAGTCGGGATCTCAACTAACTGCACTGAACCTTTCCCCCAATTGCCTTCCGGCTCAATCCATAGACTGGGTCTGCGGTCATAAAACACCCCATCATCCTGATAGTGATCAAATTTGCGATCACGTTGCATCAGGCCAAATCCTTTTGGATTATTGTCGGCATAGGCATTAAATCTCAGATTACGTGGATTTGTCAGCGGACGCCAAATCCACTCGCCATTGCCCATATGAATGGATAAGCCATCGGAGTCATGAATTTCAGGTCGCCAGTCCCAGTCAGTACGTTTATCGTTCTCACCGATCATGTACATACTGGTTAACGGTGCGATACCTAAACGTTCAATTGCTTTACGCGGATAAAGCGCGGCATCCACTTTCACCTTCAGCCGATCACCTGGTTGAATATCAAAACGATAGGCCCCTGTCACACTTTCAGAATCCAGAAGTGCGTAGACAGTGGTGATATCACTGCCCGGCTTTGGCTGCTCCAACCAAAAATGGGTAAACATCGGAAATTCTTCAGGTCGAGGCATCGCCGTATCCACCGCCAGTCCACGTGCAGATAAACCGTACTGCATTTCTTTACCCACGGCACGAAAGTAGCTGGCCCCCAGAAAAGCAATCACGTCCCGTTTCCAGTCAGTATGAAATTGCATTCTAAATCCGGCGTAACCTAAGTCTTCAGGTAATTTCTTACCATCAATCCCTGTTTTGCCATAATCAAACATTTTAGATGAGTACTCAATCGGCGTTGTTTTGCCATCTTTTAGTTCTGAGATATGTACTGGCGTATCAAAATACAGACCTAAATGAAAAAGCTCCGCACGAAACTCACTATCATCATTTCGCCAAAGTGCCTTATCTTTTTTAAACTGTAATTGCTGATAATCATCCCAGCTCATACCTTTAATGCTTTTGGGTAACTCGCCTTTGTGGCTGATATAGGCTTTTTCAGATAATGCTCTGGCATAGCCTTTTAACCAGGCATAGCTGAATTTCTCACCTGCCGGTGGCGACACAGGATCAGTAATGGCATAACTGAGCTGACTGGTGGCCAGGCCGATAGCGAATGCACAACCAATAGCAATATGCCTTAGCAAGCTAGATGATGTACTGACATGACTCAAACTAGGTTTATCATTTTTCTTAAGGATTAGGTTCAATTCCATAAACTCACTCTGATTAAAATACTTGCTGACAAACATGCAAATTGATTGCTGTTGACTATTTTTACCGAGCCGAAGGCTCTATATAGTTAGATAATTCAATAAGGTTGCCATCTGGATCATAAAGATAAACAGATTCAATAGCGCCCTGAGCACCTGTCCTCATCACCGGACCATCAATAATTTTTACCTGTTTATGATTAAGTTCAGCAATAACACTGGTTAAGGGTGTTTCTACGATGAAACATAAGTCAGCACTTCCAGTCCTGACATATTGTGCTTTGGGTTCGAACTCTTTACCACGCTCATGCAGATTAATTTTTTGACTACCAAATAATAACGCAACACGATTCTCTGCAAAGACGATTTTTTCCATTCCTAAAATATGACAATAGAAATCAATCGTGTCGTTAATCGAGTTAACCGTTAAAACAAGGTGGTCCAGTGACTTAATATGCATAATTGGTATCCATAAAAATGGCCTCACATAATCAAATACTATTTATTATGTGAGGCCAATAGTTCTATTGAACGCTTTTATGCGGCGTTGAGCGTATATTCCAACTCGATATCGGCATTAAATAACTTACTAACAGGGCAACCTAATTTAGTTTCATGAGCTATACGATCAAATTCTTTTTCATCGATACCTTTCACCTTCGCGGTAAGAGATAATTTTGATCGGCTAATACGAAAGCCATCACCGTCTTCATCGAGAAAGATAGATACGTCGGTTTTTAAATCACCGTCTTTGTAGCCTTCTCCTTCCAATGCAAAAGAGAGCGCCATGGTAAAGCAGGCCGCATGGGCTGCTGCAAGGAGTTCTTCAGGATTGGTGCCTTTGCCACCCTCAAATCGACTAGTAAAACCATAAGGATGATCCTTGAGTGCCGGCGTTTCAGTGCTGACGCTGGCTTCTCCTTTTTTGCCGAGGCTTTTATAGATGGCCGAACCAGTCTTCACAATACTCATACTGTCTCCTTTTTGAGTTCAAAAAATAAGGATTAACCTTAACGATATTCAAACGACTTCACGTTGTCTTAATTGAATATCTGTATTAGTTGACAGTCATACTGCTGTGAATAGTTCCTGAATTTACTTTCTTTCGATCTGACAATTATTTCGACCCTGCCCTTTCGCTTCATACAAAGCTTTATCGGCACGGGTAAAAACATCCTCAATGGTGTCGCCTTTTTCAAAGGTCGCTAAACCGGCGGATGTTGTTATCGGAACAGAGATACCATTGTGTTGGAATTGCGTGTTTTCGATTGTCTGACGAATTTTATTCGCCATCTCCAACCCTTGCTCTAAATTAATTTCGGGAAACAAACCAACAAATTCTTCCCCCCCAAAGCGCGCAATAAAATCAGCCTGGCGTGTGGAATCTTTAAAAATGCGAGCAATGGTTTTTAGAACTACATCACCGGCACTATGGCCAAATTTGTCATTTACCGCTTTAAAGTAGTCAACATCCCACACCACCATGGTTAAGGGTTTTTGGTAGCGAGCCCAGCGGCTATATTCCGTCTGTAACACTTCAGTTAAAGCCTGACGGTTCCATATTCCGGTTAAGGGATCTTTCATTGCCAACGCGCGGGCTTTGCTGGTAGCCAGTCGTAGTTCGTTAGCTTCAGACTCCATTTCATGCAGACGCTGTGTTAACGCTTCAATCTGCTTTTGAGACTCTGCAAAGCGGGTATTATCGGCTTGCTGATAATTAGTAATCTGCTCATTGAGATGATCCAGACGTTCACTAAGAACAGACTTTATTTCGACAAAATCAGCCGCACCTTCCACATCCGTCCTTAACTCAACCATGGTCTGCTCAACATCACCGGCCAATTTGTGCCTTTGCTCAAAAGCAGAGAGGTCTTGCTTAACCACTTCATACAGATATTTATCCAGCGAGGTAATTTTCTTTGTTAAGTCTCGCAGAAATTTTTCATATTCTTTTTTTTCTGCCATGGCAGATGAGCTGAGCTCACTGACCAGATCCGCTATGGAAGATATGGTTTCAGGCACATCTTCCGTTTTGAGGCCATCATGTATTTTTAATCTTAATTGTGACGCTTTTGAACTCAACTCTGTCGGTAGTGATAGCCTCTCCAGTAATACGCTCAGTAATATCTGTGGAGTAAAGTCATCTTTTCGTGATTCATGAATAAAATCTGGCTTATCGTCATCATTGCTTTCCTGCTCTGATAAGTCAGTCTCTACAACAGTGTAAGAGGACTTTGTCTGTTTCAGCGGTAAAAACTGTGAAAAAAAACCATTCCGGTCTTTTGCTTTTTTTGCTGAAAAACTTTCTTCGATTAGATGGGCGATTTCATCAAGAATCTCTGATAATTGTTTATCAGAACTTTTTTCAGCACGTTTGCGGAGTTTATCAAACTGTTTTTTTTGCGTTTTCGGCCAACTGATTTTATCGATCAACGCTATAAGCAGTTGAGCAATATCCGATTTAGATGCTTTTTTGGCATCCATCGCCGTGATTGCAGATTCAATCTCCGCAAGAATTTTTTCCACCTCTGCTTTATCGGTGACAGAGGCACGAAGATTTTTTCTAAGTGCATCAAGGTGCGGATCAAGACAACCATCAATGCCATTGGCAGCCAATGCTAAACGGGAAAGACCACGTTCCAATAACTGTTCGTATAACTTTTGCTGCTCAAGTTCATGGCTAAGTTCGATGAATTGCTCACGCCACTTTTCCGCTGTCTTGGGACTAGACTTATCACTCATCAAAAAGACCTTTACCTAATTTGTAGGCTATTTACCCATACTAATCACAGCTTAACTTGTACACAAGCATAATAATATTACTTTATGTTCTGGCTTTGTTTAGAACAGTGGCTAGATATATGACAACCAAGGTATTGATCATCAATAACAGTGAGCTTAATAAAGTAACTTTTTGGTAGAGTTCGTAAAGCTCAAAAGGTAAATATACAACACTGCTGACTAAAGCCAGCCACTCCGTCCAGCGATACTGATGCCATAAACCATAAGCTTCAACAAAGCGGATAACACTATAAAGCAACGCTGCGATTGTCACTATAATCAATTTCGTATTGTTTATATCCGCCAGTGCCTGTAACAGATGACCCGGATAATAACTGGCTGGGTTAAGATGAAGATGATCAATAAGCTTTTCAGCCAATTGCTGAAGATTTTGGCCCATTAACTCATGTAGTCCGAGGCTTATCAATAAGGCTATCGTCCCCTTTGATGCCTCCATTATCGCTATTAAACGTAAGCCAGCTGGTGACCTATTCATTCATTTTCCTTTCATTGATTTAGGCTTTTTACTTGCTTAGACTAACTACTCACCGCAATGAGTAATGTCACTTGTCATCAATATTAAAACTTCTCTTTCTTACAGTTTCAGTTTTTGTGATGGTTCTACCCTGTTCTGCTGACCAGGTAGAACAACTCACAGGGAAAAATGTGCTTGTTTTATTCAAACAACATGATTCTCTGTCGAAAAAGATTGCTGATTATTATCTCCAAAAGCGTGCTGTACCGAAGTCACAACTTGTCGGCATAAAACTAAGCACAGCAAACAATAGCACGATAAGTCCCAGCCAATTCGCTGATATTCAACAACAAATTAAACCGTACTTAACTGACCAGATAAAAGTGTTACTGCTGACCTGGCATACTCCGTATCGTGTTGGCTGTATGTCTATCACCAGTGCATTTAGCTTAGGCTTTGACGAAAAATATTGCAGTCACAATAAAAGCCACATATCAGGTTGCCATATGACAGCAAACAGTCCTTTTTTTAATGCAAAGTCTCATCAACTGTGGCAAAGCGATACCATTCGATTGACTATGATGTTGAGTGGCCGTCGATTTGACGAAGTTAAAGAACTGATCGACAGAGGGGTGAAAGCTGACAATAGCCAGCCACATGGAGATGCCTATTTAGTTCGAACTCAGGATGTTCAACGAAGCACGCGCTGGCGGATGTTCAAGAAACTTGCTGATATCTGGCCAGAACAAAACGGATTACAAATTCATTATGTTGATGATCATCTTCGATCACAGGGCACCAGTATTAAGAATAAAAACAATATTTTGTTTTATCTGACCGGCTACACACAGGTACCTGATATCAAAAGCAATCATTATCTCCCGGGCGCTATTGCTGATCATCTTACTTCTACCGGCGGCGCAGGCATTAGCAGTCAAGGTCAGATGAAAGCCTTTCGCTGGCTTGAGGCAGGAGCGACAGGGAGCTATGGCACCGTTATTGAACCTTGCAACTACCCACAAAAATTTCCTAATGCACAAATTCTCATCCCAAGCTATGTTGGTGGTGATAGCTTAATAGAAGCCTATTGGAAATCCGTACAGCAACCTGGAGAAGGCCTTTTTATCGGTGAACCTCTTGCCTGTCCGTGGTGTCATTAAACTCACAGTCAATAATTAATAAGGACAAGAGGTTTTCAAAATCCATTTGATAGCCTAGAATTCAACTCATGAACTCACAAACAACCTTTGCTTCAAATCAAATCCGGCAATATCTGCCTCTGGTAGATAGCGTTGTTATGTTTTGGTGGTTTGCTTATGGCTATTTTTTTAGCCAGAAGCCGGCTCACCTATAGTACTTAATTAATAGTTCAAGGTAGTCCGGCATTCGCTGACTACCATAAGAACCCCGAATGGTCAGTCAGTCCACCGGGGTTTTTTTATATGTAGAGAGTATTTGCTATGCCTATTCTGACTCAGTCCGGTCTCCACTGTTTAAGGAGCCACATCTCATGACCTCAACCATTCAGCGTCAACAACATCAGTTAGCTTCAGATGAGTTGAAATTGCCTACCCCCAGGCAACTCAGAGACACTTTGCCATTAAGCACTCAGTTATCATCACAAATCCAGCAACAACGGATGCAGATCGTTAGGCTATTAAATGGTCATGATAATCGCTTCATGGTTATTGTTGGTCCATGCTCGATTGATGATGAAGCGGCTGCTTTAGATTATGGAAAACGACTGGCAAAACTTGCCAGGCAAGTGGATGATAAGTTGCTGATTGTGATGCGAGCTTACGTGGAAAAGCCACGAACAACCTATGGTTGGAAGGGACTTGCCTACGATTCGTTAAGAGACGGTCGTGGCAACATGGCTTTAGGTTTACACCGTTCAAGACAGGTATTACTGCAATTGTCAGCGTTAGGCTTACCACTTGCTAGCGAAGCACTGCATCCTCTGGTGATGAGTTACCTGGATGACCTTATCAGCTGGGCAGCAATAGGTGCACGTACATCAGAGTCTCAACCTCATCGTGAACTAGTTAGTCATCTGCCCTACCCGGTAGGTATCAAAAACAGCACCGATGGCCGGATAAGCAGTGCGATCAATGCCATGCATGCTTCATCGCGCGGACACCATACACTTGGTATCGATGATGACGGACAAATCAGTATTATTAATACCCGAGGCAATCCAGACACCCACCTTATCTTGCGTGGAGGACAAGGGCTGACAAATTATGACGCTGACTCAATACATCATGCGCTTAGTCAACTGTCAGCCAATGACTGTCACGAAAAAGTACTGATTGACTGTAGCCATGACAACTCACTAAAACAATATGAACGCCAAATGGAAATAGCCCACCATGTGGTTGATCAACATCTTGCTGGTAACAGCGGCATATTAGGGCTAATGCTGGAAAGCTATATTGAAGCGGGTAAACAAAATGATTCAGATCAACCTATATATGGTCAATCTATCACCGATGCCTGCCTGGGCTGGAACGACACCGAAGCGCTGTTAACAGCGCTGTATCAGAAATTACGTAAACACGATGTCTAGCAAAAACGATGATGGTAACTTAGTCACTCAAATCCACGAGAAGCAAGTTGCCATCATCCCCTACCTTGAACTCACCAAACTCGGCGTTTTCGTATTCTGATGCTTTGCCTTCCTGGAAAAAAAAGGCATTGGTAGCAAACTTAACCATGCCGTGTCTAACCCGAAAAAATAAACGCAACTCGTTTCCCACTAAGGCGTCACCATGGTCAATTCTGACAAACTCAGCCTGATTTTGCTGGTTGAGTTTTACCACCACATAGCCCTCTTGCGGTTCTAATTTATACGGCGTTTGCGAGTCAGCGTTTTGATGAAGAAGTGCTGAGCGAATCTGATTGGCTATCTCAAATTGCAGCGCCATATAATCCCCTTGCATCAATGAGCGAGGATCCACCGGAGCTAATTTCAATAAAACGGTTTTACCCTGTGCTAAAACCTGCTCCTGTTTATAAATTGACCAGTTCACAGCAAGCAATATCAGCAACAACCCCAGTACAGCGACAAGCTTAGTTAGCTTCATGTTTACCTCCAAACAGTTTAGGTAAACACCAATATAAGCCGATTAAAACGATCCCCAACACCAATAAACTGATGGATTTCATTAATAGCGTCGTATTCAAAACGTAATAATAATGGCTAATACAAAACAGCAAAAAAACAATACCAGAACCTATTAACAGGCGATGCCCACTGGCAAAGCCCAATACCATAATCATCACGGCAATATACAAACCAGCGATATTAAATGCCACCGCAGCAAATATAAGGGCCAACAGAAGAATATAAATAGAAGATGAATGTGTTAAAGACTGATGCTGTTTAATTAACATCACCGTAACGTACAGAATAACAGCGGCTGCTATCACCGAAGTCCAGGAAAAACGGATGTACTGCTCAAGCAGATGCTCATCCATCAACAACGTCATTCCAGAATCAAATATCTGCGTAGTTTGAATTACGAGCAAGGCCAGGATAGAGCCATACCCCATCGCTGTAATATGTCCATGCCAGCGCACAGAAACAAACTCATGTAACCAACACCAGGCGCACGACAGCATAACAACAGGAATAGCAAGCGAATAAAGACCCAACTCTGTCATCACTCCTGCCAGGCAGATACAGACAAAAAAAGCAGAAATAACCCGATGCACAAAGTGCGGCATTAATATCACTAGCCCAATGTTTAAACACAATGCAGCCAGCCAGCTTGTCAGGTATGTCGTGCTTTGCCACTGAATAACGGCAAAAATAAACAGTGCCTGACCAGCCAGACTCATCGCTAAACCTAAATGCTCAACAAAATCAGAATGCTGTTTTAAAAGTAAGTGGTAAGCTAAAAAGATCATCCCACTACCCAGAATAATATCTGCAACGACTGACTCTAATAGTTGGTTAAACATTAAGCCAAGAAAAGACAATATAAAGAGCGATGCTAACCAGCCGGCAATCGCCAATAAGGTTTTAATGTACCAAGGTGTGCTGGGAGTCAATCCCTGAGGTATCTCGCCAGTTACCAGCTCGGCTTGTTTCAGGGTATTCCAAACAATGCTGTGTTGATTCATGATTCAATCTCCTTATGAACCTGTTTCAACCAGTAGGTCGCGCCGGATCCCATTGCAATAATAAGGACTGACAAAAACAGCAGAGCCCCTTCCTCACCGGTCTCGATAATTTGCATCGCCAACCGGGTTATCACCACAACAATCAACGATAAGCAGCCACCCGCCAACATAAATAAATCAGTACAGCGTCGACGATATACCCACATAAACAGGCATATCCAAACTAACCAGGTAATTGATGGGGAAAACGCATTTTCAGATTCATCCACAATGGCATAAATCACTAGTGTGGTGATTGCCCAGCCACTTATCACCGCAAGTATTCGCTGTGGCCACCGCTCTGTGAGTGCGACCATTTTCTGGCTGAACATCTCCCAAATAATTAATGCCAGTGTATTAAACCAAAACAGACACCAGAACAGACTATTGTTTGAATCAGAGAACAGGCCGAATACTGAATGAAAAATATCAAAATAGAGTACGAGTGACAGATTCAACAGTGACAACCAAACTAACCATAATGTAGAAAACTGAGAAATGACAACCCAAGGTGTGATGAATAAAGCCCAGTAAAAGAATAACTGCCAGGTATCAGCTCCGGTTTGATATGTTTGCCCGAAAAAAGCCATTAATGCGCCGACCAGCAAGCTGGCAACCAGTAAGGCTAAGCGGCCTGCTAAACCTGTTCGTGCCAATCGCCAATACAAAATAACGGAGAAAACAATGCTGCTTTCCAATAAGGTAAATTTGCTAAGACGGCTCATATCCGCCCAGTTATAGGCAATAAAAAAGATGACTGAAAATGCAATGGCACAACTACCAAAGCAAAGTAATAACATTTGAAAAATCTTTAACCAACCGTCTTTGTCTGGTTTTAACCCTAATAATGTCAATACAGCAGGCATTTTCTGGCTAGAAATCGCCCCCGCCTCAAACAAAGCAATAACTGATGATCGTTTTTGGATAGTCAATTTCTCTTCCTTGTTTAATGAACTTAATTTCAGTCGTTATATAAAATTGATGATTTAGCCTCTCGGATAAGAGCTGAATACGTATTTTTCACCGGAAAAGGTTTTAAATAGACAAAGGCACTGATGGCAGTCAATCAACCCTTTTTGTTCAATTTATACAAGACTGTTTAAAAACCATCAATTCTGGTCAATCATCCGCGTAACCTAACCAACAACTCACTCTCAGTTCTCATTAATTGTCGTTGTATTAGTATTGTCACCGTAATTACTGTTGTTGGCCGCCTTTATGGCAACATTGTTTGAGAATAAAAATACTGTCAGTCATTATCGATATCAGTTTAATTATTAGTGCCGTTCTTTTCATTATTTTGTGGCAGTTTTACTTATCTAATCATTATTAACCGCTAAGCTAAACTCAGCCTAACTCATATGCAATATCCTTCGTCCTTATTTACACTGGATGTCATTGTCACAAGGCAACCTGTTGAAAAAGAGAATATGACTTACCACTTTCATACCTTTATGGCATGATAGCGCTCAGAACAGTTTATGTTCCTCGCCTATTTTTATTTCCCTTTTTTATCTATCGCAAGTGTTCGCAGCATAGCTACATCTTGCAATTGAGAGGTTATTAAATGAATGTTTCACAACCTAATATTATTGTTTCAGCACTGGACTTAAGCCGCTTAGAACAGATTCTGGATACTTTACCGTCCAATGAAGTAGAACGAACAAGCTATCTTGAAGCTGAACTTGAACGTGCAGATATCGTTGAACCAACTGCGATTCCACCCAATGTGGTTACGATGAATTCAACGGTCAGATTTTCAGTTTCATCATCAAATCAAACATTTTGTCTGACCTTGGTTTATCCAAAAGATATGACAGACGATGGTAAAACCATTTCCATTCTGGCACCTGCCGGTAGCGCCATGCTAGGCCTGGTGGAAGGTGATGAAATTGATTGGCCTGGGCGTGATGGCAAAACCATTCAGGTTCGTGTTGATGAAATTCTGTATCAACCGGAACGTGCTGGCGAATACCATCGCTAAAAAGAAGATGGCTCAGGATAGTTTTACCCTGAGCCAGTCTATTAACTCAATAAGCCGAGTTTCTTTATAATCAGATTCGATACTTGCCTGCTGGATGGTAAAAAGCTATGCATCACGGGTAGCTGAATTTGCTCTGTCATCCAGTCAGCACTGACCTCCGACAAAGACACCACCCCATCATTTAACTCACTCTTAAATGGGCTGTTTTTTCCGTTTATGCCTTTAACGCCAACAATAGCCGTTGTTGGGCAATGACTAGCAGGAATCGCCTGCATCCGTTCACTCGTTGCCAATAGTTTACCGCAGTCTTTTGTTAACAAACGAAAAAGCCAATAGCGTTGAAAGAACATAGCTAATCGTGATGTTCGAACTGGCGAACCCAGTAAAAATAAACGTTCTGGCAAACGAACCTTGTCATCCATATTGGCCAATGCCGATCGAATTAACACGCCACCAAGTGAATGACCAATCAGCACATATTCACCTTGATTAGCTATATCCCGGATTCGTTTTGCCAGTCTAAACTGAATCAACTCAGACGATTGTGACGACACGAAATAGCTAAATGTCGATGTTTTAATGCCCTGTTTTCTTAGCTGTCTAAGCAGCGGCCAGGCTGACAAAGGAGATCGGCCCATACCATGTACAAATAATACTTGTATCATCAGTGGGTCGCCTCAAAACGACTTATTATTAGATCGCTAATGACAATGATAAGGGCTCTCCCCTTCTAATTCCTTGCCTGTATCTAGGTCGATAATTCTTAGCGTCGCCCCTGGATAAGAATGGCACACAGAGTTACGTAAGGAATAAATTCCAGAACCACTGGCGGTAAGGATTAAATTTTCATTAAGCTGATGACCCTCTGTATCAAACACAAAAGCTTGATAATCGCCTGATAAGGTCACACACGCTGGCAAAAAAATCACAGCTAGCACCAAGATGATATTTTTCATTTTTATCTTCCTTAATTTTTTTCACTTGCCCTCTTCCCTGGGGCATAGACATTAAATCATGTCACTAACATAAATTAAATAAGGATTTAAACACTGATGTATAAGCAGCATATTGCTAAACTGTACGCTTGGATTCAGGAGCAATTTTAATGTTACGTTGGGTAAACTCATCAATCAGCAGAAAGATCGGTGGACTTTCAATTATCTTATTGTCCTTTTTAATCATTATGATCATTTATTCAATGATAGGACTGCAGCAAATTCGGTCTGAGATGATTGAGCTGGCTGAGGTAGATACCCCATTAACTGAGGTTGTTTCAGAAATTGAACTGCTTCAGCTTCGGCAACATATTCTGATTGAATTATTTCGTCAAACCAATCATAAACCATCCAATAACAACATCAATCCTGCTGACATACACCAACAACTGGAGAGTTATAATCAGCATCTCTCTGAGCAAATGTATAAAGCATCATCCATTATCGAAAGTGGGATTGAAAAAGGTCGCATTCGCTTTAAACAAGAACAACATCAACTGTTGCTGACTTCAATGAACAAACTTCATCAGGTCAGACTGGCATTTGAAAAAAGTTTTATGGCTAGTATTCAAGCCATGCTCACTGGAGAATCAATTAACTGGGAGCATCTCGAACAACAAGATCAACAACTGGATGATGAGCTTGGAAAATTACTCAATCACCTGAACGCATTAACCGTCAGCACCGCTATTTATACTGAAAAGCATGAATCAAACTTCATGATTATGACCAGCATTTTAGGAGTGTGTGCATTCGTTATTGGTTTGTATTTAACGCAATATACCATTCAGTATTTTCGTCAACGAATTACCCAAACACGTGACACAATACATTTATTCAGAAATGCTATTGAACATAGGGAGGTTGTCGATTTCGAGGTAGATAACAATATCGCTGACGAACGAGATGAACTTTCTCAATTTGAACATGAATTAAAACTGTTATTAAAACAATTTAGCCATGAAATAATCAGCCGCGATGAAATAGAGAAACAACTGATTGAACTCGCGACTCTGGATAAACTGACAGGCGCTTATAATCGTCACAAATGGGATGAACAGTTAAAAATGCAATTAAATTTGGCATCACGTGGCGCCAAATTAAGCTTACTTCTGATTGATGCCGATCACTTTAAAAAGGTCAATGATCAATATGGTCATGAGGTGGGTGATGCCGTACTCATTAAGCTTGTTGAACTGTTAAAAAACCGACTTCGGGAAACCGATACTATCTTCCGTATCGGTGGAGAAGAGTTTGCTGTACTGGTAAAACAAACCGAACACGAGCAAGCCCTGGAGATTGCAAAGCTTTTACAGACGAAAATTGATACCTATAGAGACGCATCATTTCCGCACTTCACGGTGAGTATTGGCATAACATCATATCAAGCAGGTGATACGACGACTGACTTTTTTAATCGTGCTGATAATGCCTTATATCTGGCTAAAGCGAATGGGCGCAATCGAGTGGAAGTCATCTAGTCTTCAGCTAACTTTCTGCCCATTTATCATATCAGCAGACTTAGTACTCACCTTCCGTAGTGATATGAATCACCTCACCACAATGTTTACAATGCACGGCATCATGGTCATGTCGATTCAGACCACATGACGGACATTCATAACGAATTTTCCCTGGTCGAAAAATAGTCTGAATCAAACGTAAAAATAAAGAGATGCCAAAAATCATAATCAGCACCGCCAGGATATGGCCGTCATGTCCCACCAGTGTGATATCGCCGAACCCAGTAGTGGTTAAGGTGGCAATCGTGAAATACAACGCATCAATATAGTCATTGATATCATCATTGATATGCACTTGGCTGACATAAACGACAGCAGTGATCACAAAGATAAACACGAACAAATTTACCACGCTGAAGATCACATCTTCATGCATTCTCACAAAACGTGACTGCTTTCTAAGATTTCTCAGCATGTGATAAGAGCGCAATAAACGAAGTGTTCTTATCACTCTCAGGAAACTGAAATTCTCTGCAAGAGAGGGTGCAAGCAAAGAAATAATGACGATAATATCGGCCAAACCAACAGGATGGAGCAATTCTTGGAATTTTGATTTGCTGATATAGAGCCTGGCCATTAGCTCGAGCAAGTAAATAATCCCAATCGCCTCTTCCAGAATATGGAAATCATCTATGTGGTGATAAAAAGAGGCCAATATAAAATAAACAATGGTAATAGCATCAAATGCTAATAATCCCCAACGAAAGCGCCTGGAACTCGGAGTTGAGCCATTATAAAGATGGTCTATTTTATTATGTAATTTTTGCCAGAAACTTAGGTTTGATGGTGTTACCTGCCCCATTGTGGGCTCCTGTTTATATTGCTTATTTGAGTCTAAAATACCAACATCAAACTCTGTGATGAGTTTGTTTAAATAATATTTTTGCCTTCCTCTGGATCGCGTGCATTTCTCGCTTGATCAATAATATCTTGTGTATCACTGGTAAGTTGTTGTGTGCTCACCTCAGCACTGTCATTCTGGACGGCAGGCTTATCGACCGCCTTTGCCATCATTGACTGTTCCGTATTGACTTGCACGACAGGTATGCCCTGAGGAAAAATAACCTCACGCGCATCATCGGGCATGTTGATACCGGCGGCTTCAAGGTGTCGAACAGTTTTATGCATCAAAACCGAAGCCACCTTATTTAGCGCATATTGGTGACCATCTACCCAAAAATTAATCACGATATTGATCGTGGATGAGCCTAATGAGTCAATAAGCACCTGTGGTTCAGGATCTTTTAACACTTCATTTTGTTCATTCAACACAGCCAAAATGGTCTGACGTGATTGTTGAATACTGGCATCATAACCAATCCCAACGATAAAACTGCCCCTTACCCAGGGATTAGCCGAAAAGTTTTTAATGACATTTTTATAAATAGTCGCGTTGGGAATTTGGATATGATTTCCATCAAAATCAACTAAGGTTGTGCCACGGGCTGTGACTTTGTTTACTACTCCTTTTAGTCCCTGCACTTCAATCACATCGCCTATCAAAAACGGACGTTGCACACTCAGCAGCAAACTCGAAATAAAATTTTCTGCAATATCCTTAAAAGCAAAACCAATGATAATGCCTAACAGACCCGTTCCACTGACAATGGCAAGTGCAGCCTGCGTCAAACCAACAATACTCAGAAAAATATACAAACCGATTAAAATAATAAACAGGCTAATAGCGCGCCTGACAACATTCTGTACGAGGTTACTGGTACTGATATAGCCGATAGGATGAACAAGTAAAGCAGAGAATGGCTTTGCCAGAAAAAAGAAGATAAGAAAAACCAGCAGACCAATAACAAAAGAGGGCATCACCCTGATCGTCGCTTGCCATAGTTCAAGTAACTGAGCCGACAATATGTTAAGCGTATCCATTAATCCAAGAGAGTCTGATGCCATAGTGATGCAGTTTCTCGTCAATAAAACAATATATATCGGGGCTGAGAATCAAAAGCAATAATTCTCATATTTTGACTGAATATTATCCGTGCTTGATAAGGCGTCCTGTTCAATGCTTCTTTCTTTGCATTGACGGAATCATCTTATAACTGTTGCGTGTTGCCAGATGAACTTCTCGAAGGAAAAACGCAAGCCCGAATACCAGTGCCAATGTCGAGCCCATGAATAATGCACCTATTAGCCAGCGTAAATTGAAATCAAGCAGTGCTTCCAGAAACATCACCGACACCACAGAACAAATTAAGAGTGCAGACAGAACGCACATGGTGATCGCATTACTTGCCGCTCGACGGCGAAGTCCCAATACAGATATTTCTTGTCGACAAGGCTCAGACAGCTCAGTTACCGAAGACATTTGATCGGTCAAAACACGTGCTCTGTCTATAATCCGGGCAAGTCGGTTTGCCATTACATTAAGGATTCCCGCCATACCAGTAAGCAAGAATGCAGGCGTTAACGCCAATTGTACGGCATGGGTAACGTCACCAAGATTAGCTAACCAGGTAAACATTGTCATCTGACTCTCTTATTTTTCTGAATCTGCCTGTCGTTAACCACCTGGAGAGTGATATCAACTGTAGATTATAGGTGATATATGCATCAATGTTTTGTTTGAACCGCATTTACCAGCACAGGAAAACAACAGCATATATCAATTATTCTATGCAAATACGCTATCACTAGCCTGCTTGTGTATATTGTCCATGATTTATGTCGGGCAAACTCTCAAACCCGGGTTTTGCAAAATAATAGCCTTGCATGAGTTCGATCCCCACATCACGTAACCAGACATATTCTTCATATGTTTCAATGCCTTCAGCCAATGTCGTGATATTTAGCTCATTAAACATGGTTAAACAATTCTTGACGATAGATTGACGTACCTTGTTCGAATCAATGTTTCTGATGAGTGCCATATCCAATTTAATAATGTCTGTCTGAAAGTCGGCAAGCAGATTCAGTCCTGAATAGCCAGAGCCGAAATCATCCACTGCCGTTTTAAAACCCAGCGACTGGTAATAATCGACGATACGTTTAACATGCTCGGTATCGTCCATTTTTTCGACCTCAGTGAACTCAAACATAATTCTCTCTGAGGGGAAGTCATACTGTTTAGCTGCTTCAAAGGTAGTGCGGATACAACGCTCCGGCACATAAATCGCATTAGGTAGGAAGTTAATACTCAGCATCGAAGTAATATTCAACTTCGATGCAAGTGAAATCGCTTTCACCCGACAGAGCTGATCAAATAAATAACGATTATTATCATTAACTCTGGATATTACAGAATAGGCAGACTCGTTATTAATGCCTCGAACCAGCGCCTCGTAACCATAAACAGTCTCATTACTGCAATTAATGATAGGTTGAAAAGCCATGGTAAAGTCGAAATCCAAACTATTCTCTTCTGTACAACTCTGGCAGATTTTCTCTTCTAAATTCATGGTCTATTCCCTCCTTACCTTGGCTATTTTTCTTACTCGTCATCTGTCTGCTATGTGCGAAGCTTTGAAAATGACCAATAATGTTATAACCCTATCATTTTATGACTTAATTTTATGGACTTAATTAAAATTCAATCGGCTATCCTCAGATATACTGAAGTACGACGTAAAACTTGTCCAACAAATGATGACTTAAGTACTGTTCAAACACTTGCCAGACTTTTTCTGAATAATGCCAGAGCAAATAAAAAAAACACGCTACCAATCGCCACATTGGCTAATAAATCGGGCCAAATGATGGAGAAACCAGCACCACGATAAAGCACCGCCTGGCTAGTACTGACAAAATGCGAAGTCGGTGCAAACTGCATAATGTTTTGCACAATTTCTGGCATGCTATCGAAGGGTGTCATCCCACCAGACAACATCTGTAACGGCAATATCAATAACAGTAATAACAGGCCCAGCTGTGGCATGCTTCGGGCCAGTGTGCCCAATAAAATGCCCAATGATGTAGTAGAGAATAAAAAGCAAGCCGTCCCTAACTGAAACAGCAAAATGGAACCAGCAATCGTCATATTCAGCCAGCCCTGAATGACAACATAAAGTGAAAAAGTACTGGTCATTAATACCACCAGCCCCATCGACCAGATTTTCGCCATCATGATTTGAAAGGGTGTGATGGGCATCACCAATAAATGTTCTAAGGTGCCGTGTTCACGCTCTCGTATCAACGCGGCTCCCGTCAGAATCACTGACAGCAATGTAATCATATTGATCAGCTCCATCACCCCGCTAAACCAGGCGCTATTAAGATTTGGATTAAACCGCATTCTTACGATCTGTTTTACTGCCTGGCTGGAAGTCGCATTATTTGTTTCCAATAAATGCTGCACTTCTCTATCAATAATCTCACTGATATAGCCGGCGCCAATAAAAGCCTGACTCATCATTGTGGCATCAATCGCTAACTGAATTTCAGGCTGGCGCCCTGCTAATAAATCCTTTTGAAAATCATCAGGGATGTCGAGTACAAAGGTGTAAGAACCAGTATCCAGTGATTTATTCAAATCCTGAAGTGATATTTGCTGCGCCGGTTTAAAATGAGGCTCATAAAACGCTTCTGCAATATTAATGGAAATCGCCGAATGGTCTTCATCCACCACAGCTATCGGCGTGTTCTGCAGCTCTGTCGACACACTTTTGCCTGCTGAGTACACCATTAAGGTGAATGCCACCAAAATCACAATCACCATGACGGGATCTTGTACCAAAGTGCGAAGTTCTTTAATACCAAGGTTAATAATATTTTTCAGGCTGCTCATCTTATTTATCCTGCTTTTTCAGTAGCAACCAACTCAGACACATCAAAACAACAATAGCCAGTGCCATGGGCCAATAAAACGCGTTTAATTCATCAAAACCTAAGCCCTTAGTAAAGGCACCGCGACAAATCAACAGATAATAAGAAGCTGGGTAGATATGCCCCACCACATAGCCTGCCCCTTCTAATGAATTAATAGGATTAATCAGTCCGGCGTAATTCACGCAAGGCACAATACTGGTGATCATGGTTAGAAAAATGGCGGCAATCTGTGTTTTAGTAAAAGCAGAGATAAACTGTCCCATGCAGGTAGCGACAACGATATAAAGAAATGTCCCGACCAGTAATGCCCAAAAACTGCCGGTTAATGGCACATCAAAGACCATATAAACCAGCCACATCAGCATCAGAAAATTCATCATGCCAATCACAATATAGGGCAACTGTTTGCCCATCAGAAATTCAAGCCGATTAACGGGAGTGGCATAAAAGTTAGTGATGGACCCTAATTCCTTTTCACGCACAATCGATAATGCCGTCAGCATCGAAGTAATCATCAACAATAATATCGGCAAGACACCTGGCACCATTGAAATCAGACTTTCGACCTGAGGATTGTAGCGATAGCGCGAGACAAGCTGATAGCTGGGTGACACTTTTATGCCAAACTGGCGGAGACTCAATTCGGATAAATAACTGAGGTGAAAGCCCTGAATATAACCTTTTATGGTTTCAGCGCGATAAGGCATCGAACCATCCACCCAAACACTGACACTGGGTTGTTGTCCATGGCGCATATCTTTGCCATAGTCGGGTGGAATTTCTATCGCCATACTGATATCACCGCTTCGCATGCGTTCATCCATCTCAGCATCTGACAAAATAGGCGTTTTTTCGTCAAAGTAACGCGAGCCGGCAAGGCTTTGAATATAGTCCCGACTTTCAGGTGAGTGATCACGATCCATCACCGCAAACGCGATATCTTCGACATCAAGACTGATGCCATAGCCGAGCACAAACATCAAAATCACTGTCCCTAAAAAGGCAAACACCAGACGAACCGGATCACGGCCAATCTCTAATGTCTCCCGCAAGCTATAAGCCAGTAGACGAGTCAACGAAAAACGGTTTTGCTTTTTTTTATGTTGTGATTCGGAAAGTGTATTTTCTGCCAGTAGCTGACTATTATCCCCATCGTCTGCTTGTTGTTCCGTGAGATAGGCAATGAAGGTTTCCTCTAAAGTCTCAAACCCTTTTGTTTTGCATAAGGCAGCTGGTGAGTCAGTAGCCAGCACTTTACCTGCATGCATTAACGAAATCCGATCACAACGCTGGGCTTCGTTCATAAAGTGAGTGGAAACAAAAATGGTTACACCTTGCTCACGGGATAAGCCAATCAATAGCTCCCAGAACCCATCACGTGCCACGGGATCAACACCCGATGTCGGTTCATCCAGAATCAGGATTTCTGGTTCATGGATAATCGCCACCGCCAGCGATAAACGCTGCCGAATCCCCAAGGGTAAATCCTTTGCTGACTGCTTCTGATAACGCTCGAGTTCAAATTCTTTTAATAACGTCTCAACACGCTGGTGTTGATAATCCTGGGCTAAATTAAATAAACGGGCGTGCAAAAATAGATTTTGACTGACAGAAAGTTCTTCATACAAAGAAAAGCTTTGTGACATAAACCCTACGCGGCGGCGAGTCGCCATATCATTGGCATCCACCTGTTCGCCAAATAAAAGCGCCTCACCAGAACTTGTCGGTAATAATCCCGTTAACATCTTCATGGTAGTGGTTTTACCGCAGCCGTTAGACCCAAGGAAACCAAAAATTTCACCGCGCTCTATTTCAAAGTTAACGTTATCAACCGCAGTAAAGTCACCAAATGTCTTGGATAAATTTCTCGCTGAAATAGCAATCTTCTCTGACTGCTGTCGTGGTGGAACAGTGACGGCCTTATGCCCCTGGCGTTTATCTTCGGGTAATAGCGCAATAAACGCTTGATCGAGATTGTCTTGTCCCGTCTGTTCAATAAGTGCTTCTGGTGTGCCTGTAGCCATGACCACACCCTCATCCATGGCAATGAGAAAATCAAAGCCAGCCGCTTCATCCATATACGCAGTTGCAATTAACACACTCATCTGTGGACGCTGAGCTCGAATCCGGTCGATGAGCGTCCAGAACTGACGCCGCGATAAGGGATCCACACCGGTGGTCGGCTCATCAAGAATCAACAGGTCGGGGTTATGGATTAAAGCACAACACAATCCGAGTTTCTGTTTCATACCGCCCGATAACTGGCCAGCTGGACGATCACGAAACTCACTCAGACCAGTACTTTTTAATAACAGCTGGATACGTTGTTCGCGCTCATCAGCAGGTAAATTAAATAAGCGAGCAAAAAATAATAGATTTTCATGTACCGACAAGGTCATATACAGGTTCTTACCTAAACCTTGCGGCATGTAAGCAATTCTTGAACACATCTCTGTTCGTTGCTTATTATTCTGGATGTCAGTGCCCATAACCAGACACTGACCACTCTGAGCTTTTTTTACCCCAGCAATAAGACCTAATAAGGTGGACTTGCCGACACCGTCAGGTCCAATAAAACCAACGCGTTGTCCGCAAGGAATCACCAGTGACACATCCTTTAATGCCTGAGTATCACCATACTGGTGACTGACGTCTGTTAAGCTGACTACTGTTTCTGCAGACATTGACAGATCAGTATGTGATAAGTGGTGGCACTTTTTCTGGCCACTGCGCATTCTCATCTAACTTGATGTACGCCACACCAGGCACCCCAGTTTTAACTTGTTCTGCGTATTTTTTTAATACACTTTCTTCAATTTTCACTTTTACCCGAAACATGAGCTTTTGGCGCTCTTCTTCGGTTTCGACTGATTTAGGCGTGAACTGAGCCTGAGGCGCCACAAAAGACACATGGGCAGGAATAGAAAAATCAGGATAAGCATCAACGACAATACGAGCTTCTGCACCAACCCGCGTTTGCCCCGCCTGGTCCGTCGGTAAAAACAAATACATATAGACATCACTGACATCTATTAATGTCACCACTTTTCCACCAGCAGCTAATACCTCACCTGGCTCAGCTAAGCGGTATAAAACACGGCCATTACGCGGCGTCGTTAATTGGCTATCCGCAATCACCACCTGTGCTTTTGTCACCTCAGCTTTAGCCGCTTCAATCGCAGCTTGAGCCTCAGCGACTTGTACCGAGGCCGCTTGCATGGCTGCCTGTGCCGTCGCCTTTTGTGTTTCTTTTTGGTCCATCACTTCCTGGCTAAGGTGGCCTTTTTTTACCAAGGCTTGCGTGCGTTCAAGCTCTTTTTTTGCCAGGGTAACTTCACTGCGCCGCTGTGCCAGAATGGCCTGGGCATATTTTTTGGATTCATTCGCTTTATTCAGATTAGCATTGGCTACCGCCAGACTGGCCTTGGCTTGTTCGGTATCCATAACCGCCAGCACCTGACCTTGGGTGACCCAGTCGCCTTCATTCACCGTAATTTGTTCCACTTTACCTGCCGTTTTTGTCGCCACATCGACTTCAGTGGCTTCAATACGGCTGTTACCTGCGGCAAAACCACTCGGTAATGTCAGCTCTTGTTCAGATTTCCAGTAATAACTCGCCGCGGCCACGGCAATCACTATCAGTAACAAAATTAAATTTCGTAATCGCAGCATGTGTTGTCTTCTGTGTTGAGGCGTTATCGGAATGAATGCTAAACCTAATAATACACAATAGCGAAATAACTGAAATGACGTGGATCATCTATTCGTGAATAACTTCCTGTTTCAATTTTTGAATTGGCCAGTAACGCCATAATAACCAGGATACTGTCCAGCATGTAAATGCTGAGGTGAGATCATGGCTGATGAAGTGCGCCCCCCGTAACTGCTGAGCTACCCCGAAAATAACGCCTAATACGATGATGCCATACAACACGTTTCTGGCATGCTGAGGGAAAAGTTGCTTGCTGACAAAATACACCCCAAAAAACATATAGGCTGAACTTGCATGACCAGCTGGAAAACAATGATCTGCGCCTTCCAATGGCGACCATAAACTATGCAACCAGAACTGATAAGGCCTATCTCCACCAAATTCGATCACAGACCAGGGACAGTCGACCTCGGTTAGTCTTTTTATCGCACTCACTGTCAGTGTCGATAGTGGAATACTCATACTTAGATAAGCTAAAACATGACGATATGTTGATAAATATCGCGTCAAAACACTGATGACATAGCTAAGTAATACAAGGATAAACAGGATGACTGCCATGTCATGACCGCCATCATGTAACCAGGTTTGTGTCAGCCAATAATGCTTCAATTGCCATTGGCCGCCTTCAAGTTGATACCAGATGTTGGCGACTAATTTATCCAGCTCTGTGACAGCAATAAAACTGATCAGAATAAAATACAGGCCCCATAGTCGTACCAGATGATTTTGCATAGTTGATTTAGCTATGCTGACAGCTGGCAAAGATATCTAAAGCAGGATCATATTTCCCTGGCAGTAAGACATTGTTCATGCCTAACAATGAATGGAAAATATTGTCATGGCTGAAAGCTTTACCGGTTTCATTTTTCATACACAGCGGATTAATGTGATAGTCACGTTCATAGTTATCTGACAGCCACACCACCATAGGTACATGGGTTTGCTGGCTAGGTGCTGCAAAATAAGGTGTGCCGTGCAGATACAGATTATGTTCACCTAAGGACTCACCATGATCAGACACATAAATCATGGCGGTATCAATCGATTGAGAAGATAAGTTATCCAGATACTGAATCAGCTGAGCGAGCACATGGTCGGTGTATAAAATCGTATTGTCATACGCATTTCTCAGTTCCTCATTAGAGCATTTTTGTAACTCTGAGGTTTGGCACACCGGTTTATACTTTTCAAAGGCTACTGGTACACGTTTGAAATAGGCCGGACCATGGCTGCCTTTCTGATGTAACACAATCAACTGATCACCGTCAGACTTCGCGACCAGCGCTTTCAGATTAGTGAGTAACACTTCGTCATAACACTCACCATCAGGGCATAACTCTGCCAGATTAACGTCTGTCACTTTCTGGTGCTCAACGCGATCACATACACCTTTACAGCCGCTGTTATTATCCAGCCAGCTGACCTTCACACCGGCAGCAGAAATAGCGTCCAGAACACTTTCATAACCATGGCCTTTTTCATCATCATAATCATCACGAGAAAACTGTGAGAACATGCATGGCACTGAAGTAGCTGTCGCCGTACCGCAAGACGAAACGTTATTAAAATACAGACTATTGGTTTTCTCTAACTCTGGGGTTGTTTCACGCTCATAACCATTCAGATGAAACGATTCTGCCCTGGCAGTTTCCCCCACCACCATGACTGTTACGGTACGGTGTTTTTTCTCATGCGCGAAGCTGCCGAGCGCGGCATTTTGTGAAATAGGTATCAATGGTTTATCGGCTTCAGCAAACTGTTGTTTGGCAATTTTGGTGACCGCATAGATATAACTGGTGGGATTGATTAAATAACGTAAATCCCGGTGATTGCGGAAGGTAGAAGCGTAGTCCTGATAGAAAAAAGCAGCAACCAAGCCCATGGCTAAAATACTCATGGTGATAGAAAACGAGCTCATCAGTAATTGCTTTGTCCAACGGACATGGGCAATCCGTAGTTTAGCAATTAAAAATGCCGGCAAAATACCCCATAACAGAAAATGAATAATGAAATCTTGACTCAATAATTCTTTTGTTTCTGCGGTATCCGTCTCTAACACATTCTGAATCATCGAACTGTCAATATGCACACCATAACTGTCAATAAAATAGCTGGCGGCGGCGGAACATAACACAATGAAAATCAAAATCGGTTTTATCAAGTATCGGGATGACACCAAATTAAATATTAAATTAAACAGCGCCGTCATAAAGATGGCACATGAACCTAAAAACAACAGATTATGTTGGGTGATTAATTGATTTGCCTGAACGATGCCACCCCACAAACCATTGTTATAAGCAAGCATCAAGAGCACTGAGAACAGTAATACTAGATACTGAGAAGAAATCGCACGACGCATGGTAAACCTCAACCAAATTAATTTTGGCCAAGATTAATCCCTGCAACTTAAAAAATACTTAAACAAAAAAGCCACTGACAAATCAGTGGCTTTTCCTTAGCAAAACAAACAAAACTTAAGCGAACCGACCCTGACGATAATCATCGAAGGCTTGTTCAATCTGTTCCCGCGTGTTCATCACAAACGGTCCTCCCCTGGCGACAGGTTCCTTCAAAGGCTGCCCTGATACCAGTACAAACTCAGTATCACGTTCACTGTAGACACGCACTTTTGATCCGGTCTCCAATACGGCAAGTTGACCAGCATTAAGTAGTCGCTGTTTATCGCCGATCTGTATCTGACCTTTCATCAGATACAAAAACGTGTTGTCCGTTTCCTTCACTGTCTGCTCAAACGTGACTCCCGCAGGTAAAAACACATGCAGGTATAGGGGATTAACAAACGGGTTATTAATCACACCACTCACGCCACTATCTGTCTGACCAGCAATGACCTTGATTTCGGTGCCATTATCCAATTTGGCTACCGGAATCTGCTCAGCATCAAACTCCTGATACTTAGGCTCACTCATCTTTTCTTTTGCCGGCAGGTTAACCCACAACTGGAACCCCGCTAAGCGTCCTTCTTTCTGCTCTGGCATTTCCGAATGAATAATCCCTTTGCCTGCCGTCATCCATTGCACACCACCGGTTTCAATTACCCCGGCATTGCCTGCACTGTCTTCATGACGCATACGACCTTCTAACATGTAGGTCACCGTCTCAAAGCCACGATGAGGATGTGGAGGAAAGCCAGCAATATAGTCCTGAGGCTTATCTGAACCAAAGGCATCAAACATCAGAAAAGGGTCAAGCATATTGAGATGTGGTGAGCCGATAATACGCGTCAGCTGAACACCTGCGCCATCTGAGACCCGGTCTCCGTTGATGATTTGTCTTAACTCCCTTGTCTGAGTCATCACATTCTCCCGATAGATATTAGCTGACAATATCAGCAATTTTTTGTGTGAGTGTTTCTGTTTCTTGAATCAGACTGCCTGCATCCACCACAGTGATATCCTGAATTCCAAGAAAATTCATGACCTGCTTCAGGTAAGTAGAAGCGTAATCGACTTCACTACCCAGAGGCACGCCGCCAGAAGCCATCACCAGATACGCTTTTTTCGCCTTCAATAAACCTTCTGGGCCATTTTCAGTGTAACGAAATGTGACTCTTGCTCTCGCCACCTGATCGATCCAGGCTTTTAATACGGCTGGTACGCTAAAGTTGTAGATAGGCGATGCAATGACCAATATCTCGGCCGCTTGTAACTCTTCTACCAGTTGGTCCGAGGTAGCTAAAGCCTGTCTATTTTGCTCAGTACGTTGCTCGGGATCGGTAAAATTGGCATGGATCCAATCTTCGTTAATAAACGGAATACCCTTCGCTAGATCACGAGATTTAATAGCTAGTCCAGACTGCTTTTGTAGTTGCGAGACCAGTTCAGCAGATACCTGGCGTGTCACAGAGTCCTGAATACGTTCACTACTATTGATATGTAAAATCGTGTTATTCATGTTTATTCTCCTGTTTTCGATAACATTATTTAATATTGTCGATAGCTAAATTACCCGCACCATTAGCCACCAGTAACAACAAACCACCGGCAATGGCTAAATCCTTCATAAACAAAATGCTCTGCATTTGATCAGCAAAATTATTGTGGAAGATGGCGGCTGCGATGACGGTAAACCCAGCTAATAAGAAAGCAGCGATACGCGTTTTAAAACCAAATAAAATCGCCAAACCACCTAAAATTTCTGTTGCAATCACCAAAGGCAACAGTGATGTCGGTACTCCCATCATGCTCATATAGCCTTGTGTCGCTTCGTAACCTGCACCAAGTTTTCCAATGCCGGCTGAAATGAACATCAGACTCAATAAAAAACGACCTGTGACTGTTGATAATCCTGTTACTGTGTTCATGTTTTTTTCCTTTTTGTTGTGTTGTTGAGATGGTTCACAGTCTATCGTTTCCATATTTTTATAAAACAGTGTATTAATGAACTTATTGTTATCAATTAGAGAACAATAGTCATGAGTCAGTTAGAAGAAATGCAGTGTTTTGTGCGTGTGGTTGAAGCTGGCAGCATCACTAAGGCTGCAGAGCAAATGAACACGGTAAAGTCAGCGATCAGTAAACGCTTAACCGATTTAGAGCGGCGGCTGGGTGTAAGCTTGCTCAAAAGAACAACGCGTAAACAAACGCTCACCGATGCTGGTCGCAGTTACTATCAGCATTGCGTCCGTATTCTTGATGATATTTATGAGGTTGAACATGCTTTAGGTAATGAGCAAACATCGCTGTCTGGACGTATCAGGCTCTCTGCACCCATTAGTTTTGGTTTGATGCATTTAAGTCCAGCTTTACGTGAATTTAATCTGATCCATCCGGAAATCATTTTTGATATCGACTTTAGCGACAGACACCAAGATTTGGTCGCTGAGGGTTTAGATTTAGCCATTCGTATATCGAACTTAACTGACTCCAGTCTAATCGCTCGTAAACTGGCTTCAACACGATTACAAATCTGTGGCAGCCCGGATTACTTTGCTCGAAATGGCTTACCAGAAAAAACAGAAGATCTTCTCTACGGTCATGTGAAGCTGCACTATTCCCACGTCAGTAGCAGTTGGTCATTACTGGATTATCAGGGCCAAGCCATTTCTGTGAATTTACCAACCGTGCTTTCATCAAACAATGGCGAATACCTGCGAGATGTCTGTATAACTGGAAAAGGCTTAATCTTGACGCCGGATTTTATTTCCTACCCGGCAATCAAGTCCGGCAAACTCATTACCGTACTGGATAATGCCTTGGTCCAGAAGGATGTCGGGATTTATGCCATCTACCCACAAACACGCTTTTTATCTCACCGGGTCAGAATATTAATCGATTTCTTACGTGACTACTTTGCCAAACTGAAAAACTGGGAGTGTCCTGCCAGATAATCATTTATCGATTGGCAAATAATAACCTAGCTCTGTTTGCTGACGTTTGACACAGGCAATACCCTCTTCTATGGCTTCACCAGCACGATAAAACTCCAGAATCCCTATATGGGAGAGACGTGGGTTTAAAATAATTTCTGGTGGATCACCCGCCATCCGACTTCGGGTGATACGATCCTGCGTAATATTAATCGATGCCGCAATGGCGTCTAATAATGCAGGTGCTTCTTCTTTTTCTTCACGTCGTTTGGGAAATAAGTTATTGGTGTAATCCGCCACCATATGACTGACCTTACCAGTCCAACTGGTAGGGAGATCGAGAGTTGCTTCGGGCTCGCTATCATCAATATCCGTTCTAAAATGTTTACCCACGATGCCACTGTTGAGGTTAACAGCTATCACCACATCGGCGCCCAAAGCACGGCATAAAGAGACGGGTACAGGATTGACCAAGCCACCATCTATTAGCCAACGGTTATTGTGTTTAATCGCTGGAAATAATCCAGGTAAGGACATGGATGACCAGACCGCATCCATTATATTGCCCCGTGTGTTCCATATCTCACGACCACTATATAAATCTGTCGCCACAGTAGCAAAACGCGTTTGTACATCTTCGATGGCAACATCCTGTTCCACCACGTATTCATTAAGAAAACTGCGTAAACGGTTTTTATTAACGAAGCCTTGCAGTGAGCGATTAATCGCAAAATACTGAGCAGTTTTCAATTTATCCAACCGCAGTACCCAATCGTTCAATTTGTCGATATTATTCGCTACGTAAGCTGCACCAACCAATGCACCTATTGAGGTACCTGTAACAATATCGGGAGTAACACCCAGTTTTTCTAACTGTCTGATAATGCCAATGTGTGCCCAGCCACGCGCTGCCCCACTTCCTAATGCCAGGCCTACCTTTAATTTTTCGCTCAACTTAAAACCTATAGTTTGTTATATTTATCATATAGATAAAAAAGATTAATAAAGTAATGACTGAACAAAATACCTATTTATTTGTGTACGGCACATTGATGAAAGACACCAATCATTCAATGGCGCGGTTACTTACCAAATATAGCGAGTTTATTTGTCGTGCCTCAATGCAGGGCCAACTCTACCTTATTGACTACTATCCGGGAGCCATTCTCTCTGAGAGCAAAGACGACATCGTCTATGGCGAACTCTATAAACTATCCAATGCCAGTTGGGTGCTCAGTCAACTGGATGATTATGAAGAATGTTCCTCATCTTTCCCTGAACCACATGAATACCAACGTCAGTTAATCACTATCCAACCACACGCTGCCGATGTCAGTCTATCGCTTGCCTGGGCCTATCTTTATCAATATCCCTTAAGCAATAAGCCCCGTATTAAAAACGGCCAGTTCGAAGTGAGATATGCGGACACGAAATAATTTCTAAAGCTTATTAAAATCAATCCGATAGATAGTGTATATAAATTCTTCTTCTGCGAAAATGAACGAGATACCTAAGCTATATCACAATACGATGATAACTATCAGCCCGCCATCACAGGTTGAACCAGCTCGCCCTGCTGCTCAAGAAGCAAAACCATCCAACAATAGTGATCGTAGGCAACGCTATGATCGTAGAAAACGAAATCAAAGACCATTTATCGAACGTCGGGTTTCATCCGATCGCCGCTCACAACGCTTTGAAGCAAAAGCCTGACATGGTTTACTCGTTTAATCTCGGGAAGTCTGCCGCATATTTCTGAATCCATTCTAACGCCGCTTCATCACTGGTTAACTGACGCCCGGTGTTAGCACTAATACGTTTTCTGTAATCTTCTATATAACAAATCTGCTCAACCATTCTGAGTGCATAAGTCATAGCTTTACTCTGAAAGTTAACTCCTACCAGGTACTGATTTCCTTCAGGTTTACACCAACTGATAATACCTTTTGCCGTAAATCCCGGCTTACAGGCCAGTATATTGATCTCAACCAGCGTGCCGACAGCTATAGGCTCAGCTGAACAAAAACACAGGCCACCTTTACTCACATCCTTGAGCGAACGTTGTTGATGCTGCTCACCTAGCTTAACCTGGATAGGCACGCTACTTGGGTGGCGTATAAACCGTCTCAGTTCTTCTATCATTTTGTTAGCTTATCGCTATTTAATAACAATGTGATTAAAACAATTTTTTCAATTTATCCTGAACAAGACCCAATCGCCCTGTTTTTACTGCATCACGCCGGATGCCTTTTACAGGCGCTATGTAATATAAGTCACCATTTTTGCCTTCGAGTTGCTCAGGAACCCCGACTGATTTTGCCAGTCGGGCATTCGCTCTGAGATGTTGAAACTCACCGTGTACAGGAATAGCACAAGCTGGCTTAACCCAACGATACATGGCCTTCAGTTCTTCCATAGCCGGATGACCTGAAGCATGAATTTCAAGTCGACTGTTATCTACGGTAATCACGTCCACATTCATTGCCTTTAGCCGTTCAATTAATGCCTCAATCGGGAGTTCATTTCCAGGAATGACTTTAGAACTGAAAATAACGGTATCACCGGCTTCCAGCTCAATATCACGAAAACTGTTCTGGCTCAGCCGGTTCAGTGCTGTTCGTGGTTCGCCCTGGCTGCCTGTAGCGACTAATAAAACCGTATCTCGCGGCAGAAAACCTAAATGATGAGGATCAACAAAGGTATCAATGCCATTCCACAAACCGACTCGTTTTGCCGCCGCATGGGTATTTAATAACGAGCGTCCCAACAGACCTAAATGACGTCCTGTTTCTTTAGCAATATCCGCCACCGTTCGTAATCGGGCAATATTACTGCCAAAACAGGTTATAACAACCCGTCCTTTAGCCTGCTCTACATGGTGTTTTAAGCCTTTGTATAAAGACGCCTCAGAAGTTGACCAGCCAGGCACATTAGCATTGGTCGAATCACAAACCATCACATCAATCCCCAGTTCTCCCAACCGGGAATAATCTTCTTCCCTATACGCCTCACCGACCACAGGGCCTGAATCCAGCTTCCAGTCAGCGGTATGAAACACTTTGCCAACAGGGGTTGTAATCAATAAAGCAAAGGGATCGGGAATAGAGTGTGTCAGCTGAATCCACTGCACATTGAATACGCCTATTTGTCTTGAAGCATGCGCTTCAACAATATGGACTTTCACTTTTTTTATTAATCCGGCCTCAGCCAGTTTTCGGCGTAAAATTTCAGCCGTATAAGCCGTTGTGTAAATAGGACAACGGAATCGTTCCCATAAATACGGTACAGCCCCGATATGATCTTCGTGGGCATGGGTGATAATAAGGCCGTCTAATTGCTCTCGGCGATCCACAATAAATTGTGGATCAGCCATTTGTATTTCTGCTCGAGCCCCTTCTATCGGTTCACCATCAATATCGGCTTTGGCTTCGAAGGTCACCCCGCAATCAACCATCAGCCATCGACCATCATGGCCATACAGATTGAGATTCATCCCTATTTCTCCGGTTCCTCCCAAAGGTAAAAACCAGAAATCAGACTCATCAGGTGTCATAGATGTCCTTTGTTATTACTTGCTATCGTGACTATTAGTTTGGCAGGGTTTCAACAGATAGGAAAATATCATACGTACAATGAATAGATTAACGTCACTACAACAAAGTGATTTTTTCTCCATTATTCTTTTAAAATTAAGGAGTTTCGGCATAGTGATTCGTTCATAGGGCAACAATGGTATAATTGCCGGCTGCTTTTTTGTAAGTCATTGATTTAATGACCTAAGAAAACCAACGGAGAGAGATTATAATAATGACTAATTCGAACTTAATGACTGAAGGTCTGAACTTGATGCTTATCGGCATGGGGTTCGTATTTATATTTTTGACATTACTGGTGTTTGTCACATCCATCATGTCACGCATTATCACCAGCTACGAAAAAAATGTAGGTGTCTTACCTGAAGAAGGCATTTCTTCACCTACCGCTGTCATCAGCCCGGCCATGAATCAGTCTCAACATGCTAATGATGATAAAAACTTAATTACTGTGCTCTCTGCTGCAGTGCACAAATTTCGTTCCCGCCATAAATAAATCACCGCATTAAAGACTTTTTCAAATTAATCAATTAAGGCCATGAATATGACCGAAGTTAAAAAACCACTGGGCATCACGGATGTCGTTTTACGTGATGCTCATCAATCATTATTTGCCACCCGACTCAGATTAGATGACATGTTGCCCATCGCTGACAAGCTTGACCAAATTGGCTTTTGGTCTGTCGAAAGTTGGGGCGGCGCCACTTTTGATGCCTGTATTCGCTATCTGGGCGAAGATCCATGGCATCGTATTCGCTCACTCAAAGCCGCTATGCCGAATACCCGTCAGCAAATGCTGTTACGGGGTCAGAATCTATTAGGCTATCGCCACTATGCTGATGACGTGGTCAGAAAATTTGTTGAAAGAGCGGCGATCAATGGCGTTGATGTGTTCCGTGTATTTGATGCGATGAATGATCCACGTAATTTGGAAACCGCTATCAAAGCGGTGCTGGAAAATGACCGTCACGCACAAGGCACCATCGCCTATACAATCAGCCCGGTTCATGATCTGAATTTGTGGTTAGACATGGCTAAACGTATTGAAGACATGGGTGCCCACTCTTTATGTATTAAAGATATGGCTGGTTTGCTTAAGCCTTATGTAGCTTATGAATTAGTTCAAAGCCTTAAGCAGACCATTGATATCCCGATTCACATGCAATCACACGCCACCACCGGTTTGTCGACAGCCACTATTATGAAATGCGTGGAAGCCGGTATTGATAATGTCGATTCAGCTATTTCATCAATGTCGATGACCTACGGTCACTCAGCAACAGAATCCGTTGTCTCTATCTTTGAAGATACGGATCGCGATACAGGTCTTAATATCGAACTCCTCGAAGAAGTAGCAGCCTACTTCCGCGAGGTGAGAAAAAAATATGCCCAGTTCGAAGGTTCCCTACGTGGTGTAGATTCACGTATTTTGGTTGCTCAGGTACCGGGCGGCATGTTGACCAATATGGAAAGTCAGCTGCGTGAACAAAATGCACTGGATAAGATGGATCAGGTATTAAAAGAGATTCCACGGGTTCGTGAAGACTTGGGCTTTATTCCTCTGGTCACTCCTACATCTCAAATTGTCGGCACCCAGGCCGTCATCAATGTTCTGACCGGTGAACGTTATAAAACCATCGCTGCGGAAACAGCAGGTATTCTCAAAGGAGAATACGGGGCAGCCCCGGCGCCTTATAACAAAGAGCTTCAGGACCGGGTACTTGAAGGTGCTGAACCCATCACTTGCCGCCCTGCTGACCTACTTGAAGCAGAAATGGAAAAGCTCACGACCGAACTTCTCGCTATCGCTGATGAGGAAAAAATTGTTCTGGCCGAGGGTGAACAACACGTTGATGATGTTTTAACCTACGCGCTATTCCCACAAATCGGGCTTAAATTCCTCAAAAACCGTCATAATCCAGACGCATTTGAACCTGTTCCTGTTATTGATAACACCCCATCATCCCCCTCTCGTCCTCAAAGCCAAGAACAAGAAACCTATACCATTAAAGTCAATGGTCAGAGCTATGTTGTTCAAGTGAATGAAGGTGGTGATATCAGCCATGTTGAATCCTCTTCAAGTTCAGCAACGGCCCCAATGGGTGAAGGGGATCCTGTTGAAGCCCCCTTATCCGGCAATATCTGGAAAGTCGAGGTCAGCGTCGGTCAGCAAGTCAATGAAGGTGACACTATTTTGATTCTGGAAGCCATGAAAATGGAAACACAAATCGTGGCTTCTAAATCAGGTACCGTGTCGTCCATTTCTGTTAAACAAGGTGATTCCGTCAAAGTCGGTGATCAGCTGGCAACTATCGCTTAATTGGGGGAATTCATGGATAAACTACTTCATCTCTGGCAAGTAACAGGCATAAACCAAATGACACCTGGCCAAGGTGTCATGATTCTGATTGGCATGTTATTGCTGTATCTGGCTATCAAGAAAAACTTCGAACCTTTACTGTTGGTGCCCATTGGTTTTGGTGGTGTATTGGCCAATATTCCCGGTGCTGGTCTCGCCGAAGGTAATGGTATCCTGCACATTTTCTATGCGGTCGGTATTGAAAGCGGCGCCTTTCCTCTCATCATCTTTATGGGGGTAGGCGCAATGACTGACTTTGGTCCTTTGTTAGCCAATCCTAAAACACTGTTTCTGGGGGCTGCTGCCCAGTTCGGTATCTTTGCTACCTTAATGGGTGCCGTTGTGTTAGCTCACTTTGGCATTTTTGACTTTAGTCTGGCTGATGCCGCCGCCATAGGCATTATCGGCGGTGCAGATGGACCAACGTCTATTTATGTTGCCAGTAAACTTGCTCCGGATTTACTCGGCGCCATTGCGGTAGCCTCATACTCGTACATGGCTTTGGTGCCATTAATTCAGCCACCGATTATGCGTGCACTGACTACCGAATCAGAACGTAAAATCAAAATGGTGCAACAACGTCATGTCTCACAACGAGAAAAAATTGTCTTTCCGCTAGTGTTACTTATCCTTGTCGCGTTTTTATTGCCTGATGCAGCACCATTACTCGGTATGTTCTGTTTTGGTAATCTAATGAAAGAGTGTGCTGTGGTAGATCGTTTAAGCAACACCACTCAGAATTCGCTGATTAATACAGTAACCATCTTTTTAGGCTTAGCCGTAGGTTCAAAGCTGAGTGCAGATAAATTCCTTGATTTGCAGACGCTAGGTATCTTGGTACTAGGTATGGCGGCATTTGCTATCGGCACGGCATCGGGTGTCATCATGGCTAAAGTGCTGAACAAATTGATCAAGGAACCGATTAACCCACTGATTGGCTCTGCGGGCGTATCAGCTGTGCCTATGGCCGCACGCGTATCCAATAAGCTTGGCTTAGAATCTGATCCACATAACTTCCTGTTAATGCATGCGATGGGACCGAATGTTGCCGGTGTTATCGGCTCAGCTGTCGCCGCAGGTATTCTGATTAATTACGTCGGCGCATAACATGATTAATAGACACCCTATCGAACAGATAGGGTGTCTATTTTTCTTCCATTATGCTGGCATGAGCCACTTTATTCGCTATTCCACCAATCTCACAGCGATAATCTGAAAACGATGATTTCGCTTTAACTTGTGCCAGCCACTTACCTTTCTCGGCCTCGTTCTCATCAAGGCCAATTAAAGTGACATGATACTCTTTAACTAATTCAATCAGTTTCTTATCAGACATTCCTGGTGTAATTTCTCTGCAAAAATTATCAATATGCTGTGTTTCCCATACATAATAAATGGGATAAACGATGACGCCGATAATCAGAATTTGTATGAAATTAACCAGTAGTTTCATCTATAAACACTCCGTGTAATTAGCACAATATAAAAGAAGATAGATTAATAGTGCGCGACCTGATTCACACTCTTGAATAGTTTTGACATGTTTTATTAAGAAATCGTTATCACACTGTCACAGATAGGCTTTATCATGAGTCTTTTTTATGAGAGTTCATCATGTCTCAAACAATCGAAGTCGAACTCACCAGTACACCGGTTGAGCTATATAAAGTACTTAAATTCGAAGGTATCGCAGCCAGCGGTGCAGAAGCTAAACTCTTTATTGAGCAAGGTCTGGTTTCTGTAAATGGCGAACTGGAAACACGGAAGCGCAGAAAAATTGTCGGTGGAGATGAAATTGGCTTTGAAGATATTACCCTGATTATCTCTGAATAAACGCCAGAATGTTGATGGATTTCCAGTTTTCTTCACCAATTAGAATGAATGGAAACCCATCGTATCAACAGCAATCTAAACGCCATACTGATTAAGTAAAGAATGAAATTAGAGAAGGTCGTACCGTGGGGGCGTAATCTGCTGGAATATCAACGAATGTTTCTGCTCAGTGATGATGACTTTCAACAATCTATTTTAGGCTGTGGTGATGGACCGGCGAGTTTTAATGTCGAAGCCAGACAAAAAGGTGCAAATGTCACATCAGTAGACCCTATCTATCAATTCAATGCTGAACAGATCCGGCAGCGAATCGAACAGCTAGGGCCGGATGTGATCGCTCAGGTCCGTGAGCATCAACATCAGTTTATCTGGCAGGATTTCTCTGATGCTGATGACTTATATCAACAGCGCATGAGGGCAATGCAGTTATTTTTAGCAGATTATGCGTTGCCAACCAGCGCGTCGTTTTATATTAATGCGCAACTACCTCAACTGCCCTTTGAGGATAAGCAATTTGATTTAGCTTTATGCTCACACTTTTTGTTTTTGTACAGCGAGCATTATGACCTTGAGTTTCACCTGCATGCCATGCTTGAGTTGTGTCGAGTCGCCAGACAAGTCAGAGTGTATCCGTTGATTGGGTTGGACAATACCCCCTCTCCTCATCTAGGCTTGATAAGCAAAGCATTAACGCAAAGGGGTTATAATCTGCAGCAGCAGCCTGTTGATTATCAATTCCAGAAAGGTGCTAGCCATATGTTAGTGGTAGATACCCATTCATGCCCCATCAATACTGACAAAAAAAGGGAGAAACATGCGAATTTTAATGATTTTGACATCTCACGATAGTTTAGGAAATACAGGTAAAAAAACCGGCTTTTGGTTAGAAGAGTTTGCCTCGCCCTATTATGTATTCAAAGACGCTGGCGTTGATATCACTTTGGCTAGTCCTAAAGGTGGTCAACCGCCATTAGATCCAAAAAGTGACGATCCAGATTCACAGACAGAATCAACAAAACGCTTTAAACAAGACAAAGAAGCACAAGATGAACTGGCTAATACATTGGTTCTCGATACTGTCCGTGCTGATGATTATGATGCGGTGTTTTATCCCGGTGGTCATGGCCCATTGTGGGATCTCAGTGTGTCAGAGAAGTCGATTGAATTGATTCAACAATTTATCTTCCAGGATAAACCCGTGGCAGCAGTCTGCCATGCCCCAGCCGTATTACTCAATGTAAAAACACTCACCGACGAACCACTTGTTAAGAATCTGTCGGTAACCGGTTTCTCAAACTCAGAAGAAGACGCCGTAGGCCTTACCGATGTCGTCCCGTTTTTACTGGAAGACGAATTAAAAAATGCCGGTGGTTATTATCATAAAGCGGACGACTGGGCCCCATTCTGCTGTGAGGATGGTTTATTAATCACTGGACAAAACCCACAGTCCTCAGAAGTCACTGCTCAGGCCTTACTGAGTCGTCTGCGTAAGTTTGCCTGAAACTGATATACTGTCGCTTTTTATCAAAATAGAGAGTGAACATGGCTAAAGCAACAGCAAGACATATCCTGGTAGATAGTGAAGAAATCTGTTTAGAACTTAAACGTGAAATCGAACAAGGTGCCGATTTTGCTGACATTGCTAAAGAACACTCTTCATGCCCATCTGGCCGTTCAGGCGGTGATTTAGGCGAATTTGGCCCAGGTATGATGGTGCCTGAATTTGATAAAGTGGTTTTTTCTGCTCCCGTTAACACCGTTCAGGGACCAGTAAAAACACAGTTTGGTTATCACTTATTAGAAGTGACTAGCCGCACTGAATAAGACATAAAAAAACCCGGCTTTAGCCGGGTTTTTTATTTCAACCTATTAATAAGGCTTATGACTGACGAGCATGCGTCTGTAAATAAGCATCACTGATTGGATTAAACTGTTGCGTGCGCAGTAATGTTTTTTGGCTATCTAATTGCTCTTTAAAGCTTAAAGTAACCGGTTTTTTCATCGCTTGTACTTGCAGGTAGCGATCAGAAAAGAAGTTAAACGCATGTGGACGCAGTTGTGTTTTTTGTAACTGTAATTGCTCAGAAAACGTTCTGTTTTCAATATCAGCAAATGCAGGTGCAACAACAAGACTCAATGCAGTTAAAGCAGCAAATGTTGTTTTTTTCATGGTCAGATTCCTTCCTCAGGTTAAATTAAAAATCAGTAGCTCAGGGACTATTTAGCTTAGGAAATAGAATAGAGTAATGAAGACGGAATAGATGCAGCAGAACCTCCCAATCGCTGCTACATTAAATCCTTTTGATTAAGGAAGCGCTTCCTGCTGAACGAGGATGTTGTGACCTGTGGCGTTGCCGATTATGACTGCTCAAGCTGATAATCAGGTAAATGGGCAAGCAATTGTTTACCATAACCCTTTGTTAATAAACGTTTATCAAGAATAGTAATTCTTCCCGAGTCCGTTTCCTTTCTTAGCAACCTGCCACACGCTTGTATCAGTTTTACGCTAACCGCGGGCAAGGAAAGCGCAGTAAAAGGCTGGCCACCTTTACGAATAATCCACTCTTGTTTTGCCTGTTCAATCGGTCTGGTGAATACTGGAAAAGGTAATTTTGTAATCACCACATGGGTACATAAATGACCCGGCAGATCCACACCTTCAGCGAAGCGGTCCAAGCCGAAAATAATACTGCCTTTGCCTGACTCAATCTGTCGAATATGACGATGCACCATATTTTTAGGAGAGAGGTTGTCACCCTGCACCATCGTTATGGCCGTAATCGCGGCGGGACATTGTCGGTATACCGCTTCCATTACCAGCTTTGAGGTAAATAACACTAAAGTGGCTTCAGTGACGTCAATAATATTGATGAGTTTTTTAACAACTTCCTGCTGCCATTGCTGCTGTTGCTCATTGGGTAGGAAACGCATATCCGGAATATGTAGTGTGGCTTGCTTTTGATAGTTAAACGGTGAAGGCACGGCTAAAAAGTGCTGTTCATCAAAGCGATGTAAACCACAATCCAATCTGAAGCGATGAAATAACCCCAAACCACGAAGTGTCGCTGAGGTGAGAACAACACCATAGGCTCTTGACCATAAACTGCGATCCAGGAAATACGCAGCCGTCATCGGGCCGGCATGAACAACCAGTGTTTGCTGCTTTGCAAATGTTTCTACGGATATCCAACGTACATTAGGCGGTCGATCCTCCTGGTCAGGCTCTAGAAACAAAGCCATAAAGTCGATGAGGTAGCCAAAAATATTCTGAACCGTACCCACTTGCGGTAATAAGGCTTCCCCAACTTTATTCGGCAGCTGTGTTTTTTCCAGCCCTTCCTTAATCCATTTGGCCAGTACAGAATAATGTTTATAAATCGAATTAGCGCGCTGTAATAACCCCTGGAACGGGATTAATAAGGCATTGACTAAAGGGCTATTCCAGAAAATACGCGGCTCAGTGATATGCTTTTCCAATAAGTCCTGCACAACACCATCACTGTGCAAAATGGTTTCAATCTGTTGTAAATGACTCATTACCGCCGGTAAGTCACGTCTTAGTTCCGACAGCATATAGCCAAAATCATGTTGTCTGTAGGCCAATGTGGACGGTATCTTTTTCAGTACACTGTCCGCTGTTTCTGTGGTTTGGTAAAGCTGAATAAAATTTAATGCTTTAGCCGCATGATCCAGCGCTTTTCGTGGCAGGTTATGCGCTTCATCAAACACAAAAAGAACTTCTTCCGGGTTCGGTAATACCAAACCACCACCTAAGTCTGCATCACTCAGTATCAGATCATGATTGGCGACCACCACCTGCGCCGCCGTCATTTCCCGCCGTAAGTTATAGTATGGACAACGTAAGTAGAAGGAACAGCTTTTTCCGGCACAGCCTTCCGAATCGGTGGAAACCTGATGCCAGAGTTCAGCGTCTATTTTGTCACGGCGACTATCGCGATCGCCATCCCAGCGTTCTTCGTCCCAGTCACTCAGTAACTGCTTAGCTTGCGCCGTATGCAGCACCTGTTGATATTTTTCATCCACATCAATATTGAGCGACTGCTGTTCCGGTGTGGTGGCCACCTGATTAAGCTTACTGGGGCAGACATAACGACGACGCCCTTTTACCTGAACAAAACGAATAGGTTCTTCAAGTGTCGCTGAAAACTGAGGCAAATCCTTTTGAATAAGCTGTTGTTGTAAGTTGACCGTGGCAGTACTGATCACCAGTGTTTTCTTTTGTAGCAGGGCTGTTTGAATAGTGCCGGTCAGATAAGCCAGTGTTTTACCCACCCCAGTCGGTGCTTCGACGACAGCCACCCGTTTTTGTGGTGGTTTTGACATGGCTTGAGCAATGAACTCGCTCATTTGCACCTGTTGTGGACGCGCCTTAAAATCAGGCATCGCCGCTTCGATGCGCTCAAATAATGTTGTTACTGCCGTCACATGCCCACTCTATTACTTAAACGTTCACCATTAAGATAAGCCAGCACATTTTTTACTGTGGTTTCAGCAATATGTTGAACAGCTTCCTGGGTGAAATAGGCCTGATGCCCGGTCACTAATACATTTGGAAAGGTTAACAGACGTTGAAATAAATCATCCTGAATAATATCAAGTGAATGATCTTCAAAAAACAAACTGCCTTCCTGTTCATAGACATCAATGCCGAGATAGCCGATTTGTTTTGATTTCAGTCCGTCTAATAGCGCTCGAGTATCCATTAACGCTCCGCGACTGGTGTTAATTAACATCACTCCCGGTTTCATGCTGGCAATGCTGTCATGATTAACCAGGTAACGCGTATCACTGTTTAACGGGCAATGCAGACTGATAATATCGGATTGTTGAATAAGTGTTTTTAAATCAACTGCTTGAAAGCCTTGTTTTACGCAGTGTTGCGAGTTAACAGGCTCATAAACGATCACCTCACACCCAAACGCCCGCATTCTTTCCGCCACTAACAAACCAATTTTCCCGCCACCGACTATCCCTACCTTTTTTTGGTAGAAATCAAAGCCGAGTAAGCCATCCAGAGAGAAATTGCCATCACGGACACGGTTATAGGCACGAGGAATTTTACGGCTTAATGCCAACATCAAAGCGATGGTGTGCTCAGCTACAGCATAAGGTGAATAGGCGGGAACGTTAACCACGCTGATGCCCAACTCATGCGCGGCGCTCAGATCGACCTGATTATAACCCGCACAGCGTAAGGCAATCAGTCGCGTGCCACCTTCTGCTAGTGTGCCTAATGTTTCCCGACTCAAATCATCGTTTACAAAGGCGCTGACAATTTCAAAGCCCTCTGCCATCACCGCGGTGGATGGATTCAGTGTGACCTCATGACAAATGAATTCAATCGCAGGCACTGACGCTTGCAATAAAAAGCGTTCGTCGTATGACTTAGCACTAAACACAGCAATTCGATGAGTGGGCATGACTTATCTACCTGATATAACTAATGATGGTCAGTTATGCGTATCTGTATTGGCTGGCATTAATTCATCCACCAGGAACTGTAAGGTTTTCTGACCGCGAAACTCATTTACCGATAATTTATAACGCACTAATACTAGACTGTTTTCATCTAACCAGCTCGGTTTATCCTGACCGAAAGCCATCGCATTCACCTGCCTGTTACCATTCATCTCAAGCTGTAAACGCAGGTGATTCTGTTCCTGTCCAACTAAACGAAAATGATTTACTTTAAACACCCCATGAAACCTGGGCTCCTCAAAACCCTGGCCCCATGGCGCAGCCTCAGACAGTATTTCTGCAAATGACAACTGGCAATCGCTTGCTGCTAACTCACCATCTGAAGGTAGTTGTTGTAAGTAGGTTTCGGTTGACACCATCTCATTCAAGGCCGATTCAAATGCCCGATTAAATTCGCTTAAATCGGCTTTTTTTATCGTTAAACCAGCCGCCATAGCATGACCACCAAAACGTTCTAACAATTTAGGATGTTTAGCTGCTACTCGGGCCAATACATCACGAATATGTATGCCTGGAATAGAACGTGCCGATCCTTTGACTTCATCTTCATTACCAGGAGCAAAAGCAATAACCGGACGGTATGTTTTTTCTTTAATACGTGAGGCCAACAGCCCAATCACACCCTGATGCCAATCTTCATTGAATAAGCAATAGCCGGTTCTTAAGGTATTGTCCTCAATATCAATCTGTTCCAGCATCTTCAATGCATCCACTTGCATCGTTTGCTCTACCGCGCGTCGTTCCAAATTAATGCTATCCAGCTGTGTCGCTATACTAAGGGCCTGATCAGCATTATCTGTCAGCAGTAAGTTAATGCCGAGTCCCATATCCTCCATACGCCCAGCTGCATTCAATCTTGGGGCAATACTAAAGCCTAAGTCAGAAGAAACTAGTTTTTCTTTTTCTCTGCCCGCAATTCGAATCAGTGCTTGTATGCCGATACAGCCTTTACCGCGACGAATACGCTGCAATCCGTGATTGACCAATGTACGATTTAATTTATCCAGTGGCACCACATCCGCTACCGTCCCTAAAGCGACGAGATCGAGCCAATCCCCCACTTTCGGTTCAGGCAAAGCGGCGCTTTCGAACCAGCCGATTGTTCTTAAATGCTGCCTTAAGCCTAATAAAACATAGAAACAGACACCGACACCAGCCAAATTTTTATAGGGAAAGGGATCGTCGGCTTGATTGGGATTCACGATAGCATCCGCTTCCGGCAACTCCTCACCAGCCAAGTGATGATCCGTCACCAACACTTTCATTCCTCGTTGATGTGCCGCTTTTACCCCTGATATTGAGGCAATGCCATTATCCACCGTCACCAGTAAATCTGGCTGTTCATGCGCTGGAATATCCTCTAATAATGAGGGAGTCAGTCCATAGCCATGAATAAAGCGATTGGGAACAATATAATGAACCTGTTTCAAGCCCATCGACTGCAAACCACGTATCGCCAAAGCACAACTGGTAGCACCGTCACTATCAAAATCAGCAACAATCGTGACTTTCCATTGTTCTTTCAAAGCAGTGGCTAATAATTCAACAGCGGCCTGCATGCCAAGGAGCTGATCTGGCCTTGGTAGGTCAGCCAGTTCAAAATACAACTGTTCTACCGCGGTAATACCACGTGCGGCCATAATTTTTCGCAAACTGTCTGGCCATGATTCAGGGAGCTTCTCCCAACCGTGGTGAGAGCGTTCAACAATATCAGGTAATACACTCATAACCAGATTTTCCAGGCCGATGTCGGTGTTAAATGGTAAGTCCCCCACTCAGGAATAACGATATGCACGGAATCCAACTGAAAACGTTTTAATGCTTTATAAATAGGCGTTAACCAGTTTTTATCAAGCACTTCCATTTGCGTTGACCAGTCTTTATCCGGATCAAAATGGGCTAAATGCAAGGCGTGTTTTGCTTGAATATCAGTAAAATGGTCAATATTCTCCAGCCATTCAGAGCCACTGTAGTGACTCAATTGCTTCAATGTTTCATCTTGACCAGAGACATGTGACCAGGTCTGCCATTCATCAGGCATTTTTTCCTTCCCCCAGAACCAGACACTATTAATCGGCACCTTACCCTGTGCTTCTCTTGCCTGATTGACCGGACAGTCGAATAACACCATCTGAATCTCATTCCATAAACGAATCCATAAGCGGGCATCAGCGCCTTTGGGTAAAAATTCAGTCACTGCACGACGATCGACCTTATCCACGCAAGTCAATTCAATATCAGGTTCGATTGGCATGCTCAGCAGCCATTGATTCGCCGTATTAATGCTTAATGAAGCGCCCAAATCATCAAACAGATATTGAATCGAAGCAATAAGTTGTTCAGCTTCATCCATACTGATATCCAGGCCATGATGAAATAGCAGCAGTTGGTCCCGGTCAGCTTGTAAATAACAGGGATCTACACACAGAGTGAACTCCGTTCCACCTCTTAACCTCGCCATGGGGAAGTCGTCCCAATATCTTGTTTCTTCAGAAAATAATGATAATAGTTGCTGAAAAAAACGATCTTCAGACTCAATAAACGTCCCTCTTTTCATCAGTATTTTTAATGATTGAGGTAAAAAGCTCTGGTTTATTGGATTGGCAACGACGACCGAAAAAGCAGGCAGAATCAGCGTCAGTTGTTGGCTAGCCATTCGCCAAAACTTGCCGGATAAACGGTATGGTTAACTTTCGTTTAGCCTGTAAAGAGGCTTTATCTAGCTGTTGTAAAACAGTCATCAGAGCAGGCATATCGCGTCCATAATGACGCAGTAAATATTGTGCCACCTCGGTTGTTATCGTTAATCCACGTGACTGTGCCTGTAATACCAGGGCTTGCTGTTTCTGTTCATCTGTCATCATCACTAATTGATAAACCAGACCTGTCGCCAGCCTTGACCGCAAATCCGGTAATAGAATTGAACTATTCGCTGGGGTCTGTTGTGCTGCCACCAACAGGCGCCCCTTTGCATCATGCAAGCGATTAAAACAGTGAAAAACAGCTTCTTCCCACTCGGGTAAGCCAGCAATCGCATCGATATCATCCAGGCAGAGTAAATCGGCTTGTTCAATTGCCTGAAGTGCTGCAGGCGCTGCCGTTTTCACAAGTTCTGATAACGACAAATAAATGACCCTGTAACCCATTTGCTGAACCGTTTCGGCACAAGCTATCAGCAAATGTGTTTTACCTGTGCCACTATCCCCCGCAAGGTATAGGAAATCCAATTCAGCTAACTGACAAAACGCTTGTAGAGCTTGTTTGGTTTCTTGTTTGGCAAACAAGAAATTATCGAGCCTGTATATCTCCTGAGGAGATAGTCTAAGCGTTAGTTGTGTTTCAGCTAATGACATGTGTGCGTGACTAATTTAAGAATACAAATGACTATCGAGATAACGCTGATGCGCATGGCGTAACAACACCATGACAACCGAAGCGGCAGGCAAAGCAAGTAACACACCGGTAAAGCCAAATAATTGCCCACCGGCTAATACAGCAAAAATAACGGCCACTGGATGCAAACCAATACGCTCACCAACAAAACGAGGCGTCAGAACCATTCCTTCTATAGCCTGGGCAACAGCAAATACAATGGCCACTTGCAGTACCGGTAGCCAGTCACCAAATTGAAAGAATGCGGCCAATCCAGCCAGTAAAATACCTACGATCAAGCCAAGATATGGAACAAAGCTGACGAGCCCGGCAATTACGCCCAGTAATAAGGCTAATTCCAGGCCAATCAAACTAAGCCCTAAGGTATATATCACCGCAAGTGCGAACATCACCATCAGCTGACCACGCATAAAGCCAGCTAACATGTCATCACATTCTAATGACATTTCAATGAACTTTTTCGCATAACGTCTTGGCAGTAACTCTCTGAAACGGGCAACTAAACTATCCCAGTCTCTTAATAAATAAAAAGTAAGCACGGGAATTAAAAGCAAATTCCCCAGCCACTGTACTAACACCATGCCAGAGCGTGTCATATAGCTGAAAACACCACCGGCAACCTGACCAAACTCCGACCAGTATTTACTCAACGCCTGTTTTACTGTCTGCAGGTTAAACACATCGGTTGGTAACCCCACTGAGTTCAACCACGGCTCTATCAGTTTCTGTGTCTGTGTTAAATAATCAGGCAAATTACTAAACAATTTAGCTACCTGTGCACTGAGTAAAGGCAGCATGACTAATAACATCAAAGCAACCACAATAAAAATAACGGCAAATACCACACTTACTGACATGGTTCTGGATAAATTCCAGCTTTCCAGTCTATCTACCAGGGGATCCCCCAGGTAGGCAAAAAGCGTCGCAATAAAAAATGGCATCAATACTGGTGACAGCTCAAATAATAACCAACCTGCTATAACAACAATGGCCACAAGCAAAAACTTATTGGTATCCGTCATTATGGTTGTTTTCTCTGCTTCCATGCTTTATTTCCCCAAATAATCACATATTCAAAACCACTGTATAAAACACTGGCCACAACGGCCCATATACCCATGGTCACCATAGAATGCAGAGCAGGCAGCCATTGTTGTTCAATGATCACCAGCAACACTAATAGAATTTGTAATGCTGTATTAAGTTTACTGCTCCACAACGGTAGCAGTTCAAATTCGCCAATGGTGTAATGATAGACCAATCCACCACACACAATGATGACATCCCGGGCAAGCACTAACCAAAGCAACCACATCGGAAGCAGACCAATCCAGGCCAGAGTAGCAAAACTCGCCACTAACAAGAGTTTGTCAGCTATCGGGTCAAGAATTGAGCCGAGACGTGATTGCCAGTGAAAATGTTTGGCGAGAAAACCATCAATCCCGTCTGAAATGCCTGCTATGGCGGATACGATTAGTGCTAATACATAGCGTTCGTGAACCAGCGCCCATACCACTGGAATCACCAGCAAAATACGTAACAATGAAATCAGATTGGGAATATCACGTAAACTCAATGTGTTAACCGATAATATTTTTTATCCGTTATCGTGCCCTCAGGTTCGCTCAATTCTGATAAAAGGCCGCCAACTGACAAAAGACGTTGCAGAACTTGCATGTCACCACTATAGCTAATATCTAAATCCAGAATATTCATACCCAAATTATTCACGCGGATACTGTCAATACTGTCAATTTGGTTGAGATAGGCCATGACTCTGGAAAAATCCGCGTAGTCATTAACCTCATCAATCTGCACAGAAAGTGTTTTATTCGTATCAGACACTTGGTTATGCTGAGCATACTCGCTAGCCAGACTATCGACTAACACACCTAAGCCTTTATTTATGGAAGCACCGATAAAGCCTTCTGAGGTCCAGCGTTGACGGGTTTCACCCGTGCCTGACTGCCAGATAATCTGAGTGGTGTCATTATGGATTGTCATTTTGATAACAAGAATGATATCCGCCCCATAACGCTGAGAAGCGGCCTTGATGGCATCATCGTTACCTGACCACACGTCCTCAAAACTCAAAGCAGACTGATCTTGCAGGTCCATCAACGGCATAAGAATGGGCAAGCCCCGTTCATCAGCCGCTTGTTGTAGCGGTTTAAAAACGTCTTGGGGAATATTTTCTAAACCTTGCAAACTTTGCTGGCCATCTATATCAGTGGCTAACCAGACCAGTACGTCCGGTCTCACTTTCCCCCATCGAGGTAGACCAAGCTGACGTATAACCGCATTGACGGCATTTTTATCAAAACTCAAACGCAATGAAAGTTGATCAGGCTGTGTTAAATCGGCAGCTTCTATATTGTTACGAATATACTCATAACGTTCGACCAGTTGCGTGGCATTGGCAAGTACCGGAGCAATATCGGCTTGACTAAGCTGATTTTCATTACCGACTAACTTAATAAGAACTTGCTTGAGCAAGTCAGGTGCCAGAGCATCGCGCTCTTTCTGCTGTTGTGTCGTGACAGGAGCTGTCGCCTGATAAAGATTATTGACCTCAGCAGCATAGCTACTAAAACTCAGAAACAGCGAAATAAGGGCATAAAATAATCGGTGCATTGTGGTATTCTAACACGCTGTTTTAAGCATGTGATGCACAACATTTTCAGGAATACATTATGACCGATAGCGTGGACTCTTCTCGCACCTCTCTTAGTTATCGTGATGCCGGCGTTGATATTGAAGCTGGCAACGCCTTAGTCGATCGCATTAAACCTCACGCAGCAAGAACCCGTCGACCAGGTGTTATGGCTGGTTTAGGTGGTTTTGGTAGTCTTTTCGAACTTCCGGTCGATAAATACAAACAGCCTGTTCTAGTCTCCGGCACCGATGGCGTGGGCACTAAATTACGTCTGGCGATCGAATCCGGTATCCACAATACCATCGGCATTGACTTGGTGGCGATGTGTGTCAACGATATCGCTGTATTGGGCGCAGAACCTTTATTCTTCCTCGATTATTATGCAACGGGAAAACTGGATGTCGATATTGCAGAGTCTGTGGTATCTGGCATAGCTGAAGGTTGTTTGCAGGCTGGAGCCGCGTTAGTCGGTGGTGAAACAGCTGAAATGCCTAGCATGTATGAAGATGGCGATTATGATTTAGCAGGCTTTTGTGTCGGTGTGGTTGAAAAAGAAGCCGTTATCGATGGTTCAAAAGTCGCTGCTGGGGATAAACTCATTGGTCTCGCCGCTTCTGGTCCACATTCAAATGGGTATTCACTCATCCGTAAAATTCTTGAACGTAGCGGTCAATCCTTAAGCTCGGCATTTGATGGCGCCACTTTAGGTGAAAAATTATTAGCGCCAACAAAAATTTACGTGAAATCGCTATTACAACTGAATGAAAAAGTCAGCATTCATGCTTTATCACACATTACCGGTGGCGGTCTGCTTGAAAATATTCCACGCGTTCTGCCAGAAGGTGTGAAAGCGGTCATTGATGCCAGTAGTTGGCAGCGTCCTGCTGTGTTTGACTGGCTGCAAGAAAATGGCAACGTTACAGATAAAGAAATGTATCGCACATTCAATAATGGGATAGGTATGGTTATCGTGGTTGCGGAAAATGATGTGTCTGAAGCTTTAGCGGTATTGAACAGTGCTGGTGAACAAGCCAGTTTAATTGGTCAAATTGAAACAGCAAATGTGGCTGACGAACTAGTCGAAATTCAATAACCATGAGTGTGAATGAATCTACAACCCGGCTGGTGATTTTAATCTCCGGCCGAGGTAGCAATATGCGCTCTATTATCGAAGCGATTAATCATCAGCAACTTGATGCTAGGGTAGCTGCGGTTATCAGTAATCGTCCAGATGCAGCGGGATTGGAATACGCCAGTAGCCAATCCATTCCTACCAAGATTGTTGATCACAAGGCTTTTGAAGACAGAGAGAGTTTTGACAGAGCCTTAGCTCAGCAAATTGACGAATTTAATCCCGATTACGTGATTCTAGCTGGCTTTATGCGCATTCTTACTGCTGAATTTGTCGAGCATTATCAAAATAAACTGATTAATATTCACCCTTCTCTATTACCGAAATTCAAAGGCCTTGATACACATCAACGTGCCATTGATGCCGGTGAAAAAGAACATGGAGCCAGTGTACATTTTGTCACTGCAGAACTGGATGATGGTCCAGTCATTATGCAGGCCAAAGTCCAGGTTATGCCGGATGATTCGGCACAATCACTTGCTGCAAGAGTATTAGAACAGGAACATCAGTTGTATCCTGCTGCCATACAAAAACTGGTGAATGTTAAACAGGACTAATAATGCGACTATTGTTCAGTGTTTTTTTGCTGTTTATTTTTATAAAAGTATCTATTGCGGCAGATATACCGGACTTTTCAGCCAATTATTCAGTCAAGTTAAATGGTATTCAGGCAGGTGAGCTGAAACGTACACTTGAGACAGATGAAACTGGGATCAGACACTTCAGTTCTGTTTCACAAGCCAAGGGCGTATTTTCGTTTTTTAAACCGGATGTCATTGAAGAAACCAGTTTATGGAAAATACACGATAATACCGTTCAACCCCAGTTCTATCGGTATCTTCGAACTGGCGGAAAAAAAGAAAAACGCCTGGAAATGAAGTTTGACTGGCCAGATATGACGGTACAGATTGATGATCAGGAACATCCCTGGCAGCTTCATCTTGAACCCAACACCTTGGATAAACTCGTTTATCAAATCAGCCTGATGCGGGATTTAGCCAAGCATGAAGGTGATCACATCAACTATCGTATTGCTGATGGCGGCAAATTAAAAACCTATCAGATCCGTATATTAGGCCAGGAACGCATCAAAACACCGCTGGGTGAAATTGATGCGGTTAAATTAACCCGGCACCGTGACAAAGATAATGATCGTGAAACAACACTCTGGTGTGCTCCTTCCCTTTCCTATTTACCAGTAAAACTGGAACACACCGAAGATGGCACCACCTTTACTGCAGTCCTTCGCCGACTCACCGGCATGGATTATCAGCATGCATTCATTAATAATAACGCCACAGACACTGTAAATGCCCATGACTAAAAAGTCTTTTAAAGTGCTTAATCAGAAGACCGTATACAAAGGTTTCTTCAGCGTAAAAAAATATACACTGCAACATACGCTTTATCATGGTGGCTGGAGTCAGGTAGTTGAAAGAGAAGTCTTTCATCGCGGCGACTGCGTTGGCGTTTTGCTTTATGATCCGCACCGTGATGAAGTGGTTATTATTGAACAGTTTCGTGCCGGGGCAGTATTGTCGAAACCACAAGAAGATGCCTGGTTACTTGAGATTGTTGCCGGCGCTGTTGAAGAAAATGAAACACCGGAAGAAGTTGCCATCAGAGAAGCTCAGGAAGAAGCCGGTTGTGTTATCACAGAACTGATCAAGGTCAGCGAGTTTTATACCTCACCCGGCGGCACCTCTGAATGCCTCACTTTATTCTGTGGCAAAGTCGACACCAGTGAAGTGGGTGGCGTTCATGGCCTTGCTGAAGAAGATGAGGATATCGCTGTCAGCGTTGTTACCTTTGAGGATGCTTGCAAGCTAGTTGAAACTGGGCGCATTAAATCGGCGATCCCACTTATTGCTATTCAGTGGTTACAATTAAACCGCGATAAACTTCGCCAGCAATGGCAATAAAATCACTCATAATTCAAAGGTTCACTGCCCGCTCGCTGACGTAGCCAGTCAATAGAACGTCGAATATTTTTTTGTTGGATTAACCATTTTTCCAGTCGATATTTTCCTGGAAAATTAAGGCATATAAGACCGATAAATAACGTCAATAATCCCTGTCCGGGTAATACCAGCATGGCCAAGCCCAAAATGACTAAAACAATTCCCAAGCAATTTTTCAGGGTGATAAGCACTGTTCTGATGATGATATGTTGATCAGCCCAAGGCGTTTTATGTCTCTTTTCTGCTGAGAAATAGTCGGCGGGCATCCTAACGATCAGATAGGGAATAAAAACTAAAGAAGCAACAAAACTGAGTATGGAGATGATTCCCAATGCCCATAACCACGTTTCATTGCTCCATATTGTTTTGATCAGCTCTTCCATTAGATTACTTGTTCATCTAAGCAATCGAACTCACGTTGTACTTAACCTGCATTTGATGCGATGCTCCTGGCGCAATAATCACGCTGTTCGCTATGGCATTTGCCGTTTCAACACAGATAAATTGCTGGTAGTCACTGGCATCCATGTCATTCAGTAAAGAAGCTCGCGTCCAGGGATTCCATACAACGATATTTTCTGCCCCACTCTGTTCGATATTAATTTGTCGATTCAAAACTTCGTCAATAATCTGAACACGTGCAGGAGATGCCAGATAAACACGATCTGTTTCAGCAAAGGGGGTAATGTCTCCCACTTGGGTGTGCTTAGAAAAATCTAATGTTTTGTCCAGGTAATCCAGACCATCTAACCCCACCACAGTGGTTTGCGAAATATCTCCCACCTGAAAATAGGTGTGAAGGGCTTTTGAAATACTAAACGGTATTTCGCCTCTGTTTTCAGTTGTCAGAGAAATATCCAGCTGTTCAGCGATAACAATTTTCTTACGCAGGCGGAATTCATTCGGCCACCATTGTTTACTGGTCGCTGTCGATTCCAAACCCAGGGTAATTTCGACAATGTCATCATGTAACTGACAGTCCAGCACATTCCATAATAAATTACGGGCAAAACCATGTGCCTGACGACCTAAATTACCAGGATCTTCGCCAAACCATGGCCAGCAAACGGGTACACCACCACGTATCGCTTTGCCTTGCTGATAAATGGCTTTTTCACTTAAGTAAAAAAGATCGTGTTCCATTCCATTTGATTTATACGACAATATTTGCCCGCCATATAGGGCTATCGTCGCAGAAGCTTTTTTCGTGGCTATTTCAATGATGGGCATTCCTGATTGCCCTTCAACAAAGCACACTTCAGCTTCTTTACCAAACAGACGATTAAGTGTTTCTAAATCCTGCATATTCACTATTCCAAACGAAAAAACGGGCTTGCGCCCGTCTCTCCATAGACAGTAAAGTCATTCACTATAAGGAAAAACCCTTATTAGTGATGATGACCGCCCTCACCATGAACATGGCCGTGCTCAAGTTCTTCTGCACTGGCTTCACGAACTTCACGGACAGTTACATCAAAATTCAAGTGAACGCCTGCTAAAGGATGATTACCATCAACTGTCACTGTGTCATCTTTAATGTCAACAACAGTTACCAGAACCGGTCCCTGCTCTGTTTCAGATTGAAACTGCATGCCAACCTGAACATCATCAACACCACTGAATAGTTCACGTGGTACGTCTTGCTTTAACTCTTCGTGTCTTTCGCCATACGCTTTGGCTGGTTCAATACTTGCTTTGACCGCATCGCCCGCTTCTTTGCCATTCAGCGCATCTTCCAGACCAGGAATAATATTACCTGCACCATGAAGGTAAGCTAATGGGCCCGCTGCTTCCGAGCTATCGATGACACTGCCATCGTTATCAGTCAGGGTATAGTCGATTACTACAACAGTATTATCTGCAACTTTCATTTAGATTCCTCACTTACATGTTTTGGATTACAGCTGCAGCATAATCACTACAACTTATTGATGTTCTCGCCATACAACTGAATCAATCTGACGTTCAGTTTGTCTTGGTTTTAAACATCAACAGCTATTATTGTCATCAATACGACTCAAGTACGACGTTACTAATAGCTGTTCGCTAATAATTTCAGATATGAATCCATCCGCTTTTACTAGCCTGCGCTGGTATAGTATCAATACCTTGCTAACTAATAAAAGCCATCATCAGCTTAATTTTTTATCATCAAGAACAGACTTAACAGATGTTAGACAAAACTTGACGTTATGTTGTCATTACATCGCTAAGTGCATTAAACAATACATTCTACGATAAAAAAAGTTGAGTATTTTATCATTAAACTCCTTCACACACTAATTATGACGAAGCTGATCCTATTTAATAAACCCTATGATGTTCTCACCCAATTTACTGATGAGTCAGGTCGAAAGACGTTAAAAGACTATATCGACATTGGCGAGGTCTACCCTGCCGGCCGGCTGGATCGGGATAGTGAAGGACTGGTTTTATTGACCAACGATGGTCAACTACAGCATCAAATAGCCAATCCCAAATTCAAATTAGAAAAAACCTATTGGGTCCAGGTGGAGAATATTCCTGATTCAGCGTCACTGCAACAGTTGGTTTCAGGCGTAAAACTGAAAGATGGGATGACGAAACCTGCGAAAGTACGCTTGATTCAACCACCTAATATTTGGGAAAGAATACCGCCTATCCGTGAACGAAAAGCCATTCCTACACAGTGGCTGGAGCTCAAAATCACTGAGGGCCGAAACCGACAGGTAAGGCGGATGACAGCTGCCATCGGCCACCCGACACTTCGGCTTATCCGCGCGGCTATTGGTCCATGGCAATTAAATGATCTAGAACCGGGGCAATGGTGCTCCGTTAATGCCAATGACGTGATAAAATGGCGGGATGATTTGGAAGCCTCGAACAACAGTCGCCGCCGTAGTCGAACAGAACGATCGATTCCTTCTGGTCGAAGAGGAGATCAACGGCAAAATGACCTTAAACCAGCCAGCCGGCCATCTCGAACCAGACGAAAGTCTTATCGACGCAGTGATTCGTGAGACAAAGGAAGAAACCGCCTGGACGTTTCATCCGCAATCACTGGTCGGGATTTATCGCTGGATTCACCCTCGTAAAGGGGAAACGTATATTCGTTACTGCTTTTCAGGAACAGTGACCGATCACGATCCAAACCAGGCGCTGGATGATGATATTTATCAAGCACTCTGGTTACCTTTTGATGAGATACGCCGCAGACAAGCGGATCTGCGTAGTACACTTGTAACCGATTGTTTCCAAGACTATATTGATGGCCACCGCTATCCTCTGGATATTTTACGTAATTAAATATGAGTAATGATAATAAAGTAGTCGTCGGACTCTCCGGCGGCGTCGATTCTTCTGTAGCCGCATTATTGCTAAAACAGCAATTTGATCATGTTGAAGGGCTGTTTATGAAGAATTGGGTTGATTTTGCAGATGAAAGCGAATGTACCGTTGAAGAAGACCGTAAAGACGCCAGCTCTGTGGCTGAGACAGTTGGTATCCCCTTTCATGAAGCCAACTTTGCCATGGAATACTGGGATTATGTTTTTAAACATTTTCTCGATGAGTATCGTGCAGGTCGTACCCCAAACCCGGATATTCTTTGTAATCGTGAAATCAAATTTAAAACCTTTCTCGATCATGCGATTGAATTGGGTGGTGACATTATTGCCACTGGCCACTACGCACGAGTTGAAGAACGAAATGGCCAGTTCCATCTCCTCAAAGGTCAGGATCATAAAAAGGATCAAAGCTACTTTTTGTATACTTTGGGACAGGAACAGCTGTCACGCACACGCTTCCCTTTGGGTGATTTACCTAAAACAGAAGTAAGACGTATCGCTGAACAAGCCGGTTTTATCAATCACGATAAAAAAGACAGTACAGGCATTTGTTTTATTGGTGAACGCCACTTTCGCGAATTTTTGAGCCGCTACATACCGGCACAACCTGGTGAAATGCGCACACCTGAAGGTGAAATAATTGGTGATCACGCAGGGCTGATGTATTACACCCTCGGACAACGCCAAGGTTTGGGCATCGGCGGGCGTAAAGACAGTACAGGTGAGCCGTGGTTTGTCGCCGGTAAAGATATGGATAATCAGATTCTTTACGTTGTTCAGGGGGATCACCCCTGGTTATGGAGTCAAAACCTGGTCGCTGAAGAACTGTCATGGGTGGCGGGTCATCCGCCTGAATTTCCTTGTCGGGCAGCAGCGAAAACTCGCTACCGTCAACCTGATCAGGCATGCACCATTACTCAGGATGATAACGGTAACATCCATGTTGAATTTGACGAAAAACAGCGTGCAGTGACACCTGGTCAATCTGTTGTATTCTATCTGGACGATGACTGCCTGGGTGGCGGTATCATCGTCTCCACTGATGCACCCGGTATTCATCCATGAGTCTTAATCCGCGTTTACGTGACCGGACGATTGCCATTTCCGCTGTTGTTCAAGCCGCCTCATTAGTTCAACAAGTTGCTGAAACCGGTCAGGTAAACAGTGCTGATATGAAAGTAATGCTGGAAAGCTTGCTGGTAGAAAATGCACCTGATACCGAGTCTGTGTATGGTTCAATCAATCAATTACGAACAGGAATTGAAGCACTTAATACCCAGCTATCAAAGAAGAAAGACAAAAAAGATGTGACCTTATTACGTTATGTCATCAGTCTTCTTCACCTTGAACGCCAATTAGCCAAGCAACCGGAAATGCTGGCGTTGATTGATCGTGAAATTCAGCAAGTGCCTGCACAAATTGATTATTTCGGCGATATTATGTCGCCCCAAGTCATCGCTCGTTTTGCCGATATCTATCAACGTACCTTGAGTGAGTTAAAGCCAAGAATTCAGGTCTATGGTGATCCCGGATTTTTACAACAGCCAGACAATATTAACCGAGTAAGAGCCCTACTTCTTAGTGGTATTCGCGCTACCGTGTTATGGCAACAGAAAGGCGGACGGCGCTGGCAGTTTCTATTTCAGAGCGGAAAACTACTCAGTGCTACTGAAGCACTGTCGCGTGAAGTCTAGCTAAAACGGGCTTTAGCCAGCCATAAGAAAAGAATAATCGATAAACCGGAGCCACCAAAAATCATACACATCACTACGATCTGATAATGGGCGGCAGTAATTGGCGATACGCCCGATAAAATTTGTCCGGTCATCATGCCTGGTAAAGACACCAGTCCCACAGCCAACATCGAATTAATCGTAGGAATGAATGCAGCCTGAAAGGCTTCATTTCTAGCGCTCAGGTAATCGATATTTCTTGCAAGTTCAGCTGATAAACGCTCTGCGGCCAGGCTGATACTATTCATCGCATTAGCGAAGATCATCCCCGCTAATGGAATCATATATCGCGGCTCAAACCATGGCGATAACCCGATCACACTCTGTGTTACTAACATCAGCGTCAGACCGCCACCCAACAAAATGCTAACAAAGGCAAGCGGATACAACTGCCGACGTTGAATCTGAACGGTGCCTAATGCAATCCAGCTGGCTGCACTCACCATGATAAACATCACCAGCATCACTACCCAGGATTGTTCAGCGGCAAATACCGTTGTTAACACATATCCGACGAGTAACAACTGAATCAACATGCGAATCAGTGCATAAACGGCAAAACCCGCTTTGAGCGACCAATGCAGCATCATCAGCAAGACAACCACTACTGGAATGAAAGCTAGAGTCAGTTGGAAATTCGAAATGACTTGCACCGATGTATTCATGCTTATATTTTCTCAGATATAAAAAAGGCTGTTTTTATCACAAAAACAGCCTTTTTAGTTTCATACGATACGACTAGTAATTAGCTGGCAGCACGTCGATATTCATCCATCTCATGGAAGTTGAGATAACGATAAATTTCTGCCGCCATCGGTTTAATTCCTGCTACCGCTTCAAGATATTCGGCAACGGTGGGTAAACGTCCTATACTGGCCACCACTGCAGCAAGCTCAGCAGAAGACAGATAGACATCGGCATTATTACCCAAACGATTCGGGAAATTACGTGTTGATGTAGAAACCACGGTCGCTCCATCAGCTACCCGAGCCTGATTGCCCATACATAAAGAACATCCTGGTGTTTCTGTACGGGCACCTACACGTCCAAAGGTACTGTAAACCCCTTCTTCAGTCAGCTGGTATTTATCCATTTTAGTAGGCGGCGCAATCCATAATTTCACAGGCAAATTACGCATATTTTCCAACACTTTACTCGCAGCACGATAATGACCAATATTAGTCATGCATGAGCCAATAAACACTTCATCAATTTTATTGCCTTGTAATTCTGACAACGGTTTAATGTCATCAGGATCATTTGGACAAGCGAGTAGAGGTTCTTTGATTTCATTGAGATCAATCTCAATCACCGCAGCATATTCCGCATCAGCATCAGGCTCTAGTAATTGTGGATCATCTAACCAGGCTTTCATGCTATCAATACGACGACGTAATGTACGTTCGTCCTGATAGCCTTCAGCAATCATCCATTCCATCAGCGCCATATTTGAATTTAAAAACTCAATGATAGGTTCTTTATTCAGACGAACGGTACAACCATTCGCGCTACGTTCAGCTGAGGCATCAGATAATTCAAACGCCTGTTCCACTTTCAGATCAGGCAAACCTTCAATTTCCAGCACGCGGCCATTGAAAATATTTTTCTTACCTTTTTTCTCAACCGTTAATAAACCTTGTTGAATAGCGGCGTATGGAATCGCATTTACCAGGTCACGCAAGGTGATGCCGGGCTGCATTTCCCCTTTAAATTTAACCAGCACTGACTCCGGCATATCCAGTGGCATGACCCCAAGAGCAGCACCAAATGCCACCAGGCCTGAGCCAGCCGGGAAACTAATACCAATGGGGAAACGAGTATGCGAGTCACCACCCGTACCCACGGTATCAGGCAAAATCATGCGGTTTAACCACGAGTGAATAATACCGTCGCCTGGACGTAATGAAACACCACCACGTGTACTGATAAAGTCAGGTAGTTCATGCTGTAACTTAATATCAACCGGTTTTGGATAAGCAGCGGTATGACAGAAAGACTGCATAACCAGGTCAGCAGAAAAACCTAAACAGGCTAATTCTTTTAACTCATCACGCGTCATTGCGCCCGTTGTATCCTGTGAACCAACAGTAGTGACCTTAGGTTCGCAGTAACTGTTAGGACGAACTCCATCCACACCACAAGCACGGCCAACCATTTTCTGCGCCAGTGTGAAACCTTTACCGGTATCAACAGGTTCAACTGGGCGTACAAAAATATCAGAGGGAGGTAAGCCAAGTGTTTCACGGGCTTTATCGGTCAGGCCACGACCAATGATCAGTGGAATACGACCTCCGGCACGCACCTCATCAGCCAGTGTGGTTGGACGCATACTGAATTCACTGATGACATTGCCCGCTTCGTTTAATATCTTGCCTTCATAAGGCAGAATCGTAATAACGTCACCTGTTTCCATGTTCTGGACATCACATTCAATCGGCATCGCGCCAGAATCTTCGGCTGTATTAAAGAAGATAGGAGCAATATTGTTACCGAGAATGACGCCACCCTGACGTTTATTAGGTACATAAGGGATATCGTGGCCCATGTGCCACAACACTGAGTTGATCGCTGATTTTCTTGAAGATCCGGTTCCTACCACGTCGCCAACAAAGGCTAGTGGATGGCCCTTTTCTTTCAATTTCTCGATATCATCAATGGGATCATCCATTTTGCTGACAAGCATGGCTTTTGCATGTAATGGAATATCTGGGCGGCTCCAGGCTTCAGTTGCTGGTGATAAATCATCAGTATTCGTCTCGCCCGGGACTTTAAATACCGTTAGCGTGATCTGTTCTGCTAATTTAGGTCGTGAGGTAAACCACTCAGCGTCAGCCCAAGATTGTAATACGCGCTTTGCATAGTCATTGGTTTCAGCTTTTTCAACCACGTCATGATACGCATCGTAAACCATCAGTGTTTTGCATAATGCTTTCTCAGCCGTCGCCGCTGTTTCTTCAATATCAAGTAGCTGAATCAATGATTGCACATTGTAACCACCCATCATCGTACCGAGTAATTCAGTCGCCTTTACGGGTGAAATCAAAGCACATTTAACTTCACCTTTTCCAATATCGGTGAGAAAGCCTGCTTTCACATAGGCCGCTTGGTCGACGCCTGGCGGAACTCTGTGAATCAGGAGTTCGAGTAATGCTTCACTGTCATCACTGCCATTTTTGAGTTGTTCGACTAAGGTAGAAACTTGTTCAGCATCAAGTGGTAACGGTGGTAAGCCAAGTTTGGCACGTTCTTCAACTTGCGATTGATATTCTTTCAGCACGTATGTGTACCCCAAAGTTTGAGAATGAAACGGTGACATTTTACCTGAAAGCGTTTAGTACGAGCGAACTCTGCTATAATTTTGCACAAATTTATTAACTAAATCTTTCATCGGAGTATTCATGGATTTAACCGCTTTGACCGCGATTTCACCGGTTGATGGCCGCTATGCCGGAAAAACTGAAGCGCTGCGCCCATTCTTTAGTGAGTATGGACTACTGCGCGCCCGTGTAGAAGTAGAACTTCGCTGGCTACATTTACTCGGTAATAATGCCAGTATTCAGGAAGTACCGAAACTTAGTCAAGAAGCAGAAGCTTTTTTAGATAACATTATTAATAACTTCTCGGTTGAAGATGCTCAGGAAATAAAAAATATTGAGCGTGAAACGAATCACGATGTTAAAGCCGTTGAATATTTCATCAAAAGAAAATTTAAAGACAATGCAGAACTGAACGCCGTCAGTGAATTCGTTCACTTTGCCTGCACTTCAGAAGATATCAATAATACGGCTTACGGCATCATGCTGAAAAATGCTCGTGAGAAAGTGATTTTGCCAGAAATGGATACCGTTATTGCTGCTATCCGTAAGGTGGCACAACAACATACTGATACACCAATGATGTCGCGTACCCATGGTCAACCTGCTTCACCAACCACATTAGGTAAAGAGTTGGCCAATGTGGTACAGCGTCTGGAGCTGCAACGCACCCATGTAGCAGCTGTTTTACTATACGGTAAAATGAACGGCGCTGTAGGTAATTATAATGCTCATTATGCAGCCTACCCTGATGTTGACTGGCCAATGATGGCAAATGCCTTTGTGACAGGACTCGGACTGCGTTGGAATAAATACACAACACAAATTGAACCCCATGACTATATGGCTGAATTATTTCAGGCCATGATTCGATTCAATACTGTGCTGATTGATTTCTGTCGTGACGTCTGGAGTTATATCTCTATCGGTTACTTCAAACAAAAAACTGTGAAAGGCGAAATTGGTTCTTCGACCATGCCCCATAAAGTGAATCCCATCGACTTTGAAAATGCTGAGGGCAATCTGGGCATAGCCAATGCTGTATTTGATCATTTAGCGCTCAAATTGCCTATTTCCAGATGGCAGCGAGATCTGACTGACTCTACTGTATTACGCAACTTAGGCGTAGGTTTTGCACATTCACTATTGTCATACAGCTCAGCATTAAAAGGCATCAGCAAACTTGACCCTGCACCTGAGGTTATGGCCGCTGATTTGGATGCTAACTGGGAATTATTAGCTGAACCAATCCAAACGGTGATGCGTCGTTACGGTATTGAAAATCCATATGAAAAGCTGAAAGATTTAACGCGTGGCCAACGCGTTAATAAAGACATCATGCAAGCGTTCATTGATGGACTTGATATGCCTCAAGAAGCCAAAGATAAATTAAAGGCGATGACACCCGCTAATTATCTTGGCAACGCAGCAGAACAAGCCAAAAACGGTTAAGCATGAGTGAGAGTATCCCGACTGACGATCAATCTATACCGTTCGACAGTCGGGAATATGCAAGCCGCTACACTATCGAACTCATCGAGTCCGCCAGACAGGAAATTTGTTTTTGTGGACCTGAGTTGGATAGTGTTTTATTCAATAATCAAATTGTCGTCGATAAATTAATCGCCTTTATTAACCAAAGCCAGCGCTGTGGTATTCGCTTTTTAGTGCACAGTACTCAGCAAACAACCGCCCAAAGGCATTTACTTATTCCTCTAGCGCAGAGGTTGTCCAGTAAAATTCAAATTCATATTGCAGATAAGCAAGATCAGAAATCTCGTTATATGTATCTATTGATAGATAATAAGGCATTTTTATATTGTCCCAATTCTGCCCGTTACGAGGGTATAGTTGACTTTGATGCTATACGTCAGGTCAGTAATAGAAAAAAGGACTTCGAGGACATGTGGTCAAGAAGCCAGTTTGATGTGAATACGAGGCGATTGCAATTATGAAAAAACTCATTCTGACCGTTGCGATACTAATGTTCTGCAAGAGCTTATTTGCAGATTCCGATATTCATACCATCAGCCTGAAGCATCGCTTGGCGAGTGAGGTTGTCGATCAAGTCCGCCCTTTTCTCCCCGAGTCAGCCACGATAAAAGCGTACGACAATATGCTTATTTTGAAGTCTGATCGCGCTACTGTAGCAAATGTTGAACAGCTGATTAAAAAGCTGGATGTTCCTCTGAAGTCTGTTCTGGTCACTGTCTGGCAGACGTCTGAACAGCTCAATCACCAGTCTGGTCATCAGGCCAATATCGAACTGTCCACGGAAGAACCCAATGCATCAGTATCAATAAAACAATGGTCAACAAAAGGCAAAGACGATAAAAATAATCGTTATAGCGCGCAAGGTATTGCTGGACAGCCGATTGCTATCAATATCGGTAATGCCAGACCAGAAAAAGACTATCTATACTTCGTTAACGCCAATGGCAATATCGGTTTCGCCTCGAATACACAATATATATCGACCTCAAGAGGATTTATGGCTGTCCCCTTTTTGCTGGCAGATAATAATGTGAAGGTAGAAATACACCCTTTTTTCTCTGACCGTAGCCACGATGGGCAAATTAACAGTAGTAACCTTATCAGCACCGTACATGGCAAATTAGGCCAATGGATAGAAATAGCCTATGTTTCAGAAGATCAGCATGAACAAAAAGAGGGGCTGAAACAGTATCAAACATATCAAGGCCAGCAACAAATTATCTATCTGAAAGTCGAAACATCTTCAAATTAATCACAAGAGTATTTATGGATATCAAAGAAGCGATTCTTACCCGTCGTTCTGTTAAACATTATGACCCTGACCACACAATGACAAAAGAAGAAGTCAGAACATTAATGGAGCATGCGATATTATCTCCAACAGCATTTAATCTTCAGCACTGGCGTTTTATTAATGTCGAAGATAAACAGCTTCGTGAAGAAATCCGCGAAGCCAGTTACGGTCAAGCTCAAGTCACAGATTCGTCGATGTTATTAGTGCTGTGTGCCGATTTAAATGCCTGGGAGAAAGATCCTCAACGCTACTGGCGTCATGCTCCAAAAGAAGTGCAAGACTTCATGCTGCCAGCCATTGAAGGTTATTACACCAACCATCATCAGGGGCAGCGCGATGAATGTTTTCGATCTGTCGGCATTGCTGCCAGCACTATTATGTTAATGGCAAAAGGCATGGGTTATGATTCATGCCCAATGGATGGTTTTGACTTTGATAAAGTGGCAAGAATTATCAATTTGCCTCATGATCACGTCATTGTAATGATGATTACAATCGGTAAAAAACTACAGGAAGCACGTCCACGCTCGGGACAGTTAGAGCTAGATGAAGTCCTGTTTACAGACAAGTTTCCAGACGAGACTAAATGATTGGAGGTGGCGCTTCTGACACACAGTTGCGCCCTTTCCTCTTAGACATATATAAAGCTCTGTCAGCTCGCTGCATGAAGCTCTCACTACCTTCAGAGCTAACATAACGTGCCACACCAAATGACATGGTGATAACACCCAGTGACTCCCTGGTATCTTTGCGCTGTATACGTTTAGAAGCAATTTCCTGACGAATATTTTCAGCAACATTTTTTGCATTCTGCAGGCTGGTATTCAATAAGACAATGGCAAATTCCTCACCACCATATCTTGCAACAAGATCACGTCCTTTAACACTATCTTTTAATGCATTCGCCACCACACGCAGCACCTGATCACCCACCAAGTGCCCATGTTTATCATTAATATTTTTAAACATATCAAGGTCGGCGAAGATAATGCAGACATCCAGTCCGGAATCATCTGCATCATTGGTGACTTTGCTTACCACATCATCAAAGGCTTTACGGTTAGCTAAGCCTGTCAATGTGTCTGTTTTTGCTTCTTGCTTAGAAACGTCAAACTCTTTCTTGAGTTTTTCTACCTCAGTCATCGCGGTATTTAAACGCTCAGTCAGCAACTCACCACTATTCATCGCCTGCCGTGTTTCAGCGAGAATATCGTCGACAATCTGATGAATTTCTGCAGCAGACATATCACGATTGATCCGACTCATTAGATCATTTAATCGCTGATTCGTTTTATCCGTATGCATGACACTGCTATAGATAAAATTAATGACTTCTTTCAGCAAGCGCGCCAATTCAAGACGCATTTGATAAACTTCTTCACGCTCTTTTTCTATATTGAAAAATCGCTTGAACAGGCTCTTGCATTGGCTTTCACTCAATAGCGGCGTTTCTTTCACCATATCTTGGATAGACAGCGAAAGCTCTTGGTTACCACCAGATACATGCTCATACCAGACCGTATAATTATCTGGTGTCATTGGCACTCCATGTTTGCGCATCAGAGGCAATGCAAGCCGCATATATTCTGCGGCTTTATCAGATAATTCATTGTAGTCCATGCTTAAAGCCTGCGTGAGGTTTATTAGACCTTACGCTTTGCCTTCCCAGCAATTTTCAGACGCAAGGCGTTCAATTTAATGAAGCCTTCTGCATCCTTTTGATTATAAGCACCGGCGTCATCTTCAAACGTTGCAATTGACTCATCAAACAAGCTATCCGTATCTGACGCACGACCAACCACAGAAACATTACCCTTATATAATTTGATACGTACTTTACCGTTAACTGTTTGCTGTGATTCATCAATCATTTTCTGAAGCATCACACGCTCTGGTGCCCACCAGTATCCGTTGTAGATCAGCGAGGCATAACGTGGCATCAATTCGTCTTTAAGATGTGCAACTTCTCGGTCCAGCGTTAAAGATTCAATAGCACGGTGAGCTTTCAACATTACTGTGCCCGCAGGTGTTTCATAACAACCTCGAGACTTCATCCCGACGTAACGATTTTCAACAATATCCAGGCGACCGATACCGTTTTCGCCAGCAACTTTATTCAAATACGTCATCACAGTCGCAGGCGACATTGCTTCACCATTAATTGCAGTGATATCACCTTTTTCGTAGGTTAATTCAAGATAAGTTGCTTTGTCTGGCGCATTTTCTGGTGACACAGACCAACGCCACATAGACTCTTCAGGTTCAGCCCATGGATCTTCCAAAATACCGCCTTCATAGGAGATATGTAACAAGTTCGCATCCATCGAATAAGGCGACTTTTTACCTTGTTTCATTTCTACTGGAATACCGTGCTGTTCAGCGTAATCAAGTAGCTTTTGACGAGACAATAAGTCCCATTCTCTCCAAGGTGCGATAACTTTAATGTTAGGGTTCAAGGCATAGGCACCAAGTTCAAAACGGACTTGGTCGTTACCTTTACCTGTAGCACCATGTGAAACCGCTTCAGCACCGGTTTGATTAGCAATCTCAACCAAACGTTTTGCGATCAATGGACGTGCGATGGAGGTGCCTAATAAGTATTCGCCTTCATAGATGGCATTCGCACGAAACATTGGGAAAACGTAATCACGTGCAAACTCTTCACGTAAATCTTCAATGTAAATTTCTTTGATACCTAGCGATTTTGCTTTTGCTCTGGCTGGTTCAACTTCTTCACCCTGCCCAAGGTCAGCTGTGAAAGTAACTACTTCACACTCATATTTATCCTGCAACCACTTCAAAATAACGGAAGTATCCAGTCCACCTGAATAGGCTAAAACGACTTTGTTGATCTTAGACATGGGTGATATTTATTCCTGTAAAAAATTAGCTGACTTAATCCCTAAATCACCATAGTAATAACATCGGCAAGATAGAAATTAACTTGAATAAAAAAGAACGCGTATTGTATCAAAAACCACGGATTGCAAGCACTTCTTTCACGGCTTTACGACCATTTCCTTTACAACTTATTAAGCGTGGAGCATCAAGATATCGAAGTCTAAATCCAAGTTGTCGATATAAATCAATAATTCTATCTGTGGCTTGGTTTGATAATAAAACAGGGCCATCATGCTGACTTAACCAAAGTGCGAGCCGCTCTTGATCTTCCCACTTAAAGCCTTTTTGTGAATATTGATGAAAAGGCGTGTCATATGGCGGATCCGCATACACAAAATCCATAGATTCGAGTGGTATTGTTTCGAAATCCTGACAACTGAATTGCCAACGGGACAAAATCGGCTGATAGTCAATAAAACTCTCTAAATAATTAATGGTTTTATAGCGACCGAAAGGCACATTGTAACCACCACTACTGTTAAAACGACATAAACCGTTATAACCCGTTCGGTTTAAGTAATAGAACAATTGTGCTGCACGTGCCGGATTATTTTGTTTAGCATTCAGTTGATTAAATTCATCACGACAATGATAGTAAGCTGATTCATCATTAATGAATGATATATCAACCTCTAGTCCTTCACTTAAATGCTGGTAAAAATTGATTAATGCCGGATTAACATCATTGAGTAACGCACGGTCAGGTGCCAGGCCGAGCGCGACAGAAAGCCCACCACAGAAGGGTTCCACCAGTCTGGATTGCTGATGTTTACTCCAGTAGCGTTTAAGAACGGGTAATAACCAGCGTTTCCCCCCTGCCCATTTGAGTGGCGGTTTTAACGTGGCATCAAAATGGCCCTTGCTCGTCATTAACTCAAATAAAAATAATAGACAAAAAAACGGGTATACCTGTGTAAAACACAGATATACCCCCATTAATTACTGGCTATAGCCAGTTTACACAGGCTTACTTAGAGTGCAATGTCTTGCGTGGAGGCATCAGATCGGTAATCGAACCTTCCGCCATTTCAGCAGCAAAACCTAGTGTTTCAGATAATGTTGGATGCGGGTGAATAGTCAGACCAATATCTTCTGCATCAGCGCCCATCTCTAAAGCTAAAACTGCTTCAGCAATTAATTCACCGGCATTGGGACCGACAATACCAGCACCAATCAAGCGGCCCGTTTCTTTTTCAAACAAGGCTTTTGTCAGACCTTCATCACGGCCAAGACTCAAGCTTCGACCGCTGGCTGCCCATGGGAAAGCTCCTTTGACGTAGTCGATACCTTGTTTTTTCGCTTCATCTTCACTCATACCCATCCATGCGACTTCCGGATCGGTGTAAGCAACAGAAGGAATCGTCATTGGTTCAAACACCGATTTCTGTCCAGCAATAACTTCAGCAGCAACTTTACCTTCATGAGTGGCTTTGTGTGCCAACATAGGCTGACCAACAATATCCCCTATGGCAAAAATATGAGGAACGTTAGTACGCATCTGGCCATCTGTTTCAATAAAGCCATGATCAGTCACTATAACACCCGCTGCTTCAGCATTAATCAGCTTACCGTTCGGTGAGCGTCCGACAGCAACCAGTATTTTGTCAAACATAGCTTGTTCAGGTGCCTCTTTACCTTCAAAGGTCACCAATAAACCGTCATCTTTCGGCTCAATATTACTGACTTTTGTGTTCAGGTAAATATTGTCGTATTTTTCCTGCACACGTTTGAGCAATGGTTTTACGATATCTTTATCTGCACCCGGAATCAGACTATCCTGCAATTCAACGACGGTGATCTTTGATCCTAAGGCATCATAGACAGTCGCCATTTCCAGTCCGATAATGCCACCGCCGATGACCAATAATTTCTCTGGTACATCTTCCAGTTCCAGTGCATCGGTCGAATCCATCATTCTTGGATCATCATTTGGAAACACCGGGATTTTAGTGACACGAGAACCGGCAGCAATAATGCAGTTATCAAACGAAATCGTTTTCTCGCCATCAGGACCTTCTACTTTCAAGGTGTTTGGACTGGTAAAGCTCCCCTCACCCTGAATGATCGTGACTTTGCGTGTTTTGGCTAAGGCTTTTAATCCCCCAGTCAGCTGATTAACAACACTGCTTTTCCATGATTCTAATTCACGAATATCAATCTGAGGTTTATTGAATTTAACCCCGTGATGCGACATTTCTTCAGCTTCATTAATAATCTGTGCAGTGTGTAACAGTGCTTTAGATGGAATACAACCGACGTTAAGACAAACACCACCAATACGTTCATGGCGCTCTACCATCACAACCTGTTTACCAAGGTCAGCAGCTCTGAACGCAGCAGTGTAGCCACCAGGACCGGAACCCAGCACTAATACCTCGGCATGTACATCAGCATCACCTTGCGGCGCCGCTGCGGGTGTCGGTGCCGTTTTTTCAGCTGCAGGTGCAGTAGCTTTAGTTTCCGTTGCTGGAGCTTTTGAATCCGTGTTTTCACCAGCTGGCTGTTCAGCTTCAAGCGTCAGAATGACATCACCTTTCGATACTTTGTCACCCACAGCCACTTTTAAGCTGACAATTTTACCTTTGGCCGTGCTTGGAATCTCCATCGCAGCCTTGTCTGACTCTAGCGTGATAATGTCCTGATTTTCTTCAACAACATCACCCTCACTAACCAGCACTTCAATGATTTCAACAGCATCAAAATCACCAATATCCGGGACTTTTACTTCTATTTCACTCATAGCAGCACCTTACGAATATCGGACAACATTTGGCTGAGCATCACGGTAAAGCGTGCACCTGCTGCACCATCAATAACACGATGGTCATACGATACAGATAATGGCAACATCAGTCGTGGAACAAACTCTTTTCCATTCCAAACCGGTTTCATTTGATGACGGCTGACACCCAAGATAGCAACCTCAGGTGCATTGACAATAGGTGTAAAGAATTGTCCACCAATACCACCAAGACTTGAAATAGAGAATGTGCCGCCCTGTAAATCTTTGGCTGTTAATGAACCTTCACGTGCACGGGCACTGATATCACCGAGCTCACCGGCTAATTCAAGGAAACCTTTTTTATCGACATCCTTGATTACTGGCACCATAAGGCCATTAGGTGTATCGACAGCCACACCCAGGTTGTAATAATTTTTCAGGATCAGACTTTCTTTGTCTTCACTAAGTGACGCGTTGAACTCAGGGAATTGTTTCAGACAGGCAACAACCGCTTTCATGATGAAAACTAAAGGTGTGAGGTTAACGCCTTTTTTCGCAGCCATTTCTTTATTTTCTTTACGGAAAGCATCTAACTCCGTAATGTCGGCTTCATCAAACTGAGTCACATGAGGAATATTCAGCCAGCATGCATGTAAATGTTTGCCAGAAATTCTCTTAATTCGAGATAACTCTTGTGTTTCAACATCACCAAACTGTTCGAAATTCACCACAGGTACTGATGGGATACCGCTACCTGTCTGAGCAGGTGCAGCTGCTGGTGCAGTCATGACCTGTTTCACATAGTTTTGAACATCTTCCTTGGTGATACGACCTTTAGGACCACTACCGGTTACAGAGGTTAAAACGACCCCTAAATCACGAGCAAAACGACGTACTGATGGTGAAGCATGTGCACGGCGAATGCCCGATTTATTATCAGGTGCATAAGGAATAGCTTCCGCTGGAGGCGTATTGGCTGCAGGACTTGCTTCAACCTTCGCTTCCGGTTTCGGCTGCGGATTTTCAGTAGGTGCAGCAGCTGGCTTTTCTGTTTTTTCTTCGGGTTTAGCTTCTTCTGCAGATGAAGCACCAGCACCTTCGGCCACTTCAAGCATAGCGATAACTGTGCCTTCGCTCACCTTATCACCAACGGCTACTTTCATTTCTTTGATGACGCCTGCTTGCGATGCTGGAATTTCCATCATCGCTTTATCAGACTCAACAGTAATGACTTCTTGGTTTTCATCGATGCTATCGCCAACAGCAACAAGCACTTCAATGATTTCGACTGCCTCAAAGTCACCAATATCAGGAACTTTTAACTCAATTAATTCTGCCATTATTTATGCCTTAACTGGGTTGATTGCATCAGCATTAATCTCATACTTCTTGATTGCATCAGCAACCACATCGTATTTGATCTGACCTTCATCGGCTAATGCATGCAGAGTTGCAACCACTACATGATAGCGGTCAACTTCGAAGAAGCTACGCAATGCTTCACGTGTATCACTACGGCCAAAACCATCTGTACCTAATACGGTATAGCTCGCTTTAACCCATGGACGAATTTGTTCTGCATATAAACGTACATAGTCTGTTGCTGCAACCACAACACCAGCTGCATCATCTAAGCATTCAGAAATATAGCTGCGTTTCTTCGGTGCAGTTGGGTTGAGGCGATTGTGACGTTCAACCTCTTGTCCATCACGAACCAATTCATTCATGCTGGTCGCGCTCCACACATCAGCAGAGACTTTCCAGTCTTTTTCCAGCAACTCCGCAGCCGCTTCCACTTCACGTAGAATCGTACCACTGCCCATAAGCTGTGCTTTAAGTTTGTGTTTACCGCCCGTTTTTAATTTATACAGACCTTTGATAATGCCCTCTTCGACACCTTCAGGCATATCAGGATGTTTGTAATTTTCATTCATCGCAGTGATGTAATAGAAGACATTTTCCTGCTTCTCATACATACGTTTCATACCATCATGAACGATAACCGCCATTTCGTAGGCATAGGTTGGGTCATAACTGATGCAGTTTGGAATGGCATTTGCCATCAACAGGTTGTGACCATCCTGGTGTTGTAAACCTTCACCATTGAGGGTCGTACGACCTGCAGTCCCCCCGATGAGGAAACCTTTAGCTTGAATATCACCCGCTAACCACCATAAATCACCTACACGCTGATAACCAAACATCGAGTAGTAGATATAGAACGGCACCATATTAACGTTGTAGTTACTGTAAGCCGTTGCAGCAGAAACCCATTCAGCCATTGAACCCGCTTCGTTAATGCCTTCTTCCAGAATCTGACCTTTGGTATCTTCACGGTACCACATGACTTTACCTGAATCTTCAGGCTCATAACGTTGACCAGAAGAGGAATAAATACCGACACTACGGAACAGACCTTCCATACCGAAGGTACGGGCTTCGTCTGGCACGATTGGCACAATATTCTTACCGATCTGTTTATCACGAATCAGTGCAGTTAAGACGCGAACAAACGCCATTGTGGTAGAAAGTTCACGATCACCGCTTGATTTCAGTACGGCATCAAACAGCTTTAATTCAGGAATTTTCAGTGCAGGTGCACTGTTATTACGTTTTGGTAAGAAACCACCCAACTCTTTACGACGTTCCAGTAAATATTTCTTCTCTGGGCTGTCATCTTTAAGCTTGATGAATGGGACTTTATCCACTTCTTCATCGGTTAAAGGAATATTGAAACGATCACGGAATCGTTTCATTTGTTCGATTTCCAGTTTCTTCTGTTGGTGTGTGGTGTTTTGGCCTTCACCGGCTTCACCCATACCGTAACCTTTTACGGTTTTAGCAAGGATAACTGTCGGTTGGCCTACATGGTCTACAGCTCGCTTATAAGCAGCGTAGATCTTTCTTGGATCATGACCACCACGACTCAAATGCCAGATATCCTCATCCGTCATGTCAGAAACCATTTCTAACAACTCAGGATATTTGCCAAAGAAGTGTTTACGAACGTAAGCACCATCTTTCGCTTTATAGTTCTGGTATTCACCATCAACCACTTCTTCCATACGTTTCAGTAGCAGGCCATTGGTGTCACGAGCTAGTAACTGATCCCAGCCACTACCCCATAAGACTTTAATGACATTCCAGCCAGCGCCACGGAATAAGGCTTCTAATTCTTGTATGATTTTACCGTTACCGCGAACAGGACCATCCAGACGCTGTAAGTTACAGTTAACTACATAGATAAGGTTATCCAGCTTCTCACGACCCGCAAGAGTGATCGCACCTAGTGATTCCGGCTCATCCATTTCACCATCGCCCAGATAAGCCCAGACATGACGGCCTTCTGTTTTAACGATATCGCGATGCTGCATGTATTTCATGAAGCGTGCTTGATAGATCGCGAGGATCGGACCTAAGCCCATTGACACGGTTGGGAACTGCCAATAATCAGGCATCAACCAAGGGTGTGGGTAAGAGGACAGACCTTTACCGTTTACTTCGAAACGGAAATTTTCTAATTGTTCTTCGGTCAGTCTGCCTTCAAGGAATGAACGAGCATAGATACCAGGTGATGAGTGGCCTTGAACAAAAACCATATCTGCACCGTTGCCATATTCATCACCTTTAAAGAAGTGGTTAAAGCCCACATCGTAAAGGGTGGCTGCTGATGAAAAGCTAGCAATATGACCACCGACAGAGCCGGGTTTCATATTAGCTTTCACTACCATCGCCATAGCATTCCAGCGAATATAAGATCTCAGCTTGTGTTCCATCGCCTGGTCACCAGGGATGCGTTCTTGCTGATCAACAGGGATGGTGTTGACGTATGCAGTGTTAGCGCTATACGGGAGATTGATCCCGGTGCGACGAGCCATATCAATGAGCTTCTCAATGATAAAGTGCGCTTTTTCCTCACCACCGGCCTCAATTACAGACTCAAGGGCATCAAGCCATTCTTGAGTTTCCTGTGGATCGTGATCGACAAAATCAGTCATAAATACCTTCTCAAATCATAACGCGATGAATAACAGCGGAACATTGTAACAGTTTTTGTTTGAATTCATGACTCAAACCACTATATACAATGCCACTTGACACAGAATTTAAACAGAAACTTGTTTACTGACTTATGGTTAGTTCACACCACGACTTCACGGTGTTGCTTATCAGTTTGCGAAAAAATTCAGCGGCTGACCAGCTTTTTTTTATTCAATGAATGAAATAATCTGATGGAGAAGAGAAATGATAGAAGAATCATATAAATGATCGGTTCACGGATATCCGCTTTCACCAACATAAGAAAATGCACGCAGGATAAAGTCGCTATTACATAGGTCAAGCGATGTAACCGTTTCCAACGCTTGCCACCAAGTCGTTTCATCATTTTGTTGGTTGATGTCATCACCAGAGGCAACAAAAGTATAAAGCTGATAAACCCTACGGTAATGAAAGGCCTTTTAAGGATATCCTTCCAGATATCCTGAATATCAAATAGCTGATCCAAGCCGAGATATAACAGCATATGCACGCTGGCATAAAAAAATGCATATAAGCCCAGCATACGCCGATATTTTACAATCGCAGTTAATCCGGTATACCAACGAATAGGCGACACCAACAGAGTAATTAATAAAAAACGTAAGGCCCATAAACCAGAACTTCTGGTTAAGGTTTCCACAGGATTTGCTCCGAGGTTATCCGTCAAAAGTCCCCAGACAAGATAAATGAGAGGCAGCAGACAAACAATAAACAACAACGTCTTTACGACATTTGCTTTGGTATTCGCTGACAATCGTTGTTCAGAAATAACGTTTAAGATCCATGCCTGCATATAAGTCTGCCACCTGTTCACCATAGCCGTTAAACATTAAAGTTTTACGTTTCAGAAACTCCCCTATGCGACGCTCTTTTGCCTGACTCCAGCGAGGGTGATCGACATCAGGATTAACATTCGAATAAAAACCATACTCTCTGGCGTTAGCTTTCATCCATGCGGTCTGAGGCATCTCTTCAACAAAGCGAATACGCACAATTGACTTTATGCCTTTAAAGCCATATTTCCATGGCACAACGAGTCGTATTGGCGCCCCATTTTGACCCAATAACTCTTTGCCATAGAGACCAACGGAAAGTAAAGTCAAAGGATTCATCGCTTCATCAATACGCAAACCTTCAACATAAGGCCAGTCAAGCACAGCACGCCGTTGCCCAGGCATTTGTTTAGGGTCATACAAGGTAGTGAATTCAACAAACTTCGCCTTGGAGTTTGGCTGGGCTTTTTTTAATAAGTCTGCAAGAGGGAAACCAATCCACGGAATGACCATTGACCAGCCTTCAACACAGCGCATTCGGTAGATACGTTCTTCTAACGTGAACGGTTTTATCAGGTCCTCATAATCGTATGTGCCGGGTTTATCACATTCACCATCAATGACTACTTTCCAGGGTTGAGATCTATCTGGAAAAGCAGTGGCGTTGATTGCAGGGTCCTGCTTTGATGTACCAAATTCATAAAAATTATTATAGGTGGTGATGGACTCAAAATCGGTTTTTTCTTCATCGGTGGAAAATGGACTTTTACTCACGTCAACGAAGGGCTTCGGTTGTTCAGTCACATCGGCTAATGCCATTGTCGGCAGTGCACCAGCCAACCCCACCGCCAGACTTGTACCAAGAAACTGTCGACGGTTTTGATAGACCTCATAATCGGTGACTTCAGATTCAGCTATTTCCCAAGATTTTTGTTTTTTATAAAACATTTACTTACCCTCCCCACTTTGCTGACAACGTCTGTTCAGCCAGTAATCGACACTCAAATAGTTTCCTGCCCCGATAAAAAATAGAACGAGCAACATGAGAAAATAGGTTGCCGCAAACTCAATGCCATTATTCAGTACAACGAAATTGCCATGTTGCGTTAACCAGTCATAATGACCATATTCCTGCAAAATTTCTTTTGCCTTATGTAAGCGCTCTATAGCTTCATTGACATCAGCAGAAGCAAAAGGACTCATTGTGTCGTGAATTGCTTGCCAGCCATTTTTCCAGTGGACAGTGACCATAGCGACGATCATCGTAATCATTAGCGGAATAGACACTAAGCGGACTCCCAGACCTAGAACCAGAAAAATGGCACCAAAATATTCAGCCCCCCAGGCTAGATACGCCATGAGCTCTGGAAAAGGTAAACCCAACCCCCAGTCCGGGTTAGCAAACCAGGCAATCGTATTATTCAGAGAGCTATCAGCATCAAACGGATTCCATTTGTTGTTGGCAGCTACCCAAAAAACAGGCGCTAGATATAGTCGCAACAAAACGGGTGCAATAAAATCCAAAGCACGGGTTTTATTCAACTGATAAAAGACTGTTTGATAAAGACGACAAAACATGAGGTTCTCCTAAAGAAAATAAGGGCTCAATGAGCCCTTATTTGACCTTTCAGCGTACTTTATTTATTACCACCACAGCTTGCTTCATGGGCTTTTTTCTCAGCGCCACATTTTGCTTCTTCGGCTTTTTTCTCTGCACCGCATTTACCTTCTTCAGCTTTTTTCTCAGCGCCGCATTTAGCTTCTTCAGCTTTTTTCTCAGCACCACATTTCGCTTCACCACATTTACCTTCTTCAGCATGGTGTTCAGCAAGCTGCATATAGCCACTCGACAATTCGGTCGACGCAAATGGGTTATTACCTGCACTGGCCATTGATGGTGCCATCGCTAAACCTGCTGCAAATGATGCAATAGCGATTGATGATTTATTTAATGTTGCCATGATGATTACTTCCTTCTATTGTTGTTAAAATTCCAACGGGCTTTCATCCCGTCTTGCATAGTAGACGAGCCTCACAAAGGATTGTTACAAACAAAATGAAAAAAAAAGTGAAGCTGAGTCCCGCCGATGAGCAAAGCTTAATTAAACAACTTATCAATGGCGATGCGAAAGCGTTTGACTATGTCGTATCTCAATACCACGGGCTGATGTTAACCGTAGCAAGAGCTATTGTTGGAGAGGCATTTGCTGATGAAATTGTTCAGGATGCCTGGTTATCTGCTATCAAAGCATTACCTAACTTTGAGGGTCGCTCAAGCCTGAAAACCTGGTTATTACAAATCACCAGCAACGGCGCTAAAACCCGCTTTAAACGCGAGCAACGTCAAGTTTCGCTTGATGACGGCTGGGAGTCTGTTTCACACGACAAATTTGATGAACGTGGACATCGCTTAGATGACGTCCTACCCTGGGATGAAGACACGCCAGACGCTTTGTTAGAAAATGAACAACTACGAATTATTATAGAAACAAGCTTCCGCCAGTTACCCGCCAATCAGCGCGCTATGTTAACTATGTATGATATGGAAGGACTAGACATGTCAGAAATTTGTAACATTCTTGATATTAGTTCGTCTAATGCTAGAGTGCTTTTACACCGGGCACGGACTACATTGCATCACAAAATTGAAGAGTACCGAGGACTATAAGCAGATGTTTCAATGTAAAGATGTAGCAGAAGAAGCCAGCAACTATCTTGAAGGAGATCTGCCTTTGAGAAAACGTATCGGTTTGTTTTTACATTTGGTTATCTGTAGCTGCTGCCGTAATTATTTACAGCAGATTCGTCAGACGATTAATACCATTGCCACTATTCATCCGACAGAAGAACATCAAACGGATACAAAAGCATTAGCAGAAAAGCTGCGAGCTCTGTCTGATTCAGAATCGAGATGAGCTCACAGGGTTTAAATACTTACTGTTTTGGTCCTGTCTGATACTTGTCCTTCCATTCACTGTAAGGCATTCCATAGACATACTCACGTGCTTGCTCGTAATCCATTTCGATTTGTTTTTCTTCGGCTGCAGCTAAATACCATTTTGATAAACAGTTACGACAGAAGCCTGCCAAATTCATTAAATCAATATTCTGAACATCAGTATTTTCTCGTAAATGTTCAAGTAAACGTCTGAATGCGGCTGCTTCCAGTTCAGTTTGTGTTTGTTGATCCATAATTTTCCTCAAATAAAAAACATTTCACATTATGTGTTGGACTCAGTAATGTCGTGTCAGGGTATTGCTCTAAACACACGGGCATCACATGTGGACAGCGTTGATGAAAGTGGCAGCCTTTTGGTGGATTGGCTGGTGAAGGAAGTTCACCTTCCAGTTTTTGTTTACTCAGATGAGTGTCTGCCGCAATTTTAGGTACTGCGGCAAGCAATGCTTGGGTGTAGGGATGTTTTGGGCTATTTAACACTTCCTCACGAGTACCCTGCTCAACAATTCTCCCCAAGTACATAACCGCAACACGATGAGCTAAATAGTCGACCACACTAATATTATGCGTAATAAATAAGAAAGATAGGCCGAACTCATGTTGAATATCACGCAGTAAATTTAAAATCTGTGCCTGTACGGATACATCTAATGCACTGGTGGGCTCATCACAAATAATTAAATCAGGCTCAGCAGCCAATGCCCGGGCAATACAAATACGCTGGCGTTGTCCACCGGAAAATTCGTGTGGATAGCGGTGTTTTATATCTGCGCGTAAACCTACCCGCGTTAATAATTCATCCACTTTTGCCTCTTGGCTGGCTGAGTCTTTCATCTTCGATGTCAGCATCCCTTCTCTAATGACATGACTAATAGTCATTCGCGGATTCATCGAAGCAAAGGGATCCTGAAAAATAATTTGCATGGATGCACGAACTGAACGTAAAGCGCGATTCGATAAGCGATTCAGTTTTTGTCCCTGGAAAATAACATTGCCTGAAGTCACCGGGACAAGCTGTAAAATCCCTTTACCCACCGTTGTTTTACCGCAGCCTGATTCGCCCACCAGAGCAAGTGTCTCAGCTGAACGCAGCTCTAAAGTAATATCATCAACAGCCTTAACCGATCCTATCGTGCGTTGAAAAAGCCCTTTTTTGATAGGAAAGTGCACTTTTAATTGACTGACCTGTAAAATAGCGTTTTTCGCTGGAACAACTTCAGATAATCGCGAGCTAAATACCTGCTTTTGAGATTGAATATGCTCAGCATCAATACCTGGATCATACAAATGACAACGTACACCGTGATCGTTATTGTTAATCCAGCGAGGTTCAGCGTCTTCACAATGCTGCCAGGCTAAGTCACAACGCTCAGCAAAGCGACAAGCTTTAAACTGTCGGTTCAATGCTGGCACACTGCCTTTGATAACTGTCAGCTTTTCTTGACGTTTCTGTTCAGAAGGTAAGGCCTCAAACAGTTTCTGTGTATACGGATGTTGGGTATTATTAAAAAATTGCTCTCGGCTGGCCGACTCAACAATCTGTCCGGCATACATTACTGCGACATGATCCGCCATTTGTGCAACAACCCCCAGATCATGGGTGATTAATAAAATAGCCATTCCCGTCTTTTGTTGAATCTCTTTTAACAAGTCGAGAATTTGCGCCTGAATGGTGACATCCAAGGCGGTAGTCGGCTCATCAGCAATCAGTAATTCAGGTTCGCCTGCCAAGGCCATGGCAATCATCACGCGTTGTTTCATACCGCCTGATAGTTGATGGGGATAAGCATTTATTCGTTCAGTAGGATCAGGAATACCGACTGCGTGAAGTAATTCGAGTGTTCGCGTATAGATCGCTTTTTTATCCAGCTTGAAGTGCCATTCAAACACCTCAGCAATCTGTTGTCCCACTGTCAGCACCGGATTCAATGAACTCTGTGGTTCCTGAAATATCATAGCAACCCGACGGCCACGAATTTTTTCCATTTCTGCTTCAGATAAAGACAGAATTTCCTCTCCGGCTAAGCTGACTTCGCCTGAAACAATATGACTTGCTGGGTATGGGTTCAGCCTTAAAAGTGATAAGGCTGTCATCGATTTTCCACAACCAGACTCACCTAGTAAGGCAAAGGTCTGGCCTTTTTCAATACAGAAGTCGATGCCATCTACCGCTCGGTAGGGCTCGCTATTATCACCAAACCAGGTTCTTAAACCTCTCACTTCCAATAGCGTGCTCATCTTGCCTCCTGCATTCTGGGATCGAAGGCATCACGAACAACATCAGCGAATAAATTAGCTGCCAGAACCAGCACAAACATAGAAATGAACGCTGCAGTTAAAGACCACCAAACCACGGGTTCCCGAGCCATTTCAAGCCGTGCACTATTGATCATATTGCCCCAGCTAATCATCGAAGGATCCACACCAACACCGACATAGGACAACACCGCTTCGGCCAGAACCAAACCACTAAAGTCGAGTACAACCGCAATAAGTACCAAATGCATCAGATTAGGCAGAATATGTTTATGTAAAATACTGAAACTTCCTGCACCCAACGCACGTGAAGCCATCACATATTCCGCTTCCCGTAACTTCAGGGTTTCAGCCCTCAGAATTCGACATAACCCCGTCCAACTGGTCATCCCCAAAATAATACATAAAAACAAAAGCCTGATATCTGCACGCTCAGCAATCGTTTTAAAATTCTCAGGATGATTATTCATGTAAACCTGCAGAATCAAAACGGCTGCAGCAATCAACAAAACACCGGGGATCGAATTTAAGGTTGTATAGATATACTGAATAACATCGTCTATCCAGCCTCTAAAATAACCTGCCGCAATACCCAACATAATCGCCATCGGCAGCATAACCAGGGTGGTTAAGGTACCAATCACTAAACCTGTACGAACACTTTTCAGGGATTGATATAACACATCCTGCCCCACCTTATCGGTGCCGAATACGTGATAATTTTGACTGAGGAAAGCGAGATTGAGGACAACAAAAAGAAGACAAAAAGCAGTGAAATAGAAAGTATAGAGTGGATAGTGAGATTGATTAAGAAAGATACGTTTAAACTGGCGAGGGAACTGATTCGGCTTAGCTCGCGATGCAACAGCCACATGACAAATATACATCAGAAACAGTAACAACAAGCTCAGCAGACTGGCTTTTAAAACCGTTTGGTAAATATCTGCTTTTTTATCCCCTGCTTGAGCAAGATGTGCTGCGCCGTATTTCAGTTTTGGGTAATCATATTTAATCGAGCCGTCATTCATTGTCTGTATTTCTTTAACAAACAGTCGATCTGAAAACGGCGCGGAATAGGTTTTTTCCATTTGCTGTTTAAGTGGTAAAACCAACCAATCAAATACACTCAACACTTCTGAGGAATAGTATGTTTGTTGTGAAGGTTCTGTAGATTCCATGGCGGGGCGATAATGCAAAGAATCCAGTAGTCCGATAACCACGTAGCAGGACAGAATCATCACGGAGATCATACCCCGTTTTCGCATTATTACTGATTTCCAAGGCGCAGACAGATGAGGACATCTTCTTATATAGATGACTGCTGCCACAATTATTGTGAGGAGCAAGAAGATTAAAATGTCTGTCCAAAGAAATACGGGCAAAAACGACATGGTCAGCCTTGTTTTATTTTTTCAGACTTGATGTATCAATCTTTAGTTCTCTGGGTAATGAGAACTCAATGTTCTCTTTTAAACCGTCATCTTCGTATGACGAATCAACACCTAAGTCACGTAGTTTTTCAACGACTTGATTGACTAATATCTCTGGTGCTGAAGCACCAGCAGTCAGACCAATTCGATTTTTGTTTTCAAGCCATTGTGGATCTATTTGCTCTGCATTGTCTATTAAATATGCTGGCGTCCCCAATTTCTCTGATAATTCACGCAAGCGATTGGAGTTAGAACTATTCACGGAGCCTACTACTAATACCAGGTCACATTCATTCGCCAGTTTTTTTACAGCATCCTGTCTGTTTTGCGTGGCATAACAAATATCATCTTTGCTTGGGCCAATAATGTCGGGAAAATGCTCACGTAATGCATCAATTACCACGGATGTGTCATCAACAGAAAGGGTTGTTTGGGTAACAAAGGCCAATCGCTGTGGATTTTTCACTTTGAGTTTAGCGACATCTTCTGGAGATTCGACTAAATACATTCCACCTTCTGTCGAAGTATATTGCCCCATTGTGCCTTCCACTTCTGGATGTCCGGCATGCCCAATCAGAATACATTCCATATTCTGTTTCTCATAGCGAGAGACTTCCATATGTACTTTAGTCACCAATGGACAAGTGGCATCGAATACTTTTAAGTCCCTTTTGCGGCCTTCACTCTGAACTTTTTTAGATACACCATGTGCACTGAAAATCAGCGTATTTCCATCAGGTACTTCGTCTACTTCTTCAACGAAAATAGCGCCTTTATCTCGTAGTCCGTCAACAACAAAGCGATTGTGAACTACCTCATGGCGTACATAAACGGGCGCACCAAACAATTCCAGTGCACGTTCAACAATATCGATTGCACGATCAACACCCGCACAAAAACCTCGTGGATTCGCCAAAATGAGTTCTTTACTCATAAAACTGCCTTTGGATAAGAACCTAATATACGAAACATAGAAGATTCGTTTTCTAATAGAGAGAGTGCAGATGCTACAGCCGGTTCGTCAATGTGCCCTTCAATATCGATAAAAAACACATATTCCCAAATCCCCTTTCTGGATGGTCTGGACTCAATTCTGGTCATACTGATACTGTTATCAGCCAGCGGTTTTAACAAGGTTTGTAAAGCACCAGGTTTGTTTTTTGTTGCAACCAATAACGCAGTTTTGTCCACACCAGATGGGCCAACATTCTGTGTGCCAATCACTAAAAAGCGCGTAGTGTTATCCACTTCATCTTCAATATTTCTGGCTAAGATGGATAAGCCATAAATATCAGCTGCCCGATTGGCCGCAATGGCTGCACTGTTTTGAGGTTCTGCTGCGACACGTTTAGCGGCTTCGGAATTACTGTTAAGCGGAACCAATTCCGCTTGCGGAAGCTGTTCCATCAACCATTGTCGACACTGCGCTATGGCTTGTGGATGTGCATAGACTTTGCTGATATCTTCCAGGTTTTTCTCTTTACTTAACAAATAATGATGAATACGAAGGGTCACCTCACCATTAATTTTCAAAGGCGACGAGATAAACCGATCTAAGGTATGCGAAACCATACCTTCCGTTGAGTTTTCTACAGGAACAACACCGTAACAAGCATGTGATGTCTCAACGGCATGGAAAACATCAGCAATCGTAGTCATCGGATGTAGCTCAACACTACCACCAAACTGCTTTTGTGCTGCCGCTTGAGTAAAAGAGCCTTCCGGACCGAGATACGCAACCTGCAAAGGTTTTTCTGCAGCCAGACAGGCGGACATAATTTCACGAAATAATCGTGCCACTTCTGCTGATGCCAGAGGCCCTTGATTTCGATCCATCACTGTTCTGAGCACCATCGCTTCACGCTCAGGACGATAAAAGTCAGCCTGCTCACCACTATCCATTTTTATTCGAGCCACTTCCTGCGCCATCGCGGCTCTGTCATTCAACAGTTGTTGAATTTTTAAATCGATATCATCAATTTTTTGACGAATATTGGCTAAGGCTTCTTTTTCATTCATTGGCAGCAGTTACCCGTTTTTACGCTCAAACTCATTCATAAAATTGATAAGTGCATCAACACCATCTTCTGGCATCGCATTATAAATGCTGGCTCGCATGCCACCTAAATCACGATGGCCTTTGAGCGTCAATAAATTCTGTTCAGCGGCTTGCTGAAGGAATTGTTTATCAAGCTTATCATCAGCCAGCGTAAACGGTACATTCATCCAAGAACGATAACGAATATCAACCGGATTACTATAAAAATCACTGCCATCAATGGCGGCATAAAGCTTGGCTGCTTTGCGTTGATTTAACTCTGCCATGGCCTCTAACCCACCTTGTTGTTTTAGCCAGTCAAAGACCAAGCCAGCCAGATACCAACTATAGGTGGCAGGTGTATTAAACATCGATCCATTATCGGCATGGGTTTTATAGTTCAGCATAGTCGGTGTACCCGGCAATACATCACCTAGTAAGTCCTTACGGATAATGACGATACATAAGCCTGCAGGACCGATATTTTTCTGAGCACCAGCGTAAATCATGCCGAATTTAGATACATCAATCGGACGAGACAAAATCGTCGAGGATAAATCGGCTACAAGTGGAATATCACCTACATCCGGTATGTCAGCAAACTCAAGGCCATGAATGGTTTCATTGGGCGTGTAATGCACATAAGCAGCATCGTTTGATAATGACCATTGTTCAGGATCAGCAATCGTAGTGAAATGGTTTGCCGTAGAGTCGGTAACAATATTCACCTGACAAAATTGTTTAGCTTCCGCTATGGCTTTTGTAGACCAGGCGCCGGTATTGAGATAGTCAGCTGTTTTTTTGCCGCGGAGCAAATTCATCGGAATCATAGGGAATTGAAGTGAAGCACCGCCCTGTAAAAACAGCACGGCATAATCATCAGAAATACCCATTAATTCACGCAGATCGGCTTCTGCTTTTTCAGCGATTTTTGTATATTCCGGTCCGCGATGGCTCATTTCCATCACCGACATACCGGTCCCATTCCAATCAAGCATTTCCTGCTGTGCTTTTTGCATGACAGCATCAGGCAACATCGCAGGACCAGCACTAAAGTTATACGCTCTCAAATTTATTCTTCTATCGTTTCGTCAGTATCATCAGCATTGTCGATCGCTAAATCGACATCTTCGTCTTCATCTTCGATAACACGTTCAAGACCAACTAGTTTCTCACCATTACTGAGATTAATTAATCTGACACCCTGTGTGTTACGGCCAACCAAAGAAACATCCTTAACCGGAGTTCTCACTAGCGTGCCACCGTTGGTAATCAGCATAATCTGATTCTCATCACATACTTGCACCGCGCCCACAACGTTACCGTTACGCGCCGACGTTTGAATTGAGATAATGCCTTGTCCACCACGACCCTGAACACGGTATTCAGCAAGATTAGTACGTTTACCGTAACCAAACTCTGTCGCTGTTAAGATAGCGCCCTCTTCTTCAGCAATAATCAGAGAAATAATTTTCTCATCTTCCGCTATGCGCATACCGCGGACACCACGCGAAACACGCCCCATGGAGCGAACATCTGTTTCAGCAAAACGGATAACTTTACCGGTATTGCTGAATAACATGACATCAGAATGACCATCGGTGACCGCCACATCAATTAGCTGGTCGCCTTCTTTCAGGTCAACCGCAATAATACCGTTAGCCCGAGGACGGGAGTAATCGACTAATGGCGTTTTCTTGACCGTACCAGAGGCCGTTGCCATAAAGATGAACTTATCGGCTTCAAATTCACGAATCGGCAATACCGCATTAATTTTTTCACCTTCTTCTAATGGCAATAGATTAATGATAGGTTTGCCTCGCGAGGCACGGCTACCCTGAGGTAGTTCATACACTTTTTTCCAGTAGACCTTACCGGCGCTAGAGAAACATAAAAGTGTATCGTGTGTGTTAGCAATAAACAGATGTTCGATAAAGTCTTCATCTTTCATCGCTGTCGCCGCTTTACCTTTACCACCACGTTTTTGTGCCTGATAGGTATCAAGCTGCTGTGTTTTGGCATAGCCGGCATGTGACAACGTCACCACCATTTCTTCTTCGGTAATCAAATCTTCCAGCGTCAAATCAAGATGATTTGCCAGAATTTCTGTACGACGCTCATCACCGTATTCAGCATTGATCGCCACTAACTCTTCACGAATCACCGCCATCAAATTATCTGGGTCGCTCAAAATCGCTAATAATTCAGCAATCACATCCAGAACTTCACGGTACTCTTGCAGAATTTTGTCTTGTTCCAGACCTGTCAGACGATGCAAACGCATATCAAGAATAGCTTGTGCCTGCACCGGAGACAGATAATAAAGATTATCAACTAAGCCAAATTCATCTGCTAAGTCTTCCGGACGAGATGCCGCTGCGCCTGCCGCACCCAGCATTTCCAGAATCATGCCTGATGCCCACCCCTTAGACACTAAAGCTTCTTTCGCTTCAGCAGGGTTTGGAGAAGCTTTAATCAGTTCGATAACTTCATCGATATTGGCTAAGGCTGTGGCTAAACCTTCTAATACATGAGCACGTTCACGTGCTTTTCTTAGATCATAAATCGAACGACGTGTTACGACCTCTCTACGATGGCGAATAAAGGCATCTAAAATTTCTTTCAGATTTAACGTACGCGGCTGACCATCAACAATCGCCACCATGTTGATACCAAATACCGTTTGCATCTGCGTTTGCTGATACAAATTATTCAGTACAACTTCAGGCACTTCGCCGCGTTTCAGTACAATCACCATACGCATACCGTCTTTATCAGACTCATCACGTAAGGCAGAAATACCCTCTATTTTTTTATCTTTAACAAGCTCAGCAATTTTTTCTAACAAGCGTGCTTTATTGACCTGGTACGGCAGTTCTTTAACAACAATACTCTGCTGACCAGTGGCTTCATTCGTTTCGATGTCGGCGCGGGCGCGGATGTGAACACGGCCACGGCCTGTTTGGTAGGCTTCTGCAATACCACGAGCGCCATTGATAATGCCTGATGTCGGGAAATCAGGTCCTGGCACATATTCCATTAATTCATGTGTAGTGACATCAGGATTATCAATAATCGCGATACAGGCATTAAGGATTTCAGTGAGGTTATGTGGCGGGATATTGGTCGCCATACCCACCGCAATACCTGATGAGCCATTGACTAATAAAGCAGGGATTTTAGTTGGTAATACCGCAGGTTCAGATTCTGACTCATCATAGTTAGGGACAAAATCTACCGTTTCTTTTTCAAGATCGGCCAACATTTCATGAGCGATTTTAGCCATGCGTACTTCGGTGTAACGCATCGCGGCAGGTGGATCACCATCAACCGAACCAAAGTTACCCTGACCGTCAACCAGCATATAACGCATAGAGAACGGCTGAGCCATACGTACCATCGTGTCATATACGGCAGTATCACCATGAGGGTGATATTTACCAATAACATCACCGACGATACGAGCAGACTTTTTATATGGGCTGTTCCAGCTATTACCCAGTTCTCTCATCGCATACAGAACACGACGATGTACAGGTTTTAAACCATCACGAACATCAGGTAGCGCCCGTCCCACGATAACGCTCATAGCGTAATCGAGGTACGACTGCTTCATCTCGGTTTCGATACCTATCGAATCCAGTTCTAAGGCAATTTCACTCATTTATTGACCGTCCAAATAAAGCATAAGACTACATACCAGCCTGCTCACGAAATTTCAGTAAACAAGGGTGTAACGTAGTCAGTTCTACATACATGGTTTATCAACCAGTCTCAGAAGACGAAACCAGCCGAAAGAATTCCAGATATAACTTCACAAATTTCAGCAACTTGCACAGGCACTACCGGAAACAGACATTTACCCCAAATGCAGGGCCACTGCGTCTAAACCACCAAACCTGTTATCCTACCACTAAAGCCCATATCCTGCACGCTAAACTCAAGATGCTACCTAGCATCTACTTTTGAAAAATATGCGCTTAAATCCTGCTCTAAAGTCGTTAGAAGTTCTTCAGTTCCCTGTTTCCAGCCTGTAACAACATTGCTCGGTGTCGCTTGTTCGATATCCACATCAACTCGTAAGCCTGTTTGAAACAATAATTTCTCAGGGTTATCCGCTGCTGTCATGAAAAATTGCATCTCAATAACAGATTGAGGTGAATAAGCCGGCCGTTTTTCACCATAAAAAGCCGTTACTGCAGCGTCCATAGTGAAATCAGCAGGCACAGAGTCATCAGTGACCACTTTGCTGAATTGACCGCTCTTCTGTAACCAGCGTTTAAGAATATTGGTAAACATCACTTCCGGATCCACCAGAAACTGATGGGGATCAACGGCCTTATATTCATTTTCTCCAACACGGAAGATCAGAGTTTTACTTTTAAAATGTGGGACAACACGTACCGGATTAAGTCGCAATACACGATTGCTAGGAAAGTCAGCAGCCACATCAGGCCGTTCAACGTCCAACACATAATAACGTGGTGTCATATCCACTTCTTTCTCACCGCCGCCCCAGCTAAAACAAGAACTAAGCAGCAGAGATGTCGATAAAATAAAAACAGAAAAAAACAGTCGGGAATATAAAGTCAAAATGGTTCCTTTTGTAGTTAATTCGTTTGTCATTAAAAAGCGGACGATTACTGCCGATATAATAGACGCTGATCGCCAATTCGCTCAATGAGATTATTATGCAAAAGCTGAAAGCTAAAATCAGAGACATCCCAGACTTCCCTTCACCAGGCATTGTATTCAAGGATATTACGCCATTGGTACAAGACCCGCTGCTGCTCAAGGAATGTATTGAAGAATTAATCCGTCCGTTTAAGCAAGAATCCATTACCGCGGTGGCGGGAATGGAAGCAAGAGGATTTATTTTTGGTTCTCTGGCGGCCTGGGAGCTAGGTGTTGGCTTTATTCCTCTGCGTAAGCCAGGTAAATTACCTTATGATGTTCAGCGTATCGACTATGCACTTGAGTATGGCACAGCATCATTAGAAGCCCACATCGACGCGATTAGTGCCGGTGACAGAATTTTAGTGATTGACGATGTGCTGGCTACTGGTGGAACGGCTCGGGCAAGCTGCGAATTAATCGAACATCTGGGTGGCGAAGTAGTCGCCTGTGCCTTTGTTATGGAACTTGGTTTTTTACAAGGCCGTAACAATTTAACGTCTTACCCTATACACACGCTAATAAGTTACTAAAATCATGTTGAAATTGATTATTGCCTCGCTGTTGTTTACCAGTTCTGTTTATGCCGAAGAGTTTCAGGCTCCGGTCACAGATACCAATTGGAACGTTATTGAGTCACCACTTGAGTGTTCGCTCATGCAAACCATACCCAGCTTTGGTCAGGCAGGTTTTTATCGTCGTAATGGTCAGGCATTACAACTAAAATTTATCACTGACAGCCTTTCAGCCGTACAAGACACCGTACTGTTAGAAATGTCTGCAGCGCCCTGGCAAAACACAGAGCAATACGACACATTAGCCACCTTGCCGACCATATCCGGTCAACGCGAATTTATTTTTGACGGAGTATTAGCACAACAAGCACTGGCAAAAATGCAGGATGGCCGTTTCCCGATCATCCGTTATCAATCTCAATCCTATAATGGCGATACCACGGTGAAGTTATCCACGGTGAAGTTCAATGATTCCTTACCCGCATTTCAACAGTGTTTAAGCAATCTATATCCAGACAGCTTTGATGAAATCAGAAAACTCACCGTTTATTTTGAATCAGAAAAAGCTAATCTGGACAAAGCCTCTATAAATGCGCTCACACGGGTAGCTGAGTATGTAAAAGTGGATGACAGTGTGAATCAAATCATCATCACCAGTCATACCGACAGCTTTGGTCGTAAACGCTTAAATGTGCCGTTATCAGAAGCACGGGCTAAAACCATTCGTGACTTTTTTGTTAGCAAATATGAAGTTCCAGCAGAGAAAATCGTACTGCGTTCCTTTGTTGATCATGATCCCGCTGCAACGAATAAAACCCCGAAAGGACGAGCCTATAATCGCCGGGCTGAAATTGAATTAGTCAGGTAAAAGTCTTTTCGACAAAGCTAATTAGTGTCACCATTACATACCGTTTATTACTGCTCCATTGAGCTAAAGGAAGAGAATGAATCAAGAAGCAGTCATGGCACTGTCAGTTATTGGAATTATCGCCATCGTATGTCAGTGGCTGGCCTGGTGGATTAAATTACCCGCCATTGTTCTGTTATTAATCGCAGGTATTATTCTTGGTCCGGTAACTGGCTGGTTAGACCCTGAAGGCTTATTTGGTGACTTACTCTTCCCTACAGTGTCTCTGGCCGTTGCTGTCATTCTGTTTGAAGGAAGTTTGACACTTAAATTTGAAGAAATACGCGGTTTACAAAAAGTTGTTCGTAATATTTTAACCCTGGGTGTCCTTATCACCTGGTCCGCTATCGCGGTTGCCACACATATTCTTCTGAATTTCCCCTGGGCTCTGGCCATTTTATTCGGTGCCATTATGGTGGTAACCGGTCCTACCGTTATCGTCCCCATGCTGAGAACCGTTCGGCCAAATGCCAAAATTTCGAATGTGTTGCGTTGGGAAGGTATTGTTATTGATCCACTCGGTGCCATTCTTGCCGTTTTGGTGTTCGAAGTGCTTTTATCCATACAACTTCAAGGACATGCAGAAGTTGGTCATACCCTTTATATGTTCGCTAAAACCATTGCAGTGGGTTTGGTAATTGGTGCGACGGCAGGGTATGGTTTTGGCCTCTTACTGCGCCGACATTTATTACCTGAATACTTGCACAATGTGGCGGCTCTGGCACTGGTCTTTGGCACCTTTGCCGTATCGAACGAAATTTCTGAAGAATCGGGTTTGCTTACCGTTACCGTGCTCGGTATCTGGTTGGCCAATATGAAAAATGTGCAAGTTGAAAACATCCTCGACTTTAAAGAAGATCTGAGTATCTTTCTGATTTCCGGCTTATTTATCTTACTTGCTGCACGCCTTAACCTTGACTCATTTACCCAGCTTGGTCTGGGTGCGGTCATCCTGTTCTTATTTATTCAGTTTATCGTACGTCCAGTGAAAGTGTTTCTCTGCTCGATTGGTTCAGACTTAACATGGCAAGAAAAAGCGATGATCAGTTGGATTGGGCCACGCGGTATTGTTGCCGCTGCGGTGACTGCATTATTTGCTCTTCGTTTACAAGACATTGGTTACGATAAGGCCGACCTGCTAGTACCGTTATCGTTTGCCATTATTATCGGTACCGTTCTTGTACAAGGTGCAACCGCTAAATTTATTGCAAAACGTCTCGGTGTTGCCGAACCCGATGACAGTGGTTTTCTTATTGTTGGTGCTAATTCAGTTGCCCGTGTTGTAGCTCAGGCATTAAACGATAATGGCTTTAGAACCCGTCTCACCGATGGTAGCTGGAGTAATGTCAAAGAAGCCCGTATGAAAGGCATGGATACCTACTATGGTAATGCGGTGTCTGAACATGCTGACCGTCACCTGGATCTTATTGGACTGGGACAAATACTGGCACTAACCCCTCAGAGTGAACTCAATGCACTGGCGTGTATGCGCTATAAATCGGAATTTGGCAGTAACCGCGTTTACTTTTTATCAACCGATAAAGAAAAAGATAAAGAACGCAGCATCGTTAAATCACGAAAAGCCATCAGTCATGACTCGCATGTGCTCTTCGGCAATGAAATTACCTATGCCAAAATGGCCAGCCTGATTTCAAAAGGCGCCAAAATAAAACAAACCAAGTTGACTGAAAACTTTAGTTTTGCCGATTACTTACGCGAACATGGTCGTCGCGTCACACCATTATTTGCATTCAACCCCCGCAAACGTCTGCGCTTTTTTACCGCTGCAGAATCATTGCAACCAGAAATGGGCTGGACCATTGTCGCTCTGGTGCAAGATGAAGGCGATCTGACACCAGCTGAAATGAGTGGACCTGAAGTCGATGGTAGTCTTGATGAAAATCGTTTGCCTTCATAACAAAAGATTTCATGATCAAAGCCGATATATCAACTAGGAATAAATGGTTGAGGTAGATGCAACACCATGGCTGAAGACAATAACGACATTATCGAAGAAACGACTGATGAGGGCCCTACTCCCCAAGCGGAAGAAAGGTCGGAACGTGACAACGATAGTAAAGACAAAGGCGATAGCAAACAGAAGTCAAAATTACTTGGCCTATCCACGTCACTACTGATAAAAATCGGGATTGGTCTGGCAGCTTTATTGCTTATTGGTGGTTTAGCGGCTTTTTTTCTGATGGGTTCAGATGATACTGCTGAGGAGGCCGATCCTCTGCTTCTTGAAGACAGTGATACCCTTTCTGAGTCAGACGTTACAGATCCTGCCTCTGCAAATAACGAGGAAGAAATAGCCTTACCTTCAGTTGATGTCGATATGGAGAGTGACGAAGAAGAAAGTGTCACTCTTCCCACCGTGGTAAAAAAACAAACCGATGAAAATGGCAATGTCATCCCATCGGATAATCTGATTGATCCTATGCCAGATGTCGATAACTCAATGGCTGCCACAAATACAGCACCCGAGTCAGCTCCGACAGTCAATGATGCCGATGCCTCGCCAACTAACAGCATAGGAACAAATACAGCAAGTATTGATGCAACTTCACCAGACAAATTGCTAAAAGAAGTCATGGCATTACAGCAACAATTGAATAAACAACAATCGACAAACCATGAGCTGATTAAACAAATCCAACAATTGTCGAATGAAAATAAACATCTTAAAAATGAAGACTTAACAGCCAGTGACTATGTTGCTCCAGTTACACCTTCATTTACCGATGATAAGCAAGCCGAGTCCAGCGGCGATAAACTTATTCAGTATCAGGAATACCGCTACAGTCAGCAGCATAAACTGGATATCGGACCACAGTGGGGAGAGGTTAAACCTGATCTGGGTAAGAACTGATCTATTGCCACAAATCCAATAATTGTCGCGTGACTTTTTTGTAATCATTCGCTTGCGTAATAGCTGTAATCATCGCGACCGAGCCGACACCAGTGGCCTTGAGTTGTTCTGCTCGTTCAACGGTAATGCCGCCGATAGCCACAACGGGATAGTGACCTTTTAATAAATCGACCCATTGTTGTAAGCGCTCTATGCCCTGAGGAGAAAACGGCATCTGCTTACTGGTGGTTTCATAAATGGGCCCCAAAGCAATATAGCTTGGATTCACGGCAAGAGCTCGAGCAAGCTCCCAATAAGAGTGCGTAGAAATACCTAATCTTAACCCTGCCTCAGCCAATGTTTTTAAATTGGCATCATGCAGATCTTCCTGCCCCAGATGCACACCATAGGCGCCTAATTCAATGGCTGTTTGCCAATGGTCATTGACAAAAAACCGTACAGATTTATCGTTTAAATAAGCAAGAGCAGATACGACTTGTTGTTTTGTCGACTCATCATCCAAATCTTTTACCCGCAGTTGGATGGTATGAATACCTTCATCAATAAGCTTTTCCACCCAATCTGCGTTATCTACCACCGGATAAATACCTAATTCAGGGCAATTGGAGAAATTAAAGGTCTGCCCAATCAGTTCAGGCTGATAACAAAGCTTAGGAAAATCCACTAAGGCAATATCTTGCTGACTATGACTGATGACCTGATACGGCCCAGCCTTTGCTGAAAGCCGTATGCCACGACTCACATAAGCCTTGGCAAGCACAACGGCATCACGGAGATCTTGTCCACAGGCAAGCTGTGAGGCCAATGCAGAAGCCAATACACAACCTGTGCCACGAACCTGGCTTACCGTTTTATCGTTATAAAGATAAAAATCCGCTAATTCAGATGAAAAATAATCTATTGCTAAGGCACTCTCAGCATGTCCCCCTTTAATCAAACACGCTGACAGACCTTTTTGACGTAATGATTTCGCCCCGTCTTCCACACTGAGATTCGTTCGTGTCAACGCAGCCAACTCAGGCAGATTAGGTGTGACTATGGTCACTAAGGGAATAATCTCATCACGGATGAACGCTTTCACCTCGTCAGGTACGGTCACACCACCACTGGTAGTAGCAAGCACCGGATCTAAAATGACTGGCCCGCTAAAATCCAACAGCATTTCTTTGATGTATTGTGCTGTGATGATATGTGGAATCAGCCCGATCTTTATCGCTTTGATATCAAAATCTGCAATACAGTTTTCATACTGTGCCATCATCTTTGATGGACTCACCAGACCCAACTCTGTCAGCCCTTGTGAACTCTGCTCCGTTAACGCAGTGATTAATGGCAAAGGGTGACAACCGTGATTCTGCACCGTCATGATATCAGCGCTAATGCCAGCACAACCTTGCGGATCCAACCCTCCGATTAACAGAACAGCGGGTTTTTGACTATGTGTCGAGTTCACTTATATTGCCTCATATAAAATAAAACGCCTGACGAGGCATTCCTGAAAAATAAAGGGGCGAATACTAACTGATTAACCACAGCTTTTTCTGTGACAACAGTGTCATTCTGCTCAATTAACCCTGGTATTAAGCATGTTGTTGCCAAATAGGCTGATCTAAGGTCGGTGTGCTGGGTTTGGCATTGTCACGTTTAGGCATCACTCCAGCTTCATAGGCCAGTCGCCCCGCATTAATGGCATCCGCAAAGGCATAAGCCATTTTCTCTGGCTCCAGTGCTTCTGCGATTGCGGTATTGAGTAAAATACCGTCATAACCTAACTCCAATGCCTGAACAGCATCAGAGGGTTTGCCTATCCCCGCATCAACCAATAAGGTAATGTTCGGTAAACGCTCCCTTAGCGTTTTTAATGCATAAGGATTCAGTAATCCCTGCCCACTGCCAATAGGAGCCCCCCAAGGCATCAAGACTTCACAGCCCAGCTCCACCAGCTTCTGACATAACACCAGATCATCTGTGCAATAAGGAAACACTTTAAAGCCATCTTCAATCAATATTTTAGTGGCTTCAACCAAGGCAAACGGATCGGGTTGTAAGTTGTAACTGTCTCCCAATACTTCTAGTTTGACCCAGTCGGTATCAAATAACTCTCTGGCCATATATGCGGTGTTAACGGCTTCTTTTACACTGTAGCAACCTGCAGTATTGGGTAATAGATGGCAGTTTAAAGACTCTATCATTTGCCAGAACTGGCCACCGCTTTGTTTATCTGCTGATGTTTGTCGTCGTAATGACACGGTAATCACTTCCGCCTTTGAAGCTCTGATGGCGTCCACCATCACTTTCGGCGAAGGATAGAGTGCAGTCCCAATAAAGAGTCGACTACTCAGCGTTTGCCCATACACTTGCCAATTGGATGCTTTCATCTCAACCTCCACTAATCGGAGACACGATATCGATGCGATCTCCCCCTTGAATGACCACATCTTGCCAGCGTGATTTCGCTACCATTTCATCATTAATGATAATGACAAAGCGGCCATTGAAATCCTGCTTAGCTACAAATTCCGATACGGTCTGCTTGTGATTAATATCTAGCGGTTCCCCATTCAACTGAACCTGTAACATAAGGTTAGATGTCATATAACGCTCCAAACTTTATCTGTTCTTTATTCCCAGCCAGCACCTGACATAAATCATCAACGACAGCAGGTGCAAACAAATAACCATGCCGATAAAAACCATTAATGATATAGCCCCAGTCAGTACGTTTTATGGTCGGCAGATTATCGGGAAGACCGGGTCGACAATGTGCCGCCATTTCCAGAATACGTGCTTCGGCAAAGCCTTTATGCAGGCTATACAAGGCCGACATTAACTCCAGGCCACTTCGGACAGTAAGCTGAGAACGATCATCACTTTCGATAACGGTCGCACCCAGTACATATTCATTATTTGGTCGTGGCGCCAGATAAAAAGGGTAACGTGGATGCATCAGCCGAATAGCATGTTTAAAGTCGACCTCGGGTGCCTGTACTCTTATCACTTCACCACGCACACTGCGTAATTCAGCTAAGTTCGCTCTACCGCCATTACCACGACAATCCAGTACCGCATCAAACTCATCGGCTGAGCGCTTTAAATAAGCTTGTGTCAAACGTTCGATTTCAATGTGATTTAATTCACCAATATCAGCGGTTTTCACCCACTCAGCATGCGTTTCAATAAACGTTGTCAGCTGTTTATATAGCTGACGATTATCAATACAGGACTCTTGCTCAAACAACAGGGCTTGCTCAAAACGCTCAGCAAGCTCTGGCTCACGTTCGGCCAGCGAGGTTTTATCAAGACGCTGAAAATCTCCCGCTTCCAGCACATGATTCGCCCGCTGCTCAAAACGCGCCATTTCAGCTTTATCGCCCTGATGAGCGACCACCAGCGTGCCATGATTCTGATAAAAAACCGGTTCGTCTAATTCACTTAACCACTGCGGCCAAAGTGCATACGAACGAAGCCCGATTGTTTTCACCAAAGGCTCTGACGTCACCGCTTCTGTTGCCGGTGCGACCATGGATGCTGCAATGAAACCGGCACTGTCTGTACCGGTTTTATCGTCTTTAGATAACAGGCTTACTCGATAGCCTGCCTGAATCAGACGCCAAGCTGTCAGGCGTCCGATCAGGCCACTACCGATGATGAGATAATGGCTCATCAAACTTGGCGATAAATTTTGCTGCCACCTTCCTTGAATTCCTGAGATTTCTCAGCAAAGGCGGCTTTCACATCATGCGAAATCTTCATTGAGCAGAACTTAGGTCCACACATTGAACAGAAATGCGCTACTTTCGCTTTTGGTTGCGGCAACGTTTCATCGTGATATTCACGGGCAGTGTCAGGGTCCAAACCAAGATTAAACTGATCTTCCCAGCGGAATTCAAAACGGGCTTTAGAAATCGCATCATCTCGAATTTGTGCACCAGGATGACCTTTACCTAAGTCCGCCGCATGGGCAGCAATTTTGTAAGTAATGATGCCGGTTTTCACATCATCTTTATTCGGCAAACCCAAATGTTCTTTGGGTGTGACATAACAGAGCATTGCGGTGCCAAACCAACCAATCATTGCCGCACCAATACCGGAAGTAATGTGGTCATAACCAGGTGCGATATCCGTCACCAATGGACCTAAGGTGTAGAACGGCGCTTCATGACACCATTCCAACTGCAGATCCATATTTTCTTTGATCTTGTGCATCGGCACATGACCCGGACCTTCGATCATGACTTGCACATCATGTTTCCAGGCAATGGTCGTCAACTCACCTAAGGTTTTTAATTCAGCAAGTTGGGCTTCATCATTGGCATCCGCCTGCGAGCCTGGACGTAAACCATCACCCAGTGAGAATGACACGTCATAAGCTTTCATGATTTCGCAGATATCTTCGAAATGGGTATACAGGAAACTTTCTTCATGATGCGCCAGACACCATGCCGCCATAATCGAGCCACCACGCGAAACAATACCGGTTGTACGGTTTACCGTCAGTGGAATATGAGCCAGTCGAACACCGGCATGGATAGTGAAATAATCAACGCCCTGCTCAGCTTGTTCAATCAAGGTATCTCTGAACACTTCCCAGGTCAGGTCTTCAGCGACACCATTCACCTTTTCCAGTGCCTGATAAATCGGCACCGTACCTACTGGCACGGGTGAGTTACGGATGATCCATTCTCTGGTCTGATGAATATGTTTGCCAGTCGATAAATCCATAATGGTGTCACCGCCCCAGCGGGTACTCCACACCATTTTTTCAACTTCTTCTTCAATCGACGAAGTCGTAGCAGAGTTACCGATATTCGCATTAATTTTTACCAGAAAATTACGGCCAATGATCATCGGCTCGGTTTCTGGATGATTGATATTGGCAGGAATAATGGCACGACCTTCAGCCACTTCTTTTCGTACAAATTCGGCTGTAATGTAGTGCTTCATATTCTCAGGCAGCTCACCACGCTGTGCTAAGGCTTCGCACCCCATACTTTCACGAATAGCAATGTATTCCATTTCTGGGGTAATGATGCCCTGACGTGCGTAATGCATTTGGCTGACATTTTTGCCCGCTTTTGCTTTACGAGGTAAACGACGGTGATTAAACAGTGGAATATCAAAATCCTGAGCATCTTGCTCACGGGTATATTCTGAACTGAACTGGGCTAACTGTTCAGTGTCATCCCGCTCATCGATCCAGGTTTGACGTATTAATGGCAGCCCTTTTTCAATATCAATGGTCGCTTTTGGATCGGTGTATAAACCCGAAGTGTCATACACAACAACAGGTTCGTTAGGAATAGCAGGCAAATCAGGATTGGCGTTGGGTGTATCCGTTAAATGAATCTGACGGAATGGCACCAGTAAATCGTCGCGGCTGCCTTTGATGTAAAACTTCTCACTCCCCGCCAATGGCTCAGTTGTAATGCCGCTACGGTCTTTAATGTTAATAACTTTATTGGATTGTGTAGACACGTCTCTTCCCCTAAATGAAAACCACGACGGGGAAGATGAGATCGTTGCGCGAAAGCGAACAAGAAGACAGACACCAAACGAAAATGGATCTCGAGTGTAAAACAGGTGTCCTGCTTGTTTCCTACGGAGGTTCTAGCCTCTTCAGGTTCAACGGGTTTCATCTCAGCCTTTCCGGATTATTCCGGTCGGGCACCCCGACAAGTGATTCGCATGGTAAATCAAAAAGGATTTTTTGCACAAGCCTCATCTGGCACAATAGTCGCCAACTTTCACTTAAATCCGCAGGCAGCCGCACGCTCATGGCAAATAAAGATGACGATACCGATGAGGACGAATTTGCATTATTTCGCCAAGAAATGCGCGATGCTACCCGTATCCGCCAAAACCGTCTGATTCATAACAAACCCAAGCCCGTTGCAAAAGCTATCCGGCAAAAAATTATTGATGATGAATATCAGGGCGAAACCTTCTCTGATATGTTTTCTCCAGAAACCGTAGGCAACGAGGAATACCTCGAATACCGTGGGCCCGGTATTCAGCACAAACTGTTCGGCAAGCTGCGTAATGGCAAGGTGCATATTGAAGCAGAATTAGACTTACACGGTATGACCATTGCCAAAGCCGAACCAACACTGTCCGAGTTTTTAGAGTTTTGCCAGCAGCAACAAATACGCTGCGTGCGTATCATCCATGGTAAAGGCTGGGGCTCGCGCGATAACAAGCCTGTACTAAAGAGCAAACTCAATCACTGGTTAAGACAAAGTCAGATCGTGCTCGCATTTTGCAGTGCGACGGTAGATGATGGCGGCACAGGTGCGTTATATGTGCTCCTTAAAAGATTATTTCAGGAATAATGGCTGTTTTTACCGTTTAGGTTAGAGTTAATGAATCCAATACTGGTCAGTGTGTCCTTGCTGGTTTGTAGCAATATTTTTATGACGTTTGCCTGGTACGCGCACCTAAAAGAACTCAACAATAAACCCTGGATTATTGCCGCATTGATAAGCTGGGGAATCGCATTATTCGAATACTTATTACAAGTACCCGCCAACCGCGTTGGCTTTACCGTACTCAATGTGGGCCAGTTAAAAATTCTTCAGGAAGTCATCACCTTAATGGTGTTTATTCCCTTTTCCGTGTTCTACCTGAAAGAACCCCTTAAACTCGACTATCTATGGGCAGGCCTGTGTTTAGTTGGTGCGGTTTATTTTGTATTTCGAAGTAAATTTAGCTAAGTTGCCGTAGCAAAAAAAGGTTTAAACATATCAAGCACTCAATCTAAATCTGCCTGGCAGCTTTAGAGCATCATACACGTCACGGTTGCTTAGCAACGGTGGTTTTTTGCATATTATTTGCGGTGACCACAAAGCAGGCTTGTTTGTTTTCAGTAAGATGCCGACACAAGGTTGTCGCCTCAGATTTTGCTGCGAAATTACCCAGCTGGAGGCGATAAAAATCCGGTTTTTCTGCATTTTCGACAGGTTCAGTAATCGTTGTTTCATATTTCCGAACGATAGCGGCTGATTCTTTTGTTAGCTGCGTTAATGCGATATCGACCTGCTGTCTGGACCTAAATGCCCCGACTTGTACACGGTAGACAGTAGTCATCACTGACTTTGGTTTTGTCTCTGGTTTTAATTGTGTAAGTTTGGCGGGTTCATCAAGCTTTTCTGATGGAGGTTTTTCTCTTGCTTCTAACAACGAAGTGTCAACTGAAGATTGTTCTGCAAGAAGCTGATTTTCTTTATTTTTTACATTCACCTCACTCACTAAATCCGGCAAACCAGGTGGTTTATCCGTTATCAAATGGTTGTCGCGATTAGTCAGCATTAAGGCATTGGCTTTTTCAATCTGATTGCGGCTTAACTCGGTTTTCAGTTGTGCCTGCTTCACAATCGCCTGAGGCTGATTTTGTTCACTGGCCAGACTAAACCAGGAATAGGCAGCGACTTTATCCTGTTTAACGCCTTCACCATTCAGTAACATTTCACCCAGTTGATATTGAGCCTGAGGGTCCCCTTGTTTGGCTGCCTTTTCAAACCAATGAAAAGCCTTTTCTTTTTGATGATTAATGGCTGTTTTTGCCATTTGTTTGTCTCTGAATGCCTTAGTTAAGGTATCAGCGTTCATCAATTCTTCTGCACTTAATCTGTCTCTTATGGCCATGCGGTCAATCATGGCTTGTTTGTGCTGTTTTTCGCTAGCTAACGTTAACCATGAATAGGCAGCGACTTTATCTTGTTTTACGCCCTGACCGTTTAATAACAAAATAGCTAACATCCACTGTGCTTCAGCGACATTGTTTTCTGCAGCTTGATGCCATGCCTGATAGGCGGTCTGAAAATCACCTTGTTTATAGGCAGCAATGCCATCCTGAATATCATCGGCAAACACGTCTACAGCGAACAGAGTAAAGAAAAACAGTAAAGCGAGAATCGACAGCCATTGTATATGCAGAGATATTTTCATTATTGTGCGAACCTTTTCAACGCGCTGATGATCATCGATAGCGTAAATACTTTTTCACGTACAGAGAAGACGTTATCATTTTAAAAACACTTTTTGATATAAAAACTTATGACACCTGAACAGCTTCAGCAATATCTTTATCAACACATTCCTTTATCGGCGGCCATGGAGATCTCTGTTGATCATGTCAGCCATGATAAAGTCGTGCTAAGAGCCCCTCTAACACCCAATATTAATTATCATGAAACCGTGTTTGGCGGCAGCGCATCAACATTGGCGATTCTGTCTGCCTGGTCATTATTAAATACTCGGTTACATCAGGCTGCTATCGAGTCTACGCTTGTCATACAACGTAATACGATGGAATATGAAAAACCAATTAGCGGTGAATTTACAGCTACAGCGCAACTTGAATCAACACAAGACTGGGCTAAATTTCTACGCCATTTTTCACGTATGGGTAAAGCACGGACAACGGTTATCTCCATTTTGCATTACGAACAGCAACGCGCAGGATTCTTTCGCGGTGAATTTGTTGCCTTGCCAAAATAATCCCATTTTCAACCATCAGCAGATAGATACAGTACAATCGTCGTCTTTTTATTCACCCAGCGACCTATAAAACAGAAATCATCATGGCTGACGCAAGATCTATTGGCATATTCGACTCTGGTATTGGTGGCTTACCGATCGCTAAACAAGTCCGCTCTTTTATGCCAAATGAGAACCTTATCTACCTTGCGGATACCTTACATGCCCCCTATGGCGAGAAAACAGAAGCATATATTCTGGAGCGTTCGCTCAACATTACTGACTATCTATTACAACGTGACGTAAAAGCCATTGTTGTCGCTTGTAATACTGCCACTCTTGTCAGTATCAAAGCCTTACGTGAGCGCTACCCTATTCCTTTTATTGGCGTAGAACCAGGCTTAAGACCGGCGGCTTTAAATACAAAAACTGGCGTGATTGGTGTACTAGCCACAGCAAAAACCCTGACCAGTCAATCGTTTCATGATCTTGCTCAACGCGTTGCCATGGGCGCAAAGGTCGAAATTCAGCCTTGCCCAGACTTAGTGTTATTAGTAGAGGCCTTAAAGCTAAGCGATGAAGAAGCTTCCGCTACAGTACAAGCTTATGTACAGCCGTTACTGGATAAAGGCGCCGATACCATTATTCTCGGTTGTACACATTTCACTCACCTCAAAACGGTGATCCAAAAAGTGGTTGGAGAAACCGTCAATGTCATCAGTACGGAAGAAGCCGTCGCCCGAGAAGTCAACAGACGACTTCAGCAAGAGAATTTACTCTCTGCTCAGCAGACACCTGGCTCGACCTTATTGTTAACTAACAGTGAGCGAAGCAGATTCAAGCAGCAAGTTGACACTCTTTGGGGCAAAGCCGCTATTGATACTTTCTGAACCTTTGGCCTTAAAGCTCTGGCAACGTTAGATCCGTAAAAACGGTTTCAGCTTTCGTTGTCATAAAGACCTGAGGATCGTATTTCTCGACAAAACAAGCGTTTAAGGTGACATCTTCATAAAGCCAATAGATAAACCCACCCTGTTCAACGCGCCGACGCCAGTTATAACGGCATTGCACCCAGCCATCAGCTAATTGAGAAATCAGCCTGGGATCGGATTGAGCTGTTTTATATTCCAGTGTTTTGTTAGGCAAGGAAATACGGAAGCGGTCAATCATAAAATCCACTTGTTCATGGACAAGGTACTGAATCCGTTTCCCTTCAATATCATCACCGTGCTGATCAAGCAGAACTTGATTATCTAGCACCCACTCCGCAGGGGGAATATGGACAAGATATCGGTCCGGTAAACTCATTCGCTGCTGTTGATATTGCTTACTTTGCTGACTTTTATCCCACTGCTTCACAATGGTTTGAACGATTAACATGGGCATTTTAAGTATTTTTGAACAAATCCATCTCTGTTAGATGCCCTTTCTGACCATGCGGTTCAGAACGCAAATACTGAGCAGGAGCTTCAACCATACCGTCCAGCTCAGCTGCAGCCTGCCAGGCCCAGTGAGGGTTATATAAAATGCCTCTCGCCATAGCGATGGCATCCGCTCGTTCATCAGCCAATATTTGTTCAGCTTGATGTGGTTCAGTAATCAAGCCCACAGCAATCACTGGCATCGATATATATGGCTTAATGGCTTCAGCCAGTGGCACCTGATAACCTGCTTCGACGGGTATTTCTTGCTGTGGTGATAAACCTCCACTACTCACATGCAAGTAATGACAATTGAGCTTGTCCAGTTCAATAGCCAGTGTCGTGCTCTGCTCAACATCCCAACCACCAGGAACCCAGTCGGTCGCTGAGATTCTAACACCGACAACTATGTTCTCGGGAACACAGGCGCGTACAGCGCTAAAGACATCCAGAGTCAGACGCATTCTGTTTTCCAGACTGCCACCAAACTCATCCTGCCGTTGATTGCTCAATGGCGATAAAAACTCATGTAATAAATAACCATGAGCAGCATGAACTTCAATGACCTCAAATCCCAAATCTGCAGCACGTTTTGCAGCCTCAACAAACTGTTGCACAATGGCGGCAATATCATCCTGACTGGCAGCGAGAGGAACAGTTCCATCTTCATGAAAAGGCAATGCCGACGGAGCAATGACTTGCCAACCGTTATTATCCTCAGGCGATATCGGTGCCCCGCCATGCCATGGTTTTTGTGTGGAAGCTTTCCTGCCAGCATGGGCCAGTTGGATACCCATAGGAATATTTGAATATTTTCTAATGGCAGTAAGCGTCTTCGCTAAGGCAGACGCTGTAGTGTCATCCCATAAACCTAAATCACCGTAGGTTATTCGACCCTCAGCGCAAACGGCTGCGGCTTCAAGGATAAGCAATCCGGCACCAGATAAAGCCAATTGCCCTAAGTGGATAGTATGCCAATCCTGGGCTTGTCCATCCTCGGCTGAATACTGACACATCGGTGCGATGATCAATCGATTCTTCAATTTCAATGGTCCGATGTCGATCGGCGAAAATAACACACTCACTCCACGTTCCTCATAAATTTATTACAACACGCCAAAAACTAAGGTTGTTCTTGTACGGATGTATCATGCAAACTTCTTGGCCAGGCGGTTATCAGCGCTTTTAATAAAGTCGCCAGCGGAATGGCAAAGAACACGCCCCATACTCCCCATATTCCACCAAAAAACAGTACGGCAAGAATGATAGAAACAGGATGCAAATTGACGGCTTCAGAAAATAAAATCGGCACCAACACATTGCCATCAAGCGCCTGGATAATGCCATAAGCAATCAGGATATAGGCAAACTGTTCTGTGAGGCCAAACTGAAAACCTGCTACCGCGGCAACAGGTAGTGTGGCCACAGCGGCGCCAATAAATGGAATTAACACTGAGAAGCCAACTAAAACGGCTAACAGTGCAGTGTATTGCAAGCCAAAGAATGTGAAAGTAGCGTAGCTGACACCACCAACGATGATAATTTCAACCACTTTGCCACGCACATAATTGGCAATCTGATCGTCCATCTCATTCCAGATACGGTTCATCAAACCTCGTTTTTCCGGCATGAACGACAGCACAAAACTCACTAGTTTTTCCCGATCTTTCAGCATAAAAAAGACAAGAATGGGCACTAACACTAGATAAATAATTAAGCCAATCACATTTCCCAGTGAGGCAATAGACAAAGAAACAGCCCGTTGACCATAGACTGTGAATTGTTTTGCGGTGCTGGAAATCCAGCTTTGTATCTCATCAGGTTTGATTAAGTTCGGGTAATGGGTATGCAGGTTCATCAACCAGTCTTCACCATTTGACAGCATTTTTGGTGTTTCCTGGACCAAATTAACCAGCTGATTCCATAATAATGGCATTAATAAAAAGCCCATGGCTAACATCAAGCTGACAAATCCAAGAAAGACAATGGCCACCGCTACCATATTGGGCACACGGCGTCGGGTCAGCATATTCACTACACCTTGTAATAAAAACGCGATCACCAGTGCAGTAAAAAACGGCGCCAGCATTCCGCCCAGCCAGATTACAACGGCAAAACCGAGTACTAATACAATCAGCAGTATGACTGCTTCTTCATCAGAGAAATAACGTTCTGTCCATTTGCGTAGAATTGATCGCAGTGTCATTAGCCTGTTTATCCTCAGCTATAATTGATTGGCAACGCTGATATTCTGTCACATCCCATCTGTCTATGCTGATAAGAAATTACCAATAACAGTGTGAATGCTTTTATCGTAAACGAAGGAGTCGGAATGAAAAGCTTAGGGAACAATATCTGGTATGTTGATGGAGATAGTGTGCCTTTTTATAGCCTTCCATACAGCACACGTATGGTGATCGTTCGCTTAAGTGATAATACCTTATGGATTCACAGCCCAATCAAACTCACACCGGAGTTAGCGACGCAAATCGACACTCTCGGTGAAGTACATTTTTTAATTGCACCCAATAAGTTACACCATCTGTTTCTGAAAGACTGGCAACAACATTACCCTTCAGCAGCCATTTTTGGTACAGAACAAGTCGCTGAAAAACGATCAGATATCGAATTTAACGGTATCCTCAGTTCTGATTTCATACCGCCCTGGCAAGACAACATACAACAGCGCCTATTTACTGGCTCAAAAGCGATGCAGGAATGTGTGTTTTTTCATCGTGAGAGTAGAACACTGATCGTCACTGATTTGATTGAAAACTTCCCGGCAGATGCCTTCCCACCCTTCAAACGTTTTCTGGCAAAAATAAGTGGCATACTTGCCCCAAACGGCAAAATGCCCATCGACTGGCGCCTCAGTTTTAACAAAAATATTGCCAGAGAACACATACAACACATTATCAGCTGGCAACCTGACAAGATTGTGATGGCACATGGTTTAATTATTGATGACCAGGCCGTGTCATTTTTAGAAAAGGCATTTAGCTGGGTAAAGCTGTCACGAAGTAAAGAGTGAGCAAGATGTTTTTTAGCGGTGATTTAGCTATTTTTTTGCTGACCTCCGTCCTGCTCGCAATGACACCAGGCCCGGACAATCTATACGTACTCACACAATCTGCACTTTATGGCAGCAAAACGGGGGTGATTATTACCTTGGGATTATGTAGCGGTCTGATTGTCCATATTTTGGCAGTGGTCATTGGCATAGCAACATTATTAACGACCAGCCCCGCGGCCTTTTTCTTGCTAAAAGTCATTGGCGCCAGTTATTTACTCTATTTAGCTTGGCGCGCATTTAAAGCCGAACCTATATCAACTTTAAAAGATGGAGCGTCGTTGCATAATTCAATAGCCTTATTAAGAACCGGCTTTTTGATGAATGTCAGCAATCCCAAAGTAGCGATATTTTTTCTGGCTTTCTTACCGCAATTTGTTGAAGCCGATAAAGGCTATGTGTCAGTACAGATTTTATGTTTAGGACTTATTTTTATGGCAAGTGCGCTGTTAGTATTTTTTGTGATAGCAATGAGCGCAGCTAAGTTGGGGAAATGGTTATTACGGTCAGCCTGCGCACAAAATATTCTCCATACCTTCACTGCCGTCATATTTATACTTCTGGCTGGCCGACTATTATTTATTCAACCGTAGCTATCAATATGATTACCCAGCTTGCTGCGAGTATCTTCGTCGGCAATCGATATGGGCTCTGCTGTCACTACATCAGCCACCTGGGCTTTCTGTTCTGCTTTCTCCTGCTGCCGTTTTAACGCTTCCAATTGCTGTATCTGTGCCTGCAGTAATTCGATCTGTTTTTGAATGGCTTCCGCCTGTTTTACCGAATCTTCACTGGGCTCCTGCCCCAGTTCTTTGAGCTTATTAAATAAATCGACCATTTTTTTCTTTAATGCAGCAATACGTGAATCAAGCGATGTACCACTAGGCGCTTGCTGTTTTGTTGTACCGCTGCTGCGAACTGATGAGAGATCGACATTCATAATAGATATCCAAGCATATAAGTAAGAAAGTCCTTTTCTATACACATCGTCATAGAGCCGCTTTTCTTTAATGGTTATTAGCTTCGTTTTTTTCTACTACACTATTTTTATTACAAAATCAGGACTTCATAACTTAATTTTTTTACTCTATATTGATAGCTGTCACACCTTAAATAGTTTAATAAAGACGCATATCGACCACGCAAGAATACCTTTTCCGCTGAATGTCGTGCCTTATCGAATCACCGATGATTTCATATTGATAATCAATATGTTGATATGGTTATTCTCTATTTTAGTGTTACATCAATTAAGACGATTAGATGTGCGTATCGTTATTTAGCATAGTTGCTAACACGACCTGTATCTGCGCAAGCAATCATATTGTTTGCCACACAGACGAATACGTTTATCAAATTAACAATTAATCATCAGCGATTAAGGGATAGAAAAATGAGTGGAAATGAATCACGTCTGCAAGCGATTTCAAACATCGTAAACCGCCAGAAAACAGTCGTTCATAAACCTGAAGCTCTAGATAAAATCTGGGCGACGGATGTTTTCAACCTGGCCAAAATGGAAGAAGCATTAAACAAGTCAGCCTTCAAGGCGGTTAAGCAAACTGTTCAAACAGGTGCACCATTAGATCCCGCCGTTGCAGACGTTGTGGCTGCAGCGATGAAAAACTGGGCCTTATCAAAAGGCGTGAAGTTCTTCTCTCATATTTTTTACCCCATGACCAATATCACCGCGGAAAAACACGACGGTTTTATTGTGACCAATGCTGAAGGCAATGCCATCACAGAATTTTCAGGTAGCCTATTAATTAAAGGCGAACCAGATGGCTCGTCATTTCCTAACGGCAGTTTACGAATGACGAATGCCGCGCGTGGATATACCGCTTGGGACCCGACAAGTCCAGCTTTCATTATGCATACTGAAAATGGCTCAACACTCATGATCCCGAGTGTTTTCATGTCATGGACTGGTGAAGCACTTGATAAGAAAATCCCTTTACTGCGATCAATTTCAGCCATGGATCGTGCAGCTAAGAAAGTCCTGACCTTAATGGGTGAGACAGATATTGCCCCGCTTAATTCGAGCTGTGGTGCTGAGCAAGAATACTTTTTGGTAGACAGTAATTTTGCATTGGCACGTCCTGATTTATTGTTAGCGGGCCGTACATTATTTGGCGCTGCTCCAGCAAAAGGTCAGCAGTTTGATGACCATTATTTCGGTGCTATTCCTGAACGTGTTCAGGTCTTTATGCAGGACTTTGAAGATCAGCTTTATCGTTTAGGTATTCCTGCGAAAACACATCACAATGAAGTAGCTCCGGGCCAATTTGAAATTGCACCTTATTTCGAGTCAGCCAACATCGCTGCTGATCATCAGCAATTAATGATGACCTTGATGAAAGCTACGGCAAAAAAACATGGCTTTATGTGTTTGCTGCATGAAAAACCTTTTGCCGGTGTCAATGGTTCTGGAAAACATGTTAACTGGTCTGTTGGCAATGCCACGCAAGGAAACTTGTTGGACCCAGGTAAAACACCTCATGATAATCTGAATTTCTTATTGTTCTGTGGCGCCGTTATTCGCGGTGTACATCAATATGGCCCCTTGCTTCGAGCCGTGATTGCATCTGCATCTAATGATCACCGTCTGGGTGCTAATGAAGCGCCTCCAGCCATTTTATCTGTGTATCTTGGCGACCAATTAGAAAAAGTATTTCAAGATATTAAAGCAGGCAATATTGCGACCTCGAAAAAAGGTGGCGAAATGGATCTGGGTCTGTCACAAATTCTAAAATTTGAACGTGATCCGGGTGATCGTAATCGTACTTCACCATTTGCTTTTACGGGTAATCGCTTCGAATTCCGTGCTGTCGGTTCATCACAATCCGTTTCCGGGCCGTTAGTCGCGATGAACACCATGTTGGCTGATTCCCTTGAATGGATTGCAGATAAGCTTAAAACTGAATTAGATAGTGGCAAAGACCAGACTAATGCTGTGCTTGCTGTATTAAAACAGTTAATGGAACAACACGGTAACGTCGTTTTTGGCGGCAATGGTTATTCAGAAGAATGGCATAAAGCCGCTGTGGAAGAACGTGGTTTGAAAAACCTGCCTACTTCTGCTGACGCTCTGCCCTATCTTCGTGATGATGCCATCCGTGAATTATTCGCTCGTACCGGCGTGTTCACACCTGTTGAACTGGAAAGCCGCTTTGAGGTCTATGCCGAGCAATATATTCTTTCTATTGAAGTGGAAGCCAAGCTTGTCATTGAGATGGCAAAAACGTTGATTTACCCATCTGCCTCACAATATCTAGCAGAACTATCTGTCACACACACCAGCATGGCGGATTTAGGTATTGAAATGAATAATGCCGTAGTCAGCACGATCGCTCAAGAAACCAATGCGATGTTAACCACCGTAGCTGAGCTTCAAGCTGCAGTAGAAAAGCATGACTTTGACTCCATTGAAGCGCATATGAAGTTCTGTGCGAACGAGATTCGCAGCCTGATGGATAAGGTACGCAGCCATGTTGATATGCTGGAAGGTGAGGTTGCCGATGATTTATGGCCACTGCCTAAATATCGTGAGATGTTATTTATAAAATAAGCAGTTTTGACGACGATAAAAAGGCCGCCATCAGCGGCCTTTTTTCTTACTGATATTGGGGAGAAATAGCTTTGCCACATTGTATTATTGAACATTCCGCTTCGACTGCCGACATCACAACTGATGCCGCCTTAGTGTCGACGGTGCATCAAGCTGCTATCGACGCTTTACTGTTTGATCCTGGTCATATTAAAACCCGCAGCATTGCTTACCCAACATTTCAGTTGGGTGATAATCACAGCCACTTTATACATGTCACCGTCAGGCTTCATCGGGGACGAACAGAAGAACAGAAAAAACGCTTAACGAATCTGATTGTAGAACGTCTCTGTACTACCTTGCCTTTGGCCGATATCACCATTACCGCAGAAACGGTTGAGATTGATACTCCAGCCTATGCAAAAGCAACACTGGTATAAATATCAATATCACTGCTTAAGTTACGTTTAAGTAATTCATAGAACAATAACGCTGTCGACCTATTGATAATAGGTCACTCATCGAAATAGAGGCTTCAACTCTAATAGATTTAAAACAGTGAGGCAGCAGTGAAAACAGAACATCATGAGATTGTAAGCAAGGTACCGGAAGTCACCCTGATATTTTGGATAATCAAGATATTTGCGACCACCGTGGGTGAAACAGCTGGCGATTTAGTTTCAATGGCAATGAATATTGGCTATCTCATCAGTAGCATCATTTTTGCTGTTATTTTTCTTACTGTAGTGTCGCTGCAAATCAATGCCCGAACATTTAACGTATTCATCTACTGGGCCACCATTATTGCAACCACTACATTGGGTACAACCATTGCTGACTTTACCGATCGTTCTTTAGGGATTGGTTATGCCGGTGGTTCTACACTGTTGTTAGTATTATTGATGTTATCGTTATTTATCTGGCGCAACAGTGTAGGCTCAGTTTCCATTCAGCAGATACGTTCGCCCAAAGCCGAAATGTTTTACTGGATTACCATTTTATTCTCACAAACATTAGGAACCGCTTTGGGTGATTGGGTTGCAGATACTGAAGGACTGGGTTACGCAACTAGCGCGTTGTTATTTAGCGCAGTGCTTATCAGCATTGCCATTGTCTATTTCACTACCGCTGTTTCACACACTGTTTTGTTCTGGGCGGCATTTATTTTCACCCGACCATTAGGTGCGGTAGTGGGTGATTTTCTTGATAAACCCGTGGCTGAAGGTGGTCTGGCATTGAGTCATTTGGGGATAACCAGCTTATTGCTGACGCTGATGTTAATTCTGATATTCAGTTTTAAACAGCGGGCGGCTAGACTATCGCATTGACTGTTCAGCGATGTATCCCCCCTGTTTGAAAATGGATAGACTTCATTGATAAAGATATTTTGGCTGGATGTGTGACATGGATGTTAATCTTAGGCTATGCAACAACACTCATGTATCATTATTTAATCAGCATTGACCCTACTCTTAACAAGATCATTTCAGCTAAACAATAAGCGTGTTATATGAATCAACAACCCAATAACCCATTACATGGCATTACGCTTGAAACGATTGTTACCGAACTGGTCGATCATTTCGGCTGGGATGGCTTTGCTCAGCGTATCAACTTGAACTGTTTCAAGAACGATCCCTCTGTTAAATCCTCGTTGAAATTTCTGCGTAGAACAGACTGGGCCAGAAAAAAAGTCGAGCAACTTTACATCAATACATTCAGCCGCTAGCACGATGCCACATTGGATATATTTAGCTATCGCTATTGTTGCCGAGGTCATTGCAACCTCAGCCCTGAAAGCAAGCCATGAATTTACCCGACTTATTCCCACGATAATTGTCGTTACCGGCTATCTGACCGCTTTTTACTTTCTGACTCTTTCACTGAGAGTCATTCCTGTTGGTGTTGCCTATGCCATCTGGGCTGGGCTTGGAATTGTGCTTATCGCCATCATCTCATGGATACTTTACGGGCAAAAACTCGATTTGCCTGCCCTGGTTGGCATGGGCTTAATTATCTCAGGCGTACTGGTGATCAACCTCTTTTCCAAAACCGGTGGGCATTAACCACACTCTTGTTTATTAGAGAAACATACCACCGGAAGCTTCAATTCGCTGACCGTTAACCCATGCACTATCGTCACTAATCAGCATTGCCACCGCCTTAGCAATATCATCTGGCAAGCCGACTCTGCCTAAAGCAGTCTGATTAGCGATACTGCGATTCAGCTCAGCATTATCTCGTACAATGCCGCCACCAAAATCAGTTTCAATGGCTCCCGGTGCCAGTGTATTGACTCTAATCTGCTTTGTACCGAGTTCCTTTGCCAAATAACGTGTTAATACTTCAACACCACCTTTCATCATAGCGTAAGCGGCATAGCCAGGCAGACTGAAACGCGCTAAACCTGATGAGATATGAATAATCTGACCTTGAGGCGCGATCATCGCTAACAACGATTGGGTAAGAAAAAACGGTGCTTTCAAGTGAATGTTCATCAAGGTATCAAAATCAGACTCGGTGGTATCTTCAAAAGACTTATGTATGCCAATCCCCGCATTATGAATAATGACATCCAGCTGGTTGGATTCAAACGCCGTTCCAAGTTGAGTATTAACAGCATCGGCAAAGCTTTTAAAAGTAGACGCTTGACTGACATCCAATGCTATCGCTGTTGCAGCCCGCCCTTTTTCCTGAATGGCGTTTACCACTTCCTCAGCTGCAGCCTTATTTTTGTTGTAGGTAATAATCACGTCACAGCCTTTGTCTGCTATATAAAGCGCAGTTTCGCGTCCCAGCCCTCGACTACCACCTGTAACCAATACTAGTTTTTTCATCTTAATTATCTCTTCTGGTGAATTCACTGAAATCATAAAGACCAATTAATTCATGATAAACAGACAAAAACCGATATCATTGTTTGGATATAACAAACAATAGATAAGGCAAGTATGGATAAACTGGAAAACATGAAACGGTTTGTTACTGTCGTACAAACAGGCAGCTTTACCCGTGCTGCAGATGTGCTTGGTTTGCCTAAATCCAGCGTCTCCGAAGCCGTTAAGTCACTTGAGCAACAGATTAAAACCAGACTTTTACAACGAAGTACCCGCCAGATTCATCTCACCCATGATGGCGAAATTTATCTTGAAAAATGTCTATCCATTCTTGAGCAAGTAGACATGCTCGACACGCATTTCTTACATCCCTCACAGCTATCTGGCACATTACATATCGATATGCCTAGTCGCTTTGCCGCCAATATTATTCTGCCAAACCTACATGACTGGTATGACAGTTATCCAAATATCAATATCAAACTCAGCTGCCATGACCAACGCACAGATTTAATTAAAGACGGTATTGATTGCGTTATTCGTGCCGGCCAACTCGAAGATAGCAGCTTAATTGCACGGCCATTACTCATGTTATCAACGATTAATTGTGTCAGTTCGAACTATGCAGATAAATATGGCGTACCCATGTCTCTTGATGATCTACATCACCATGTATTAATTGATTACGCGCAAAATCTGCAAACACAAACACCCGTATTTGAGTATGTAAAAGAGGAAGTTGTCCATCATTTACCAATGACAAGCAAACTCCAGGTTAACAGTACAGATGCCTATTTATTCTCCTGCTTATCTGGTCTGGGACTCGCTCAGATTCCAGACTTAAGTGCCCGAAGCTATATAGAAAGTGGTGAGTTGATCGAAGTATTGCCAGACTTAAAAGCACCTGCTATTCCAATTTCCATCATATATCCATCGCGCAGACAAATCCCTAAACGACTGAGCTTATTTATGGATTGGTTGGAAGCCCAGACCAAAAAGGTTCGGCCAGATTAATCCAAACAAGGTCTCAAAGTAATTAGGCCACAACAAAATAGACAGCATATTTTTTCTGTGCTAAAACCATTTTAAACGTAGGTATTTAGCATAGCTTGCTGAAGCCATTTAACTATACGTTTACTCTGTGGTTTAAGCAGAAAAAGGATACTTCCGTTTGGACGCCAAAGCAGCCGCTGAAAGACCGGTTAAACAAGATGAGAAAACGGCACTACAAGCCGAAATCATCAACATGTTGTTCGCTAGCAACCTCAAATCCTTTATCGTTGCTAGCCTTGTTGCTATCACATTGGCTTATGTGGAATACGATCAAGTCAACAACATCATATTATTTGGTTGGTGCGTCATTTTTTGCTTCGTTTATGGCCTTCGCTTCTGTACCACGCTGTATTTTCAACGACACTCAGCTAATTACCCCACAGATTATTGGTTAAATATATTCCGGTTATCAACTCTAGCGTGTGGAATGGCATGGGGATTTGCTGGGTATTACTTTCTTTCAGAAACTAATGAAGTCGCTCATAAAGCTTTCATTACGCTCGTTATTGTCGGCGTAACAGGGGGTGCGATGGTGGTATATGCAGTAGATGCCATTACATCAAAATTATTCTCTGGCAGTATCTACCTGCTATCTTTGCCCGGCTTTTTTACCAACGAGACAGAACTGTCACTGGCAATGGCCATTCTGTTAGCCGTTTATATTGTCTATATTTCAATAGCATCGACTAATTTAGGTAAAAAGCTTCATGAAAACATCTTGCTACATCATGCTGCTATCAAACAACAGGAAGAAATCGAGAAATTATCTCAACATCAACGTATCCATTTAGACCATACCCCGATGGGCGTGATTGAATGGGATCTCAATCTATGCGTTGTTTCATGGAATGCGGCCGCGCAGGAGATTTTTGGCTATAGTCAAGATGAAGCACTGCATCAACATGCCAGTTTTATTTTGCCATTAGATATTCAACATCAAGTGCTTCAAAAAATGCACAAACTCATTTCAGAAGGCAATTCGACACATTGTCAAAATGAAAACCTGACCAAAGAGCATGAGATTATTTACTGTGAGTGGACCTATACCGCTTTACGTGACAGTGAGAATCAAGTCGTAGGTTTAGCCACGCTAGTGCAGAACAAAACGGAATTCAAAAAAAATCAGGATGAAATCCAATACCTTGCTTATTACGATACATTAACTGACTTGCCTAACCGACGCTTACTAACAGACCGTGTCACACATGCGATACATTCAAGCAGTCGAAACAAATCTTATTGCGCTATTTTCTTTATCGACTTGGATAACTTTAAAAATATTAATGACTTACACGGCCATTCTGCTGGTGACATGTTGCTAAAATCGGTATCAACACGACTTAAAACACTGCTAAGAGAAGAAGATACTATTGCCCGCTTTGGTGGCGATGAATTCGTGATATTAGTCGAGAATATTGGTGAAACACTCGGCAAAAGCAAAAAAATAGCAGAATTAATCTCCAACAAAATCATCAATGGAATCAGTGATATATACAGTATTGGCAATGTTCAGTATCGGACTTCGTGCAGCATTGGCATTTGCAACTTTCTCGGCGATACTCTATCCGTTAATGAAATCTTTAAACGCGCTGATAATGCCATGTTTCAGGCTAAGTCAGATGGTCGTAGTTGTTTTCGCTTTTTTGATGAAAAACTGCAACCAAGTATTGAATTCAAAGCCAGCCTGGAAAATGACCTCCGCGATGCTATTTTTGATCGCGATATCATTCCCTACTTTCAGCCACAGGTGAATCATCGTCATGAATTGATCGGAGCAGAAATTTTACTGCGTTGGCAACATCCTAAACATGGCATGATTTCACCGGCAGAGTTTATTCCGATTGCTGAAGACTCTGACATTATTCACCGTATTGGTACTGAAGTATTGCAAAGCGCCTGTAAACAATTAGCGATTTGGCAGAATAATCCCGAGACAGCCCATTTAGTATTATCCGTTAACATCAGTGCACGACAGTTTATGCAAAAGAACTTTGTTGAAACTGTCTTATCAAGCATTGAGACATATCACTGTTCTGGCTCGCGTTTGCGGCTGGAAATAACTGAGAGCCTGATGTTAAAAAATATCAATGAACTGGCCACAAAGATTGAAAAATTACGGTCTTATGGCATCACTTTATCGCTGGATGACTTTGGCACGGGCTACTCTTCTCTATCCATACTACGTAGCTTTCCACTCGATGAAATCAAGATCGATAAAAGTTTTGTCGATCACATGCTGGAAAATGCAAATGATGCTCATATCATTCGTACAGTCATTAATATGAGCAATCATATGGGCATGACAGTGATTGCTGAAGGTGTAGAAACTGAAGCTCAGGAAGCCTTCCTGGCTGAAAACGGCTGTTTGAATTATCAAGGTTATTTATTTGGCAAACCTATGCCTTTAGAAGACTTTAGCGATTACATCAAAAAGCCCCTACCTCTTCATTAAGCCACTGCCTTTATCACATTCGATTAAGTAGTGATTTGAGGCTATAATTCTTTCCTTGCGATCGTAGTCCGTCACACTTCACTCAATTGCTGCTCACTACTGCTGTAATCACTTTTTAGCTATATAAATCCCTTATCTATGAAATCAATCTTAAAATTATTAACTTTATTATTTATCGTTATCCCTATTCAATCTTCTGTCTTTGCCGCTGATAGTGCCTCCGGCTGGCAAGACGAGGTAACACAGCTAGAAACGGTTTATGGTGGACGTATTGGTGTATCGGCATGGAATGCAAATGATGGTCAACAACTTCACTACCGTGAAAATGAACGGTTTGCCATGTGCAGTACCTTCAAATTATTACTCGTCGCTAATGTGTTACAGCGTATTGACCAAAAGCAAGAAAAGCTTGATCGATTAATAAGTTATGATAAATCTGAGATTCTTGAATATGCACCAGTGACATCACAATATCTTGATAAAGGATCAATGACGGTAGCAGACTTGAGTAAAGCCGCATTGCAATTAAGTGATAATACTGCTGCCAATTTACTGCTTAATACCTTGGGTGGTCCACAAGGACTAACTGATTATCTCCGTAGCTTAGGCGATAACACCACTCGCTTAGATAGAATTGAGCCAAATCTGAATAGTAATTTAGCTGAAGATCCTAGAGATACCACCACCCCCAAGGCGATGCTGTTAACCTTAAAAACCCTCTTACTTGGTGACACTTTATCTGAAGCATCCAAACAACGTCTGATTCATTGGTTAATTGGCAACCAAACAGGAGATGACAAACTACGTGCTGGTGTTCCCGCAACATGGCTTGTCGGTGATAAAACCGGATCAGGTGCTAATGGTGCCAATAATGATGTTGCTATTATCTGGCCGGAGGCTGGCCACCCCTATCTATTGATCGTGTATTACTCTGGCTCAGAACGCTCAAAAAATGAAAAAAATGCGGTAATCGCAAAAATCAGCCAATCGGTAAGCAAAGTGTTTTACCCTGAGTAAACGCGATGCAAAATATATCTATTAATCAGATGATGTATTGATTACCCCCCAAACGTTTTGCTTCATACATAGCATGATCAGCATGCTGCAATAATGTTTTTTCGACATCACCATGCACGGGTAATAAAGCAATACCAATACTGCTAGACAAATGAATCTCACAGCCGCCAACGATAAATACCTTTGCCATCGTCTGCCTTATTTTTTCTGCAATAGATTTTGCATCTTGCTCATGACTTATCGTTTCAAGTAATACGACAAATTCATCACCACCGAAGCGGGCTACCGTATCAGAACTTCGAACACACGACTGTATTCGTTCGGCAGCTTGTTGTAATAAGGCATCCCCGACATCATGGCCAAAATTATCATTCGCCTGCTTAAAGTTGTCCAAATCAAGATAAAACAAAGCCAATTCAGTTTTTTGTCTTAGCGCCCTTGCGATGGCAAGCTGCATGCGGTCATGGAACAACTCACGATTTGCCAGGCCGGTTAAATGATCATACATCGCCAGAAAGCGTAAACGGTCATGCAGTTGTTTCCGTGTAATTGCAGCAGCAACTTGCGTTGAAATATATTCAAGTAAATGTTGGCTATCTTCGGTATTGATATGCTGAGCCTCAACTCTGGCAATCAGACTACCTATAACACGTTCTGCTGTGCACAGTGGTACCTTGATCCAACCATTATCAGTATCGAAGCATACCTTTCTTGAATCAATCCATGATGTCAGGTTCTGGCTGAGATGCGCATGCAGCAATTCTCCATCGACATCACTACTAGTATAAGCAAACGTCAAAAGTTGAGTTTGCTGGTCATACAATGCAATAACAAAATCACTGATCGGTAATAATGTCTCCATGATTTGATGAATACGCTTATACAATGATGACAAACTTTCTTCATGATGTGCTGCTTCAGAGATCGCATACATAGCAGACTGAATCGCTTCAGCGCGTTTATGCCGGGATATATCTCTGGCAACGGCTATACGAAAAGCCTCATTGCTCGCCCACTTAGCTGACCACAGTAAATAAACAATCTGTCCATCTTTACGTATATAGCGGTTCTCAAAGTCTGTTTTTTCCAGGCCATTCATAATGTCGTCAACGGCATTTAGCGTGGCTTCACGATCATCAGGATGAACCATTTCCAGCATTTGTTTACCCAATAACTCCTCCCGTGAATAACCGAATATGCGTTCAGCACCAGCACTGAGGAAAAGGAAATGGCCTTCTTTATCAACGATACAGATCGCATCAAGTAACATATCAATGTAGTGACTTAATGATTCAAGTTTTTTCTGATCTAGTAAATAATTTGGATCTGACGACATAGGGTGTCCAACAACAAAAAGCTATAACCTAATTAAATTGAATACGACATGGTACGAATAGACAAACTAAGACCATGGGCTTAACCTACTATTTTAGTATCACCTGACGAATTAGACTTTTCCTGTTCGTAGTTAATGGCCCGAATAGGATAAGGAATAGTAATACCCTCTTCTTTAAAACGTTGATGCAAAGCTTTGATAAATTCAGATTTAATAAAAAATCGATTAAAGTATTCTTGTGCTCTTAACATCACCGTGAAGTTTATACTCGAACTATCAAAGGTATGAAAAATAACAAACGTCTGATAATCAGGCACGCCCCATTTGTGGGTTCTCAGAATATCACGGGCTACTTCCAGTGTTACCCTTTCAACATGTTCCAAATCGGAATCATAATGTACCCCGACCTCAACAGGGACTGACAGTTGTTTCTCTGGATAGTAATAATTAATAATCTTCGATTGAGATAAAACACTGTTCGGAATGATGATAAAGTTATTTGGCAACATTCTGATCCACGTTGTACGCCAGCCGATTTTATCTACAAATCCCTGTTCACCAGACTCGAGTTCAATAAAATCGCCAACACGAATGGGTTTATCTATGACTAACTGTACACCTGAAAAAAAGTTGGTTAATGTTGGCTGTAGCGCTAAAGCCACGGCGAGTGAAGTGATACCCAGTGACGCTATGACAGGTGTAATCGCGATCCCCATGGTGCCCAGAATGATTAAAACGCCCAGCCCGAGGATGAGTGCACGAGTAACGCCCTGCATAATTGAACTGCTGCTTTTCAGCGTAGACGATTTCTCGGCATAGTGTCCGACCGTACCCGTCAGAAAACCATCGATGAACAAAACCAGTGCAGCGACGATCAATAGTCGTGCGGTGGAATTAAACATACTAAAGTCTGCTTCTACATCGAAATAGACGACAACATGTTCAGATAGTTTTATGGTTAATGCCAGCAAACACAGTGTCAGTGGAAAGCTGATGACTTTGACCAACAGCTTATCGTAATAAAAGCTGGTTCTTGCCGTGACTTTTCCAACTCTGAGCAAAATAAACTTTTTCACTACTAACAGAAGAATAAATAAGCTGATGACGACCGCCATGGCTACCGACCACTCAGGCAAGGATGAGAAAAACTGATCAAGTTTGTTCATGCTGATTCCTCAATAAACCTAGCTATTTCATGCAGATGTCATGCCTGAGCCAATGCATCATTTCTAACGAATATAAAAAAACCGGCAATGCCGGTTTTTTTAGAGATAATGCCAATGCAAAATTACATTGATTCAGCTTCTTTAATCGCTTTCTTGACGATACGACCAACACCGCCTGAAACATCTTGTGCTTTGATAGCTTCTAGGTTAACTGGATTACCTACGATTACCGCTCCACCCATACCAGCACCAATATGAGGTGTGCATTTGTAGATGTAAACACCTTCTTTATCAAAAGTATGAGTCACATCCTGGCTCATCTCTGATTTGAACAGCTCAGCACCCTCAGGAACCAGGCCTTCTATCATTTCCACATTATGGGTACTCATATTAGTCCAGCTGACACTATCACCAGGCGCAATCTTAACGACCAGAGGACTGAATTTTAACCCTTGCGTCGTGACAGTATGTTCTGCAGCAAACACATTCATTGTCATCAACACAGTTGAAGCAGCAACACCTATTACAGCAGTTTTCAACATTTTCATAACTTCTCCTTTTTGTTTACCAAATTATTTCAACAATTCGGGCGTGAAAATCATGCGAATTTTATAGTGACAAAAAAATCATCCGATATTCTTAAACGATGATTATATTTGAACACTTTCTACACGATTTCTTCCTAATTGTTTGGCTTTGTATAACGCCTTATCAGCTTCGCTTAGCAACTGCTCCGAATGGAGGCTGTGAAGAGAAAGATTCGCAACCCCAATGGAGATCGTAATGTGACCGAGATATTCGCCATTAAACTCAATACTTTTCTTTGCTATGGTATTTCTTAACGCTTCGGCTTTGTCTACCGCATTAGCTAATGTCGCATTTGGCATAATCACCACAAATTCTTCACCACCATAACGACAAGGAATATCTGTCTCCCGGAAAAACTCATGCATCAAATGAGCAAGTGTTTTGAGCACATAATCTCCCGCTTCATGACCGTATTCATCATTAAAGCGTTTAAAATGATCAATATCACAAATTAATAGTGACAAAGTCTGTTGCTGACGGTTCGATAGCTGCGTCTCACGATAAAGAGCATCGTCGAAATAACGACGATTGCGTAAGCCGGTTAATGCATCTTCAAAGGAAAATCGTTGTAGTTCCTCTCTAAGTTTAATACTGCTGAGTGTGACACCCAGCCTTAATTTTACCCGGCTAATCAAGTCATCCAGATTCTCACGAGGTATTAATAATTTTGAGCTGGAATTAGCCAGTAAAATGTGGACGAAGACACTATACGAGCCATCGACTTCCTGCAGCTCGATTTGTGCAAGTACTGAATCAAACGGCTGATTTTCAATCGATGCTGCCACTTTTATTTCAACAGGCAAGAAAACTTCAGGTAATTTACGCACCAGAATTTTTCTTGCTTCGTTGAGATCGTGACATCCTTGTAAACGGCTGTTTAATTCTTCTAACTTAGCACCAAGCATATTAAGTCTGTGTAGTTGCTCTGCTCTTTCCTGTTCAGCTTCAGCATAAGCATGAAGAGTGGCAGTCCGTTCAGACACCTTTATTTCCAGGTGCTCGTTGAGTTCTTTTAATGCTTTTTGTACATGAGAATAGTGCCGAAGTGAAATCAGCATTAATACCAAAGCAAAAATCAAAGCCGCTATTGAAATATCCAGATTAATCCAGGGTAGAACACTATTGGCAATTCCCATATCCAGTAACAGAAAAATGCCATACACCGTGAATGACAGCATCACAAATTGCTGATCTGATCCTGGTGAAGGTCGCATGCTTAGCCCCAAGCCAATAATAAGAATAATTGAAATTGCGAATAAAGCATCAAAAACAGGAAAGGTCGGCGCCAGTTCTATTACACCTAGCATTGATAATATGATAGCAATGACTAGATAACTGGCATGAAAGTAAGCAATTTTTCTCAGCCAATTTTTTTGCCAAGCTGATGACCATGAAGATAACAATAAACAGATAAAAACTGGCAGTGCATAATAGGAAATCGCCAGAAGATAGACGCGAAATAAAGGATAATTAAAAACAAACTGCACAGCATGATTTTCGGAAAGCAGCATCAGCGCCGAAGTCAGGGAAAATGCAGACAAATAAAGGAAATGACGGTCATTTTTCTGCATCATCGAAAAGGCCAAGGTGATGATAGTGACAAACAATGAAAATAACGCCACCAGAACTTCAAAATACGCATTTTTCAAGACATAAAACAGTAAGCTTGATTGTTCAAATAGCTTCACTTCACCCCATAAACCAATATCACGATAGTTAGAATACACCCTGAAATATATGGTTTTACCAGCATAATCTGTTGGCAAACTTATCGAATGCCATGGCCAGCCATAAAATGTTTTTTTATCTTTTTGATCAAAATCACCGAATTGATAGATTTTCTTATTGTCCAGATAAACTTCAGCCATTAAGTCAATACTGGTTATATATAACACTGGATGCAGGTACTGATGCCCGGAATCTGGCAATTTAGCTTTAAACCAAACTGTATTATGCTCATTCCGGTTTGGTGGTTTGACAGGAGAATTGATATTTTTCCAGTCTGCACTAACATTTTGCGGCGCGGATATCCATTGTGGCAATCCATTAACAAAGGGGGAATCGCCCCATCGATATTGCCAGTCTGAGACGTCTTCACTTTCATATTCATGCATAGCAAAGGCGGGAGACAATAGAGTTAACAGTAATAACAGCAAGATATATCGGGTCATACTCACATTACGATAATGTGTAATTAAATCCTTTATCACTCCAATCACTCACTGTCTAACTAAAGAAAAAACTCAAACAGCTAGACTTCCTTTCCAGCTCGATGCAGATAGGGTCAATCCTCGACCTGATATTTAAAGATCGTACTAATCCTTTTACGGCAGTATACAAAGTAACTTAAATCAGTTTTTCTAACTCTGCTTAGGACGTCTCAGGTCCACTTATATTGTTTGTGAAAAGAAAAGTTCTCATAAAAGAATAATAAAAACAATAAAAATTGAAACAGCACAACAAGCTTTCTCCAACTTGCCATAGCTGAGCGCCAGCCCTCTGTGAACTATATTAAAGAAAACAATAGATATGCCAATAAGATAGGTAAACTTGATACCTTCTGGGGAGGCGAAAATGATGAGCGTAGCGATTAACTTAATGAACTCACTTAGCTACCCCAAAAAAATGACGCTTATCACCAGTGTGTTGCTCATTCCTATTCTAGTTAGCTTTTTTCTGCTGATTTATCATCTCAATAAGGTTGTCAATGAAAGTCATCATGAGCAAAAAGGGCTGGAATATCTAAAAGCATTGAAGCCTTTTTATCAGCAACTTCCCCAACATCGGGGAATGACTAATGCATACCTCAATGGTGCTGCAGAATTTAAAGAAAAAATCCTCAGCAAACGTCTGGATATCCAACAAAGCATCGAAAAAATTGACGTTATAGATCAGCAATACGGTTCAGAATTTCAAACCTCATCCTTATTGAATGAAATCAAGCAGGACTGGTTACTCCTATCTAATGAAGATAGTGGGACAGAATCAAATGCTATTTTTACAGCACACACTCAACTGATCACAAAAATACGACGCTTGATGAATGTTGTTAACCATAATTCCGGGCTGATTGTGGATCCTGAGCTTGAAACCACATTCATCATTGAAACCATTGTCAGTTATATTCCCCTGCTTGCTGAGAATATTGGCCAAACACGAGGATTAGCCTCTGGTATCGTAGCTAATAATGAAATCACCACAGAACAACGTATCAAACTCACAGCAGCACTCAGCAAAGTTCAAAATGAAGCTGACAACACTCAGCAAGCGATAACACATATCATTGAACACAATCCCAAGCTGAAAGAATCGATAGGAAAACTGGAACAGGATCGAGAAAACATTCTTGCACAGTTTATTCATATCATTCAGCAAGATATTCTGGAGACTAACAGCATTAAAGCTGATGCCGACTCTATTTTTAATCTGGGTAGTCAGGCTATTTCAGCAAACTATGTGATGTATGACTATTTGGCTGATACTTTAACCACATTACTTGATGAACGCTTATCGAGCCTGCAATTTGAGAAAAACCTAGTCATCACTATTATCGTAATTGCACTTGTAGTAGCGCTTTATCTGTTTATTGGTTTTTATCAGGCGACAGTGAATATGATCAGGCATATTACTCAGGCCTCTCAGCGTATTGCTATGGGTGATCTCACCATACAAATTGATAGCCCTGCTAAAGATGAAACTGCGGATATATTTAAAGCGCTCAATGACATGACACATAATTTAAATAATATCGTCAATCAATTAAGGCTCAACGCAAATGAGTTAGCTGCCGCTTCTGAAGAGTTATCAGCAAATACCCTTCAGTCGAAGTCTAACTCGCAGGAACAGCAAAACCAGTCTGAACAAATCGCCACAGCAATGAATGAAATGTCCAGCACGATTAGAGAAATCGCTCAGAATGCTGAATTATTAGCAGAAGAAGTCCGTACAGCGAATAATGAATCACAGTCAGGGCAAGCGGTCATCTCTGAAACCGTGAAATCCATTCATTCTCTCACTGAAGATGTCGGTAGAGCTGCTATGACCATTGCTGAACTGAGTCAGAGTAGCGAGCAGATTGGCTCGGTATTAACCGTGATTAAAGGGGTTGCGGAACAAACTAATTTACTGGCTTTGAATGCAGCTATTGAAGCAGCCAGAGCCGGTGATCATGGGCGCGGTTTTGCTGTTGTTGCCGATGAAGTTCGCTCCCTCGCCAACAGAACACAAGAGTCTGCTGAGCAGATTCAAGTCATGGTGGATAACTTGCAGCAAAAAACCAAACAAGCGGTGCTGGTAATGGATAAAGAAAAATCCAACGCCGCTGGCATGGTCCAATACACTGAGTCGGCGACGCAGTCCATTTTGAATATTGTTAATTCCATGACTCAAATTTCTGACATGAGTACCCATGTTGCCAGTGCAGCCGAAGAACAAGGTTTAGTCTCAGAAGAAATCAATCGCAATATCACCCGCGTCTCAGATTTATCTGAAGACAATTTGCATGGCAGTGAACAAATTTCTATCGCTAGCCAAAACCTGGCAAGTCTGGCATCACAACTCAATACCATAGTGCAGCGATTTAAGGTTTAAAAGTTCCGGTAATAAAAAAGGGCCATCAGGCCCTTTTTTATTAGCATAGTGGATAATTTTAGTTAACCCAACATCTGGCATTCTGGAACAGTCTTGCCCATGGACCGTCCTTACCCCAGTCATCGGGATGCCAGGAGTGCTGAACTGTACGGGTGACGCGCTCAGGATGAGGCATCATAATCGTTACCCGACCATCATCTGTTGTCAGAGCAGTCACACCACCGACCGAACCATTCGGATTCATTGGATAACTTTCTGTTGCCTGACCATAATGATCGACATAACGCATGGCGACGATTGCCTGCTGTTCTGAACCTGTCTCACTGTAATCCACACGGCCTTCACCATGAGCAACGGCGATTGGCATGACTGAACCAGCCATACCTTTCAGAAGTACAGAAGGCGATTCAACAATTTCTACCAGAGAAAAACGTGCTTCAAACTGTTCAGATGTGTTGCGTGAGAAGCGAGGCCAGTGATCACTACCCGGAATTAGCTCCTTTAACTGCGATAACATCTGACAGCCATTACATACACCCAGTGCAAAGGTATCAGGACGATGGAAGAAATCTGTGAACTGTTGACGTGCACGATCGTTATGCAAAATAGTACTTGCCCAACCACGACCAGCACCAAGCACGTCACCATAAGAGAAACCACCACAGGCCACTAAACCAACAAAGTCCGTCAGTTCAATGCGTCCTTCCAGAACATCGCTCATATGTACATCAATCGCATTAAAACCAGCATGATCAAATGAGGCAGCCATTTCTACCTGACCATTAACCCCCTGCTCACGCAGAATGGCGACTTTTGGACGATGTCCACTAACGATAAGTGAACTGGCGATATTTTCAGCTGGGTTAAATGATGGCTTGGCAAATAAGCCCGGATCATTCTCATCCAATAAAGCATCAAACTCTTGTTTAGCACAGTCTGGGTTATCACGTAATGCCTGCATTTGATAGCTGGTTTCAGCCCAGAAGCGCTGCAATGTCACACGTGATTCATCAATCACCAGTTCTTTTTCAACATGAATACGAATCTGCTGTTGTTCTGTCACTTTACCGATAGCAAATGACATTGAGGTCAAATTGTAATCTTTAAGAATATTCATTACGTGGTTCAAATCAGCATGAGGCACTTGAATCACCGCACCTAATTCTTCAGTGAACAAGACTGACAGCGCATCTCCTAAACCATTGAGATGAATGTCCAGACCACAGTGACCAGCAAAAGCCATTTCAGCAAGCGTGACAGCAAGACCGCCGTCGCCTCTATCGTGGTACGCCAATAACAACGCTTCATTCTTCAGGCGTTGAATGGCATTAAAGAAGTTTTTCAAATGTACCGCATCATCAATATCAGGCGCTGTAGTGCCGACCTGACTGAATACCTGAGCAAGTGCAGAACCACCTAAACGGTTTTTATTTTGTCCCAAATCGATATAAATAAGATCTGTTTCACCTAGATCTGTTCGCAATTGTGGTGTGCTGGTTAGACTTGCATCAGTAACAGGTGCAAAGGCACTGATAATCAAAGATAAAGGTGATGTTACCGCTTTGGTTTCACCTTTTTCATCCCATACCGTTTTCATTGACAATGAATCTTTGCCAACCGGAATCGCAATACCTAACTCAGGGCACAATTCCATCCCAATCGCTTTAACTGTGTCATACAGCAGAGCATCTTCACCGGGGTGACCACAAGCGGCCATCCAGTTAGCAGACAGTTTAATGTCGCCTAATTTATCAATTTTTGCCGCTGCAATATTGGTAATCGCTTCACCTACCGCGATCCGACCAGATGCAGCCGCATTAATCAGAGCAATTGGCGCGCGCTCGCCCATCGACATGGCTTCACCTAACACATCGTGATGATCAGCCAATGTCACGGCACAATCAGCGACAGGGACTTGCCACGGGCCGACCATCTGGTCACGTGCAACCAGACCAGTCACACTTCTGTCACCAATGGTAATCAAGAAGTTTTTGCTGGCTACAGTAGGTAGTTTAAGTACACGCTCCAAAGCATCACGGGCAGAGACACCTGCAAAATCAAGCTCAGGATAGCTTTGTTTAACATGCTTCACTTCACGCAGCATTTTGGGCGGTTTACCCAATAACAGTGATAACGGCATATCAATCGGTGATGTTTCATTATCTGCATCACCCAGTAATAAATGTTCTTCTTCTGTTGTTTCCCCTACCACGGCCCAAGGGCAACGTTCACGCTCACAGATTGCTTTGAATTCATCTATACGATCAGGATGAACCCCAAGCACATAGCGTTCCTGAGATTCATTACACCAGATTTCCATCGGTGACATGCTGGGTTCATCATTTGGGATAACACGCAGTTCAAAACGGCCACCACGACCACTGTCATCGACGAGTTCAGGGAAAGCGTTGGACAGACCACCTGCACCGACATCGTGAATCGCAATAATCGGGTTTTGTTCACCCAGCGCCACACAGCGATCAATGACTTCCTGACAACGACGTTCCATTTCAGGATTGCCACGCTGTACAGAAGCAAAGTCGAGCCCTTCATCACTGGCACCAGAATTGACGGATGAAGCCGCACTACCGCCCAGTCCGATTAACATGGCTGGACCACCCAGTACAATTAATTGTACGCCCGGATCCATAATGCCTTTTTCAACATGCTGTGGACGGATAGAGCCCATTCCACCGGCCACCATAATCGGTTTATGGTACCCACGTACTTCAAACCCATTATCCGTCGGCACCTGCACTTCATAAGTACGGAAGTAACCGCACAGATTTGGACGACCAAACTCATTATTAAATGCGGCTCCCCCCAAAGGACCATCGATCATGATTTCACGGGCAGAGGCCATACGAGCCGGTTTACCGTAAGGTGTTTCCCAGGGTTGTTCAAAGCCAGGAATTTCCAGATTGGAAACAGAAAACCCGGTTAAGCCTGCTTTCGGTTTTGAACCACGTCCTGTTGCACCTTCATCACGAATCTCACCACCTGCACCAGTGGATGCTCCAGGGAATGGAGAGATGGCCGTAGGATGGTTATGTGTTTCCACTTTCATCAGGATGTGCTGAACTTCACCTTCATAATGATAATGGCCAGTAGCCATATCCACCTGAAAACGGTGACTTCTTGGGCCTTCAATTACAGAGGAGTTGTCACTGTAGGCTTTCACAACGCCTTCCGGATGAAGGTCATGGGTGTTGCGGATCATATTGAATAAGGTATGAGGCTGTGTCTCGCCATCAATGATCCAGTCAGCACGGAAAATTTTATGACGACAATGCTCTGAGTTCGCCTGAGCAAACATCATTAATTCAATATCGTTGGGATTACGATCTAATAATGTGAAATTTTCAAAAAGATAATCAATTTCGTCTTCGGCTAAAGCCAGGCCCATTTGCTGATTAGCCAGTACTAATGCCTCGCGACCACCGTTTAGAATATCGACACTGACTAATGACCGTGACTCGCCATGCATAAATAAACGATCGGTTTCATCCACGCTTTCAAATACCGTTTCGATCATACGGTCATGTAAGAAGCTAGCAACCCGATTTTTCTGGTGTTGACTGAGTGTTTCAGAGGATTCAACAAAAAAAGCAACGCCCCGCTCAACACGTTCAACATTTTTCACACCACTGTTAATGGTGATATCGGTGGCTTTGCTTGACCAGGGTGAAATAGTGCCGGGTCTTGGTGTCACCAGGAAAAAGCTTTCATTGTCTTTTGCTTCGCTTTCGCGCGCTTCTGCTTCAAGCAGGGTTTCAAGAATCTGATGCTCCGCCGAAGGCAAAATACATTCATCATCAATTTCAATAAAATAACGAAACTCAGTTCTAACAGCCGTGACAACAGGCACTTCAGCCTGAATGCTGTTTAGTAATTTCTCCAGACGGAAAGCAGAAAAAGCCGGGCGGCCAATCAATTGCAGCATGCGGATCCCAATTCAAGATAAACTAAAGCGATAATGATACTTTATGTAAGGTTTAACGCCCAAATAAAATCCGCTGGAAATCATAATGAATGTAGCTGTTCACAATCGACCGGGGCCAATTCGTCAATTAATGGCGATGGTATACGACTTCTTACTTTTACTATCCGCCTTATTATTCGCCGCTATTATTCCGGTTGCGCTAAATGGTGGTGAAGCCATTACACCGGGCAATGTGTTTTTTTTATTATATTTACTGTCAGTGTGTTTTTTATTCTATGGCTGGTTCTGGACTCATGGAGGACAAACCCTCGGTATGCGAGCATGGAAAATAAAACTTATTAGCTTAACTACACCGTCAATCTCTTGGAAACAGGCAGCCATACGTTTTAGTTTAGGCGTTATATCCTGGCTCTGTCTGGGCTTGGGATTCTGGTGGCAATGGCTAAGTAAAGATAAACAAAGCTGGTATAACCAAATAGCAAAAACCTCTCTTATTTTTGTCAAGGAATAAGCCGAACAACATAAAGTTGTTTTTAGCATGGCTTTTTTTTGTATTCATGCCTAGAATTGGGTTCAACACAGCTTAAGGAACAAGGCTGATGACATGGATAAGCATCAGAATCCTCATCACTTTATTGTTTCTGGTATCGCAAGATCTACCAGCTCAAAATGTTATTGCCAACGTTCAGGTTGAAACCAAGCAATTAAGCAAAACCACTGCTCGTTCGATCTTTGCCATGCGAGTTCATCAATGGTCTGATGGCACACCAATCAAAGTCTTCGTTCTTCAAGATCAGAACCCTACGCATAATGAGTTTTGTAAGTCTATATTGGGCATGTTTCCATACCAGCTCAGACGAATTTGGGACCGGCAGGTTTTTTCTGGAACAGGCGCTGCTCCCGTAGTCGTTAACTCCGAACAGGAAATGCTTAATGCTGTTGCCAGTACGGAAGGGGCAATTGGCTATATCAGTTTGGACAACGCTGATACACACGAAGGTATTCAAATGATTAAGGTGGACTTATGAGAGTAATACTACTATCCATCTTTCTCAGCATTTCGACAGCTGCGATTGCCGATGATGATACACCTTGGTTTGAACGGATCGTGTTACACGGTTTTGCATCTCAAGGTTACATACATACAACTGACAATCATTTTTTTGGTCCGAGTGATGATGGTAGTTTTGAATTCACTGAAGTTGGTATCAATGGCAGCTTGAGTCTCAATCCCAAACTCAGGCTATCTGCCCAACTATTGTCCAGACAAGCAGGTAGATTTGATAACGGCTCGCCACGACTTGATTATGGCTTAATTGATATTTCCCTGTATTCCTCTACCAGCTACTCTTCTGGACTCTACATCGGCAGAATCAAAAACGAAATTGGTTTGTATAACGAAACGCGGGACGTGGCTCATACAAGAAGCGCTATATTCCTACCTCAAGTGATTTATTTCGATAAAGTCAGAAACACCATTATGGCAGCCGATGGTGTGCACTTTTATAACAACCTTGATCTAGATAGCGGTACAGTCTTTATGGAAGTAGGCACAGGCTATACCCTGGCAGATAAAAATGTTGAATATGCCTATATGGGTGATGACTGGGCAGGCTCAATCCAAAACGATAAATTGGGTATCTTCGGAAAACTCCTTTATGAGCATAATGGCGGTCAATGGATATATTCAATCACTGGGACAAGAGTCACGCTCGATTTTGATGCTGGTGCGAGTGACCGCGTACCCTTTCCTATCGGTCCGGGAATGAATTCAGGCGAAATTGAAATCGATTATACCGTCCTCTCAGGTCAATATAACGGTGAGAAATGGCAGTTTACCAGTGAAGTTGCCTTTGAAAATGTTGATTATATTGATATCGGTGGTCCCGTATCACAGATGAATATTAATTCCATTGGTTATTACTTACAGGCAAATTACAATTTTACGCCTGCATGGCAAGCCTTCATCCGTTATGAAGAATTCCAGCTAAATAAACATGACTGGAACGGAAAAAAAGCAGCTAGACAAAACCGCATCAATAGTCAGCAACTGGCTGCAAATGGGATCAATCGAGCCCCCGTTCCAGCACATGAATATTATTCAAAGAGTTGGGTGTTAGGTGGACGCTGGCATATTTCACAAAACTTAATGCTTCGGACCGAGTATCACATTGTGGAGGGTGTAGCGACACTATCACCACGGGAAAACGATGTGACAGATACTAATAAAAGGTGGGATATGTTTGCTGTATCTCTGTCATATCGGTTTTAGTGCTACAGATGAATACTAGCAACCCATTTTTAAGTATTCGATGGAAAGCTGGTTTATTTTTCAGTTCTATTTTATTGGTTTTTCTGTTGATTTTTCATGTCATTATTTACTGGAACGTTCAGCAAAAATTTGTTTTTTTCGTTCTCAGTTACAGGAGCAATATCATCAACAGCTGCTCGGACAAATCACGACCACACGAGATCAGCTACAACGACTCGCTGAGTTGCTTATTTCGCCTGATACCACGCAACAAGCAGCATCAGGAAAACACAAAGATATTTTAGAGCGTATTCAGCGTTACCGCAGTGACCTTGAACTGAACTGGGATGTCTCCCAAGTACAATTGTTTGATAGTACTGGTCGAAACCTAGGTGGATGGGGTCCGCCCACACCAAAATTCATAAAATCAATTATTACACTCACCGCAGAAACTGAACTAGCTCAGAATCAACTCAACTGTGAAGTCAGTTGCAAACAATACCTCTTATTACCTATTCTGGCGGATAGCCCGACTAATCATGTCTTAGTGCTGGGCTATAATCTGACGCAATCATTGTTGGATTTTCGGGCACAAACGGGTGCCGATATTGCCATTATTTCTGATCAGTCCAACACACAGGAGTTACGTCAAGCTGATACATCGCTCTGGGAGCGTCATCTCAATGTACTCACCTCATTCAATAGCAATATCGCTTATTTAAGATATCTAGCAAAACATTATCGTTATCAAGACATTGATCACGATAAATTGATCTTACGCGATTCGAATTTACCGGTTGAATTTCAGTTTGTTAAGCTCAAACAAGTGAGCAATGTAGTACTGGTGATAATCGATAATATCGCTAATCAGCAACATGAGCTTAGCAGCCTTACTTATAGGACCATTGCCTGGTCACTTATTGGCTTAATCGCCATTGGTGGCAGTCTATTCTTACTATTATCAGCGCCACTGAGGCGATTATCAGCAGTCTCCAAAGCCCTGCCTCTTCTGGCCGAGAAAAAATACCTTCAAGTCAGAAATATGCTGAATCATACATTGCCAAGACGTTACATTGATGAGCTGAATATCCTTGAACAGTCTGCCATAGTACTTTCAGAACAACTGGAAGATCTGGAAAGCTCTGTTAACAAGCAGACAGATTCACTCAATAAGCGGACACAAGAGCTGATACAAGAAAGGGATTTTGTCAGTAATCTGATAGACACAGCCCAGTTAATCATTATTACATTGGATAAAAATCACTGTATCTCTAGCTTCAATGAACTTGCGACCCGCATCACCGGCAATCTAGCAAGTGACGTATTAAATCAGTCATTTGAACAATTTTTTCATCCCTCTGATTGGCAGAGGGTCCATCAATCACTTCAGCAACTGTCCAATCATGGTGAAAAGATAGTTCACATGGAATCCGATATTCTCTCAACTGATGGACAGAGCCATACTATCTCTTGGATACATTCTAATTTTCGCGTGCCCACCAATAATGCTGTGATTCTCTCAGTAGGCATCGATATAACAGAAAAAAAACAAAATGAGACGGAGTTACGCTGGCTTGCAACCCATGACCCATTAACTGAACTCTATAATCGAAAAAAACTGAAGAATCAGTTTGAACACATTCTTAAACAAACAATTTTCAATGACCAACAGGGTATTTTACTGGTGCTCGATTTAGATCATTTCAAAGATATCAATGACAGTTGTGGTCATAATATTGGTGACCAATTACTCAAGAATGTAGCAAGAGCCCTCACTGAGGTCAGTCGTGATAAAGATGTATTAGCGCGATTAGGCGGTGATGAATTTGCCATCATTTTGCCTGAAACTGATTTAAATACTGCTATTATTCTGTGTGAACAAATCAGTGCAAGATTACATACTCTGCACTTTGAATTTGAACAAGTTCGCTACAGCATTTCTTCCAGTATCGGCATCGTGCCTTTTCCACTCAATGAGTTCAATGTGGATCGCCTCTTAAGCAGTGCAGATTTGGCGATGTATCAAGCGAAGTCACATGGTAAAGACACATGGCGGCTGTTTACTCATGACGACATGCTAGGAAAACAACTCCAGGAACGTATGCGTTGGAAACAGAAAATAGAAGATGCATTGTCAGACGACCGTTTTATACTCTATTTCCAACCTATCATGCAGATTCAAACCCAAGCGGTGAGTCATTATGAAGTGCTGCTACGCATGCTAGATGAGGATGGTGAAATACACAGTCCAGGCATGTTTATTGAAATTGCTGAACAATCAGGCTTAATCCACCGAATCGATCACTATGTATTAGAAAAAGGCATTGCCAAACTAGCGGATCTGGAACAACAAGGCATAAACATCACTTTATCATTGAACTTATCTGCCCACGCAATGCTTGATGCTGATCTTATACCGCTCTTAAAACATCTTTTAGAACAATATAATGCCAGTCCAGATCATTTATTATTTGAATTGACAGAAACGGCAGCCGTCGCTGATATTAATCAAGCACGTGTATTGATGAATGAAATGCGTGATTTAGGTTGTCGATTCTCTATAGATGACTTCGGCTCTGGCTTTGCCTCGTTCCGTTATTTGCGAGAACTACCTGTTGATATGGTGAAAATTGATGGCATGTTTATCACCCATATCACAGAAAATAATGATGACAAGCTATTTGTGGAAGCCTTGGTTTCTGTAGCCAAAGGCATGGGAAAAAATACGGTGGCAGAGTTTGTTGAGAGTGCTGAGATTCTCGAAGTTTTGGCTGAACTTGGTGTCGATTATGCTCAGGGATATTACATTGGAAAGCCCCAGCCCACGTTACTTGATGGACCAATAACGTTCGTTCAGTGAGTCAGGCGTGTTATACCTATCAGCTTATTATTGTCGTCAAACTCAATGGAAAACAAACCATTCACGCCTCTGCTATCAACGAACTGACGAATATGTTCAGCAGGGAAACTTAATCTTTGTCCCGTTTCAGCAGTAACGATGACCGTTTTGGCCATGCCTTGATAATAACGAAGCGCTTGTTCAGGAGTAAGATGCATTCGAAAGCGTAATCGGGTCATTGCAGTTATCTTCTACACTAAATAGTCACCTAGTGCTTGTATCAGCTGTGACAACATCGCGTTTTTCGCCATCTCAGAATAAGGCTCGGCCTGTCCTATACCCCAGACCGGTTTTGGCCAAGTAGCATCCGTTTTAAAGCGAGCAATATGATGAATATGCAGTTGTTCAACCATGTTTCCCAAAGCTGCAATATTCATTTTATCGGCTGAAAATAAAACCGACATAGCCTTGCTCACAAAACTGGACTCGATCGACAAACGCTGCTGCTCTTGCTCAGTCAGCTGATAAATCTCAGCTTTATTTTCACGTTTCGGCACCAGTATCAACCATGGATAGCGCATATCGTTCATTAACAGTACTTCGCACAGTTCAAACTCGCCAATCCGGATAGTATCTTGTTTTAATTGTGGATGAAGCTCATACATTATTATGCTGCCAGATATTTTGTGACGATTTCATAAACATCGGCGGATAAGTCTTTTTGCGCAGCAATCTCTTCCAATGACGCTTTCATTAATTCTTGACGCTCAACATCATAACGACGCCATGAATTTAACGCGCCGAGCATTCTTGCTGCAACTTGAGGATTGAGCTTATCTAACACTAATATTTGCTCTGCCAGGAATCGATAGCCTGAACCATCTTTCGCGTGAAAATGGACAGGATTATTACGGCAAAACTGGCCAATTAACGCACGAACATTATTTGGATTTTTAATGTTAAATGCTTCATGTTTCATCAACGCTTTAACACGTAACAAGGTATCAGGGAGTTTCGATACCGCCTGCACTGATAACCATTTATCAACTACTTGACGATCATGTTTCCATTGCTCATAAAACGCACGTAATGCGTGTTCGCGTTCAGGTCCAGCCTGATCGACCATCAAACGTAAGCCGGCCAATAATTCTGTCATATTGTCAGTCACTTTCATCTGACGCAGACAGCGTTGCATTTGTAGCGGATCATCGGTGGCGGCCAAATAGGATAAACATAGATTTTTAAGACTACGTGCAGCCATATCTTCTGCGTTAAACTGATATTTTTTCTTTTTACTCAGACTTTCATAACGTGCATTGAATAATGGCTTCAGTGATATGGCAATCTGTCGCTTTGCAAACTCTCTAGCCTGATGAATGCCATCTACATCAGCTACAGGCATCTGTGCAGCCAAATAGTTTTCCGTTGGCAGAGTCAACATTTTTGCCACAAGTGCCGGATCTAACTGTTCGTCATTCAAGACAGCTTCAAGCTGTGACAGCAATAATGGTGACAAGGCTAATGTATTCTGTTTTTGAATATCATCAACAATTTCCAACAACACATTAATCATTAATTGCTGACCAGCATCCCAACGATTAAAGCTGTCGGTGTCATGGCCCATTAAGAAGGCTAATTGCTTATTCGTTAAGTCATACTTGAGTTTTACCGGAGCTGAAAACCCGCGTAACACTGATGCCACAGGCTCTTCAGAAACATGGATAAACTCAAACGTCTGCTCTGTTTCTGTTAATGACAAAACACGGGTATCACCGTCATAGGGTGTTGTTTCTTCCGCTAGCTGCATTGGCATATTATTACCATCACTATCCAGTAAGCCCACAGTAACAGGAATATGGAAATTTAACTTATTCTCTTGGCCTGGTGTAGCTGGACAGGATTGGTGGAGGGTAAGGCTGAAACGTTGTTGCACAGGATCGTAGTGTGTCATAACCGATAGCTCCGGCGTACCAGCTTGTTCATACCACCGTTTAAACTGACTTAAATCAACATTATTGGCGTCTTCAATCGCTTTGACAAAATCATCGGTGGTGACAGCTTGACCATCATGTCTATCAAAGTAAAGATCTGTTCCTTTTCTAAAACCTTCATCGCCAACCAATGTTTTAATCATACGGACGACTTCAGCGCCTTTCTCATAAATCGTCACCGTATAAAAGTTACTGATTTCAATATAGGAGTCTGGGCGAACTGGATGTGCCATTGGGCCAGCATCTTCAGCAAACTGCATACTACGCAGGCCATTCACATCGTCAATGCGCTGTACAGCAGCTGAGTTCAAATCAGCACTAAAACTCTGATCGCGCATCACAGTAAAGCCTTCTTTCAGACTTAACTGAAACCAATCACGGCAGGTAACCCGATTACCAGACCAGTTGTGAAAATATTCATGGGCAACAATGCTTTGGATGGTGTAAAAATCGTCATCGGTCGCTGTTTCGGGTGTGGCTAATACACAGGCAGCATTGAAGATATTCAAGCCTTTGTTTTCCATAGCCCCCATATTGAAGTCGTTAACAGCCACAATCATGAATACATCTAGATCATATTCACGGCCATAGACCTCTTCATCCCATTTCATTGATTGTTTTAACGACACTAATGCATGGTCACATTTATGTTTATTCTCAGGATCAACGTAGATACGTAATGTGACATCGCGACCATTCATCGTTGTGAAGTGATCTTGCTGGCAATATAAGTCACCAGCAACCAGCGCGAATAAATAACTCGGCTTGGGATGAGGATCATGCCAGCGCACCCAATGGCGACCATCATTAAACTGGCCCTGTTCTTCCAGGTTACCATTCGATAACATCACCGGCCACTGTTTTGCATCGGCAACAATCGTCACCGTAAATACCGTCATTACATCAGGACGATCAGGGTAATAGGTAATGCGTCTAAAACCTTCTGCCTCACATTGAGTACACAATAAGCGTCCCGAATGATATAAGCCTTCCAGGGCCGTGTTCTGATCGGGATGTATCTCGGTAATAATTTCTAATTCAAACTGTTCAGGCACATCTGCAATAGTCAGTGAGTTGCTGTTCACCTCATACTGACTATCAGAAAGTAATTTTCCATCCAATTTGATACTAATCAAATCCAGTGACTCACCATCGAGCACACACTCACCAGCAGATGATTCCGGGTTAAGCCGCATTTTTAACGTGCTGATAACCCTTGTTTTTGATTTATCCAAATCAAAATGAAGTAATGCCTCATCCACCAGATAACGGGGTACCTGATAGTTGGCTAATAAGGTCATTTTTGGTGACTGTTCCACGTTAGAAAGATCCATCATATTTCTCTATTAAAAGTCGTCTAGTGTTTTTACAGACCAGACTTCGTAGGCTGGGGTTTCATAAGGATGTGCAGAAATTAAGGCTTGCAATATAGGCTTTATCTTTTGGCTGGGACAAACGGTTTCTATCCGGAACTCAGGTACATATTCCACCTGACCTTGTTGGCCGATATAAGGTTGGCTTCCAGCTAGAGGACGAAACTGCCCCATTCCTTGCGATTCCCAGCAACAGGAATCATAACCATCATATTGTCCGGCTCCCGCAGCAAAAATTGCCTGTTTAACCACTTCTTTGTGAGATTCAGGGACAAAAAAAACCAGTTTTAATAATGTGTCCGCCATCAATTATCGAATACGCCATTTCTGTGCGAGACCATTGCCAAGCTCACTGTATACTGAGCGGCCATCAGGGCTAAAAGCCAGTGCTTGAATTACCACACCCGGTTTTAACACATCTTTACGTGGTGTTAACCAACAGCCCAAGGCTTGACCATTTTGTGCTCGCCAGACACAAATTTCACGATTTGGGTGACCCGTAGCAACATATTTACCATCAGGTGAATAAGCTATCGCCGTGGTCGTCGTTTTAAAAACTGGGAAGTCACCCCATATACCATCTACATCCACTGGTGAAGTGGTCAACACAGCGACTTGCTTACCACTTTTTACACTCCAGATACGAGTTTGAGCATTACCTGCAGAACTGATGACATTACCACCTCTCGGGTCAAACGAGACAAAACTCACATCATTCTTATGTTGCCAGATGCGTAATTGCTGACCAGTTTCCAGATTCCACATTCTTGCTGTGTGATCATCACCACCTGTCAGTCCATACTTACCATTGGGTGAAATATCCACTGTATTAATAAGCTGGTCAATCGGTGAGTTTACGGCTTTGCCATCGTGTTTAAAAATTTGCACCACACGATTTCTGATGACATCAAAATAAACAGCGGTTCTGTCCTGCAAAGCCAAAAGCAGATGATCACCTCTGGGCGATAAAGCAATGTCTTTAATAGTGACAGGAAACTCAAGCCGAATCATCGGCTCACCGTTTTCCATATTCCATAACACAATGACTTTAGACTCTACGGTGGCAGCGACTTTACTGTCATCAGAAAAAGCCACATCCGTGGTAGTACCGCTATCGTTTGGCGTATTTTGCCAAGTGTATTTCACCTTATTCGTTTCAAGGTCCCAAAGCTTGGCCGGTAAATCAATGTCTCCCACCAGAACATAACGACCATCTGGAGAGAAACTCGACGCATAACTGCCATTTTCACTGTGCTTCCAGGATTCTGTCGGTGTTCTTTCTTCTGTACAGGCTGACACTGAAAGCACTAACAGTGCAGCACTGAGGGTTCGTATTACATTCAGAGTAAAAAAAGACATCGGCATCAGGAACGAGGAAGGGTCACACCAGACTGGCCTTGATATTTACCACCGCGGTCGGCATACGATGTTTCACAGACTTCATCAGATTCGAAAAATAACATCTGCGCCACACCTTCATTAGCATAAATCTTGGCAGGCAATGGGGTTGTGTTAGAAAACTCTAACGTTACCTGCCCTTCCCACTCTGGTTCCAGCGGGGTGACATTCACAATGATGCCGCAGCGTGCATAAGTAGATTTACCCAAACATACGGTCAAAACATTACGCGGAATTTTGAAGGTTTCAACGGTTCTGGCCAGAGCAAATGAATTCGGTGGAATGATACAAACATCAGACGTCACATCTACAAAACTGCTTTCATCAAAGTTTTTAGGATCAACAATCGCTGAGTTGATATTGGTGAAAATTTTAAACTCGTTTGAACAACGAACATCATAACCATAGCTGGAGGTGCCATAAGAGATAATACGGTTATCATCACGATATCGAACCTGGCCTGGCTCAAAAGGCGAAATCATTCCCTGCTCCGCCATACGACGGATCCATTTATCTGACTTAATCATAGTTGCTTGGTTATACCTTTATAAATGTCCAATCATAAGCCTATTAAAACATATCTTAAACAGGCTTTATCGTGTCTTAGCTAAACATTAGTCATTTTTAATCACAATGTTTGGAAACGCTGCTGAGTAATCTTTGCCCTGCATGGCCAGTCTGGCACCAACGCGACGAGCAATCTGTCGATACGCCATTGAAATCTCAGCGTCAGGTTCGGTCACCACACTGGGTTTACCCGAATCAGCATCTTCACGGATTCGAATATCCAAAGGTAAACTGCCAAGTAAATTAAGATGGTACTGTTCGGCCATACGCTGACCGCCACCGTCACCAAAAATGTGTTCTTCATGGCCACACTGACTACAGATATGGGTGCTCATATTTTCAACAATGCCCAGTACCGGTACTTTGACCTTTTCAAACATCTTGTATGCTTTACGAGCATCCAGCAAAGAAATGTCTTGTGGCGTCGTTACAATAACGGCACCACTGACAGGGACTTTTTGCGACAAGGTTAATTGAATATCACCTGTGCCCGGTGGCAGATCGATAATCAGGTAGTCCAGATCTTTCCAGTTTGTCTCGCCCAATAATTGTTGCAGGGCTTGAGTGACCATCGGCCCACGCCAGATCATCGGTTCTTCTTCATCAATGAGGAAACCAATCGACATGGTTTGAATACCGTAACTTTCGACGGGATTCATCGACTTGCCATCGGGAGATTCAGGACGGCGATTGGCACCCAGCATTCGAGGTTGGCTTGGTCCGTAAATATCGGCATCCAGCACACCGACGCTTGCGCCTTCTGCAGCGAGTGCCAGAGCGAGATTGGCTGACGTGGTTGATTTACCGACGCCACCTTTACCAGAGCCAACAGCAATGATGTTTTTAATATTATCCAGTGCCTGGACGCCCTGCTGAACTTTATGTTTGATAATTTCGCTTGAAACGACAACACTGACATTGTCTGCTCCTGCTTGTTGTAAAGCAGATGTTAACGCTGTGTTGAGTTGTTCAATATAGCCTTTGACCGGATAACGCAGAACGACAGAAACAGTTTGTTTACCTGCATTCTCTGCCACCATAATCGCTGGGTTCGTCTCTCCGAGTTTTATTTCGGTCGAGGGGTCCTGAAAGTCGTTAATAATCTGCTTTATCTGAGCATTATCTAACATGGAGCACTCCTGTCTATTTCATGCGTTCGCCTGAAGACACGCATCTATTCTATTTTTATTGGCATGCCAGACGCTAAATCTGAAGGTTTGGCTAAAACGGCTATCTAAAAAAAACGCCATCTTTAAGACGGCGTTTAATATCAATCTAATCTGGGGCCACGTAGTTCATTTTGCAAGGGCCAATCACGATAATTAAATACCTGTCCCTGCTGACGTACACGGGCAATCTCATTCACATCCAAATCGGCATAGACCCACTGTGCAGTATCGGCAGAACCTTCAGCCAGAATACCATTATCTGGGAAGCCATAATCTACGGGTGTGTAGATGCTGGCACGTCCTGTATTCACATCGACAGCTTCTGACCACAATGCTTCACCAAATGTCGGTGATTGTAATACATAACACTGGTTTTCAAGCGCACGTGCCTGGCAACCGATTCTGACCCGATAAAAACCCGCTTGAGTGTCAGTACAGCTCGGTACCAGTACCACATCCGCTCCAGCCTGAACTTGCTGATGCGCGATTAACGGAAATTCACTGTCATAACAAATATTGATAGCAAGGCGACCAATATCTGTATCGATAACTTTAATGTCTTGTCCGGCATGAATTAACCATTGTTCATTTTCAAACCGTGTCATGATGAGTTTGTCCTGATAGTCAATAAGACCATCAACACCATACAGATTAGCGCGGTTACGGAAGCTACCATCAGACTGCAGTACAGGGAAAGAACTGGCCAATATCATCACATCAAACTGCTTGGCTAACTGAGCATAAAGCGCCTCATAATCGGCATAGACTTCTTGCATCGAATGCAGTTGTTTTCCCAAATCTTTATAAACCGACTCACCAAACAGGGAAGCCAGTTCCATACTGCCATACTCAGGGAAAACCAGTAACTTAGCGCCATTATTAGCTGCCTGGCTTACCCATTGTGTTAATTTATCTTCAAATTCAAACCATTGCGCGAAAAAGCCAATATCATATTGGGCAACTGCCGCTTTTACTTTGCTCATTCATGTTCCAGAGAATTAGGTATAACGTCGCTTGAGTGTTAAAAGCCAGACGCTAAAGAGATTTAAATTTTTTTCATCCAAAAAGTCATCGGCTTAGGCGATTCAATCGTCTCGCCAACTTCTTTCCAGCTGAATGTGGTATTGAGTTCAGGGTGTTTTTCATAACCGCGTTTACGCCAGAAATTATCTAATGGCTGATAGTCAGCGGGTCGCTGTGGATGATCCTCTGGACGTTGAACACCACAAAAACAGCTGTATTCAAATCCACCGACTTCATGCGCATGGGCTTCCCTTTCATCAAAAAACGAAACACCGGCACCTTGTCCACGGTACTGAGACAGTAATACCGATTCACCACAATAAAAGATCTTATCGATATCATAACCAGCAGCGATAAATGGGGCTTTGACTTCGTCTGTTTCGTATTTGAGTGGAATGCCAGTAGACGCACCAACAACATGCTCAGCGTCAAAGGCCAATACAATGACGCTGTCAGGCGCTTCGATATATGTCTTAAGATATTTTTCTTCGTAAGTCAGATCCCCATCATAAAGATAAGGGAAGTCACGAAAAACACGAATCCGGAGCTCGGCGAGCTCCGGAATGTATTGATTGAGTTTATCGCCAGACAGTCTTTCCAGTCTTAACATCGCACACCTCTTAGCCTGCGACTTGGGCGATCCAGTCTTCTAAGTTGTAGTAGTTAGTAATACGAGCGACTTTACCATCACGAATCACAAAGAATGCACCTGCTGGTAAACGATATGTTTGACCTGCGGCTTCTGGTAAACCTTCATCAGTTGACAAGTATTCACCTAATACAGTGAATTCAACCGCAGCACGGTCACCAGCATCATTGGTTGTGATCGAAATATCAACGATATTTTCTTTATAGTGAGCATTCATACGATCCATAAATTTTTTGAATGCTTCTTTACCGATTTCACGACCACCTTGGTTTACATCATGAATGACGTCGTCTGTCAGCATATTAAGAAATGCATCCATGTCGCCGCGGTTAAATGCATTGTAGTAGTCTTCCAACAGTTTTACTGTAGCTTGATTCATGATGAAAAAATCCCAAAGATTAGAAAAAGGCCGAATTTTATCTGTTTCAAGGAATGAGGAAAAGACTTAATTTGTTAATTGCCTCATATCCTTAGCCTATAAGCAGGCTTTCTGATTCATTCGTTTTTTGAGTCGCGCACAAGCCCTATTAATTAATGACGATTTCTTTGCACGATACCCATCAATTTATAGGTCAGCAAAGAAGCAGAAAAATCATAGGCATGGAAACCCTCAATAGGGGCAAATTCCATAATGTCAAAACCAATGATTTCGCGCTGTTTTGCAACCGACTCAAATAAGTTGAGTGTCTGATACCAATCAAGGCCACCAGGCACTGGTGTGCCAGTTGATGGAAAAACGGAAGGGTCCATGCCATCGATATCCAGTGTAAAAAACACTTTTTGTGGAAAATCGTCAGGTAGCTCAATTGATTGAATGCGGTTGGGCACTAACTCGTCGGCATCCTGATATAACACGCCAAATTCTTCGCGGAAGGCCATTTCTTCTTCACAGTAAGCGCGAATACCCAGCTGATAAAGTGGAATACCCATATCCACAGCACGTTTCATCACTGAGGCATGGCTCAGAAAGTCACCTTCGTAGGCCTGACGTAAATCGGCATGTGCATCGATCTGCACAATGCCAAAATCCTCTATACCAGCATCACGCAAGCCTTTTATTACACCATACGTGACTGTATGTTCACCACCTAGTACAACCGGCATTCCACCGCTCTTTACGATATCAGCTGTTGCTTTAGCGATATTGTCGATGACTTGTTGTGGCGCAACACTACAATCAACCGGCTCACAAGTATAAATTCCCTCGTCGCAGGGTTTGCTCTTGCCATCCCATTCTTCTAACTGCCATGACGCTTGTAAAATAGCATTAGGCCCCAAAGCTGTACCGCCACCGTAGGACACAGTTTTTTCATAAGGCACAGGCAAAACATGAAATAGTGCTTGTTCGGGTTCTGGCTGTTCAATTTCTGAACCGAGAAAAATTGGATAATCTTCCATTTGGATCAACTCAAGATAATCTGTATTTAAAATCGTCGTAGCCGAACTCTTTCACAATGCGTAAGGCATCGGTTTCTGAGTTCCACAACGCAATGGCTGGTAATTTTGTGCCATTAAATGTGGTGGTTTTGACCATCGTGTAATGCGCCATATCTTCGAAAATCAGCCGCTGACCGACTTCAAGCGGTGCTTTGAAGCTGTAATCATCAATCACATCACCCGCCAGACAGGTTAAGCCCCCCAGTCTATACGTATATTCGAACTCATCTGCCTCACCAGCACCACGAATATCAGGGCGATATGGCATTTCCAGCGTATCCGGCATATGACAGGTGGCGGAGGTATCAAGAATGGCTTGATTCAGTTTATTCCAGGTAATATCCAACACTTCACAGCTCAGGATACCGGTGCCGATGGCCATTGCTTCACCCGGCTCAAGATAGACTTGTACCTGATGGCGTGCTTGAAATGCCTGTATTAACTCCACCAACCCATTAATATCATAGCCATCAGCAGTAATATGATGACCGCCACCAAAGTTGACCCATTTCATTTGCGGCAAGATATGACCGAACTTTGATTCAACCGCTGCTACGGTACGTTGAAGTGGTTCAAAACCTTGTTCACACAGGGTATGAAAATGCAGACCACTAATTCCTTCCAATGCGGTTTCATCTAACTGCGATAAGGTTATCCCTAAACGCGATCCAGGCGAACACGGATCATAAATGGGCACGGCCCCTTCAGAATGTTCAGGATTGATTCGTAAACCAAACTCCAGATCAGGTCGTTGCTTTTGGGCCGCTAGACACTGCTCTCTAAATCGCAGCCACTGGCTGCATGAATTAAACACAATATGGTTCGCAAACGTTAACAGCTCATCTATATCTGCCTGACTGAAAGCAGCAGCGAACACATGCACTTCACCACCATATTCTTCATAACCCAGGCGAGCTTCATGCAAACCACTGGCACAGGTGCCATTCAGATATTGGCGGGTTAAATCACCCAGTGACCACATTGAAAAGGCTTTTAAGGCACCCAGCACTTTTGCACCGCTGGCTACCGCTACACCATGCAGAATACGTAAATTACGCTCAACCGCGACTTCATCAACCACAAAACAAGGTGATGGCAAACGGGATAAATCCAGTTTGCCAAAATCAGTAAACTGCATGGAGATTAGTTGTCCAGATTAAAGTTATCAAGCTCAATCACATTCCATGGCAAGCCATATTTATTCATGTCTTCCATGAAGGGATCAGGATCGAACTGTTCAATATTCCAAACACCAGGTTGTTTCCATTTGCCTTCTAACATCATTTTGGCACCAATCATGGCTGGCACACCTGTGGTGTATGAAATCGCCTGAGACTGCACTTCTTTATAACAATCCTGATGATCTTTGATGTTATAGAGGTAAACAATTTTTTCTTTACCGTCTTTAATACCTTTCACCACACAACCGATGCAGGTTTTGCCTTTGGTTCGTGGTCCTAAGGTAGAAGGATCAGGCAACAAGGCTTTCAAAAACTGAATCGGTACGATTTTCTGACCGTTATAGTCAATCGGCTCGATACCTGTCATGCCCACATTTCCAAGCACTTCCAAGTGTTTCAGGTAACTTTCACCAAAACTCATCCAGAACTGAGCGCGTTTCAGTGTCGGGAAATTTTTAGTTAATGATTCCAGCTCTTCATGATACATACGGTAAATATTGTAGGTACCGACTTCTTCTGGGCAGGTAAATGTCGCTTTTTTCGACATTGCTGGCGTTTCAACAAACTCACCATTTTCCCAGTGACGACATTCAGCAGTCACTTCGCGGATATTAATTTCCGGGTTAAAGTTGGTTGCAAACGGATAACCGTGATCACCACCATTGACATCGATAATGTCCAGTTCATGGATTTCATCAAAATAATGTTTAGCAATATAGGCGGTGAAGACATTGGTTGCACCGGGATCAAAACCACTTCCCAGCAATGCTGTTAAACCAGCCTCTTTAAACTTATCTTGATAAGCCCACTGCCATTTATATTCAAACTTGGCAGTATCCAAAGGTTCATAGTTGGCTGTGTCAAGATAATCCACTCCTGCTGCCAGACAGGCATCCATGATCGTCAGATCCTGGTATGGCAAAGCGACATTAATCACTAAGTCCGGTTTTTCCTGTTCAAGCAATGCCGTTAACTCAGCGACATTATCTGCATCCACTTTCGCTGTTTTAATCGGGCGATCCAATTGGGCAGCGATAGCTTTGCATTTTTCTTCTGTTCGGCTTGCCAAAACAATTTCAGAGAATACTTCTGGTAACTGTGCACATTTATGTGTGACTACGCCACCGACACCGCCGGCACCAATAATCAGGACTTTAGACATTGCTGAATTCCTTTAACTCGTCTCAATTAACGTTCAAAAAAAGTATAGCCATGCATACTTTCTTTAAAAGCATGCAACATTTGTTGGCGCATCGGCACCGAAATTCGTCCATCACGCACCGCTTCTTCTGCAATACGACGGAATTGTTCTAACATGTGTTTAGGATCGTACTCAACGTAGCTTAATACGTCGGCGATGCTGTCACCATGGAATTCACGACGGAAATCAAAACCACCTTCCTCGTTGATATGCACGCTGACGACATTGGTATCACCAAACAGATTGTGTAAGTCACCCAAGGTTTCCTGATACGCACCGACCAGGAAAACACTTAAATAATATTCCTCACCATGTTTCAGTTCGTGTAGCGGTAGTGTTTTTTTCACTCCGGTTGGTGAGATGAAGTTATCGATCTTACCGTCACAGTCACAGGTCATATCCGCTAAAACTGCATCTCTGACCGGCGCTTCGTTTAATCGATGGATTGGCATGATCGGGAAAAGCTGATCAATTGCCCAGATATCCGGTAATGACTGGAATAAGCTGAAATTGCCATAGTAAATATCAGACAGCAATTCGGGTAATGCTTCCAGCTCCTGAGACACGCGTCTTGCCTGTGGCAGCAGATTAGAAATCTTTTCCAGAATAGCGAGTGCCAGGTTTTCTGCTAATGCTCGTTCACGAATGGTCGCTTGTCCATGGTGAAATAATTCACGCATCTCATCACGGTAATAGAGAGAGTCGTTGTAACACTCCTGCAAATTTTCCGGACTGACGTAATCAAGCACACTAAATAGATTAATAATGTGGTCATGACTATCTTCTGGGGCTTCGGCAGGGATCGGTTCAGCTTTATGTTCACGTACTTCAAGCACATTGAATAATAACATTGAAGAATAGGCCACCAGCGCACGACCAGACTCAGAAATAATCACTGGATGTGGGATATCCAGTGGGTCCAGACTTTCCTGTAAGGCTTCTACAATGTTGTAACAATATTCGTCCAAACCATAGTTCATACTATGCGTGCTGTTGCTTCTGGCCCCCTCATAGTCAACAGCCAAACCACCGCCCATATCGATATATCCCATTGGAGCGCCTTCTTCGATAAGGCCAGCGTAAAATCGACAGGCTTCCATTACACCAGTACGGATATTACGGATATTAGGAATTTGAGATCCCAGATGGCTGTGAAGTAACTGCAAACAGTGCAGCATGTTGGTTTGTTTAAGCTTATCAACCACGCCTAATAGAGCACTGGTAGATAAACCGAAGATCGAGCGATCGCCACTGTCTTCATTCCAGTGACCTTCCACCATAGAAGCCAGACGAATACGCACGCCAATTAAGGGATCAACACCCAGAGCACGGCTACGCTCAAGAATAATGTCCAGCTCCATGGCGGTTTCCAGCACAAAGAAGCACTTGATTCCCATTTGACGGGCATAAAGACCAAGGTCGATAAACTCTTCGTCTTTGTAGCCATTGCAGACAATCAGACTGTCATGATCACGAAGCTGTGACAGGGCAATAATTAATTCCGCTTTACTCCCCGCTTCCAGACCATGATGGTAACGACTGCCGTAGTCAGCAATCTCTTCGATAACATGACACTGCTGATTAACTTTGATAGGAAATACGCCACGGTAATGATTTTTATAACCTGCCTCATCAATCGCCCGTGAGAATGCTTCATTAAGTTGAGTGATGCGCTGATCTAGCAGATTTTCAATGCGTAACACAGCTGGCATATCCAGTCCACGCTCACGCATGCCATTGACGATGTCAATGATAGGTACCTGTATGGTTTTCTCACCAAACTGGACGGTGACAACAGCATTACCATCTTCTGACACATCAAAGTAGTCGCTTCCCCAGTCCCTGACACCATATAAGCGAGCACTATGTTCAGCACTCCATTCAGTACTTAAATCCAGCTCGTTATCGATAGGAGGAAAAGGCGTTTTCTGCATTGACGATTATTCCCGTCTTGGTTAGTTAAAGGGCGCGATTTTCACTAGTTTGCAGTGAAAAAGCAAAGAATTATTTCAATTATTACATTACCGAGATGACACCACAGTGACATCGGCTCAAATTATGGGTAATTCATCAGGCACTGCAGTGTCTGTCGCTGGATCCAAGTCCGTATGAAAAGCCAGCAGACTATCAGCGACTTCGTCCGGTTTATTAAACCTTGCGATATGAAACAAGGCTTCCCCTTCATTGACCAAAGGGATATTTGTGCGACCAATGACGATACCAGAACTGCTTGCCAGCACCTCAGTTTCCGAATCTCCCTTACCATAGGGTGCGGCCACCATGCCTAGTAGATCGCCTTTATTGACACTGGCCCCCATAGGCACCAGCATTCTGAAAATACCACTTTCAGGTGCTCTGACCCAAACACTACTGCGTGCGACAAAGGGTTCGTGAGGACGCTTTTTTTGTCTTGTGACGGCTAGCATCCCAATGTGACGCATGACGGCTAACACGCCTTTAACACCTGCACGAATAGCCATTTCGTTAAAACGTAAGGCTTCACCAGCCTCATAAACGATAACCGGCACATCATAAGCCGCAGCGGCATAACGTAATGACCCCTGAATCAAACTGGAGTTCACCACCACCGGCGCATCAAAAGCATGGGCCATCATTTCAACATCAGGATTGGATAAATCAGCGCGTATCTGCGGTAAATTATCGCGATGGATGGCAGCCGTGTGCAGATCAATACCATGGGTACACTGACTGACGACTTCCTTCATAAAAGAATCCGCTAATCTGGCAGCAAGTGAACCTTCATCCGAACCAGGAAAACAACGATTAAGATCACGTCTGTCTGGTAAATAACGAGACTGATTTAAAAAGCCATACACATTGACAACGGGGATGGCGATTATTGTGCCTTTCAGACCTTTAAGACTTTTACTTTTCACCAAACGGCGAATAATCTCAACACCATTGATTTCATCACCATGTACCGCGGCTGAAACAAACAGGATAGGCCCTTTACGACGTCCACGGATGACATGTACCGGCATACTCAATGCTGTTTGCATGTAGAGATCAGGCAAAGGCACATCAATAATCTTACTTTGTCCTAATCTGACTTCTTCACCAGCCAACACCAGCACATCGGACATGTTTAGCCCCTACCCCGCGTTTTTGTTTTGCCTGAACGTGCATTTCTCTCGATGAAGTCGATAATCATGCTGGCAATATCTTTACCAGTGGCATTTTCAATGCCTTCCAGGCCTGGTGATGAATTCACCTCCATTACAACCGGACCGTGATTTGAACGCAATAAATCAACACCACAGACATTCAAACCCATCGTTTTTGCGGCACGAACTGCGGTTGCTCGCTCTAGGGGAGAAATACGGATTAAATTAGCGCTACCACCACGATGTAGATTAGAGCGAAACTCGCCTTCTTTTCCCTGACGTTTCATTGAGGCGACCACTTTATCCCCCACCACAAAACAGCGAATATCGGCACCGCCTGCTTCTTTGATAAATTCTTGAACCAGAATATTGGCCTTCATTCCCATAAAGGCCTCAATAACACTCTCTGCCGCTTGTTCTGTTTCTGCTAAAACAACACCGATACCTTGCGTTCCCTCCAGCAGCTTAATAACTAAAGGTGCACCGCCCACCATTTTGATTAAGTCATCAACATCATCCGGTCGGTGTGCAAATCCGGTCACTGGCAGACCAATCCCTTTTCGGGATAGCAATTGCAGCGCACGTAGTTTATCTCGTGAGCGGCTAATAGCCACTGACTCATTGAGCGGATACACATTCATCATTTCAAACTGACGCAGCACAGCAGTACCGTAAAAAGTGACAGAAGCGCCAATCCGCGGAATGACCGCATCATAACCTGTCAGAATTTCGCCTTTGTAGTGAACTTCTGGTTTTAATGAAGTAATATTCATATAGCAGCGAAGCACATCTAATACATGTACTTCATGACCACGAGCCTCTGCGGCCTCAACCAGACGACGGGTTGAATATAACTTGGGGTTACGAGAAAGAACGGCGATTTTCATCAACTTTCTCCATCAAAAAATTCTTTAACAGGCTGTTCATCATGCTCCTGAACACTTTGGCCAGTCATAAATGACATGGCAGGATTGACAATAAGATTGCCGGCAGTCATGGCGGTTCGACCTAACAGCATTCTAAACAGCATATTATCGCGGTTTGTCAGAGTGACTTCTATAGGCCATTGCTTTTGCCCCAGTGATAGCTCAGTCTGAATCACATAACGCTTTTCCGTATGCCCCCCCGAATCCGTCACATTGCGCTGATCAATGACTAAGGCTTCACACCATTTGATAGTGTCATTGTCTCCCTGATTAGGATGCACGCCAAATCGAACCCAGAGTTGCTGATCCTGCTCAAACTCTTCAACTGAAAAGGCATGGATAGCTGAGGTCCTTGCTCCGGTGTCCACTTTTGCTTTGATTCTGGTGAGGCCAAGTTGTGGGAGGCTCAACCACTCGCGCCAGCCCACAGTAATAGATTCTGATAATGCTGCTTTACTTTGCTCTTCTGTCATCCGATGGTAACCATTCGTTTTCTCAGTGAGGGATGATAACACTCCGTAGAATGCATCAACGATTTTGGTAAAGAAGGCGATTCATGGTGGTAATCGCGCTGACTTTGATTTCTTTCGGGCAAACGCGTTCGCACTCACGATAGTTACTGCAACTACCAAAACCTTCATCTTCCATGGCTTTTAGTAATTTAGCTGGTCGCTGTTTATCCATACCTCCTTGTGGGAGGACCGATAGATGGGAGATTTTTGCTGCAACAAATAATGTAGCTGAGGCATTTGGACAAACAGCGACACAGGCACCACAGCCGATACAAGTCGCCGCATCAAATGCATCATCTGCAACCTGTTTATCTATGGGTAAAGTATTTGCTTCACAGGCCGAACCAGTGCGGATGGGGATATATCCGCCAGCCTGGATAATGCGATCAAAGGCACTTCTATCAACGATAAGATCTTTGATAATCGGGAAAGCGGTGGCTCGCCATGGCTCTATCCATAATTCTTTTTCATCTTTGTAGTCACGCATGTACTGCTGACAGGTGGTCGTTGCCCGTTGTTTACCATGCGGTGTGCCATTGATAACCAGATTACATGAGCCACAAATCCCCTCACGACAGTCGAAGTCAAAAGCAATCGGGTCATCCCCTTGTAGAATCAACTTTTCATTCAGAGCATCCATCATCTCCAGAAATGAAGAATCTTCACTCGCCTCAATTTCATATGTCTCGAAATCACCCTTTTTATCGGGTCCAGATTGCCGCCAGATATTCAGTTTAAAAATCATTGGTAATTTCTTATGCTGGGTCGAACGAAATCAAAATGCAGGTATTCACGATAAAGTGTTGGGTGGCTGATATCACCACTATACTGCCAGGCGGCCACATAGGAATAATCCATATCGTTTCGTTTGGCCTCCCCTTCTTCTGTCAGATGTTCTTCACGTGCATGACAGCCACAGGATTCTTCCCTGTCCAGTGCATCAATACACATTAACTCTGTTAATTCAAAAAAGTCGGCAACACGTCCTGCGCGCTCTAAGGTTTGGTTTAAGCCGTCTTCAGAACCAGAAATTTTTACTTTCTGCCAAAACTGCTCGCGCAGCGTTTGTATTTCCTTAATGGCTTTTTCAAGTGATGATTTTGTCCTTGCCATACCACAGGCATGCCAGAGGATCTGTCCCAATTGACGATGAAACTCATCAGGTGTGATAGATGGTTCAGGTGCATTCATCAAGCCATCGATTCGGCTTTTGGCTGACGACATGGCTTCATCAATCTGCGTTGAATAATTTTCTGATTTAACAGGCTTATGCTTGGCTAAAAAATCCGCTACGGTCGTAGGCAAAATAAAATAGCCGTCGGCCAGCCCCTGCATTAATGCACTGGCGCCTAATCTATTGGCGCCGTGATCTGAAAAATTCGCTTCGCCTCCGGCAAACAAGCCATCGATGGTTGTCATCAGATTATAATCAACCCATAAGCCGCCCATGGTGTAATGCACAGCAGGATAAATGCGCATTGGGGTTTCATACGGATTTTCAGCGGTTATTCGCTGATACATCTCAAACAAATTGCCATATTTTTCTTCAACCGCAGCTAATCCCTGTTTTTTGATTGCCTGAGCAAAATCGAGATAGACACCCAGTTTTTTGCCTTCAATTTCAAAACCGACACCACGGCCCTCATCACAAATTAGTTTCACGGCGCGTGACGCAATATCGCGCGGTACCAAATTACCAAATGACGGGTACATGCGTTCCAGAAAATAATCACGATCTTGTTCTGGAATATCTTCAGGCCGTTTATCACAATCGGCTTTATTTTTAGGCGCCCATACACGGCCATCATTACGCAGAGATTCACTCATTAATGTCAGTTTTGACTGTAATTCACCATGCTGTGGAATACAGGTGGGATGAATCTGGGTAAAACAGGGATTGGCAAATAAAGCCCCTTTTTTATGGGCACGCCAAATAGCCGAGGTATTACAGCCTTTGGCATTGGTCGACAGATAAAAAGCGTTGCTGTAACCACCCGTGCATAACACCACACAATCAGCAATATGACTTTCTAATTCGCCGGTAACCAGATCACGAGTGATAATGCCAACAGCTCTGTCACCATCCATGATCAGCTCCTGCATTTCACAGCGAGACTGATGGGTAATTGTACCTTCGGCAATCTGTCTGCTCATGGCCTGATAGGCACCCAGTAACAGTTGTTGCCCGGTTTGTCCTCTGGCATAGAACGTCCGCGACACCTGAGCACCACCAAACGAACGGTTTGCCAGATATCCCGAATATTCACGGGCAAAAGGTACGCCTTGCGCCACTGCCTGATCGATAATGGCGGTGCTTAATTCAGCCAGACGGAAAACGTTAGATTCTCTGGCCCTGAAATCGCCACCTTTAATCGTGTCGTAAAACAAACGCCAGACACTGTCACCATCATTCTGATAATTTTTGGCCGCATTAATACCACCTTGTGCAGCAATACTGTGAGCTCGGCGCGGACTATCCTGAAAACAAAAGGTTTTTACATTAAAGCCCATTTCGCCTAATGAAGCAGAAGCAGAAGCACCAGCCAACCCAGTTCCAACAACAATCACTGTATATTTTTTACGATTCGCCGGACTGACAACACGAGAATTATATTTGTGCTGTTTCCATCTATCCTGTAATGGCCCTTTTGGCGCGTGGCTATCTAACTCAAACTCACTCATGACATTAACCATACATAAACAGGAATAGAAACAAACCCTACTCCCAAAAACGCTATGGTCGAATGAATAGCGATATGGTGCATTTTTGCTGAAATTCCTAAGGTTTGAAGAACATTAATCAAGGAGTGCTGTAAGTGCATAACCAATATAAACACACCGGTCAGATAAAACAGCGTGATTATTACAGAACTAAACCAACTCATTACTGAGCTTCTGACATCATCCGGATTCACATATAAAGATTGAATAATATGAATAACAATAAATAAGAATAATAAAATGATACTCAGCGTAACCAGTGCTGCTGGGATATGAAATTTGTCATGTTTTTTATAGCCAACCTGCCTAGCCTGATTGTTTTTTCGGCGTATGTTTACTGCTGCCCGAACATGAATCCACAAACAGAATAGAACGATGGCTAACACTGGCCAACGTATCCAGGCTGAATTGTAAATCTGATAAAACTGATTAAAGCTATCGCCAAAAAAGAAGCTGAGATTGGATAACATATGAAACAGGAGATAAACGCTTAATACCGTTCCTGCGATAGTCATCGTACGCTTTTGTATCTGTAATAACGTCATGCTCAGCTTTCCATATCCAATCTGGCATCCTTACTGTCAGGACGAGGTTTCAGGTTTTCTTTTTCAATGGTACGGATACAGCTGTTCCAGCGAAGTGTGGCTTCGTCGTTATGTTCCGGCCTTATCTTTTCCGCCTTCTGATAAAACTGTAAAGCTTCTATAAAATAGTCATAAGCAAACACTCTCGCCATACTCTGAGTCAGCATAAAGCGGGCACGCCGCTCGTGAAGCAGCCCGGTATAATAAAATTGCTGATAGCGGCTTTGTAACTTTTCAATGGCTTCTTCAATCGATTTCACTTGCGTCTTTTTACCTGCATGATGCAGTTGATCACTCAAAGCCAAAATATACAAAACAATGGCTTTTTGATTATCAGGCTCGATGTGCAAAATATCCGAGCAAATGCTTTCGGCAATCTCAGGCTCATTTAAAGAACGATATTGGCGAGCTTTTTCTAATGCCAACTCAACTGAGTCAGCATGAATATTGTGTAAAATCAGCTCCATTGATAACCCCGAGAAAGCGTGAATTCGATGTTGTGTGTTGGGTTCAATCTAATGCAAAGCCTGATGCTTTTCAACATACGGATAAATCGCATCGACAAACCTGACTGATACGTGGTGTAAACACCCTAATTCTGGTATCTTTTATCGTTTTTCTCACGGTTAATTTCGGTTCACACATGCAAAGAAAAATTCTGGTCACCAGCGCTCTCCCTTATGCCAATGGTTCAATACATCTGGGCCATATGGTGGAATACATCCAAACTGACGTCTGGGTACGTTTCCAGAAAATGCGTGGCAACCAATGCTTTTATGTTTGCGCAGATGACGCACATGGCACACCGATTATGCTGCGTGCTCAAAATGAAGGTATCACGCCTGAACAGCTGATTAGCGATGTCAGCAAAGAGCATCAGGCTGACTTTTCTGAGTTCAACATTGGCTTTGATAACTTTCATAGTACCCACAGTGATGAAAACCGAGCCTTAGCCAGTCAGATTTATCTGGCTAACCGAGATGCGGGTCATATTGAAGCCAGAACCATTAGCCAAGCCTACGATCCGGAAAAAGAAATGTTCTTACCCGATCGGTTTATTCGCGGTGAATGCCCAAAATGCGGTGCTGCAGATCAATATGGTGATAACTGTGAAGTCTGTGGTGCCACCTATGAACCCACTGAACTCAAAAACCCGGTATCTGCTGTTTCTGGTGCCACGCCGATTACCAAAGAATCCGAGCATTATTTTTTCAAACTCGGTAATTTTGAAAAAACATTAAAAGAATGGACCAACAGTGATCATCTTCAGCCAGAAGTCACACGTAAACTGAGCGAATGGTTTGATAGCGGTTTGCAAGACTGGGACATTTCACGTGACGCGCCCTACTTCGGTTTTGAAATCCCGGATACAGAAAATAAATTCTTTTATGTGTGGATGGATGCACCGATTGGCTATTTAGCCAGTTTCAAAAACTTCTGTGATCGTACCGGTGTTGATTTTTATGCCTTTATGAAACCAGGCAGCGATACCGAAATGGTGCACTTTATTGGTAAAGACATTATTTATTTCCATGCCCTGTTCTGGCCAGCGATGCTGGAAGGTGCGGGATTCCGTCAGCCAGACAATATTTATGCACACGGTTTCCTGACCGTCGATGGCAAGAAGATGTCGAAATCACGCGGTACCTTTATCAAAGCCCGCACCTATTTGAATCACCTTGACCCAGAATATCTACGTTATTACTTTGCTGCCAAACTCGGCAGTGGTATTGATGATATTGACTTAAGTCTGGAAGACTTCCAAACCCGAATTAATGCTGACTTAGTCGGTAAAGTCGTCAATATCGCCAGCCGCTGCGCCGGTTATCTGAGTAAAAAATGTGATGGCCAGTTAAGTGATTCACTAGCCGATGCGGATTTGTTTGATAGCTTTGTCAATCAGGCCGAAGTGATAGCAGAACGTTACGAAAAACGAGAGTTTGGTCAAGCCATGCGTGAAATTATGGCGCTCGCCGATCGTGCCAACCAATACATTGATGAAATGAAACCTTGGGCGTTAGCCAAAGAAGAAGGTAAAGAGCAAGAGGTTCAAGCCATTTACAGCATGGGAATTAACCTATTCCGTGTATTAATCGCTTATTTAAAACCAGTATTACCGAAAACTGCTGAACAAGCTGAATCCTTCCTCAATATCGAACCATTGAACTGGACTGATATTGCATCACCTCTGCTTGGTCATGCGATTAATAAATTCACACCGTTGATGACACGTATCGAAAAAGAAAAAATCGATGCCATCATTGAAGAATCGAAAGACAATATGACAGAAACAAAAGCGGCAGCAAAGCAAACAACAAACTATGTGAATATTGATCCGATTGCTGATGAAATCCAGTTTGATGACTTTGCCAAGATCGATTTACGCATTGCCAAAATCGTCAATGCAGAACATGTGGAAGGTGCGGATAAATTGCTTAAACTAACCCTAGATATCGGTTTAGGTGAACGTCAAGTATTTGCAGGTATTAAATCAGCCTACTCGCCAGAAGACCTTACCGGTAAATTAACCGTGATGGTCGCCAATCTGGCTCCACGTAAAATGCGTTTTGGTTTATCAGAAGGGATGGTTCTAGCAGCAGGACCAGGTGGAAAGGATCTATTTATCTTGAATCCGGATGATGGCGCTCAACCAGGGATGAGAGTGAAATGAATATCACATTCATATAGGCAAAAAAAGCCCCGCAAAGCGGGGCTTTTTACAAGAGGTTATTAGCATACTTCTTGCGGACTACATGTTTGTGACCAATTAACCTTACCTGTTGATAATGAAGGTGTAAGAGTTATTGTTTCAGTACCATCTAAGGCACCAGTATTTGCTGCTGTTGCTGTGATAACACCTGCATCATTTGTTGTGACACTAGCAACGCGACCATTTGTAGTCGAAATATCAGCAGGAACACCATTACTTCCTGCACCACAACCTGTAATTGTTGTCGCAGAATTTGAAAGAGTAGTTTGTGCACAGATTTCGACAGCAGCTTTTGGTGCAGTTGTTGCTAGAACAACCTCTGTAAACTCTGCTTTACGTGTATATTGCTGATAAGCAGGTAAGGCAATGGCAGCCAAAATACCAATAATGGCAACCACAATCATTAACTCAATTAATGTAAAACCTTGTTGGACTTTTTTCATTTTTTATCTCCGTATTTCTGGTACAAGCACAACGCTTAACAACAACAATACAGTTATCATGCCAACTAAATTTCTACTTATTTTTTCAGTAACTTAGTTATATAAAAATCAAATTAGTCAATATTTAATAATCTGAAAAATGTCAGAAAGTGACAGTTTATGTCAGTTTTTACGACAAACCTCGAGATATTTGTTTAACCCACCATTCCATGGATAAATCTTTAATGCACGTTCAGCAACTAAACAACTTTGTTGTTTAGCCTCTAAAGCCTCAAAGCCGTTAATGACATCTTCAAATAGTTTTAAGTCTGGATTCGTATCTAATTCATGTTGAAATTGCTGAAGTAGTTGCATGATTTTTTGTTTATCACCATGTTCAATTGCATGGTAAAGCACGCTTCGGTTTGCCATCGCTCTAGCCTCAGCCTGAAAATACGGATTTATCAAAGCCTGCTGAAGAGGTCTTTCAGTTGAGCGCCCATAAACAAAGTCAGAAATATCTTTTTGAGCAACTGTTGTCTGTAATAAAAATAACAAAGCAGCGCAACCAAATATTAGTGTTAAACCTTTGATAGACAGTCTTGCCATCTGACTAAGCTGATTTCTTTTATCAATAGCTATGGCTTTTAGTGCCACAAAAATAAGAAATAACCATACAAACCAATGCAATGACGAAATATAAAAAGGCAGTTCAAGCATAGTGTGCATCGAGATTGGAAATAATAATGAAAAATAGGCTAAGCTTGTCAGACCATACAACCTAGCTACGCACCATATCGTTGATATCAACGCCATTAAAATACCAATAACGGCTAAGACTCCCCCCTCAATCGCCCACATCAATAACTCATTATGAGGATGGCCCAGAGTGTATGGCATCGATACATTCTGATAATCCTCATACCAACTGGGTGATTGAGCTGACCATTCAGATTTGTAACTACCAATACCATGCCCATAAATTGGTGATGTTCGAATTGAATCAAGAGCAGCTCCATAAATAACGACTCTTGCTTCTGAGTTTTCTGCCTTGACTAGAGTATAGGCTTTATCCGCTGTTCTATTTAAACCTGCTTGCCCTACCCACGAAGTCACTAACAAAATTATTATCAACGTGCTGAACTTCGCTTTTTGCTTTGTTACAGATTTTAATAAACCAAGCAGCAGAAAAATAAGACCAAGTCCCAGTGACAACAACCCTGTTCTTGACCCTGATGATACCAAGACATAAGTACCTATTAGGATCGTGATATAAAGAAGCGACTGAAATGCTTTTTTAGTATTAATTGAGGAAGTAAACAGCAGGTAAGTGGCAATTAATATTGATGTAGCGAGATAACTTGCCGTTACGTTGACTTGCTGAAAAATCGTGGTGGGTAATAGATTTTTTGAACTTAGTAAAAAACCGCCAATATAATTCTGCCATTGATGTATCTGGACAACGCCATAGATGGACACGAGCAAGCCCGATAGCACAATAAAGAACAATACCCGCTCAACCGACAGGCTTTTAAACTGAAACAAACCAAACAGGAAAATAACACCGGCAAGGATATATAAAATTCTGAATAACCATGTGACGGGTTCAACCACACCGGCAATGACGGCGGATAATAAAATGCCGGCTGGCAACATCAACAGATAAAGGTAATTTTTGGGTAGGGTAACCGTGTCACTACTAGCGATATGCCAGAGCATATGAGCAATAACCAACGTTGCAGCAAACCAAACCGAAATATTAAAAGGTAAGTCAAAACCTGTGCCACCAATACTCGAGGTAATGTAAAACGGCGAAACGACAAAAAGTAAAAACAGCAAACTTTCAAGAATTCTGCTGGGTGATAATGATTGATTTTGCATTAAGCAATATCCTTTTGGCTTTTTTAATTTGCTATCACACCGGTTTCAAATCAAACGCAATACAAATACGTTCTTCATCTGAGCTGAATGGGATGGTGCGATGGAAACAGGATGAAGGAAACATCACCAAATCACCAACTTCCGGAGCAATAGTCTTTGTTGGAAAGTTGTCATGCTTTTTCGGATAGTCGTCACCATGGGTGCTTAGCTCGATGCTACCCTCGTGTTCGTGCTGTTTATTTTTTGGTAATGACAAATACAATGATCCACTGACCCAGCCTTCTTCATGAATATGAGATGTCAGATGACCACCACTTTTCATTCTCACATACCAGGAACTAGCGAACTCGGTGGTTTTCGGGAAAGCTTTAACGAACTGACAGTTTTCTCCAGCAAAAGTCTGACGATATCGTTCTACTGCTTGAGCAACATATTCTTCCAGTTGTCTAAATGATGCTTCGGGACGTTTAAATAAATTACCGGAAGATTGCACACCGTTATAGAGTCGTCCCTGAGACTTTTCATCCACATCACAAGTATCAATATCATTCAGGAGTTGATTCAGAAATTCACTATTATTTTTCAACTCGGGGATTTCGGTATGAAACACAAAATCCAGTGGATTTTTACAGAAATTGTAGTCATTCTCGGTGCCAAAGTTTTCAGCATAATGCCCGGCTAATGTGGCTAAAAATGGCGAGTTGTCTTTACTTCGCTTTAATGCATCAAGACCGTTCTTAAACTCCTCAAACTGCCCTGTTTTATAAAGACAATATAAGGATCGCTCCTGCCAATCAGCGTATTGCGAGCGTTGGAAATGCTCCAAGGCACCCTGCAAATCACCACTATCATAAAGATAGACCGCTAAACTGTAGTTGGCCATTGGTAAATCAGGATTGAGTTCTAAGGCCCGTTTGTAGGCAGCAACGGATTCGTCATATCGGCCTTGATCACGCAAGACTTCCCCAACACTGCGATGCACATCGGCATAATTCGGATTAAGCTCTAATGCCTTGTTATATGCAGCGATGGCATCACCTAATTTACCCTGATTTTTGTAGGCTGTGCCGAGGTTGAAATAAATCTGTGCATCATTATGAATCTGTAAAGCTTGGTTGTATGTATTGATGGCTTCAATCAGCATGCCCTGCTCTTGTAACACAACGCCCAGATTCACCATGGCTTCATAAAAGCCCGGTTCAAGCTCAATGGCTTTTTGATAATTCTGGCTTGCTTGGGGATATTGTTTTAAGGCTTGATGAGCGATGCCCATATTATAATAAGCATCGACGAGATTCGGTTTAAGACTGACGGCTTTTTTATAACTCTGAATAGCTTCTTCATGACGGTTCATATTGGTGAGAAGCGCCGCTAGATTAAAGTGCATTTCGGCAATACTGGGATCAATTTTTATCGCCTTACGAAAAGCCTCAACCGCTTCTTTTGTTTTATTTTGTCCCGCTAATGCATTGCCATAGAGGTTGTATAAAACAAACGCATTAGGAAACTGTTTAAGCAGTTTTTTCGACATGGCTTCCGCCATCGCTAACTGACCTGAATTTAACGCATTGATGATGGGTTGAATTTCTGCTTGAGATAGTGGTCTTAGGGGCGCGTTCTTTTTCATATTGAGCTCAGCGTCTTGAATTCAGAGATTATGGATATCATTTAAGATAGCCGAATGTAGCCCAGGGAATATTTTCCCGCAACCGTTGGCAAAACGTAAAATCTCACATTAATCAACTTACATATTTTAAGGTTATAAAAATCAGATGGATACAGTAACACAAGCATTACTCGGCGGTGCCGTAGGTTATATGGTTGCTGGTAAAAAATCCCCACGAAAAGCGGTGTTATGGGGAGCGGCAATTGCCGTGTTACCCGATTTAGATATCTTTATTCCCCATGAGACTGATCTGGCTTCAATGACAATGCACCGAAGTTGGAGTCATTCCTGGTTTGTCCAGACGGCTGTCGCTCCTCTACTCGCGATCTTATTGCATCGTTTTGATAAAACCTTCAGCTACTTCAGCTGGTTTTTGATGACCTGGTTGGCCTTAATTACCCATTCAGGGCTGGATGCACTCACCGTCTATGGTACGCAATTATTCTGGCCGTTAATGCCGAGTCCGGTTTCTGGTGGCAGTGTGTTCATTATCGATCCGACCTACTCCATCCCGCTTTTAATTGGTTTTTTAGCGGTATTAATCGCACCAGATAAAATCATCAGTACGAAACTCATGCGTTATACCTTTGCTTTTAGCTGTGTGTATCTAACGTGGGGACTGCTTGCTCAAGAGTGGGTTGAACATCAAGCTGAGAGCACTTTTGCTGAGCAAGGTATTGAGATCGATCATATGCAAGTCTCTGCAACCGCTTTTAATACGCTTTTGTGGCGAGTGATTGCCGTCAATGATGAACACTACTTTGAGGGCTTTCATTCTGTATTCGAGGGTCGTCAGCCCATCATTTTCAAAACATATGATCGTGGTGCTGAGCTCATTGATAAAGTAGAACATTACCCGGCTTATAAACGCATAGACTGGTTCACCAACGGCTTATTCAAACTCGAACTGCAAGGTGATCATATCGTGGCTTCAGATTTACGCATGGGGATGGAGCCCAGTTATTTTTTCCGCTTTAACATTGCAGAAAAAGGTCAGCACCAATATATACCCAGCATTCCGAACCGATTCGCAAGCAGCAATCACCGTAAGGAAGGTGTTCGCTGGGTGTGGCAACGGATATGGAATCCAGCTGTCGAATTTAACCCTCAGCTAAATTAGTGTTTTTGTGTTGATTAACAACACGTTTAACAGGTTTTTTGTTTCGCCTAACTTTGGTGTAATGGTGACATGACACAGACAAATGAAAGCAACATCACAAATAGCCTGCTTGACTGGCAGTTTGATAATCAATTTATTCAGCGTTTACCTGCTGATCCAGAAACAGGTAATTTCCGCAGGCAAGTGCTCGGTGCTTGCTTTTCCTATGTCACACCAAGAAAAGCAACATCACCGACGTTGATGGCCTACTCAGCAGAAATGGCCGAAGAACTTGGACTCAGTGATGAGGATTGTCACAGCGACTTATTCAAGCAGGTTTTTGTCGGCAACCAACAACTCAAAGGCATGCAACCGCATGCCCAATGTTATGGCGGCCACCAGTTTGGTAATTGGGCTGGTCAGCTAGGCGACGGTCGTGCTATCAATTTGGGTGAAGTTATTGGTGAGTCAGGCCAGCGCTGGAGCTTGCAACTTAAAGGTTCAGGGGAAACACCCTACTCACGTACAGCTGATGGTCTGGCCGTGTTGCGTTCATCCGTACGTGAGTTTTTATGTAGTGAAGCCATGTACCATCTTGGCGTGCCAACCACCCGAGCATTGAGCCTTATCACGACAGGTGACGATGTGATTCGGGATATGTTTTATGATGGCCGGCCACAGAGTGAGCCTGGTGCAGTCGTCTGCCGAGTTGCGCCCTCCTTTCTGCGTCTGGGCAGTTATGAAATATTTAGTGCCCGTGGCGACAGCGAAACCTTAAAAACCTTGGTCGATTACACCATTGATACGTTTTATCCTCACTTAGGTACGCCAAGTAAACAGAGCTACTTAGATTGGTTCCGAGAAATCTGTGAACGCACAGCCGATATGGTGGTTGATTGGATGCGGGTGGGTTTTGTGCATGGTGTGTTTAATACAGATAACACATCCGTGCTCGGCCTGACTATCGATTACGGCCCTTATGGCTGGATTGAAGACTACGATCCCAACTGGACGCCCAACACCACTGACGCTACCGGAAAACGTTACCGTTTTGGTGCACAACCACAAATTGCCCAATGGAATCTATTGCAAATGGCTAACGCCATCTATCCACTGATTGATGATGCTGAAGCGTTGAGAAATATTCTGAATGACTATGTCACCGTCTATACAGATAAATGGCAACAAATGCGTGCAGATAAATTAGGACTATCTGAATTTAAGCCTGCAGATGAAGAGCTACATCAGGATCTAAATCGCGTTATGCAACTCACCGAAACCGATATGACCTTGTTCTATCGGCACCTCGCTGATGTAAAAGTCACTGATAAAAAGAAAACCGATGATGAGCTTCTCTCACCCTTAATGGTGGCTTTTTATTCACCTGATGCACTCAGTCAGGCAGATAAAAAAGACATCGCCAACTGGGTCAGAGATTATCTCAAACGTGTTGAGGAAGAAGGCATCAGTGACGAAAAACGTAAAACAAAGATGAATGCTGTTAACCCCAAATATGTTTTGCGTAACTATTTGTCGCAGCTTGCCATCGATAAAGCTGAACAAGGCGACCCAAGCCTAATCAATGAACTTATGGAGGTGATGCGTCGCCCCTATGATGAACAACCACAATATGAAAGCTATGCAGCAAAACGTCCTGACTGGGCCAGGAACAAACCCGGCTGCTCAATGCTCTCATGTAGTTCATAGTCTGTAATTTATTAAGGAAATGACAGTGAACCTGGTCAAGACACTCTCCGCTTTCGCTTTTCTCCTTAGCAGCTCATTTGTTGCTGCCGATATCAGTCGGGATAAAGATCTTAATATTGAAAAAATACTGTCTGATATTCCTGTCGCATGGGGCATGGATTATCTGAATGATAATGTTTTGCTGATCAGCCAGCGCGATGGACACTTGTATCAATTTCATCAGGATACAAAACGATTACATGAAATTACCGGCTTACCCGTCGATATTCTGGTGCAGGGTCAAGGCGGTTTATTCGATGTCAAACGCTCACCAGACTATGAAAAAACAGGCTGGATTTATCTGAGTTACGCCAAAGATGTGGATGATGAAGGTGCCACTACACTGGCTAGAGCGAAAATTGAAAACAACGCTCTCACCCATTGGCAGGAATTACTGGTGACACAATCGCGTACCGGTAACGATGTGCATTATGGTGGACGCATTACGTTTGACGGCAAGGGCCATATTTTCCTGTCAGTCGGCGAACGCGGTGAACGTCCCAATGCACAGAACTTAATGACTCATGCCGGCACGATTTTACGCCTCAATATGGATGGGACGGCACCAGCGGATAACCCCTTCGTTGGCAAAAATGAAGCCCTGCCGGAAATCTGGAGTTATGGCCACCGAAATCCTCAGGGTCTGTTTTATAACCAGCAACCCCAGCAGTTATGGGAAATTGAACATGGCCCCCGTGGTGGCGATGAAATCAATTTAATTGAAGCCGGCAAAAACTATGGTTGGCCTGAAATTTCTTATGGAAAAGAATACTGGGCACCGCTTTCTGTGGGACATGGTACTCACGAGGAAGGAATGGAACAGCCCATTAAAACCTATATCCCCTCCATCGCACCGAGCAGTCTCATCCAATATCAGGGCACCTTATTTCCAGGTTGGCATGGAAAACTCATTATCGGCGCACTCAGCTTACAACACCTGAATATTGTCAGCCTCAATGATAAGAATGAAGCCACTGATGAACAACGTTTATTAAACACACTGTCCAGTAGAATACGAAATGTCATTGAAACGCCCGATGGAGCATTGCTGATCAGTACTGACTCTGGTGATATCTACCTGATTTCCCCAAAAACAGAATAAATATAATAATGACGACTTAAGACCTCATAGTTTGACAGTCAGCACGCCTTAATAAATAATGATAATAATTCACATTAACATTAAGGCCGGTCTTGAACAATCTTACCTACCAACAGGATAAAGAAGTCACTGCTCTCTATATTGAGCATAAGAGCTGGCTACACCGTTGGCTACGTAACAAGCTTCAATGTGATGAGTTAGCACGTGATCTGGTGCAATCGACGTTTGTCAGATTATTGCTTAAACCTGAAACGATTAACGAACTTAAACAGCCACGCGCCTATCTGACCACCATCGCACACGGCCTGGTTAATGATTACTGGCGCCGCCAGCATGTTGAGCAAGCCTATCTCGAGGCACTGGCTTTATATCCGGAAGAACTTTGCCCATCTGAAGAACACCGTGCTATTGCTTTAGACACATTGATGGAGTTAGTCAGCTTATTAGCAAATATGAAAAAGCCTGTTCGTAATGCCTTTATTTTATCTCAGATAGAAGGCCTCACCTATCGGCAAATCAGTCACAAGCTGGCTGTTTCTGAACGCACAATCAAAACGTATATGGCTGATGCCATGCTGCAATGCTTACGTGTTAAAAACGCCTATTCATAAATATGCATCCCAAACATCAGGCCGTTATTGAAGATCAGGTATTACAGGAAGCCTCAATCTGGTTCGCCATATTACAAAGCGACAATGTCAGCAGAGAAGATCAACAAAAATGGCGGGAATGGCTATCGCAGCACCCCGCTAATCAACTGGCCTGGGAACAAATAGAAGGTATTCAGGCAGAATTTAATCAAGCGGCAAACTCATCTGCATCCCAATACGTTATTAAACAGACACCCTCGCGGTTTTTTGCCTCTAAAACGACCTCTCTTTTCAGTGCTGTCCTGATCATCATCGTTTCACTGTTAACTTTCTCTTTTTTCACTCCTTTTTATTCAGAAATGGATAAAAGGCATTTCCAGACAGCCGTGGGAGAAACACGTCTGATTCGCTTAGCTGATGGCACTCAGCTCTGGCTTAATACCAATAGCAGTATCGATACTCAATTCACTGCTGATTTACGTCAAATCATCTTAAATAAAGGTGAAATATTCATTAGCAGTGGTAAAGATAAGGAATATCATCATCGTCCATTGGTAGTAGACACAAAAGATGGCCGGCTCACCGCACTGGGCACGCGTTTCAATGTTCGTTATGAAAATAACAAAACCTCGCTGAGCGTCTTCGAAGGTGCTGTAAAAACAGCGCCGAGCCAACAGCCAACTGCGATCATCACCCAAGCTGGTGAACAAACCATTTTTAATCAACAAAAGATACTGACAAACTCATTGCCTGTAGATCCGGTCAATGAAGCCTGGACCAACGGTATATTGCTCGCCAACGATATGCCCCTGTGTGACTTTATTACTGAGCTCAATCGTTACCAGGAATCGATGATTATCTGTCCAAACGAACTCAATACCCTGCGCCTGATGGGCAGCTACCCACTCAATAATATTCCCAGAGTGTTAACGGCCGTTGAGCACTCATTGCCTGTACATATCTGGCAAGTAAACAAGAAAATATGGCGTATCGATAAAACCCGTTAATTTTTTATGATTTGCTTCCCTTTTTCCGCTGCTGTCCGGCATAGCTATCAAAGACAATAAAGTAGATGAGGAAAAAGATGAAAAACCAAAAGATGGCTGCGGCACGAATCAATAAACGACGTAAAGCCCGTGAGCTCATTTTAAGCTCCATCGTTCTGAGCGGTAGTTTGTTATACCAGCCTCAGAGCGTTTTTGCCGACAACGCTCAGCAACATTATGAAATTCAACAAGGTGATTTAGCGACGGTATTGAACCAATTCGCCAGTCGTGCCGGGATTTTACTCTCAGCAGATGCCGCATTAACCAGCGGTAAATCCAGTCAAGGCCTGTCCGGTGACTATGCAACCGAACAAGGGTTAAACCTAATTCTGGCCGGCACCGGACTCACGTTCAGTAAATCTGCTGACAATAGCTATTATTTGGAAAGAAAACCGGCACCAAAGCAACAACAAAACTTCACGCTGGATGATAGTACTGACTCCGTTGATTTGGATGCATTAATGGTGATGGGAACCCCCCAGTTTCGCTATGATAGCCGTGAGGTTAAAACAGGCACTCGCATTGCTAAAGATGTGACAGAAATGGCGCGCAGTGTCGATATTATCCCTGAACAACTGTTATTAGATTCACAAGCGCGTGAAATGGAAGATGTCTATAAGATGGCGCCCAACGTCGTCAACGCTGATGGTTATGGTGGCACGCGTGAAGACTATCTGATCAGGGGCTTCAGACGACCTGCGGATATTTACCGTAACGGAGTCCGTCTTAAAACAAACAGACGTATTGATCCGGCGACTGTCGACAATATTCAAATTATCAAGGGTCCCGTGGCAGATATAGGACAAATGATGCCGGGGGGTCTTGTTAACATTATCACTAAAAAACCTCAGTTAGAGAATGAAAATCATCTCTCAACCAGCTTTGATGAGTATGGTCAGCAACGTGCTGTGTTTGATTCAACAGGTGCAATCGCTGATAGCGATAATCTGGCATATCGAATCACTGGTTCATGGGAAGACAGTGAAACCTTCCGTGACAACTCAGATATCGACAGACGCTTTTTATCCAGCTCACTCTCGTGGTTTGGTGATGAAGGCGAATATATCAATGTGAATTATGAGTACAGTAAAGAAAAACGATCGTTCGACCGGGGTCTGATTACTGTCCCCCTAGCAAACGGCAAGCGAAAAATTGCTGATGTCTCTAGCGATACAAGCTATGACGCCGGTTTTAGCTTTAATGAAGTGGAATCCAATCTGGTTGAAATCGATACTGTTTTCCCCATCAGTCAAACTGGCTGGAATATCGAATCCAAACTATTTTATAACACCGAAAAAGCAGATGACACTCATGTTGAAGTCCGAGGAGCAGCAACTGACGGCACAATTACACGTCGTGTTCAAGGCAATGAAGATCGAGAACTAAATACCTTCTTTGCTCGTTTACAAGCCCGGGGGGAATTTTCTCTGTTCCTGCCAATGACGTTGGTAAGCGGTGTTGAATATCACGAACAGGATGAGGAATGGATCAACTTTGTCGGTAGCAATCAAACTGGTGGCACCGTCACTAATCCAAACAGCTATAGCTTAATCAATGATATCGCGACAGCAAGCCGTGATCACCGTGATGTCAACATGAAGTCTTATGGCCCATTTGCTCAGCTTGATATGCAAGCTTCTGATAACATCACCATCACACTAGGCTTTCGAGAAGAGTTTTATTCGGCAGATTTTGAACGTCGTGTACTTAGTTCAGGTGTCGTCACCACAGCCGATACACCGCGTGATAGTAAATTCACAAAAAGTGCCGGGATTGTCTGGAACATTATTCCAGAAGTATCACTATATACCTCTTATGCCGATACGTTCATGGCGCAAAATGTTTATACGGGTCAGCAGCAACAAACTGCCCTGCCTCCACAAGAAGGCAGACAATACGAGGCGGGTGTAAAGTGGTCAACCTTTGATGACAGACTGCTGCTGACCATGGCGTATTTTGATATTAAACAAGAAAATGTCTACGAAAGTGTTAATGGCGAAGCTGAATTGACTGGCGGCATTGATACCAATGGTATCGAATTCAGTGTTGCTGGGAGCCCAGTTTCTGGCTGGAATATCCGAGCATCACTCGGGTTACTTGATGCCGAAATTGTCAGCGAAGATACTGAAACCAATGGTAACCGTCCCACTAATGTGCCAGAACACACCGCTAATCTATGGACAAGTTATGAGTTCCAGGGTGTAGATAATCCCTTAAGTGGATTTGGTATTGGCGGTGGTATTACCCATGTCGGTAACCGCTATGGTGATAGTGAACATAGCTTTGACTTAGGTGACTACACACTGGTGGATGCTGGTATTTGGTACTACTTTCCGACTATTGGCAGTTCAACCCTAAGAGTAGACTTAGGTGTAAAAAATATCACGGATGAAGAATACTACACAGCCTCCGGCGGCGCATATCGCATCTCTGTTGGTGCACCAAGAACCGTGTTTGCTGGATTACGTTTAGACTTCTAAACGCGTAAAGGACGGGGCATGGTCATTTCCATGCCCTTTATCATCAAGCTCAGGCAGAATATTGGCCTGATACCTTAGTCGCTAAATAATGCCTGTGCTGCTCTTCCATAAAGGCATCAGTGATACCGTAGTGGCTTAGTTTCATTGTGTAAAACCGATCAAAGTAATCTTGCACAGTCTGTTCAATTTGCTGATTAAAACCAACAGAAGCCGTAACTGTACGGCCATTGGTGCGTTGTGTTATCCGGCCATCATCAAGCACAAGCTCACCGTTCTTAAACACTTTTTCTGCATGACGGAACATTAGCGATTTATTCTCTTGTTCACGATAAATTGCGATGTCAGCTCTAGCCCCAGCTTGTAACGTACCTCTATCTTTTTGACCCAATAAACGCGCAGGTGCAGCTCGCGTCATGATGGCTATCTCATACAAACTGAATTCTTTTTTCAGATCTTTTAACAAGGTCATCTCGGTAATTTCAGGATGCAGATTTTCCAGGCAAGCCACGCGGTATTCATAACTCATCAATAGGTGTAATAAATCTGGATAACGGGTGAATGGCGCGCCATTAGGGTGATCAGTGGTAAAGAAGAGTCGCCATGGATCTTCAGATAATAAGAAAATCTCCAGACCTATCGCCCACTGCAAACCATTCACAAAACTGGTTTGTTTATACTGATAAGGCACAATACCGCCACTCCCCTCATTCTCAGCATGCCAGACGTGCCATTTATTCGGGCTGGCATCACCACGACGAGCAAACTGTGCCATGACGTCACCTGATAACGTCACTGTTTGACCAAACAACACTTGCCCGACGTCCATCGTAATATTGGGATAGCGATTAAACGCTGCCATCAATTGCGCCGCCGCTGAAGAAAAGCCAAATTTACCTTCGTTGCCATAACCATAAAACTGCACATGCGCCAAATGCATAGGCAATCCCTGTGCAGCTTCCATCGTATCCACAATCGTCTGAATGTTGCCTGGTGTACCTAAGTTATTACAATGAACATGAACAGGATGCGGTAAGCCAGTCTGAACCGCAGCTGTTTGTAGGGTTTGTAATAACTGACGAGACGAAATACCGTAATCACTCAACACATCATCCAGATTGAACGTCTCGGCACCTTCTTTGAAGGCCTGTGAACCACCGGCGTTGATCACCTTCAATCCCAAAGCCTTGGTTTTATGCAGCGTCCAAGCCACATAATCATTGATTTGTGATTGGCTTGCTCCCTGCCTGATTAAATTGACCAATAAATCATCACTACCGAGGATGGCCAGGGCTGCAGTGTCAATAATAGGAATATCAGCAAATTCGGCATGCACTTGTGGCGCATTTACTGGCAACATGGCAGGCTCTACCACCATGCTATAGCCCATCTCAGTGTATTTATAACCAGTTTCAAACGACGACCAGCGTGCATTGGCAAAAGGTGTTGCTGCTTGCCTCATTAAGTGGTTCCGGTGCTGCTCAGGCAGGAGTAATCGTGCCGTATTCACATTGCCTCCAGCGATATGGCTATGAATATCAATTCCTCCCGCCATCACGATGTCACCATCCACATCATAAATAGTGGCTTTTTGCTGTTGCTCTATAGCGGGTGCGTCACAGATTCTGTCATCTCTGAACCAGATATCACGTATCTCCCCATGCCAGTTTTGAACAGGATCATAGGCACGGGCATTTTTTATACACGAATACATAAAACCTCATTGATGCTTGAGAATAAGACAGTCTGATAATCCGGCTTTTATAGCTTCAGTTGATAACGCAGTGATGCTGATAAATTCGATCAGACTCTCGGTTAACACGGCATCGCCTTGGTTAAAATTAAGCTCCGTGTTCACCTGGTTGATAAAAAGTGTGCCAAATTGAGTACTTACAACAGCTTTAATACGCGCTACGTTCAGCTGCCCACAAAAATGCAATAACGCCGCCTCATCAAATTGATGTCGACTATCGAAACGAAACCCAAGGCTAGCCCAGCTCTCTTTTTGGTGCTCATAAACCACAATGCCAGCTTCTGAATATTGATTGATAACGTCCTGCTGTTGTTTTGTCTGAGTCACTTGTTGCCAGATGGCGAGTTTAAATAAGGATGGTATATCCAGCCATGAAGGAGATAATTGCCCCCACTCTGTCATCTGTATGGGAATGGCCTGAGCTTCAGACTGAGCTAAAACAGTCTGCATCTGAAGCAAGTCAGCCGGATTTTGCTTATCGTATTTATTGACGACAATCAGGTCAGCCACCGCTAGTTGCTGCAAAAAGATGTTATGAGTTGTGTAACGTTCATCATTGAAATGACGGGCATCAACTAAGGTAATCGTCGCGCCTAACTCAATCCAACTCTGATATTGCTGACCAGAGAGTATCTCGAGAATTTCTTTCGGATGCCCCAGCCCACTCGGTTCAATCAATAATCTATCGGGCTTTACTTCACGTAAAATCTGGTTTAATGCCACTGTGACAGGCAAGCCAGCACTACAACACATACACCCGCCGGGGACTTCCTTAATGAGTAAACCAGGCGAAGCTGACTCCGCTTCGAGCAGCGTTTTATCCAGTCCTATCTGTCCAAATTCATTCACTAATACAGCCCAACGTTCAGAGACTGGCTTTTTTGCCAATAAATGATTAATGGACGTGGTTTTACCCACGCCCAAAAAGCCGGTAATGATGTTGGTTGCTACTCTTCTCAGCAGTTTAGTGCTCATGAAACCGGCGTAGCTGTTGCCACATCAAGGCAGCAAATACAGCAGTTATCACAAGTAGTTTCAGCAGGCTTTGCCATAAACCTGATCCGATATTACTGCTGTAATTAAACGCAGGAATTTCATCAAAGTCTGCTTCTTCGAAAGCTTTATCAGGAAAATAAATTGACCAGAAAAAATGACGTATTTGTTGATGGTACTGTTCAATCTGCTGATTAAAATCGAGCTTGGCCAGCGTGTCCGCATTGGCTAAACGATTAAAACCATATTGCATACTCATCACTGGCGAAAACCAGGAAAAGGCTTGCCCTTGTTGATAGCTCGCTAACTGTGTCAGATGGCGCTGACTAACTAAATCAGCCACAATCACATCACTCATTTGTTGCTGCCCGTAATACCAACGCCAATCAAATTCATCACCCAATGGTGCCGTAGGTGTCCATTGTGGAAACAGAGCAAGATACGCAGCAAAATCGGCTTTTTTATCTTTATCCCAGCTATCATTCATATACTGACGCTGTTCAAATACAATAGCCGCATCTTTACCGGCATCCTGTTGTTGAATCTGATAAAGATAAGCTAAACCGGGTACCACAAAGGTAAAAACCAGCCAGATAGTAATAAATGACAGATAGTTAAAACTGGCTTCTTTATTCAGAAATACAATCCAGCCACAAATAAACCACCAACACAGCTGATACAAGATGATCTGAGCTAATACGCCAAACCAATTGCTATCAAGACTGATTGAAGTGATTAGCGTGGCAACAACTAACAAAACTATATTGACGATCAGTACCATCAACGCCGGTATTGTCATTTTTCTGAAGATCAACCGGGCACCTTTGGGAACCTGGGCGACTAACATGGGCCAGCGACCGGTATTTTTTTCATCTGCTAAGACATTGATACTCATTGCGGCTATCAGTAATGGCATCAAATATAACCAGAGGAAGGACAAATCAAATTGCCCAAACCGTTGAGCATCCACATTACCTGGTGCAGTTGCATTGACCTGACTTTGTAAGCCTAATAACCTCACCCGAAGATGCGTCGCAGTTTCATCACGTTCACCACGAAATATGGCAGACCAGGCTTGCGGCGTTTGTGACACAGGATGAAATAAGTAATAGCCCATATAGCCTGGAAGAAGCTGGTTTTTATCATACTGATCACGATAATGCTGAATATCATCCTGATAATGGTCTTGAGAAAATTGGTAATGGTCGAGTTCACGTTCAATTTTTGCCTGACTTAACGCAATGGCAATCACACCAGCAACGAGATAAGTCAACAACAACCATTTGTTCAGCCGATTCGCCCAAAACAATTTCAATTCAAAAGAAAACAGGCTCATACTATGGTCACCTTCGGCCTGATAACCATAATCGCTGCCAATAAACTCAGCAACCAAAGTCCAATCATGGCAGCTGACGATGACATAAATGTCCACTCCTCATCTAATTTAGCTGGCTGATAGTCAAACTCTGCAAGCTCAGCCCAATGAGATTTTGAGATCCGATGGTCACTATTATCATGTGCCATATCCACTTCGTTGATATGTAAATCATTCAATGACTGAATCAACTGATAACGATAGGCTTCAGCGGCTTGTTCGTATTGTCTGATCTGCTGGTAACTGGTCGCACTCAGCAGGTTAGATAAACGACTTGTCACTAAAAAAGGCGAGAACAGTGACCAGCGTGACACCCAGGCATTTTGCTTAGCTATCTGATTTAAAAGCTGTCCATACTGTTCTTCAAAGACTTCGCTGGTAATACGCTCACCTTCCTGCATCAATAAGCCCTTCCAATTCACCGGTAAATCCTCAACACGTTCAACACCGTATTTTTTTAATGTTTGCTCACGAAAATCATTGAAATACGGATCATCCGGATCATGAGAATCCCCGACTTTGGCAACGGCCTGGGCTGTCTGAATATCAAACACTGCATTATCTGGAATTGGATAACGCCACTCGGCAACGGCATAGGCCAGCTTTGGTAAAACCACCACCATCACTAACCACAATAGTAAGGATGTTGAGAGACTTTGATTATTAGCGCGAGACAGCGTTGAAACGAAAAGGATAAGGCTGACCCATATCACGCAATACAGAAAATACAACACAAATAACAAAGCAAAACGAACATAGACATCGGCCTCTACTGCAGCCATCACTAAAAAGATAGCAGCGACCGAAAACACCAATGCCAGGAAAAGTAATGAGATAAATAAAAATGCCAGCGCTTTACCGACAATCATCTGCCTGAAACTGACACCCAGCGAGATAATTTGACGCAGCGTGCCCTGCTGACGCTCACCACTAATGCTCTTATAGGCCAAAGCGATCAGTACCAATGGCCACACCACTAATATCAGGGTCGCCCCGGATAAATAGCCCAACTGCATATAACTGTGACTACTCAGATATTGTTTGAACTGGCTGCTGTTTTGTCGGTGTGCTTCCAGAAACAACACGTTACCCACAAATGGATTCACACCCGCATCCATAAAACTCAGTGGAGAAATAACGCGAAACACCATCGCCCCATAATGTGCAGCTCGGTGTGGATGACGATCAGGCTGAGCCTCCCACTTTTCATCGTTGGTTTGCTGCCATTGTTGCTGAACCGCTATAAAATCCTGCTGTTGCTGCCAGTGACTGACAGCAACCAGCAAGGTGAGAGAGATCAGCAATGGCAGTAAAATTTTTAACGTTTTATGTCGCCATAACTCGCTAAGCTCATGACGAGCAATAGAAAAAATCATTTTACTGACCTACTTACTTAAAGCGATATGAAACAGACAATGATGCATTCACACCATTTCCGGGGGAATGAATCGTATCAGTACCATCAGTGCCCCAGTCATACACATATTCATAATATTCATTGAATAAATTATTGACTCGGAAATTAATATCACCCCAGCCAGCGTCATAGTTCAGACTGGTATTAACGAGGTTGTATTTACCAAACTTTCCGCCTTCATTAGTGGTGTTCACATAACTACCACTTTGCGAATCCAGCGTGGTTTGCCACATCAGCTTTGGTGTGAGCTGGTAATTTACACCAACTGAAGCCGTATAATCTGGCACGCCAATTAACTGATTACCATCCGTTGCGCCAGGTGTTTGAATTTCTGATTCTATTTTTGAAACATTACCCCAAACCGTTGTTTGCGTATTAGCCTGCCAGCTAAAGCTCAGATCCACGCCCTGACGCAGGGTTTTACCCACATTGCTAAATGAGCCATCAACTAGTTGTATGTATTCATCACTGGCTCGCTGCTCCCAATAAGAAAGACTCAACTCTAAAGTTGATAAAGCCGCCCATTTACTACCCAGCTCCCAGCCATCATTCATCGACACATCACGTGCTGAAGTGTCGCCAGCTGTGTAGGCATTTTTTCCAACCGGATGCTGGAAGCTTTGGCCATAGTTAAAAAACACGGTGACATCATCTGTCGGATAAATAAACACATTCAATTTAGGCTGAACAATGGTGCCAAAATCATAGATATTGCGTTCGTTTTTACTGATTGAGTTCAGATCCTTATCCCAGTACTCTCCACGCAGTCGATCTGCACGCATGGCAGCATTCCAGGATAGCCAGTCAACCGGAGAGTTGGAGATCTGTATATAACTACCGTAGCTGACAAAGTCATAATGACGATCACGGTTCACTGAATTACGATCACGTTCACGCTGGAATCCGACAGTACCGAAGCGTTGCTCTAACACTTCTTGCTTTTGAACATCAGCTCCCCATTGAACTTTCCATTCTGGATTAATTTCCCAGCTCAGTGTAGAGATAAATCCATAATGATCTTCTTCATCATTTCTGTTCTGTAAAGCGGTATCTTGCTTAAATCTAACCCAACGCTCACGTTCATAATGATTGAAATACGATTTTAGTGACCAGTCGAGGCTGTCTGAGAAAGCGTGGTCAAAATGCAAACTAAATGAGTTGGTATGCTTTTCACCACCATCCTGAGCAGCATAATCAGCTGATCGTGTTGGGTGTTTTTTTGCCACGTCACGATCCAGAAAACCGGCTGCATCGGCATCTATACCTGAAAAACGTGCGATAAAACCGAGTGAGGTATCATCATTAAAATCATAGAACCAACGGCCTGAAGCACTGTATTTTTCAGTTTTCTCGTTATCTCGATAGCCGTCAGCGTCGCGGTAACCAAAGAAATAATTATGTCTTAAATTGCCAGTCTGCTCACCCGCATAGGCTTGTACTTGTTTTTCGTTATAGCTACCTGCAGTTAAAGTGACCTCTCGGCCAATATCACTACGTGTTTCGATATTGTAGTTGCCAGCAATATTAAATAATCCATATCTTGGATCACTATTTCCCTTATAAACATCAATATTACTGATATCAGCTGGAAATAATTGATTCATTTCACTGAAACCAGAGTGTGTGTTAGATGGAATCCCGTCTATCAGTGTTGCCGCATGAGGAGTCGTTCCCTCAGCAGAAAAACCTCTAATACCCATTTCAGAGTCAACAATGCCTTGGTTATAGCGAGCCAAATACACACCAGGTACCCGCGTAAATAACTCCATGACATTAGTCACTTGTTGTATCTGAATCTCTTCTTTGCTTATTTCATTCACAGAACCCGCCAGATTATCTTTCACATAATCGGGCGCATCACTTGTAACAACCATCGGAGCAATTTCAGCAGGTAAATCGCTATCAGCCATCAGAAGTACTGGGAATAAAGTTGTCACAACCAGTGTTGAGGGAAGTGTTTTTTTCACTAAAATAATCCTTAAATTAAGCTGAGAATTGCTCAAAGTATTGTTCTGTTAGATCAGGTAACGTCAGATCATCATTTTTTATTAGCTGTTTTAATTTCCCCTGACTCATAATGCCGATCTGGTCTGCTAATTGATGAGCACATAGCAAGTCATGGGTGACAATCAAAACCGCAGTACCGCGTTGTTTGATGGTATTGACTACTTCGATAAATTCTTGAGTGGCAACAGGATCCAACCCGGATGTGGGTTCATCCATCAAAACCAATTTGGCATGTTTTAGCAGTGCAAAGGCAATCGCCACTTTTTGTCTCATGCCTTTAGAAAAACTACCGATTTTTCGCTCTAATTGTGCTTCTGTAATCCCTGTTCTAAGTAGCACATCCTTGATATCTGACTGAATAACTTTTACACCGGCAAGCTCAGCGAGATAGCTGATATTTTCTACGGCAGTAAAACTCGGATAGAGATGAACATTTTCGGGGATATACATCATCTGCTCACGGCACTCAGTCCGCTGATGATACATATCGATACCATCCAGAACAGCACAACCAGAATCTGGTTTAACAAACCCTAATAACATATTGAGTGTAGTTGTTTTTCCAGCACCATTAGCACCCAACAGACATAAAATCTCACCAGAATCTACTGTAAAATTTAACTCATTTACAGCATGGTTCTTCCCATAATATTTGTTCAAATTACTGACTTCTAACATGTAGTTTCGTGTCCATGACCCATTATTATTTGATAATCATTCTCAAGATGCTGATATATCATATCAAATTTAATTATAAATAAAACCCAGCGTTTCTGGGTTTTTATTGTTGCTGACAGTGCTCACATAGCCCATGTAATTCCAACTGGGGACTATTTAATTGAAAATGATTTTGTTGAATGCTTTTTTCTAATGCTTCAATAAGCTTAGTATCGACCCCAACTTCACTGACTGACTGGCAATTATCACAAATCAGAAACTGCGGTGTTTCGTGTTTATGTGTGCAAGTAATATGAGAGCAAGCAAGAAACTTATTGGTTGAGGCCAATTTATGGACCAGGCCCTGTTCAATAAGAAATTCGAGCATTCGATACACTGACATTGCTGGAATTTTTTCACCCAATTTTTGCTGATAGAGATCAGCGAGTTCATAGGCAGACTGAGGATGAGCATTTTCAAGAAGAAGCTCCAACACCACTTTACGTTTAGGTGTCAGTTTGCCTCCATGCTCAATACAACTTTTTTCAGCTTGATTTATTGCTTTCTCTTTATCCATAACATCTCTTAAAGGTGTAGCGGTCATCAGGCGCGAACATTAACGATGACAGGTCAATCATAACGGAATTTTAACAGTTAACCATCCTATCAGGAATTAACTCCGAAACAGACTATGAATTATTCCTATGCGAAATCAATACCGAGAAACAAACGTCGGTTATCTGGACTGGCTAGTGGCGATCGATGAACTAAACCATCCACTCTGGACTCAGTCCAGCCCTGCCCCTTCATCAATAAAACATCACCTGGCATGGCTTTTTGTATGGCATCCTCATGCCAATAAATGCCTGAGCTTTCATCAGGCTGACCATTCGCTCCTGCACCAAGCTTGTCTCTATTGACATTATCTTCCAGTAACCACTGTGTTGTATCACCTGTATAGGTTGTGACCAGGCGACATAATAATTTATCTACATGAAAGCGTGGGCACATTGTTTTATCTAATAACTCCAGTCTTAAGCCGACATGCGTTAAATCAAATAAATCTGCAAACACTTCCGCCAGAAACGTCATATCCTTTTCCAGTGCAGTAAATGCCTGTTGTTTTAATGAGGCCCTCAACCATTCTTTCACTTCACTGGGTTTCAACACCGCCCTGAGCGCAAAACTTGAATGGGTATTCACTAAGCCAGCAATATCATCAAGCAATGCTGAACTTCTATTTCTGCGCCATAAAGCCAAGTTAATATTTTCACTATATATACCTGATAAATCATACACTTCAGATACATAGTTAATGTTACCTGGAAACTCAACCTCTTGCCTTTTTAATGCTGTCATTGCATTTGCCACGCTGGAAAGGGGTCAGGTAATGTCTGCCACATTGACTTACCCGCTAATAGTTCTTCATCCGTCAATAAGCAAGCATCTAATTGCTTTTTGACCTGAGTTTCATTGAGATTCTGTCCGATAAAAACCAACTCCTGACGCATATCACCAAAGGGTTCTTGCCAGTTCTCCATAATGACTTCAATTGATGCATCATCTTGTGGCCAGCGTTCAGTAGGGACAGCCTTCCAGAACATACCCGCGAAACCATGATGGGCAATACCACCGGCCTGATTCCATTGCCCGGCAAACTGCGGGCGACTGGCTAACCAGAAATATCCCTTAGACCGGATTAATTTTCCACACGGCCACTCCTGATGCAGAAACTCATAAAACTTCTGCGGATGAAAAGGCTTGCGTGCTGTATATGAAAAACTACTAATGCCATATTCTTGCGTTTCAGGAATATGCTCACCACGGGCCTCTTGTAACCAGCCTGGCGCTTGTGACGCTTTATCAAAATCAAACTTATGTGTGGCCAGAACTTTTTCCAGTGGTACCTGGCCATGTTTCAGGGGAATAATTTCGGCGAGGGTATTTAAGCTTCTCAGTATGGATGTCAGCTCATTCAACTCTGCGGTGCTACATAAGTCAGTTTTGCTGATTAGAATCACGTCGCAGAATTCGACTTGTTCTATTAACAGATCCGCCACACTACGCATATCGTCTTCACCGAGATGTTCGCCAGTATCTTGTAATAACTGCGCTTCACGAAAATCTTTTAAAAAGTTGACGGCATCGACCACCGTTACCATCGTATCTAACCGGGCAATCGTCGATAAACTCTCCCCTTCTTCATCGGCAAAGGTAAACGTCTCGGCGACGGGTAAGGGTTCGGATATACCGGTTGATTCAATCACCAGATAATCAAACCGACCTTCATCTGCCAAACGTTTGACTTCAATCAGCAAATCCTCACGTAAAGTGCAGCAAATACAGCCATTGCTCATTTCAACCAGCTTTTCTTCTGCCCGATTAAAATCCACTTCGTTATTTAATTGCTGAGCATCAATATTAATTTCACTCATATCATTCACAATAACCGCGACTTTCCTACCCTCACGATTATTCAGGATATGGTTGAGTACAGTGGTTTTGCCTGCGCCAAGAAAACCTGACAAAACAGTCACTGGCAGGCGCTTATCGTTTGTCTTCATAACGTCGTTCTCTTTTTTCATTTATATTCTTGATATCGGTACTGTATTCTGCCGTTGGCCTAATCAATAGCCGTGCTATGCCAATTGGTTCCCCACTTTCTATGCAATAGCCGTAATCTCCCTGGCGTATCCGCTGCCTGGCTTTGTCAATTTTAGGAATCAGCTGACGCTTACGATCGGCCAGTCTTAATGCAAGCTGAGCCTCTTCTTCCAGAGTCGCTCGATCCGATACATCACTGACTCTTTCATAGTTAATGTCCACCTTTGATGCTTCAATTTCATCCAGTGTCTCTTGCCTCAACTCAAGCAACCTGGCATCAAAAAAAGCTAACTGCTCAGCATTCATATAGTCAGCCTGGTCCATAGCCAACAAGGCTTTTTCATCCATTACTTGGCTCCATCACTAAGGATTTTTTAGTGACTAACTTACGATTCCAGAAATGCCCACTCATAATCGCAAGCGCCGATGGAATCGTAATCCAGAACTCATAATGCTCGGGCAGAAAAAAGGTCGACACCATGGCACTGATTCCCAGAACCACTAGAATCATGGGGACATGATTACCATGCCTGATATAGGCAAAAGGTAAGCTCAACAGAGCAAATAAGATAACCGGTACTAACATCACCTGATGTATCCAGGGTGAGTCCAGCCAGGCGCTGACAGCACCTAATGCCGCTAACCCCATCAACATCGATGTAATAACACAATGCACTAAGCACAAGCCTGAACAAGCAATTGCAATATTGTCTTTCATAAGCACCCCTTAATTTATGATATATCGTATCATATTGTTAAAAAATAGCAGATGCAAGAAAATTCATGGTTCAAACTAAAAATGGAATTAGACGTTTAGAAAAAACATCACTGAACTAATAGCGTATTGCCAAGACAAAGTAGACTTTTTTCTGACCAGCAACCTCAATGACTACCTCATCATCTATCTTCTTACCCAGTAACTTTCGGGCTAATGGCGAATCGATACTGATATAGCCTTTTGAGGCATCAATCTCATCCGGGCCGACAATGCGATATTCCTTTTCATCGCCCTCTTCTGTCTCAACGGTCACCCAGGCAGCGAAAAAAATATGATCTTTGTTATCGGGCGCCAGATCCACCACTTTCAAATCAGGTAATCTTTTTTGCAAATAACGAATTCGACGGTCGATCTCACGTAATTCTTTTTTACGGTAAATATATTCAGCATTCTCAGAACGGTCTCCCTCAGCTGCCGCCGCTGAAAGCGCTTTCACCACATCACGGCGTCGTACCCAACGCGCAGTGAGTTCTTGGTTCAGCTCTGCGTAGCCTTCGGCAGTGATATACGGTGAAGATGCCATTGTTTACATTCCAAATGAAAAAGGCTGGATCATATCAATATTCAATAAATACGTGAGCTTTGATGCTCAGACATTCACCTTATAATTGAGATCTCTGGCTTCATCTCCTGTCATACCTCGGAATCCCCACTGATAAGGAGCCTGTTCGTGAATAGTGATCTCAATATCACTGGGAGAGATAAAAAGCCGTGTTTCAATTTCTTGGAATAAAGTCTTAATCAATTGTTTTTGTGTATCAACTTGTCGCCCTGACATCATATGAATTTCTATCACCGTATAAGCGTCTGTTCGTCCGCCGGGATAATAGAAATCATCTTTATCCATCGGAATAAAGCGATGAGCCCGTTTATCTTCAGGTAATCCCAACACAGTCTGCATACATCGATGAATAACATCTGATAACTCCGTTTTAATTGGATTAAGCCTCTCTTTAATACCGTAAATAATAATCATTGAATAAAAACCTCAATTAAAAATAACACTGCGTTAAGCGTCATACTGTTTCGATGGCTAGTGTTTCAACCTTAGCCACATCATTCAATCCTCAAACCACTCAAAAAAGTGCACTCAACGTGGCTCATGCACAGATATAAAGCATAAATTTATACAGCCGAATTTCATCTTTGTATTTCAGTGCTTATCAACAAAAAAATAGTTTTAACAATCAACCTATTAAAGATAAACACTTATTAATCTGAATTAACTAAACACCTTGGCATATTTAATGCCTCATTCGATGTAATAAATTTTTTTCAGTTAATTGGGAGATAAATCATGCACTATAAAAATATGTTGATGCTGAGTTTGGGGTTGATAGGCGCAATAAGCACAACATTGAGTTATGCAGAAGATGAGTTTGTTCCTGAAGTATTAACTGTTGAGCCTACTATCCGGCCTGGTCCTAATATTTTTGTATTGGATCAAAGCTGGGATGGTTCCAGTTGGGTTCATGTTCTCTCCGCTGAAGATCTGACCTCCATTAAAGGCAGCCTGAGTTCCGGGGTTGTTTCTCAATTTGCTATGAGTAAAGACCGAAAAACAGCCTACACGACATCGGTCTACGCCAAAAGAATCATGTCCGGGCCAACGGAAGCTGTATTAGAAGAGTTTGATGCAGATAGTCTCGTCAAGAAACGTGAAATCATTATTTCTCCCAAAATGGCGCAGTCATCGCCACAGCTAAGTTATCTTGAATTTTCTGCTGATGGTCATTACGCCTATGTGCAAAACGCGACTCCAGCCACGTCGGTCACCGTGGTTGATTTAACAGCAGGCAAAGTGTTGACCGAAATTCCTAACCCAGGCTGTGTGGGAATTTACCCCGCTCCGGAAGGTAATCGTTATAGCACATTATGTGGTGATGGTACGCTAACCAGTTATTCCTTCTCAGATGATGGCAAAGCCAGTGCGCCAGTAAAAAGTGCAAAAATATTTGATGCCGATACGGACCCTGTTTATGTTCACAGTGTGCGTGCTGATGGCGATCTATTGTTTACCTCATTTAACGGCACGCTCTACCGTGTGTCTGATACCAAAGAAAAACCAGCACTGGTTGATAGCTATTCCTATGTAAAAGGTATCGATGGTGGCTGGGCACCCGGTGGTGTTGCCATTATGACCTACAACAAAGCCAACAATGTGCTGTTTGTCACTATGCATCCTGATGCCTATGATGGCAGCCATAAAGATGGAGCAAAAGAAATCTGGGCGATTGGTCTGGATAGTAAAAAAGTGCTGTCACGCACGGCTGTTGAGATAGAAGACTCTGGCATCGCTTCTCTTGCGGTCACAGATGATAAAGAGCCGGTGTTATTTGCTCATGATGCTGAACTGGGCGTGGTCTACCGCTTCACCATCGATCCAAAAGCTGGCTTCGCTGCAACACTACAGGAAGACCAGGCTGAAGATGTGGGTTATTACGATACTATCTGGATCGACAAATAATGGATACGCTTCAGCTTTTACATCTGACCTCGATAACAGCAACAACATTTCTGCTGTTGTTATTCGTCATCTCGGTTTTGCATAAACTCTCCGATGTGACGCGTTTTTCAGGCTATGTGATGAATTATGACCTCTTACCAGAGGCATGGATCAAGCCCGTCACTTATCTGCTCATTAGTATTGAGATAATGATCAGTCTTGGACTGATGATTCCTGCCTTTAATACTGTTGCCATGAGCATCGCAATATTGCTGTTATTGGGCTATGCCATTGCTATGTTGATCAATATCCGCCGAGGCAATACCCAAATTGAATGCGGCTGCGGCGGGCCAGTGATGTATTTATCTTATGACTTGGTATTACGCAATAGCTTGCTTGTATTGATAGCCATACCGGCCCTGTTTTCACCGGTCACTAATATAAACATGCTCGATACATTCATCGCGGTCAGTTGTGGTGCCCTGTTGTTTCTCATGTTCACCATCGCTGAAAAACTACTGGCCAACTTTCATCACTCACATCATTTAAACCGGTAAATACACACCATGATTAATACACTTATTTTTCTTGTCGCCGTTCTCTCCATCATCGTGATTATGCTGACGATTATGGTTTTTGCTATGACACGCCAGATTGGCATTTTGTTTGAAAGAATTTCGCCGGTGGGCGCCATGATTAACGACTCAGGCCCAGAAATTGGTTCAGCCAGCCCCAGTTTTGATTTAACAAGTTTAAACGGTGGTGATGTGAAGATTGGTTATAAAGGCGATAAAAGCACTTTGGTGTTTTTCTTATCACCCACCTGCCCAATCTGTAACAAGCTGTTACCGGCCATTAAATCGATTCAAAGCAGTGAAGCTCGCTCGCTGAATGTGATTTTAGCCAGTGATGGTGATGCGACCAAACATCGCGAGTTTATTCAAAAACACGATATTACTGATTTCCCTTATGTTTTATCACAGCCTTTAGGCACAACCTACCGGGTTTCACGACTGCCATTTGCAGTGTTACTCAATAAAGACGGTGTTGTGCTTGCCAAAGGTTTAGTCAATACGCGCGAGCAACTGGATAGCTTATTTAATGCGGCAGAAACAGGATATGCCTCTATCCAAGACTTAGCCAAACAAAACACGATTAACTAAAAATACTTATTAGACCAAGGAGACATCCATGTTGACTAAACTAGAAAAAATGCTCCAATTGCTTGATAACCGAGCAGAAAAGCAAGCCCGTAAAAGTGCTGAAACACACGGAAGAAGAAGCTTTTTATCAAAAGTCGGCGGATTAATGGTCGCCAGTGCAATGGTACCTGTTCTTCCCTTCGATCGTTCCATGGGGCGGGCTGAAGCCGCTGAAGTGGCAGATGAAACCTCATGTGATTATTGGCGTTATTGCTCGCTGGATGGGACTTTATGTAATGACTCAGGTGGCACCACAACCTCATGCCCACCTGGTTCAGAAGCGTCAAAAGTCTCATGGGTAGGCACCTGTCTTAACCCGGATGATGGCAAAGATTATTTGGTCTCTTACAATGATTGCTGCGGTAAAGCAGCCTTGGTGGGCAGCACTTACTGCTTTACCAGTGAAGGTGAAAAACCCGGTTATCGTATGGGGCTGCACAATGATATTAACTGGTGTATGGCCAATGATAATAAAGGCTATTACTGCACTGTCGCACTTCTCGTGGGCATTGCTGATGAGGAATAACCTCAATTATCGCCAGCGTCTCATTTCATGTGTTTTGCTGCTAGGCAGTAGCGTATCGAGCGCTTTTGCTGCTGACAGTGGTCAAGCCTTGTTTTCCAATACCTGCGCAGCATGTCATGGCGAAGCGGGTGTGGGAACACCAGGCTTAGCCCCACCCTTGCAAAACCCTGAACTTTGGCAACGTCTTGGTAGCAAAGGCAATGAGTATATTGCTGGCGTCATGACCGCTGGAATGAGTGGCACCATCACTGTAGCCGGTACCAAATACCGCGCCATGGTGATGCCGCCACAATCGATGATTCCAAGTGAGGATCTAGCCAAAATTGCTGAGTATGTACTGGTCACTTTAAACGGCAGTAAAACATCACCGGATGTCGCTCTTATCGATAAACTAAAAGCGAGCCCCATGAGCCATACAGAACTACGTGAGATACGGAAACAAAATTAATATGCCGATGCAACGCTTCAGACTGTTATTAGGCTTAGCCATGACGATGCTGTCAGTGACGTCGGCAATGGCCGAACCAGCACATTACAATGCCTCGACTAATTACATTTTGCGTTGTGCTGGCTGTCATGCCATGGATGGCACTGGCTCAAAAACAGGTGGTATCCCTCCTCTACAGCTCATAAAAACCTTTACTTCAGATGCGAAAGGACGGGCTTACCTCATGCATGTACCTGGCGTGGTCAGTACGGGGTTAAGTTCTAAAGAAATTGCTGAAGTCATCAATTATGTGGCTGAGCGTTGGGGAGATAAAACGATTCCTTACACTCCATTTACCGAACAGGAAGTAACCAAACTGCGTGCCGAAAACATTGCCGATATAGTGAGTTATCGCCGAGAAATTACCGAAAAATACAAAGCTGAAGGCAAAACCGTAGCTGAATATCCCTGGCCTTAAGCCTTTATTTTTAGCTGATTTACTAAGCACTTGAGCCACTAAGCTAGCATCGATCCAGCCAAGGTTCATGCATCACTAAAAAGTCATTTGCAATAAATCGTATATGCTATATTTTCAACAGATGTAGCGTCGTCAAGCAGACGACCATATCGTGTGTTTGAGACCACTTCTGCAAAGCGTTCTTCCTTACTTACTACTATTCTGTTTTATGGATATAACTGATGACTGACATCCTGCTTCTGACCTTTGTATTTCTGGCTGCAGGTGTATTAGTTGTCCCTATTGCATCTCATTTTTCACTGGGATCGGTCCTTGGCTATCTGATTGCAGGTATCCTCATCAGCCCGCTGTTAACACTATTCAATGTCAATGTCTCAGCCATACAGCATATCGCTGAATTTGGTGTGGTGATGATGCTCTTTCTGATTGGCTTGGAATTAGAGCCGAGAAAACTCTGGTCCATGCGTGCTCGTTTACTTGGTTTGGGTGGCGGCCAGATTTTATTAACCACTGGCGCGGTCACAGCGATTGGCATCATGCTGGATCAACCCTGGTCAGTCTCGTTCACTATCGGTCTTATCTTTTCCTTATCTTCCACAGCTATTGTTTTGCAAACGCTGACGGAAAGAGGACTATTAAAATCAGATGGTGGCCAGGCTTCCTTAGCCGTTCTTTTAATGCAGGACATTGCCGTCATTCCAATGTTGGCATTGCTGCCATTACTTGCTCTACCAGAACTGGTAAACGCGATTAATCACGCCAGTTCTGAACTCGCTCCTGCAAGCGAGCAAAGCCTGAGCTTGATCGATGGTCTGAATAGCTGGCAAGTGGCTTTGGTTACCATCGCAGCTGTTGGCACCGTGGTGTTAGGAGGGAATTACCTGATTTCACCTATATTCCGCTTTATTTCACTCGCCCACTTGCGTGAACTATTCACTGCCACGGCCTTGATGTTTGTGATTGGCATTGCTTTGTTAATGTCTTTAGTCGGTTTATCACCTGCATTGGGTACCTTTTTAGCGGGTGTTGTATTAGCAAACTCTGCCTATAAACACGAACTCGAAAGCAATATCGCGCCATTTAAAGGCTTGCTGTTGGGGCTGTTTTTTATGACGGTCGGTGCTGGAATTAATTTCCATTTGCTCACTGATAATTTCCTGTTGATTGTCTCATTAACGTTGGGTTTGATCGCGGTCAAAGCCATTGTCATGATGCTTTTAGCGCTTATATTCAAACTGCATGGTGCACATAAATGGCTGTTTGCTCTCGGTCTGTCACAAGCGGGTGAATTTGGTTTTGTCTTGCTCTCGTTCACGGTTCACAACGGTGTTATCCCCGCCGATATTTCTGAACTTTTATTATTAGTTGTGGCGTTATCCATGTTACTCACACCATTGCTTTTTATCATTTACGATAAAGTCATTGCAAAGCAATACAATAAAACTCAGGCCAGAGAAGCCGATGAAATCAACAGCGAGGCTAATATCATTATCGCGGGTTCCGGCCGGATGGGCTTAATGATCGACCGACTTCTGCGGGCTGCAGGCTTTGATACCACCGTCATTGACTACAGTTCAGAACGTCTGGAAATTCTGAAACGATTCCGACTAAAAACCTATTTTGGTGATGCCACTCGCCCCGACTTATTAACCGCTGCTGGCATTGATGAAGCTAAATTATTAATTGTCGCCATTGATGAAACCGACAAAATTTCAAAACTGGTGAAATATGTCTCTGAAAACTACCCTCATGTGCATATTGTCAGTCGTGCAACCGATAATAATCATGTTTATGATCTCTACGCACATGGTTGCCGCGATATTATTCGGGAAACACACGATAGTAGTTTACGTATGGGGCGTTCAGCCTTTGAAGCACTCGGTATCGTTCGGGATAAAGCAGAAAAAATGATCGATGTGTTTAATGATCATGAGAAAAAACTGATGCTCGCCGTGGCTGATGCACATAAGCTGGGTGTGCCAAACTATGAAAATGAGGAATACATTGCTCGAATGTTAACGCTGTTAGAAGAATGGGAACCTGCCGTCGGTGTGAAGATGCAAGCAATATCGGCCGAGGCTTCAGCAGATAAGTAATCCTCACTCAGCCAATGTGTTCAAAATAAAATGCGTGCATTCATCAACCGACACACAAGGTACATCCATTAATGTGCAGCGATTGATTCTATCGGCAATATTTATTTGGTTGCGGAACAACATCAGGATGAGTTTGCTGCTGCCAGCTGTCTTATTTTTCCCGCCAGCATCATTAGGCTTTTCAGATTTACGCCATAAAACCAGGAAAAAACTTAATATTCAGTATCCTACATGATTTAGAAACACATAGGAACCGCTCTAGCGTTGATTAAGAAAACCATTCATCATCAGCTAAAATAAACTGATTTTTCCCTGCTAATTTTGCCTTGTACATTGCAATATCTGCTTGTTTGACCATTTGTTTTGCATCAAGGTCATCGCCCTGTGAAATGGCAACGCCAATACTTGCTGAAATGGCAATGTTCTTATCATTGATAACAATATCTTTCTTGATGATCATCAGAATATCCTCAGCGACACTGATAGCATCAGATTGACTTTGTAACTGTGTCAGGGTGACGATAAATTCATCCCCCCCAAGTCGAGAGACAGTATCAATCCCCTCTCTCACACAAGACACTAAACGCAGTCCAATTTCATATAACACTTCATCACCAACATCATGGCCTAAGCTATCATTGACCTCTTTAAAGCCATCAAGATCAATAAACAATAGTGCGGTATAAGCGCCATAACGTGATGAAGCCAGAATCGCCTGTTCAAGGCGATTCATGCCTAACAGCCGGTTAGGTAATTTTGTCACCGAATCATAATGAGCCAATTGCTGTAACTCATCACGATGATTTTCAAGCTGTCTGGCAGCTGACATAGTGTGTCTGATGTATTTATTCATGAAGGTAGAAATTACAACCAGGATAATAACCACACACAAAATGATAACTCCGGTAATCGGTAATATCTCGCTTATGTAGTTCTTTCCTGGTTGATGAGGCTTCCATATAGCCCGAGCTATAACATTTCCATCAATATCTGTAATGTCTTCAGCGATATAGTTTTTTTTCAATAGGGCATTGGTGGTTTGGATAGTGAGATCATGTAAATGAAACTGTCTTTCCCATTTCTTCAGAAGCGGCTTATCTAACTGGCGGGTCATCATCAAGACACCATACAGCTGACCTTTATTCAGTGTGTCTGTTTGTTTATCCGCCACAATAGCGGATGCGGCGATGGCATGAATTTGACCAGACATACTGATATAGGAAGTGACTGGCTCAGGCGAGTCATAATCAGTTTTTATGGCTCGCTCAAATATTCGTTCAAAAGCACTGGCAGTATAAATTGCACTACTGACCTCCTCACTTACACCATTTACGAAGCTTTCTTTAAGCGTACTATCGCGTTCATAAATGATGACTTGGTTAACATTGAAGGTATTGAATAAATAATCATTATCAAAGTTTTCTTCAAAATAGGCTGCTTCATCAACACCAGCAAGCGCCTCAGCCGCATCATTCCAGAAGCTGTAGTCGTAAACTACTTTCCCTAGACTCTCACGCTCATTATAAAAAACACTGTCAGCAACAGTTCGGGATGATGAAATTGCATTGTCATTTAAGTGATGAAATGACTGCACCATCAAATAAATAAAGTAACTGCCCAGAAAAAATAACAATATAAATAAGCTATAAAGGCTGACTCTCATGTCTCTCAAGATGGTATTGATTTGATGATGACTCATGAGAACCTCGTTAAAGTGTTACTTATCTACTTCTATCAATTACATACACCAATTGCTCACTCCTTGATATTAAGCGGCATATTAAAAAATTGCTATATTCAGTATCCAAAGGTGTATCAAAAGCGTGGCCGATCAGCCAAAGATATCTATTTGAAAATAAAAGCGTATATGAACAAATAAAAAGAACCCGCTGCATAGCGGGTTCTCTGACAACTGATTAGTGGATGACACCACAGGCCAGTCGAGCGCCACCACCGCCAAGCGGCTTGGGATTATCCGAATAGTTATCCCCGTTCAGATGAATCATCAATGAACGATTATGTAATTCTTTCAGTTTAAGTTTTGGCGATAATACCGGTAAGGTAGCATTGCCATTTTCATCAACATACAAGGCAGGTAAATCGCCTTTATGACCTTCAAAACTCCATGGCGCAGCATGCTGTCCTGTATTGGAGGGATCATAATGGCTACCTGCTGCACCACCGAGTACTAATTCACCGTCTTTTTTCTTGGCGTCACAGGAAGCAATTTCATGCACATGGAAGCCATGAATACCCGTAGGCAGATTTTTTAGATGTGGCGTAAATACGGTACCGTATGGATGACTGCTAATAGTGACTGTGCCGACACTTTCACCGGTATTGAGATTGGTCATATCAACCGTAATATCATCTGCAGCAAAAGCCGTTGATGTCAGTAACAATGACGTGAGGAAAGCCGTTTTAAGTTTCATACCATCTCCTTTTGTGGTTATAACAACTCACTATTCTGGACTGTCATTATCAGGAGATGTTCCGATAGGATTGAGTCAACATAACGTTAGAAGGCCATATCCAGTGTGGCTGAGAAGGCGTTATTCTGATGAGACTCAGCAAACTCACCGTAATAACCTAAAACCAAACGTGTGCTTGAAGTTAATTCACCACTAATTCCCAAGCCAAGTTGTAAGCGATCCCTATCCAGGTCCGGACCTTCCACTACAAAGCTTGATGAAGGCACGCCGTTAAAACGGGCATCAACCTCAGTAACGCTATCCATATGTTCATGCACATAAGCGATACTAGCGACCGGGGTAAGAACACGGTTATTCTTCATTTGGATATTGTGGCTGACACGCAAACCAATCGAAGTCTGTAAACTCTCGTCGTTTTCCTTATCCACCTTCAGATTAGCACTACCAGCCCCCTTCTCAGTAAAACTTTCCCGCGTGTTGTAGAGATAAGAAACGCCAGCAAACGGTGTCAATGTAGTGTCTGCTCCGAGAGCAAAGTCTTTGCCTGTTTCAATCGTGCTGTTGATGTCAAAACTATCGTAATCAGCTTTAGCCGTACTGACCGAAGACCCCATGATGACCGTACGCGAAGCATCGACTTGATGCAGCCCCAGTCCGACACTAGCATTAACGTAAAGCTTATCCTGTTGCCAGCTACCATAGGTAGCGGCTTGGTAGGAATCAATAGTGCTGTTGCCTGAATAAGGATCCACATCCGTGCGGGCATAACTGCCTGCAACCCCCATCACAAAATCATTCCAATCGACATCGAACCCCATGGCCAAGCCAGTGGTTTGATAATCAGCACCGCGAGCATTGTTGGTATCATCAATCTTATTAAAACTGCCAAAGCCCTGTGTCCACCAGCCACGAGCTTCAAGCAGTTGGGATGCTGAACCTGAGTTATAACCTGTTGCATTAGGCGACTGGGCATTAAAAGCCAGTGAACCAGACGCGCTTTGACTGCCGTGATTGAGCAACAGCTTATTAAATTGTGAACTTACAGAACGACTGATGAGTTGGTTATTGCTGTGCTGAACACCGCTTAAACTATCAAAAGCCTGTCTTGCAGCTAAACTGGATAAGGGCGTAATCTGACTGACTAAACTGCTCAGATCATTAATATTGCTATCCACAGCCTTTGCTACAGCTTGTTGGTTACGCGTACTGGCCACATCAATAAAGCTGACGCTATTGCGAGTCAACTTAAGAAACACATTATTGGCATCATAACTCAAGGTCGGCGTTAAAAAGGCCAGATCCGCATTCACACTATCAAAGGTTGTCCCCCCCAGTCCGCCGCTGGCGGTGAGAATAGTATAGTCTGTGGCATACGCATAGGTGCCTGGTGCCGCTTTCACATTGACGATACCGCTGTTTAACGTAGCGCTACCTGTCGCAACGATTTTATCGCTATTCCCTGCTGCATCCACTTCTACATCGTAGTTACCTCCACCACTAAAATCCACATTGCCCGACACATTGATGGTGCCGATGGAATTACCGGGAGCAAACGTACCGCCATTGATAAAGACATCACCCACGGTACCTGTACCACCTAACGTTCCGCCGCTATTCACGGTAGTCGTGGAATTACTGATTGAGCCATTGACTGACAGGATACCTGCGTTGACTGTAGTCGCGCCGGTATAGGTATTAGTGCCGGTGAGGTTAAAGTTGCCTGCGCCTTCTTTAGTTACAGAACCGGTACCGCTGATCACACCTGCGTAGCCTGAATCATCGGATCGGTTAAAGACCAAAGCGCTGTTGTTGGTGACATTTCCAGTACCTAGCGTGCCCGAAGTGCCACCGTCACCGATTTGCAGGATGCCGTCCCGAATATAGGTAATGCCTGAATAGGTGTTATTTCCAGTTAGGGTTGTCGTGCCTGAAAGATAGTTGGAGACACTACCCGTACCACTGATATCCCCGGCAAAGGTGTAGTCGTTCGTGCGCAACAACCTTAGCTCACCGTTGTTAAGGATATCGCCTGTTATTGATCCGGCTGTGCCTCCGATGGATAAAATGCCTTCTGAGATGGTTGTACCGCCGGTATAGGAATTGTTGCCATTTAGGACAACATTGCCGGCTCCAGATTTGATCAGGCTGCCTGTTCCACTTATCTGATCGTAGTGATATTCACTGGCGTTTAAGCCTATCTGAAATTCAACGATGGCATTGTTGGTGATGTTTCCTGCATTCGCTATCGCGCCCCCATCTAGCGCTATCAGCCTGCCATCAGCAACGACGGTGCCACCTGTGAAAGTGTTGTTTGACCCGCTGAGAACCAGCGTGCCCTCACCTGTTTTGGTGAGGCTGCCGCTGCCGCTGATATTCCCACTTTGGGTCAGCGTGATGCCAGAATCAATGTTATAGGTACCTCCACCTGCGTTGAGCGTGGTGAGGCGGCTGCTAGAAAAAGTGCTGGTGGTCTGCAAGGTGCCACCGTCCAGCGTCAGCGTGCCGGTTCCTAGATTGTTGTTTGCACTAATGCGGATAGTGCCGGCGTTAATGGTTGTGCCGCCGCTGTAGGTGTTGGTGCCAGACAAGGTCAGCGTGCCCGCACCGTCTTTGGTGACTGTCCCCGTACCACTGATCACCCCGGCATAACTCGAATCATCGGAGCGGTTAAAGACTAGAGCGCTGTTGTTGATGACATTCCCAGTACCCAGCGTGCCTGATGTACTGCTATCGCCGATTTGCAATGTGCCAGCAGAAACAGTCGTGATGCCTGAGTAGGTATTGTTTCCGGTTAGAATAAAGTTGCCAGCACCCTGCTTGGTTAACTGACCACTACCTAAAATCACACCATTATATGTGGTAGATGTATTATCGCCCCCTGTTGTTAGTGTTTGGCCACTTCTTATGTCGACCGTTCCACCCGTGCCTCCCAGTGAACCAATTGTTAAGCTCTGGCTATAGACCACTAGGGTACCGTTATTCACACTAACGGCACTATTATTCCCCAAAGCTGATAGATTCCTAGTCAATAGCGTTCCATCATTAACAGTGGTGCTACCAGTGAAGGTATTAGAGGTCGATAAATCGAGACCGCCGCTACCTGACTTAACTAAATTGCCAGAACCACTCATAATATCGATATAGTTGCTTGTCTGATTTGTCCCTACATTTACTATATACGTGCTGTTGTTAATGATGTTTCCAGCGACAACAAAACCGATCGTTTCTAATGTTCCTGCTGAAATGGTTGTATCGCCCGAGTAGTTTTTAGGACCTGTCAGGATTAGCTTCCCATCGCCCAGCTTGGTTAATGCATTGGGTGATATGCCACCATACATACCCACAATATTTTCAATAGTTGCCACATCACCAGCATTTGTCACCGTATATGTATTGACAGGATTAGCAAATAGCACTGCATTCGCATTATTAGTCTTGGTCAATATATAGCCATCGGAATTAAATGTAATATCTCCAACAGACTTAGCGGAATCCAACGTTACCGTACCACCTGTGCCACCAAAGACGGCATTATCTCCGTCTCCCCACGCCTGGTTAGTTGTGCCGGAAGCATCACTAGTCCAGTTGGTAGACGTATTCCAATTTCCCGAACCTCCGATGGGTGAACCGTTTCCGCTAGTGGTGTCTGTTCCATCCCAATAAAGCGTGTCTGCGATGGCATACTGGCTCATCCCAAAATATATCAACGGCAACATAGTTTTGGTCAGTGATTTTAGTTTTGGACGAGGTGGTTTTGTGAATATTTGGCTTGGTGATTTCATCGTACTTATCTATTTTTAAACCTTGTTTGTAAAAAAGATGCCTTCAAGTGCAGGTAAGCTCACTCAACATTTTGCAGGCTCTCAGTTTATTTATTATTTTTATTAATCAATTAGCAATAGGTAAAAATAACTTTCTTTGTGTCAGATGCATGCCTCTCTATTTGGCAAAACCAGGTTGATTGATTTTTTATGCTAGGTCGGCAAGAGCTGGTTAACGTCATCACCTAAAGGCTCAGTAAGTATGGCTAAGGTAGACCATAGCTATTTATTTCTCATTCCATTTACTTGTGTAATCCAGCTTATGTAGGCATTGCTCATGAGGCTTTCCGCTTTGATACGCGTGATGTTTGGCAATATTTAATTAACAAACTCATTAGCGGATGGAGCATAAAGAAATTTAGCATGAATAACTATCAGCCAAAAGTATGATTTTTGAAAAAAGTGAAATTTTGAAATATTGGAGTCAATAACTGACAAAAGTCTCATATAACCGTATGAGTTACGAGGATTCTGCCAGGCAAGCTGATAAAATTTATTGGGCTTTTTGCTTTCTGTATTTAGTCACGTTTAGGCTGTTTTTCGTGCTTTTATTGAAAACAACAAAGGTACCTGCTGCCCTTTATGTAACATCTGATAGCCTAGATCAGCTACTGGCTGTAATCCTTCAAAGCAGTTATATGGACTGTATGGATACTCAGAGTAGTTTTCGAGACGCAAACCAGCACCAATGAGAGCCTTGATAACCTCACTGATGGAGTGAGACCAAGTCACCACTTTTGATTTTGTTCCATCACAATTTTCTGTATACGTCCCCTCTTCCTCAATATCAGGTCGAGTTTGAGGAAAGTAGGCATAACCAGATAACAAATCATTAACGGGATGAAACTCAACTAAGTGAAACTCCCCTTCTGGTTTGAGTGAGTTGGCAATCGTGTGTGCCCAGTCATCCAAATTAGATAACCAACATAAAACGCCGTAGGAAGTAAAAACAATATCGAACAGCTGCGTATTTTCTTTGCCAAACTGAACAATATCGCTTTCAACAAAGTTCGCTTTTAATCCTAAATCCTGCTTTAACAAATTGGCTTGCTTGATTGCATCAGCAGAGAAATCAACACCTGTCACATTTGCACCTAAACGCGCCCAGGATAATGTGTCCAAACCAAAATGACATTGCAGATGAAGCAAAGACCGTCCTTTTACATCGCCTACTTGGTCGAGCTCGACCGCGTTTAACGAACAGCTACCCTTTTTAAATGAGGCAACATCGTAGAATGCTGATTCAATATGTAATTGCGTTCTTTTATCCCAGGCTTCTTTATTTATACTCAAATAATCCATTTTTATTCGATGCTTTTTTCTTGTAAAACGAAACTCAAACGAGTTGTGCCGATGATGATTGACGCATCATATGTATTAAAGGGAATGGGTTGCCTTGACCATCCAGTTCTGAACGCCCCACTTTCTCAAAGCCCATTTTTTTGTAAAAGCCAATCGCTTTCGGGTTTTGTTCGTTAACATCCACCTTGCTGGCACCTAGCTCGTTGATGGCATGAAGAATAAGCTGTTTACCAACGCCCTTGCCAATAAAATCAGGTCTGATAAAAAGCATTTCGATATTAGAGTCTGCAACGCCTATGAACCCGATAATGTCACCTTCATTTTTCACACAATAAAGTTCAACTGCTGCAAAATATTGATCAAAAATCAGCGGTTTTAATTCGTTGATATTTTTTTCTGGTAAGAAATCATGTGTTGCACGTACCGATGCTTCCCATACTTCAATAAGCTCTTGATAATGATTGTTTGTCACTTTTATGGTTTTCACCGAAATCCCTTGAAATATAACGCTAAACTTTGATGCAAAATGTCGGCTAAAGTAATGCAAACATGACCAATAAGCTCAGCAATAGTGTTTTCTATATGTTTTGACACGGTTATCCCTAAACAATCCAATAACCCTAGTGCGTTTTGAGTGTTTAACTGATTCTCAGCTTGATTGTTGATTTAAATCTATAGGAATGGGCTCACCAACGACTCTTACATTAGGCGCCCCATCTTCATTCCAGCGGAACAATACGATATGCCAAATGGCGGGGTCTTTACGCGAAGGATCTAACAAACCGACTTCATCAGCATTTCTTAATAGATCGGACACTTGCCAGCTTGGTGGCTCAACGCCTTGTTCAATCGCGTTTTGCCAGTCAGTTTCTAATAAGTGTCTGTAACCCTGGAAGAATGGATGGCGTAAATCGGCCAGAGAGCATGTATCAATCTCATACGTGACCAAAAATAACGGTGCCGTTATATTCTTGGCATATTTCATCATGGCCGTTCGCGCACTGGTTTCTGTCGGCGTCAGATAAAGTGCATCCTGACCACGCCTGTTATATCGAGCTTCAGGTCGCTGTGAAGAGTGTCTTTGCAGAACTGACTCGACTTGATTCGCTGGACAGATTCTTACAAACGTTCCAGTGACTTCGATATGCGTTTTCTCCAACATTATTTTCCCAAAATCTATAAGTGAACTTTTGATTTCTGTTGCTCAGCGCCGATATTCCTTTAACTAGTCACTTGTTGCTGATGTGTCTAATTCAGTAGCAATAAGCTCCGCATATTCAAGTTTTTTTTACACCGTCTAACTTGATCGATTTATTGGGTCCAACCTTATAAGGCCGGATGATATCCAATAGCATAGATTTCGATTACAGCCCCTGTTTTTCTCTAGCAATTGCTCCTTCAATGGCCGCTTTAGCTTGAGGGCTATTTGTCTAACAACTTGTCCTGTTTTTCGGACTCAGGAAATGCCACAAGCGCTCCTTGTACACGTATAACGTTTTTCATAAGAGCTTCTTGATAAAAGCCTGTCGTAATGGATTTTTATATTTTTTTAATAAGCAACAACCTAGGATTATCCAACAGTCAGCTCTATAACGATGTCGCCGTGTCCGAATTATCTTGCAGTGTTTTGAGTATCGCACTCAACACACCCGGAAACTTTTGTTCAATCTCTTCCATACGTAGCGAGTTCATATGCTCAGTACCGTTAACCTCGGTTTCAACTAGTCCAGCGCTACGTAAGATCTTAAAGTGATGAGACATACTGGATTTAGGTCGATTAAGATCAAGTTCACCACAGGTTAGCTGCCTTCCTGCGTTCGCAAGACGCGTGACAATTTCCAACCGTGTGGGATCAGCAAGGGCATACATAATATCGGTCAATTCGACCTGCTCTATGGTGGGTTGTTTAATTTTTCTCATAGCAGAAATTTAGCATATTGCTTGATCTAATTCTATAGTTCGAATATATTGGAACAACAGAAATTATATGCTTCCCAAAAAAAGGAAAATCACCATGGCAGACTTATTTTCATCATTTAAATTAAAAGATATCAGCTTAAAAAATCGAATTGCTATCCCGCCAATGTGTCAGTACATGGCCGATGATGGCTTAGTTAACGACTGGCATAAAGCGCATTATGCAACGCTAGCCCGAGGTGGAAGTGGTCTGGTCATTGTTGAAGCCACTGCTGTGTCACCTGAAGGTCGAATCACGCCTCACTGTTTAGGTCTTTGGAATGATGAACAAGCAGAGCAACTTCGTGAGATAGCCGAACTCATCAAATCAACAGGCGCCACGCCAGGTATTCAAATTGCTCATGCTGGCCGTAAAGCAAGTGCTAATGTGCCTTGGGAAGGTGATGATCATATTCCTGAAGCTGATTCACACGGCTGGCAAACAATAGCGCCATCGGCTATTGCATTTGGTGCAGAGCTTCCTCGTGTCCCCAAAGAAATGAGTATTGATGAAATAAAGCGCGTTCAGCATGACTTTGTTCAAGCTGCACGTCGTGCTTATGAAGCTGGATTTGAATGGCTCGAACTGCATTTTGCCCATGGCTATCTGGCACAAAGTTTTACTTCTTCACATTCAAATTTACGTACAGATGAATATGGAGGAAGCGATGAAAATCGAGCACGCTTCTCACGTGAGACACTGTCAGCCGTGAGAGAGGTCTGGCCTGAAAACTTGCCGTTAACCGCTCGATTTGGTGTGATTGAATTTGATGGTAAAGATGAAGAAACACTCAGTGAATCAATTCAATTAGTCAAAGAATGGCGTCAACTCGGACTCGATATGTTAAGTGTCAGTGTTGGGTTTACTATTCCAGACACCAATATACCGTGGGGTCCGGCATTTATGGCACCGATTGCTCAACGAGTCAGGAATGAAGCCGAAATACCTGTTTCATCAGCTTGGGGCTTTGGCACACCTAAACTGGCGGATCAAGCTGTTCGAAACGAGCAATTGGATTTAGCCATGATAGGGAGAGCCCATCTGGAAAATCCAAATTGGCCATATCAGGCAGCAAAAGAGCTAGGTAAAGATCAACCCGCTTGGGTCTTACCAGCCCCTTATGCCCACTGGTTATCAAGATACAAAATCCCGTCCGATAATTAGTTCACTACAGCGACTTCGGATGGGTGCTTAAGCACTCATCCAAACTTAATACTTCTGAGGTAATCAATCTAAATCAAACAAAGTTAGTCTTGTTGTTTGCTGGATATTATTCCTGTCGTGTTTTAATTATTGCCCACCAAAAAATGAACAATAAAAACACGCGTCATTCTGTATTGAGATAGTTAAAATATTTGATTGGAATGCTTGCTGATCCGCGTTTTTTTGCAGGCTAATGGCGAGTTAATTACCAACCACATAGCAGGTAGAAACATCAGGTAATTGACCTGAGTTGAAGCTGGTGTAGTAGCTCCAGAATGTATTATCGATGGATTTTAATCTTGCTGGTGTATCATCACGACGGTAACGCGCCAGCTGTCCTGGTCCGCCGTTATATGCCGCATAGCTTGCTTTTATCAAATTATCATCGCCGCCGGGCTGTTCGTGCTCGCCTCGTCGGATCGCATAATCAATCATGTAGTGTGTCAGAATATCGATCCCTGCGTTTACATTGTAGTCAACTTCATCAACCAGGCGATCAAGATCGTAGACTTTGCGCCACACCCGACCATTAATCTGCATCATGCCCACGGCCCCCACCGCTGACCGTAACACCTGAGGATCTTTACTTGAACCGGCAAACTGGCGCCAGCAGGACTCTTTCCAAGCAGTGGCGCGAACCAAGGGATCGAGCCGGTCAGTTAATCTATCCGGCATCTTTTTATTCTGAGCTAACCAAGTACTGGACTGCTCCTTAAGCAAACTGGCAACCAGATCAAGATAGTCATTAAGATTATCGCGTTGTGGTACGAGCCCCTTTAGTGCCTCGGCGGGTGACATCGTTGCCGCATAGGCAGCAGGTAACAGCCATCCCCCTAACAGACCAAAACTATCAATAATATGTTGTGATAACTCAGTTGATGGGGATATAGACTTCTTTCCAGTATCAAATCCAAACAAGTCACGAAACTCTTCATCGACTTCCAAAGGCAATGGCGTAAACGTCGGAGGCGCTGTTCCAGCCAGTAGCAAACGGGCAAGTCTACGTAGTCCATCACGAGTGATTTCTAAGCCATATTCAGGCCCGAGAGCATCAAGCGCTCGCAACGCATCACCACCTGCAATAAAGGCAGCAAGCCGGTAATCCACTTCCAAACCTGGTGTCTCCAGGCCTTCCAATTCGTTCATCAATGGGCGTAAACGTTCCCATGTCGTCAGGAATAGCTCTCGAACGGGATCAGACTCAGGATTATCAACCGTTAGTGCCTCGGCAATGGCGTATCTCGCATCAAGCAAGATGGCAAGTAATTCCATTCGTAAATCATGAGAATTAGTCGACTCGGCCAGTGTTGAAATAATGGTGGTTAGAAAACCATCAAATTCATCTTCAAGCGTTTGCCATTGTGCCACTTCGTTAACGTCCAGAACGGGTTCGGGCTTTTCAACGCTAGGTTCAGAAGCGCGAACCTGAAAAGCCAACCAGGCTCTAACGCCATCTTCTTCAGTTTGCAGTCGAGCAATATGAGTTCGCTGAACCAAGGATTGTTCAATCCCCTGCGTGCTATTTGGCCCCAGCAATTGTTCAATCAGTCCATCAAGCTCATTTAGAGGCCCGGCAAGATCAATTTTCACTCTTTTCATCCGCGGCAATACCAATGCATCGGCAATCAATTGCACAGGTTTACTTAAAATGCCGGGGCTATTATCAGGACGAGACAATTCAATCGCAGCAGGCACAAACTCTATGGCCAAGCCTGATGCCGTGACCTGTGGGGTCAGTTTCAATGCCAGGCGGCCCTGCCAGGGCGTTAGCCCCCGGCAAGTGCCAAACACACGAACGCCGGTCGTTGCCGCCACTGCCATATCGACCGATAGCTGGGTATCGGCTGTCGCCACTTTCATATCGGATAAATCAACCCGGTTGCATGGATCTTCGCCAAGTGTCGCTTTGCCATTCTCATCAAATTCAAGAACGCGACTTATCGCGGACTGAAGATGCGTTGTTTCAGCCAGTAAAGGGATTTCGACTTCGCCTGCAGAAAATGCGCTCGAACTATATAAGATGCAAAGCAACCATCCAATGCGTTTCATTCGATGTTCCAATGATTAAATGCAAAATGACTTGAAAGTCAGAGCCTGGACCAGATACAAGCCTGCAATATTATGCCGTTCTTTTTCAACAAGTGTTATGAATTTTAGTGTTCATAATCAAACACTCTGTACCCATTGATTGTATTGGGATGAAACTATGTATCTAAGGGGTGATGTATACCATCTGATGTGGGCACGATACCCAGTTCAAAAGGATTGACGTCTTCCAGGCAACCTACGTTATAACCATATTCTAAAGGGTTAGAACGAGGATTGTGATGTGTATAAATACCGCAGTTTGAACAGAAATAATGTTTCGCTACCATCGTATTAAATTGATAGAGCTTGAGCATATCTGCCCCTTTAATAATCTCTAGCCCATCCAGTGCCACTGTCGCAACAATGGCGCCCTTTCTTCTACACAATGAACAATTACATCGTCTTGGATTCACAATTCCATCGGGCAGATGAAGTAATAATTCAACTGCGCCACAATGACATGTCAGTCTATGCCGTTCTCTAATTTTCGTATTACCGACTTGCTTAATCATTGTGAAAGCCTCTTTTTTGTAACGTTAAAATTTAGGATATGTGAAAGCGACCAAGATATGCTGCGTGGTATGAGCATCCGCCATCAACGCCAACAGCTACACTTTTTAGGTGTTTTCTTTACGTTAAATTAAGCCCGTGATCTGAATTTTGATTGTTCCAATACTCTTTTCAATAATATTCAGAGCTTCTGTATATGGGGTAAATAGTTTCAATCCATTTAATACCTATAGTTGCAAAATACCTTATAGATCTTCGCTCCAACTTGTCATTCTCTCGATTTCCTCCGCTGTGGTTGGCGGACTAAAAAAATAGCCTTGTACTTCATTACAGCCTTGCATACGAAGAAATTCAAGCTGTTGCTCATTCTCCACACCCTCAGCAATAGTCATTAATCCAAGATTGTTCGCAAGATCAATAATGGTCGAAATAATGGCTCGATCATCACTATCTTCTTGGACATGACTAACAAAAGAACGATCAATTTTAAGTTTTGAAATCGGAAAACGTTTTAAATAACTCAGAGAAGAGTAGCCCGTACCAAAATCATCAATAGATAAGCGAATCCCCTTTTTATTCAACGTTTGCATAATGGCAATCGCTTCTTCAGGTTTATACATTGCCACGCGTTCTGTCAGTTCCAGTTCCAAGTAATGTGGCGGTAAACCTTCTTCATCCAGAATCTTGGTGATTTGGAATAATAGATTCGGATGACGAAATTGTAATGCCGATAAATTAACAGCGATGACAGAAAGTAACATGCCTTTATCCAGCCATTGCTTCATTTGTTTTGCAGCGGTTCGAAGAACCCACTCACCAATCGCAATAATCTGTCCAGAATCTTCGGCAATAGGAATAAACTCTACTGGCGAAATATGACCCAGGGTGGGATGCTGCCAGCGTAATAATGCTTCAACACCCCTGATATGGTTACTGATCAACTCAACTTGAGGTTGATAAACCAGTCTGAGTTCATTTTGCTCAATAGCACGACGCAGAGCCGCTTCAATAGCCGTTGTGCGTTCAATATTGGCTTGTAAATGTTGTGAGTAAAACTGAAAATTATTGCGACCTTCATTTTTAGCACTGTACATGGCGAGATCTGAACATTTAAGCAGCGTGTCATGGTCGTCACCATCATCTGGAAATAAACTAATACCGATAGAAGGCGTCACGATGAGTTCATAGTGTTCTATTGCACACGGTTTAGAGAACAGATCAATCAATGCTTTTGCTCTGATCTTTGCCTGTTCTGTATCGGTATGTGGCAGCACAGCAATAAACTCATCACCGCCCTGTCGAGAAACGATGGCATCTTCTTCAAGTGCTTCTTGCATGCGTTGAGCAAGCATTTGTAATAACGCATCACCGACACTGTGGCCGAGCGCATCATTAATGTTTTTAAAGTTATCAAGGTCAATAAACAAAACGGCGAGTTGAACGCCAGTTTCTTTTGCCGCATTCAGTGCGGCTGTTAATTGTTTTTTTAGGGAAATACGATTGGGTAATCCGGTCAAGGCATCATTGTGGGCTAGCCAATTGATCTGCTCTTCAGCCTTGCGTCGTTCATCAATATCCATACGAACACCGACAATACGATTGGGCTTACCTGATTCATCAAACTCAACCGCTTTGCCACGAACCCCCACCCAACGATAATGACCATCGGCATGACGTAAGCGTGCTTCGTAGTAATAGTTGGTTTCAGATCGGTCAAGAATACTGCCGATTTTGCCTTTGATCATCTCTCGATCATCTGGATGAACTTTTGCAAGTTCTTTTTCTCGATCGCCTACCCCTTGCACTGGCGGATATCCCAAAATGGTGTGGTAAGTTGGGGATGCAAACCAGATATCTTCAGCGACATCCCATTCCCAAATACCAATTTTGGTTGACTCAAGCGTGATTTGAAGACGCATCTCACTTTCTTGCATTTTTTCTAGGTGTTTGTAGTGCTCGCTAATGTCACGAGCAATACCGATAACACCAACAATGTTTCCGTCGTGATCACGTAATGGCGTTTTTACCGTTTCAAACAATCCCCGATAACCATCCTCAGCAAATGTTAGCCATTCTTGATTGGTAAGTGTTATGCCTGCTTCTATGGCATTCAGATCATGATGACGAAAAGCATCGGCTGTTTCTTGAGAAACATAATCGTAGTCTGTACGCCCAATGATGTTACTTTTTTCATCACCATAAAGCTCTTCAAACCGATGATTACAATTAATATAGACACCATTAATATCTTTTAGCCAGAGAGGATCAGGAATGGCATCAAACGTGGCTTCAAGCTGCATCTGCGTCATATCTATTTGAGCGTTGCCTTCGGCCAGTTTGGCTTGCAGACTCACGTCTTGTCGACGCAGAACATGTAATGAGGCCGCCAGATAAGCCAATAGAGAACTCACTAAAACAGCAACCGTTAAATGTAAGGTCGTTAATGACCAATCATGCCAACCATCAACAGGCACCAAGCCGAGCCGCCATTCATCCATTGATAATCTGACTGGATATTCAAGCGCATTATTGAGAGCTGCTGTTGATGAGGCATAAATCAATTGTGCCTCATCTTGTCCATTGCCTTGTCGCCATAGTCCATAGTGATACTTTGATGCCGTAATGGATTCAAGTGGCTGTGCTTCAAGAATATCGGTAAGCGATATGCCCACTTCAACATAGCCCCAATGTGTTCTTTCTGCATCGGCACTATCGCCGATAAAAACAGGCAAGCGAGCAGCTAATTTGAGCTTATTATTCTTGAATGGAAAAGGTCCGGTAATGGTTAATCTTTTAGAGATATAACCATAGCCAGGGGGTATGGAACGAATTTTATTTTGCAAATTCGCTTCATCACTTGTTGAATAAAATTGACGAACAATCCCATCAGAGACAATGAGGATATCGGTGATATAAGGATAAGAAGGCAGTATCGTGCCGACAACTTCATCAAAGTGGTTGATAGCTCTATTATCTAAATTAACTAAGGTAGCCAGCGTATAAGCGATGGATGCCTCATGGATAATCGATGACTCAAGTTGATAGGTATAGTTTGTCGCATCGGTGAGTGCTTGCGTTTCTAAGTCATCAACATAGTCGGTTTCCAGATACCATGCTAATGAGAGAGTGAATATCAGGGAGATGATAAATGTCAGTATGCCTGTGTGCAGGGGCGATAATAACAACGTGTTATTAGACATTGGCATAGTTGAATATTAGGCGGACAATCAAGTTGATGCTGATATCTCGCACTTTCCTATCCTTCTCATAAAGCTTAACTTCACTGGCCCACCCGTTTACTTGAAGCCTCAGTTCAAGAAATTCTCATTATCCAGAACATATCACGGAAGTACAGCAAATCTAAAGCTTTGATTTTCTTTTCCTAATACCGGTTTGTCTATCAATAAAATTATATTGAAAACCGTTTTCTTCTTCTATTCTTCCCAGCCTAAGATAAAAAAGATATGCGTCACCTCATAGTCCACTGTTCACTCTATCTGAGTATTAGCTTCATCATGTAATTTACAAGAAAGCACCACGATGTCTTCTTTATTTGAAGTGTCCAATAGTGACTCTTCTAATTCATTAGCCATAATGGCCTGCTCGAAAGGTGTAACCGAGCAAGCATTTTCTTTTGCAAATTCCATTAGCCTTAAAGCGTCAACGCTTTTCTCTCCTACATGGATAACCAGCGCAATACCTGGATTAATACAACAGCCAACATAGCTATCAAAATATTCATGATCTAAAGCCAGCAACACTCCACCCAATATCGGCACCTGTTTGTTTGCCATGTAAATGTGATTGTAATCAGCAACAATATCCGGCTCCGAGTTGATGATGCCGAGCTTTTTAAGTGTCTCTAATACATTGAGTTTTTCTGAAGATAGTTGAATTCTTTCCGACGGTGGTGTTTTGAGAAGCGATAGTAATGCATCACTCGCTCCGGCAAATGACAGTAACGGCATTATCATTAGAGCTAAAAAAACAATCTGCTTCATTTCATACCCTTACTATCTGTCTTACTGCTGCAATGCAAATACCTGATCAACCATGGGCTTGTACGACTTAATTTTTTTGTTTGTCTCCGTATCAACAACATATGCTTTCCAGAAGCTTTCATATGCTTGCGGCGAAGTCCAAGTAGCATAGTTTATTAATACGGTCCCTTCGACATTTCGATGGAGCTTGGCAGAGATGAAGTCTGGTGAAGTTTTAACTATTTCCTCTAGCTCATTGATTAAGTTAACCAATTCAAACAGTTCTTGTTCGCTATCCAGCTGAAACCTGACGATAACATGGTGATGCGATGCCATAACAGTCATTATCCTTATTATTAAAAAGAGCGATCGAGGGGTCAGCCACTGTTAACTATTTGCTATAGAGATTTTTCCAACCACTGTTTCTGAGTGATTTTATATAAACAATGTCGCTCCAGAGGATGACCTTTAGCCACCTTAGGATGACTAAAATCTTGATTCGTATTAACCATTCCTAATTTAAGCATTACTCGCTGAGAAGGAAGATTTTGCAACGCAGTAAAGGCATAAACTGAAGGAACATTAAGCTCTTCAAATGCAAAGTCTAATGCCTTTTCTGCCGCCTCAGGTGCATAGCCTAACCCCCAAAACTCCGATGACAAGCGCCAACCAATTTCAATAAACGGAGCATTAGGAAAGCCACTATTTTCATCCTGGCTATGTAGCCCGACAAAACCAATAAACTGACCAGTGTCTTTCAACTCAACAGCCCAGAAACCCCAGCCTCTTTCCGAAATCAGGCTTTGGATTTTATTCGCTTGCTCGTCACTCTCTTCACGCGAAAGTGGAGCGAGAAAATATCTCATCACATGAGCATCAGAACATAAGTCAGCATAAGGTTGATAATCTTCACTTTTCCACTGACGCAGAATAAGCCTGTCAGTTTCCATTTTCATACTAAATTCTCAAGGTGCCGGATCAAGGGAACCGAAAAAAGTAGTTTTACCCAAATCTAAAATATACCTATTTAAATCAAACATTCTGACGCTATTGATTTCCACAGAAGTTAACTTTTCGGATTCAAACCGCGCATAGCTTCATTGCTATACTCACTCGTGTGTTCCCAGTGTTTCCCAGAGTAATCAGTCGTATATTTACTGCCACTATTCATCCAAAACCCATGTCGGTTAAACATAAAAGTGGGGTGATAGTCAGGATATAACTTAGCAAGGGGATAGGGTTTATTTCGTTCGAGTCTATTTTTTCTAGTTGCCTCTAATAAATATTCTTTACCATTTTTGAATAGTACAACCCATGCATGACCATTGCCGTCCATATCGCCAAGAACAACTCTGGCATCTTCATTCATTTCGATTAACCAATCAGCAAGTGCAAGAGCATGATCTTCACAATCTCCTCTAGGCAATAAAAAAGCCTCACGACTCGACTGCCACACTTCTTCTCGTCCACTGTATTGTAAGGAATCAAGCATATACGTTTTTCTTTGGGCCAACACATAGAGTGGCATCATTACGTTTTCAACCGTAAAGGGCTGATATCCTTCTAAAAAGGCATTGACTAAAAACTGGGAACGGTTGACGCCTTGAGCCGACATGGCAATGGTTTTAGTGTCGTTATAGGTGAACGCAAATGCACCGCTCTTGTCGTACAGTGGCTTTAATAATTGCTGAATGTAATCATCTGACCATCGTTCACCTGTCGGTAAAACAAGAAGAGATTGACCTTTAGGTGAGAATACTTTTAATTCATCGTCAGAGTCATGCAGCGCAATGTCAATTTTTTGCTGTATATCGCTATCTTCTGAATTCTCTTTTAAATTCGTGATAGCAACGACAAAAATAAGAAAGCATGTCCAAAATGCAAACGCTTTAAGCTTTGCGAACAATGAACTCACCCCTTAAAGCCGAAAGCAATAACAATGGCAACAAACAACAATATAGAGGAAGCAAAAATAGCGACAGCAATATTGCCTTTTTTTAGTTCTGTTTCAATGTCTATTTCTTTTAGTAACTTTTTATCTACCCAAAATAAGGCATAAACACTGACCACAATCGCGATGATTGAATAGCTAAGATTAATAATTAAGTTAATCAACGAAGCTGAAAAGAACTCTAATTCCATTGTGTACCTATAACTGTTTTGATTGTAAGAAAAAGCGGCAAACACTATTCCACACCTAGGTCTATTACACAATCAATAGTGTCAAAGTGTTTGATTTTACTAATGGCATCCTCGTGTTCAGTTGGAACGAATAAATGCACATGATTCGTGAGGATGACATAGGCATGAAGATGACAGTCAGCTTTGGTCAGTGACTCTTTAATATCACTAAGAATACTTGCCATATATGCAGAGGCTGATTGGATAACACCAAACTGGGAAGTCTAGCCATGTCGTTACATCCTTGTAGCGAGAAGATTATTGTTACGTTATTACATCAGATTAAGAAGCTAGGTTAAATCAAGTTGGCTGACCCCTTGATTTTCCGCTTAGGCACATAGTTTAGAACCTTAGACCAATTCCAATCTAACATTTCGCCACTCTATCCATGCATTTTCAGGGTCAATGTCGGCATACCCTCTTTCCTCTGCAACTTTCTCAGCAACATCAAGTGGCATAACCATACACTGTGAAGAATCTCTAATTTCTATTACTTCTTTCTCAGTTAAAGGAGAGCCTTTTTTATTCTCAGCGTTCAGCAATACAGCAACTAATGCAGGAACATGAACTAGCTTTAAATTTTCATCATTTTGTGAGGTCACTATATAAATTCCATTTATAGGTACTTAACGCCGCCAGCACGCGCGGCTTTGTGGTGTAGGCGAAGCCGCAACGGAAAAGCCGTAGCTGTGCCTGGCCTTGTTAGGGCATAGGCCCCAAAATTGGCTGCAACTGCGAAAACCTTCGATCATACCCAGGCTCCCAAGGGTACTTTCCTTCTCGGTCTGGCCAAACCAATTGAACCACTGGATAGGGTTTAGGCATTGAGCCGTAGTACCAATTTGCATAACCTAAATATTCACCATAGTGCTCCAGTTCTACTGGCACAAAAGCTACGGACAACCCCTCTGTAAAGTCTGTGTACTTCTTATAAGGCTCAATTTTCTTATTTGCACCGACTATTTTAACTACCGCAATATTGAGGAGTTGATGCGCCGTTTCGGCAGGTAATCCGACGATAATAATTTCAGGATGATTTTGCTTGTGAAAGTGACCAAGTGAAAATGCAAATGCCGGATTCCCATTTTCTTCAGCTACATGGAGGTTATACCAGCCTACTTCGTTAATTTTATTCAAAAGCAGAGAGTCATAATCACTTTCTGCTACCGGAGGTGCAAAATCACTCGGCACGGATTCCATAAACATACTTTCTTCTCCTTGCACAGTAGAAGCGGCAACAAAGAGTAGCGCTGACATAAATAGTTGCTTGATCATTGAGTTGCCCTAACGCCCAAAGCAACGGCGCGCATTAGCGCGTCCAGCCAGAAGGACGATGCTGACTTTGCTTGTTATGTTGTTTTTAACCATTAGAGAAAAGCTCCAAAGCTTTTTTGGTTAGTTTTAAAATTGGGCCATCTCTTGGTGCATCATAGCTTGACTGAAGAAACCCTTCGATAACCAAACTTGGTACGAGATCATTGTATTTCTCAATACTGCAGCCATATGGAAAAAGCTTCTTTGAATACTCAGGAATATCTATTGCAACAGAGATAACCCCTTTCTCATGCAATTCAAACATAGCATTGATCAGAAGAGTTTCATTTTCATTCAAAGAATACATTTCATCTTTCCTGTACAACCATTGACAGCAACATAACGCCTAAAACAGCCGCGCGTGTATTTTTGCGCGTCGGCTTGCTTTTACTTGTTAGGTGACATTTTAAGTACTTGATTGCACGCAGTCTGAAGTGCAGCCGCAACAAGAACCACAATATTTATATACTGCTGCCGTACATTCATTCCTTTGTGGTTCGGCAAATCCTCTTGCAACTTTTCTCTAGTGCTATCTACACTCTGATTTAGTATTTTTTTCTCTTCGGCACTTAAAGCTTTGTACAGATTATTAACATCTTCTTTAGATATTTCAGGGCGAAGATTATGCGCAAATCCATTTCGAAGCGAACCAAGACACTTGAGCACCTTTTCGAACCGGTCATCTAGCCCTAACGCTATCGCGAGTCGAACCGTACTAAGATAATCCAAATGCATTTCTCTTATGTACTTTTGGTTTGAGACAAGACTATCTATCAAGTGATTGAGGTATTTTTCGACAATAATATGAGTGCGAATGACCACACCTAAATCATCCTCTTTCTCACATTGCAGCAATAGAGATTCGTAAAGATCTTCGATCATTGTTTCACCTAACAGTTTGTTTTATGAGGCCAGTGGACTTATAATTCTTTTTTATCAAACATAACATGCTGATTATAATGGAAATTAATTTACAAACCCGGAACTGTTAGGCCTAAAACTTGAGCTGGGTTGGAAAAATAGTGCCGAGCTTTTGTTATCTTGTTTGTAAATTTGTTTCATGGAAGAGGGAATTATCAAGGCAAAATCTCCATTTTCAGTTCAATCGAATCTTTCATTATGACGAGGCGCCGTAGTCGTCGAACAATTAAAACCTGTCTATCTTGAACTGAATATTTCACAATTTTTGATACTAAGCAATAAAACGGAATACATTCATCCTAGCCACAATCATTCAAACCGCTGAATTTGAAGCTTCCTCATCCTCACGCTACTATCTGATTTTCTCCAAGAAAAATACATATGAAACGAAGCAAAGAAGATGCAGCGAAGACCCGGCAGAAAGTGATTGATGCGGCGTTGAAGTTATTTGGTCAGCGTGGTTACAGTGGCACGACGTTACGGTTGATTGCTGATGAGGCGGGTTGCTCGCGTGGGCCGATTTACTGGCACTTTGCTAATAAAGAAGAGTTGTTTGAAGAGATTCTGGCCTATTCTCAGGCCCCATTAGAAAAGCTGATTGCTCAGTGTGATGATAGTCATGAGCCTATCGAGGCAGCGAGTAACTTTGCCCGCCAGTGGCTGAGTTTATTATTTGAAGATACCTATTACCGTCAGTCGTTTGAGATTTTGTTGAATAAAACAGAATACACGGAATCGGTTTCGCCTTCACTGGAACGTGAGCGGGCGTTAACGGTGTCACTTATCAGCACCTTTGCAGGCTTTGTTGATCGCTATCGTCAGCAAACAAACAGTCAGGCCAGCACGGATAGTCAGGTGGTAGCTATTTCGATGTATAGCTATTTGATGGGTGTAACACAAAGCTGGATGGTAAATCCCAAGCTTAATCAGCTTGAGGCGAATATCGAATTTTATGTGGCCGAGTTTGTACGTTTATTACAAAGCCCTCAGTAGCGACCAAGGGCTTTGAGATTTTATTAAAACGCCGTCAGAAAACTAAGAGCATCCACACCGACTGCTCTGCCCTCTTTTAATGAGGTGGTGACTTCATCATCGCCATATTCTTCAGCATAAATACGTGCCACACGATGTTTATGATAAGAACGGGCTTGCTCCCAGAAAGTCAGCGTTTGTGGTGCGACTTTTTCACCCATTTCTTTGTGTAGGGCTGGCAGCTCATACCAATTAAGAATCGGCTTTTGATGGTGAGCATTGTGATAACAGAAATTCAGCACTAGCATGTTCAGCCAAGGATAACGGTGTGACAATAAGTTGCTGTAGGTATTGGCCTGCTCGTACTCAAAATCACGACGATGAGGGAACACGGCATCCGGATCATCCAGGTTAAAAATGACTTCGTAGTTATGCTGATAGCAGTCCATAAAGCGTAATACTGTGAACAACACGAGCTGAGCGACAGCATATAATACAAAGGCTTTCACACTGATGAATAACACCGCCAGCAATAACGCGCCTCTAATTAATACCACCGTCAAAACCCGAGCACGTTGATCACGCTTTGATTCAATCGCCCAAGGTGCAAACACCAGCATGGTGTGCATCATAATTTCTATGGCTGGAATGTATGCCCACTCAGCCGCTTTAACGACCTTTTCCATCGTAGGGTGTTGTTTTAGATAACTCCGGTAATCCCATACTACTGGATCACAGTTATCAACATGATGACGCATGTGTTTGTAACGAATATCTTCAAAACGGCCGTAACAACTTCCTGTAATCCAGTTAAGCACTTTACCAAGCTTGGCATTGTCCTTGTTGTCTTTAAATAAGGCGTTATGCCCACATTCATGTAACAGATAAGCGGCGATAATCATGCCGTGAGAACAGGCCAGCATGCCCAGGATATTTATCAGCCAGTTATCAGCAAACATCGCAGCCCAGCCACCAAAGTAAGTGACGGTGATATAGACCAACACACCGACACTGTATTTTGCACCGTCTGGATCACGGAGTTGGAATGTTTTAGCCATGTGACACCTCAGCTAACTTGGTGGCTTGTTGCCATTGTTCAAAATGTGTCTGCTCAGTATCACCAATCCAGCTATTGATTTCCCATAAGTCTGCAATCGGTGCATTGGTAAACGGCAGATGATGCAAATAACCATCTGGTCCAAATTCTGGTGTCATGGTAGTTTCTAAATAACCACGATCTCGTTGTGCAGACCAGATCGCTTCCCAGCAACGCTGATGACTTTCTAACGCAGCTTGATATTCAGGTGCGGCAGGATGTGGCACTTGTGGCCCCTGGTCATAACCTACCCGGCTATGAATATGATGAGCATGTTGGGCGGCGAGTTCGATGGCATCCCACTCACTATCCATTAGGCGTTCACTGACCACCACCCAATGACTAAAATCACAGGTGATTTTGATATCCGGCAGGTGTTCTAAAATCGCCATGGTATTCCATGGGCAGAAGAAGCTACGACCGCGATGCGTTTCAAAGGAACACAGCACACCATGTTTGTCTGCAATATCCATGGCGGCGTTGAAGAAGTCGATACTGGTTTGAATAGGCCAGGCATCACAGCCACCCATCACATTTACAAATTTAGGTTTGAGTGATTTACCTAAAATGATTTGTGATTCCAGGTCAGATAGATGTTCTTCGACACTGGCTCGACGTCTAGGGACATAAGAACCCGCGGTGCAGACTTCCTGAATCCATTCAAAATTGTGTTTTGCGAGAGCCGCTTCAAGAGCAGGAAAATGGCTTGGGTCATCATGTTTGGCAGGCGCTTCCAGCCCTGAAAATCCGGCCTCTTTCGCCATGATAATCGCTTCTTCGATAGTGCCTGTGTGACCCCAAACTGTTTTGAAATTCTTTAGCTTCATCGTCATCTGTGACTGGCTCTTAATTAGTTAACATAAAACTAATCGAGCAAACAACATGCCAATATGTATGTATAAATAACAATATGTTTCAAAGCCTTACCATGGTTGACCTGAGAGGCTAATAGCTTGATTGTTATATTTGATAAGAGTAGAAAACAGCGTCTCTTTTGCACTTAGATTGTGCTGCCGGTGTTAACTTTTGGGGCATTACCTCCACAGCACTGCCCTTCAGTCACTAATAAAACTTTACCTAACTAAACCCGCATTAACAGAAGCGCTCAATATAATTAGCATCGAACAAAAACCTGTTTATTTTAAAGGACACCTATATGACGAAGCGTTTCATTTTAGCTACTGCGCTTTGCCCATTTTTATTCGTATCACTATCGAGTTATGCCATGCCACCAGCCGGACCGGGACCAGGCCTGGACCGTGGACCACTTTTCATTGTGCATGACGGTTACCACCACGAACGTCCAGGACGTATACCACCTTATTATTTTGGTTATTCTCTGCCACAAGGCGTAGCACTGGCATTACTGGCAGGTGTGACTTATGCCATCGTGGATGGCATGTATTACTACCGTAAAGAAGGTGATAGATACGTCTATGTGTCTACCCCACCCGCCGGCACCTATACCGTTGTTGAAAAGGCAGCTTCCACTACCTCATCAAGTGCTTTGGAGCCGGGAACGATTGTTAGCCAGTTACCTAAATCAGCCAAAAAAGTTGAGTATCAAGGACAGGCTTATTACGTGGTTGGTGAAAACTGGTACTTACCTGTTTCTGGAAACAGTATTGGAAATTATGTTGTCGTAACAAATCCACTTCGCTAGTTCATTATTGATAAGGATTTAATATGCATAATCAGCTTAAATCAGGTTTATTTATTGCACTTTTTCTTTGCACGATGGGAGTGAGCTATGCTGCTGAAGACCGAATGGACCCAGCTGCTCTCGAAAATGCAATGAAGTCCTGTCGTGATTCAGCCAAGGGCAGTGTTGAACTATTTGATAGCTGTATGCAACAAAAAGGATTTAACCATCAGCCTCCACCCAGCATACCTGCACCACCGAAAGAAGTGGATGAGAAACTTAAGTCCGCGATACAGGACTGCCATGAAACAAGTAAAGCTGACCTGGCAGCTTTTGAGTCATGCATGGAGACGAAAGGGTTTAATAAACCCAGAATAGAGACACCTAACTAAGTTCAACTTTCCAAATATCGACATGGATGTCGATTTTGCCAGTTTGTGATATTGGCGTGTTCAGATCTCACTAGTATTGATAGCAGAAAATCACTACTACGAGGTCACCATGAATCACGCATTAGAAACATCTTATAAACCCGAAACCACACCCGGTGTTACGCTAAGCCATCCACTTGATCCATTAACGATAGAAGAGATTGCCACCGCCTCTGATTTACTTAGAAGAGAAAAAGGCTTGGGCGCTGAATGTCGTTTCCCTTATGTGCAACTTGAAGAACCTTCAAAAGCCGAAGTATTAGCCTTCGAGGAAGGCCAAACATTTTCACGTCGTGCTTTTGCTGTGGTACTGGATAAAGCATCTGGTGCCATTCATGAAGCCATGATTGATCTGAATACCAACACCATTACACGCTGGGAACAGATTGACCCTGAAGTCACCGGACAACCGGCTATTATGATGGAAGAGTTCTTCACCTGTGTGGATATCGTCCAGGCCGATCCGGGTTTTATTGAAGCCGTTAAGCGTCGTGGATTAACCGATAAAGATATTGAGACCATTCAAATTGATCCTTGGTCATTTGGTTACTTTGGCGACGATGAGAAATACCGTGGCCGACGTTTAATGCGTGGCGTGGCATTCGTACGTGATGATATTGTCGATAATGGTTATGCCCGTCCTATTGATGGTCTGGTGGCGATTATCGATTTAAATGAAGGCAAGGTCATTGAGTTGTTAGACGATGGTCAGAATATCCCCGTACCCAAAACCAAACACAATTACGATACTCCGTCTCTCGCTAAACCGCGTGACGATCTCAAACCTCTACAAATAACACAACCTGAAGGCGTCAGTTTCACTGTTGATGGCTGGAAAGTGAACTGGCAGAAATGGCAGTTCCGTTTGGGGTATAACCCTCGCGAAGGCCTGGTGTTAAACCAGTTAAGTTATCAGGATGGTGATCGTTTACGGCCTATTATTTATCGCGCCAGTATCAACGATATGGCGGTGCCCTACTCTGATACCAGCCTTAATCATTACTGGAAATGTGCATTTGATGGTGGTGAGTATGGTCTTGGTCGCTTAGCCAATCAGCTTGAGCTGGGCTGCGACTGTCTGGGCGCGATTCGCTATTTTGATATTCCAACCGTCGATGATAATGGCGTGCCATTCTTGATGAAAAACGCGGTCTGTATGCATGAGGAAGATTACGGCACCTTATGGAAACATTACGAGTTCCGCAGTGAAACCTACGAAATGCGTCGTTCACGTCGTCTGGTGATCAGTTTCTTCTGTACCGTCGGTAACTATGATTACGGGTTTTACTGGTATTTGTATCAGGATGGCACCATTCAACAGGAAACCAAGCTGACCGGCATTATTCAGACAGGCGCACTGGTTCCCGGTGAAAAATCCAAATTCGGTGGCATGGTCACGCCCGAAATCTATGGCCCAACTCATCAGCATTTCTTCAGTGCTCGTCTGCATATGATGCTCGATGGCGAAAACAATTCTGTGGTCGAAACCAACTTCACACCACGGGAAATGGATGAACAAGAAAATCCCTGGGGTAATGTGTTTAACACCGAAACCACTGTCTTTAAAACCGAACTGGAAGCCGCTCGCGAAGCCAATGGTCAGACCGGACGGTTCTGGAAAATCATCAATCCCAACAGCATTAATGCCGTGGGTAATCCGACCGGATATAAACTCGTTGCTGAGCATAATCCGGTGATGCTGGCTCATGAGAAAAGTTATGTCGCTCAACGTGCTGGTTTTGCTAAAAAGCATTTATGGGTCACGCCGTATGATCCGGCTGAGATGAATGCGTCTGGCTTTTATCCTAACCAGAATAAAGGGGAAGGTTTACCGTATTACATACAGAAAGATCGTCCGATAGAAAACACCGATATCGTGGTCTGGCATACCTTTGGTCATACCCATGTCTGTAAACCTGAGGACTTCCCCATCATGCCAGTGGAGTATGTCGGCTTCACCCTGAAACCGAATAACTTCTTTATGGGTAATGCCGCGATGGATGTCCCTGCTGAGGGCAATAATCACAGCGTTGATACGGTAACAGGTACCGTGAAATCTGGCTCAAGCTGCTGCTCAAGCTAGACTGATGTGGTTAAGTTTGATTGATCTCTTGTGCAGCGTGGTAGTCATTATCACGCTGCAACAATGGGCCGTTAAGCGAAAGCTACTGGCAAAGCCCGGATTATTCTTCATGGGTAATCTGGTGTTTTTGCTCGGTATGCTGCCGTGGTTTGATGAGCTGGCACGCTACTCTATCAGTTTGCATAGTCTGCAAAGCGTGCTGGTACATCATTTTGCTCCATTGTTATGGATTGGTTCATTACATCATCTTCAAACAGCTGATATGACAAGGGATAAAACCTTATCTCACTGGCCTATTACACTGTTGATGAGTCTGTTTGCTTTACTGACCTGGGTGTGGATGTTGCCTTCATTTCACCCCTTATTAATGCAAAGTGCACTGGTCTACAGTGGCATGAAGTGGTTGATGGCTTTAAGTGGTTTAGCATTATGCTTATCGATGTTAAGTCAGCATCACCAGACACGTTATTGGCAGAAGTTAAACAACATAACAGTCGTGATGCCATTATTGTTATGGGGATTGTTGATGTTTATTTTCCCAACGATGTACAGCGCGACACATACTGATCACCACCACCATCATATGATGATGAGTACATTACCAAGCTGGCTTCAAATGTCACCGATCCAGAATCAATTCATTGGTGGTCTGATATTCGTTGTGTCTGGTTTTCTCTACTGGCAATCAAACGCGATCAGCGTAACGTTTTCGCGTCATGCTCGGCGTCTCTCCAAATAAACGACGATATTCCTGAGAAAAATACCCCATGTGGAAAAAGCCATAATTGGCGGCGATATCCGTAACCGGGAGATAGCTTTTTGTCAGTTCCCGTCTGGCTGCATTCAACTTAACAGCTCGCAGATACTGCATAGGTGAAGTGCCGGTGGCCTTGTGAAAGCTGTAATTTAAGGTGCGGTGTGGGATGTTCAATGCTTTGCAAATATCTACAATACTCGCGCAACTACCTTCGCTTGAAGCGACATAATCGTGACAACGTTGCACAATATAATTGTGCTGGTTTCCGAGCCGTTTTAGCTGATTTTTCCCTGTGTCATCAGCTTCATAAATAGTGAGGGCCAGCTGGATCAGTTTATCTTCCGTCGCTTTTGATATCAGCTCTACGTTATCAGCAGTCTGTGTCACCGTCTTTAGGCTCTCAATTAATTCAGACAGTTGTTGTCGTAAATTCACCAAAAATCCAGGAGCAGTTTTTATACCGTAACTTTTTTTGAAACCTATTAAGCGTGTATAAGTTTCATGACTCAACAGTTCAGCTAAGCGCTCATGGTCAATCGAAATAATGCTGTAATCGAGTTCTTCAGGCCCAACGAAAGAAAAGTCACTTTCATAGGGTAATAAGGTAATACCTGAGGCCATAATCTGCCGTGCTTGCTCAGAAGCATCACTCGGTTCAACATGATGAGGAATCATCATACTAATCTTGCCCATTGGCGTATGCGTATCCTGAACAACGCTCTGTTTCATACGTTCTCGGAACACCCGGACAGCATCCATCTGAATATCTTCAAGAAAGCCTTCAAATTTACCGGAGCTTAACTGATCGTATTCCTGAGGCCAGTCCTGTAACGAATGAGCATGTTGATACACATCATCAAAAACGGCTGATTGACTGAACATAATGCATACACCAATTTATGACTAATAATAGGATGTAAGCAAAAAATGAACCGCTGTCTGACTAAGCAAGAAGGAAGCGTTTCAAACAAGATTTTCTCTAATAAATACAATAACTTTGATATATAAATAAAAATAGAAAAAGCTGTAAGATAACAGCAATCAAGCTATTTCAGTGCCCTGATTTGGGGCATTTTCAGAGCAATGTTTAAATATCGGGCATCAATGAATTGAAAATGATAAAAACATTAAGCAACAGTAATCGGCTCATCGATCAATTTATCGATGTTGAAATACAGGCAATCTGGTGAATTGTCGCGTGTATATATTCCATCAAGCACTTTGCCAATCTGACTTAACTGAGCCAAAGCACCAGCATTACTCGCCTGAAACTCACTGGCATCATATGTCACGACATCGTTTATTTCATCAATTAACAGGGCAAATCTGGGCGTTTTGCCATCATCGGTTACGAATAACAACACTTGTCTCATAGCCGCTTGTAAATGTTCAATAACGCGACTAAATAGTGTCTTCATTCGCTGGATAGTGGCGCCGCGTTCACGATGCAACAACTCGATGGCTTCATCCGTATTGCCACTGTCGCGTAGTGTCAGCAATCGCCCTGCCGTTTCATAAAGTGCCTGCTGATTGACATCAAATAATGCCAGCAGATCCATTAAGGTTTCATCTCTGGCGTGAAATTGTTTTCGCCATTGACTGAATTTGCAGTTTTTTAATTCGGTGGGATATTTAAACTCACCACCACCAGTAATGACAGCTTCAAGCGCATTCATCCAGTCGATATGCTCTTGTTCATAATGTCTTAGCTCATCAATCACTGCTAATTTACTATCGATACCTGAGGTAACACCAACTCGGTGAGCGAAGTCCAGAACGGGCACGACAATACCCTGATATTTAATCACCCCTTTCAGACCGCGTTCTTCCACAGGGACTTTCTGGATTGCATCAACATCCTGTCCCAGCATCAACACATAGTCGACGTTGAGACCAAACATCATATCTTCAATAAAGAAGGTGAAAACCTGCCTTTTCTCTGATGCTTTAGTAGCGTTAGTCGTTTGAGCAGAATGCAGTGCCATGTGCTGTCTCCATCCAAAAGCTGTCTGTTTATATAGAGCTATATCGGCTGTTTAAACTGATACTGAAACAAATTTATTTTTATCAGTGCAGGTCAGCTCTTAATCGGGCTTCATCAATCTGTGCCCCCAGTCGTCCACAGACAAATCGCAAATCCAGCTCCGCATTTTCCAGACAACTGGTTGCTCCCGGTGAAGGCGTCATATTAAACACAATACCGGTGCCGGGATTGATTTTCGCTTCACCCAGCATCAATTGAGATGATTTTTTATCAATCAACTGTGGTCGCACACCACCAAACCCTTTAGCAAAGGTCACATCTTTTAATTGCAGAGAAGGTACGATTTTGCGGGCATCTTTCATAAATAACCAGCGACGAAGCAGTGGTACTTCAAACAGGAAGTTTTTCAGAATGTAATTACGGATGTCTTTGACCTTAAATAGATCCCAGAACACTTTCATCACTCGAGAATCCAGCTTTAATACCCGTAAGAACTCAAAAAATGTTTTGCTGTTGTAGCGTTCCAGCATCGGTAATAACAGTGCTGTTGGTCCAAAGCGGGTTTTGCCTTCAATCAACACATCCGGATCACCATGAACGGCAGCAAATGGCAGTTTATCGTTTTGTACGGTGTAAACCTTACCGTTTAACAATGGTGGCGTGAAATAAAAACTACCAGCAACAGGTAAGCAGGAAAACTCCAGTCCGTAGCCCATTTGCTGGGCCAGTAACAAACTATGACCACCCGCTGATACCACCACTGTTTTTGCCTTGATAACAGCACCTTCAGTGACAATCGAAAACAGACCATCTTTTTCAATAATGTCCTGTACATGACTGTTCATGTAGAGATGCGGAGTTTTATCTGTGCGTTTTTGTGCCTGTTCCACAAAACTTTCAGCCAAACGCTGGTAATCAACTGCCGAATATTCATCAAGAACGGCTAATGCGACACAAGGCTCTTCTCGAAACTTGCCATCCACCATCACCACATTAGGTTCAATTTCGGCAATTTGCTCTTTTTCCAACAGTTGCATGGAAGTGAAAACAGTACGAAAACGCTCGAAACGCTCACGTAACATCGCACACTCTTTTTCACCCACACCTAATACCATTTTGGGGTATTTAAAGATAATTTCATCACGCTCTGGCAGACCATCAGCATAATTAACAATCATCTGTGCAGAGGCTTTAACTTTAGCGGCCTTCTCCAGGGTGTAATTGGTTTCAATATCACCACAATGAAGTGTTTGACTGTTGTTTCGCCCGTTAGAGTTCACCTTGGCAACATGATCATATTTTTCAATCAGAGCGATATCTTGAATGTCGGTGTATTCAGTAAGCAAATACATCAGCGCTGTACCGCATACGCCACCACCGATAATGGCTACATCATGGACTTGGTCTGTCATTTTTTATCCCAGAAAAAACTGGCGCAGATTTTAGCAGAATCAGCGTTTCATCGCAGTCAAAAAATAGCGATGAAACGCTGCTATTGATGCGAGCCCCTACTTATCGTCTTTTTTCTTATTCATCTGCGAAAAAGAGGGAATAGATGACAAGATTGATTGCAAACGATCCTGCTGCTCAGATTCAGCATCCAACTCATCACTATCATCATCCTCTTCAACATCCGATGACTTTTCAAGATCCTTGATTTCTTTAAACATCTGATCCAGCTCATCATCAGAGGGCAATGGTTCTTCTGTCAGGTCCTGCCACATATCGGATACTGCAGATTTGGGATCAACCAGATTGACTGGTTCATCAACCTTATCCTCATTAAAATACTGCTCCACATCAGAAGTAGCCTGTTCTGCAGCATCAACCATTGGTGAATCATCATCTTCAGCTGGTGCTGGATACATTGCTGAAAACTGAATCGATTCATCTTCGAGCTTACGTTCATCAATAATATTAACGTCATAGGTCAGACTGGATGCTGCCTCTGAGGTTGATGCTTTTTCATCTTGTTCTGGTTCTATATCAGTCAGTTCATCTTCTACTGTCTGAGCAACCTCGTCCAGATCAAATTCTTCATCTGCATCGATGTCAGGTAGTTCTGATTCAACCTCAAACTCAGCAACAGATAAGTCCAGATCAACGTCATCGTCTGTCTCAATATCAACTAATTCCGGCTCTACCTCTTCATCTGCGAGGTTCACCGCTTCAGAGACTGGCGATTCTGTTGTTATTTCTTCAGGCTCATCATCAGAAACTGGAGTTTCAGTCACCGCCTCTTGCTCAGGTTCAGGTGTTGATTCAGCCGCTGTTTGTTGGCTACTACGTGCTTTCGCCTCAGCACGAAGTTGTGCTGTTCTGGCGCGTACTTTTTCACGCAATTCATCCAGCTCTGATCGCATTTCTGCAATTTCTTCCGAGGGTGCAGAAGGCGTATCTTCACTCGAAGCCCTTTGCTCCGGCACTTCAGTTTCAGAGTCAACTTCATCGTCCGCGTCTTCAGCTGTCATCAGGAGGCGTAAACGCTCTGCTTCTGTCTGGAAGGCTGGCTCTGGCTCTGGCTCTGGCTCTGGCTCTGGCTCTGGCTCTGGCTCTGGCTCTGGCTCTGGCTCTGGCTCTGGCTCTGGCTCTGGCTCTGGCTCTGGCTCTGGCTCTGGCTCTGGCTCTGCAATAGCATCCTCTACTGAATCAGCTTGTCTAGCAAAATCTTCTGCTATCGAGTCAATATCAGACGGAGTGACCTCGTTTTCCGTAAGTTCAGATACCTCAGCAGCATTCTCTGACAAAGGCGCTTCTGTGTCACCGCTGTCTATCGTTACGCTCGGTTTGAAGTCAAAACTATCGCTTTTTAGGAAATCTTTTAGGCTTCTTGATTGTTTATTTTCTGTCTCAACCGGTTCAGGGCTCAGCTCTTCATCACCAGCAAATTCACTCGTGCTCTCGTCAATCGGTTCTTCAGTTGTAATCGGTGGCGTTAACTCTAATGAGGCTTCATCAGCAATATCTTCACTTTCTGGAAATTCATCTATTGGCTCAACAGCAATTTGCTCTTCATCCAATGTCTGTGCAGGTTCTTCAAGCCCATCGGTCTCAAAAGCTGAAAGTGCTGAACTGTCACCTTCGATAATGTCAGGCTGATCATCTGAAGCGACATCAGGCTCTTCAATCATCTCAAGATCAATATCAGACTCAGGCTGTTCCGACATAATATTGTCAGGCTCAGCATGTAAAGCGTCTTCATCTTCCGACAGCGCGGCTTCTGTTAACTCCGGTTCATCTTCAGAAATAATGGAAAGCTCATCTGCCTCGGTCGTGTTCTTATCTACAAACGCTTCAGCAGCATCGTCATCTTCGTCAGTGATAGATGTTGCCTGTTCAAACACATCATCTGTTAACGGTTCGATATCATCACTCTCAGCAACCGCTTCCAAGTCAGCATCGGTTTCAACTGCCGTTACGGATTCAATCTCGGTGATGTCTGACTCATCACTCGCTGAATCAAGTTCCGGAGTCAGATCGTCTGACGGTGGTTCAGTAATATCACTGGCGCTGGATTCTGTTTCCTCAACCGAGAAATCAGAAATCGTGTCTTGTATCTCATTATTATCAATATCTGACACTACATCCAGGTCAGCTTGAGTTGAGTCATCACTAGCAATTGTCGACGAATCTTCAGGCCAGCTTTCGGCTGTTGAATCGGCTAAATCACTATCCAGACTTTCTTCGATTTCATCCTGTTCAGTCTCATTCTGAGCATCATCGGATTCATTAACAGTAGGTGTTTCAAGTTCAAAACTGGCTTCAATTTCATCAGCGGGTTCTTCAATCAGACGTTCACTTGCTGATTCAAACGAATCAGGTTCAAGCTCTGTGTTTTCAAGGACTTCACTAATTGACGCTTCCGTTGTTACGCTTTCATCACTTTCTATTTGCTCTGGCTCAGAGGAAGTTGCTTCTTCAGTCACAAATTGTTCAGCGTCTAACTGGCTTTCTGCCTCTTCTGGCGCAGCCTCATCAACCGAATTCTCGATATCTGGTTCAGTCTCTAATGATTCAACAGGTGCTGGGACAGGTTCGGGCTCAGCATCTTCAATGGCTTCTGCAGTAGACGCTTCTGGTATTGTACTTTCATCGATCTCTGATGGCTGAGCTTCGGAAAGGACGGCTTCTTCAGTCACAGATTGTTCAGCGTCTAATGACGCAACTGGTTCTATATCGAGATGAGTATCGTCAACAGTATCAGACGCTTCAGCTTCTGCAACGGGTTCTTCTGGCAGTGAACTTTCAATATTTTCAGAGAGAAGTTCAGAACTTTCGTCGGTTTCGTCATTACTCTCGTCAACTCCGTTGTTAACAGATGATTGCGGAATATCTAAAACCGTATCTGCTTCAGATGTTTCGACCGTTTCACTGACTTCAGAAATCGACTCATCAATTTCAGATTGAAGCTCAATATTTTCAGTTAGCTCATTTTGGCTCTCATTGATTTCTGGAACAGGGCTAACCTCTTCATCCATCGTCTGCTCAGGCAGCTCAGCCTCAATATCAATATTGATCTCTTCCGATGCTTCAACATCACTCACTTGAACAGCTGATTCAGAGTCAGCGGTGTTATCACCCTCAGTTTCAGCAAGCAGTTCGTCGGCAAGGTCATGGGTATCAGCAGCAACATCATCCTGAGCAGGTTCATCTATGATGTCATTCTGTTCTGCTTCTTCAGCTTGCTGCTGGATATCGACAGGCGCATCTTGTGCATCTACTTCATCTATGTGTTCTGCCGAAGGTTCAGACATTAAATCATCTTCGGAAGCCTCAGCTTGCTCAATATCAGCCAGCAATTCATCGACTGCCACATTCTCAGCATTTTCTGGCTCTGGCTCTGGCTCTGGCTCTGGCTCTGGCTCTGGCTCTGGCTCTGGCTCTGGCTCTGGCTCTGGCTCTGGCTCTGGCTCTGGCTCTGCAATAGTTTCTGGTTCAGTGACTACTGCGTCAATATCTGCATTTTCCACTTGTTGTGTTGAATCAGCTTCGGCAGAAATTGCTTCATCCTGTTCTGTAGCTTGCAGAGAAGCCAAAATATCATCCACAGCACCCGGAATTTCAATATCATCACTAATTTCAGTAAAACGCTTGAGTTCTTCCTCAGTCAAATCTTGTTGTTGACCCGAACTGGGCTCGTCGTTATCACCATTGATTTCAACCACATAAGCAGATTCAGTCACACTGTCATTTTCAGAAAGCGCATTTGTCTCATCTGACTCAGCAGTATCGGCGTTTTCATCTTCGAGAGAGAAATCTTCACCGTCTAGTAAAGCATCAAGCTCGTCATTACTTAACAATGGCTCTTCGGCTGATGTCTCAGAAACGACTTGTGTTTCAATATCGGTATTTTCTTCAGAAACAGGAGTGACAGCCGGCTCTTCCTCAATGGCAGCAGCGGCCACCTCAGCCTGATCGTCAAAGACAACGTCTTCGACATGTTCATCACCAAAGGCTTGCTCTTCAACGGGTTCTGCAGTTTGTTCAACTTCTGTTGTAGCGTTGGATTCGTTGCTATCCTCATCAATGACAGCATCCATTTCCTCTGTTTGAGGTAAGGCTGCCGCACCAGCAATAGCCGCAGCGCCCGTCAATTGTTGATATTGGCTGAGTAAACGCTCCATTGTTTGCGCAGCATGATCGATTTGTTGTTGTAAATCAGCTTCCGTTGACGTGTGTTTTTCCGCTTGATGCGAAGCTGAATGAGAACCGACAGGTTCAATATTCAAGGCGGCGTCAACGGCTTGTTCTATCAGGTCCGGGATATTCAGGAAAGCATTGGAATCCTGTTCGATATAGGTTTTTACAAGACTTTTTTGAATACGGCGTTCACGTTCCAGAAAGTCATTAACTTCTACCTTTAGCGCTTCGTCACTCAGGCCATATTTTTCTTGTAGAACCTGGCTCAGGTTCTGTTCTCTGACTTCCCTGTTGCGTTTAATCTTTTTTACAGCATTACTACTGGCGTTGTGGACTTTACGTTGTTTTCTTCGGTTACTGACCAGCAGAATGCCCGCGATAATGGCAAAAACAAGTGCCAGTTCGTAAGCCAAAAACTCCAGCATTGGATCGGTTAGATTTATCAAAGCATATCTCCTACCGCCATGGTGGCTGCATTCTGTCTGCGCCACCAAATCACACCAGCAATCAATAAACACACGATAATGGCATTACCGATCAAGAGTTTGGTGTTGTCTGACATTGAGGTATCTGAACTATTGTCACTGTCGTCTAACAGCAAGTCATCATCCAATGGCATGATATCGACATTCGCCTCATCTTCCCCAGTAATCGGATCCAATATTGGAGTCAGTTCTTCATCAAATAACTCAGCGGGTTTTTCTGCAGTTAATTCATCTTTTAATTTAATGGGTTCTGCCTGTAAAAACACAGGTCGCCCTTCAGGCGTTTCACCACGTAACTGAAGCGATAACTCATAGTTTGCCTCGTTGATCAGCTCAGTTAATGTCAGTTGCCAATTATTGGTATCGGTTTTCTGCATGTCGTAGGGCCACTCGCTACCATTTTCTTCCCTTAATAAAGCTTTTATCGACAGGGAATCCGGTTTAATGAGTGAGGGTTCAACCTGAACTTGAATACGATGGCTTCGACTATCTCCGGGTAAACGTTCAGTCTCAACATAATACGGCGCTGCAATCACATTGATACTTTGACGTCTCTGACGTTCAAATGTGGCACTTTTCAGTGTCACAATCACATCTTGTCTTCCAGCAGTAAACTCCTCACCCAAAGTCGCATTAAACTGACTTTTTTGTGGATCCAGCGTCATCGATAGTTGCTTCTCTCCCTGCTCTGAATTTTGCTTGAGTGAGCCATCGACTAATTCAAGAAAGTCTTTTCGGGTAATCGCTTTACCGTGGTCAGTCAGGGTGGCATGAAAGTCGAATTTTTCGCCCTTAAGTACATTATTGGGTAAATCACTGGTTTGCAGTTTCATATCTGTTACTACCATCACCCGATTATCAGGATCGAGTTGGGCATCAATGCGCCACTCTCCCGTGACAGGATTTTCGATGGTAATCAAATCAAAGCTATCTTCGTGTAACCAACGTATTTTCTCTGATTGGTCCAGTTCGGTCAGTGTTTTACCGTCGGGTGATTTCAGTTGCGTCTCCGCGGAGCCTGCTTTACGAAACGCCAGCACTGTCATTTCATTGACACTACTATCGATTTTGAATTGATTATCCGCGAGTGGAACGGTATCAGGCTGTGTGGCTTTCTCAAACATATGTAAGAAAATACGTTGTAAATCATCTGCCGTATTAGCTTGTTGGTACCAACCATCGGTTTCCATCGAGATAGCTTTTAGTAGTTCATGATCGGCATTATCTGACAAGGCAATAGTATGAACGGCCAGATTCGCCGCTTTTAATTTCGGCACAATATCATTCAGAATCCGTTGGCGGGATGCTTCACTGGCTTTTTGGCCGGGTTGTAAGTCTACAAAACCATCCGATAATAAAATTAAGCTTTGACGTTGTTTGGGATTATTTTGTATTCCGGTTTTGGTAGCTTTCTGTAGTGCTAATTCAATATTGGTGTACAAGCCAAGAGAATGTATTTTGGATGATTTCTCTATGGCTTTCTGCCGCCAGTCATCATCTACTTTTTGCCAGGGCACCAGCATGTTGACCATTTTTGCAAACGTCCAAACCCCTGCATTAGCATCGTCTGGCATTAATCCCACCAGCATTCTCAGCGCGGGCGCACGGAGGTTTTTAGGATCATTCTTTTTCATGCTGCCTGAAACGTCTATCACAACACGAACATCACTACTGGGGGTTTCAGCCGCTTGTGATTGCCGTGCTGGCATGGTTGCCAGCAACACTAATGGCAATGCGATCTTTAAGAAATCTAACATAGCAATCTACCTTGTTCATTATGCTGTCAGGCCTCTGTCTTTAGGCTTTTTAAAGACATTTTTTTGACAGCCACACCAATGTAGGCAGGGCTATGCAGGTTTTGTGCCGTTATTTAATCGCGGCAAATCCGCGGGCTAAATCCGCTTTAATATCATCCACACTTTCGAGGCCGACAGAGATGCGTAACATACCATCGGTAATACCGGCCGCAGCACGGGCTTCTTCTGACAAGCGCCCGTGCGTTGTGGTTGCAGGATGAGTGATGGTGGTTTTGCTATCACCTAAATTCGCCGTGATAGAAAGCCATTCCAGTGAATTGATTAATGTCCACGCATCCTTCTTACCACCTTTGATTTCAAAGGCAATAATGCCACCAAATGCCGACTGTTGTTTCTTCGCCAGCGCATGCTGCGGATGTGAGGGCAAACCTGAGTAAAACACATGGCTCACTAAAGGTTGCGACTCCAGCCAACTTGCCACCTCAAGTGCTGACGCAGAATGCGCTTTCATTCTCAGATCCAGCGTTTCCAGACCTTTCAGGAATGTCCACGCATTAAACGGACTCATCGTCGGCCCTGCTGTACGCAAGAAACCATATACCTCTTCACCAACACGTTTAGCATCGCCAACCACCGCACCACCAATACAACGGCCCTGGCCATCAATGTATTTAGTGGCTGAATGCACCACGATATCAGCGCCAAATTCCAACGGTCGTTGTAATGCCGGCGTGCAGAAACAGTTATCGACAACCAATAAACAATCATTGGCTTTCGCAAGCTCAGAAAGCGCTTCCAAATCTGCAATTTCATTCATGGGGTTGGAAGGCGTTTCCAAAAACAGCATTTTTGTTTCTGGCGTAATGGCGGCTTTCCAGTCATCCAAATCAATCAATTTCACATAGCTGGTGCTGACACCAAACTTGGATAAATATTTGTCAAACAAAACACGTGTAGTGCCGAAAATACTCATTGACGACACGATATGGTCACCGGCTGATAATAAGGCCATCATCGTCGACAGAATAGCTGACATGCCAGATGATGTAGCAACACAGGACTCACCACCTTCAAGGGCGGCTAGACGCTGTTCAAATGTCCGAACGGTGGGATTAGTAAAACGAGAATAGATATTACCCGGCTCATCACCACCAAATCGTGCTGCAGCTTGCTCTGCACTTTCGAAGACAAAGCTGGACGTTGGAAAAATAGGTTCAGATTGTTCAGATTCGGCCGTTCTTTTGTGACCAACACGGACGGCTTTGGTCGCAAAGCCTTTATTGTCATATTTATCTGTCATGGGAGTTCAACATAAAAAAGATGTGACAATTCTATATTTTTAGCGGGCTACTGACCAGATGAATCCGGATGTTTCAGGCAAAAAAATACCCGAAACATGTTCGGGTATTTTTTATGAAGCCTATAAGTTTTATGGCTGATAGCTCAGAGATAACATCACTGTTCTACCAAGGCTATTGTATGTATCCGCTGTCTGGTAGTCTTTATTGAGCATATTTTCACCAGTGAGTCTGACAGTCCATTCCGGTTTGAATTGGTAAGCGACTCTCAGATCAACTAATCCATATCCACCCAAACGGTTGGTATTAGAGGCATTATCATAGCTCTTTCCTCTCAGCTTTAGACTGCCGCCCACAGACCACTGATGATTGATGGCGTGATCCAGGTTAATGTTAGCCAATTGTCTAGCTCGTCTTGCTAATGTATTACCCGTGTCCGTGTCTTCTGGGTCGAGAATAGCTGCGTTGAAATTTACATCCCATCCTGACAGCTGGGTTGATGCATCAAATTCAATCCCTTTTATCTCGGCTTCATCAACATTCACGTACGTGTTGCCCTGAAATGACAATAAATCCCTTACTTTGTTTTTGTAGAGATTAACTGACCATGTTCCCCAGCTTGGGGTGGACTGTAGACCAATACCATAATTTTTTGACTTTTCTGCATCTAAATCTGGATTACCGACAAACCAGCCAAAATCAGGTGCGTAAAGCTGATTAAAGGTCGGGGCTTTAAACGCCGTACCTGCGCTTGCAACAAACCGGATGTCATCAGTTACAGACATACCCCATTCAGCAGTTCCTGTCGTCTCATCACCGAATGCTTCATTGTCATCATAGCGAGCACTAATCATCCAGTCATGAATATTTGCCTGACCTTGCCAGCTGGCAAACACAGCATGATTGTCTCGTGATGTTTCACGATAGTCATAGGCTCCATCAACGCGGTCATTATCTAAATCGATGCCTAAATTTAGTTTATTTTTTTCGTTTAGTGACAGCGTGTTCAACCAGCTTATCGTTCTGTGGCGTGTATTAAAATCATTACCCGCAATGTTGTTAGCATAGGCTTGAGACTTATCTCGTGACTCTGACAACGTAAAGGATGTCAGCCACGAGTCGTTAATACTGATACTTGTATTGACTCCAACGACTTGTTCCACAACTTTACTAGATGGATTACCAGAGCCATCATAGTATGCGCGACCTTGTGTTCTTAATAAGGTCGTACCAACTTGCCAATCATCTGTGATTTTGTGCTGAACATTGAACGAGAGACTATTATTTCTGTATCCATCATGATCTGGATCCGTTGTTTCTCTGACATCAATACCGTTCGATGATAAGTGACTGTAACTAAGGTTATATTTAGTATTTTTGGTGCCACCACTCACACCTGCTGACGCGGTTTGAGTATTTTTTGTTCCAGCAGCGATAGAGAAAAACGGCTTTATTTCACCTTCATGACCTTTTCTGGTGAAAATTTGAATAACACCACCAATAGCTTCAGATCCATATACACCTGATCTCGGCCCTCTTACGATTTCTATCCTATCAATAAGCTGAACAGGAAAGTGTTGTAAGGCCGATCCACCCGATGTCGCTGAAAACCATTTGACGCCATCGACAAGTACGAGAACATGGTCTGAATTCGAACCTCTTACAAATAAGCTCGTGCTATTACCGAGCCCACCATTTCTTGCCATATCGACACCAGTTGTTCTTGATAAAAGTGTTGGAAGATCATTTATTTGTAATTTTTCGATTTGCTCCCGCGTAATCACTGTGGTCGGCGCCAACGCATTTTCCGTAGGCATACGATTCGCTGTGACGGTAATGGAATTAAGCTCATCACTGGCGATGGCAGGTAAAGAAAGTAAAGAAGAAATCAGCGTAAAAGCTGAAAGACGCGTGCACGCACGCAAAGGCAACGCCTTTGAAAACAAGGTCATAATTGTCTCCTGAGGATACGCTCACCCGCGATCCAGGGTTAATAGGGTCACAACACATTGTGTTGTTACGAAACCTCAGGCCGGTCTCCGGACTTACGTTGTGGCTATCGCCTGACACATCGCCTTCCCACGACATTCGCAGTGGCTTAATGATGTGCTTTTCAACGTTTACCGTTGCGGGGGCAGTGTTGGATTTGTCACCAACTTCCCGTTTAACTCTGCATAAACAGAGCACCTGAAGAGCCGCGCATAGTAATGGCTGCGCATCCATCCGTCAAACTGACTATGTCAACTATAGCGACAATGACGCCTCATTCCTATACGGCAAATTGACAATATGTGGCATTAATCCTTATTCTATCGCGTGTTTTAGGTGTTGCTAACGCAAGTAAACGGGAAGTCGGTGCATCACTAGATAATGCCGACACTGCCCCCGCAACGGTAAGTGAGATGAGATAAACGTTATGCCACTGTACAGCGCTGTATGGGAAGGTGTTTATCAGGCAAAACTCACAAGTCCGGAGACCGGCCTGAAAATAAAACGTGCCAACTGGCAAATTCAAAACCTATTGTGTGCGGGTGGGCACACTGGAGAATCACATCATGACCTTATCTCGTTCTCAGCAACTCATTATTGCTGGTCTTTTAGCACTTTTAATGTTCATGACCCGAGGTCATCATTTTGCTTCTGTCGACGCGTTACCGAGTGCATCATGGGCTATCTTTTTCCTAGCCGGTCTTTACCTGAGTTCAGCTGCCTGGTTTCCTGTATTTTTAGTAATGGCTGCTGGTCTCGATATCGCCAGTGTGTTGTTGGGCGGTGGTCAATTAAGCACTAGTTTCTGCATGTCTCCAGCTTACGGTTTTCTGATTCCTGCTTATGGCAGCTTATGGATGGCTGGACGCTGGTATGCATCAAAATATCAATTTAATGCAGCCACCTTATTGCCGCTTGTTGGAAGTATATTGGTAGCAGCCACTGCAGCCACATTATTTAGTGGTGGCGGGTTCTACTTCTTCTCTGGCCGTTATCCTGATCCAACATTCACTGAATACACACAGCGTTTTATTCAGTACTTCCCAAAAAATCTGGCTGTAATGAGTTTCTATCTGGTAGTTGCAATGATTTGCCATGTGTCTCTGCATTTCACAGCAACGACACAACGAGCAGATCAACAGCATTAATAGAGATGCAGTCGCAGTCATGCGCTGCTGTTGTCATTGCTGCACCGGCATCTGGCCAAGGTAAAACGACGGTCACCGCTGTATTAGCAAGACATTACCGGCAGCAAAACAAACAGGTTCGCGTATTCAAAGTGGGTCCAGATTTTCTGGACCCTATGGTTTTAGAATACGCATCAGGTCACCCTGTTTATCAGCTTGACCTGTGGATGGTCGGCAAACAACACAGTCAGCAACTCTTAGCAGAAGCGGCGCAACAAGCCGATATTATTTTGATTGAAGGTGTGATGGGCTTGTTTGATGGTGAACCTTCCACAGCAGATCTGGCTGCTGCTTTTGGTATCCCTATCCTTGCCGTGATCGATGCCAGTGCCATGGCACAAACCTTTGCAGCCATCGCTGTCGGTTTGGATCAATATCGAAAAGATACGCGTGTCGCGGCCGTTATTGCCAATAAAGTCGGCAGTGAACGTCATGCCGATATGCTCAAAAAAGCCTTACCTAACACTCTTCCTTGTCTCGCTACTTTGTTCAGACAAACTGAACATGCCCTGCCCAGCCGTTATTTGGGTTTACAGCAAGCCAATGAAGTCACTGATTTAGAGCAACGCCTGAGCCATACTCTGGACGCTTTTGACTTTGATAATACGGTTTCATTACCTGATATTGATTTTCCGTTTATTGATGTTGAGCCACTGCCTCTCTTACTCGAAGGTGTAAAGATTGGGGTTGCCAGGGATGCCGCTTTCTCTTTTCTTTATCAAGCGAATCTGGATTGTCTTTCTGCATTAGGTGCTGAGCTTATATTTTTCTCGCCACTAACAGACAAACAATTACCAGACATCGATAGCCTGTATCTGCCTGGTGGATATCCCGAGTTACATCTGGAGACATTGAGTCAAAACACCAATATGATTCAAGCTATTCACCAGCATTACCATGCCAATAAACCGATCATCGCTGAGTGTGGCGGCATGTTATACCTATGTGAATCCCTGACGGATAAAGCGGATAACACTGCTAGTCTATGTGGCATTTTGCCTGCCAAAGCCAAACTTCAGGCGAGACTGACGGCTCTCGGATTACAGGAAGTCACTATCAATGGTGCGGCCATCAGAGGCCACACCTATCATCATTCTTTACTCAGTACAGAACTGGTCTCGGAGATAAGCGGACAGTGTCCTAATGGTAAATCGGTCAGTGAAGTGGTCTATCAACAACAGCGTTTAACCGCCAGCTATATTCACTTTTATTTTTACTCAAACCCTCACCTTATTGCAGCGTGGTTGATGCCATGAGTGATTCACCTCATCAGTTTTCACAAGCAGAACGAGAAGCCGTTTATCGCGCCATAGCAGAACGTCGGGATATGCGTCACTTTCGACCAGCTCCTGTTGATCCAGAACAATTAAAACGTTTACTGATCGCGGCTCATCAAGCCCCCAGTGTCGGTCTGATGCAACCCTGGCGAATAATTCGAATTACTGATTCCATTATTCGCGAAAAAATAAAAGCACTGGTGGAAAAGGAACGTATTGAAACAGCCAAAGCCATGAATGAACGCGAAGATGAGTTTATGCGTTTAAAAGTCGAGGGTATGGATAATTGTGCTGAAATCCTGGTTGTCGCTTTATGTGATAAACGTGAACAACATATTTTTGGCAGACGAACCATGCCGAATATGGATTTGGCCTCGGTATCTTGTGCCATCCAAAATATGTGGCTCGCAGCAAGAGTGGAAGGTTTGGGCATGGGCTGGGTTTCTATTTTTGAACCTGAGGCACTGGCACAATTACTGAAACTCCCCTCGGGTGCCTCCCCCGTCGCTATTCTCTGCCTGGGTCATGTTAATGAGTTTTATCCAGAGCCGATGTTACAAATGGAAAACTGGCGACAAGGTATTGAGCTGGAGGCGGTATTATATGAAAACCAATGGGATGAACCTGCCAAGCTATGACCTTACTGTTTATCGTGCTTGCCGTATTGCTTGACTGGTTGCTTGGCGAACCAACACGTCGCCATCCGCTGGTTGGTTTTGGGCGACTGACCAAGCTCGTTGAAACCAGATTATATTCATCAGAACACAATCAAAAAAAACAGTTTATCAATGGCTTACTCGGTTGGATGATACTCGTCTTACCTTTTGCCTTGATTGCCTATTTTATTAGTCAAATTACCGTGCTCAACAGCTTATTTAGTGTGCTGGTACTTTACCTTTGTATTGGCCATCGGAGTTTGTATGACCATGTCACCCCGATCATCGAAGCATTGAAACAAGGCGATATTGAACGGGCAAAAACTTATACCAGCTATATTGTCAGCCGTGACAGGGAAACTCTGCATATTCCTAAAGCCAGTATCGAATCTGTATTAGAAAATGGCGCCGATGCCATTTTTTCAGCCATCTTTTGGTTTATCGTGGCAGGATTGCCTGGCGTCGTTATCTATCGTCTCAGTAATACTCTGGATGCCATGTGGGGCTATAAAACAGAGCGCTATTTATTGTTTGGCCGTTTTGCTGCGCGTATTGATGATGTGCTGAACTTTATTCCAGCCCGCTTAACAGCACTCAGCTATGCTCTGGTGGGTAATGTCCGCTCAGGTTTACAGTGCTGGAAACAACAGGCTAAACAATGGGATAGCCCTAATGCCGGTCCAGTTATGGCAGCTGGTGCTGGTGCATTAAATATTGAGCTGGGCGGTTTAGCTCGCTATCACGGCGTCTGGCATGATCGGCCTAAGCTTGGCCTCAACCACGAAGCGAGTGAGAGTGATATTCCCCGTGCCTTACATTTAGTGACAGATAGTCTCTTGCTGTGGCTGGCCGTTATTACTGTGATCACAGGGATTTCCTATGCTTGAACACGGTGGCAAACTCAATCACTACATAAAAAAGTACGGCATAGCCAGCGAGTATTGGTTAGATTTATCTACCGGTATTAATCCCAATGGCTGGCCTGTTCCACCCCTGCCAGAACAGGTTTGGACACGTTTACCAGAACACGATGATGATTTACTCTCTGCAGCGGCAAACTATTATGGCAATGAAAGTTTAATTGCCCTGCCCGGAAGCCAGGCTGCCATTCAGTTTTTACCGCAATTACGCGAGCCTTGCAGAGTGAAGGTCATACACCCCTGCTATGCCGAACATGCTTATAGTTGGCAAAAAGCAGGTCATGATGTTGAGGCCATCCATCACGACGAGATTGATTCATTGCTTGCCGAAACGGATGTGCTAATCATCATCAACCCGACTAACCCAAGTGGCAGGCAATACAAAAAAGAACAACTTTTAAGCTGGCATCAACAATTACAACAACATAATGGCTGGCTTGTGGTAGATGAAGCCTTTATTGATACATCACCTGACAAAAGTCTCTGTCGTCTGCCTGCCATGCCTGGACTCCTTATCCTCAGATCAGTAGGTAAATTCTTTGGTTTGGCAGGTTGTCGTGTTGGTTTTTTAATCGCCGAACAATCCGTTCTCGATCAGATGAAAGAACACCTGGGCCCGTGGCCCATTGCTACTGCTTCACGTTATATCACCATACACGCTTTTAAAGATACTGACTGGCAACAACACTGCCGCCAGCAACTTCAGTTTCAATCAGCACGTCTGGCGGAATTACTGACACGTTATGGTCTCAGTCCTACCGCTGGCACAGACTTATTTCAGTGGGTCAAACTTTCAGCTGCCAAAGACATACATGAGAAACTGGCAAAAAATGCCATTCTGACCCGCTTATTTGAATCCCCTGCCAGTTTGCGTTTTGGTTTACCCGCCAATGAACAGCAATGGCAGCAGTTAGAAAAAGCCCTGCAATCGCTACGAGTTGATCATGAAACATAAAACATTAATGGTTCAGGGCACCACATCTGATGCGGGAAAAAGTACCGTTGTCACCGCCTTATGTCGTTGGTTTAAACAACAAGGTTATCAAGTTGCGCCGTTCAAACCACAAAATATGGCACTCAATAGTGCCGTGACCGCAGAAGGTGGTGAAATCGGTCGCGCTCAGGCGGTACAAGCACAAGCCTGTCATCTGGCACCACATATTGATATGAACCCAGTGCTACTCAAACCTAATAGTGACTCTGGTGCTCAGGTCATTATTCATGGCAAAGCGGTTGCCAATATGGAAGCATGCTTTTACCACGACTATAAACCTACGGCGATGCAGGCGGTTCTGGAATCCCACCACCGGCTGGAATCGAATTATGACCTTGTTGTCGTAGAAGGTGCGGGCTCACCAGCAGAAATTAATTTACGCGATCGTGACATCGCCAATATGGGCTTTGCAGAAGCTGTAGATTGTCCGGTTATTTTGATTGCTGATATTGATCGCGGTGGAGTGTTTGCGCATCTGGTCGGCACTCTGTCGTGTTTATCTGAGTCAGAACAAGCGCGGATTAAAGGCTTTATTATTAATCGCTTTCGCGGAGATATGAGTTTATTGCAACCAGGTCTGGACTGGCTGGAACAAAAAACCGATAAACCGGTGTTAGGTGTTTTGCCCTATCTGCATGGTTTGCATTTAGAAGCTGAAGATGCGGTGAATACCCAACAAATAACGGGATCGGATAAACAACTCAATATTATAGTGCCGGTATTACCCCGCATCAGTAACCATACTGATTTCGACCCATTAAGATTGCATCCTCAAGTCAATTTACAGTTTATCGGCCCTGATGACACCATCCCGGCGGCAGATCTGATTATTTTGCCTGGCAGTAAACACGTTAGGGCTGATTTAGAGTGGCTGATTAAACAAGGCTGGCCTGAAGCCATAGCTAAACACTGTCGTTATGGTGGCAAAGTGTTGGGTATCTGTGGTGGTTTTCAAATGCTTGGCAGACTGATTCATGATCCTGATGGCATTGAAAGTCAGCCTGGTAGCAGTGATGGTCTCGGCTTGCTGGATGTGGAAACAACGCTAGCCGGCAATAAAACATTACGACAAAATCAGGGACAATTACTTATCAATAGTTCAGCCGTCACTATATCCGGTTATGAAATACATGCAGGTATCAGCACAGGAAAAGCGCTGGCATCGCCCTTGATGTCACTATCACATGGTCCGGATGGGGCTGTCAGTGAAGATAGACAGATTATCGGTACGTATCTACATGGTTTATTTGAACATGACGAAGCGGCTCAAGCCATACTGACTTGGGCAGGTCTTGATGATGTTCAGTCTGTCGATTACTGGCAGCTTCGTGAAAATGACATCAATAAACTGGCAGAGATGATTGCAACACATGTGAACACAGAAAAGTTGATGCAGATTCTTGAGGACACACAATGAGTAAGACGCTAATTCTAGGTGGTACCAAATCAGGTAAAAGCCGACTGGCTGAACAATGGGCTACGGCCACCGCACAATCTGTCAGTTATATTGCCACGGCACAAGCGCATGATAATGAAATGGCACAACGGATTAAACAGCATCAACAACAACGACCAGACAACTGGCCAACCATTGAACAGCCGCTTTATCTAGGGGATGCAATAAACCAAGCAACAACCGATGTTGTACTGGTAGATTGTTTAACCCTGTGGCTGACCAATCTTTTATTAGCTGAAGGCGATTTGCTGACAGAACAGATATCCGCGTTGCTAGATACGCTGCAAACCTCTGATAAACACATCATTATGGTCAGTAATGAAACCAATATGGGCGTGATGCCTTTGGGAGACTTAACTCGTCGTTATTGTGATGAGGCTGGTGTCTTACATCAGCGTATCGCCAAAATGAGCGATAACGTCATCTTAACCGTGGCAGGTTTACCTCACATATTAAAAGGACAACTGCATGAACAGCTTCGCTGAATGGCTCAAACAACCAGTTAAAGCGGTAGATAAGACGCATGAACAAAAAGCGCTGGCGCGTCAGCAGCAGTTGACTAAACCGCCCGGCTCTCTCGGGCAGCTGGAAAACTTAGCAGTCAAAATGGCTAGTTTACAAGCCAGTGAAATTCCGGACCTGACGCATGTTCATATCACTGTTTATGCCGCAGACCATGGCGTCATGGCTGAAGGTGTTTCAGCCTTCCCCCAATCCGTCACCGCAGCCATGATCAGAAACTTTGCCAATGGCGGTGCTGCTATTAGCGTATTAGCACAGGAGTTAACCGCAAAACTCGATGTGATTAACGTTGGTACAGTAGACGCATTGGAAGACATTCCTGGCGTATTCGATAAACGTATCGACGCTGGCACGGCGAATTTCTGTCAGGGCCCAGCGATGACAGAGCAACAATGCCAACAGGCGATATTAGTTGGTCGTGATAATGTCTTAAGTGATATTGATAACATCCAACTCTATATTGCTGGTGAAATGGGGATTGGTAACACCTCTACCGCCAGTGCTTTAGCCTCAGCGCTGCTGAAATGCGATCCTATCGATGTGGTGGGTCCTGGCACAGGAATGGACCAAGAAGGTATTCAACACAAAGTCACGGTCATTCAACGTGCACTTGAATTACACCAATCAGAACTCAATGCTGATCTGCTGTCGACACTCACGCTATTGGGTGGCTTTGAAATCGCTGCCATGGTCGGTGCTTATCTGACCTGCGCCAAACAAGGTATTCCAGTGCTGATAGATGGCTTTATCAGTACGGTGGCGGCATTAACGGCTGAGAGAATGCAGCCAGGATGCAAAGACTGGTTTATTTATAGCCATCAAAGTGCTGAGCCCGGTCATAAAGTTGTTTTAAACGCTTTAGACGCGAAACCATTACTTCAGCTGGATATGCGTCTGGGAGAAGGCAGTGGTGCCGCGGTGGCTGTTCCACTTCTTCGTCAAGCCTGTCTGTTACACAATGGCATGGCCACATTCGAACAAGCCAATATCAGTAAAGGAGACAAGTAATGTGGTTATCGTTCCAAATAGCCCTTCAATTTCTCACCATTATTCCGGTCAGCTATGCCAGTGCAACTGATCAACAGCTTGGACGTTCCTTAGTTTTTTATCCTGTTATTGGCTTGATTATCGGCTTAATTTTATCAGGACTCGTATCCGTCCTCCCTGTTTCCTATAGTTTGCTCAGTGCTGCTTTATTACTGACAGCTTGGGTATTATTAACGGGAGGCTTACATATTGATGGTCTTGCTGATTCGGCTGATGCCTGGTTAGGCGGTATCGGCAATAAACAACGTACGCTGGAGATTATGAAAGACCCGGCAGCGGGCCCCATTGCGGTCGTTGTATTAGCGTTAAGCTTATTAATCAAACTGGCCTTAGTGGAAATCGTTATCTCATCAGGCGAAACCTCCGCCTTAATCTGGAGCATCATCCTGGCCAGAACGGCGATGCCATTATTATTTCTGACGACTAACTATGTCAGACCCAACGGCATTGGTGCCGTATTAAAACAGTGCCTTCCCGTCAAGCAAGTGAAATGGATGCTGCTTATCACCACCGTCATCGCATTATTCTGCCTGGGTTTCACACCGCTGTTACTTGGGTTGATCGTATTCTTATTACTTCGCTACACGATGGAGCATCGGCTTGATGGCTTTACCGGTGATACAGCCGGGGCGATGGTCGAATTGCTGGAAATCAGCTTTTTATTGTTTTTAATTTTGTTTTAGGAAAATCCAATGTCTGATACTGAAAAAAGTGAACGTCATAAAAAACGTATGCAACGCCATAAAAGCGTGGTCGATGAGAAAATTCAAAAAGCAGAAAAAGACAAAGGTTTATTATTAGTCATTACGGGTAATGGCAAAGGCAAGAGTTCTTCTGGATTTGGGATGGTGGCCAGAGCCTTGGGGCATGACATGAAAGTCGGTGTGGTTCAGTTTATTAAAGGCGCTTTTAGTACAGGCGAAGAATCATTTTTCCGTCGCTTTCCCGAAGAAGTTTCTTATCATGTGGTTGGTGATGGTTTTACCTGGGAAACACAAAACCTTGAACAAGATATTGCTTCCGCAGAAAAAGGCTGGGAAATCTGCAAAGCCATGCTTAACGATCCAGAAATTGATGTCGTTTTATTAGATGAGTTGAATATCGTATTGAAAATGAAATATCTCAATGCCGAAACAGTATTAAATGACATCGCACAAAGACCAGAGATGCAACATGTCATTATCACCGGTCGAGGAGCCCCTGACAGCGTGATAGAGGCAGCGGATACCGTTAGCCGTATTGAGGATGTTAAACATGCATTTCGTGCCGGTATAAAAGCACAGAAAGGCATCGAATTATAGGCGCATTTTTACCCTGTCATAAAACTGTAAAGTTACTCACATTTTCTGTGGATAACTCTGTGATTAAGTTTGGAGTTAGTCGCTAAGTGCCTCTCATACAAAGGCTCTTCTCAAAATGGTTAAAAAATAACCATATAATTTTATTATTAAAAATCAATAAGTTATAATGCTGCCATTAAAAATCAGTCGCTTACGGGAACTTTTTAATAAAAGCTTTACAGAAAAAAGACAAGTGTATAACTCTGTAGAAAAGTGTTGACATAGAGTAATGACCAGCACAAAACAAAAAGCCCGGTAGTGTTCACTACCGGGCTTTTTTTATTTCACTTTTTGAAACTGATAAATCAGGATTTAACCGCTTCCGCTGCACTGTCCATTTCCAGATGAATATCCTCATCTTTTAGCGTGACACGAACATGTCCACCACCCTGACTCAATTTACCAAATAACAGCTCATCAGCCAGTGGTCGTTTGATTTTCTCCTGAACCAGTCTCGCCATAGGACGAGCGCCCATTTGCACATCATAACCATGTTCAGCCAGCCATTGGCGAGCCGCATCATTGACTTCGATAGTGACGTTTTTATCTTCAAGTAACATTTCAAGCTCTAATACCGCTTTATCCGCTACCCGAAGGATGGCATCCTTATCCAGAGGTTTAAATTGAATAATGCCATCAAGACGGTTACGGAACTCTGGCGTGAAGGTACGTTTCAGGGCTTCATTACCGTCAGAGGTTAAATTGTCCTGCTTGGTGAAACCAATGGATGGTTTACTCATCTCAGCAGCACCGGCGTTGCTTGTCATCACTAACACGACATGACGGAAGTCCGCTTTACGTCCGTTGTTATCCGTCAATGTGCCATGATCCATCACTTGTAATAACAGATTAAACACATCAGGATGCGCTTTCTCAATTTCATCTAACAACAGCACTGCGTGAGGTTGTTTGATGATGGCATCCGTTAACAGACCGCCTTGATCAAAACCAACATAACCAGGAGGTGCGCCAATGAGTCTTGATACGGTATGGCTTTCCATATATTCCGACATATCAAAACGAATCAGATCAACACCCAGATTGTGAGCTAACTGACGTGTGACTTCGGTTTTACCTACACCGGTAGGACCTGCAAACAAGAAAGCACCTGTCGGTTTTTCTGGATGGCCCAAGCCTGAACGCGCCATTTTAATCGCAGAACCCAAAGCCGAAATCGCTTCATCCTGTCCGAAGATAACGCGTTTAAGATTATCTTCCAGTTTACGCAGATTATCCTTGTCAGCATTGGACACCGTTTTCGCAGGAATACGTGCAATTTTCGCCACGATAGCCTGCACATCATTCACACCGATCAGTTTTTTACGTTTAGACTTCGGTGCAATACGCTGAGCGGCACCGACTTCGTCTAACACATCAATCGCCTTGTCTGGCAGGAAGCGATCATTAATATGACGATGCGCCAACTCAGCAGCCTGTTCAATCGCCGCATTGGAGTAACGCACATTGTGGTGCTCTTCCAGACCAGGTTTAAGGCCTTTCAAAATTTCAATGGTTTCAGCCACACTAGGTTCTGGCAGATCAATCTTCTGGAACCTACGTGCTAAAGCGCGATCATGCTCAAAAATACCCCGGTATTCCTGATAGGTAGTTGAACCAATACACTTCAGTTCACCACTGGCTAATAACGGTTTTAATAAGTTAGCCGCATCCATCGTGCTATTACCTGCACTACCTGCACCAATCATGGTATGGATTTCATCGATAAACAAAATCGCGTGTGGCTGCTTTTTCAATTCACGTAATAAGGCTTTCAGACGCTTTTCAAAATCACCCCGGTATTTTGTACCGGCAACCAGTGCGCCCATATCTAAAGAATAGATGGTGGTTTCTGCTAACACTTCAGGCACGTCACCATGAACAATGCGTCTTGCCAAACCTTCAGCCAGAGCGGTTTTACCGACCCCTGCTTCACCGACAAATAAAGGATTATTTTTACGACGACGACACAGGATTTGTAGCGTACGTTCTAATTCATGGGCACGACCAACAAGCGGATCGATTTTACCTTTGATGGCGGCTGCATTCAGATTTTCGGCATACAATGTCAGAGGACTTTTATCCTCATCAGAAACATCTTCGCTTTCTACTTTGGCTTCTGATTCTGATGTAGCAGCACTATCCTCAACATCGCCATGACTAATCGCATTGACGACATCCAAACGTGTGACATCCTGCTTTTGCAATAAGTAAACGGCTTGAGATTGTTGTTCAGAAAAGATCGACACCAGAACATTTGCCCCAGTCACCTCAGAACCACCTGATGACTGAACATGCATCACAGCGCGCTGTAGAATACGTTGGAATGCCAGCGTTGGTTGAGTTTCGCGCTCACTATCCTCAGCGAGTGTCGGTAAATTATCAGCCAGAAAATCGCTTAATTCCTGTCGTAAAACAGTGATATCTACTTCGCACGCCTTCAATACGGCCAATGCCTGACCATTTTCCAGTAGCGCTAATAAGAGATGCTCAACGGTAAGAAACTCATGAGCACGTTGGCGAGCATAATTAAATGCTTGGCTGAGGGTTTGTTCGAGCTCTTTACTTAACATGTTACGTTCCACCTTATTGGTTGGATATCGAACTAGGTCATTCCTCTTCCATCGTACACTGCAATGGATGACCGTGGCTTTGAGAATAGCTGTTGACCTGTTCGACTTTCGCTTCAGCTATCTCATAGGTAAAAATACCACACAAGGCACTACCTTCGGTATGCACTTGAAGCATGGTGCGTGTAGCACGCTCACGCCCCATGCCAAAAAGGTTTTCAAGGACTTCAATCACAAAATCCATTGGCGTGTAGTCATCATTTAGCATAATCACCCGGTACTTGGGTGGTTGCTTCAAGTCTGGCTTTGCTGGAGCAACGGCATATTCATTGTCGTTGTTCCATTCGTGATCATTTTCCTGACTCATGCCCTTTTTTAGCTCGCTTCATCAATCATTTTTTGTAATTCGCCGTTTTCATACAGCTCCATAATAATGTCACAACCACCCACTAATTCACCTTTAATATACAGTTGTGGGAAGGTTGGCCAATCTGCATAACGATGCAGATTTTCACGCACATCTGGCTCTGCCAATACATTCACATAAGCAAATTCTGCACCACACGCAGATATGGCTTGAGAAGCCCGGCTTGAAAAACCACATTGTGGAAACTCAGGCGTCCCTTTCATAAACAAAATGACCGGGTTTGATTGAATCGCCTGTGTAATTTTTTCCATTACTTCCATTCTTTAATCCTCGTAGTTTTGAAATTTATTATGTCTGATGAGATGGGGATGCTTTTATAGTTTTCAAGCTTAGGCTAGTTATATTCAAGCTGCAATAAGCCAAGAATCGCATCCAGTCCATTATGATTTATTGCTGTCGCCGCCTGCTGCTGTACTTTCGGTTTAGCGTGATAGGCCACACTCAAACCGGCTGGCTCCATCATTAATAAATCATTCGCCCCATCCCCCACCGCTATTGTTTGCTCAGCGGAAATGTTCATTTTTTCACAACATGACAACAGAAAATCGGCTTTGGTTTGTGCACCACAAATATCGCCATCCACTTCACCGGTGAGTTTGCCGTCTTTTTCCGCCAACTTATTTGCCTGAGCAAAATCAAGCCCTAAACGTTGCTTTAATCTATCGGTAAAAAAGGTGAAGCCACCCGATACTAATGCCAGGCTAAAGCCATGTTGTTTAAGTGTCGACACCATCAACTCTGCCCCTGGACTCAATCTCAAACGTTCATCATAAACTCGTTCAAGCACCTCAACATCCAGACCTTTCAATAAGGACACGCGCTTGCGAAGTGAAGTTTCGAAGTCTATTTCACCACGCATCGCTGATTCTGTAATCGCTGCGACTTCGGGTTTTAGGTTCATAAAGTCAGCGATTTCATCAATACACTCGATGGTAATCAACGTTGAATCCATATCGGTGACGAGAAGTTTAGCGGCACGATGATCAAATCGTTCTGGTATCAGATTAATATCGAAATCATATTGCTGGCGAAGCTGATGCATAGCCTCAGCATCAATGCCAGAGACATGAGTCACCGTCACATAATGTTTATACCAGTTAAACTGACCAGAATATTGATGGGCGATCTGCTCAGCCAGTTCGTGAGTGAGAGTTTTACCTTGGAGTACCAGTGTTGTCATGATGTTTCCGCACTAGATAAAAAAACGGCGAGCTGAAAACTCAGCTCGCCGAATCATTGTAAATCAGTCAGATTTAAAATTGGGGTTTAACAGGTGCTGATTTAAAACGTTCAACACTGGCCACAATTTCAGTTTCAGCTTCAGCTTTACCCACCCAGCCTTCAACTTTGACCCATTTGTTCTTTTCTAAATCTTTGTAGTGTTCAAAGAAATGTGAAAGTTGATTCAACAGACGTTCTGGTAAGTCATTAATATCTTTCACATCATCGTACATTTTGTCGTGTGGCACGGCGATGATTTTTGCATCTTCACCAGACTCATCAGTCATTTTTAACATGCCCACAGGACGGCAACTGACCACTGAACCACTGATTAACGCATACGGGCTGACAACCAATACATCGACCGGATCACCGTCATCAGACAACGTGTGTGGAACATAACCATAGTTGCATGGATAAAACATCGCAGTATTCATGAAACGGTCAACAAAAAGTGCCCCGGTTTCTTTATCAACTTCGTATTTCACAGGATCAGAATGTGAAGGGATTTCAATAATGACATTGATGTCTGTTGGCAAATTTTTGCCTGAACCAACACGGTCGAGATTCATAGGGTTATGCTCCAGATAGCAAATAAACAAAGTCGCTGATTATAGAAGAAAAGCCCTTCAGGTTAAACTCTCAGCAAGTGAATAAGCATTATTCTTTATAACATCACCAATATCACTTCATGTCACGCGCACAATCCATGAACGATGAACACAGCAAGTCACTCAATTAGCGAGCGAGAAAGAACGCAGCTAACACAAAAAGAAATAGTGAAAATAAACGACTCAGGATATGGCTTGGTAATGTCTTGGCTAATTTTGCGCCAATCGGTGCGACCCAGACACTGGTGGCAATAATCCCCAAAAAGGCTTGCCAGTGAACAAAGCCGCTCTGCCACTGCCCATCAACATGTTCTAGTTGGGAGCCAATTAATATGTAGCCAGCGGCCCCACTTAAGGCAATAGGCAAACCACACGCCGCAGCAGTTCCCACCGCACGTTGCATAGAAAGCCCACTCATCACCAGGTATGGCACGACCAGTGAACCACCACCAATTCCAACCATAGCGGAGACAATCCCAGTAATTAAACCAGCAGAAAAAATACTCGGGGCTGCTAAAAACTTAGTTGAGACAGATTTAGGTGGTGGCAACCACATTTTTATTGCTACCAACAAAGCAAATACCCCAAACCATATTTTTAAAATATGGCTAGGCATGGAACTGGCAATATAGGCCCCGACAAAACTACCTAAAACAAGGCTTGGCGCCAGTTTTTTTACCAAGTGCCATTGCGTTGTTTCATATTTGTGATGAGCTAACATAGAGGAGATTGAGGTAACACTGATTGTCATTAATGAAGTAGCAATAGCCACATGGATCGCAATCTCAGACGACATACCCTGCCAGCCAAAAACCAGCATAAGAATAGGCACAATGATGAGGCCGCCACCGATACCAAACAAACCGGCCAGTAAACCAGACACCAAACCTGCAATTAGATAGCCAATCCATTCTGCCATAAAGGGTACTCTCTATTTTGTTCCAACTGGACAAATCAATTAAGATAAGTCTTTGACTTTACTTGAATATGTCAGGCGCGTATAAAAGGTAGAAAAACCATAATAAACGTGTTTCACGCCCACAGTTTGTAATGAAGAGAGGGAATTCTATGGCATCGCTCAGCTATGTTCCAATCATTCTTGGTATTTTCGGTTTACTTTGTGCTTTATTTCTTTATATCTCAATCCTGAAAAAACCTGCTGGGACAGGTAAAGTCGTCGATATCGGTGATCAGATTCATCTGGGAGCCATGGTTTTTATGAAAGCAGAATATTCGCGGTTAGCGATTTTTTGCTTATTGTGTATCTTAGCGTTAGGGTTCTCTAATTTAGGTTGGCCAAGTGCGTTTGCATTTTTTATTGGATCTATGTGCTCCGCCTGCGCCGGATTCATCGGCATGTATGCCTCCACCAAAGCCAATGTCAGAACAGCGGTTGCCGCACAGAATCAAGGTACCTCAGCCGCTTTATCCGTTGCTTTCTCCGGGGGCTCAATCATGGGACTCACTGTGGCAGCCATGGGCTTACTGGGTTTAGGCTTTCTCTACCTGCTGTATGGTCATGATCCCCAGACCACACATATTATTCATGGCTTTGGCATGGGGGCTTCTTCAGTCGCCTTATTTTCAAGAGTGGGCGGTGGCATCTATACCAAGTCCGCTGATGTCGGTGCTGACTTAGTGGGCAAGGTCGAAGCCGGTATCCCTGAAGATGATCCCCGTAATCCTGGGGTTATTGCTGACAACGTGGGCGACAATGTTGGCGATGTTGCAGGTATGGGCTCCGATATTTTTGAATCCTACTGCGGTGCCATTATTGCCAGTATTACGATTGCCTCCACCATGGGGCTTGTTGCCGTCAATCAACTAGCCAGTGAAAAATCTACACTGATGTTTCTGCCACTGGCGTTGGCATCTGTAGGGCTTATTTGCTCGATATTGGGCATTCTCAGTGTAAAGCTATTTTCACAACAAGCCCCGAGTGTTGCATTAAGAATCGGTACCATTGGCGCATCACTTCTTTTTATAGTTACTGCCTGGTGGTTAATTGGACTGATGGGCGGTGCTGGGGAGTTATGGATTGCCGTGTTATCCGGTGCACTGGGTGGCATCATTATTGGTTTGGTGACCGAGTATTACACAGGTGGTGCCCCCATAAAGAAATTGGCAGCAAGTGGTGAAACCGGCCCTGCCACCATTATGATTTCCGGACTCGCCTTAGGCATGCAATCTGTGGCTATCCCTGTTATCACCATTGCCGCCATTATTTTTTCAGCCAGTTATGTCGCCGGGCTTTATGGAGTGGCTATTGCTGCGGTTGGTATGTTGGCAACAGTAGGAATTACTATGGCGATTGATGCTTATGGTCCTGTTGCCGACAATGCAGGCGGTATTGCTGAAATGGCGGAAATGGGTAAAAAAACCCGGGAGATTACTGACTCACTTGATGAGCTGGGTAATACCACAGCCGCCATAGGTAAAGGCTTTGCCATAGGGGCTGCGGCACTGGCTGCATTGGCCATTATCAGTGCTTATATTGAAACGATCAGCCATGGTGACAGCAACTTTGTTTTATTGTTAAACGACCCGTTGGTGCTGATGGGCATGTTCCTGGGCGGTATATTCCCATTTTTGGTCAGCGCCCTGACCATGACCGCTGTCGGTGATGCTGCCTTTGATATGATTCGAGAGATTCGTCGTCAGTTTAAAGAGATTCCAGGCTTATTAGAGGGAACAGCTAAGCCCGATACGGCCCGCTGTGTTGATATCGCTACCAAAGCCGCTTTGAATAAGATGATATTACCTGGATTATTAGCCGTATTAGCTCCTGTAGTCGTTGGCTTTGGACTGGGTCCACAAGCTCTGGGTGGCATGTTGGCTGGCGCACTTATCTGTTGTGTCATGATGGCGCTGATGATGGCTAACGCCGGTGGTGCATGGGATAATGCAAAAAAATATATCGAGAAAGGCAATCATGGCGGTAAAGGCTCTGAAATACATAAAGCCGCAGTGGTTGGTGACACAGTGGGAGATCCATTAAAAGATACATCCGGCCCAGCCATGAACATTCTGATTAATGTGATGGCCATCGTTAGTCTGGTTATCGCCCCACTTCTCTGAACTTACATTTAATAAACTTCACAGAGGCCACATGATGTGGCCTTTTTATTTTTCGGGTACAGCATTGAAAAAAGCACTTTCACATCAACAAATTTGGGCCATAGCCGGACCGATGATTCTGGCAAATTTGTCCACACCCATACTTGGCTTAGTTGATACAGCTGTAATGGGCCACCTCAACTCCCCCATCTATCTTGGTGCTGTCGCACTCGGCAGTATGGTGTTTACCTTTCTGTTCTGGGGTTTTGGTTTCCTGCGTATGGTCACAACCGGCCTGACTTCTCAGGTCAATGGTCATGGCAGCCAACAGGAAACAGAGTCCGTGTTAATCCGGTCGGCACTGTTAGCTTCGGGTATCGCGTTGTTGTTACTTTTATTGCAATGGCCGATTGCCAAGATTGCTTTCAGCTTAATTGATGGCAGTGCCGAAGTCTTATTACAGGCCCAGCAGTATTTTTTTGTTCGTATCTGGAGCGCACCAGCCACCTTACTTAATTACGCCATTATGGGTTGGCTGATTGGCATTAGTGCCTCACGCTCAGCCTTAGCGATGGCAGTTGTGATTAATATCACCAATATTGTGTTGGATCTGTTGTTTGTGAATGTGCTGGAAATGAAAGCAGATGGTGTGGCTTTAGCCTCGGTTATTGCAGAATTAAGCGGCTTAATATTTGCGCTATTTCTATTAACCCGAAGAGGATTTCAGTGGCAAAGCATTGATATTCCACAGGCAATAAAGCGATTTATAAAAGAGCGACACCAGCTAGCCTTACATGGCAATTTTATGCTGAGAACCTTATGTTTAATTTTCAGTTTTGCCTTTTTCACCAATCAGGGTGCTCAACATGGTGATGTCGTTCTGGCTGCGAATATGGTTTTGCTCAATTTTATTACCTTTATGGCCTATGTCCTGGATGGTTTTGCCAATGCTACCGAAGTGATGACAGGTAAGGCTGTTGGCCGTAAAGACAAAGATATGTTGAAAGCCAGTCTTCTTATGAATGGACAATGGGCGCTAGCAGTCGCCGCTTTATTTAGTCTTATGTATGGCTTATTTCACCAACAGATTGTCAGTATGCTTACCGATATACCGGCTGTTGCAACACTAGCGGAGCAATATAGTACCTGGGTTATTATTGCGCCGTTGCTTGCTGTTTGGTCCTATTTATTTGATGGTTTATTTGTCGGCGCGACACTTGGCAAAGAAATGAGAAATGCCATGCTGTTTTCGGTCTTTGTCTGTTTTTTACCCAGTTGGTATTTCTTTCAAGACTATGGAAATCATGGCTTATGGGCAGCCTTGATGGTACTTTTTATTGCCAGAGCCATCTCTCAAGCTGCCTATCTGCCCGGTATATTCCAGCGCATAGCCCTTAAAAAATGATTTATCCGGCTAGCAAATCAAACTTTCGCGGTTGCCCGGTGAATGGGCAAATAAACGCCAGATAATAAGCACTGAGTTGCAGATTTTCTGTGGTTTTACGCTGACCATAAAGTCGGTCACCAATCACTGGAAACCCTAGGCTTGCTGCATGCCGACGGATCTGATGTTTACGGCCTGTTTCAATCGACACATCTAACAAACTCTGTTGTTTGACTGGATCGTACTGCATAAAAACGAAATGGCTACGAGCGTGTCTGCCGTCAATCGGCAGATCAACAGTAATAGGCTTGTCGCTTGTTGCTGCTGCTGAAAACTCGCCTTCCACCCAGATTCGATAGCGCTTATCAATATCTCGTTGTTGAAATAAAGCCGATAATTTTGCTGCTGCCTGTTTTTCATGAGCAATCACAATTAAACCATTAGCGGCCCGATCCAGGCGATGCACGACGAAAGCATTACGTTGAGGTTTGAGTTCTTGCTCGGCCCAGCGTGTGACGGTGCAGTGATCGCCCCATTTCGATCCTTGGGATAATACACCGTAGGGTTTATTCCAGACGCTGTAATGGCCAAAGTCGGCCATCAGCTCAGGCGGTGTCATTTCACGTTCTAACACGACTTTGTCGTAGTAGAGATGCAAGGTTTCACCCGCTTTTAATAAACGCTTGGCTCGGCGCAAGCGTTGTGTTCTTTTGCCGACACTGACCCACACCGCTCCCTTAAGCATAATACGTTTTAAATGTTGCTTAGAAAGCGCACAGGCATCAGCTAATAGATCAACGGCATTAGTCCCTGATTTTTCAACAGGTAAATGAATTTCAAAACGATCAGTGTGATAAGACATTTTATGATGGCTGGCTTTGGCGTAGAATTAACGTAGTTTAGAGCCTTGGTGTATGTAATGTTAAGAGATAATCTCAAATTCAGTCTGATTATACTGTCTGCGACCGTTGCTGGCACCGCCAGCGCTGATGTGTATAAGTGGGTCGATGAACAGGGACAGGTTCACTACAGTCAGCAAGCTCCCGAATCTGCTCCCGCAGAATTGATCAAAACACCACCGCCACCCTCTGTCGATCCAGCTCAAGCCCAGAGAGAAGTCGATGCCTTGATTGCTCAACAAAAAGCGGCTGAACAGGAAAAGCAACAAGCACAACAACAGGCAGAGCAAAAAGCAGAACAAGAAGCAGCACTTGAAAAACAATGTCAGGATGCCAAAGACGCACTTACCGCCTATCAAAACCATCCGGGCGGACGATTTTATGATGAAAATGGCAACTTACAACGCATCAAAGAAGAAGATCGTCAACAGAAAATACAAGAATTGAGCAACAATATTAAACAACACTGTCAATAAGGAGAAGCAAAATGCCATACCTTAATATTACGACTAATCAAGAAGTTAAAGATAAAACGCAGTTTATTAAAAAGACAAGTGAAACCGTTGCTAAAGCGTCAGGTAAACCTGAAAGCTATGTCATGATTGTGCTGAATGACAACGCCAATATGTCATTTGGTGGCAGTGATGCGCCTGCGGCGATGCTTGATTATCGAGCTCTCGGCTTACCCGGTGATCGTCAGGCCTTCTCGGATACCTTATGTACACTCATCAGTGACAACCTAAAAGTTGAAGGTGGTCGTATCTATATCAGCATGACTGACTCAGAGCGACAAAACTGGGGTTGGAATCACAGTACATTTTAAGTTTTATCCTTAACTCATAGCCTCAGGGCTAACCAATTATCATTACAGGAAAAATAAAAACACATGCGCGCCTCTAACCTGCTTATTTCCACTTTAAAAGAGACACCAGCAGACGCAGAAATTGTCAGCCATCAATTAATGCTCCGTGCCGGCCTTATCCGTCGTCTGGCATCGGGCTTATATACATGGCTGCCAATGGGACTCAAAGTACTCAGAAAAACAGAAGCGATCGTCCGCGAAGAAATGGATAGAGCTGGCGCGCAGGAAGTATTAATGCCCTCGGTACAACCGGCTGAACTTTGGCAGGAAAGCCAACGTTGGGAGAAATATGGCCCTGAATTATTGCGCATCACCGATCGCCACCAGCGTGAGTTCTGTTATGGACCGACTCATGAAGAAGTCATTACCGATCTCGTTCGTCAGGAAATTCGTAGTTACAAACAGTTACCAGTGAATTTTTACCAAATTCAGACCAAATTCCGTGATGAAATTCGCCCACGCTTTGGTTTGATGCGTGCTCGTGAATTCCTGATGAAAGATGCCTATTCATTCCATCTGGATCAAGCTTCTTTACAAGAAACCTATGACAATATGTATGCGACATATTCTCGGATTTTCAGTCGTATCGGTTTGGAGTTCCGCGCTGTTCAGGCAGACACCGGTAGTATTGGTGGTAATGCCTCACATGAGTTTCATGTGTTAGCCAGTTCAGGTGAAGATGCTATCGCTTTTAGTGATAAAAGTGATTACGCCGCCAATGTTGAGTTAGCAGAAGCCTTAGCACCACAAGGTGAACGTGCAGCAGCCAGTGAAACTATGACCGTTGTTGAAACCCCCGCAAAACACACTATTGACGATGTCAGTCAGTATCTCAACAAACCAGCTTCACAATGTCTGAAAACCTTATTGGTAGAAGGTGTCGAAGAAGGTTCTGTGGTTGCCCTGGTTGTTCGCGGTGATCACGAGCTTAATGAGATTAAAGCTGAAAAACACCCTCTGGTAGCCGCGCCACTCACCTTTGTTACAGCAGAAAAAGTACTTGAAATCAGCCATGCTAATATCGGTTCGGTAGGCCCTGTTGGTTTAACTATTCCTGTCATCGTTGATCATGCTGCCGCTTTTGTCAGCGACTTTGTTTGCGGCGCTAATCAGGATGACAAACATTTAACCGGCGTAAACTGGGGGCGTGATTTACCTGAACCAGAAACCGCAGATTTGCGTAAAGTTATGGCAGGCGATCCTAGTCCAGATGGTCAAGGCCATTTAGAAATCGCCCGGGGTATTGAAGTCGGGCATATCTTCCAGCTCGGCGAAAATTACAGCAGCAAATTAAATGCGGTTGTGTTGACAGAATCCGGCAAATCACAAATCGTTACTATGGGTTGTTATGGTATTGGTGTATCCCGTGTTGTCGCCGCAGCCATTGAGCAAAATCATGATGATCGCGGCATTATCTGGCCAGAATCGATTGCGCCTTATCAAGTCGTGTTGGTGCCTGTTAATGCCCATAAATCCGTTCGGGTTAAAGAAAAAGCTGAAGAGGTCTACCAACAACTGCTTGCAGCAGGTGTGGATGTGTTACTTGATGACCGAGGTTTGCGTCCTGGTGTTGCCTTTGCTGATATGGAACTGATTGGTATTCCACACCGCTTAATCCTGGGTGAACGCGGTCTGGATAATGGCATGATTGAATACAAAAACCGTCGTAGCGGTGATGGCGAAGAGTTTGCGATTGATGATGTGGTCAATATCATCAAACAAAAATTGAGCTGAGGTTTAATGCATGACGACAGTCATTAAAGAGACTGACTTTATCGACAGTATTGCAGACGCCCTGCAATTTATTGCCTGTTATCATCCAAAGGATTTTATTCAGGCAATGAGCGCGGCTTATGAGCGTGAGCAATCCGTCGCTGCAAAAGACGCTATTGCACAAATTCTGTTGAACTCCAGAATGTGTGCAGAAAATAACCGTCCTATCTGTCAGGACACCGGCATTGTTAATGTCTTTATCAAAGTCGGTATGGATGTGCAGTGGCAGACCACAAAAAGTCTGAATGATATGGTCAATGAAAGCGTCCGTCGCGCTTATCTTCACCCTGACAACGTTTTACGAGCCTCCATTGTGTCTGACCCTATTGGTTTACGCAAAAATACCGGAGATAACACCCCAGCGGTTATTCATACCGAAATAGTCATGGGTGATACCGTTGAAGTCTTAATTGCGGCAAAAGGTGGTGGCTCAGAAAACAAAGCCAAATTCACCATTCTAAATCCAAGTGACAATCTGGTTGATTGGGTATTAAAAACGGTGCCGACCATGGGAGCTGGCTGGTGCCCGCCGGGCATGTTAGGTATTGGCATTGGTGGTACAGCAGAAAAAGCGATGCTGATGGCCAAAGAGTCATTAATGCATCCTATCGATATACAAGAATTAATCGATCGCGGTGCCGAAACGGCCACAGAGAAACTTCGTGTTGAACTTTATGAAAAAGTCAATCAGCTGGGTATTGGTGCCCAGGGCCTGGGTGGTTTAACCACTGTTCTGGATGTCAAAATCAGTGATTACCCAACACATGCTGCTTCATTACCTGTCGCCATGATTCCAAATTGTGCCGCCAGCCGTCATATTCATTTTAGTTTAGACGGAACAGGACCGGCAGAATTTGAGCCACCCTCCATGGATGACTGGCCAGATATTACCTGGAAAGCTGCGGAAAATACCCGCCATGTTAATTTGGATGATATAACCGCTAAAGACATAGCGGAATGGCAACCCGGAGAAACACTATTATTGTCAGGGCATTTATTAACAGGACGTGATGCGGCGCACAAAAAAATCGCTGATTTACTGAATAATGGTGAATCTCTGCCAGAAGGACTCGATTTTAATAACCGCTTTATCTACTACGTCGGTCCAGTTGATCCGGTTCAAGGTGAAGTTGTTGGCCCTGCAGGTCCGACAACCGCGACCCGAATGGATAAATTTACCGATATGATGCTTGAAAAGACGGGTTTATTAGGCATGATTGGTAAAGCTGAGCGTGGAGATGAAACTATTGCCTCCATCAAAAAACATCATTCGGTCTATCTGATTGCCATCGGTGGTGCAGCGTATTTAGTTTCAAAAGCGATTAAGTCATCACGGATGGTGGCATTTGAAGAACTGGGAATGGAAGCCATTCGTGAGTTTTACGTAGAAAATATGCCGGTTACTGTGGCAGTAGATAGTGAAGGTCATTCGGTACACAAAACAGGTCCGAGTGAATGGAAAATTAAAATTGCCGATATACCGATAAACAATAATTGATATTACATTCAAAGAGAGCTTAGCTATGATGATTGCATTACCTTTACACCTGTTAGCCGCTGTCATTTGGCTGGGTGGTATGTTTTTCGCCTATACCGCTCTTCGGCCTGCAGCAGTTGAATTACTGACGCAAGAACAACGCCTCCCTTTGTGGGCTGGTGTATTAAAAACCTTTTTCAACTGGGTATGGCTTTCTATCATCACCTTGCTGGTCACTGGTGGTTGGATGATTCCTTTATTAGGCGGCATGGGCGGCGTTGATGGTGTCGGTATTCATGTACATATTATGTTACTAATCGGCATTTTTATGATGCTCATTTTTATGCATGTGTTTTTTAATCCATTCAAAAAGCTTAAATGGGCTGTGGCCGAACATGACTGGATTGCCGCAGGCACGGCATTAACTCAAATACGCAAACTGGTTCTGCTTAATCTAATCTTAGGCATTATTACTATTCTGATAGCCAGCTCTGGACGTTACTGGTTAAGTTAATCATGAATACGCTGATGAAATGGTGTTTGCTCAGTCTGACAGTGATGCATAGTCAGCTGGCACCGGCAGATACCATTCAGCGAATTCAAAACCCGGATGGATCGGTTGAATTCAGTAATGTCAGGCAAGCCACATCGCAAACTGTCATTTATAAATCACAAACCGGTGAAGGCTTTGTTTTTTCAGATCAAAAACCCGCACATGGTCATTTTGAAATTCTAAAATACAGCTGTTATGCCTGTAACCCCTCATCAAAAATCAACTGGCATACCATTAAACTGGATTTTGCCTCCTATGCTGACGAAGTAAAACGTTATGCCAAAAAATATAATGTTGATGCCGCCTTGGTAAGAGCAGTTATTCATGCGGAATCGGCGTTCAATCAAAAAGCGATTTCCAGAACAGGTGCTCAAGGCTTGATGCAATTAATGCCAGACACAGCCAAAGACTTAGGTGTTGATAAGCCTTTTAATGTCGAACAAAACATAGAAGGCGGTGTTAAATATCTGGCTGAGCTGCTATCTTTATTCAAGGGCGATACTCGCCTTGCCACAGCTGCTTATAATGCAGGACCTAATGCCGTGAAAAAATATAACGATGTTCCCCCTTACTCCGAGACAAAAGTTTATGTAGAACGTGTGAGCATTTTGCATCAACGTTATCAACATGAAAGTTAGAAAAACAAAAAAATGGCTGGCTGAAAACGACCATTTAATCCACGCTACTATGCAGAAAGTATCTTCTCATGTTCAACGTGAAGAAGGTGAATGGGTGTTGAATACCGTGACGATTGAAGGTCAGGATGTTCCCTATAAATACAAGCGTCAACGCCGATATAAATCACTAAAAGGGGCGCGGGTAGATATTGTCTATTACCCGGATAAAGAAGTCATTGCCCGTATGACTTTCGAGTACATGAAAGTGGTTAAGATTTCCCTATCCTGATACCGGTACACGCAGCGTCATCACCCCGTTACGCTGGGTGATATCCAGATGTTTCATAAAACTCATCCCCAATAAAACCACACCATCGGTCATATGCGGGTTGATACTGGCATCGACATGATTCAAGGTAATACCACCAAGACGCACCGCATCGACATCAGTCTGAAAGACAGGCACAACACCATTAGCTGTTGATACCATGGACGTAGGTCCTTTTTTCAAGCCGGCCGCTTCCGCAATGGCGGCAGGGATACTGACATTGGTAGCTCCGGTATCCAGCAGGAAATTCACAGGATGTCCATTAATATAACCTGGTGCCAGATAATGTCCGTCACGATTGCGTTTTAAAGTCACCTCACCCGTGCCTGAATTTGCTGCCATTAATGCTTGATTAGGGTTATCGCGCTGCTGAATATAGCCATTAAAGAATAAGGTGAGTGACCCCATTAAAAACAACCAGAATAATATCGTCACGATATTTCCAGAAAACAATTTTGATATATCAGGTGCACTCATCCCCTGCTCTTCCTTCTATGTTTTATCACCATAGTATAAACAACCATGACAATCAGACTAATGCTTGATATGGTGGCGCCATCTTAATAATTCAATTAGAGGTGTGTCATTAATACGATCAGTATTTTCGGCAGTGGTTGGTTAGGTTTGAGATTAGCAAGACATTTGCGCTCAGCTGACACTCATATCAAACTCTCAACGCGCCAAACAGAAAAGCAATCAATATTAAGAGATGAAGGGTTTGATGTCTATCAGATCGACATTGAAACACCTGCCGATTTTAGCCAGTTCCTGAACGCTGACACCCTGATTGTTAATATTACTAATAAAAATAAAGACGCTTTTGAAAATTTCATTAATCAGATTGAAAACAGCCCTATCAAACAGGTGTTATTTATCAGCTCCAGTTCGGTTTACCAAAACACCAATGACTGGGTCAAAGAAGAGCATCAGTTTGAAAATGAGGATAGCATTCTGTGGCAAATAGAATCGCTGTTTAGACAATCTTCGCACTTTGCCACCAGCATTATTCGTTTCAGCGGATTAATCGGACCAGAGCGTCATCCAGGCCGTTTTTTCAGACATGGAAAACAGGTTCAGCAGGCAGATGCCCCCGTTAACTTAATTCATCTTGATGACTGCATAGGCATTATTGAGCAAGTATTGAAACAACACGTCTGGGGAGAAGTTATCAATGGTTGCGCAGACACACATCCAAGCAAAAAAGTCTTTTATGCACGTGCTGCTGCATTATTAAACCAGCCAGTACCGAGCTTTAATCAGGCTAACTCCCTATCCTACAAAATCGTCAGTAACGATAAAGCCAAATCATTACTGTCCTATCAATTTCAGTATCCAGATTTAATGGCCATTCCCGCTAACGCTTATGAATAATTATTTATGCCCCTGTCTCAGCCAGCTTTCTTATAGTGAGTGCTGTGAACCTCTCCATAAAAAACAACAAGGCGCGGAAAACGCTGCGCAATTGATGCGCTCGCGATACAGTGCTTTTTATTTAGCTGAGGTGGACTATTTAATCGCCACTCTGCACCCATCAAAACGACGTATAGATGAGCGAGAACTTCTACAGAGCACGATCAATAACACGCAGTGGTTAGGGCTGAACGTACTGGATCACCAACAAAAAAATGAATTGGCCGAAGTGGAGTTCGTGGCGTTTTATCAGGATAATCCCGTGGGTCAGTTACACGAACGCTCTCGTTTTACCTGTGAAAGTGGTGAATGGTTCTACCATGATGGGATTCTTCTGCCCGCCATCAAGCTGGGCAGAAACGATCCCTGTTTCTGCGGCAGTGGAAAAAAACTAAAACGTTGTCACGGTTAATTATCACCCAGATAACGTTTTCTTTTAGCGGGTGTTAATTTATCTAAATCCACCATCACCAGACCATCAATACAGTGACCAAAATCAGCGTCGATATTAAAATCGATAAAGCGTACTCCCCCCTCTTCACAGACATCCGCATACTGTTTATATAGGGTAGGAACAGTCACATTCATATGAGTAAGCTGCTCACGCATCGCAGTAAAATCAGCCTCTGCATCGGTACCACAATAGGTTTGCAGTACTTGTTGTTGCAAACTCCGATCAGTGATGTATGGATTTTTCGCTATTGCTAAATGTTGGTCATCAGGGAAATAGTGCTGATAATAAGATACGATTAATACCTTCGCGAAATCAGGATAGCTGTTTGACAGACTCACAGGCCCAAACAGATAGCGAATATCAGGATATCGTTTCAGATAAGCCCCAATGCCGTACCATAAGTAATCAAGACTACGTCTTCCCCAGTATTTCGGGCTGACAAAACTTCTGCCCAGCTCAATGCCCTTTTCAAAAAAAGGCTGCATCGCATCGTGATCGTAGGTAAATAGCTCCTGACTATAAATTCCCCGGCTGCCAGCTTGTGACAGAATGTGGTTAACTTCACCAATTCGGTAAGCGCCAGCGATTTCTAATTCGTTTTCATCCCATAGAATCAGATGCCGGTAATCGCGATCATAACGGTCGATATCGCGTCTTTTACCTGTGCCCTCACCGACCTGTCTAAACGTAAACTCGCGTAAGCGGCCTACCTCATGCATCACAGCTGAGTCAGGTTGATAGTCAAACAAATAAATCTTTTTATTATCGGCTGTCTGACCTAATAACTCGGCCGTTTGTAACTCACGTTTGATATTACGTCTGTCCTGGGGGTGAGCGATGGTTTGTTCTGTGACAAATAACGGTTTTTTGCCTTTTGCCATACGATAAAGATGGCGACGTAATAATTTGGCTTTTTCTGCTTTCACCAGCGGGAGTTGGTCAACCTGTTTATAGGGAATAGGTTCTCCGACACGCATGGTGATGTTCTTCGAGTTTTTATTAAACATCTCATGCGCCAGCATCATGCCTGAAAGCGGCTTATAGACCATGGATGCACTGTAGAATAATGAAGAATTTCTGGCACCGACATAAATGGGCAAAATAGGCGCATTGGTTTTCTTGGCGAAGTTCAAGAACCCCGTATTCCATTTACCATCACGCACACCGCTTGGACGAATACGCGACACTTCTCCGGCAGGGAAAACGATCACCGCTTCTTCATTATTCAGGCAATCAATAATGCGGGAAATACTGCTTTTTCGAGTCGATTTAGATAGATTATCTACGGGCAAAAATAAAGAATCGACCGCATTAAAATTCATCAGCATATCGTTAGCAACGATTTTTACATCACGGCGGACTTCACCCACTAATTTTAATAGTGACAAGCCGTCGAGTGCACCAAGTGGATGGTTTGCGACAATCACTACGCGTCCCGTTGCGGGAATATTATTGCGATCACGGTGACTGATGCTGTAACTGAAGTTGAAATAATCCAGCACCTGTTCGATAAAATCGAAGCCTTTTAAATCCTGATGCAAGTCCAGGAAACGATTTACTTCTTGCTCATGAGTAATCTTACGCAAAAAACTAATCGTCGATTTTTTTATCCATGGACGGGAATGTTCGAATTTAGGAAATTTTTGTTGAACAGCTTGTTCGATATTGAGCATGTTTTCTCTCTATGCTTGCAGATAGCATGCAAGCATAGAGAGAAGATGTGACAGCGTTATAACGTTTTAATGACGTTTTTGTGACGATTAATGATCGTCAGCGTGGGAGAAGTATAAGGCTAAGGAGATGAGACCAATACCGGCAGCTAGAGCCAGCAAATCAAGAGGTCCATGGAAGTCCATACTGATAGCATGTTCGAAAAAGTTAACGATCAGAATCATCAGAACAACACGACCTAAACGCGCTTTTAAATCATCTAAACTATGGATAGCTAATACTTTTGAGTTCTCACTCTCTTCTGCTTCTTCAATTTTGCTGATAAACAGCTCATACAAACCAAGAGAGAAGATAAATAAAACCGTGGCTAATAGATAACCATCAATCACTTCAACCACATGTGTCACGGTTTCAGCACGAAAGTCTTGCCGTGCTTCACCAATGAGATCAGGCGACATATAAAGCCCCAGATGGGTGACTAAATAATACACATCAACGGTTGCCATATAGAACATTGCTAATGCAGTTATCAGGCTGGCAATAACCGCCGTCAGAACAACAAAGCGGCTGTTCCAGAGCGCTTTCTCAAACAATCTTTCCATGGGAATTTAAACTCGTGTGTTTCTATGCAGCCTGAACAGGAATGGCGTGACGCATATGCGTAATATCGTTGTTTTCATCAAGATAAACCAAAGTAGGTTTGAAGTTCTCGACTTCTTTGGCATCTAAGGTGACAAAAGCACAAATGATTAAACGATCGCCTGGGGAAGCTTTGTGCGCAGCGGCACCATTGACAGAGATAATATTTGAGCCATCCTCAGCGCGAATCGCATAAGTGGTAAAGCGTTCGCCATTAGCGACGTTATAAATCTGGATTTGCTCATATTCGTGAATACCGGCCGCTTCCAGTAACTTTCCATCAATTGCACACGAGCCCTCGTATTCCAGTTCGGAATGAGTGACGCAAGCACGATGTAATTTTGCTTTTAAAAAGGTCAGTTGCATAGCCAGAATGTTCTTATGAAATAGCTCAATATTATCGCTTTTTAAGAAAAATCAGGCAAGGTCACAAGCAATATTATCTATTAGCCTGACACTACCGAGCCGTGCAGCAGCAAGAATGCGAAGCTGTTTGTCATTCGCATTGGCCAATTCTAAATCTTCTGCGCGGCGAATATCCACATATTCAGGTTCTAAACCTGCTTCTTGTAATTGCTGTTTTGCTTGTCCGCACAGCAAAGAAAAATCGGTCTCGCCCTGCTCTTCAATCGCGTGTTTAGTGGCGAGCAGTGTTTTATATAAAGACGGCGCCTGCACTAACTGTTTCTGAGTTAATAAAGTATTTCTGGAACTCATTGCCAGCCCACTATCCTGCCGTCTTGTGGGCACGCCAATCACATCTACCGTTAAGTTCAAATCAGCGACCAGCTTTTTGATTAACATTAATTGCTGATAATCTTTCTCGCCAAAAATCGCAATATCCGGCTGAACCATATTGAATAGTTTTGTCACAACGGTTGCCACGCCATCAAAATGTCCAGGACGACCTTTACCACATAATTTATCATCAAACCCGGGCACAATGACTTTTGTCAGTGACGCCATACCATTCGGATAGATCATCTCTTCTGTGGGCGTAAAAATAAGCTCACAATCCAGCTCGCTGAGCAATTGAACATCATCATTCAATGTGCGCGGGTAATTCGTCAAATCCTGTTTATCATTGAACTGCAACGGGTTAACAAAAATACTCACCACAACCCGGTCTGCCAGTTCACGTGCTTTTTGTACCAGCGACAGATGTCCCTCATGCAGATTTCCCATCGTCGGAACAAAAGCAATCACTTCATTTTGCTGTCGCCAGCTTTTAATACGTGTTTTTAACGCACTCAGGTTTTCTGCAATCGCCATTAGAATTGCTGCTCCGCATTTGGAAACTCACCAGATTTCACTGATTTCACATAGGAGGCAATGGCCGATTGTATTGAGCCTGTATCAGCTAAAAAGTCATGACTGAAGCGGGGACGTTTTCCAGGCGTTAAGCCCAGCATGTCATATACCACCAGCACTTGACCATCACATTCACTGCCTGCACCAATACCGATAACAGGAATATCCAATTGTTTACTGACTACCGCACCTAGGGTCGCCGGTACACATTCCAACACCAACATATCTGCTCCAGCTTCTTGCAAACTGATAGCATCGGCAATCAATTCTTCAGCCGCCGCTGTCTCACGACCCTGCACAATATAACCACCTAAGCGGTGAACTGATTGAGGTAATAAACCGAGGTGTCCACAAACAGGGATACCCCGCGCAGTGAGTTGTTTCACTGTCTCAATGATGACCGCCCCGCCTTCAAGTTTGACCATCTGTGCGCCACCTTCGGCCATCAGTCGAGCGGCGTTTTTGATAGCTTGGTCTGGATTGGCATAACTCATAAATGGCATATCAGCAATAACGAATAATTTATCGCTGCCACGGATAACATTGGCTGTGTGATAAATAATATCGTCAACACTGACAGGAACAGTACTTTCCTGGCCCTGGATCACCATACCCAGCGAATCACCTACCAGCAGAATATCTACCCCGGCTTGCTCAAGCGCATAACTGAAACTGGCATCATATGCTGTCAAAACAGCGATTTTTTCCTGCGCCACTTTCATTTGACGCAGATGTTTAAGGCTAATACGGCTCATGATTATTTCTTCTCTGAGACGGGCAAAGGATTGTAATAATGACGACCACTTTGAATGCTACAGATTTGTTCGAGTAATTGCAGGTAGTCCTGATCACCGTTCACCAAATCAATCTGTTCCGCATTGACAATTAAAAGTGGTGACGCATCGTAATAATGGAAAAAATCGGCATAAGTATCAGCTAAACGTTTCAGATAGCCTTCTTCTACATGTTGTTCATAACTAATGCCACGCTGAGCAATACGCGATTTTAGTACGGGTAAAGAGGCTTGTAGATAGATGACTAAATCAGGCGTTCTATGATGCAAAGTCAAATTATCATAGACCATATTGTATAAAGCTAACTCATCGTCATCGAGGGAAATTTGAGCAAATAATTTGTCCTTTTCCACCATAAAATCAGCGATATGCAAATCATTGAATAAATCATCCTGATTTAGTGACTTACCCAATTTGACTCGCTGCATCAGAAAGCTCAACTGCGTAGGTAAAGCAGACTGTTTCGGATACAGATAAAATTTTTCCAGAAAGGGATTTTGTTCAGGCTGCTCAAGTAAAACCGAACCAGAAAAACTCTCGGCCAAACGTTTCACTAGATGAGTTTTACCAACGCCAATAGGTCCTTCAACCACAATATAACGATGTGTTAGCGAGTGATTCATTGTTTATGCATTTCCACTTTTCTCAATCCATCCAAAGGACAATGTTGCTTTATCGTTACTAAATCACCTTTACCAGGAATAGTGATATCAGCAGCAATTTCAGCTAATGGGTACACCACAAAAGCACGTTCTGTTAAGCCGGGATGTGGCACTTTTAACCGTTCATCATCGATCATCAGATTAGAATAAAGCAAAATATCCAGGTCCAGCGTACGTTCACCCCAATGTCGCTTTTTTATTCTTCCGTGCTTTTGTTCAAGTTTTTGCAGGTTATCAAGCAATACATGCGGCGGCAATCCTGTGTCCACCTCGACAACAGCATTCACATAATCAGGCTGATCCTGTGGTCCCATTGGCGGGCTATGATAAAGCGACGATTGTTTGAGAAGACGCGTGTTGTCGAGTTTTTTTATATCGTCAATCGCTGTCAGAATTTGTGTTTGCGGGTCGTCCAGGTTACTTCCCAATCCGATAAACACCTGCATTAATTCTGTTCCGTTTTTTTTGCTGCTGGTCGTCTTCGACGTCGACGGCGGGGCTTTTTTACACTGCTCTCTTTACCCAGCGAATCAACCATTACCTGCTGCTGAGTGGCTGTTTCAGCCTGAAATTTTGTCCACCAATCGACAGGTTCGTTCAGTGGTTCACCAGACTCTGCACGTAATGCTAAAAAGTCATATCCAGCACGAAACTTTGGATGTAGTAAAGTTCTGTATGCTCTTTTCCCCTGACGCTTCAATAACCGGGGCTGTAACGTCCATATATCACGCGTTACCAGACTATAACGCTTTGGAATAGCAACACGTTGGATCTGCTCACCAATAATTTCTGACGACGCTCGCTGCATCGCTGGAATTTCCGGCATGCCGTTTGTCATCAGCAATAAGGTTCGTTGTCTCACCGGTTCCCATAAAATCGCTGCGAATAAAAATGCTGGTGTAACCGGTTTATCAGCAGCAATACGGATATCTGTGTTCTCTAATGCTTTCATCAGCATCGTTCTTGGATAGCCGTCTTGCTCTTCATGTAATAAAGCAGCCGTTTGAGGATAGAGATGTTCAAACAGACCGTAATGACAAAGTAAATCATGTGTCATCGCCGCTTGACCGCTCAGATATAGTTTGAGTGTTTCATCAAACAATCGTGCCGGAGGGATATCTCGAATCAAATGTGCCCAGTCAAAAATGCCCTGTTCTGTCTGTTTATCCAGTTTTAGGCCCAGCTTAGCCAGAAAGCGGCAGGCTCTTAGCATGCGCACAGGATCTTCCCGATAACGTGTTTCCACGTCACCGATTAAACGGATAAGGCCAGCATCAAGATCAGCCATCCCACCGGTATAATCGATAATAGAGAAGTCTTTAATATTGTAATAAAGGGCATTAATCGTAAAGTCTCGACGCCAGGCATCCTGCTCTAAAGTGCCGTAAACATTGTCCTGCATGATGCGACCTTGGGTATCAACATGCTGTTTGGCTTCAGGGGGCGCTCTGAAAGTGGCAACTTCAATGACCTCACGTCCAAACCTGACATGCACTAGTTTGAAACGTCTGCCAATCAGTTGGCTGCGTTTAAACAATTTATGTACTTGCTCAGGAGAAGCATTAGTGGCGACATCAAAGTCTTTAGGCTCATAGCCAAGTAATAAATCACGAACACAGCCACCCACCAGGTAAGCCTCATAACCCGCTTCTTTCAAGGTATACAATACCTTAAGCGCATGTTGGCTAATCTGTTTACGCGAAATTGTGTGTTCGCTACGAGGAATAATTAACGGTTCGCGCCCTTGTTGTGGATCTTGACCGCTTTTGCCTCTCACCAATTTGTTGAAGATTTTATTTAACGACAGCATAAGCTTTGAATAATACCATGCTCATTAGCATTTCTATGATTTATATCATCGAACATCATGATAATAAGGCAGCCTGGACAGGAGCAAAAGAACGTCTATGAATATCGGTTACACCCAAACTGAGAAGGGCTTGTTGATGTTGCTTGGTTGGATAACCTTTATGTTTAGCAAAACCATAACCGGGATACACATTATCCAGTGCCACCATTTCCTGATCACGTGCCACTTTAGCTAAGATTGAAGCGGCAGCAATGGCAGGCTCAGATTGATCACCTTTGATAATCGTTGTTACCGGGCAATTGAGTTTGGGTGCGTGGATACCATCAACAAGCACATGTTCAGGTGAAATTGATAAGGCTTCAACCGCTCTTTTCATCGCCAACAAACTCGCCTGTAAGATATTTAGCTCATCAATTTCTTCTGGTTCAGCTCTGCCCATGGCCCATGCCAGAGCATGCTTTTGAATCAGTGGCACCAAAAATTCTCTTCGTTTTTCAGTGAGCTTTTTTGAGTCTGCCAAGCCTGCTATAGGGTTTTGTGGGTCAAGAATGACTGCAGCCGTCACCACGGGACCCGCCAGAGGACCACGCCCAACCTCATCCACTCCGGCAACGTAAATGGTCTCTATCATGACGATTTAGCATCAATAAACGAGATAACTGCTTTTGCTGCATTCTCAGCGCCACCGGAAGGCCCTAACGCCTTAAGCACTTGTTGCTGAACAGATTCAGCGTTTTGTTTAGCATCCGCGGCTGTTAGAAAATACAGCAATCGAGGGGCTAGTCCTGAAACGGAAACCTGCTTTTGTAATAATTCGGTGACCACATTTTCTCCAGTCACAATATTACACAAGCCGACATAGGGAATTTTCACCAGTCGTTTAAGTATGTGATAAGTCAGCGGTGCAACTCGATAAGTAATCAAATGCGGAATACCCAACAAGGCAATTTCCAGCGTCACCGTACCCGACGCAGCAACAATCGCATCACAACTTCGAACGACATCATAAAACTCACCGGAAATGACTTTCACTTTTACCGCTGTTTGTGACAAAAAGGGCTCTATCAATGCCCTTTCTAATCCCGGTGCCAAAGGTAAAATAACCTGTATAGAACTGTCACGTTGTTGAATATGTTCAGCTGTCGCTAACATTACTGGTAATAAAGCCTCAACTTCACTACGACGACTGCCGGGAAACAAACCCAATACCGGCGCATTTTCATCAAGTGAAAAGTGAGACTTTGCTTGTGAAGAGGTCAAGTCTGAGTGCACGGCATCGACTAAGGGATGACCAACGCATTTTACCGGCACACTCGCTTTTTCATAGAGTGTCTGTTCAAAGGGAAATAAAACCAGCATCAAATCGACATAACGTTTTATCGCTTTAATCCGGCCGGCACGCCATGCCCATATTTTAGGACTAATGTAGTAAATAACCGGGATACCCAGTTCATGAGCCTTTTTTGCCAGTTTTAGATTAAAACCCGGGTAATCCACTAAAATTAATGCATCCGGTTTATTTGTGGCTAAATGCTCGACGGTTTTATCAAAAATGGCTTTGATATGAGCATAACGTTTAATGACTTCCACCAGCCCCATAACAGCCAGCTCAGCGAAATCAGTAACAATCTCAACACCGGCATCGCGCATGGTATCGCCACCAATGCCAGAAACAATAATATCAGGCCTTTGTTGTTTTAAGGCCTTCAACATTCGGCCTGCATGAGCATCGCCAGAGGCCTCGCCCGCCACTACAAATAATTCAGGCATGCTTATTCAGTCTCATCAGCTTCCAGATAACCGGCTAATTCAAGACCGAAGCCTGAGACACCCGTTAGTTTTGTCGGCGTGCCCATCACTCGCATTTTTTTAACGCCTAATGCAGACAGAATTTGTGCTCCGACACCAAACGTACGTAAATCCCAACCACTTTTGACGGGCAAAGGACTTTCATCACGGTCTTCCCTTTCATAACGTGCAATTTTGGCTGCTAATTGTTTATTCTGTGCTGGCAAGCGCAACACAACCAAAACGCCTTTTCCAGCTTGTTGTATTTTTTTCAATACTTGTGGAACTGGCCAATGTGTGGGTTCTCTGACTGAACATAAAATATCACTGAGTGGATCGGCCATATGTACACGTACGATAGTTTCCTCATCAGGTTGAATATCACCATACGTCAACGCCAGATGCACTTGTGAGTTGACTGAGTCCTGAAAGCTGAAAAGCTGAAAGTCGCCGTATTCTGTAGGAAACTGACATTGAGATAACTTTTCTACGGTCATTTCATTTTCGAGTCGATAACTTATCAGGTCAGCAATCGTCCCGATTTTCAGATTATGTGTTTGGGCAAAAGTCTCTAAGTCTGGACGTCTGGCCATACTGCCATCATCATTTAAGATTTCGACAATCACCGCCGCTGGAGACAATCCGGCAAGCTGAGCTAAATCGCACCCAGCTTCCGTATGACCCGCACGAGTTAACACGCCACCCGGTTGCGCTTTTAATGGGAAAATATGGCCTGGTTGAACCAAATCTTCTGGGCGTGAATCAGGATCAACGGCGACTTGCACGGTCAACGCTCGATCGGCCGCTGAAATACCGGTGGTCACCCCTGCTGCGGCTTCGATTGACACCGTAAAATTGGTTGAGTATGGCGTCTGGTTATCACTTACCATCAGAGGTAAACGTAATTCACGACAACGATTTTCCGTTAGTGTCAGACAAATCAGACCACGCCCAAACCGTGCCATAAAATTAATCGCTTCTGGCGTCACTTTTTCTGCGGCCATAATGAGGTCACCCTCATTTTCACGATCTTCATCATCCATGATGATAACCATTTTTCCTTGTCTCAGATCCTCGATAATTTCTTCTGTGCTATTAAGTTGCATATTAGGTGTATAACCGTGTTTTACAGTGTTTCGTTGACAAAATGTGACGACTGGCCAGGTAATAAACGTTCTAAATAGCGGGCAATCAAATCAACTTCTAAATTGACCATAGTGCCAACGTTGTATTCTTTAATGATCGTTTCCTGCATCGTATGAGGAATGATATTGATGTCAAACCAGCCTGGTCCAACTTGGTTGACGGTCAGACTCACTCCATCAATGGTGATAGAGCCCTTTTCAGCAACATAACGTTCCAGATTAGCTGGCACTTCAATACGAAACTGAACTGATCGTGCTGATGGTGTCAGTTGTAACACCTTACCTAAACCATCGACATGGCCGCTGACCATGTGTCCACCAAGCCGGTCACCAACAGCCAGCGCTTTCTCAAGATTGACAGAAGACCCAGCCGCAATTTGGGAAAGGGCTGTACGCTCAAGGCTTTCTTTGGAAACATCAAAACTGACGTGAGCTTCATCCAGCTCAACCACTGTCAGACAAACACCATTAATCGCAATACTATCCCCGAGAGAAACATCAGACAGGTCTAATTTCTGGGTCGCCACTTTTAGTCTCATATCACCACCACTTGGAGTGACGGAAGTAACCTGACCAATAGCCGCTATGATACCGGTAAACATGAATTAAGATTCCTCGCTATATATGGGTTTTGCAGTGATACGCCAATCTTTTCCCACTGCACGAATATCATCAATTTCTAAAGAAAGATTCTGAGCCATCGACACCATATCTGGTAAATGAAACAGGCCGCGAGCCATATCACCCATAATTTTAGGTGCCATATAGATAATTAACTCATCAATTAAACCCGCTTTCAATAAGGCACCATTCAAAACACCACCTGCCTCAACCATTAACTCATTTATTTCTCGCTGGGCCAAAACGGCCATCAATGCATTCAAATCTATATTATTATCAGATGATGGCAGCACCAGACATTCAGCCGTATCAGCTACAGCAATATCTTTTGCGGTAATTACCAGCACTTTACCTTCTTTAAGAATTTGAGCATCAGCCGGCAGTCGTCCCTCACTATCAACCACAATTTTGAGTGGCTGTCTGACTTTCTGTCCAGAAGGATACCAGTTGTCATCTGATGGTGAAAAACGCACATTCAATTGCGGATTATCCGCGAGGATTGTACCGATACCGGTCATGATGGCTGAACTGCGTGCACGTAGTTTTTGTACATCGAGTCTGGCTTTCGGTCCAGTTATCCATTTACTTTCACCAGAAGCCATCGCTGTGCGACCATCCAGACTCATCGCGACTTTGCTTCTAATATATGGTCGGCTATAGCGCATACGATACAAAAAACCGGGATTGAGCTTCTCAGACTCTGAACTCAACAGCTTGGTATGAACTTCGATGCCGGCCTCTCTTAAACGGTGTATGCCTGAACCCGATACCACCGGATTAGGATCGGTCATCGCTATAAATACACGTTTAACACCAGCATTAACTAGGGCATCAGCACAGGGAGGAGTTCGACCGTAATGACTGCATGGCTCAAGCGTAACGTAACAATCAGCACCTTTGGCATTTTCACCAGCCTGGTGCAGCGCATTCACTTCCGCATGACCTTCGCCAGCTCGTTGATGCCAGCCTTCACCAACAATCTGATTATCTTTGACAATGACACAGCCAACACGAGGATTAGGGTCAGTGGTATAAAGTCCGTTTTTGGCAAGCTCAATGGCTCTTGCCATATAAAATTCAGCAGAAGCCATGATTTATTCTCTCTATTTGAAACAAATAATGGTTAATGCTCATCATAACGGGACTTAGTGCGCTGAGTATCATTAGGTGAAAGATATCAGTGCTGATGAACATGTTTATTTTTTATCATCCGCTTCAGATTTATTTTCCATTCGTTCAATTTCTTCACGAAAGGCATTTACATCCTGGAAACTTCGATACACAGAAGCAAAACGGACATAGGCGACTTCATCTAACTCACGAAGTGCATCCATTACCCAGTCACCGACTAAACGACTATCTACTTCTCGTTCTCCTGTCGCCCATAGTCGACGTGTAATGGTTTTAACTGCGCTATCAACCGCATCAATACTGACAGGTCTTTTTTCCAGTGCTCGCATAAAGCCCGCTCGCAATTTATTTTCATCAAATAACTCACGAGAGCGATCACGTTTGATTAGACGAGGCAGACTTAATTCGGCTGTTTCGTATGTGGTGAAGCGCTCATTACACTCCACACACATACGACGTCGACGGATGGCATCGCCCTCCGCCGACAGTCGAGAATCAACAACTTTAGAATCATCTGCACCACAAAATGGACAGCGCATAGGGTTTCCGAAGCTTAAGCGTAAACAGGCAAGCGGTCACAAACAGCCTTAACTTTGCTCTTAACATCGTTAATAACTTGCTCACTGCCTGCCGCATCAATTACATCACACATCCAGTTTGCCAGATCGCGACATTCTTCTTCTTTAAAACCACGTGTAGTCACTGCTGGTGTACCAACACGAATTCCTGATGTCACAAAAGGTGATTGTGGATCATTTGGAACCGCATTTTTATTGACAGTAATATGAGCAGCACCTAACCAGGCATCAACATCTTTACCAGTCAGACCCGCTTCAATAAAACTGACTAAGAATAAGTGATCATCAGTACCATTTGAAACAACATCATAACCACGAGTCATAAACACGTCAGCCATCACACGTGCATTTTTAATCACTTGTTCCTGATACGTTTTAAACTCTGGCAACATCGCTTCTTTAAATGCAATGGCTTTTGCAGCGATCACATGCATTAAAGGACCACCCTGGAAGCCTGGGAATACAGCTGAGTTCAGTTTTTTCTCAATCTCAGGATTTGCTTTAGCCAGAATCAAACCACCACGTGGACCACGTAATGTTTTATGCGTTGTTGTTGTGGTGACATCGGCGATTTGCACTGGGTTAGGATATAAACCTGCAGCCACCAGACCAGCGACATGAGCCATATCAACCAACAAATAAGCGCCCACAGAATCAGCTATATCACGGAAACGCTGCCAATCCACTACACGAGAATAAGCAGAAAAACCTGCCACAACCATTTTGGGCTGGTGTTCTTTGGCTAAACGCTCTACTTCGTCATAATCAATTTCGCCAGTTTCAGCATTTAAACCATATGAAACTGAATTATAGATTTTTCCTGAAGCACTGACTTTAGCACCATGTGTCAGGTGACCACCGTGGGCCAGACTCATACCCAAGATCGTGTCACCGGTTTGTAGCAAGGCAAGATAGACTGCCGCATTAGCCTGTGAACCAGAATGCGGTTGCACATTGGCATAATCAGCACCAAATAACTCTTTAGCGCGTTCAATAGCAATGGCTTCTACTGTGTCAACATGTTCGCAACCACCGTAATAACGTTTGCCAGGATAACCCTCAGCATATTTATTAGTTAAAGAGGAGCCCTGAGCTTCCATTACACGAGGGCTCGTATAATTTTCAGAAGCGATCAGTTCAATATGATCTTCTTGACGTTTATCTTCCGCAGTGATTGCATTGAACACTTCATCGTCAAAGCCAGCGATGGTCATGTTTTTCTTGTACACAGTATTCCCCTGTATCTACTGTAAAATGGGACATTATTCTATCTCACAACGTCGCTGGCATCTATGGCATAGTGACAGTTTTATTCGCATAAGGATTAAATCATAGCTTATGAAAATAGGATTAATAGGAACAGGCCTGATGGGGCAAGCCTTATCACATCACTTATTAGCAGAGAATCAACCCCTGGTGGTCTTTAATCGCAGCCTAGAAAAGTGTGATGAGCTAAAAGCTAGAGGCGCTGCTGTAGCCACATCTGCGCAAGCATTAGTAGAACAGAGTGATATTTGTTTGCTTTTCTTAAGTGATGCAAAAGCCATTAGCTCGGTTCTGGATGATATTGACGATGCCGCCTTTAAAAATTGTCTGCTTATCCAAATGGGCACAATAGCCCCGGAAGAATCACGCAGTCTTGCGCAGCGGGTACGAGCTACTGGCGGCCGTTATCTTGAATGTCCGGTACTAGGAAGCCTGCCAGAAGCTGGCAGTGGCAAACTCATTTTAATGGCTGCGGGTAAAAAAACGGATTACAAAGCAGCTTTACCCTTACTGGAGTTAATCGGCCATGAACCACAATATATTGGTGATATTGGTCAGGGTGCCACTGTCAAACTAGCCATGAATCAGTTAATCGCCGGATTAACAGCCAGTTTTGCCTTAAGTCTGGCCTTAGTGGAAAAAGAAGGGATTGCGACAGAGCAATTTATGAAAATTGTTCGTGATAGCGCTCTCTACGCACCGACCTTCGACAAAAAATTAAGTCGTATGATTGAGCGAGATTTCTCTGAGCCCAACTTTCCTACCAAACACCTGGCAAAAGATACGCGTCTTTTCTTGTCTGTTGCCAATGAGCTAGGTTTAGATACCAGTGCATTGAAAGGTATTGAGTTACTCTTACAAAAAGCCCTGGATATGGGACTGGACAACACCGATTACTCAGCACTGATGGCAGCTGTTTCGCCCAAGGAATCATAAAAAAAAGCCCTCGTTTGAGGGCTTTTTTTAGGCTTAAACTTCGAACAAATCTCGTCTGATAATCGTTTCTCGGCGGTCGGGGCCAGTTGAAATAATATCAATCGGCACACCGGCGAGACTCTCAACTTTTTCAATATACGCACGTGCATTTTCAGGCAAATCATCATATTGAGTGATGCCTAAAGTAGATTCTTTCCAACCCGGCATATCAATATAAACCGGTTCACAACCTTCAAATTCATCAGCACTTAAAGGCAAGATATCAACAGGTTGTCCGTCTTTCTGATATGCAACACATAGACGAATCGTTTCAATACCATCAAGCACGTCTAATTTTGTCAAACATAATCCCGTTATGCTGTTGATCCAGCTAGCGCGGTTTAGAGCAACCATGTCTAACCAACCACAACGGCGATCACGTCCAGTTGTCGCACCTTTTTCCATCCCTTTTTCAGCCAGGTATTTACCTGTTTCATCAAAAAGCTCAGATGGGAATGGGCCACCACCGACACGAGTTGCATAGGCTTTTGTAATACCCAGGACATAATCGATGTGACACGGGCCAACACCAGAACCTGTGGCACTGCCACCGGCGGTTGTATTCGAAGAGGTCACATAAGGGTATGTGCCGTGATCAATATCCAACAGAGCACCTTGTGCACCTTCAAACATGACATTGTCACCTGCTTTGTGATATTCCTGCAGCATGGCTGGGATATCAGCAATAAGCGGGATTAGTACATCACGCATTGCCAATGTTTCTTGTAGTACTTTTTCATAACTTACCGGCTCAACCTGATAGTAATTAACCAGCGAGAAATTATGAAACTCCATGACTTCCTTTAATTTCTCAGCAAAAGCTTTTTCATTCATCAAATCACCAACACGCAGACCTCGGCGACCCACTTTGTCTTCGTATGCTGGTCCAATACCTCGGCCAGTCGTACCTATCGCTGCTTTACCTAAACGTAGTTCACGTGCTTGATCAAGCGCAATGTGATAAGGCAGGATGAGAGGACAAGCAGCACTGATTTTCAATCGTTCACGAACAGGAATGCCATTTGACTCAAGCTCGTTCATTTCTTTTAAAAGAGCTTCTGGACAAACGACGACACCATTACCGATCAAACATTGAACGTTCTCACGAAGAATGCCTGACGGAATAAGGTGTAAAACCGTTTTTTTGCCATCAATTACCAAGGTATGACCTGCATTATGGCCACCTTGAAAACGAACAACAGCGGAAACATTATCCGTCAGTAAATCAACTAATTTACCTTTACCTTCATCGCCCCACTGGGAGCCAATTACAACAATATTTTTAGCCACGAGTATGTGTTCCTGTTTCAGTCACTTGCCAGTGACCATCTAGTTTTACCAATGTGTGTGTAGTTGGAGTTTCAGAACCAGGGAATTGATAGATAACCACCTTACCTGATTCACGTAATGTTTTGACAGTAGCATGAAGACTGGCATCTTCAAGCCATTGCACACCAATTGTTTCTTGATGAAGTTTTTGCGCTGGAAGCTCGGTGACCAACTTTTTCAGATCAAGACTGAAACCCGTCGCTGGTTGCGCCAAACCAAAATCTTCGCCGATATCATCATAGCGGCCTCCGGCAGCTATCGCATGTGATGAATTAGGCTTGTAGGCGGCAAAAACAACACCTGTGTGATAGTGATAGCCGCGTAATTCAGCTAAATCAAAATTGATAGCAATATCTGGAAGTCTTCGAGTCAGCGAATTTGCTATTTGCTCAAGTGTCATTAAGGCATCTTGAACAGATTGTGGTGCTTTATTTAATACCGTCTTAGCACGCTCAAGTACAGATTGATCACCATTGAGTTCAGAGAGTTCTTGTAACATCTGCTTTGCATCAGCATTAATGTCATAAGCCTGCAGCAATAAGTCTATTTCTGCCGACGCTTTTCGCTGTAATGCAGAAAACAATTCTTGTTCCTGACTCTCTGTTAACTGAGCAAACTCCGCTAAACCTCTATAAACACCAACATGTCCGATATCGAGTGCCATTTTTGAAACAGCGCCGGAAACATTTAATAAGGCCACCATCAGTTCGATACTTTCAATATCACTTTCAGGTCCGGCATGTCCGTATATTTCAGCACCGAGTTGGATAGGATTCCTGGCACCGTCCAATCCTGTTGGCAATGTATGTAAGACACTTCCGATGTAACATAGTCTGAGAATATCAGCTTCATTACGCAACTTATGTGCAGCAATTCTGGCAACTTGAGGGGTCATATCAGCACGAATACCCAACATTCTTCCAGACATTTGGTCTGTCAACTTGAAGGTTTGTATGTCGAGTGTTTTAGCTGTACCAGTAAGTAAAGAATCCAAATATTCTACTAGTGGTGGTACAACTAACTGGTATCCCCAACTTCGCATGAAGTCAACCAGGGTTCGGTGCATTTTCTCAAGTTGTGCCGCTTCTTGAGGCATCAGCTCATCGATACCTTCGGGTAACAGCCAACTCTCTTTGATAGTCATTATGAGTTAATTTATCCAGTACAAAAAAATCAAACCTGTAAACATACTTATCAAGCCAATAAGACGCACTTGTCTATCGCTCATGCTTACAGTTTGTAACAGTGTGCGTTTAAACATAGTTGGATTAAGAAACGGCATTATGCCCTCAATGATGAGGACTAATGCCGTTGCAATCAATAAACTATGAATGAGTTCTTCGTTCACTTCACAGGTAATTCAGCGTCGTTGAATCGCTTGAAAAAATCACCCTTGGGTTCGATAACCAGCATATCATCAGCATTAAAAATATTTTTATAGGCTGATAATCGACGGTATAAAGAGTAAAACTCTTCATTTTTGCCATATGCTTTCGCATAAATTTCAGTGGCTTTTGCATCACCTTCACCACGTAATTCTTCTGCCTGACGTTTAGCCTCTGCAATGATGACAGCACGTTGACGGTCAGCATCAGAGCGAATCTTCTCAGCTTCCTCTGCACCCTGAGAGCGTAGTTCTTTTGCAACACGTTCACGCTCAGCTTCCATACGGGTATAAACAGACGAACTGACCTCAGCAGGCAAGTCGATACGTTTAATACGGACATTTGAAATCGAGATACCAAATCCCTCAGCAACGCGATTAGCATCTTTCAGAATATCTTGAACCATGGCAACACGATCACCAGAAACCACTTCTTGGATTGTTTTGCGACCAAACTCGGCTCTTAAGCCATCTTTGATAATTTGAGAAAGTCTAGAGGCCGCGCGGTCTTCATCCCCCCCCATGGATCTAAAATATGTTGCAACGTCATTTATCCGCCAAATGATAAAAGAATCAACGATCACATTCTTTTTCTCACCCGTCAGATATCTAGCGGGTTGCGCATCAAGTGCCATTTCACGCCCATCGAATTTGCGGACATCAGTGACAAAAGGCGTTTTAAAGTGAATTCCAGGCTTAAAATCAGCCTTCTCGATTTGGCCTAACCGAAGTAAGAGCACTTTTTGCCGCTCATCAACAACAAAGATTGATGATGAGAGTGTTACGACGACGACAGCAAGCAAAATTAAAATCAATGTTAAACGGGAACTCATTTAGCGACCTCCTCTGCTACGAGCGTCATCGCTTGATGAACTTTTATTAGAAGATGAAGTAGTCGTTGATGTTGAGGAAGGATAGTTAAAACTATCCAAATCCAATTGCGTTGGGTTATTACCACGTCGACTCATTCTATCAAGAGGCAGATACAGCACATTACTGCCACCGTTTTTCACGTCAACCATAACTTTTTGGCTTTTCGAATAAACCGACTCCATTGTATCGAGATAGAGTCTTTCCGAAGTAATATCCGGCGCTTTATTATATTCGGTCATAACTTGCGTGAAGCGACTCGCATCACCTTCGGCTTTAGCAATAATTTGACTTTTGTATGCTTCAGCTTCTTGTACAATTCTAAATGCTCTACCACGCGCTTTTGGAAGGACATCGTTTGAGTAGGCTTCCGCTTGGTTTTTCTGACGTACTTCATCTTCACGCGCCTTAACAACATCAGCAAAAGCTGCTTGTACTTGTTCAGGTGGCTGAACGTCCTGCATATTCACACTAGTGACTAATAATCCCATCTCATGCGCATCCAGCATCGTTTGCAATAACTGCTCAGTGCTATTAGCAATCGCACTCCGGCCTTCCGTTAAAACGAAGTCCATGTTAGAACGACCTACTGTTTCACGAACAGCACTCTCCATCATCTGACGAAGTATGACATCTGGATTTCTAACATTAAACAGGTATTTAGGTGCATCCTGAACGCGATATTGCACCGCAATTTTTAAATCAATAATATTTTCATCTTTCGTCAACATTAAAGACTCAGAATGGATAGTACCGCCACCTCGGTTTCCGCCACTGCGATAACCAATTTCGGCAGTACGAATTTCTTCAACATTCACCACTTCAACTTTCTCAATTGGACTAGGCAAGTGCCAGTGAGGACCAGGCAATGTTGTCGTTGAATATTGCCCAAACCGCAGAACAACACCGCGCTCAGCCGGATCTACAATATAGATACCAGATGCAAGCCAAACTAATACGGCGATGACTGCAATTAATCCAAAACCGAAAAAACCACCTCGGCCTGAAGAATTATTCCCATTGGTATTGTTTCCGTTACCACCAAAAATGCCGCCTAATTTGCGTTGCATATTTCGGATAACTTCGTCTAAATCAGGTGGCCCATCATTGCCACGATTACCCCACGGGTCTTTATCACCGTTTCCGGGTTCATTCCAAGCCATGTAGCTCTCCAAATTGATAAAACAGAGAATTTACTTCAAACAAGCCTATTTTACGGACATGGTAATGATAAGCAACCAAAACCGTATCTAAGCTTCAACATATTCTGAAAATGATTCTTCTGGGAAATATTCTTTTAATGCTTCTCGCAACAGTTCTAATCCTTCTCCGGTTTTTGCAGATAACCAGATGCGATCAATATTTCCCTCATCATCTCTTTCAATTCGCGGTGAAATATCCTCAACATTGTCTATTTTGTTATAGACAATTAACTGCCGCACTTCATCCGCATCGATTTGTTTTAAGACTTCATTTACGTGGTGAATAAGGTCATCACGATCATTTGCACCACAATCAACTACGTGAAGTAATAACTCAGCATCACGGGTTTCTTCCAGAGTTGAGCGGAAAGACTCGACAAGATCATGGGGCAGATCACGGATAAATCCAACCGTATCAGCCAAGATAAGGAGTTGTGTATCATGTAATTTAACACGACGCAGAGTAGGATCAAGCGTCGCAAATAACCTGTCATCAGCATAGACTTTTGCAGATGTTATTTTGTTAAATAATGTCGATTTTCCAACGTTTGTGTAACCAACAAGGGAGACAACAGGTACACCTCCACGTTGCCGTGAACGCCGTCCTTGCTCACGCTGAGATTGGACTTTTCCTAATCGTTTTTTTAGTGACTTTATTCGCTGTCCCAATAAACGACGATCCGTTTCTAACTGAGTTTCACCAGGTCCACGCAAACCAATCCCGCCTTTTTGTCTTTCAAGGTGAGTCCAGCCTCGCACCAATCTTGTTGACAAGTGTTGAAGCTGAGCGAGTTCAACCTGTAACTTACCTTCATGAGAGCGAGCTCTTCGAGCAAAGATATCAAGAATTAACCCGGTACGGCCTAATACCCGACATTTTAATTGTTGCTCAAGATTACGTTCCTGACTTGGTGATAGTTCGTGATTGAAAATGACTAAGGCAGCATGAGATGCCATGACATGCTCCGCAATCTCATCAACCTTACCACTGCCAGCAAAGAACTTGGGATCAGGACGATGACGCTTACCCTGAATTATTGCAGCAATCTTTGCACCTGTTGACCCAACTAGTTCAATAAACTCTTGTTGAGAGTCTTCATAGTCAGGATCATTGAAATTCAGATGAACCAAGACAACAGCTTCTTTTTCTGATGAATCATCAAAAGCTGTTTGAATATCCGGCCGTTCAAACAATCAAATGCTCCTATTCTTCATGATTAATATTAACATTACGAGCGGGAACAATCGTTGATATAGCATGTTTATATACCATTTGATTGACTGAGTTCTTGAGTAAGATGACAAACTGATCAAACGAATCAATCTGACCTTGTAATTTAATGCCGTTAACTAAATAAATAGAAACAGGTATATTTTCTTTCCGTAAAGCGTTCAAGAAAGGATCTTGAAGAGTCTGTGCTTTTGCCATCATTCACTCCATATATTGTTATTATTTTAAACTGCCTGAATGACTCATTCTAAAAGCCTTAACAGAATCGTCAAGCATTATTCATCAACTGTGGAACCTGCTCAAGAAGATATTGATTGACTTCATTAACAGGCAATCCATCACTACTATCAAACCATACGCCATCATTTTGAGCGCGTAACCATGTCAGTTGTCGTTTAGCCATCTGACGTGTAGCTACAATAGCGCGGTATATAAACTCATCGTAATCGTAATCTCCATCTAAATAAGACCAGGCCTGACGATAACCGACCGCACGGATTGACGGTAAGTTCATATGACAGTCGTCGCGTCGATACAATTTCTTTACTTCGTCAATAAATCCGTTAGCTACCATCTTCTGATAACGATCGGCTATTCGTTTATGAAGTACTGACCTATCAAATGGAGAAATGATGACTTTTGTTACATCGTAAGGCAAGCCATCATGTTTGTTATGTGTTAACTCAGTCAATGTTTTACCCGTTAACTCATAAACTTCAAGTGCTCGTTGTAATCGTTGCGGATCGTTAATATGTATCCGCTCGGCAGAAACAGGGTCGATTTGTTTCAATCTATCGTGCAAAGCTTCACGCCCTAGCTGTCGCATTTCAGAGTCTAGTTTTTCTCTGATCAGACTATCCGCTGGTGGCAGATCGGCAATGCCATACTGAAGCGCTCTGAAATACAGCATTGTGCCACCAACTAGTAATGGCACCTTACCACGTGAAGTAATTTCAGCCATAAGACGAAGTGCATCATCTCTGAACTGGCCTGCAGAATAAGTCACGGATGGCTCTATAATATCAACCAAAAAATGATGATATTTTTTTAATATCTCTGGACTTGGTTTTGCTGTCCCAATATCCATCTCTTTATAGACAAGAGCTGAGTCTACACTGATAATCTCAACTGGATATTTTCTAGCAAGTTCTATAGCAAGGTCAGTTTTTCCCGCTGCAGTAGGCCCCATAATGAATATGGCAGGTGGAAGCACAGAGCGTAATTACCCCTGTTTCATAGAGTCAAAAAATTCAACATTTGTTTTTGTTGATTTAAGTCTATCCATTAAGAATTCCATTGCTTCTACCGGTTCCATTTGAGCGATGATCTTTCTCAGAATCCAAAGCTTTTGTAGATCTTCTTCGGTTGTGAGTAACTCTTCGCGACGCGTACCTGAACGGGTAACATTAATAGCTGGGTACATACGACGATCTGCCAATTTACGCTCAAGTAATACTTCCATATTACCTGTACCTTTAAACTCTTCGAAAATGACTTCATCCATACGTGAACCAGTTTCTATCAGAGCAGTGGCAATAATTGTCAGACTGCCACCCTCTTCAATATTTCTAGCGGCACCGAAAAAGCGTTTAGGTCTTTGCAGCGCATTGGCATCAACACCACCCGTCAGAACTTTACCTGACGATGGCGCCACAGTATTGTAGGCTCTTGCTAGACGTGTAATTGAATCAAGCAGGATAACGACATCATGTTTATGTTCAACCAGACGTTTGGCTTTTTCAATAACCATTTCAGCAACTTGCACATGACGAGTTGCAGGTTCATCGAAAGTACTTGAAACCACTTCACCACGAACAGAGCGCTGCATTTCAGTCACTTCTTCTGGTCGTTCATCAATCAATAAAACAATTAAGTCACTATCGGGATAATTTGAGGCGATAGATTGTGCAATAGATTGCATAATCATAGTCTTACCCGATTTTGGTGGAGCGACGATAAGACCACGCTGTCCTTTACCCAGCGGTGATGCCAGATCGATCACACGTGCTGTGAGATCTTCAGTACTGCCGTTACCGCGCTCTAATGTGAAACGCTCGTTCGGAAATAATGGTGTTAAATTTTCAAAAGGGACTTTATTGCGGGACTTATCAGGTTTTTCGTAATTGATTTCTTCGACTTTGACGAGAGCGAAATAACGCTCGCTGTCTTTCGGTGGTCGAATCTTGCCTTTAATCGTATCGCCGGTTCTTAAGTGAAAACGTCGAATCTGGCTGGGTGATACATAGACATCATCGGGACCAGCAACATAAGAATCTTCTGGTGATCTTAAAAAACCAAAACCATCAGGTAACAGTTCTAATACACCCGTAGTGATAACATCTTCACCCTGTTTAGAATGAGCTTTAACTATCGCAAATATGAGTTCTTGCTTTCGGTTTCTTGCTAAGCCCTCGAGATTCATGGAGAGAGCGAGTTCCATTAATTCAGCAGCTGACTGCTTTTTCAGTTCTGTCAGATTCATGTATTACCTAAGAATGGGATTTTGATATAGAAATGCCTTGAAACACATCGATTGATGAGTTGAATTGTCTTAATTTTGGAGGGGGTTTTAAAAACTGGAACCAAGAATAACAGTAATAAACATCGACGTCTAGTTTTATATACAAATATCTACAAATATAATGTTCGACATATTAATAGATATTAACTAACTACATTTAAAAACAACAAATACCGGCCATGTAATGTTTTAAGACAGAATATCCAACTCCTTTGAATTAGGTTCTTGTAATGGTTTCGTACCGTTATAAAGTGACCTATTTGACCGAGCCCAGTTATGAGCTCAGCTCTGCAGACACCTTCGATCTCAACTTTTGTTCCAGATAAATATGTCACAGGGTGTGTGTTGCCCTGCACAGGCAGGTTAATATAAAACAGGGAGACATAAAAAAAGCCCATCCGTCATTCAAAAACGCTCCCGGCGTTTTTGTCACGGCGTTCAAGTAGGTCATGGTCTAAACTTCAGAT